>OLNU01000038.1_pt1 | contig 137342 bp, 120 predicted proteins | sample 1672241 | NCBI WGS metagenome assembly OLNU01 (sample SAMEA3136663, study PRJEB25190) | human gut metagenome | biome: human gut; feature: human-associated habitat; material: faeces | place: Austria | collected 2013 | reverse complement strand
TTAGTTGTATGTGGTTATGTTACATAGCTAAATATCCATAATCTTTGATTTTTGAAAATTCACAAATCAAAAATCAAGGAGAATATATATGAAGAGGATATGTGAAATATATGATGGTTCCAAAGATTATGAAATGCCAACAGGTACGGTTTTAATAATTGTCAGCGATATTGAAAAAGAAAAATTAAAAAACGGCGCAAAAGCGTGGGAAGAAATTGAACAAGCCTACTATGAAATGATTGCAAAAGATTATAATATAGTAGTTTATTAATTAAGAAAGAGTGAGCGTTTATATTGCTCACTCTTTTTTAATACAGTTTTTTAAAATATTAATAAAAAGCAAACGCAAAAATACAGTGAAATAAAAAGAGGTTTTATGATTCAAACCCTCAAATTTTTTGCTCATTACTATTCGTGTTACGATTTTGATTTGAGCGATATCTCTCAAGAGTCTCAGTCATAAATGCCCTAAATCGCACTAAAATGACTTTGGGATTTTGAAATTTGCTGTCTCTTAGAATCTCTCAAAAACTCTCACGATATTTTGAAGTAAAGGAAAAATGCCCGAATATCGCCGTAAAAAGCAGTATTCGGGCATAAAAAAGCCTCGGAACACGAATGTTCCGAGGTATTGGCAGAGGTATAAGGATTCGAACCTTAAATGACGGAGTCAGAGTCCGGAGTGTTACCGTTACACTATACCTCTATATTATTCAAAGCGGTGTGACTAATACAGCCGTATCGCTTAGTGCTGAATAATATTATCACATTTATATAAAAAAGTCAATAGAAAAATTATTCTTTTTCTTTATTTTTGTATTTTTCAAGGAAGTTATGTTTTACTCCGTCTTTTTTAAAAGCAATTACGGTATCAAGATTTACATTTTCAACGCTTTTGAAAATATTGCTTTCAACTTGCGGATTGATTTTGCTCATTTGCTTAATCATATTTTTGATTTCCTGCCTTTTTGACGCATTGTCGGGATTGCAGGAGGTGCAGGTATCCGTAAACTTGCAGGCGCATTGAATGAAATGCAAATCGTTATAATCTCTCCAGCGTTTAATCTCGTTTTCACGGATAAGATACATAGGGCGAATAAGCTCCATACCCTCAAAGTTTGTTGAATGAAGTTTAGGCATCATAGTTTGCACCTGACCGCCGTAGAGCATACCCATTAAAATTGTTTCTATAACATCGTCATAATGATGGCCGAGGGCGATTTTATTGCAACCAAGTTCCTTTGCTTTATTATAAAGATGACCTCTTCTCATTCTTGCGCAGAGATAGCAGGGGGATTTTTCAACGTGGAGTACGGATTCAAAAATATTTGACTCGAAAATTGTTATCGGAACATTTAAAAGCTTCGCATTTTTCTCAATGATTTCTCTGTTTTCGGGGCTGTAGCCGGGGTCCATAACAAGGTATACTACCTCAAACGGAAATTTGTTGTGCCTTTTAAGTTCTTGAAAAAGCTTTGCCATAAGCATAGAATCCTTGCCGCCTGAAATGCAAACGGCAATTTTATCACCTTCCTCAACAAGCTGATAATCGTTTATTGCGGCGGTGAATTTGCTCCAAATTCCTTTGTGAAATTTTTTGTTTATGCTTCTTTCAACATCCTTGGCTCTGTCGTTACCGCTCTTAAGATTTGCAAGCATATAGCCGTAGTAGCCCTCTTTTAAATTAGCTGCATTAAAGCCGTGCTTTCTTAAATTTTCTGCGACGGGGTCGCTGATAATTCCGCTTTTGCAGCAGATAATCAGAAGCTTATCTGTTGGGAGAGTATCAAGCCTTTCCTTAAGCTGATTTTGCGGAATGTTAACCGCTCCGTTTATTGTGCCGTAAGTAAATGCTATTTCGTCTCTGATATCAATAACAACATATTCGTCACTTTTTAATTCAAGCATTTCACTTATGCTTATTTCTTCGTATTTTTTCATAATGTTTACCTGAACAATTTATTTTTTGATAAGGTCCTTAATAACCTCGCCTGCGATAATTAATCCGACTGTTGACGGAACAAATGCATTACTGCCGGGCACCTGCCTTCTTGCAGTGCATTTTCTCTCAGTTCCCGGAGGGCAAATGCAATGGTGTTTGCAGCTGTTTTCCGTATCCTCCGTCGGCTTAATCGGAATTTCTTTTGAATAAACTACCTTAAGCTTGCGAACCTTGCGCTTTTTAAGCTCATATCTCATAACTCTTGCAAGCGGGTCAACACTTGTTTTGTAAATATCCGATACTTCAAAAGCGGTTGGGTCCATCTTATTTCCTGCACCCATTGAGCAGATGATAGGTGTGTTATGTTCCTTTGCCTGCATAACAAGTGCGATTTTGCCCGATACCGTATCAATTGCATCAACTACATAATCATATTTTGAAAAATCAAATTCGTCTGTCGTTTCGCTTGAATAAAATGTTTGGTGCTTATATACAACGCAATCGGGATTGATTGATTTAATTCTTTCCTCTGCAACGTCAACCTTGAATTTTCCTATCGTGTCAGTTGTGGCAATAATCTGCCTGTTAATATTGGTTGGGCAAACCTTATCGTCATCAATAATATCAATAGTGCCGATGCCGCTTCTGACTAACGCTTCAACAGTGTATCCTCCGACACCTCCGATGCCGAAAACTGCCACACGTGAATTCTTAAGCTTTTCCATAGCTTCATTTCCTACCAATAATTCAGTTCTTGAAAAACGGTTTAACATAACTGCACCACCAATAATATTGTTTAATTTATTATTTTATAAGATTATATATTTCTTAACCTACCTTGTCAATAGGCTAAGTTATTAGTCGATTAATATATTAATAAATAATTGCGGATATTGACATTTGTCAGAAAAATGTGTATAACTAAGATGAATCGAGTAATAATATAACAAAAATCGGAGATATTATAATTTATGAGATATGATATAGGAATTGTCGGAACGGGGCCTGCGGGCATTTCTGCCGCAATTACCGCTAAGATAAGAAATAAAAATATTATCATTTTCGGCAATAAAGATTTAAGCGAAAAAATGGTAAAGGCTCATTCAATAAAAAACTATACCGGCTTTCCGAATGTAACGGGAAACGAACTTGCAAATGATATGAAAAAGCATCTTGAAAGTCTTGATATAGAAATCACGGATAAAAAGGTGAATGCTGTTTATTCTATGGGCAAGTATTTTGCTCTTCAAGTCGGCAAGGAAATGATTGAATGTTCTTCATTGATACTTGCAACAGGCGTTATTCAGTCGAAAACGCTTAAAAATGAAGATGGATTCGTCGGCAGGGGAGTAAGCTACTGTGCAACATGTGACGCTCATTTTTGCAAGGGTAAGGATGTCGGAGTTATTGCTTACGGCAAGGAAGCCGAGGAGGATGCAAAATTTTTGAGCGAAACGTGCCGAAAGGTCAAATATTTTCCGCTTTATGATTTTGAGCCTAAGGTTTTTGACAAAATAGAAAATATTGAAATAATAAACGATAAGCCGATTGGATTTATCGGTGAAAATAAGGCTGAAAAAATAGCTTGCCAAAACGGTGAGTATGACGCTTTTTCGACTTTTGTAATTAGGGACAGCATCGCCGCCGATAAGCTTGTGCCGGGGCTTAAAACAGACGGGGCACACGTAATTGTTGATTTACAGATGAAAACGAATATTAACGGTCTTTTTGCCTGCGGCGATATTGCCGGCAAACCGTATCAATATATTAAAGCAGCAGGGCAGGGAAATGTTGCGGCACTTTCAGCCGTTTCCTACCTTGCAAATCAAAATAAAGGAGAATAACAAATGATTGAAGAAATTAAAAACAGCGATTTTACAGACGTATTAAACAGCAAGCTTGCGGTTGTTGATTTTTCTGCCGTTTGGTGCGGTCCGTGCCAAATGCTTGCCCCTATTATGGAGGAGCTTTCCGACGAAATGGACGGCGAGGTTGATTTCTTTTCGGCAGATGTTGACGAAAACAGGGATTTAGCATATCAATTTGATATTCAAAGCATTCCTGCTATTGTGGTTTTTGCAAACGGAGAAGAGGTTACAAGAACAGTAGGTTTTCAACCAAAGGAAGAACTTAAAGAATTAATTGAAAGTTGTAAATAATTTCGGTTGTGAATAAGTAGGCAAAAAGAAAAGGATTAGATATTCGTAAATTAATACGCTTATCTAATCCTTAGTTTTTATTATTATGCCTTTTTCTTTCTGCCTGTAAATATTGAAATGCCGAATATTACTGCAAGGAGGAAGACCGCAAAGATGAACCAACCGACAAGCATTGCCGTTCCCTTTGATTTGAACGTATCGTAATATCCTTTAAGATAAATTATAGTTACTATAACAGGTAAAATGTATTGCATATAAAGTCTTATCCAATGCGGGAATTTGATTCCGTCGCCGTGATTAGCCTCTTTAATGAAATTCTCAAAGCCCCAGCCGTTCTTTCTTACACAGAACATAACAAATGCAAGGCTTCCGAGAGGCAAAAGGTTAGAGGAAACAAGGAAATCCTCAAGGTCCATAATTGAACTGCCTTCGCCGAGCGGCTGAATGTTTGAAAGAAGATTGAAACCTAAAATAGCCGGCATTGAAAGAGCGGTTATAAGTACAAAATTAACAGCAACAGATTTTTTTCTGCTCCAAGAGCACATATCCATAAACATTGCAATAATGTTTTCAAATACTGCAATGATAGTCGAAAGAGCCGCAAATGACATAAAGATGAAGAAAAGCGTTCCCCAAATTCTGCCGCCTTTCATACTGTTAAATAAATTCGGAAGAGTAATGAAAAGAAGCGAAGGACCTGAGTCGGGTTGAACACCGAATGCAAAGCAAGCCGGAATAATGATAAAGCCTGCCATGAGAGCAACAAATGTGTCAAGCAAAACGATATTAACTGCCTCTCCTGTAATCCTTTTCTTTTTATCAAGATAGCTGCCGAAAATTTCCATAGCGCCGATACCGAGACTTAATGTGAAGAATGCCTGGCTCATTGCGGCAAATACTGCGTTGCCGATACCTACTTGCTTGACAGATTTGAAATCAGGCACAAGGTAAAATTTAATTCCCTCGCTTGCATTTGGCAGGAAAACGGAATTGACTGCAAGTGCAATCATAAGTACAAGAAGCAAAATCATCATTACCTTTGTTACTTTTTCGACACCTTTTTGAACGCCGAAAGCACAAGCACCGAAAGAAATGACGATTGCGACTATTGCCCAAAGCGCCATGGTCTGCGGGGTGGAAAGCATATTACTAAATGCGCCCGAAACAGCAGTATTGTCAAGCCCGGCAAGTTTGCCTGTCGCTTCCATATATGCGTAGTAAAGCATCCAGCCGCCTACCATTGTGTAAAACATCATAAGAAGGTAACTACCCAAAATGCTTATCCATTTTAAGTGATGCCACTTTGTTCCTTTAGGTTCAAGCTTTTCAAAAGCTTTGCCCATACCCATTTGGCTTCCACGACCTACGGTAAACTCGCATACCATAATCGGAAGACCGAGTATAACTAAAAATGCAAGATACATTAATATAAATGCCGCACCGCCGTACATTCCCGTAATGTAAGGAAATTTCCAAACGTTGCCGATGCCTATTGCGCATCCTGCCGAAACCAATATAAATCCAAGTCGTGAGCCGAATTGTTCTCTTGTTGCCATATATTTTTCCTTTCTTATAGCAAGTGTGTTTTTAAATTTTATCATATTAATATATTAATATCAATACACCGCTTTTAAGCGTTAAAGTAAAGAAAAAACGCAAATAGAAAATTACACAAAACAATGTCTAATTGTGAATTAATTATTAACATTAGCACTCTCCACTTGACAGTGCTAATTTATAGTGCTATAGTGTAGACAGAACGAAAGGAAAGAAAGTTAAGAGAAGAAAAAAGGCGAAAGCCTTAAAAACTCCGCTTTGTTTTCTCATCCCCGAGTTCATAGAAAACAGGTAGTCACATATAGTTAAATGTATGGTGTTTTTTATGAAAGGAGCGATGACTTATGTTGATGCCTAGTGTATTTGGTAAAGATTTGTTTGATGACTTTTTTGATTTTCCGTTTTATGATAATAATGAAATGGATAAGCTTGAAAAGAAACTCTATGGTCATAGGGGTAAGAACCTTATGAAAACAGATGTTCAGGAATCTGATGACAGTTACATTATGGAAATGGATTTGCCGGGATTTTCTAAGGACGATGTTAAGGTTTCTCTTAAAGACGGTTATTTGACTGTTAAGGCAGCCAAAGGACTTGACGAGGAGAGCGAAAAGAAAAATACAAAATACATTCGTAAGGAACGTTATGCCGGCGAGTGTGAGAGAAGCTTCTATGTGGGCGATGTTAAGGAAAGCGATATCAAGGGCGAGTTTAAGCACGGTATTTTGACCTTGACAATTCCTAAAGTTCAGCCTCAAAAAGAAGTTGATACTACAAAATATATTGAAATCGAGTAATATTTAATTACTCGTGTTCCCCTTTAAGTTACAAGGCGGTGGGTGCTTATGCGCCCGCCGCCAATTGCATTATTATACTTATTAACAAAGCACTAAGCCATTGATGACTTAGTGCTTTTGTTTTTACTGAACTGATTTTTTGAAAATTTTTTTATCTAATTTTCTGCCGACTATTACGTAATAGAGAATTGTTCCGAGAACAAGCATAACTCCAAGCTCACCCAAAGCAACTAAACCGCCCTGTGTTAAAAAGCTTGCAAAATGGAATTTGCCCTCAATGAAGAACACTTCAATTTCCCAGCCGATAACAATTCCGTTGAAAACAGCAGGCATAAGAAGAGATAAAAGCGGATAATTTCCGATTTTTACATTTCTTAAAAGGTACATTGCCGTTGTTGCGCCGAGTGTTGCAAGCGAACCGAATATCATATCAAGCGGTAAGCCTGAACCGATATTGTAAATATTTGAAAGCACACATCCAAGCGTAAGCCCCGGTATAGCCGCAGGGGTGAAAAGCGCTAAGACGTTGAGTGCCTCGCTTACTCGAAATTGTACGGCGGCAGATGTTGTGCCGGGCAATAAAAAGTTTTGCGCATAGGTGAGCGCCGCATAGAGCGCCGCAATGATTGCTGTTTGAACTACGAATAATACTTTCTTGTTCATATTCTTTTGTCTCCTTAGTTTTGTTTTTAGAAGCACCGCAATTGCGATACTGGTCAGGATTTTGCGAACTGACAGAAAGTATTATATTCTATTTGGATTTAAAAATCAAGAGAAAATTATATATGCTCCTTAATGAGCATTATATCGCCCTTAGGGGTGATATCGATTACGCCGTAGTCGCCGTTCATACCGACAGATCCGGGATTCATAATATACAAGCCGTCAAGGTATTCGGTATATTGATTATGAGTGTGACCGAAAAGGACGATATCGGCATTTCTTCTTTTGGCCTCGGCAATTATGTTTTCATATCCGAATTTAACATTATATGGGTGGCCGTGAGAAAAGAAAATTCTTTTGCCGGCAAATTCAATTTCCATTTTATCGGGATAATTTGAATACCAATCGCAGTTGCCGCAAACACGCTCGTATTTAATATGAGGATATGCGTCAATAACTGCATCAAAATCGTCCTCGCCGTCGCCGAGAAAAATATATAAATCCGCATTGTCAAGATGCCTTTCGACAGCCGCAAAAAGCCTGCCGACATTCTTGTGCGAGTCAGATAAAACAACAATTCTCATTCATAAATCACCGTGACCTTTCATAGATTATATTAAGTTAATTATATATCAAAGGGGATTTTATTTCAATGAAAAAGGAAAATATGAACGAGTTAAATAAAAAGGTTGGCTTTGACGTGAGCAAAATGAAGGAAGCGGCAGACAAGGGCAAGCTTGACGAATTTGTAAACAAGAATCTTTCCGAAAAGGCGACGAAGCAGTTAAAAGACGTTTTATCCAATAAAGAGGCTTGCGAAAAACTGCTCAATTCACCGCAGGCTAAGGAGCTTATGAAAAAGCTGAAAGAGGGAAAATAATTTGGATAACACACCTAATATCAACGATATTATCTCGAATTTAACGCCTGATGATATCAATATGTTAAAGGGCGTGGCCTCGTCTATTTTAGGCGAGGGTGCGCCTGAGAATACGCAAAGTACCACGCAAAATTTTAATAACAACCAAAATAACAATCAAAATGCACTTCAATCGCTTAATTCTCTCGGACTTGACAGTCTTGATTTTAATATGATTATGAAAGCAAAATCGATATTTGATAAAATGAACAATACGCCTAATAAAAACGTTGATTTGATTATGGCGCTAAAGCCGCACCTGCGCCCGGAAACGCAAAACAAAGCAGACCAGGCAATGAAAATAATTAAGCTTTTTGAGGTGTTGCCGCTTTTAAGGGAGCTGTTTTAATTGGCTTATTTCAGCGAAAATGATATAAATGAGGCTAAAAAGCGTGTGAACGATATGCAAAAAAGAGCAAAAAGCCTGACAAACGACAATGATAAAGAGCATAAAAAAACCGATGATGAAAAAAGTGAGGCGCTAAATGAAGAAAACAAAGAGGAAAAGGATGATTCTTCTTTGATAATTTTGGCTCTTATTATGCTCCTTTCCCACGAGGGTGCGGATAATATGCTGATTTTGGCACTTCTTTATCTTCTTTTTTAATAATTATTAACTAATAATATATGGAAATTATGGCAATAATATGTTATATTATAATTTAGTGAAAAATATTATCGTATTTTTTCGGAGGATAAATAAGTGGAATTTATTAAAAAAGATATATCCGACGGGATTGAGGTTGTAGGCGTTCCCGTCAATAGATTTAAAACGAATTTGATTACCGTCAGCATTGCACTTAAGCTTGAAAAGGATAAGGTGAGCGCTAATTCGGTGATGCTCGGTCTTTTGGCAAGGAGAGGCAAAAAATATCCCAATATGCTCTCTTTAAACAGAAAACTTGCTTCTCTTTACGGCGCAACGCTTAACGATACCGTTTCAAAAATCGGTGAATGTCAGGTTTTGTCGCTCAGCGCAACCTGCCTTAACGATAAGTTTTCTCTTGACGGGGAAAGTATTGCTTTTGAATGTGTTAAGCTTCTTTCGTCCCTTATTTTTGAACCTAAACTTGATGAAAACGGCAACTTTTTTGATGAGGATATTGAAGCTGAAAAGAGAATTCTTATTGAAAAAATTAATTCTGAGGAAAACGAAAAACGAATTTATGTTTTGAGGAAAACCGAGGAAAAAATGTTTTCAAACGAGCCTTATTCTATTAATAAATACGGATATGTTAAAGATGTTGAAACGCTTTCAAGCGACGATATCAAAACTGCTTGGGTTAATGCTCTTTCAAAGGCAAAAATTCTCGTAACCGTAGTCGGCAACACGGATATTGATAAGGTATATAATCATCTTTTGGGCGAATTTAAAAATATTAACAGAAATTATATTCATTTGCCAAATCCCGTATTTGTCGGCAAGAGCGAAAAGGTGAATAATTATATTGAAAGAATCGATGTTAAGCAAGGTAAACTTGTTTTGGGCTTTAGGGCAGACGTTAAGCCAAAGGACGACCTTGCAAAGGCAATGCGAAGCTTTACCGATATTTTCGGCGGCGGTCCTTATTCTAAACTTTTTGCAAATGTCAGGGAAAAAATGAGCCTTTGCTATTATTGTTCTGCTCGCTACACAAGGCTTAAAAGCTGTATTTTAGTTCAATGCGGTTGCCTTGAAGAAAATATGGACAAGGCTGTTAATGAAATTTTGCATCAGCTTGACGTTATCAAAAGCGGCGACTATGAGGAGGAATTTAATTCCTCAAGAATGGCGCTTGTTGACGCAGTCGGCGCTGTTTGCGATATGCCGGAAACTATTGAAAGCTGGTATATTCAGCAAATTTGTGACGAAAGATATAAAACGCCGCAGGAGGTTTGCGACGATATTAACAATGTGAAATATGGCGAGATTAAAGAGTGCGCAAATCTTGTTTCGCTTGATACTGTATATAAGCTTGTTGGTCAGGAGGAAGAGTAATGGTAGAAAAAGTATCCAAATCGCTTGATGAAAAATATTACGAAATTGACCACAAATCGGGCTTGAAAATATATGTAATGCCAAAGGAAAATTATAATTCCGCCTATGCGATTTTCGGCACTGATTACGGCTCAATTGATACTAAATTTAAGCGTTCCGATAAGGACGAATGGACTGTTGTGCCGGAGGGTATTGCTCATTTTCTTGAGCATAAGCTGTTTGAAAGTGAGGACCTTGATGCTTTTGCACGCTATGCGAAAACAGGTGCTTCGGCTAATGCGTATACTTCGTTTGACAAAACGTGCTACCTTTTCCAGTGCAGTGATAATTTTGAAGCGTCACTTGAAATCTTGCTTGATTTTGTCACTCACCCTTATTTCACAAAAGAAACCGTTGAAAAAGAACAGGGTATAATAGGGCAAGAGATTACTATGTATTATGACGTTGCCTCTTGGATGAGCACGTTTAATCTTCTTCGCTTGCTTTATCATAAGCACCCGGTAAGAATTGATATTGCCGGAACGGTTGATTCTATAGCGCAGATTACGGACAAGCTTCTTTATGACTGCTATGACACTTTCTATAATCTTCATAATATGACGCTTGCAGTTGTCGGCAACGTTACGCCTGAGCAGGTGTTGTCCGTTTGTGACAAGATGTTAAAGCCGGCACCTGAGCTTTCTATTGAGCGCTCTTTTGAAAAAGAAGAAAGGGACGTCGTCGGCGATTATACAGAATATAATCTTGCAATGAGTATTCCTGTATTTTCATTCGGATATAAGGAAGCGTGCGAAAAGCCTAAGCAGGATTTGAAAACTATCGTTGAAACTACTGTTTTGCTCGAAATTCTTGCCGGTAATACCTCGAATTTGTATAATTCGTTGTTTGAACAAAATCTTATTAATGAAAGCTTTTCCAAGGAATATTTTATCGGCTACGGCTACGAGTCAATCATTTTCGACGGCGAAAGCGAAAATCCCAAAGAGGTTGCAAAGCAGATAAAAAAAGAGGTCGAAAGGCTTAAAAATGACGGCATAACAGACGATGAATTTGAATCGGCAAGGCGTTCGCTTTACGGCAAGGAAATTATGTCATATAATGATATTGATACCCTTGCAAACGGTCTTGTTGCGGCTCATTTCGGCGAATATGATATGCTTGATATTGTTGAAATTTACAAAAATATAACTAAAGCCGATGTTTTATCTCGCTTGGCACAGGTTATGGACGAAAAATACAGCGCATTAAGTGTTGTTAAGCAATGTGAGGAATAAATATGAGCGATTATACAAGAGTTTATTTTGAAGGGCTCGGAATTGATTTTGATGTTCCGAGTGTAGCTTTTACAATCGGCAGCTACAGTATTCATTGGTACGGCATAATCATTGCTTTCGGTTTTGCACTTGCCGTTCTTTACGGTGGCAGAATGGCTTATAAATGGAAAATGAGCCTTGACGGAATGACCGACGTTTTGATGTGGGGCACTATTTTGGGTATCATTTTCGCAAGAGCGTATTACGTCATTTTTGAATGGTCTTATTATAAAGAACATCTTTCCGAAATTCCTCAAATTTGGAACGGCGGCATAGCAATATACGGCGGTATTATAGGCGCATTTATAGGCGCAATTATCGGTTGTAAAATCGGCAAGATTGATTTTAGAAATTTGCTTGATTTGGGCGGTCTTGGGCTTCTTATAGGTCAGGGTATCGGCAGATGGGGCAATTTCTTTAATCAAGAGGCATTCGGTACAAATACTACTACTGCCCCTTTTAGAATGTGGAGTTTAAAAATTCACGATACTCTTGCCGCAAGCGCAGATACTTTGGCGGCAAAGGGAATTGATGTTGACCCAAGCGTGCCCGTTCACCCAACCTTTCTTTATGAAAGTGTTTGGTGCATTTTAGGATTTTTTATACTTAACTATATTGTGCATAAAAGAAGAAAATACAAGGGCGAGGTTTTCCTTCTTTATGGCATTTGGTACGGACTTGAAAGAATGGTAGTTGAAGGCCTTAGGACCGATTCACTTTATATCGCAAATACCACTATTCGTGTAAGTCAGCTTTTGTCGGCAATTATAGTCGTAGCATTTCTTGTTATGCATATAATCAATATGGTTAAGCTTAAAAAAGGCACGTTGCCGCAAAGATTAAGTCTTGCTACTGCTCCTGCCACGGCAAACGGCGCAAACGCAGAGAGCGTTGAAAAAATAAAAGATAATAATGATGAAAGAGAGAATGAAGATGTCACAAATAATTGACGGTAAGCTTGTTTCAAAGCAGGTTAGGCAAAGAGTTAAAGAGGAAACCGAAAAGCTTAAGGCAAAGGGCATTACTCCCGGTCTTGCGGTTATCATTGTAGGCGACGACCCTGCTTCACAGGTTTATGTAAAAAATAAGGAAAAGGCTTGCGATGAGGTAGGCTTTTACAGTGAAAAATATGCACTGTCTGAAAATACAACTCAAGAAGAATTAAATAATCTTGTAAAAGAACTTAACAATAAAAAGGAAATCAGCGGCATTTTGTGCCAACTTCCGCTTCCGAAGCATCTTGATGATAAAGAGGTTATCAATCTTATTGACCCTATTAAGGATGTTGACGCATTTCATCCCGTAAACGTCGGTGCAATTATGATAGGGGATTATAATTTTCTTCCTTGTACTCCGGCAGGCGTTATGGAACTTATTCATTCAACAGGTGTTGATGTAACGGGCAAAAAAGCTGTTGTCATCGGTAGAAGCAATATTGTGGGCAAGCCTATGGCAATGCTCCTTCTTCACGAAAATGCAACTGTTGAAATTACTCATTCAAAAACTGTTGACCTTAAAGAAGTTACCAAAAGTGCAGATATCCTTGTTGCCGCTATCGGTAAACCGAAATTTGTAACTGCCGATATGGTTAAAGACGGCGCAGTTGTAATTGACGTCGGAATGAATAGGGACGAAAACGGCAAGCTTTGCGGCGATGTCGATTTTGAAAGTGTTAAGGACAAATGCTCGTTTATCACCCCGGTACCGGGCGGTGTAGGCCCTATGACAATTTCAATGCTTATGCAAAATACATTAACTGCCGCTAAAATTCAAAACGGCTTGGAAAAATAATAAAAGAGGTTAAACCTATGGCACTTGAGGAACAGGTAGTAAAAAAACTTATTGAAAAAAATTTTCATATTTCTTTCGCAGAGTCTTGCACTGGGGGTATGTGTTGTGGTACAATAGTAAACGTTGCAAACGCATCAAAGGTGCTTGACGTTTCTTTTGTGACTTATGCAAACGAGGCTAAGATTGAGTTCCTCGGTGTCAAGGCTGATACCATTCTTTCTAACGGAGTGGTCAGCGAAGAGGTTGCTTATGAAATGGCACAGGGTGTTGCCAATGTTGCTAAAAGCGAGGTCGGCGTAGGTGTAACGGGTGTTGCAGGCCCCGGCGGCGGTACTGCTAAAAAGCCTGTTGGTATGGTTTGCTTCGGCTTTTATGTAAACGGCAAAACGGTGACTTATACTTGCCGGTTTGGCGAAATCGGGCGCAATCAAGTCCGCAAATCAAGCGTGGAGTTTGTTATGGCAAAGCTTCTTGAATTGCTTGATGATTAATTTAATACTTTGCTGATATGGCTCAGTTGGTAGAGCAGCGCATTCGTAATGCGCAGGTCGTCGGTTCGAGTCCGACTATCAGCTCCAAAAAAGACAGAGAAGATTTTTCTTCTCTGTCTTTTTTATTAGATTAAATTTAATAATAGCTTATTCCATTCATTTGGCTGTTCAAAATTCACCATATGAGCGGCATTTTTTATTTTTATAAATTCTTTATGCGGTGCTTTTAAATTATCAAACCAATTTTGTGTGGCTTGTACCGGACAAATCATATCGTCCTCGCCGGAAATTAAAAGAACCGGTACAGTTAGTTCGGTAATGCGGGAAATACTGTCTTTTTCGTTCATTTCTATATTTAGGGTTTTAGACGATTTTAACATGCCTTTTATTACTTTAATAATATTGAATTTATAGCATTTGATATAGCAATTCAAATATTTGTTAGTGTTAAATTCATTTTTATCGCTGATATATCCGCCGTATTTATGAATCATTTTGCCTATGTACTGCTTTGCTTTTTTATCATCGTGACTATATGTATATTTTATTGGTTCGCCAAAATGGACTAACTTTTTAATAACTTCGGTGTCATTTCTCAACTCGGCTTGCTCTTTGACGAAATTATATTTATAAATTTCATCTGCAAATGAAGAAATACCCTGACCCGTTCCTATATAATATTTTACATATTCGGGGTGCATAAACGAAAAACGCAAACCAAGATAGGCTCCCCAAGAATGTCCGGCAATATAGATTTTATCTTGATTATATCTGTTTCTTAGAAATTCAACAACACTTTTCAAGTCATTCAATATAATATCTATTGTTAAATCTTCTTTTGTGTAGCTTAAACCACTGCCTCTTTGGTCCCAACACACAACGGTATAATATTCAGCAAGTTCACTATTGTATTTCTTTACTAACGGTCTGTCCGGAGAACCTGCTCCGCCATGAACAATAAGTAAAACAGGATTGCTGTCATCTGAGCTTATCGTCATAATGTTTTGACGAAAATTATTTATATTTATATACTCGGTTGTTGTATTAATGTTCATTTGATCACCAATCTAATGTCTTTAATTTGCTCTATCTATTATAACATATAATTTTTTAATATTGAAAATAATTTTTTAATATTAAGGAATTAATCTTCGGTTTTTAAAATCACTTTGATAATTAGGATAACTTATGATATTATAAGTATATAATTATCAATTTGTTTTGAGGAGTAAGATGAAAGAGTATATATGTAAAATCGCTTCTATTGATGAAGTGATAACAAAATGGAATTATGAAATAAGAAAACAAAAGCGGAAACAAAAAAAATCGGCTTTAGAGTTGGTGAAAAATAATGCAGTTGAAAATATAAAAAACGGTCAGGCTGTTATATATTACGGTAAATTAAATGACAAAATCATTTGTCAAGCGACTGCAATGTTTGATGAAGATATTATTCAAAACAGTGACGGTCTTGTTGGAACTCAAACTGTATATCTGTGTAATTTCAGTACAGATAAAAAACATCAAGGCAAAGGATATTTTTCAAAGCTTTTCAAATTTGTAATTGAGGACTTAAAAAACAAAGGTTACACAAAGTGCACTTTAGGCGTTGAACCAAAAGAAATAAAGAACTTGCAAATTTATCGGTATTTTGGGTTTAATACACTGATAAAATCAGGGCAATTAACCTATCCAGACGGAACAATTATTGATGTTGATTATTATGAAATGGAATTAGATTAGAACAAAAAATCTCACTCTTTTTTACAAAGTGAGATTTTGTTCGTTTATTCGATTTTCAGCCCAAGACCATCTATTGACCATTTATGAATTTGCCGCATTTTCGCCGAGTAAATTTCCCATTGTGTTTGCAACATTCTCTTGCATGAAATCCGTTACATGTATATAGGTGCTCATTGTAAAGCCGGCGTCTGTCTGACCTAACATGTGCGATACTGTTTTAATGTCCATTCCTTGTTCAAGGGATAAGGTTGCAATAAAATTATTGAAAAACAGTTTATTTAGACTTGTGTATGATTAATAATATATTGTCTTGAAAATAGTTCAATTTAGGAGTATAATTATATTGCGTAATGCACATTTGTTTGGAGGGGTATTGTGGTAAGTTTTAGGGAAACTTTGCGTGAATATATAAAGAAAAACGGATATTCAATTAATGAATTTGCAAATAAATGCAATATAGACAGAGCATGGTTGAGTAACGTTCTTTCTGGCAGAAAGGAACTTAGCGAGGCAAAGTTTAAAAATATTATTGAATCTAATATTTTGAGCGAAGTTCAAAATGAAAATTTGACTTCGCTTTACAGGCTCAAGGATTATACGCCTGAGCAAATTGAGAGAATTGAATATATGCTTGAGCGCCTTTCAAGAAAGGTCAGAAGAACTGAATGTTTTATTCCTATTGATTTTGATGATGACAGGCAAATATATATCGGAAAAGAAAATTTGCTCTCGGCTCTTTTTAAAATTCTTGCAAAAAGAGAGGAAATATCGTTTATTTATACCAATATTACGGCGGAAAGTGAACAAGCAGTTGACGTTCTTTATCATTTTATGAAAGAGGACAAGTATAAAAATATAGATTATAAGCATATTTTTATGACCGACGGCGGTACATCAAATCATAATCTTAATACATATTTTACCGTTTGCGATTTTGCCGAGCTTGGGTACACAGGTTTTTCGGTTATTAAAAATGTTGAAATTAAATCGATAGAAGATAATGATTTTCTTCCTTATTTCATTTTGACCGACAAAGCAATGATGATGTTTGACCCCGAATTTAATAACGGAGTGTTCATTGATGACGAAAATATTATTAAGGTTTATACAGGAAAGTTTATGAGCCTTTATGAAAAGGGCGAGAAAGTAATTGTTTCTTTTTCAAATGCCGTTGAGCTTATGAGAACGCTTACGACTATGCATGACAGTACCTCGGAGCTTTCGTTTACACCCGATTTTTGTGTTACTCCGTGCCTTGATTATGATGTTCTTTCCGATAATGCTTCTGAAAATTTGCCTAATAGGGAACTTTTAATTCGGGCTGTTTTAAACCACTATAATCTTGATTATTCCAAGTTTTCAAATTTCTTGACTGTTGAGTCACTTAACAGATTTGTTAAGGATGGAATTATTTATGAAATTCCGAGAACATATCTTAAGCCGATTGATATTAATAGCAGAGTTAAGCTTCTTAAATGTATTAAAGATAATATCGAAAAGCACGGCAAATATAACACATATATTTTAAACCCTACTAAATTTGAATATAATTCCTATGACGTTCAGGTTGAAAAAATCGGTGTTGTTACTATCTGCGGCATCAGGCAGGGTAATAAGGAAAACGAGGAAAGCTTTATGGGCGAATGGCTTTGCTCAATAAATGATGAAAACATATTTAAGGATTTTATTAATTTGAAACGTTTTCTTGTTGAAGGATTGTATGTTTACTCCGATGAATTTTCAAGCAGTTATGTTTCAAATCTTATTTTGGAGCTTACTGCCGAGCTTGGCGGGGAGAAAAGCTGATGACGCTTCATACCATTGCTCCGGTTTTCGACGAAAATTCAAAAATTCTTGTTTTAGGCTCTTTTCCGAGTGTTAAGTCAAGAGAGGAGGGCTTTTTCTACGGCCACCCTCAAAACAGATTTTGGAAAGTGATAGCAAATGCCTTTGATACTCCCACTCCGCAAAATATAGAAGAAAAGAAAGCACTTCTGCTTTCAAACGGCATTGCCCTTTGGGATGTTATTCATTCGTGCGATATCGTCGGCTCGTCCGATTCGTCAATAAAAAATGTTGTGCCTAACGATATTTCAAAAATTCTCAAAACGGCAAATATTGAAAAAATTATCACTAACGGCAAAAAGGCGGATTCGCTTTATAAAAAATATATTGAGCCTAAATTTAATGTTAAAGCCATCTGCCTGCCGTCAACAAGCCCTGCCAATGCACAATGGTCACTTGATAGGCTTTGTGATGTGTGGAAAAACGAATTAAGATAAAAAATGGCTGTTCATTTGAACAGCCATTTTTTGTTATTTTGTATAGCTATCACATTCGATGAACACCGTTAAGAAATATTTTGTCCTTAAACTTGCCGTTGGCTTTGTTTTTCTTAGAACGCATTTCTTCAAATTCTTTGCCGTTAATGTTCCTATAATCTAAAATAGCGCTTATTACCTCAACAAGGTCGCATAATTCCAAGATATCATCGGATTCATTAAATTCAGTTAATTCTTCCGAAAGCTTCTTCTTTAATTCATTATAGTAATCAAAGGAATCAAGAATTACAAAATCCGGTTTATCTCCTTTTTGCTCTATTATGTTAGGTATATTATCTCTTACAAGCTTATTCATTTTTTCGTACATAAAATGACATCCTCCATCACTCGCCTTACTGTAAAAAAATTATTTAATCAGCGCTACGAGGCCTACGCCGAGGCCGCTGACAGCCATAAGAGCCGCAAGAATTACTGCGGTTACCTTAACCCATTTTTGTTGCATTGTTTATATCTCCTTATTTCATAAGCTCGTTTGCATCATTAAGAAGCCTTTGAGCAATTTCTTTTGCATTTTCCTCACTTTGGCCGATAGCGGTAATGTATGCCTTAATTTTAGGCTCTGTGCCTGACGGACGAACGATTACCTTGTTACCGTTTGTAAGCGTGTATGCAAGAACGTTTGATTTAGGAAGAGTGATTTCACTTTCCTCTCCTGTTTTGACAATTGTTGATTTCGAGGTTTTGTAATCGTCAATTTTAGTGACCTCATATCCTGCAAATGATGAAGGCTTGTTATCTCTTAAGCCGTCCATAATAGCCGCCATTTTTTCCATTCCTGCCGCACCCTCAAAGGTGTAGCTTTGAACGGTATTGCAATAGTAGCCAAACTCGTCATAAAGACCGTTCATAACGTCAATAAGAGTTTTGCCCTGAGATTTATAGTATGCTGCCATTTCGCAGATGAGCATAGAAGCAACTACAGCGTCCTTATCCCTTGCGTGAGTGCCTGCAAGATAGCCGTAGGACTCCTCAAAGCCCATTACAAAATCGCTTGCCTTGCCCTGCTTTTCAAGCTCGGTAATAAGCTCGCCGATATATTTAAAGCCTGTGAGAAGATTTTTAAATGTGCAGTTATATTTTTTTGCAATAACTTCTGCAAGGTCAGTTGATACAAAGGACTTAACTGCAATTGAACTTTCAGAAAGAGTACCTTGTGCCTTTTTCTGCGATAAAAGGTAATTGAGAAGCATTGCGCCGACTTCGTTACCCGTCATAAGCTGAAAATCGCCCTTGCCGTTATTGACTGCAATGCCTACTCTGTCGCAATCGGGGTCTGTTGCAAGGAGTAAATCAGGTTTAACGCTTTCTGCAAGCTTGAGCGCACATTCAAACGCTTGCTTAATTTCCGGATTAGGGAATGGGCAGGTCGGGAAGTTGCCGTCGGGATTTTCCTGCTCAGAAACAACAGTAACCTTTTTAACTCCTATTCTGTCAAGAATTTTTCTTACCGGCTTGTTGCCTGTGCCGTTTAACGGTGTGTAAATAACATTGAGGTCAGCTTTTTCACAAATTCCGAAATTAACGCATTGCTTGATTACCTCGTCAAGGAATAAATCGATAACATCCTGACCCATATATTCAATAAGACCTTTTTTCTTAGCCTCATCAAAGTCCATAGTTTTAATGCCCGTGAAGTAGTCAACCTTTTGGATAAAATCATAGGTTTCGCTTGCTTCCTCGTCGGTCATTTGATATCCGTTTTCATTGTAGCATTTGTAGCCGTTATATTTTGCCGGGTTGTGAGAAGCAGTGAGAATAATACCGCTTGAGGTTTTAAAATGCCTGATTGCAAATGAAAGGCAAGGCGTAGGTTCAAGCTCCTCGTAAAGATAAACCTTAATGCCGTTTGCGGCAAGAGTTTTTGCCGCTTCAATCGAAAAATAATCCGACTTGATACGTGAATCGTAGCCGATAGCGATTGACGGATTTTCAAAATGCTTGTTAAGAAAATCCGCAAGTCCCTGCGTCGCTCTGCCGACGGTGTAATAATTCATTCTGTTAGTGCCTGCGCCGATAACGCCTCTTAGTCCTGCAGTTCCAAATTCAAGACTGCGATAAAATCTGTCTAAAATTTCTTCGTCCTTGCCCTTAATTGAAAGCAATTCTTTTTTTAAATCAGGGTCAGCAGTTGCCTTTTCAAGCCAAAGGTCATAAATCCTATTTATATTTTTGTTTTCCATTAAAAACACGCCCTTATATAATTTATATTTATATTTTAACCTTTATAAAATATATTGTCAATATTCTTATTAAATGTTATAATTACAAATGGTGATGAAAAATGTATTCAAAAGTCAAAAGCTTAGGCATATCGGGTATCGAAGCGTTCAATGTTACTGTTGAATGTGATATCAGCGGTGGGCTTCCACGCTTTGACGTTGTTGGCTTGCCCGATACAGCCGTTAAGGAAAGCAGGGAAAGAGTAAGGTCGTCAATTAAAAATTGCAAACTTAATTTTCCCGTTTCAAGAATAACCGTTAATATTGCGCCTGCCGATATTAAAAAAGAGGGTGCGATTTTTGATTTGCCCGTGTTTATCGCTATACTGAAATCAAGCGAGCAAATTAAAGAAAATATTGACGATTATGCATTTTTGGGAGAACTTTCTCTTGACGGTGAAATTCGCAAAGCAAGCGGTATTTTGCCTATGATTATGGCTGCAAAGGAATATAATATTAAAAAAGTTTTTGTGCCTTTTCAAAATGCGTATGAGGGAAGCGTTGTTGACGGGGTAGACGTTTTGCCTGCTAAAAATGTTATGGACGTTCTCGCTCATATTAAAGGTGAAAAGGTTATTGAAAGCGTTAAATATGATTTTGACGCCGAAGAAGAAACTAAATACAATGTTGATTTCAGCGACGTTAAAGGTCAGGACCAAGCCAAAAGAGCACTTGAGATTGCGGCGGCAGGCGGTCATAATTGCCTTCTTATCGGTCCTCCCGGTTCAGGCAAGTCTATGCTTGCAAAAAGACTTCCTACCATTTTGCCGGATATGACTTTTGAGGAAAGGCTTGAAACGTCAAAGGTTTATTCAATTGCGGGCAAAATTCCGTCGGGCAAGTCGCTTGTAACAAAAAGACCTTTTCGTTCTCCGCATCATACCGTGTCTGCCCAAGCGCTTACAGGCGGCGGTGCAAACCCAAAACCGGGAGAAATAAGCCTTGCTCATAACGGCGTTATGTTTATGGACGAATTTCCGGAGTTTGACAGAAGGGCGAAAGAGTCGCTTCGTCAACCTCTTGAGGACGGAGTGGTTACTATTTCAAGGGCAGCAGGCACTTTTACTTATCCGTCAAATATAATGCTTGTTGCAGCAATGAATCCGTGTCCGTGCGGCTATTTCGGTCACCCCACAAGGCAGTGTACTTGCTCTCCTGCCGCTAAAAAGAGATATCAGGACAAGGTTTCCGGTCCGCTTCTTGACAGAATTGATATTCATGTTGAAGTTGCGCCGGTTGAATATAATGAACTTTCGGATAACAACGAGGGCGAAAAGAGCAGTGATATCAAAAAGCGTGTTGATAAAGCGAGAGCTATTCAGCAAAAGCGATTTGCGGGAACGGGAATTACCTGCAATGCAAAAATGACTCCTAAAATGACTAAGGAATGTTGCGTGTTAAGTAAGGAGGCTGACGAACTTTTGCATGAAAGCTTTGATAATTTTTCAATGAGCGCACGTGCTTACGATAAGGTTTTGCGCCTTGCAAGGACTATTGCTGATTTGGCAGACAGCGAGGAAATCAAGCTTGAGCATATCGCCGAGGCACTTCAGTTTCGTGCCCTTGATCGAAAATATTGGGAAGTATGACAAATGAAAAAATCTGTTAAAATAATCATTCTGATTTTGGCAATTGTTTTGATAGGTGCAATTGTGTTTGATGTGACGCTTGTTAACAATGCGAAAACAGGAAATGAAAAAACCGCTTCAACTGCTCAAACTGTCAGCGAGAGTACAACAAAAGCGGAAAAAACATATTCCGACCCTGTCGAGGCGCAGGCGAGGGAAATGATTAAAAATATGACTCTTTATGAAAAGGTAGGTCAAATGCTTCTCTACTATATTCCTAAAGAGGAGGACCCCACAAGAATGATGGCAAGGTGGCAGTTCGGAGGATATATCCTTTTCTCCCGCAATTTTGAAAATTCCACTCCTGCCAAAACAAGAAGTGATATAAACGATTATCAGTCTGCGGCTAAAATTCCGGCATTTATGGCAGTTGACGAGGAGGGCGGCGGAGTTAATCGTGTTTCGCAGTATAGCCAATATCGAAGTGAGCCGTTTCATTCGGGAATTACAAATTATCAAAAAGGCGGCTGGCAGGCGGTTGTTAATGACGCTGAGGATAAAAGCGAGTTTATGCTTGACCTTGGTATCAACACTGTTTTAGCCCCTGTTGCCGATGTGCCTTATTCAAGGAGCGACTATATTTATTCCCGTGCTTTTTCAACTGATGCTGACAGCGTGAGCGAATATGTATCAAAAACAGTCAGCACTATGAATGAAAATAACTTTTTAAGCTGTGTTAAGCATTTTCCGGGCTATGGTAATAATACAAATACTCATACGGGTATGAGTGTTGATGATAGAAGCTGGGAAAGCTTTGAAGAAAGGGACTTAAAGCCTTTTAAGGCAGGCATTGATGCAGGCGTGCCGTTTTTAATGGTGAGCCATAACGTGATTGACGATTATGATAAGGGTGTTCCTGCCTCTCTTTCCAAAAAGCTACATAATTATATTCGTAAGGATATGGGCTATGACGGCATAATTCTTTGCGACGGTCTTGGTATGAGCGGCGTTCGTGATTATGTCGGCGGCGATAAAGGTGAGGTCGCTGTAAGGGCGGTTATGGCAGGTAACGATATGCTCTGCGCAACCGATGTAGGCGTTCAGCTTCGTGCAATTGTTAAAGCTGTCAAAGACGGCAGAATTAAGCTTTCTCAAATTGAAGATTCAGTCACAAGAATACTTATGACTAAGATAAATTACGGCTTAATTGAAAAGGAGTAATAAATTATGGATATTCAAAAAACTATGCAAAATCTTGAGAAAAACGGAATAAAGCCTTATTTCGTCGAAAATAAAGATGAGGTTGTCCCTCTTGTAAAAACGTTAATTAATAACGGCGAAAGTGTTTCGTGCGGCGGCTCTGTCACTCTTGATGAAACGGGAGTTAAGGCACTTATGCAAAACGGCGATTATGATTTTATCGACCGCACGGGCTTGCAGGGTGAAAAGCTTAGGCAGTCATATATTAAGACATTCGGCTGCGACACGTTTTTTACTTCATCTAATGCAGTTACGGAAAACGGCGAGCTTTATAATGTTGACGGTAATTCAAACCGTGTTGCCTGCATTGTTTACGGTCCACGTCAGGTTATTATGATTGTCGGTGTAAATAAAATTGTTAAGGATATTGACGAGGCGATTTATAGGGTTAAAACCGTTTGCGCTCCTATGAACACTCAGCGCCTTGACGTCAAAACCCCTTGTAATAAAACAGGTAAATGTATCTCTCTTTCTAAGGAAAATCCGTACCTTTGCGACGGCTGCGGCGGCGATAACAGGATTTGCTGTAATTATGTCGTTTCCGCAAAGCAGCGCCATAAGGACAGAATCAAGGTTATTATCGTTAATGAAAATTTAGGATATTGATATTAAACAAGGATATCATGCGGTTTGCCCCAAATGATATCCTTATTTTTAAATTATTCACTTTTTGCGTATACAAAACAGATAGTACAAAACCTTTTATGGTTATGTTGATAATACATATAGAAAAGGCGGCGGCTCTGCGAGCGGACAAAGCTCCGGCAATCCTGAACCTGAACAGACTTGGGCTCCGAAAGACAAAGAATCAGAAAGATTTTTAGGCGAATCTGGAGAAATTAAACGAATTTAAATATTTTAAAATTACAGGAGTGAGTAAAATGAATAATGATTACAACGGCGATTTTAAAAGTAAAGAGGAATTTGAATCTGCAATTGGCAGAGGGTGCGAATTAGGCTTTGAATGGAAAGGTCACGAATACTGCATTTTTAGGCAAAATGATAATACATGGTTTTTCGGCTTAACAGGCACTGATACAAGCAAGGACATTTCCTTAAAAACTCTTGATGACGTTATGAATTATGAAATTGACGGCGAAAGGCTTGCTGATATCTGCACAAAATTCACGGTTATTGAAAGAACATTTTAAAATTATATATTTATTTTTATTAAGCACGTTGAGTTTTTCTCAATGTGCTTAATTTTTTTTTGAAAAATTCTATTGACAAGCGGTGAAAACTGTGATATAGTTCAACTGTGATATCTTGGATATCACAGTTGTATGATGCAGCTATTTTGAAAAAAAGGAGGGGCAAACGTGCTTTTTATAGATTATCATTCCCGTGTGCCGATATATGAGCAGATAAAAGAGCAGGTAATAATGCTGATTAATACAGGTGTTTATAAGCCGGGCGATAAGTTGCCGTCGATAAGGAATTTATCAAATGAACTTAATATTAATGTTAATACGATTAAGCGTGCGTTCGGTGAACTTGAGCATGACGGAATTACATATTCGGCTCAGGGCAGGGGAATGTTTGTAAGTGAAAACCCGATAGGAAATGCAAAAATCAAAGCTTCCGCACTTGAGGATGCAAAGCTTGTTTTGTCCTCCTGCAAAGCTAAAGGCGTCAGCAAGAATGAGGTTGTCTCTCTAATCGATGAAATATACTCGGAGGATAACGGCAATGATTGAAATTAAAAATGTGACTAAAAAATACGGCAATTATGTTGCCGTTGAGGATATAAGCTTTAAAGTTGAGGAATCGTCGATTTACGGTCTTGTCGGCTATAACGGCGCAGGCAAAACCACACTTTTAAAAACGGCGGCGGGAATACTTAAGCCGGAAAGCGGCGAGGTGCTTTTTGACTCGCAAAATGTTTATGATAACGGCAAAGTGCGCTCTTCTCTTCTTTATGTGCCCGATGAAGTTTACTTTGTAAAGGGTGCAAGCCTTCAAAAAATGGGAAAAATTTATAAAGGCTATTTTCCTAATTTTAATTCAAAAGTGTTTAAAAATATGACAGAGGCTATGGGTCTTGACCCTAAAAAGAATATAGGCTCTTTTTCTAAGGGTATGCAAAGGCAGGCTGAAGTGGTTTTGGCTATGTCTACAATGCCTAAATATATGCTTCTTGACGAGGTTTTTGACGGAATTGACCCGCTTAAAAGAAATCTTTGCAAGAAAATTTTTATTGAATATATGGCTGAAACAGGCTGTTCTATGATTATGAGCAGTCATAATTTGCAGGAAATTGCCGATTTGTGCGACCATGTTGCACTCATTAATGGCAAAAAACTTGCAATGAATGTTTCTGTTGATGACGCAAGCTCGGCTTATGTTAAATATCGCCTTATTTTTGATAGGGATATTGATAAATCAATTTTTGACGGGATTGAAAATAAGGGTATTACTATTGATAATAAACTTGCAACAATTATTGTGCCGTCAAGCTTTGACAACGGAGCGCTTGCTTGCCTTTGTCCTGTTCATATGGACAGCGTAAATCTTTCTCTTGAAGAGGTGTTTTTGAATGAAATGGAGGACAAGAATTATGACATCTCCAAAATCTTCTGTTGATAAGCATTCGGCAAGATATGATTTTAAGCGTTCGTTTGTTAGATTGATTGCTCCGGGCATTGTTTCACTTTTATTCTCGATTATATATTTTATTGTTATTCCCGTAGCAACAATTTCATCTGCCGGCACTTATTCGCTTAGCTTAAGAGCGGAAAATATAGCTTCAATAAGAAAGCAGCTTGCCTGTGCTCTTTTCGGCAACACAACAAGCAATTTTGTGTTTTACGGAGTTTATGCGGTAATAATCGGTGTCCTTTTTGCATTTTGCATATTCTTTCCGATTATGAGGAAAAGCAATGTTAATTTCTTTTTCTCGTGCGGAATTGACAGAAAGACATATTTTAAAAACAGAGCGCTCTCGTCGATTATCATAATGATTTTAACGTCGGCTGTGCCGCTAATGATTGATATTATAGTTAATATAAGATATTTAGGCCATGCAGATTTTATTATTCATCAAGGATTTTTCCTGTTTTTAGAGCATTTTACGTATATGCTTGCAGGATTTTCGCTTATGAGTATTGCGATGATGGCTTGTTATACTGTGACCGAAAGCCTTTTCTTCGGCGCCGGTCTTATTTGGTCACCAATGCTTTACATTGTTTCGATAGAATGGCTTTTCCAAAATTTCCTTAGGGGATATTCACAAACAGGCAGTAGTGTTATGCCGCTTGGAAGTTCGTCTTTGACGGTGACGGTAGATACGCTTTGGTCTAAGCTTTCGGTGATTAATCCGCTTATTTTCGGTACGGCGCTCGGTTCAAATAATGTTCGCAATAATATGTATTTCAATTGTTTGAGAAGCACTGCAAGCAATGGCGGAGTAGTTAACGATTTTTATTATGATAATGCAAGCGGAAATGTCGGATTTGAAAAAGCGGGAATGAATTATATTTTACCTATTCTTATCTGGCTTGTATTATCGGTATTGTTTATATTTATTTCTAATAAGCTTCTTAATAAACGTAAGCTTGAAAATACAGCACTTCATTCTTCAAACCTTTTTGTAACGGTTTTTGTAAGCCTTGAATTTTCGGTGCTTGTTGCAACGTTCTTTATGCCGTTATTGTCTGATTTTGATGTTATTCAGTCAAGTGTGCTTGATATTTTTGCCGGCTTAATTTGCGGCATTATTGCTTATTTCGTATTTATGTCGATTTCACGCAGAAAAATCAGGCATGGAATTAAGCTTGTAATTCCGGTAGGCGTGTCATCAATTGCTGTTTTGGTTATAAGTGTTATTTGTATTTCAGGCGGCTTCGGCTATTCAACATATTGCCCTGATATTAAGGATATTGACTATGCAACAATAAACAGTGAATATATAGACGCTTCGGGTGTTATGTCAACCAATCATTTTAATGACGGTTCACTTTCGGCAGGTACTGACCAGCTTTATTACGGCACGTATGAGCCTTCGGGCGCATATCTCGGTAAATTCAATACAAAAGACTCAATAGATAAAATTGAGAAAATACAGAATTATTCTTTTAAAAACAGAATTGCTAAAAGAAATGAGCCGTATGTTACCGTTAAAATAAAGTATTTACTCAAAAACGGAAAGGCTGTAAATCGTGAATACACTTGCACAAACAGTGACGTTTCACTTGATATTATCGAATTAACTCAAAGCAGCGAATATCAAAAAGAACTTGAATTTTTAATGTCATCAAAGAAAGCCGATGAAAAATCAAGCGGCACCTTTAATTCTGAAGATGAATCCCAATCTTACTTCGCTTATTTTGCAAATGAGAATAATGTAAAAAATGCACTTAATTTCGGTGTTGCATATATAGTTTCGAATGATGCCGTCACCAAAACTAAGATTGAAAATACGCCGGCACTTCGTGATGCAATACTGAAAGATATTGAAAAAGTAGGTTACAAAAAGCTTTTAACAAGCGGCAAGGCTCCTTTGGGCGCAATCAATTTTTCGTATGATGACAGCGTTCAAAATTATGATAATATAGATTATATGAATGACGCCACATATTATATTTGGGACGATATGGTTAACACCGTTAATTATCTTAAATCTATTAATAAGTTTACGGCGTTTACCGATTTGTCAAAGTCCGGTGAGATAGAGTATGTAACCGTTACCGCTCTTGAAACAAGGCTTTCAAGCGAGTTGTCGCTTACTGCGCTTTCCACCTTTGAAAGCGATACGGCAACACCTGAAAGCTATTATGAATATCAAGGCAGCGAGCTTAAAGAGGCAGATGTGCTTAAAACTTATAACGGTAAGAAAATTACCGACAGTCAAAAAGCGCAGGAAATATTTAACCAATCGTCAATTTACTCGCTTTGCAAAAAAGACGGCTATGTTGTACTTGTGAAATTTAAAAACAATACTTATGTAACTAAGTATCTTTCAAAAGAAAAAGCACAATCGCTTTTGAAATAATTTAATAGGTTTTACCTGTCTGTTTAATTATGTTTTACCCAATTTAAACCCAAAACCCTTGAGCAATAATATGCTTATCTTAAACTCCTTTTATAATTCAAACAGACGGTGAACATAAAAAAGGACTGCCGAGTAGCTACGGCAGTCCTTTTAGACTGTCGACAAAGTGGCTAAACCGTTTCGTGTTTAAAACGAAATTATCTCGCTTTCTCGAAGTCTAAACAATATTAAAAATTAAAGTTATCGTATCCCCATTTGTTTATCTCGTTATATTTAACATAGGTTCTCTCACTTTTAACCGACAAATATTTTTCGCTGAGTGAACAGATACGCTTTGTCAAATCCTCATAAGCTGATTTTTCTGCCGAGCCGAAAATTGCAATTTCAAACATAGCGCATGGCTCGTCACTGCCCTTGAAATACATATCCGCCTTATCCTCAAGCTTAACCATGAGCCAAGCCTCGCTTTTGCCGGGGATAGCCGTTATGGCATTTCCGAGTTCACTCTTGAGCGCATTTTTGTCTTTAATTTCACTGTTGGTCATTACATTGATAAAAGGCATATCTTTTCTCCTTTAACCTTTTTACTTTGAAATAGTTATTCCTTTTGCTTCTCTTTGCTGTGCAAGTTCGCTTTCGATTTTGTCTTTAAAATCGCCTGTAAGGTTGTAGAAAAACATAGGAATGATGCAAACGAGAAGAGAGATAGCAGGAATAAGCGATACTATGCTGAACATTCCCTGCCTTACCGAATGTGCCATTTCAAGCGGATTGGCAGTTACGTTTGAATTGATAGCTGAAATATCAAAGTCTACTATTATATACATTAATATAATAAATGACGTGCTTATTGCATTGCCAAATTTGTTTACAAAGCTGGAAACTGCCGAGCCCATTCCCGTAAGCCTTCTGCCTGTTTTCCATTCCATATAATCAAGGCAGTCACCAATCATAGCGGAAACACAAACGTTTATTGCACCGCAGGGAATAGTAGAAAGAATTAGACAAGGCACGCAAGCCCAGAAATGATTATATCCTATAAACCACATTGCAAAGCTGCCTGCCGCACCGATAAGTGATGAGCCGATAATTATTTGCTTATAATCAAATTTTTTAAGAAGCGGAGTGACGGCGAGCATTGTGCCCATCATTCCTACTGCCGAGGCAACGCTGAATACGGTTGAAACCGTAGAAATATTTGATTGAAGCGCACTTTCAACCTCAGCCGTGCTTAAACCTGTTAAGTCTTTTCCGATATAAAATGAATATCTTGCAACGTGAACTGCGCCTGCCTGATACATATATCTTGCCGCTGCTAAGATGCCCATAAGTGCGGTAAGCATTAACGGCTTGCAGGTGAGTATAAGCTTGAGCGCCGATGGTTCGTTTTTATCCCTTTTAGGTGGGTTTGGAATAACAACTCTTTCCTTAGTTTTAAAATATACACTGACGAAAAGAAGATTGCCTATAATTGAACTTACAAGCGCCATAACTGTATATTTTGTTTTTTCAAGCTCCGTTCCCGATAAATTGAAGTTGGGAAGAACGAAGCCTAAAATCATAAATATAGCCATAGGCACCGCCGAGCCGACTCCGTTAGCCGTTCTTGCTTTGGAAATTATTGAGCCACGCTCGTCTGCATTAGGCGTTAATGCGTTTGGCAGACTCCAAAACGGAACGTCGGACGCTGTATAAATCATACCCCAAGCAATATATGTAATTGCGGCATAAATCATTTTTTTACTGTCGCTTAAATTAGGTGCATAGAAAAGCAAAAGCGTTAATATTGCAACAGGAATAGGCGTATAAAGAATATACGGCTTCATCTTACCCTTTTTCGGATTTGCTCTGTCCATTATGTAGCCCATAATCGGGTCATTGATAGCATCCCAAATTCTCGCTAAAAGCATAAGAAGTAATACGAAAATGGGAGTTACCTTAAGTACATTTAAGTAAAAGTCAGAAATGTATGAGCTCATGATGGCATAAATCATACCTTGACCGAGAGCGCCTATGCAGTAGGTCATCCATTCCTTTTTCGGTACATAAAAATTCTTGTCCATAAATTTACCCCTTTTAAATTTACGTGGCAGTAGTTAATGTGCTTATATAATTATTCAATTTTGCCCGGATTTGGAAAATATCTGAATTTGACTTTTCCTATGATTTTTCCTTTTTTAACTGTTTTGTTATCCCAATACCTTGAATCCCAACTGTCATTTCTGTTATCTCCCATAACAAAATAACTGCCGAGCGGTACTGTATACGGGCCGAAATTGCCGGTTGGAATACAGTTAGTGATGAAATCCGTTCTTGCCGTGCTTTTGTTGCCGTTTTTGTCGGTTATATAGACAATTCCGTTCTTTACCTCGATAGTTTCACCCGGAAGAGCGATAATCCGCTTTGCAAAAAGCTGTGTTTCATCATCAGGATATTTGAAAATAATAATATCATACCTTTGCGGTTCGTCATTGATATATGCCAAACGGCTTGCAATTATTCTGTCGCCCTCTTGAATAGTGTTGAGCATTGAGCCTGTCGGGATAACAATATTTGCAAAAATGCAGGTTTTTAAGAATATGGCAATGATAAGCGCAACAACAATAGGAGTCATAAAAGAAATTGCTTCCCTCAGTTTTGACTTCTTTTGTTTTTCTTCGTTATTTTTTGCGGTATTATTCTTTTTGCTTTTTTTATTTTTGTTCTTTTCTTTTTTAGGCTTTTTGCTGTCTGTAACGCTTTTAGCATCGTCATTTTCTTTGAAAATGATATTTGCAGCGTCCGGTTGCCGTGATTGCTCCTTGACCGTTACGTTTTCTTCGTCAAGCATTTGAAGCATTTTTGTAGGACTTTTCTCTCCTATAAAATCGCTAACATCAAACATCATGGCGCCGCATTTGGGACACTCATACCATTCGCCGTTTTTAATCAGTGCATCACAGCCGCATTTTTTGCATTTTGTAATCATTTAAATAACTTCCTCTTGCCGACGCCTGCGAGAATATTTTTGAGAGTGATAATCTCGTCGTAAGGCGTAGCTTTTTCAATCACATTGAAATCTTCTGCGTTGCTGTCTATTACTGTGTTGATTTTAGCCTTGGCTCTTGAATCATAGCCAGAAGCATCAAGCTTTCTGTCAATATAAAGTTTAAGCGCCTTGCTTTTTTCTCTTACAACTGTAATTTTGTGAGCGCCGCCGCTTACGATTGAGTTTGAGCGAAGATGGCATCTTCCGCATTTTACGTTTACATATCCCTTAACGATTGAAATGTCAATGTCGTCATTATGGGCAATTTCAATATTTTCCTCACCTTTGTAGTTAAACGAAATAGTGAAATCCGTAACAGCCTCACGATTAGGATACCGTTTATCCTCACTGCCGAATTGGAAAATCTTAATTTCAAACGGCTGAAGAGCCAAGTCAATCTTGTCGCCGTAGGAAAAACTGTCAAAGCTTTCCTTGTTTGATTGATTATAAACATTGTATCGCTTGACATCCTTTAAGCTTTCAGGACAACCCATAAGCTTGTTGAGCGTAAGGGTAAGCGATGTTTTCTCGTCTGTCGGATTTCTCAACGCAATTATTCCGTCGCCGTTATCATTCCAGCTAAAGTAACCGTAAATATTGTTTTCCTCAGGGTTTCCGCCGATGAACATTGCGTTTTGCAAAATGTCATAGTTATTCTTTTGCCATTCAATTGCCTTGGCAAGCGTGCGCCACTTTGATTTGTTCATCATATTGTAGCTTAAATGAAGTTCATTGAGCGCCTGACCTCTTGCAACGTCAAAATAAATATACTTTTCAAATTCCTCGTCGGTGTAGCTTACCTTGGCGTAAGAACCGTAGATAGGCTCGTGATTATAGATATGCTTTAGCGGCATTTGAATTGCACGTGTGTTGAGAAGATTAAAATACCTTGCGTCACGGAACGTAATTTCCTTATCCACCTGTGCCTGCTGCTCAATATTATCGGCAAAACCGATATCTGCACTGTTTTGAAGCCAAATGCTGTTTACATATTGAAGCCACCATGGTGATGGGTTCACGTAGCAGGTCATATTAATCCAAAGGCCTTTGCCGTGTTTTTTTCTAAGCTCTCTTATCTTTTTGAAAACCTCAATCCAGCAGTGCCACATTTCACTCACAAAATACATATCATATTCCCCGCCGACAGGATGGCTGTGGTTGGGATTTTTGCAAGGAGAAAGGCAAAAACCGTCAAATTTCCAATAATCAATATCAAATTCCTGAGTCGATTTTAAAATGAAATCGGTTACGTTTTTGATATATGTTTTGTCTGCTACACAAATGTCCTTAGCCTCTGCATTATATGCTCCGAGACCACGCTTTTCCATTTTCTTTGCAAATAAATCAGGCCTGCCGTAACCGCCACGTGGGCCGAGCCACAAGCCGAATTTAGTGCCGAGATTAGCGGTAAGTTGAGTGATATCGTAAAGTTGGTTAGGAAACTTTTTGTTAAAACTCCAAAAGCCTGATTTATAATCAACCCAGCCGTCGTCAACAACATAAGCGTCAAGCGGAGCAACGCCGTTTGAAGAAAGTCCCTTTTCAATTTCATAAAATGACTTTTCAATATTGTCTGCCGTTATGTCTTTCATAAAGTCATACCAGCTGTTATATTGAAGCCTTAAGGTTGTCGGTGCGGCAATGCTTTCAATATAGTCGTAAAATGCTTTTTGAACGTCAACGAGTAAGTCGCTTTTTGCACCGCCGACTACTGTAACCGGGCATTTGTATTCTCCGTTAATCTTCTTTCCGATATAATATTTAACTTGACCTATGCCGTAAAGTATAATGTTTTGCGTGCCTGGAAATTCACAGCCGAAGAAAAGAGTGTCAATATAAAACGGTTGACCGAGAGCGGAAAGATATCCGTTAAGTTCAGGACCTTTAATGTCGGTCGGAACGCTGAAATGAGCCTTTGAATTTGTAATTCCAATATGCTCAAGAAGAATATAATCAATCGTTTTATCTCCGGTTTGGACAAAGCTTATCTGCTTTTTTAGCGTGCTTCCGTCAACGCCCGGCCAAAATGTCATAGTTACGGTAATGCCTTGCGTTTCCTCGAATTTGAATGAAAGCTTGCCGTTTTCCTGCTTACTGTCGGCAACCTTAAGCCCTTTTGAAGAAAATTCACTTCCATCTGTAAAATGGAATAAAAATTCAACGCTGTTTCCGTCAGGAACGAAATCCTGACCTGATAAAACGTTTCTTATTTGCGAGGCGTAAAGCGTTCCCTCATGAACAACAAATTCACGTTGTAAAATTTTACTTTCAAGCCTAAACATAAATTCTTCTCCTAATTATAATTGTTCCTCAACCTCTTCAAGCGCTCTTGCAAGCTGGTCAGGGCAGGATGTGCCTTTGAAATTGCAATCAATTCCTTTTAAAGCAGTGATGATTTCCTCAGGTTTTTTGCCTTTAACAAGCGCAGCTATGCCTTGCAGATTACCGTTGCAGCCGCCTGTAAAGCTGACTGAATTAATAGTGTTTGTATTTTCGTCAATGTCAATAACGATTTGCCTTGAGCAAACGCCGTGTGGTGTGTATGTAAACGTCATTATTTATATTACTCCTTTATACTGTTGCACATAAAACTATTATACATATTTCTGTCTTTCTTTGCAACAGTTTGGCAAACTTTTTAACATTTGTATAGATTGAACATATTTAATAAAAAAATAAGCTTATGTTGAATAATAAGTGTTGAAATATACAAAATTATATGATATATTTAATGTTGCAGAGTGAAAACTCTTAAAAAATTTTTAGTTTTACGAGGTAAATTTATGGAAAAACTTAAGGTTGGTATCATCGGTGCGGGACGTATCGGTCAGGTACACGCAAAATCAATTACATACCATATTCCGCAGGCTGAAATTGTTGCCATTTCGGATATTTATGTTGACGGCGCAAAGAAAGTAGCACAGGAACTTGGTATTCCTAATTATTATGAGGATTATCACGAGATTTTAAACAATCCTGAGATTAATGCGGTACTTATTTGCTCATCAACGGATACGCACGCAGATATCGCTGTTGAAGCGGCTAAGGCAGGTAAAAATATTTTCTGCGAAAAGCCTGTTGATTTAACAGTTGCTAAAATCAAAAAGGTTATTGAAGCTGTTGACGAGGCAGGAGTTAAGCTCCAAATCGGCTTTAACCGCCGCTATGACCATAACTTTGCAGAGATTAAAAATCTTGAAAACAAGGGCAAAATAGGCGAACTTCAGACTATCAAAATCACTTCACGTGACCCGGAGCCGCCTCCAATCTCTTACGTTAAAGTATCAGGCGGTATTTTCCTTGATATGACCGTTCACGATTTCGATATGGCACGCTTTATCGGCGGTGAGGTCGAAGAGGTTTATGCCAATGCCGCAGTTACCGTTGACCCGGCAATCGGTGAAGCCGGCGACGTTGATACTGCTCTTGTTGCTCTTAAGTTTAAGAGCGGCGCAATCGGCGTTATTGATAACTGCCGTAAAGCTGCTTACGGATATGACCAAAGGCTTGAAGTATTCGGCAGTAAGGGTCAGGCAAGTGCCGCAAATGACACTCCTACTAACGTTTCATTTATTGACGAAACGGGTAATATGACCGATAAGCCGCTTTATTTCTTCCTCGAAAGATATATGCAGTCGTTTACTGACGAGATGACAGAGTTTATTGACTGCGTGATTAATGATAAGCCGACTAAGACTACTGTTTATGACGGTCTTGAGGCTCTTCGTTTGGGTCTTGCTGCTAAGCTTTCGGTTGCTGAGCACAGACCTGTTAAACTTTCTGAAATTGAGGCATAATCTATGAAAAGAGTAAGACTTACTATGTCGCAGGCGCTTGTTAAGTTCCTCGACAATCAGTATATCGAATGTGACGGTGTTGAAACAAAGTTTGTCAGCGGTATGTTTGGCATTTTCGGCCACGGCTGTGTTGTCGGCGTTGGTCAGGCTTTGGAGCAGGGCGGTCATAATCTTAAATTTTATCAGGGTAAAAATGAGCAGAATATGGCTCTTGCCGCTGTTGCTTATGCAAAGCAGATGGACAGAAAGGCAATTATTCCCTGTGTATCTTCTATCGGGCCGGGCGCTACCAATATGGTAACTGCCTGTGGCTGTGCAACTGCTAACAGAATACCGCTTCTCGTTTTGCCCGGCGACACTTTTGCATGCCGTCAGCCGGACCCTGTTTTGCAGCAGGCAGAATTTTTTGATAACTACGGCAGAACGGTAACAGATGCTTTCAAGGGCGTTTGCCATTATTTTGACAGAATACTTCGCCCTGAGCAGCTTATGACAGCGTGCATTAACGCTATGCGTGTGCTTACAGACCCTGCTGATACAGGCGCTGTTTGCCTTGCTATGCCGCAGGATGTTGAGGGTGAGGCTTATGATTATCCTGAGCATTTCCTTCAAAAGAGAGTATGGCATCTTGACAGGCGTCCTATATCTGCAGCTCAGCTTGAGCGTGCAACAAGGCTTATTAAAGAGGCTAAAAAGCCTATTATTGTTTGCGGCGGCGGTGTAAGATACAGCGGTGCTGAAAATGAACTTCTTGAATTTGCAACTAAATATAATATCCCTATTGCCGAAACTCAGGCAGGCAAGGGATTAATTAAATGGGATAATCCGCTTAATGTCGGCGGTATCGGCGTAACAGGCGGAAAAGCGGCTAACGTTATCGGTCGTGATGCTGACCTTGTTATTGGTGTCGGCACTCGTTTTACCGATTTCACAACCTCATCAAAGTGGCTTTTTAATGAGCAAAGAAAGGTTTTAGGTATCAACGTTTGCCCGTTTGACGCTTATAAAATGGATGCCGAGGCTATTGTTGCCGACGCTAAAGAGGCAATCACTGCTCTTATTTCCTCTTGTGAGGGATATAAGAGTGAATATACAAACGAAATTGAAAATGCTAAGGCAGAGTGGGATAAAATCGTTGATAAATATTATTCTACAGAGCTTGAGGGCGGGCTTAACCAAACTCTTGCACTCGGCATAATCAATGAATTTATGGACAATGATGCTATTGCACTTGGCTCGGCAGGCTCGCTTCCGGGCGATATGCAACGTCTTTTCAGACCTAAGGACCGTGGCACTTATCATATGGAATACGGTTATTCAAATATGGGTTATGAGGTAAACGGTGCTCTCGGTGCTAAGCTTGCTAAGCCTGAAAGTGAGGTTTACACTTTCTGTGGCGACGGTTCATTCATTATGGGTCACAGCGAACTTTATACTGCTTTGCAGGAAAATCTTAAAATCAACGTTTGCCTTTTCGATAATATGGGCTGGGGATGTATTGAAAATCTACAAAACAACCAAGGTACTGACACCTTTGGTACTGTTTTCAGAGCGAGAAATCCTGTAACCGGTATGCTTGACGGTGACGAAATTGACGTTGATTTTGCCAAAATTGCAGAGGGCTACGGCGCTAAGGCTTATACTGTTCGTACGTCTGACGAATTGCGTGAGGCATTAAAGGACGCTAAAAAGCAGACTAAGAGTTGTCTTTTTGATATCAAGGTTTTGCCTAAAACCATGACTCCGGGATTTGAGTCTTGGTGGAGAGTTGGCGTTGCCGAGGTTTCAAAGAGCGAAAGAGTTGCTAAGGCGTACGATGATATGCAAAAGCACATTAAAGAAACATTTGATTATTAATTTTGAAAGGTAATATAAATATGCTTAATCCTGATAAAGTAAAGCTTGCCATTGCTCCAATCGGTTGGACTAATGACGATATGCCTGATTTGGGCGCTGAAAATACGTTTGAACAGTGCATAAGTGAAATGGCACTTGCAGGCTTCAAGGGCTCCGAAATAGGTAACAAATATCCTAAAGACCCTGATGTTTTAAAAAAATATCTTGATATTCGTGGCTTGCAAATTTGCAACGCTTGGTTTTCATCGTATCTTACTTCTAAGCCTTATGAGGAAACAATTGAGGCTTTCAAAGCTCATTGCGATATGCTTTATAAGCTTGGTGCTAAGGTAATAGGCGCTTCTGAGCAGGGCAATTCTATTCAAGGTTGTCTTGATAAGTCAATTCTTGATGAAAAGCCTTATTATACTGACGAGCAATGGGAGATTGTTACTAAAGGCTTTAACGAAATGGGCGCTTATGCAAAATCCAAGGGTATGTTCTTTACTGTTCATCACCATATGGGTACAGGCGTTCAAACAGTTGAGGAAATTGACAAATTAATGGATATGACAGACCCTGATTTGGTTTATCTTCTTTTTGACTCAGGTCATCTTACCTTTGCAGGTATCGACCCTGTTCCTGTTTTGAAAAAATATATAAATCGTGTTAAGCACGTTCACCTTAAGGATGTAAGAATGGACGTTTATAATAATCAGGTTGTTCCTAATCATATGTCATTCCTTGATGCGGTAAGAGCAGGCGTGTTCACCGTTCCGGGCGACGGCGATGTCGATTTCAAGCCTATTTTTGATATCCTTGCCGATAATGATTACGAGGGCTGGGTTGTTGTTGAGGCTGAGCAGGATCCTGCAAAGGCTAATCCTTTTGAGTATGCAGTTAAAGCAAGAAAATATATTGCAGAAAATACAGGCCTTTAATAAATTAAATATTTCAAATCTATAATTGAATTGATATAAACAAAAAAGAGAAGCATTTGGGGCGCACTACATAAAAAATAATTGCTCAAAAAAATAAAGAAACAGCGAAATACTGCGTTAAAATTATAGCGCAGGCGGCAAGCCTTCACTATAATTTATGCCTTGTCTTTCATCTGTTTCTTTTATTTTTGAGTGCGAAGCAGTTTAAACAAACTGATTTTGTTCAGTGTGCATTAATAAAATCCTGTTAATACTTGCGTATTAGCAGGATTTTTTAATAGTGCAATGGGCAAAACTCAGAAAGTTTAAACCACATTCTTCTTTATGCAGTACGCCCCTTACTAGCTTCTCCTTTTTTCAATTATTAGATTTATTATTATAAAAATTATTGCGCCGAGTACACCGCCGAGCGTGTTATAAACAATGTCAGAAAACTGAAACGTACCTTTTGAAAAAATAAGTTGAGTTATTTCAATAAAAGTGGAAAAACATAAGGATGAAAGTAGGGTTTTCAAAATAATTTTAACAAAACTTCCTTCTTCCCGCATCAAAATGCAAAGTAGAAATGACGAAGGAATGAACATTAATATATTGCCTATTACTTGATAATCAATGGCGTGATTGTCATTATAAATACTCCATCCTCGAAATACGTTTGCAAGCGGAGTATATGTGCATTCTCTTTGAATAACAGTTATAAAAAAGACTGCAAAAGTAAAATAAATAAACAAAAACAAACACAGCATATCTTTATTTTTAAATAATTTTTTCAGCATTCCTTTTCTGTTGCCTCTACCCAGCACATTAAATGATATGATTTGCATTATTAAATATGAAAAGAACAATGAAAAAAACAATGTTGAAAATAATGAACTTAAAATATATCTTAAAAACGGTGACATACTGATACCTTTAATGCTTCTTTTTGAATTTTTTAAATATTATTTTGAAAAAAGGTTTAATCATTTCTTTTTCATCCTTATTCATACCGACAAAGTAAACACTGATTGCAAATATTGAAGCATAAACTAAGATGAAAAATACTAACGAAAGTAAATTGTTGATTTTACAAAATTTTGTAATTAAAATGCCGCAAATAACAGGTGGTATGATTGATGGGATTAATTTGAAAATGCTTTTCCAAAAATAGATTATATCAAGTTTGACTTTCTTTTGATAATAAATGTTGATGAAAAACCATTCACCGACAATTACTGATACAGCAGTACCTATAGCAGCACCTTTTACACCGAGTTTTTGAATGAAAATAATACTTAATATAACGTTAAAAATGGTTGTAACAGCATAGATGACGCTTCTTGCCTTGTGCATGTTTTTAGCACGTTGAATTTCAATGCCCAAATATTGAATAAGTTCAACAGTAATCGGAATCATAAGAAGAAGTGCAACGCTGAACGAATCGTCATATCCGTTACCGGCCCATATTTTAATAAATTGCTTTCCAAAAAAAATAAAGCCCGACAGAATAAGCGACGCCATCATAAATTGAATTCTTCCCACTCTTGTAAATATATCTGTAAGTTGATTTGAGACGTCTTTTGCCTTTGCTACAATCATATTTATCTTAGGCACAAAAACAGAAGATATTGACGATAAGAGGTTTTTATACATTAAATTAAGATTAGATGCAACCCCATATATTGCAACTGCCGTGGTGCCGCTGAATCTTCCAAGCAAAACCTTGTCCAAACTCCAATTTATTTGGTCAATAATTTGGTTTAAAAATATAAATGAGGTGAATATACCAATTTCCTTAAATAGTTTTGAATCAATGTTCTTAAACAAAAATTTAATATGTAATTTTTTAAAGCAGAATGAAGTGTTTACAATGAATTTTGCAAACACAAGCGAGGTTGAAACAATTACCATTGCTACAGAGCCCTTACCCATAATGAGCAGAGGTAATGAAATAAACGGATTTAAAAGATTTTGTAATATTTCAAGTGACCTTTGAAATACAAATTTTTCGTGAACTGTCGCATAGCACGTAAAAACAGTGCTGAAAAGTGTTGTTGCTAAGCCTAAAACCATTAAGAGCATTAGTATTTTAGCCTTAGGATATTCCGCTTCGGTTAAACCCGTCGAAAAAATAAGCTTGATATTTTGCATCATAACAAGTCCACATAAAATGCAAACTAATGCTATTATCGAAAAAATAATCATAAATAAGCCGTTTAGCTTAGCAATGCTGTTTTCGTCATTATCTTTTTTGTACCGTGAGTAAAACCTCGTATATGCTCCTGAAAAGCCAAAACTTAAAAGACCGAGATAGGATACAACCGAGTTTACAAGCTGATAAAGACCATATTCACTTTGACCAAGCAAACGGAGCATTATTGGCGTGTATAAAAATGCTGAAAGCATATACACACCATAGCTTATATAAGACAAGATAACTCCTGATTTTTTTTGACTTATTTTAGCCATCGTTTATTTCTCACTTACAGTTTTTTATTATATAGTTGCAAACTTGTTGACAAGCATTTCCGTTTTCAAAGGAACCGAGATTTTTGTGATGTTCTTTTATATTTTCGTTATATTTTTGTTCATCAAAATTCAAAATGTTATTTTTGAGTTCATCAATATTTTTTGCAACAGGGAACGGCCATTTTTCAATCTGGGTATAAAAATTTCTTGAATTGACATATTCGTCAATATCGTTTGCATAAATAAAGCAGGGTATATCGGTGAATGATACATCCCACATAATTGATGAATAGTCAGTAATAACAGCATCGCTGGCACAAATTACTTCCTGCAAATCATCGTAGGAGTCGGTGTTAATGAGCTTGCTGTTTGATGTGATATTATATTTCATATGAGAATATTTATGGTCTCGAATGGCAAATACATATTCACCGCCGAATCTTTGCTGAAATGCTTTAATAATTTTATCAGTTTCAAGGGTATATGTTTTAGAATTATTTTCGTTTTCTTTATATGTAGGTGCATATAAAATGATTTTTGTATTATCATCAACACCTAAATACTTTTTTACTTTTTTCTTAGCATTTTGAATTTCGGCTTTATTAAAGAAAATATCGTTTCTCGGTGAGCCGGTTTCAAAAATAATGCTTTTGTCAATGTTGTCATAGCAATTTATAAGATTGTTTACAGAAAAACTGCGACAACTTGAAAGGTATTTGGTATAAATTTCTATAGGCTCTTTTTTTATAACGTCATTTTCACGTTTTTTATATGAGCCGCCGCCATGCCAAGTGTTGATTATTATTTGGTCATTCTTATATGAAATGTATTTGGGAGCACCGTTATTGTCAACAATAAATTTTGAAGATAAATAATAATACGTTGTTTTTAATGATTTTGATGGGGTTATTTTAATATTGTCATTTTTTAAAAATGAATATTTTTCTTTATCGTTAAGCACCCAGATTATGTCGAATTTGCCATTGTAATGATTTGAAAGATATTCACTTATATATTTAGGATTACAATTGTATCTTGTAGAATTCATACTCCTAAATATTATTCTATTGCTTTTTGTATTAATTAAATGACCTAATATTTTTGTTATAACTAATAATATCTTTTGTGTCATAATATTCCTTGATTAGATTTGTTTATTTTTTAAAGGGGATACATCTTGATTTGAATATCCTGTAACAATTGCAAGAACAGTTAAAACGAACATACCTGTACCGGATCTGATAATGGCAGAGCCAATGCAGCTTATTAAAAGGCCTAAGATAATAGCCATAGAAAGCGCTTTTACTTTTTTGTCAGTTTTGATTTTATAAATCATTGATGTAATAATTCCGATACAAACAACAAATAATACTGTGCCGAAATACCCAAGCTCACCAAAAAGCATATTTATATATCCGTCATTTAGGAAACTTCCGTGGGCTTGAGAAAGACCCCATACCTTTTCAAAACCGTATTTAACATAAAGCGGAGAATAATATCTTGCAGCCATATCCGAGCCGTAAGCAGCAAATCCCGCACCGAACGGAAAGTAGGTATTAGCCGTCTTGATACCGTATTTAATCAGTATCATTCGTGGCGAGTTTGAGTTTGTAATATATTCGCTGATTTGGAACTGTGAGGTTACAACACCGGCGATTAAAAGCACAATGACATTCAGCGGTGTGAATTTATCGTTTCTTCTCCACATAATTAAGAGAATTATAAATATTACGAGAACGATATAGTCAATTCCTTTTGTTGTATAAATAATATCGAGTGCAAACATTATTTCATAAGCGATAATTTTGTACCTGTTTTTTTCAATTGATATTATTGTAAGCAAGCAACCTGCGGCAAAATAACCGAGATAGTGAGGTATAACAAAAATAAAGGCGAATGCAGGAATACCATATCTTTTTTCGCCGCTCATCCCTATATTGAAAAACAGACTTATTGTGCCGCATAAAGCCGATGAAATTAAAAACAGCTTTGAAAACGGAACAAGCATTTTAAGCATTTGCTTTTTAGTGTCTTTTGTTGCAATTTTTCTGATTGCAATGAAAGGTATAAATACTTTTGAAAGTGCCAAAATATCAAGCAAAATAGGGAGCTTATTTGTTACAACATGCGAAAAGACGTTGCCGAGTAATGTTAAAAAGCACATAATAACAAATGTTATTAAAAGTGCAAGGTCAATACCTCTGATTTTCTTTTTAAACGAAGTGTAAACAATATATATTGCACTTAAAATTGTTAATACTTCGTCTGTATATGTAAGCAGTGTTGTCTGGTAATTTGTTTCAACAAAAAGACTTATTGGAAGTAATACGGTAAATATTACAATTAAAAGATATAATGGATTAAATTTGATTTTTAATTCGTTCATTGGATTCTCCAAGTTCCATATTTTTAATAACTAAAATTATTTGCAACTTTTAAAAACTGCTCTGCCTTATATTCTGTCGGCAGGTATTTTCTGTAATTCATACAGTTATTTATATATTCATCACTTGTTGCAATCCGCCTTAAATCGTCCTCATTCCAATTATCGTCGACTATACCGAGATTTTCACTTTCTATATATGATGAACAGTAAGGAACGGATGTTGTTATTACAGGTGTTGCAAGTGAAAGTGATTCCACAATCGACACCATATTTAAATCACTTTGAGTATAAACAAGCATAGCAATTGATTTTTTCAGTATTTCAATAAGCTCGTTGTGGCCGAGCTTGCCTGTGAAAATAATATTTTTATCAGCGCCGAGGTCTTTTGCAAGTTTGCGCAAATTTTCCTTTTCATCGCCGTCACCCATTATATAAAGCTTTGCGCTGTCGTCATATTTATTTAAGTATTTTGCAAAGGCTTCAATCGATTTTTCAATATGCTTTCTTGAAATTAATTGAGAACTTATAGCAAATTGATTGTCCTTTTCTCTGCAAGGGATGAATTTTTCAATATTAACGCCGTGGTCGATAATCGTATCTGATACATTTTTGCAGTATTTTGAAATAAATTCCCTTGCCTGAACGCTTCTTGCAACAATAAGCGCTTTTTTAAATCCTATTTTTGCAACAATGCCATACCAAAATTTGGAAGCAAGCCCATGAAAAATACGATTATGCTTACCAAGTTCTTGCCAAACAATTAGATTTTTGGGAGTGCAAAGCGCTAATTTAAGAGAATTGAGTGAAAATACTTCGCTCGTGATTATTAAATCAAAATTGCCTGATTTTGCGATTTTCTTAACCTCCGGGCAGTAGGGGAGAGTGTGCGGCGGAAAAAGTTTTGTAAGCCTTGTCCTCATCCAAATAATATTAAAAGGATAGCTCTCGTTCTCGCTTGGCTTATATAAATCAGATGCGGCAAGCGTAACGTCGCACCCCTTTTTCTTAAAAGCTAAGCACAAATCGTAAATCATCGTGTCCTTAATTGTATTAACTTTTTTAATATTCCTGTTCTCGTTGGTATAAAGAATAGGGTTTACAATTAATACTTTCATATTTCCTCTTATTTGATTAACTTTCCATAAACGGTGTCGAATTTGTAGTCCATTGTAAGATAAGTGTTAGCATAATCATATCCGTTTTGACCGAGCTTAACTCTTAAATCATAATTTTCAATAAGTTCTTTGAGCTTCCCAGCAAATTCGTTGATTATTTCTTCCTTTGATTGCTCGGTGTTAACAAAAAGACCGCACTCATGCTCACTTAAATCGTGGGCAAAACTTTGGTCAAGAGCAACGATAGGAAGTTTATTTGCTATCGCTTCAATAAATACAGTTCCAGCACTGTCTCTTAATGTTGGATGAACAAAAATATCTGCATTTTGATAAACACCTATTACTTGTGAATAGTCAATATTGCCTTTAACGGCAACTGTATTTTCAAGTTTGTATTTTTTAATATATTGCTTAATCTCGTTTTCAAGTTCACCTTTACCGTAAAGACTGACGTGAAAAGGGATATCTGTTTTAATGTTTTTAATTACATCCATCAAAAGCATAATGCCTTTTAACTCAATCAATCTTCCGAGATAGACAATTTCAACAGGCTGCTTTTTTATATGTGTAACATTTAAAGCTTTGAAATTTTCGCCGATGGATATTTCGCAAATTTTTTTACAAGGTTTATTTGCTACTTGTTGCATAATATTTTTCGTTTCGTCATTAACAGCGTAAAGTTCATTAAAAGAACTTAATTGCTTTTTGTAAAAGTTAAATTTTGAAAATGCTTTACTTACAATGTCTCTGAATTTTTCATAATTTTTATTTTTATTATAATATGAGCGAAGCGAGGCAGGGGTTGTTTGCCCTCCGCCGACAGGTCCGAAAATAGTATGCGCATTTTTAAATTTATACATATCTCCGCATATTCTGTAGTTGCCCATAGAAACGTGATGAATAATGTCAAATTTAATGCCGCTTTTCTTAGCCCAATTGTAAGCAACTTTTTGCCATAAAATATAATATGCGTGGTGAAATGCCGAATGTTTTTCCCTGAACCAATCAAGTGCTTTAGGAACTTCAACGATAACGAGTTTGACGTTTTGTAAGCCGTATTCTTTAATTCCTTTTTTTGTCGCAATTTCGTTATATGTACGTGTAAGAATATAAATTGTGCTGTCGGGAAGTTTGCGACTGAGTGTTAATGCCCAATTCCAGCCGACAGCGTCCTCAGAGCCTTTATAAGGATTAATACTGTATGCAGATAAAAGAATATTCATTTCATCACCTAATGATTATTTGAGTTGAGCCATAATATCGGCGTCTACGATTTCTTCTCCGGTTTTGTTTTTAAGCTGCTCCCTCGATTTTTCCGAAAGGCCGTCATTAATTTGAGCGTTCATATCGCAGGTTGAAAGTTTGTCAAGCTCAGCCTTTGTAACCTTGCCGTCACGGTAGTCACGGCAGATTTTGTTTTCATACATTGAATATTTGTTTTCTTTAAAAAATCTAAGGAATTTGTGCTTAATAACCCAAGCGGCAGGAACCCAAATATACTTGTGCATGGCAGGGGAAACCGAGCCTATCATCCAGCACTGCCTGTCGCAATGGCGCACTTTTTCTCTAACTCTGTCCGCCTGCTCGCTGTTCCAAAGAGTGTCCCAATCCGTTTCGTTAAGATTGCCCATAACCTCTTTTTCCTTAGTTCCGTTGCAGGGCATAACATCGCCGTAAGGGTCAATGAAAAAGGTATCAAATGCCATATCGCACGGCAAAAGCCTTTTTTGACCGTATATGTAATTGATTAAGCCGTGGTTGAAATATGCTCTAAACCATTTCTTAGGCGAATTTGATTTCAAAAGCTCGTTAATAAGCCCCTCAAATTCTTTTGCAACCATCGGTCTGTCTTTAATAATGTTTTTAGCCTCAACAAAATAAAATGAATTGTGAAGTGATGCTGTTGCAAATTCCATATTCATCTTGTCGCTTAATTTATAAAGTTCAACAAGGTCTTTCGCATTTTCGTCCTGAACAGTCATACCGAATCCGACGTCAGGGTGATTCATTTCAACAAGCTTTTTAAGTGTTGTGTAGCCCTTGTTAAAGCCGTCTTCAAGACCACGGATTTTATTGTTCGTTTCCTCCAAACCCTCAATCGAAATACGAATACCTACGTTTGGAAATTCCTCGCAAAGTTTGATAATCCTGTCGGTAAAAAAGCCGTTTGTTGATATAACGATGCGGTCGCTCTTTTTGTAAAGTTCACGAACTATATCGCCTAAATCTTCTCTTATAAACGGCTCTCCGCCCGTAATATTGGTAAAATACATTTGCGGCAACTTCTTTATTGTCTCAACCGTCAGTTCCTCCTCAGGCTTTGACGGCTTTTTATATCTGTTACACATATTGCACCTTGCGTTGCAACGATATGTAACTATTACTGTTCCGTTAAGTTTTTTCATTTTTCCACCTACATTACGAGTTGTATATTTCAATAAGTTTTTTTGTATATGTTTCAACCGTGTCAAATTCTTTTTCGGCGCAGTTTTTAACCATATATTCAAGCGTGGCGTCATCTAATTTATCAATCGCTTCTTCAAGCGCTTCGCTGTTACTCGGCGGGATAAGATAACCCGTTTTGCCGTTATCAATAAGTTCGGGAATACCGCCGATATTTGACGCAATAACAGGCGTTTGATACATAATGCTTTCCATTATTGAAAACGGGCAATTTTCATACCAAATGCTCGGATAAACCGTGCACTTCGCTTTTCTTATAAGCTCTTCAAGCTCCTTGCCTGATTTAAAGCCGATATTTTTCAAATTAGCAGCGCTGTTTACCTTATCCTCAATCGGACCTGAGCCGGCACAAATAAAGTCTTTGTTTTTTGCGCCTATAAGAGTTTCAATGCCCTTTTCCTGCGCAAATCTGCCGAAATAAAGAACATAGTTTTCTTTCTCACTTTTCTTCGGCTCGATTTTGTCAATAAAATTGTGAAGAGTGACTGTTTTGTTTTTGAAAACGGGATTGGTGTCAAGCATATTTTTCATAAATTCGCTGCAACAAATAATGTTATCAATCCTCGAGTATATTCCGCTTTTATTATAAATCTCCGCTTCGAGCGTGCCTAAAAGAGATTTTAATGTTGAATTATGTATGCACTTGTTTGCAGTACAGTTTTTAAAATTGCCGCCTATGCATTTTTCACAAGGAGTATTTGTGTGAATATCCATCATCATGTGATTAGGACAGACGAGTTGAAAATCGTGCGCCGTGTAAATAAGCTTGATTTTCTTATTGTGATTTTTGTCATAATCCTTAACTGCATAAATAATGCTCGGAGTAAGCTGAAAGTTGAAGTTGTTAAGATGAACAACTTCAGGCTCGAATTTGTCAAGAAGCTTTTTCATCTTGTTTCTTGCTTCCCTTGAATAAACAGTTTTAAGGGAAAGCTTCAGCTTCTTTAATGCCGAACTGTTATGAAAATCCATGGCTTCGGTATAAAGGTCAAGGCTGTTTGAAACAATCCTGCCCTCGTGCTCCATACCGAAATATTCAACCTCGTGGCCTATTGATTTAAGGTAAGCGCCAAGCTTGAACATATATGTTTCCGAACCGCCGTTAGGGTAGAGAAACTTATTTACCATCAAAATTTTCATATCTGCCTCTCCGAGTTACTTTTCGTATAGTGATAATGTTTTTTCGGTTATATCGTCCCAATTATATTTTTTGCAAATATAATCCTGAGCCTTTTCCTTGTATTCTTTTACAATATTTTCATTTTCAAGAAGAAAGCGTAATTTATTTTCCAAATCTTTTTTATTGCTTTTTTTGAAATAAACTGCATTTTCCTCGCAAACTTCGGTACATTCCGCAATGTCGGAAGTAAGGCAACAATTTGAATAGCTCATTGCCTCTAAAAGGCTTAGCGGCATACCCTCAAGGTCGCTCGGTAAAACGTAAATATAAGCATTTGAATAAAGCTCTTCAAGCACTTCACCTTGAACAAAATCGGTAAAGATAATATCATCTCTGCCGTTTGCACATTCCTTGACCTCGTTAAAATAATCGCTTGTGTGGCTGGCACCGCCTGCAATGACAAGCTTTTTATCCGTTTCAAGATTTTTATATGCTTCAATCAAAAGCTTAACCTGCTTTTCCGGCACTATCCTGCCGAGGAATAATATGTAGCCGTTCTTTTTTAATCCGTATTTTTTATTTATTTCGTTATCATTTTTGATTACAGGTCTTTCAACTCCGTTTGGAATAAAAACCGTATCTCTGCCGTACTTTTCTTTAAAATAGTTTTGAACATTCTTTGAAAGAACTATAATTTCATCTGCATATTTTGCGGCGTTTCTTTCTCCGTATTTTAAAAATCTTGTTGCGAAACCGCCCCATTTAGCTCTTTGCCAATCAAGCCCGTGAATTGTAACAACAACTCTTTTGCCGAAAAGCTTCGGCAAAAACGACATCGAGGCAGGACCTTCTGCATGGATATGAACAACGTCACATCTTGAAAAACTCACCCTTATTGCAGCCAGTAAACTATAAACTATTGCATTTAGCTTGCCGTTTTGAAAGGTAAAAACAGTTTTAATCTTGACATTTTTTAAGTTAATGCGGTTGTTATCAACATCAAATTTGCTGCCCGATACGTGGTGACCTTTTCTGTTATAAACAATAACGTCATTGCCGAGTGCCGCTTCTCTTTTTGCAAGTTCTTCTACAACTATTTCAACACCGCCCTCTCTTGACGGTATTCTTTTGTGACCGAACATAGCAATTTTCATAATAAAACCTTACTCTTGTTAATTTATAATCTATTCTGCGCCCTTGTGGGTGAGCACAACGCCGACTGTTTTAAACAGAATTTGAATATCAAGAAACGGCGACCACTCGTCGATATATTCACAGTCGAGTTTAACAACCTCTTCAAAATCCTGAATGTCGCTTCTGCCTGATACCTGCCATTTGCCTGTAATGCCGGGCTTCATTGAAAGCCTGCGCTTGTGGTGGCTCTCATATTTTTCAAACTCGTCAACCGTAGGCGGTCTTGTTCCCACAAGGCTCATATCGCCCTTTAAAACGTTCCAAAACTGCGGCAATTCATCAATGCTCGTTTTTCTTATGAATTTGCCGACTTTAGTAATTCTCGGGTCATTGTCCATTTTAAACATATGACCGTCCATCTTGTTTTGCTCCATCAATGCTTTTTTGCGCTCTTCTGCGTCTTGATACATTGAACGAAGCTTATATATATTAAAAATACGTCCGTTTTTGCCGACTCTTTGCTGCTTGAAAATCAGCGGACCCGGTGATTCTATTTTAAGCGGAATTGCAACAATTAAAATAATTGGAAGCGACAAAACAGTTCCTACTATTCCGCCGATTATGTCAACAAATCTTTTCAAAGCAAGTTTGCCGGGGCTTATAACCGTAGGTGCAAACTGCGCCATAGGATAGTCGCTTTCAATTACACAGTTTAAATTATTATATTTACTTTCGGTAACAATTTTTTCAAGCGACGGGATATTCACATTAACCGTAATGCCCATATCCTCAAGTTCTTCAATAATTTCGTTATATTCGGGCAGCAAATCCATTGACTCAACATTGATATAAGCCTCATCAAGGGATGCAGTCCTTATCCAGCCGATAATGCTGTCAGCATTGGCAACAACGGGAACACCGTCGATATCAAAAATGCTCTTGCCGTTTTTAAGAACAAAACCGTTTTCGTTAAAATCGGTGTCTATCAGTGCAACTGCAATAACATTGTTTGTCCAATTTTCTTTAAGCTTAGGTATAAATTCACACGCTCTTCCATAGGTGGAAATTACACCTACTCTTGTCGCAAATTTACTTTTTGAAATTTTCTTTATCATATAATGCTTAAAAACATATCTTCCCAAAAGAGAAAACGCAATGTAAAAAGCAAATGATGATAAAAACAGATAACGTGAGTCAATAATTGGATTTTTAGTCAAAATCAGCATCACGCCGAATAAGGCGTATGTAAGAAAACAGTTTTTCAGCGTTGAAGTAAGCTCAAATTCTCTGTTTCTGACGGAGAAATTAATCTCAACCGAGAAGTATAGAAATACTATGATTGCCGAAAGAAGCAAAACAATAGTATATTCAACCCTGTCGTTTCGCTCATAGTTTTGAATTTTCGGAATAATTAAGCCGAAAATCAAGTAAGCGACAGCGTGTGACGCAAAAAGAGATATTAAATTTATAATAAATTCTATTCCGCTTTGAAAGCGCTTTTGCTGATTCACAAAAATACACCCTGTCTTGTTTGATTTTTAACGGTAGTTGTAATGATAATTGTAGTTGTAGCCGTATTTTGATTTGTATCTGTAACCACGATACTTGCCGTAGCTGTAATATTTCATTCCGTTTGACTCTGTAGCGTCGTTTAATACGAAGCCGACTATGTTTGCACCGAGAGAGGTGAGAGAGTCAACTGCTTTTTTCGTGCTTTGCGTATCGGAAATGCCTGCTTTGACAATCATTATGTAGCCGGTACTCTTTGTCGCAAAAGCGGTCGGGTCCGTTACAAGATTGACAGGCGGTGTGTCAATAAATACGCAATCGTAATGTTGCTTAACAAACGCCAAAAGCTTATCCGTTCTTTCACTTGATAAAAGCTCTGACGGGTTTGGCGGAATTTTGCCGGCCGTAAGAACAGAAAGATTTTCAATATCTGTTTTCGATACGGTGATGTTGTCGGTAAGGCCAGCCAAAATCTCCGAAAGTCCGTTTTTTACAGGAATGGAAAACAATCTGTGAACGGTCGGGTTTCTCATATCTGCGTCAATAAGAAGTGTTTTCTTTCCCATTTGAGCAAAAGATACTGCCATATTAACACTGTTAATTGATTTACCGTTGTTGGCAGTAGGACTTGTTACGATGAATACAGGGCATTCATCGCCCTTTTGCGAGAAAAGGAGGTTCGTACGAATTGAACTGTAAGCCTCTTTAACAATAAACGGGGAAGAGGAGGAAAGAATTTTTTTCTGGTCCTCTCTTGAAAAGTGCATATTCTTGCTTTCGTTGTTTTTCTTTTTTGAAAGTGCCATTTTTTATTCTCCCTTCTTTCCTGAAATCTGATTTGCAACGTCCTCCATAGTGGCGCCGTTGTGCAACGACTTCTTTTCGTCAACAGGTAAAAGGCGAGGAACGGTGCCGAGAACGGGAATATCAAAATCTCTTGTCAAATCGCTTTCGGTCATAATTCTTGTATCAAATAATTCTTTGATAAAGAATACTGCGAATGCCGCAACAAATGCAACAGCAAAGCCGATAAGCACATTCTTTTTGAGATTTGGCGATGATGGCTTGCTCGGCGCAGAAGCATAGTCGATAACCTCAACTCCGCCGACCTTAAGAACCCTTACAATTTCATCAGGTGCAAGCTCGGCAATAATGTTTGCAACATCAGCCGAGAACTGATTGTTTTCGGTTGTTACATTTACCTGAAAAGCAAGAGTAGACTCAACCTGAGAGGTGGAGATCATTTTTGAAAGCTGAGTTGCCGTTGTGCCGTCTGCAAGCTTGTCTGCAACCTTGTTTAAAAACGTGCGGCTGTTTACAACGAACATATATGTATTAACAAGTCTTTCTGAAGCATCAAGGTCACTTGACGTTATGGTTCCTGTTGAGCCGACAAGGTTGTCGTTATTGTTGTTTACATAAAAACTTACACCTGCCGTGTATTTCGGCTTGATAAGCAAATTTGTAACGCAGCCTGAAAGTGCTGCTCCGATAAATGAAATAATAAGTATTATTGCTGCTTTTTTTCTGAGCATCATAAATACTTTTCTTAAATCAATTTCAATTTCTTTGTTTTCTTCCATAGGTACCTCCGATTAATTAGTCCTATAATTATAATTAAATATATAAATATATTATAACAGTATATAGCATATATGTCAAACTAAATACTAACCAAAAAACAGAACGTTTTTTTATATATTATCACAATAAAAAGGCGACCTTTTTTCAAGGCCGCCCTTATTGAAATTAATTATAACTCGTAGTCAATAGCAACGCTTGTTTCGGCAACCGAATGCATATGCTTTTTTACCACTGAGCAATGATATTCATCATTTTGATATTCCTCAAGTGCATTTCTGTCATCAAGCTTAACCTGCAAAATGATGTCGTATGACCTTTGAGAGTGAAGAAAATCAACGCCGACCTCAATCCCACGAAGAAGGGGGACATTACCCTCCATTGATTTCAAAATATTTGCCGCCTTTTCACATTCTTCCAAGCTGTTGTCTTTAAGCTTGAAGCATACAATATGCTTAATCATAGTCGTTCTCCTTTAAATAAAATAGTTCTTTTTGTCGAAAGACAAATAAAAAATGAAGCCGACGTACGAGTCGGCTTCAAAATAAACTTATTTAGCGATATCCGAAGCACGTGATTCTCTGATAATATTAACCTTAATCTGTCCCGGATATTCCATTTCGCTTTCGATTTTTTTAGCGATTTCATGAGCAATATATGGCATTTTTTCGTCATTGATAACGTCAGGCTTAACCATAACTCTTACTTCACGACCTGCCTGAATTGCATATGCTCTTTCAACACCGTCGAAGCTTGTGGAAATCTCTTCAAGCTGCTCTAAGCGCTTGATGTAATTTTCAATATTTTCTCTTCTTGCACCCGGCCTTGCTGCACTTACTGCATCTGCTGCCTGAACAAGACACGCAACAATGGTTTTACATTCAATCTCGCCGTGGTGGGCTGCGATTGCGTGAACGATAGCGTCGCTTTCCTTGTATTTCTTAGCCCATTCAACACCTAATGCGATGTGAGAACCTTCCATTTCGTGGTCAAGCGCCTTGCCGATATCGTGCAAAAGACCTGCTCTTCTTGCCTGCTTTTCATCTGCGCCTAATTCGGCAGCCATAAGACCTGCGATATATGAAACCTCAAGCGAATGCTTTAATACGCTTTGACCGTATGATGTACGATATTTAAGCTTACCTAAAAGCTTTACAAGTTCAGGGTGAATTTGACCGCAATTAGCTGAAAGAACTGCTTTTTCGCCCTCTGTTTTAATTGTTTGATTAACTTCACGAGTAGCTTTATCAAAGCATTCTTCAATCTTTGTCGGATGGATTCTTCCGTCTTGAATAAGATGCTCAAGTGTGAGCCTTGCAATCTCACGTCTGACAGGGTCAAACGAACTGATTGTAATAGCTTCAGGCGTGTCGTCAATGATTAATTCAACACCTGTAATTGTTTCGATAGAACGGATATTTCTACCCTCTCTTCCGATAATTCTGCCTTTCATTTCGTCATTCGGAAGAGCAACAACCGAAACAGTTGTTTCAGCTGTGTGGTCAGCCGCACAACGTTGAATTGCAGTTGAGATGATTTCTTTAGCCAAAACATCACTTTGGTCCTTAATCATCTGCTCGTTTTCAAGAATACGCTTGCTTTTTTCAGTATCAAGTTCCTCATTAAGGTTGGCAAGGAGTTGGTCCTTCGCCTGCTCTTGAGTAAGACCTGAAATGCGCTCGAGCATATCAAACTGGCTTTTCTTGATGCCGTCGATTTCGAGTAGCTTGTCGTCAAGCTGCTTTTGCTTAACGCTGATATTTTCATTTTTCTTTTCAAGGGAATCTGCTCTTTTATCAAGATATTCTTCTCTTTGATTTAAGCGGTTCTCTTGCTTTTGAACCTCTGTTCTTCTTTCACGAATTTCCTTATCGGCATCGTGACGAAGCTTGTGTATTTCATCCTTTGCTTCAACAAGTCTGGCTTTTTTAGTAGCCTCTGCCTCATTTAAAGCATTATTTATAATTTTGGTTGCCTGCTGAGTTGCAGAACCGATTTCTTTTTCACTTGTTTTTCTGCGATGCTCACCGCCAAACACGAAACCGATAACACCAAAAATCAATGCACATAAAACACCGACAATAATCGGCACAATTACACTACTCATTATCAAACAGCACCTCCTTCTTCATTAATTTTTAATTTCTTAAATTTTTTTAATCTCGAAATTTTACCATCAGAAAAGGTACAGTTTATAATGCAAATTTTACTAAAAGTCATACAAAATTCAATAACAATATGTAAAACTTATCTAATAATATACACCTATATCTTGTATATGTCAAGTGTTTTTAAATGCGTAAAAATATATGTAGCCTTGCAAATTCATTAATAAAAATCATCAAAAGTGTTTATTTAAGCGAAATAATGTAAAAATATCTGTTGACAATATTTTTTTTTGGTGTTAAAATGAGGTCAAATCGATGAGAAGGACACGATTTGCTTTTAACCTTTTCTCAGAGAGCACACGTTGGGTGGAAGTGTGCAAAAGGCAAAGTGAATTACCACCTTTGAGTACCTTTAATACAGGTCGGGCGCTCCCGTTACAGAGTAGATGAGCGGCGCAGTTTTGTTTGTTTTAACGTTATTGCGCAATTCAGGTGGAACAGTGGATTATTAATTCACCCTGATTAATTTCAGGGTGATTTTTTTATTTATGGAGGGAATAACAATGATTATTAAATTAAAAGACGGTTCAATTAAGGAATATGATTCACCTACTACAGCAGCTGAAATAACCAAAGATATTTCAATGGGGCTTTACAGAAACGCTTGTTGCGTTCTTGTTGACGGTAAGGTTAAGGATTTAAGAACTGTTATTGACAGCGACTGCTCTTTTGAAGTTCTTACATTTGATGATGAGGACGGAAAAAAGGCATTTAACCACACCGCATCTCACGTTATGGCTCAGGCAGTTAAAAGGCTTTATCCAAATGCCAAGCTTACTATCGGTCCTTCTATTGAAAACGGATTTTATTACGATTTTGACATAGATACTCATTTCACTCAGGATGACCTTGATAAAATAGAAAAAGAAATGAAGGCTATTATTAAGGAAAATTATCCTATTGAAAAATTTGAACTTCCTGCTGATGAGGCTGTTAAACTTATGGAAGAAAAGAATGAGCCTTACAAGATTGAACTTATTAAGGAACACGCTGCTAAAGGCGAGCATATCAGTTTTTATAAGCAAGGCGAGTTTACGGAGCTTTGCGCAGGTCCTCATCTTATGGAAATGAAGGTTATTAAGGCATTTAAGCTTACTAACTGCACAGGTGCTTATTGGAGAGGCGATGCTGATAATAAGATGCTTTGCCGTGTTTACGGTATCGCATTTCCTAAGGCTTCAATGCTTGAAGATTATCTTAATATGCTTGAAGAGGCTAAAAAGCGTGACCATAACAAACTCGGCAGAGAGCTTGAACTTTTCACAACTGTTGATTATATCGGTCAGGGCTTGCCTATCCTTTTGCCAAAGGGTACTAAGATTATCCAAATCCTTCAAAGATTTGTTGAGGATGAGGAGGCAAGACGTGGCTGGCAGCTTACAAAAACTCCTCTTATGGCAAAGAGCGATTTATATAAAATTTCAGGTCACTGGGACCATTATAAAGAGGGTATGTTCGTTTTAGGCGACGAGGAAAAGGATAAGGAAGTATTTGCTCTTCGTCCTATGACTTGTCCGTTCCAATATCAGGCTTATCTTAATAAAGCTCGTTCTTATCGTGATTTGCCGCTTAGATATGACGAAACTTCGACTCTTTTCCGTAACGAGGCTTCAGGTGAAATGCACGGTCTTATCCGTGTTCGTCAGTTTACTATTTCAGAGGGACATTTAATGTGTACTCCTGATCAACTTGAGGACGAATTCAGAAGTTGCCTTGAACTTGCAACGTTTATGCTTAAAACTCTTGGTCTTTATGAAGATGCTTCATTCCGCTTCTCGAAATGGGACCCTAACGACCGTGAAAAGTATATCGGCACTGAGGAGCAGTGGGACGAGGCTCAGTCTAAGATGAAAAATATTCTTGATGACCTTGGTATTGATTATAAAGTCGGTATAGGTGAAGCCGCTTTCTACGGCCCTAAGCTTGATATTCAAATCAGAAATGTTTACGGCAAGGAAGATACTCTTATTACTATTCAAATTGACCAGATGCTTGCCGAAAAGTTCGGTATGGAATATGTTGATAAGGACGGCACAAAGAAAAATCCTTATATTATCCACAGAACATCAATCGGTTGTTATGAGCGTACTCTTGCTTATCTTATTGAAAAGTATGCAGGTGCATTCCCGACTTGGCTTGCTCCTGTTCAGGTTAAGCTTCTTCCTATTGCAGACCGTCACCTTGATTATCTTTATGATGTTAAAAAGGCTCTTGAGGCTAAGGGTGTTCGCTGTGAAATTGATGACAGAAGCGAGAAAATCGGATTCAAGATTCGTCAGGCTCAGCTTGAAAAGGTGCCTTATATGCTCCTTGCAGGCGATAAGGATATTGAAAATAATACTGTATCGCTTCGTACACGTTCAGGCGGAGATAAGGGCGCAATGTCACTTGATGAATTTGTTGACAAGCTTCTTAAAGAAGTTGACGATAAATCACTTGAATTAACAATGTAAAAAAAACAGAGGCGACCGTCGGTCGTCTCTGTTTTTTTGGTGGGAGTGAACTATGCAAAGTATTGATAACGCACTTGAAAAATTGTCTAAATCCAAATTTCGTTCTTCTTTTCATCTAAAAGCAAAGGATATTGCTTATATAGATGAAAAGGGAATGGATACCGTGCGCCGTCACGCAGAAGATTTTATTGAAAAAAAGCTTGCACCGGCATATCCTGAAAACGACGGTAAGCAAACCCCAATGAAAAATCATCCCGTCTTTATTGCCCAGCACGCTTGCGCCTGCTGTTGCAGGGGTTGCCTTGAAAAATGGTATAAAGTACCAAAGGGGAGAGAGCTTACAAAAACACAGCAGGAAAAAATAGTCAATCTTTTAATGGCTTGGATAAAAAAAGAATACAATGGTTATAAGAACCGGTAAAAACAGTTGTATCTGTTAAACAGAGTGTAAAAATACTATTTTCTTGTTCAAAAATTAAAGTATTAAGACAAAACTGTGCTTTATTTGTTATACTATGGATTTTATGATATAATAATTAAAAATATACAAAATTATAATATTTGGTGATTGTTATGACTCAAAAGCAAAGAATGGAACAGGGGCTGATTTATGACCCTACAGCCGATGAAATAATGAACGAGCAGACAGGTGTGGCGCAGTATTTGAAAGAATATAACTCGCTCGGCTTGGGCGATGAAAAGAGGATTGAGGAACTTCTCCGTCTTATGCTTGCCGAATGCGGAGAAAATTGCTATCTTCAACCGCCGTTTTATGCAAATTGGGGCGGAGCTCATCTTCATTTGGGCAATAATGTTTATGCTAATTTTAACTTGACTGCTGTTGATGACGGGCATATTTATATCGGAGATTGCACTATGATAGGGCCAAATGTTACTATTGCAACGGCAGGCCATCCGATTTTGCCGTCACTTAGGGAAAAGGCATATCAGTTTAATCTTGATGTTCATATAGGCAAAAACGTTTGGATAGGCGCAGGAGCGGTCATTTTGCCCGGCGTATCGATAGGTGATAATTCAGTTATCGGTGCAGGCTCAATTGTAACTAAGGATATACCTTCAAATGTTGTTGCAGTCGGTAATCCTTGCCGCATTTTGCGTGAAATAAACGACCGAGATAAGGAATACTATTATAAAAACAGAAAAATTGATATAGAATAAGATAAAATGTTGTAGTTTATATCGACAATGTAAGGGGCGACCAACGGCCGCCCTGTTTTTTTGTGTTATGCACAAAATTAATCAAATTGTTTGTTAATAAATTCCATTTTACTAATTGAATATACTTTTTAAAAATGTGCAAAATATTACAGAAATAATTACATTATTTATTAGGAGAATGGATATGAAAGCAACAGGCATTGTAAGAAGAATTGACGATTTGGGCAGAATTGTCATCCCAAAGGAAATCCGCCGTTCATTCAGAATTAAAGAAGGTGACCCGTTAGAAATTTTCACCGATGCGGAGGGTGAGGTTATTTTTAAAAAATATTCGCCGATAGGGGAATTATCTAATTTTGCAAGTCAATATGCCGAGGTACTTCACAAAAGCGGAGGACTTCCTATTGCTATTATGGATAATGACCATGTTGTTGCCGCTTCGGGTATCAGCAAAAGAGAAATCCTTGAACGCAGGGTGACTAAAAATCTTGAAGAACTTATGGAAAACAGAGCAATTCATATTACTAATGATAAAATTCCGTCTGTAAATGCGATAGAGGGATATGACAGAAAAGCAAATATTGTTTATCCTATTATTTACGGCGGAGATGTTTCGGGCGCTGTTTGTATGATGGAGGACGAAAACCACACGCTTCCAAGCGAATCAGACATAAAACTTGTTCAGGTGGCGGCAGCTTTTTTGGGCAAACAGATGGAATAATCATTTGTGCATATTGTACAAAAAACAATGCTCACTTTTGTACAATGTGTTACATAGGTAGAAAGTATAAAAAAGGTCTTGATTTTTGATTTTATCGGGCTATAATGTAGGCAATGAGAGGAAAACAAAGGAACGCACGAGGTGCAGATAGGCAGATGAAGAAATTTCAAGACGAAGCATACGGATACATAAAAGATATGTTCGCTCAGCACCATATGGTCAAGCGAGTGGTTCTCTCCCTTATCAGTATCATTGTTATGGGTTTCGGAATTTCAATGTTCTCCCTATCGGGTTTCGGTGTTGACCCTTTCACGTCTATGAATATGAATATAGCGAGCACAATCGGTATGGGCTTCGGAACATATCAATTGATTATCAATCTTGCGATTTTGACGTTTGTCATTATTGTGGCACATCGGGGATTGGTCGGTGTCGGAACGGTGTTTAATATGGTAGGCTGCGGTTATACGTGTGAGTTTTTCCAAAGTCTGTTTGCTCCGGCAGTCAATGAGCATTACACTTACGCTTTAAGAGTACCCCTTCTCATTGTAGGTATAATTACTCTTTGCTTTGCTTGTTCATTATTCTTTACGGCAAATGTCGGAGTCGGCCCTTATGATGCATTAAGCTTTATGCTTGCAAGGTCGACGAAGTTTGAATATAAATGGATGAGAGTTGCAACCGATGTTACTGTTGTGCTTATCGGCTTGATAGTAAGCGGCGGCGCTAAGGCGCTTCTTTCAGGCGATATTTCGAAGATTAAAAATATCGGAATAGGCACGATAATAACAGCCTTTTGTATGGGACCGCTCATCAATTTCTTCAACAAGTATGTATCGGCTAAAATCTTTAATGTTGATTATGAAAAAATCAGCAAGGACGTTGCATTCTTTATGCTTAAAGGTGCAATGGTTAAAAATTCAGTTCCGAATCATACTAAAAAGACAAGGTTTAACAACGATTCAACTACTGCTGAAGTGTTATCCGAGTCAACAAGGTTGTAGGAATTAATTTTTCTCAACCTTTTTATATATACCAATTACGTTTTCACATAAATTTTACCCCTTAAAAAGAGAAAGGCACTCCGCTATGGAGTGCTTTTTTCTTTTGCTTATAAATTGTTAAAGTCGTGCAGTTTGGTTCGTTTGATGAATTTATGTTGATATCTTTTTTTAAGAATTAAAGAATAATGCAAAATTTAAAATCATATATATATTTTGTCATTATGCATAAATATTACAGTGCTTTTATATGAAAATTGTTAAAAATATCTGTAAAGTGTTGACTAATGTTGAAAATTATTATACAATATGCACAAGAATAAAAATCAGAGGTAATTTTTATGAGCATTCAGGCAAAAAATATTAGAAATGTTGTTTTTGCAGGTCACGCATCTAAGGGTAAAACAACTCTTTGCGAGGCTTTGCTTAATGTTGCAGGCACTACGGAAAGAATGGGTAAAACCGCAGACTCTAATACTGTTCTTGATTTTGACAGTGAAGAGAAAAAAAGAAAAATCAGCGTAAACAGTGCCGTTGCTTCTTTTGAGTATAAAGGTAAAAATATTAACTTGATTGATACTCCCGGTCTTTTCGATTTTGCTATGGGAATGAACGAGGGTATGAGAGCGGCTGACACGGCAGTCATTGTTGTTTCTGCTCGTTCAGGTCTTGCGGTCGGTGCTGAAAAGGCATTTAAGAGTGCAGGTTCTCACGGTCTGTCACGCATTTTTGTGACAACGAAAATGGAAGATGAAAGAGCTGACTTTTATAAGAGCTTTAACGGTATTGTTGCTAAGTTCGGCACTCAGGTTTGCCCTGTTGTTGTTCCCGTTATTTCCGACGGCAAGGTTGTTGCTTATTATAATATGATTGACTCAAAGGCTTATGAGTATGATGGCACTAAGCGTAAAGAGTCTGCTCTTATCCACGATGATGAGGCTCGTTTTGAGGCTATCAAGGCAGTATTTGCCGAGGCGGTAGCGTCAACTGACGAGGAACTTATGGAAAAATACTTTGAGGGTGAAGAACTTACGTCAGAGGAAAAAATCAAAGGCTTAAGGCTCGGTGTTGCCGACGGCTCTATCATTCCTGTTTTTGCGCTTTCCGGTATCACAGGTATTGCGTGTGATATGCTTCTCGATTTTATTGCAGACGTTTGCCCAAGCCCTAAGAGCGAATATGCTATTGATTCAAACGGTGAGCCGGTCGAACTTACCGCTGATGAGAATGGACCTCTTGCCGCAATCTGCTTTAAAACAGTTGCTGACCCGTTTATCGGTAAACTTTCCTACTTTAAGGTTATCAGCGGAAAATTCAATTCTTCTACTCCTGCATTTAATGCAAATACAGGCAAGGAAGAAAGAATGGGCAAGATTGTTAAACTTTTTGGTGCTAAGCAGATTGACGCAGGCGAACTTACGGCAGGTGATATCGGAGCCGTAACTAAGCTTTCAGGATTTTCAACCGGCGATACTCTTTGCTCAGCTTCAAACGTAGTTAAGCTTGACGGAGTAAGCGTTCCTATTGCTTCTTACAAGGTTGCCGTATCGGCAATTAAGAAGGGCGACGAAGAGAAAATTGCCTCAGGTATTGCAAGGCTTTGCGAGGAAGATCCATCGCTTAAATATACTAATAATATAGAAACGCATCAGCAGATTTTAGCAGGTCTTGGTGAACAGCAGATTGATGTTGCTGTTTCAAGGCTTAAGGATAAATTCGGCGTAGAGGCTAAGCTTGAAGCACCAAAAGTAGCTTACAGAGAAACAATTACTAAAAAGGTTTCTGCCCAAGGCAGACATAAAAAGCAAAGCGGCGGCCACGGTCAATTCGGTGACGTTTTTATTGAGTTTGAGCCATACGATACAGAAAAACTTTTATTCGCTGAACGTATTGTAGGCGGCGCTGTTCCTAAAAACTTCTTCCCGGCAGTTGAAAAAGGACTTAACGAATGTATGGAAAAGGGTATTCTTGCCGGATATCCTATGGTTGGAGTTAAGGCAACCCTTTATGACGGCTCGTATCACCCTGTAGATTCAAGTGAAATGAGCTTTAAAATGGCTGCTTCCATTGCATTTAAAGAGGGTGTTGCAAATGCTGCTCCTGTTCTTCTTGAGCCGATTGTAACTTTGCGTGCAACGGTAAATGATGATGCTATGGGCGATATCATAGGCGATATCAACCGCAGGCGAGGCAGAGTTTTGGGTATGAACCCGACAGGTGACGGTATTCAGGAAATTATTGCTGAGGTTCCTGAGGCTGAAATGAGCACTTTCTCCACCTCAATGCGCCAAATTACGCAAGGCAGAGGCTCATTTACCACCGAATTTGCAAGGTACGAGCGTGTACCGGAGCATATTGCTCAAAAGGTAATTAACGAGTCGAAAGGCGAATGATAACTTTTTTTCTTCTTTCATTTTTTACTAAAAACACGGAGCAGGTACTCTTTTGTACTTGCTCCGTGTTTTATCTATATTAATATATTAGCCTACTTGTATTATTTCGTTAAATACAGCAGTCATTTTTTTGCTGATGTTTAAATCAAGATGAAGTGAACCAAAATACCAATGCATATATTGAACATTCTCCATAAGCTGTTGAAGATATGTATTAAGCGGAGAAATGATAATATTTTGATTAGACCTTTGCTTTAAAATATCCTTTGCAACTGTCGGAGGTTCGTATGTGATAACATAGTTGATATTTTTATCGGTATCACGAATATTGTTTACTCCGTTTCTCATATCCTCAGCACTCGGAAGTTCATCTTCCCACCAGCTTACACTTTCTTCCCTCATATAAGCGTCGTCGCTTTCTCCGCCGCCCATAACAAAAAAGCTCTTGCCTTCAAAGGTGAAAATTTCCCCACGCATAAGATGATAAATATTGTCGGCAATTTTGTGAGTATTGCCGCCCTTCCACCTGTATGGCTTGTAGGAATTTAATATGTCGAAGTTTTCATGTGCACCGTCTACAAAGCAGATGGTGTATTTTCTTTTTTTCAAAAACTCAAGATTTTTTTTCTCGTTTTTGTCGTGCGGATTCCAAATAAAGCCGAAATCGCCGCAAACAATAAGAATATCTTTTTCTCCAAGCTTGTTAAGCTTAGGATTTTTAAAGCACGAAATGTCACCGTGCGTGTCACCTGTAATGTATATCATAACTTTCTCCAAAAAAATGAAAAATAGACTTTAAAATCAGTCAAAAAAATGTTAAACTATGTAATATAATATAATTAATTTTAAAAGGTGTCAAGTCTATGAAAAAAACACTTTGTATATTTTTATCATTTTTAATATTAATAACCTCATTTTTGGCGCTTCCTGTGTCAAGTCAGGCGGCAACCTATAAGCCTGACAGAAAAATATATGCCGAGGCTTATATGCTAATCAATCTTGATGACGATTCGTATCCTGTTGTGGCTCAAAAAAATATTGATGAACGTCTTTATCCTGCTTCGCTTACAAAGATTGTAACGGCTATGGTTACTCTTGAAAATGTTAAGGACGTCAGCGTTAAAACTAAAATGAGCCAAGCAGCTTATGATGCTTCTGTAGGTACCGGCGCTCAGGTGGCAGGAATAACTGTCGGCGAAGAATTGAGCGTTGATACTCTTTTGTATCTTACTATGGTTCATTCAGCTTGCGATGCGTGTGAGGTTTTGGCTGAATTTGTTGGCGGAACTAAAGAAAATTTCGTTAAAATGATGAACGATTGGGTTAAAAAGGTCGGCTGTAACGATACTAATTTCACTAACCCTTCCGGACTTCACGATGATAACCACTATACCACCGCCCGTGATATGTCGAAAATTACGCTTGCGGCGCTTAAAAATGCTGATTTTGTGAAGTATTCAACAACTACCGAGTATGAATATAAGGGTTATACCTTGCCGCATACAAATTTGATGCTTCATCCGGGATATGTTACTTATTATTATGAGTACGCTCAGGGCATCAAAACAGGTTCAACCGAGCAAGCTGAATATAACGTTATTGTTAAGGCTTCTAAGGACGGATACAATTATCTTGCAATTGTTATGAAGTCGCCGCAGCAGAAAATTAAAAATCAAAGTTATTTAACTAAATGCTCCTTTGTTGATGCAAAGTCGCTTTTTGAGTGGGCATTTGACAGCTTGAAGTATACAACCATTGTTGCTAAGGATGAGGTAATAGGTGAAGTAAGCGTTGAAAACGGAAAGGACGCCGATACAGTTGCTCTTGTTGCGGCAAATGACACTAATGTTATAGTTCCTGTTGGGCTTGATAAGTCGGCTGTAATCATTGAAATTCAAGAAAAGCCGTCATCCCTTCAAGCTCCCGTAACAAAGGGTCAAAAGGTTTGCAGTGCCAATATTATTTACGGCGATGAGGTTATCGCAAGCGTTCCCCTCGTTGCCGCAAAAACCGTTGAACTTTCAACATTTTTAAAGGTGATTAATGCAATCAAGGCGTTTTTTGGTCTTACTGTTGTTAAAGTCATTCTTGTAATTGCTTTTCTGGCAATTGTTTTATATGTTTACATTTTCTTTAAGAGCCTTAATAAAAAGAAAAAGGTTGAAAAAAGACGCCAATCAAGACGTGATTCTCATTCAGGACCCGATAATCTTGAACCTCCAAAAAGAAGGTAGCGAAGCAAGTTTACTTGCCGCAGGCAAATATCACAAAAAATCCTGCTAATACGAAGGTATTAACAGGATTTTTATTTTTGCATTTATTTAAACAACTTTTTTATTCTTTTTTCAAGCTTATAAACATAAAGAAGTGTTACCTTATTAATCAGCACCTCGTAGACAAGAAACAATACATTCATTAAAAGCGCAAAAACAGCGATAAACCATTTGCCTTGCCCATCCTCCAAAAACGGAATACCAAACACTTTGATAAGAATTATTTGGCATAAAATCATCATAAGGTTAAAGAAAATTAACTTTGTAAAAATTCTAAGTCCTTTTACCTTTATTTTGCCGAAATAATCACGCACGATAGGGTAGTAGCCGAAGAATATTACATACATCATCATACATTCTTTGTCCGTCACAAGGATAAACGATAAAATGCTTGTTGCAATATATGTTATCCATGCACTTTTTGTATCGAATGTTCTTTTAAGCATAATTGCCAAAAGCCCTAAAAACATAGGCGCCGCATAAGCCAAAACCATTGTTATGCCGCCTAAAAACAGCATTAACACTCCCAATGCGGCAGAAAGTGAGCAAACGGCAAGCCTTGTTGAATTTTTCAAATTAAGCACCACAAATCTATTGTCTTATTCAATATTAAACATAATATCACTAAATTAAATTTATGTAAATAGTATGAATAATGAGTTAAAAATCTGTTCATTTTTACAAATTGCTATTTACAAATATAATATGTAAATATATAATAACCATAAATAAGCAATGGCTTCAGGGGGATGTTATATTTTGAAAAAAATACTTGTGTTATCACTTTGTGTGATTTTAATTGCGGCGTTTACCTTTGCCGCCTGTTCTAAAAAGAGTGACGATAAAACCACAACGAATAGCAAAGATACTACCGTTCAAGCCGACGACCTTGAAAATAACAATAACGAATACGGTCTTGAAACCGAGGATGTTACGGATAAAGACGGAAAGACTGTAACAGACGCTAAAGGCAAGGCTGTAACAACTGACGTAGCGGTAGTTTATAAAAAAGATAAAAAAGGAAATACATATGCGCAAAAGCTTGATAAGGACGGCAAGGCGGTTACAAACAAAAAAGGTAAACCTGTAACCGTTAAGGCTGAAACAACTAAGAAAAAGAAAACTTCAAGAGTAAATGCAGATACAACCGGCAGTGCAAAAACTACTGCAAAGGAAACCAAACCCGTTAAGGTTACAGGTACTACAAAGAAGAACGTACCCGCTACCAAGTCGGACGATACAACCGCTTTTGACGGAATGGAAACAGTGCCTAAGACCTCGGCAACGGGCAAAGAAGTTAATTTCTCGAAAGAGGATCAGCAAATTATCGCAAATATGCTTGAAGTGCCATATCTTTATCTTGCAAGCTATGAAAATTCAAACGGTGTTCCAATTAATATTGCGGCATATACTGCTGTTTGGATGGCTCAACACGACGGCGGAACAGCAAGCACATATCCGTCAAGTCCCGTTGTTTTAAATCTTTTTAAATTCTACGGTCAAACAGTTGTCAATTTCAAAACTCAGGTTAATAAGGTCAATTCCACACCGATTAAATACAACAGCAAAAACGATACATTCTCTGTCAGCAAATATCCAAAAAAGAAGCAAACTGTTAAGATTACTAAGATAGAGGACCTTGGTGATAATAATTTTTATAAGGTAACAGGTAAGGTTTCTAAAGCTGACGGTGTAAAAGAGGTTCAGGCTGTAGTTCAAAAGAACAAACTCGATTCAACGCTTGGATTTTCAATTAAAGCGTTAAAATGGAGTTAATAATTTCAATTTTTGACTGTCTAAAATAAAAAATACCGTAGGGGCGACCATTGGTCGCCTCATTTTTTATTGATTATACCGTTTGATAGTGATATAATTTAACTAATAAAAAAGAAAAGAGAGGAAATATGACTAACGAAGAAATTTTGAATAAAATAAACGGTGGGCTTATCGTTTCCTGCCAGGCGCTCGAAAGTGAGCCGCTTTATGACAGCTATATTATGTCTAAAATGGCTTGGGCGGCTAAACTTGGCGGAGCTGTAGGTATTAGGGCAAATACCGTTGTTGATATCAAGGCAATTAAGGAAAAGGTCGATTTGCCGATTATCGGTATTATCAAGCAGGAGTATGATGACAGCGATGTTTATATTACTCCAACTATGGCAGAGGTTGACGCTCTTGTTGAAGTCGGCTGTGAAATTATTGCAATTGATGCTACAAACAGATTAAGGCCAAACGGCATAACGCTTGAAAGCTTTTTTAAAGAAGTTAGAAAAAAATATCCAAATCAGCTTTTTATGGCGGATACAAGTGCATTTGATGAGGGCAAAAAGGCAGAGGAACTTGGCTTTGATTTAATCGGCACAACTATGGCAGGCTACACTCCGTATACCAAGGGTACTTCTCTTCCTGATTTTACTTTAATGGAAAGATATGTAAATGAACTTCACACCCCTGTTATTGCTGAGGGTGGCATTTGGGTACCCGAACAGCTTAAAAAGGCGCTTGATATCGGTGTTCACGCCGCAGTTGTTGGCACTGCAATTACAAGACCGAGAGATATAACAAGGCATTTTGTTGATGCTATTAAATAGGAGAAAAATATGAATTTAGATAAATTTAAGGGCGTATTTTGTGCGCTTAATGCAATTTACGATGAAAACGATAATGTGGATTTGGAAAAAATGAAAGCGCTTGTAGGGGTGTATAAATCCCTTGGCGTTAAGGGTGTTTATGCGTGTGGCTCAACAGGTGAGGGATTTTTACTTTCAACTGATGAGAGAAAGCAGGTTGCAAGAGCGGTTAAGGAAGCTGCCGGCGATGATTTTACCGTTATTGTTCATGTTGGCTGTGCCTCAACTAAAGAAAGTATAGAACTTGCAAAGGACTGCGAAAAGGTCGGTGTTGACGCCGTTTCTGCCGTTCCTTGCGTTTATTATCATTTAGGTGAGGAAAGTGTAAAGCTTCATTGGAATTCTATTATCGATTCAACTTCTTTACCTTTTATCATTTATAATATTCCTCAACTTACATCATTCAATCTTTCACCGAAGCTTCTTGCCGAAATGGCAAAAAATCCTAAGGTTATCGGCGTTAAAAATTCAGCAGAGCCGGTATATCTTATGGAAAGATATGCAAGCGCCGTAAATAATGATGATTTTATTATCTTTAACGGCTCAGACGAGCAATTTTTGGGCGGCAGGCTTATGGGAGCAAACGCAGGTATCGGCGGAACATACGGTTGTATGCCTGAGCTTTTCGTTGAACTTGACAGGCTTATTAATAATAACGAGATTGAAAAGGCAAAATCACTTCAATTCAAGATTAATGAGTGTATTTTTGATCTTCTCTCCTGCAAGTCGCTTTACGGCGTGGCAAAGCAGGTTATGTCTATTCGTTTTGGTATTGAGTGCGGCAACCCAAGAAGTCCGTTCCTGCCTGTAAAGCGAGAAGACGCACAGCCGATTGCGGATAAAATCAACAAATATGTCAGCGAGATTAAATAATATATGAAAAAGTACGATAATATTATATTTGACGTCGGCGACGTTTTGCTTGAATATCGCTGGAAGCAAATGCTTATGGATTGCGGCTTGAGCGAAGAGGAAGCAATCAGGGTAGGGCATGAACTTTTTGATGACGATGATGACTTGTGGCATATCTTTGACCTTGCGATTATGAGCGATGAGGAGATATTAAACGCTTATTGCAAAAAGTATCCGGACGATACCGAGATTATCACCTTTTTTATGCATCACGGCGAATTTATGCACGTGGCGAGATATGATATTTGGAAAGAGGTGCATAGGCTTAAGACGGCAGGATATCATATTTATCTTTTGTCAAATTATCCGAAAAGCCTTTTTAAAAAGCATACAGAATATGCTGATTTTATGAATGACATCGATGGGCTTATGGTGTCTTATATGATTAACATTACCAAGCCCGATGAAAGAATTTATCAAGCGCTTTGCGACAAGTATTCTCTCGATAAATCAAAATGCCTTTTCTTTGACGATAGAAAAGAAAATGTTCTTGCAGCAAGGAAATTCGGTATGGACTCAACTCTTGTAACAGATAGAAATTTTCTTTTAAACGAATTAAAAAAATTATAAAATAAAGCGACATTTTCCAAAAAAAGGAAAATGTCGCTTTTTCATATATAAAATTAAAATGATAATTTATAATTGGGAAATTATCTCTTTAATAATCTGTGCAGCCTTGCCTACGTCTGCCTTGCCCTTTGAGTTCTTCATAACATAGCCGAACATAACGTTAATTGCCTTGTCCTTGCCGTTTTTGATATCCTCAACTGCCTTAGGGTTAGCCTCAACAGCACCCTGACAAAGCGCTTTAAGGTCGTCATCACTCATACCCTTAAGGTCGTCGGCATTGATATATTCGCTAACGTCCTTGCCGCTTTCAAGCATTTGAGCGAGAACTTCTTTAGCCTTGTTTGCTCTGATTTTCTTTTCATCAATAAGCTTAACAAGGTCTGCAAGTTGCTTTGCAGTAGTCTTAATCTCAAAGTTTTCCTTGTCCTCCTCGGTTTGAAGAGTGGCATAAATAGTGCCGATAATAAGGTTCAAAACGTTTGAAGCGCTTGCACCGTCGTTTACTGCACTGTCGAAAAATTCTGTAACATTTCTGTATTTATAAATAAGCCGTGCATTATTTTCCGGAAGCTTCATATCCTCAACATATCTCTTAAGCTTAGCGTCGGGAAGCTCAGGAAGTGATTTTCTGATTTCTTCAACACTTTCCGGCGAAATATAGAATCGAAGAATATCAGGCTCAGGAAAATAACGGTAATCGTCTGCATTTTCCTTTGAGCGAAGAACGTAAACGGTGTCGCTGTTTGCGTCATAACGCATAGTTGACTGAATTACCTTTTCACCCGATTCAATAATATCCTCCTGCCTTTCCATTTCAAGCTCCATTGCTCTTACAATGTTGGAAAGTGAGTTGATATTCTTGATTTCCGTTCTTGTGCCCCAAGGTTCACCCGGCTCGTGAATAGATACGTTTACGTCGCATCTCATTGAGCCTTCCTGCATCTTACAGTCGGAAACTCCGACATTTCTCATAATAAGCTGGAGTTTTTCAGCATATTCCTTAGCTTCCTGTGGAGTTTCGATATCAGCCATTGAAACAATCTCAATAAGAGGAACGCCGCCTCGGTTATAGTCAACGTAGGTGTAGCCGTCCTCGTGAACAAGCTTACCGGCATCCTCCTCAATGTGGATACGCTCAATTCTAATTTTCTTTCCGGAGTCAAGCTCAACATAACCGTCAACGCAAACCGGCTCGTCAAACTGCGAAATTTGGTATGCCTTAGGAAGATCGGGGTAAACGTAATTCTTTCTGTCCATATGAGAATTATTGTTGATTTTACAATGAACTGCAAGACCTGCTCTTACAGCGAAATTAATAACCTCACGGTTTAAAACAGGGAGCGCACCCGGCTGACCTGTGCAAACGGGACAGCAATGAGTGTTAGGCTCACCGCCGAATTGAGTGGTGCACGAGCAGAAAATCTTAGTCTTTGTGGCAAGTTCAATATGCGTTTCTATTCCGCAAACTAATTTATAACTCATAATGTGACGCCTCCCTCAAAATCTTCAACTTCACTCTTGTTAAGCTTTTCGTAGAAATAAGCAACATCAAGAATTTTCTTCTCATCGAATTTCTTGCCGATAATCTGCATACCGATAGGAAGATTTGCTTTGTCATTTTTAACAGGTACGCTGATTGCCGGAACACCTGTAATATTGATAGGAACTGTGGCAATATCGGATAAATACATATCAACAGGGGAAGCACCCTCGAAACCAAGCTCAAAAGCGGTGTTAGGTGCCGTAGGAGCTATTAATACATCGCAGGTGTTAAAGATATCGTCAAAGTCTGCAATAAGGTTTTGGCGAAGCAAGCAAGCTTTTTTGTAGTAAGCGTCATAATAACCCGAACTTAATACGTAAGTGCCGAGCATAATTCTTCTCTTAACCTCGTCGCCGAAGCCTTCGGTTCTTGTTTTAAGTATCATTTCCTCAACGTCGTTGAAGTCCTTTGCTCTGTAACCGTATCTGATACCGTCATATCTTCCGAGGTTTGATGAAGCCTCGGCACATGCAATGATGTAGTAAACAGGAAGTGCCTGCTGTAAAACAGGAAGGCTGATGTCAACTATTTGGGCACCGTTTTTTTCTAATTCCTTAACAGCGCCCAATATAGCGTCTTTAATTTCCTCGTTAATTCCTTCAAAATATTCCTTCGCAATACCAATCTTAAGACCTTTAATATCTGTCTGACCGAGTGTGTCCGAAATATTGCCGAAATCGAAATCAACGCTTGTTTGGTCGTGCTCGTCAACACCTCTAATAGCGTCAAATACTGTAGCTGTATCCTTGACGGAATTAGCAAGAACACCGATTTGGTCAAGCGATGAGCCATAAGCGATAAGACCGTAACGTGAAACTGCACCGTATGTCGGCTTAAGACCTACAATACCGCAGAATGAAGCAGGCTGACGAACAGAGCCACCTGTGTCAGAGCCTAAGCCGTAAGCCGCAATGTTAGCGCAAACAGCAGCTGCAACACCGCCTGATGAGCCGCCTGTAACGTGGTTTGTGTTTCTTGGATTTAACGGAGCACCGTAAACACTTGTTTCACTCGTTGAACCCATGGCAAATTCGTCCATATTCGTTTTGCCGAGCATAACTGCGCCCTGCGCTTTAAGCTTAGTCCATACGGTTGAATCATAATAAGGACGAAAACCCTCAAGAATTTTTGAACAGCAGGTGGTAAGGTCGCCGTCGGAGCAAATGTTGTCCTTAAGCGTCATAGGAATACCTGTAAGAGCGCTTGATTTACCTTCGGCAATGAGTTTATCTGCAAATTTTGCATTTTCCAATGCCTTTTCAAATGTTGTTGAAACATAAGCATTATATTTTGGATTGTCGTTTTCAATCGCATTTATATATTTGTTTGTAAGCTCAACAGATGATATTTCACCTGATTTGAGCAATTGTGATAAAGGTGCAATAATTTCTCTCATTTATATACCTCCCTTTACACAGAAAAAGCCCTTTGAAGCATTGACGTTTGAAAGAATTTTTTCGTTAGGAAGCGACGGCTTAACCTCGTCTTTTCTAAACTCCTCGGCAGGAGTGGCAGAGGTGGAAATATTCCTGATTTTATCTGCGTCGCCCTCGACAGAATTGTTAATCGTGTCGGCAAATGCGATAATGTCGTCCATATCTTTTATGATTTTGTCAAGCTCATCATCCGAAAAGTCAAGCCTTGCAAGTTTGGCAAGTTTGATTACTTCTTCTTTACTTATCATAATTATACCTCTTTAAATTGTGGTTTATGAATATTAAACAATCGTAGGGGCAAACATTGTTCGCCCGTATTACATATTACTTTCTAAGCTTAATATGAACCTCACGAAGCTGCTGCTCGGTTATTTCGTTAGGAGCGCCGCACATAAGATCCTGAGCCTTGCCGTCCATCGGGAATGCAATGATTTCTCTGATATTATCCTCATTTCTGAGAAGCATAATCATTCTGTCAATGCCGGGTGCCATACCTGCGTGTGGCGGTGCGCCGAATTGGAATGCGGTGTAAAGTGCGCCAAACTTCTCTTTGAGCACTTCTTCGTCATATCCTGCAATTTCAAATGCTTTTTTCATAATGTCGATATCGTGGTTACGAACTGCGCCCGATGAAAGCTCAACGCCGTTGCAAACAATATCATACTGATATGCAAGAATAGTAAGCGGGTCTTCGTTTTCAAGTGCATCAAGACCACCCTGAGGCATAGAAAACGGATTGTGAGTAAAACCGATTTTCTTTTCTTCCTCTTTGTATTCAAACATTGGGAAGTCGTTTATAAAGCAGAAACGATAAGCATTTTTCTCCAAAAGGTCAAACATTTCACCAAGCTTTGTTCTGATTTGACCGGCGTATTCAGCGGCTTTAGCCTCGTTGTCTGCAATGAAGAATATTGTGTCGCCAACTTCAAGATTTGCAATTTGAGCAAGCTCACTCTTCATATCATCAGGAATAAACTTGTCAATCGGTCCTTTATATGACTTATCCTCCAAAACAAGAAGATAGCCAAGACCGCCCATGCCGATTGACTGAGCAAATTTAAGAAGCTTCTCGTGCTTGCCTTTTGAAATGTCCTCATGAACCTTGATGGCTCTTACTGTCTGTCCGTGGAACGGCTTGAATGTGCAACGCTGGAAAAATTCTGTCACATCAACAATTTCAAGCGGATTTCTGAGGTCCGGCTTGTCTGTGCCGTACTTAAGCATAGCCTCTTTGTAGCTGATAACAGGGTAAGGTGCTTGTGTTACGCTGTAACCCTTAGGTGCAAATTTTTCAAATGTTTTTGTAAGTACTTCCTCACCAACTTTGAAAACGTCCTCCTGCGTTGCAAAAGCCATTTCAAAGTCAAGCTGATAAAATTCACCCGGTGAACGGTCAGCTCTTGCATCCTCATCTCTGAAACAAGGAGCAACTTGGAAATATTTATCAATTCCGGATACCATTAAAAGTTGCTTGTACTGCTGAGGTGCCTGCGGAAGAGCATAAAATTTGCCCTTGTGAACACGGGAAGGAACTACATAGTCACGTGCGCCCTCAGGTGATGATGCACAAAGAATAGGTGTCTGCATTTCCAAAAATCCCATTTCGCTCATAACCTGGCGAAGATAAGCAATAACCTTACTTCTGAAAATGATATTGTCCTTAACCTTTTCATTTCTTAAATCAAGAAAACGGTATTGAAGCCTTTTATCCTCACGGATTTCTTTAGAAGTTTGAATTTCAAAAGGAAGCGGCTGCCTTACCTTGCCGAGCGTTATAACCTTTTTAGCCTCAACCTCAATTGTACCTGTTGCGATTTTCGGATTGATTGTATCCTCATCTCTCTTTTCTACGATACCTTCGATAGAAAGGCAATCCTCCTTGCTGATTCCGTCAAGAAGTGTTGTGTCACGCATAACAACCTGCATTATGCCGTACATATCTCTAAGGTCAATGAATGATACACCGCCGTGGTCACGAATGTTCTCAACCCAGCCGGCAATTTTAACTGTTGAATTAATGTCAGCCTCTGAAAACTCATTCATAGGCTTTGTTCTGTAAAGTGTTGAAAATTCCATACTGTTCTCCTTTTTGATTTTCGTAAAATAAAAAAATAGCAGCCTTAAGTCCAATAGGACGAAAGACTGCTTCCGTGGTACCACCTAAATTAGCCGCAAAATATGCAACTCACTCAAAGGATTAACGCTCCTGCACGTCCGAGTCTAATAACAATAACGAATTATTGCGTTCTTTCGAAAACTCATAGGTGTTTTTCATTATTTTCCCACATCGGCTTGCACCAAAGCGCCGACTCTCTGAAGAAGGATAAATAATTACTCGCCTAATCACAGTTTTTAAATTATTACGCTATTAATATAACACTAATTTTTATATTAGTCAACAATAATTTTCTTGGCTAAATAAGATTGTATTAATTATTATTTTATGTTAAAATATATGTATTCAATTTCAGCAAAATTTTCGGAGTGTTATTTTTTTATGAAAAAGCTTCTTTCAATATTTTTATCTCTAGTTCTTTCAATATCTGTTTTGGGTGTTTGCAATATATCTTTTGCTGCTCAAACGACAGATATTGAACCTACAAAGATTATAAATTCTTCTGCATATTATTCGTTTGACGCAAATACAAAAACACTTACGATATCTGGCAAAGGCAGAACCCCTAATTTTACAAATTCAAGCGGAGATACAACATCTCAGCCGTGGTTTTATTGGAGAAGTGACGGCTCAATTGAGCATATTGTTGTAGAGGATGGTATAACCTCTTTGGGAAATTATTTTTTTTACGGCGTTTCCTGCACCGATATTAAGCTTGCCGACAGCATTGAATCTATCGGAGGTTATGCTTTTTCAGGTGCTCAAATAGAACATATTAAACTGCCCGATAAACTCAAATATATTAATAATGATGCATTCTATTTCTGCGATAATCTTAAGGAAATCGTTTTTCCGAAAAGCATTTCGTCGATCGGTACGTCTGCATTTGAAAATTGCAGTGTTCTTTCAAAAGTAAGCTTTGAGGCAATGGGAAATGAACTTACAATAAGCTCACGTGCATTTTTTAAATGTCCTTTGCTTAAAAGGGTTGATGTTCCGTCGCTTGCAAAGCTTTCAAAATACAGCTTTGGATATGAAAAGGCAAGTGTTGACGGCACTTATGATGGCTTTACCCTTGGCGTTTACAGTGGCTCTAAGGCGTATAATTACGCTCAAAGTTCTTTTATAAATTATGAATTGTTAAATGAAATTGCAATTGAAGAGGGCGACGTTGCGTCAAGAACTTATACCGAGGATAATTTAAGCGAGCAAACGGTGTATAAATTCACTCCGAATTCATCGAGCCAATATACTTTTAAATCAAGCGGAGAAGTTGATGTCAACTGCGTTCTTAAAGATAATGACGGCAACACATTGGCATCGGCAGACGATAATGATGAAAGCGACCTTAATTTTACATTGAAATATGATTTTGAGGCGGGCAAAACATATTATTTTTATGTTGAAAGTGTTAATTCTCTCGGCACGTACAGCGTTTCTTTATCAAGCGAAGTTATTGTTAATGTTTCAATTTCTTGGGATATAACATATCAGGCAAGCGACCTTGTAGGCAAGAATTTTTCGCCTCTTGAATATATAAAAACGCAAACAGTCGATTTTGAATACGCAAGCGGATATGTTTATAAATTGCCATTTAATAACGGCACAAGCTATCGTGGAATGGAAATTAAATATAATAATCTTTTAAACGGCAAAGTTACCTGCGGTGAAAATAAGGACTCAATTACAGTAGGAAATAAAACGCTTGAATTTACGATAAATGTTGTTCATTCATACGTCAGTACGGTTGTGAATCCTACGATTACGGGTTCGGGTTATACAGAACATAAATGCGTTTATTGCGGCGCTACATATAGGGACAGCTATGTTGATAAACTCGGTCAGGACGTATACGGCAGCGTTTATCTTATCAATTCAAAAAACGGCGGTGTGGACTTGAATCGACCGCTTGAAGATGTTGATATTTATAACAACGAGGGTAAATATGTCGGCTCAACCGATAAAAACGGAACTTTCAGTGTTGAATATGCATATGACTATATTGTTTTGAAATATGCAGGCGCCGTCGAGAGAAAAATTAAAATTATAAATAATACGCCTGATCTCGGAAACATCGGTCTTATTTACGGCGATTTGACGGAAGACGGATACATTAACGCAAAGGATTATGCATGTTTTGTGCATATGAAAAATTATGATATCAATTCAAGAGACGATATTTATTTAAAAAATCTTGATTCCGATAAAGACGGTGTACTTACTGATGATGATTGGGCTTTTGCAAAAGAATTTTATACTTTTGACAAGCTTTCAACGGATACTTACAGCAGTTTTTTACAATAATGTAAATTTCTTGTTGAAAAAGTATTACTTATAATATATAATACTTAAAAATATATTTGTTAGGAATGAAAATATGAAAAAAGTTATCAGTGTATTTCTTGCGGTTATTCTTGCTTTGAGTACATTTGCTTTTGGCACAACTGTTTCTTTTGCAGATGAGCAAAACGACTTGTATTATGAAGATGATTACAGTACACCTGACCAAAGCGTTATAAGCGACATTTCCGTTTCTTGTGTCGGCAAGACGGATATTGAAATTTATTGGAACTGTTCTTATTACGGCTGGGTTGACGGATATGAGATTTCTCTTTTCGACGATAAAACAAATACGTATTATCCCAAGGCTTATGTTGACGGCGATAACTATTACTGTGTTTTAAGGTCACTTAATAAAAATACAAGATATAAAATCTGCGTTCGTTCCTATGTTTTCCAAAACGGAAGCTATGCTTTCGGTGATTACAGTGCTCCGGTTTCTGTTATGACCGCACCTAAGGGTACTTCGCTTTCATCTGCAAAGTATACCTCTAAGGGTAAGGTCAGCGTTAAGTGGAAAAAGGCAAAGAATGTCAGCGGTTATGTTATTGAGTATTCAAGAAATAAGAAATTTAAAGATGACGGTGGTAAATGCACAGTTTTTGTTTCGGGAAAGAGTAAGTCAAGCAAAACAATTTCAGGTCTTGCAAAAGGAAAATATTATTTCAGAATTGCTACATATAAAACTATAGGAAATGCAAGATATATCAGCACATTTTCTAAAGTTAAGAGTACGACGGTTAAATCTAATTTGAGCGTTAAGCAAATGCTCAATGCTATTAAGACAGATAATTCGGGTGCCAAGCAGATTAAGAGATATACCGACGGCGGTGTTAATATTTCTAAGTATAAAACCACTTATGATAAATTTAAGGCTATTTACGTTTGGCACGCTAAGAACTTCAAAAAACACGGTTGGAACTGCGTAGGCTGTAACAGTAATTTCAACAACTGCCTTGCTGCTCTTTTTGCAAAAAGTCAAAAAAGATATGACAGCTTTATCACTCTTGAGGCAGGAAAGGTTAAGAATAATGACGGCTCAAGGCCTATTCATAAATGGGCGGTAATATATCTTGCCGGCAAGCCTTATATTTTTGACCCAAGGCTTCAGGGATATACAAAAAGTTATACCCCAACCACTTATTTTGCAATCGCAAAAGGTTCTAAGAGAGCAAAAGCAATTTATATTTACGAAAATGCTTACGGCACTTTTTACCCTGACGAAAGCAACGTGTATCTTCAATACTGCGTTGACAGAATAAAATAAATTACTCCGGGAGGACAAATTATGAAAAAAGTTGCAATTATTATGGGCTCTGACAGTGATTTACCTGTTGTGGCTCCGGCAATCAAACAACTTAAAGAATTGGGAATTGAGGTTGAGGCTCGTGTGATGAGCGCACACAGAACACCAGAAGAAGCTCACGAGTTCTCGAAAAATGCAATTAAAAACGGATTTGGCGTGATTATTGCGGCAGCAGGTATGGCAGCTCATTTGGGCGGTGTGCTTGCGGCATCAACTACTCTTCCGGTTATCGGTATTCCGTGCAGTGCAAAGGTACTCGACGGAATGGATGCGATGCTTGCAACGGTTATGATGCCTCCGGGAATTCCTGTTGCCACAGTCGGTGTTAATGCTGCTAAAAATGCAGCCTTGCTCGCTGCCGAAATTCTCGCTGTCGGCGATGATGAACTTATGGCTAAGCTTGTAAAAATGCGTGAGGATATGGCAGAGCAGGTAAGGCAAAAGGATATCGCCCTTCAGGAAAAAATCAAGGAATTATAAGTAATGTTTGCCAAAGGTAAATTTCACTGTTTATAATTTCGCTTTTTGACGTTGTTGGGCGAACATTGTTCGCTCAAAGAAAAAATAATAATATAAAAAAGATTGTGAAATTGCTTATCCGCAATCTAATAAGGAGTTTAAAATATGAACGATAGTTTCAGCGCAAGCTACGCCGCTGCAGGTGTAGACGTAACAGCAGGTTATGAATCTGTTGAACTTATTAAATCACACGTAAAAAGAACCGAAATACCGGGTGTTATGGGTTCAATCGGCGGCTTCGGCGGTATGTTTGAACTTTTGGGCGCAGGTAATTACAAAAATCCTGTTCTCGTTTCTGGCACCGACGGTGTCGGCACAAAGCTTAAGGTTGCCTTTCTTCTTGATAAGCACGACACAATCGGTATCGACTGTGTTGCAATGTGCGTTAATGACGTTGCCTGCTCAGGTGCAAAGCCGCTTTTCTTCCTTGATTATATTGCTTGCGGCAAAAACTATCCTGAAAAAATTGCTCAAATCGTAAGCGGTGTTGCAGAGGGCTGTGTTCAGGCAGGATGTGCGCTTGTTGGCGGCGAAACTGCCGAGCATCCCGGTCTTATGCCTAATGAGGAATATGACCTTGCCGGTTTTACCGTTGGTATCGGCGAAAAGGATAAACTTGTTTCAGGCGATAAGCTTGCAAGCGGCAACGCTCTTATCGGTGTTGCTTCTTCAGGTGTTCACTCAAACGGTTTTTCACTTGTAAGAAAGGTGTTTAATATCACTGAGGAAAGACTTGGAGTTCACGTTGCCGAGCTTGGAAAAACTCTCGGTGAGGAGCTTTTAACTCCTACAAGAATTTATGTTAAACCTCTTCTTGCTCTTATGGATAAGGTTAACGTAAATGCTATCAGCCATATTACCGGCGGCGGATTTTATGAAAATGTTCCGAGAATGTTAAACGACGGTTTTAAGGCTGTTATTGAAAAGGACAAATGTTTCAAAAAGCCTATTTTCGACCTTATCGCAAGCGAGGGAAATATCCCTGAAAGAGATATGTTTAACACATTTAATATGGGTACGGGTCTTGTTATTGCAGTTGATAATGATAAAGCAGATGAGGCTGTAAGAATACTTAATGAAAACGGCGAGGACGCTCGTGTAATCGGTGAAATCCAGACGGGCGAAAAGGGTGTTGAACTCGTATGATGAAAAATATTGCTGTTTTGGTGTCGGGCGGCGGAACTAATTTGCAGGCTCTTATTGATGCGCAAAACAGGGGAGAAATTATCGGCGGTAAAATCACCCTTGTTGTGTCCTCAAATCCTGACGCTTATGCTCTTAAAAGGGCTGAAAATAATAACATCGCAACTAAAATTTGCGAAAAGAAAAATTATAAAGACAGAGCTGAATATACTGCTGCAATCAGGGATATTCTCCTTGAAGCAAAAGCGGATTTAGTGGTTTATGCCGGCTTTATGACCATACTTGACGAACAAATTGTAAAGGCATTTCCAAATAAAATGATGAACGTTCATCCTGCTTTAATTCCGTCATTTTGCGGTGAAGGCTATTGGGGGCTTCACGTTCACGAAAAAGTTATTGAAAGCGGAGTGAAACTTACCGGTGCTACCGTTCATTTCGTAACCGAGGAATGCGACGGCGGTCCTATCATTTTGCAAAAGGCAAGCGAGGTCAAATTTGATGATACTCCTGAGGTTTTGCAAAAACGAGTTATGGAGGAATGTGAGTGGAAAATTCTTCCCCGTGCCGTTTCTCTTTTTTGCCAAGATAAGATTGAAGTTTACGGCAACAGAACAAAAATAATTGAATAATTTTGAGGTGTAATATATGGAAATCAAATCTCTTGCAAACGAGCTTAATACTAATTCATATCCGGGCAGAGGCATTGTTCTCGGTCAAAGTGATGACGGCAAATTCGCTGTGGCTGCTTATTTCATTATGGGCAGAAGCGTAAACAGCCGTAACAGAATTTTTGAGGAAAATGAACGTGGCGGAATACGTACTAAGGCTTTTGATGAGTCAAAAATGGAGGACCCGTCACTTATTATCTATAATCCTGTTCTTAAGTTTAACGGTGACACAATTGTAACTAACGGCGACCAGACTGATACTATTTACGATTCGTTTTCTAAGGGCGATTGCTACCACGATGCACTTATCACAAGAGAATTTGAGCCTGACGCACCTAATTATACACCAAGGATTTCAGGTATTTTAAAGGAAAACGGTAATTATAATCTTTCCATACTTAAGTCAAACTGCGGTGAACCGGAGTGTGTGAGATTTTTCTATGAATACCCTGCAAGAAGAGGGCTTGGCCATTTTATTCATACATATAAATGCGACGGCAATCCTATTCCGTCATTTGAGGGTGAGCCTACTCCTGTTGAAATCAATAGTGATATCGACGAGTTTACCAATATGATTTGGACTAATCTTAACGAGGATAATAAGGTTTCTCTTTTTGTTCGCTTCATTAATCTTGAAACAAAAGAGGAAGAAACACGTATTATCAATAAAAACGAGAAATAATTTTTAAAAGGGTGGCTCAAGTCACCCTTGCTTTGCTATTATAAATTATATATTATTTACATATATATTATGAATTTGGAGGAAAATATGAAAGTTCTTGTTGTTGGCGGGGGCGGCAGAGAGCACGCTCTTGTAAGGAAAATTAAAGAGTCGAAGAAGGTTGATGAGATTTTTTGCACACCGGGAAACGGCGGTATCTCTTATGATGCCAAGTGTTTTGACGTTGCGGCAACCGATATTGACGGCGTTGTTAATTTGGCTAAGGAAATTAAAGCCGATTTGGTTGTTGTTGCTCCTGATGATCCGCTTGTTGCAGGTATGGTTGACGCTCTTAATGAGGCAGGATTTAAAACATTCGGTCCACGTGCAAATGCAGCAATTATCGAAGGCTCTAAGGTTTTTTCAAAGGAACTTATGCAAAAATATAATATTCCGACTGCTGAATATAAAGTGTTTGACAATGCCGAAGAAGCAATTGATTATATTAAGGAAAGAAACGAATTTCCTACTGTTATTAAGGCAGACGGCCTTGCACTCGGCAAAGGTGTAATCATTCCTGAAAATCTTGAAGACGCAATCGCAGGCGTTAAGGAAATTATGGAGGATAAAATCTTCGGTGCTTCCGGCAATAATATTGTTGTTGAGGAATTTTTGACAGGTCCGGAGGTCTCTGTTCTTGCATTTACAGACGGTAAATGCGTTAAGCCTATGGTATCTTCTATGGACCATAAGCGTGCGCTTGACGGCGATAAGGGTCTTAATACAGGCGGAATGGGAACTGTTTCTCCTAACCCTTATTATACGCAAGAAGTTGCAAAGGAATGTATGGATAAAATATTTATGCCTACAATTAATGCTATGAATAACGAGGGCAGAACATTTAAAGGCTGTCTTTATTTCGGCTTGATGATTACTCCTAAGGGACCTAAGGTAATTGAATATAATTGCCGTTTCGGCGACCCTGAAACTCAGGTTGTTTTGCCGAGGCTTAAGACTGATATTGTTGATATTTTTGAGGCAATTGACAATGAAACGCTTTCAGACCTTGACGTTGAGTGGAGTGATGATGCGTGCGCTTGCGTAATTATGGCTTCGGGCGGCTATCCTAAGTCATATCCTAAAGGAATTGAGATTACAGGTCTTTCAAACGGTCAGCTTGACGGTGTAACCGTTTACCATGCGGGAACTAAGCTTCAAGATAACAAACTTGTTACCTCAGGCGGCAGAGTTTTGGGCGTTACGGCACTCGGTGATACTCTTGAAAATGCACTGAAAAAATCTTACGATGCAGTTGAAAAAATTCATTTTGAAGGCGCTCATTACAGACGTGATATCGGAAAGCGTGCTCTTGAGGCAAATAAATAAGCTTTATACAATTTGTTGTAATTAAATAAATTGTGAACTTTTTAAAATTTTACAAAAAGTTGTTGACAATTATACAAAACGGAATTATACTATGCGTGTATTAATTAAACTATTATTAAAGAACGAGGGTTTAAGTTATGGCAACGGTTAAAAAAAGCAAAAAGAAGGTTATTGTACCTATTTGTATAATACTTGTTATTGCAATTGTAGCCGGAACTGTTTTTGGCGTTGTTAAGTCAAAAAGCGGTGAAGAGGTTAAGCTTAATACAATTGCTACAGGTGATATTTATGAAAAGGTATCATTAACGGGCGATGTAACCGCAGGCACTTCTAAGGAATATAAAGTCGGCGCAGTTGCTACGGTTAAAAATGTTAATGTTAAGGTTGGCGATCAAGTTAAAAAGGGTGATGTTCTTGCAACATTTGATACCACCTCTCTTGACGGCCAGGTTTCTTCCCTTCAAGCTTCTTATAACGATGCAGTAAAGAATTATAATACGGCAGTAGCTAATCAAAAGAGTGCCAAAAATTCTGCTGCTTCACTTAAAAAAGAGGTTAATTATCTTGATAAGAAGATAGCAAAGCTTAAAAAGAAAATGACCAAAACCACAACTACAAAGAAAAAGAAAAAAACCACTACCAAGGCCGCTTCAACTACAACAGGCTCTTATTCACAGTGGCTTTCTACTTCAACAACTAAAGCTACTACAAGCGCTTCTACAACTAAGCCGACTACAGATGACGGCAAGCCAAAATATACAGTTTCTCTTTCGGCATATCCGTCAGCTGTTTGCGGTACTGTAACAGGCTCAGGCAGATATAATCAGGATATCGGCTATATAACAGCTATTGCTACTCCTAATGCCGGATGGCAGTTCCTCGGTTGGTATGCAAACCGTGCCGCTTATCTTGCAGGTGACGCACCTCTTGCAAATACCCCCGCATGGACTATTCACGTTACGGGCGACCTTAGCTACATAGCAGTATTTAAAGAGGATACAAATTCAAGCACAACGGGCAACGCTACTATTAACGATATTGCAAATGCTCTTATACAAATTAATAATAACATTGCTTCAATTACTAACGATATTAAAACTTTAACCACTATTTCTCAAATTATTGCCACAACAATTTCAGGTGCAATCGCATCGGGGCAACTTAACAGCGAAGCTATTGCAAATCTTGTAGGCAAGCAAATCCAAAAGGCAATTACAGACGGCATTGTTGATTCAACCAAGTTTATTGTTGAAAGCGGCGTTGCGGTTGATATGATTAAAGCCGCTGTTTCTTCAATTGATTACAGAGCGCTTGCCAAGGGCGTTTCGGATTCAGATAATGCAGTTCTTACCGGCTGTGAAATTCAGCGTGCTATTCTTGCAGCTCAGTATGAAGTTTATAAAACTCAGGGCAATGCAACTGTTGTTGGCGCTCAAAAGTCAGCGGTTGACGTTTCAAAAAAGGCTCTTGATGCTATGAAAGAGCAACAAACAGCTCTTAAAAACGGATGGACGGCTGATTTTGACGGCGTTATTACCGCAGTTGATATCAACCCTGATTCTCAAACAACGGCTCTCACATCGGGTATTACCCTTGAAAATCACGATATTTTGGTTGCTACAGTAAGCCTTAGCGAATATGACGTTCATAAGGTTAAGGTTGGTATGCCGGCAAAGGTTACTACTGCTTACGGCGAATATGAGGGCGAGGTTGCAACTATTGCTCCTACTGCTACAGGCGGTTCGTCAAACTCACTTCTTGACAACGTAGGCTCAATGGCAGGCGTAAGCGGTCTGTCATCTCTTACGGATTCCGGTGCAGGTGTTGAATGTACTATCGAAATTAAAAATCCTGACGAAAATATTATTGCAGGTTTTGATGCCGACGTTGAAATTCAAACAGGCTCATATTTGGGCGTAACTGTTGTTCCTATCGAGTCTATCACTCTTGAAAAGACAGGTTCTTATGTTTATCTTTATAATGAAGAGGATAAGACTGTAACTAAGACTGAAATTAAGACAGGCGCTATCTCAGATACAGCATACGAGGTTACATCGGGTCTTAAGCCGGGTGACAAGATTGTTTCGTCACCAAAGACGGATTATAAAGAAGATACATTTAAGGTTAAAGTAGTAGACAGCATAACTAAGTAAGGAGACTTTGCAGTGAATATTACAGAAAGTCTGAAAATCGCAGTCAAGTGTATTAAGTCAAATTGGATGCGCAGTCTTCTTACAATGCTGGGTATTATTATCGGTATCAGCTCCGTTATTATGATTATCGGCGCAGGTACGGGTGTAAGAGATTATATTGTCGGGCTTATTGAGGATATGGGCTCAAACGCTGTTCTTGTAAGCGTTGATACCACCTCCGCTACCGATAACGACTATATTACTCTTGACGATGTAGAAAATATTAAAAATAAAGTAAACGGTGTTGAGCGTTGCTCTCCTATGCTTATGGGCTTTGGCCGTGCTACTATTGACAAATCCGCTACAGAGGCTACGGCTATGCTTATCGGTGTAAACAGCGACGTTCAGTTTGCGCTGACTAATTCGTGCGAGTACGGTCGATTTTTCACTGATGAGGAGTATAATGCAAATGCTCCTATTGCCGTAGTTGGTACTAACTCTGCCCAACAGGCATTTGGTTACGAGGACGTTACTAATGAATATGTTACCGTTTCTTCAAGCGGTAAATCAATGAAAATCAAGATTTGCGGCGTTGCAAATCTTGATGCACTCGCAAGTACTCTCGGCGGCTCAAGCTCTATGAGTAATATGTTTACAAGTGCAGGCGGCGATAAGACTATTATTGCCTTGTTCCTGCCTTGTACCACTCTTACTCAAATTACAGGTGCAAAGGCTAATCTCGGCAGTGTGTTTGTTATCGCTAAGGACGGCTATGATTATGATGCAGTAGGTAATGCTGCGGTAAACTATCTTAAGTCGGCTCACGGCAATTATTCAAACAGTATGTATACCGCTCAGAATATGGCTACTTATGTAGATATTGTTAATATCATTATGTCAGTTCTTACCGCTTTTATCGCTTGCGTAGGTGCTATTTCGCTTATTGTCGGCGGTATCGGTGTTATGAATATTATGCTTGTCTCGGTAACTGAACGAACACGTGAGATTGGTATACGAAAGTCGCTGGGTGCTAAGACAAAGGTTATTACGATGCAGTTTCTGACGGAGTCGGTAATTCTGTGTTTAATAGGTGGTATTATCGGCGTTACAATTGGTATTGCGGGTGCTTTTGCGGCATGCTCAATAATCAATATTAAGCCTAATATTACTTGGTGGCTTATAGTTGTTGCACTTCTGTTTTCAAGCGGCGTAGGCCTTTTCTTCGGCATCTATCCGGCAAGAAAAGCTGCTCAAATGAGCCCTATCGATGCTCTTCGCAGTGAATAATTCTTTTTATAGTTTAATTTAAAGGTAAGCTGATGTAATCAGCTTACCTTTTATCTTGATATTGTTAAAACTTTGTGTTAAAATGTATTCAATATTTTATTAGAGGAGATAATCATGAATATTAATCACGTTCTTGAGCAGTTTAAGTTTAAGGGTGAGCTTGAATCTTGCGATATATTCGGCTCAGGTCATATTAATACTACTTTTCTTGCAACATATAATGAAGACGGCAAGAAGAGAAATTATGTAATTCAAAAGGTTAATACAAGCATTTTCCCTGATATTGACGCTCTTATGAACAATATTTTCTCCGTTACCGACTTTTTGAGAGAAAAGATTAAAGCTGACGGCGGTAACCCTCATAGGGAGACGCTTCATTTTATCAGAACTTTTGACGGAAATAAATATTTTAAAGACGAGGACGGCTCTTGCTTTCGTGCGTATCGTTTTGTTGACAATTCAAAGGCGTATGACACTGTTGACAGCGCAGAAGTTTTTGGCAAAAGCGGTAAGGCATTTGGCAGATTTCAAAAGTATTTAAGTGATTTTCCGGCTGAAAGTCTCAGCGAAATTATTAAGAATTTCCATAATACAATTTGGAGATATGAAAATGAATTTATTCCTGCAGTTCAGGCTGATAAGGCGGACAGAGCTGTTAATTGCGGTGAAGAAATTAAGTTTGTTATGCACAGGCGTGAGGATTGCAAAAAGCTTGTTGAACTTATTGAAAAAGGCGAACTTCCGCTTCGTGTAACCCATAATGACACAAAACTTAATAATGTTCTTTTTGACAGCGACAGCGATGATGCTATTTGCGTTATCGACCTTGACACGGTTATGCCGGGTCTTGCGCTTTATGATTTCGGCGACTCTATTCGCTTTGGTGCTAACTCCTGCGCCGAGGACGACGATAATTATGATAAGGTTGAGCTTATGCTTGATTATTTTGAGGCTTATGCAAAAGGCTTTTTGAGCGAGGCAGGCGATGCTCTTAATCAGTGCGAAATAGATAATCTTGCCTTTTCTGCCAAACTTATGACCTTTGAGTGCGGTATGCGTTTTCTTACCGACTATCTCAACGGCGATACATATTTTAAGACTGCATACCCTGAGCATAATCTTGTTCGTGCTAAAAATCAATTTGCTCTTGTTGCCGATATGGAAAGGAAAATGGAGCAAATGCAGCAGATTATTAAGAATATTACAGAATAAATTTTTTATTGTAATTTTGAGAGATGATTTATTTCATCTCTCTTTTTATTTTTGCTTTTTATTTTCACACATAACGTCACTCTTTTTTGTCAATAATATTTTTGTACATAAATTGAAAAAGGGTGATTGTGTGCAATATAATAAAGTTGAAATATGCGGTATTAATACCGGCAGGCTTAAGGTGCTAAAGGAAAAAGAAAAAATGGAACTTTTAAAAAAGGCTCAAGCCGGAGATAAAAATGCAAGAAATGAGCTTGTTGAGGGCAATCTGCGCCTTGTACTGTCCGTAGTGCAACGTTTTTCAAACAGAGGGGAAAATATGGACGACCTTTTTCAAGTCGGCGTAATCGGCCTTATAAAGGCTATAGATAATTTCAATACTGACCTTGATGTTCGTTTTTCCACCTACGCCGTGCCGATGTGTATAGGTGAAATAAGGCGATATCTGCGTGATGATAATTCCATTCGTGTCAGCCGTTCTATGAGAGATACTGCTTATAAAGCAATGCAGGTTAAGGAACAGCTTATAAATGAAAACGGAAAGGAACCGACTATTGAGGAAATTGCTCAAAGGCTTGAAATGAAAAAAAGCGATGTTGTTCTTGCTCTTGAAGCAATTGTTGACCCGGTATCACTTTATGAGCCTGTATATAATGACGGAGGTGATACTATTTTTGTTATGGATCAAGTGGGCGATAACTCGACCGATAAAGATTGGGTAGATGAAATTTCTATTAAAGACGAAATCAAAAAACTTGATGACAGAGAACGAAATATTATGTACCTTCGCTTTATGCAGGGCAAAACGCAAATGGAGGTTGCACGTGAGGTCGGTATATCACAGGCTCAGGTTTCACGCTTAGAAAAAAACGCCCTTAAACGAATTAAGGGCGAGTGAAGAATTTAAAGAACCATAATCAGCGTGCCTGCCGCAATCAAAATACAGCCGACAAGTGACTTGATATTGAAGTCCTCGTGAAGAAATATAAATGCCAAAACAAGAGTGATTACGACGCTTAATTTATCAATAGGCACAACTTTTGAAACTTCTCCGATTTGTATTGCTTTGTAGTAACAAAGCCACGAAGCGCCGGTTGCAAGACCTGACAAAATAAGGAATATCCAGCTTTTTTTGCTGATATTCGTAATTCCCGATTGCGCATTGGTGATAAACACCATAAGCCAAGACATTGCAACAACTACAACCGTTCTGATTGCCGTTGCAAGATTAGAGTCAACATCTTTGATACCAACCTTTGCAAGAATTGATGTTAAAGCCGCAAATACTGCCGATAAAACTGCAAATACCGCCCACATATTTTTCATCTCTTTTCCTTTTGCATATTTTTATTTTAGTTCTTTTCTTAGTTATTGTAAAGTGTAAATTTAAACTAAAGTAGAAAGAAAAATATTTTGACAACTGTATAAATTAGTGATATTATAATGACGAAAGGGTGATTGAATATGAAAAAAATTTCAAGTGTTTTATTGGCATTTTTGATGCTTGTTTCAAGCTTATTTTGTGCAAACGCTGCATTTGGTGATGACTGGTCAAGTCAGAGCGGTAAAAACACCTTTCAAAGCGCTGAAAATCTTGTAATCGGCACAATTTATAACCGCCCTGCGACGGAAATTACAGGAACTGTTTTTAAACTTGACTTAAATCAAGCGGCAAAATATACATTATCGATTTCATCAAATTCTGCCGCAAAAGTTGAGATTTATCAAAATGATGATAAAAATATTATTGATACCGTAATTGTTTTAGGAGATAAAGCGCAGAAAAAGGTCACAGACAAGAATTTTGATTTTCTTAAAGGTACTTATTATTTCAGGATATTGAGTGTAGGTGATTACACTTTTTCCGTTTCAAATTATGTTTGCAATCATTATTTTGATGTTGTAACAACTTCACCTACTTATTTTTCAGCCGGATATCATACATATACCTGTTATCTTTGCGGTTATTCCTACAAAACAAAGGGCGATAATAAGAAAATTCTTAAAGCCCCTAAAATTTATTCACTAAAAGCGGGAAAAAAGAAAATAACTGTAAATAATTCCGACAATAAAGCTGCTTCGGGCTATCAAATTAAGCTTTCAACAAGCAAAAAATTCACTAAAAAGACTACCAAAACAGTCAAAGTCAAATCTTCAAAATCGACTGTTAAAAAGCTTAAAAGCAAGAAAAAATATTATGTAAAAGTAAGAGCGTATAAAACTAAAAACGGTAAGACAGTTTATTCCGCTTGGTCCAAAATTAAAACTGTTAAAACTAAATAATTGCTGAGGCGGAATGACATAAATTGTTATTCCGCTTTTTTATAAAATTTTTTATTTTGGGTATTGAATTTTTTTTGCTTATAATGTAATATATAAAAATAATATAATATATAATAATGCAGTCAGTGATTTCTTTAAACGAATGTAAATTATTGGCACACTTTCTTGGAGTTGTGTATGGAAAAAATCACAGGTAAAAATAACGAAATAATAAAGGGCGTTAAAAAACTCTTTACCTCTTCCAAGGAGCGCAGGGCACAGGGCTTGTTTGTTCTTGAGGGGGCAAGGCTTGTTTTTGACGTCCTTAACTCTTTTTATGAGGTTGAAATATTCTTGATAACGGAAAGCGCAAACGAAAGGTATTTTGAAAAATCCGTTTTAATGCAAAGGAAAAGCAAAGCCTCTTATTTCATAAGCGATACTCTTTCGCAAAAATTAAGCGAAACGAAGAATTCACAAGGTATTTTTGCAGTTTGCAAAATGAAAAATGATAATAACGCTCTTAAAAACGGCAAAAAGTATATTGCTACAGATAATCTTCAAGACCCTGGCAATCTCGGCACAGTTATAAGGACGGCGGAGGCGCTCGGCATTGGCGGCGTAATTGTCGGTGGAGGGTGCGATGTATATAACCCAAAGGTTTTGCGTGCATCAATGGGTTCGGCGCTCAGGATTGAGGTTATTGAATGTTTAAGCCTTGTTCCAATATTAAATCAGGCAAAGTCTCTCAAAATTAAAACGTATGCCACTTCGCCTGACACCTGCGCAAAAAAAATAAACGAAATTGATTTTTCAGATTCCTGCCTTTGCGTTATCGGTAATGAGGCTAACGGGGTAAGCGATGAGGTTATGGCAATTTGTGATGAAAAAATAACAATTCCTATGCCCGGCCGTGCAGAAAGCCTTAATGCGCATGTGGCGGCAGCCATAACGATGTGGGAGATGCAAAGATGAGTGAAAATGCAAGGTATTGGATTTGGCTTCAAAACGCTCTTGGATACGGCGCTAAAATAAAAAGCATAATTGATGAATATAAAAGTGCAAAATTTCTTTATGAGCTTGGCGAAAGCGAATGGAAAATGAGCACGGTTTTATCTAAACGTCAGGTTGAAAAGTTGATGATGACGGATGTTGGAAAGTCAGATGAAATAATTGATTGCTGCTCAAAAAACGGTTATAAAATAATTGATTTTGACGATAAAGCTTATCCCAAAAGGCTTAAGGAGATAATTAATCCGCCTGCCGTTTTGTATGTTGACGGAAAGCTGCCCGATATTGATAATCTTGTTTGCATCGGTATGGTAGGCACAAGAAAGGCAAGTGAATATGCAATCAAAGCGGCGCACATTATGGCTAAGGGTATTACCGAGGCAGGTGCTCTCGTTGTAAGCGGCGGAGCCTTGGGAATTGATACATATTCTCATTTAGGCGCTCTTGCCTGCGGCGGAAAAACAGTTGCCGTTTTGGGAAACGGGCTTGGTAATAATTATTTAAAGGCTAACGAAGGCTTAAGAAATATGATAAAGCAAAGTGGTGCACTTGTTACTGAGTATCAGCCCAATGTTCCGGCTAACAGAACTTCTTTTCCTATGCGTAACCGAATTATAAGCGGTTTGAGTTTAGGCATTTTGGTAGTTGAGGCAGGTGTTAAAAGCGGCAGCCTTATTACCGCAAATCTTGCGATAGAGCAAAACCGTGATGTTTATGCCGTTCCCGCTTCTATATTTTCAAGCGATTTTTCAGGTACAAATAAACTTATAAGCGACGGCGCAAGGCTTGCAATCAATCCCGTTAACGTTGTTGAGGCTTATGAAAATGATTATCCGACTCTTGATTTATCTAAAATAAGGACTGCTAATGAAATAGTCCTTGATAACTCGGAAAAAACGCTTGATACCTCTATTGTTAAGAAAAAATCGGCTAAGGAGCTTAATGTTAAGCCGACGCCTGAAAATAATTTGATTGATAAAAAATACTCCTTTGAAAATCTTGAAAAAGGAAGAGAAAACAGAAGAAAAATTGACGAAAATGTATGGTCGCTTGAAGGAAACAACAAAATCGTTTATGACTGCATAGGCGAGGAGTTCACTCGGGTTGATGATATAATCGAGAAATCGGGTTTAACTGCTTCGCAGGTTCTTGCAGCTTTAACATTTCTCGAGCTTAAAAAAGTGATAATAAGTGCCTCGGGTAAGAGGTTTAAAAAATCCTGAAAGGAAACAGAATATGTCTAAATTAGTAATTGTGGAGTCACCTGCAAAGGCAAAAAATATTAAAGGCTATCTCGGAAGAGGTTATGACGTTATTGCCTCAATGGGTCATGTCAGGGATTTGCCGGCAGCAAGGCTCAGTGTTGATATTGCAAATGACTTTGAACCGAAATATGCGGTAATAAAAGGAAAGGAAAACTTCGTTAAAGACCTTAAGAAAAAGGCTGACAATGCGGACTATGTTTATCTCGCAACCGACCCCGATCGTGAGGGAGAAGCTATTTCATGGCATCTTGCCACTCTTTTGGGTCTTGACCTTAAGGATAAAAACAGAGTTACGTTTAATGAAATTACAAAAAACGGAGTAAAAAACGGAATGGATGCGCCACGTCAAATTGATATTGATTTGGTTGACGCTCAGCAGGCAAGGCGTATTCTTGACCGACTTATCGGCTATAAGCTTTCGCCGTTTATTTCTCAAAAAATCAGAAGAGGTCTTTCGGCAGGCCGTGTTCAGTCGGTTGCTCTCAGATTGATTGTTGACAGAGAAAATGAAATTCGTGCATTTAAGGCTGAGGAATATTGGTCGATAGATGCTAAGTTTACAAATCCGCCGGAAAGAAAGGTGTTTTCAGCTTCTCTTTCAACTAAAAACGGTGAAAAAATCAAGATTGAAAATAAAGAGCAAAGTGACAGCGTTCTTTCTGACCTTGACGGCGAAAGTTATATTGTAAAGGGTGTTAAAAAGGGCAGCAGAAAGAAAAATCCTACTCCTCCTTTTATCACGTCAACTCTTCAGCAGGAGGCTTCAAGACGTCTTTCCTTCCAAGCAAGGAGAACTATGAAGGCGGCGCAGGAACTTTACGAAGGCGTTGAGGCAGGAGAACTCGGCACAGTCGGTCTTATCACTTATATGAGAACAGACTCGCTTCGTATATCTGAAGAAGCAAGAGCAGCCGGCAATGAATTTATTACAGAGACATACGGCGAAAAGTATCTCCCTAAAAAGCCGAGATATTTTAAATCAAAGAGTAATATTCAAGACGGTCACGAGGCTATCAGACCGTCAATGCCAAAGGTTACTCCTGAGCAGGTTAAGCCATATCTTACAAGTGACCAATATAAAATTTATAAACTTGTTTGGGAAAGATTTATTGCATCTCTTATGGAATCCTGTATGCAGGAAACTATGAAAATAGAGATTGAGGCAGGAGAATATATCTTCACCGCCACAGGTTATACAGTTAAGTTTGACGGTTTTACAAAGCTTTACGAGGAAAAGGTTGACGATGAAAAGAACGACAGCGCATCTCCTCTCCCGGCTCTTAAGGAAGGCGACGAACTTAAGCTTAAGAGTATTTTGGGCAATCAGCACTTTACTCAGCCGCCTGCAAGATATACCGAAGCTTCCCTTACTAAAGCACTTGAGGAAAACGGTGTCGGCAGACCGTCAACTTATGTTACCATCACCTCAACTATTCTCAACCGTGAATATGTTAAGCGTGAGGGCAAGCAGTTTGTGCCGACTGAACTCGGCGAGGCTGTAACAAATCTTCTTAAAGATAAAATGCCTAATATTGTTAATGTTAAATACACTTCCAAAATGGAGGCTGACCTTGATAAAATCGATTCCGGCGAAAAAAATTATAAGGATATGATTCGCCTTTATTATGATGATTTTGAAAAACCTCTTGAAAAAGCTAAAGAGGAAATGCAGGGCGTTAAAATTAAGCTTAAGGAAGAAGAAACAGACGAAATTTGCGAAAAGTGCGGCAGAAATATGGTTGTCAAAGTCGGCAGATTCGGTAAATTTCTTGCTTGCCCCGGCTATCCGGAATGTAAAAATACAAAGCCGCTTATTTTCAGGACTAAGGCTAAGTGCCCTGAATGCGGCGGCGACGTAATTGAGAAAAAAACCAAGAGAGGCTCGTCATTCTACGGTTGTTCAAATTATCCTAAGTGTAATTTTATGACTTGGGACGCACCGAGCGACGAAGTTTGCCCACGTTGCGGCAAGTCGCTCTTTAAACGCAGGGGCAATGTGCTTTATTGCCCCGATACAGAGGGCTGCGGTTTTACAAAGCCGGCTCCGAGAAAAAAGAAAACAGAAGAATAAACGGTAATTTATATGAAATTTAAGGTTATCGGCGCAGGTCTTGCGGGTGTTGAGGCTGCGTGGCAGATTGCAAATAACGGATATAATGTTTCGCTTTATGAAATGAAGCCGATTAAAAAGAGTGAGGCGCATAAGTCGGACTTGTTTTGTGAACTTGTGTGTTCAAATTCACTCAAGGCCTCACGTATTGAAAGCGCAGCAGGTCTTTTGAAAGAGGAAATGGCTCGTTTAGGCTCGCTTACGGTCCCGATTGCAAGGCAGTCGAGTGTTCCGGCAGGCGGCGCTTTGGCAGTTGACAGGGATATTTTCTCAAAAAGCGTGACTGAAAAAATCAAATCTCACCCCAATATTGAGGTGATTAATGAAATAGTTGAGGATTTAGAACTTGACGACGATACAATAACAATTGTTGCAACGGGTCCGTTGACTGACGGCGCTCTTGCAAAAAGTATCAGCAATATTACAGGCGAGTATCTCTCGTTTTATGATGCCGCCGCTCCAATTGTTACTGCAGAGAGTGTTGATATGTCTAAGGCATTCGGTGCTTCACGTTATGAGCGTGGCGGTGACGATGATTATATCAATTGCCCGTTCAATAAGGCAGAGTATGAGGCTTTTATTAATGAACTTGTTAATGCCGAGGGTACAATTGTTCACGATTTTGACGTCTATGAGGGCTGTATGCCGATTGAAAAACTTGCTAAAAGAGGGCTTGACGCTCCTCGTTTCGGCCCTATGAAACCTGTCGGTTTGGTAGACCCGAACACAGGGCACAGACCTTGGGCTTGTGTTCAGTTAAGACGTGAAAATTCAAAGGGTACAATGTTTAATCTTGTTGGTTTTCAAACCAATTTGAAGTTCGGCGAGCAAAAACGTGTTTTCTCTATGATTCCGGGGCTTGAAAATGCTCAGTTTGTGCGCTATGGTGTTATGCATAGGAATTCGTTTTTGAATTCACCAAAGCTTCTTAATAACGATTTTTCATTTAGAAATAAAAACAACCTTTTCTTTGCAGGTCAAATCACGGGAGTTGAGGGATATATGGAAAGTGCGGCAAGCGGAATTATGGCAGGTATCAATGCCGTAAGAAGAGCGCAGGGTAAAGAGCCGTTCACTCTCTCTGATGTTACTATGATAGGCGCTTTGAGCGATTATATCAGTGACGAAAGCGTTAAGAATTTTCAGCCTATGGGTGCTAACTTCGGTGTGCTGCCTGCAATAGAGCCGAAAATTAAGGACAAAAAAGAGCGCTATGCCGCTATGGCGCAAAGAGCGCTTGCAAGCCTTGAAGAAAGTATGAAAACCTTATAGTTAAAATTAAGTTGGGAAAGGGTGCAATATTTGCTGTGCAAAAAAGAATAATTATTGATGCTATGGGTGGGGATAATGCTCCGCTTGAGATACTTAAGGGTACCTATCTTGCTCAAAAAGAATACGGAATTGCTCCCGTACTTGTAGGAAATGATAAAGAAATACAAAAATGCATTAAGGATAATAATATTGCACTTGAAAATGTGAAAATTGTTAATTCAAATTCAGTTATCACAATGCATGACGATGCAAAGGCAGTGCTTAAAGAAAAGGCAGACTCATCAATGGGTATCGGCTTTAAACTTTTGAATGAAGGTGAAGGCGACGCTTTTGTGAGTGCGGGAAATACAGGTTGCGTAACAGTAGGCTCAACACTTATTACTAAAAGAATTAAAGGTGTTAAAAGACCTGCAATCGCCTCTGTTATGCCAAGTGCAAAAAAGCCGTTTCTTCTTATGGACTGTGGTGCAAATGCCGAGTGCAGAGCTGAATTTTTATATCAGTTTGGCAAAATGGGAAGCCTTTATATGCAAAAAATTATGAAAGTCGAAAATCCAAGGGTTGCGCTTGCAAATAACGGCGAGGAGAGCACAAAGGGTACTTCGACCGTTAAAGAAGCTTATAAACTTATGCAAAATGCACCTTACAATTTTGTAGGCAATATTGAGGGTAGGCAAATTCCGTTCGGTGACGCAGACGTTGTTGTTGCCGACGGGTTTACAGGTAATCTTATTCTTAAAACTTATGAGGGCGTTGCAAAAGTTTTGATGAATGGTATTAAGAACGCTTTTATGAAAAATACGCTTTCTAAAATTTCATATCTCGGTGTTAAATCGGGTATTGACGATATGAAAAAGCAGTTTGATTATAAGGAATACGGCGGTGCCGTTATGCTTGGTGTTAAAAAGCCTGTAATTAAGTCTCACGGCTCGGCAGATGCACGTACATTTAAAAACGCAATCAAGCAGGCAATTTGGTTTTTGGATAACAATTTGATTAGTTCAATTGAAAATGAATTTTCAATAAATACGCAAGAGGAATAAAAATGGCAACTATTGAAGATAAAATAGGATATAATTTCAAAAATAAGGCTTATCTTATGGAGGCACTTACACATTCTTCCTTTGCAAACGAAAGGCATAATAAAATTAAGTGTAACGAGAGAATGGAATTTTTAGGTGATGCTGTGCTTTCTATTATTTCGGCTAACTATCTTTTTCATCGCTTTCCCGATATGCCTGAGGGCGATTTGTCAAAACTTCGTTCTTCTCTTGTTTGCACTCAGTCACTTTCGGATTTTGCAAGGCAGATATCACTCGGTAACTTCCTGTTTTTAGGCAAGGGAGAGTCAAACACGGGCGGTGCTGACAGACCGTCGATTTTGGAAAATGCATTTGAAGCGCTTATTGCCGCTATATATCTTGACGGCGGAATGGAAAATGCGGAAAAATTTGTACTTCATTTTCTTGCTCCTGCTGTTGAAACCCATCATATCAATTTTAAGGATTATAAAACAACTTTGCAGGAAATAGTTCAGCAAAACCCCGATGAAAATGTAAATTACGTTCTCGTCGGCGAGAGCGGACCTGACCATAATAAAACATTTGAGGTTGAAGTTCACCTTAATTCAAACGTTATCGGCAAGGGTAAGGGCGGAAGTAAAAAAAGTGCAGAACAGGCTGCGGCAAGAGAGGCACTTAAATTAATGGGTGTAATATGAAAAAAGGTAATATAAGTATTTTTGTTCCTCATTTAGGCTGTCCGTGTCAGTGTTCGTTTTGCAATCAAAAAACAATAACAGGGCAGGCAAATCAGCCTACACCGCAGGACGTTGACAAGGCAGTTAAAACGGCGCTTAAGTCAAAAGGCTTTGATTATGAAATCGCCTTTTTCGGCGGCTCATTTACTGCGATTGACAGAGAATATATGATTTCTCTTTTGAAAGCGGCAAATAAATATATAAAATCAAATGAGGTAAAGGGTATAAGAATTTCTACCCGTCCCGACTGTATTGACGAAGAAATTTTGGATTTGCTCAAAGAGTACGGAGTTACAAGTATTGAACTTGGTGCGCAGAGTATGGACGATGAGGTGCTTTTGGCTAACAGGCGAGGTCATACGGCAAAAGACGTTGAAAATGCGTCAGAGCTTATTAAGTCATACGGTTTTGAGCTTGGGCTTCAAATGATGACGGGTCTTTATAAGGACAGTGAAGAAAAAGCTATTAAAACGGCTGAAAAAATAATTGCGCTATCGCCCCAAACCGTAAGGATTTATCCTACTGTTGTATTAAAAGGTACATATCTTGCAGACCTTTATTTAAGCGGTGAATATAAGCCGCTCAACGCTGACGAATCGGCGCAGCTTTGCGCAAAACTTGTTTTGCTTTTTGAAAAGAATAATATAAAAATCATTCGTTTGGGGCTTCATTCAAGCGAGGATATTAAGAAAAATATGCTTGCAGGCGGTTTTCACGACAGCTTTGGCGAGCTTGTAAAGTCAAGAATTATGGTTGATAAAATTCTTACGCTTCCTCCGGCTGATTATGAGGTGGCAGTTAATTCAAAGTCGCTTTCAAAGCTGAAAGGAAATAAAAAATCAAATATCTATCTTCTTATCGAGAGAGGATATAATATAAAAATTGTTATCGACAACAGTCTTGATGTTGATGAATTGGAGATAAAATAATGGTATTAAAATCACTTGAAATACAAGGTTTTAAGTCTTTTCCGGACAGGACAACGCTTAATTTCGGCAAGGGTATTACCGCAGTTGTCGGTCCTAACGGTTCGGGCAAAAGTAATATTTCCGACGCAGTTCGTTGGGTTTTGGGCGAGACAAGTTCTAAATCTCTTCGTGGCTCAAAAATGGAGGATGTTATCTTCAGCGGTACTTCTGCACGTAAGGCTTTGGGCTTTGCTCAGGTCCAGCTTACTCTTGACAATACCGACCAAACGCTTAAAGATAAGGGCGAGGTTGTAACCGTTTCAAGAAGATATTATCGTTCGGGTGAAAGTGAATATAAAATTGACGGCGAAATAGTAAGAGCAAGGGATATAAGAGAACTGTTTATGGATACGGGACTCGGTTCAGACGGCTATTCAATGGTAGGTCAAGGTAAGATTGACTCAATCATTTCGCAAAAAAATGAGGACAGGCGTGAACTTTTTGAAGAAGCCGCAGGTATTTCCCTTTTTCGTCATAAAAGAAAAGACGCTACCCGCAGGCTTGACCAAGCGCAGGAAAATTTAGTCAGGCTTCTTGATATTTTGGGCGAACTTGAAAGCAGAGTTGAGCCGCTCAGAAAGCAGAGCGAAAAGGCGCAGAAGTTTATCACTCTTTCCGATGAGAAAAAAACGCTTGAAATAGGTGTATGGGTAAATAAGATTAACCGCTTTACCAATGATTTAAGAGAGCAGGAGCATAAAATTGACGCTGCCAACGCATCCTATGACGTTTGCGAAAAGGAACTTAAAGAGATTGAACAGGAGATTGAAGAAATAGCGCAAAAGACTGTTTCAATCAATACCCAAATCGAGCAAATCAGAGCAGGCTCAAAGGCTTATGAGGAGCAGGCACTTCGCAAAGACGGCGAGGCTTCCGTTTTAGAAACTACTTTAAATCATAATAACGAAACTATTGAAAGACTTAAAAACGATATCGGCGATGTTGATAACACCAATCTTTCTATTGATGCTCAGATAGAGGAAAAAGAGCAGTTTATCTCAAAAAGCGTTAAGGAAATTGAGGAAAAGAAGGCTGAGCTTAAAAGTGTTACAGATGAGATGAATAATCTTCTTTCATCTAATGAAGAGTTTTCAAAACTTACTGTTGAACTTAATCAAAAAATCACTTCTCTTACTTTGAAACTTTCCGACTGCCGTGTTAAATGTTCTCAGGCGCTCACTTCTTCTCAGGAAATCAAGTCAAGGCAGAGCGTTGTTGATTCATCAATTGAAAAAAGCCGTGAGGAGCTTGAAAAGTTTAAAGAACTTAAAGCAAAAAGTGATGAAAATTTAGAAAGTTTGCAATCACGTATTGATGAAAATAACAATTCAATGCAGGGCTATAAAATCAAGCTTGAAAATAAAAATGCCAATGCAGATAAGATTAAAGCAGAACTTGAAAAAGTAACTAACGAATATAACCAAAAGGCGCAAAGAGCTAAAATGCTTTTAGACCTTGAAAAGAATATGGAAGGCTTTTCGGGTGCTGTTAAGGCGGTTATGCGTCAGGCACAGAATAAGGCACTTTCAGGTATTCACGGTCCGCTTTCTCAACTCATAACCGTTGACAATGAATACAGCGTGGCAGTTGAGGTTGCACTCGGTGCGGCAATGCAAAATATAGTTGTCGGCAATGAAGCAGATGCTAAGCGTGCAATTTATTATCTTAAAAATAACCGTGTCGGCAGGGCAACATTTCTTCCAATTTCGGCAATCAAGCCGAGAAGCCTTGATGAAAGAAATCTTGACGATAACTTGGGTTTTGTTGCAATTGCAAGCGACCTTGTTGATTGTAAAAACGAGTATAAAAATATTATCTCTAACCTTTTGGGCAGAGTTGTTATAGTTGAGGATATGGACTCGGCTATAGGTATTTCAAAAAGATATTCAAACAGATTTAAGATTGTTACCGTTGACGGTCAGGTTATTAACCCGGGCGGCTCAATGACAGGCGGTTCGCAGTCAAAGGGCGCAGGTATCCTCTCTCGTGGTAATATGATTGACGAACTTAATAATGAAGCCAAAAAGCTTGAAAAGCAAGCTGAGGAAATCAAGGCTGAGTATAAAACAGCACTTGAGGAGGCTAATTTTGCACTTGCCGCTTTGCAGGGTGCGCAAGCTGATTTGCAGCAGGCTAAAGAAGAACTTATCAGGGCGCAGGGCGAGCATAAGCTTGTTGCTGAAAAGTATGACCTTTTATCCTCTCAACTTTCTGTTCTTGTTAATGAAAAGGACAGCGCTAAGCAGAGAATTGCAGAGTTTGAAAATGAGGCAAAATCCTGCGAGGTTGAAATCAAATCGATTGAAGATGAAATTTCAAAGACCGAAAGTGAACTTGAAAAGACCTCAGGCAATGCAAGCGAACTTAATGCAAAACGTGATGAGTACAGGGAAAAGAGCGAGAAAATCAATCTTGAACTTGTAACCCTTGCCAAGGATAACGAGGCAGCTAAGCTTTCTGTTGAAGAACTTAATTTCAGAAAAAATTCTCAGTTTGACAGGGTTAAAACGATTGAGGACGAGATTAAGTCAATTGAAGAGAAAAATCAAACGCTTCTTATCTCAATCAATGAAATTAAAGCGTCTGCCAATGACCTCAGGGTTAAGGCGGAGCAGTCCGATAAGGATGTAAGCGAGCAGATTAATCAAAGAAATGAACTTGAAAAGCGCACAACAGAGCTTAGAGGCGAGGAAAAGATTAAAAATCAGGACAGAGAAAAGCTTTCGGGTTCTATTGTTCGTCTTGATGAAAGAAAAATTGCAATGAAAAAAGAGTATGATGAGCTTAACGATATGCTCTTTGAGCAATATGAGCTTACAAAGCATGAGGCAGAGGCGCTTGATATTCAAATTGATGATATGACGGCGGCTAAGCGCAGACTCCACGAGATTAAGGTTGCAATTAAGAGTCTCGGCTCAATCAACGTCGGTGCTATTGAGGAATATAAAGAGGTCAGCGAGCGCTACACCTTCCTTAAGGAGCAAATAGGCGACGTCGAAAAATCGAAGAGCGAGCTTATGAAGATAATTGAGGATTTGACCGCTTCAATGAGCGAGAAATTCCTTGCTCAGTTTAATAAGATTAATGAGGAATTTAAGGTTTGCTTTGCTGATTTCTTCGGCGGCGGTAAGGGCGAGCTTGTTTTGGAAGAGCCTGACAATTGCCTTGAATCACCTATTGAAATTCGTATTCAACCACCGGGAAAGTCAGTTCAAAATATTAACCTTTTCTCAGGCGGTGAGAAGTCGCTTGCGGCAATGGCACTTTTGTTCAGCGTGCTTAAAGTGCAACCTGCTCCGTTTTGTATTTATGACGAGGTTGAGGCGGCACTTGATGATGTCAATGTTGAGCGTTTCGCAAAATATATGCGCAAGATGACAGATAAAACTCAGTTTATTTCAATCACTCACAGGCGTGGTACTATGGAGGAGGCAGACGTTCTCTACGGTGTCACAATGCAGGAAAAGGGTGTTTCAAAACTTATTGAATTGCAAACAGCTGAGCTTGCGGCAAAAATGGGACTTGAATAATCTGTAATGTTTAGTTATAGGGCGGTAATTCACTTCTGCCGATAAATAATATATAATCCAATAATATAAAGGAAGAATTGATATGGGTATTTTTTCTGTATTTAAAAGAGGTCTTAAAAAGACAAGAGACGAGGGTATTACCGCTCAACTTGACGAGGTAGTGGATTCTTATGAGAAAATAACTCCTGAATTTTTTGATGACCTTGAGGAAATTCTTATAATGGGTGATGTCGGAATGCCGACTGCCGAAAGAATTATCCGTGATTTGAAAAGCAAAATAGAAAACGATAAGGTTGATGACGTAAAGCAAGTACGTGAAATGATGAAAGATATTGTTTCGGGTATTGTTTGGGGCGGCAGCTATTTAAGACTTCGCACCAAGCCGTCAGTAATTCTTGTTATCGGTGTAAACGGTGTAGGCAAAACGACTACTATCGGCAAGCTTGCAATGAGGTTAAAGGAACAGGGCAGAAGCGTTATTTTGGGCGCTGCCGATACTTTCCGTGCAGCCGCTATTGAGCAACTTCAGGTATGGGCTGACAGGGCGGACGTTGATTTGATTAAGCACGGCGAAGGCTCAGACCCTGCTTCCGTTGTTTATGATACCATTGCCGCCGGTAAGGCAAGGGGCAGTGACGTAATCATTATTGATACTGCCGGCAGGCTTCATAATAAGAAAAATCTTATGGATGAGCTTAACAAAATCAGCCGTGTTATAGAAAGAGAACTTCCCGATGCTTCTAAGGAAATTCTTTTGGTGCTTGATGCTACAACAGGTCAAAATGCCGTTAATCAGGCTAAGGACTTTAAGGAAGCGGCAGGAATAACAGGCATAGTGCTCACTAAGCTTGACGGAACTGCTAAGGGCGGTGTTGTTCTTGCAATTAATAATGAACTTGACGTTCCCGTTAAATTTGTCGGCGTCGGTGAAAAAATTGAGGATTTACAGCCGTTTGACGCAGACGCATTTGCAGCAGGACTGTTTGATGCCAAAATTCCCGATGACGATAAGGAAATAACGGATTTTATTCAGCACGAAGATGAGGCTGATAATAAAAAGTCGGAGTAGGAGAATAGTGTGAAAAATCACACTATTCTGATTGTATTGCCCTCAAAATTTGCCGACGGCATAATTTTGAGATGGCTGAAATCACCATTTACGCCTGTTCAGGCAACGCAGGATATAGGGTGATTTTTAATAAACTATTTTTTGCCTGAAAGGCTATGGTGATTATTATGGATTTTATTTTAGCAACAAATAATATGAAAAAGCTTGCGGAAATGCAGCGTATTTTATCTCCTCTCGGCATTAATGTTGTTACTGCAAAAATGCTTGGCAAACAGCTTGAGGACGTTGAAGAAGACGGAAAAACCTTTGAGGATAACGCAAAGCTTAAGGCAAGAGCGGCTTGTAAGGAAATGAATATGCCGGCGATTGCTGACGATTCAGGCTTGTGCGTTGATTATCTTGACGGTGCTCCGGGTATCTTTTCGGCACGTTTTGCAGGTGAGCACGGCAATGATGAAAAAAATAATGACCTTCTTCTTGAAAAACTTGATGGTGTACCGCTTGAAAAAAGAACGGCTCATTATGTATGTGCTATTTGCTGTACTTTCCCTGACGGACGTGAAATCGTCGTAAGGGGCGAATGCAATGGCGTTATCGGCTTTGAGCGTGATGGTCACGAGGGATTTGGATATGACCCGCTTTTCCTTGTTGACGGCAAGGCTTTCGGCAGATATACAGCCGAGGAAAAGGATAAAATCAGCCACAGAGGTAACGCACTTCGTTTATTAACTAAAGAATTGGAGAAAATTATATGACATCTAAGGAAAGAGCGGCTTTAAGAGCAAAGGCTAACCCTCTTGAACCTATTATTCAAATTGGCAAGGAGGGTATAAGCGAAAATTTACTTACTCAAATTGACGATACGCTTGATAACAGAGAACTTATTAAAATAAGAGTTCACCTTGAATCTGCACCCGAATCCCCTAAGGAACTTGCGCAAAAGCTTTCTGAGCCTCTTGGCGCTGAGGTTATTCAGGTAATCGGCGGAATTATAGTTCTTTACCGTGAGGCGGACGAGGAGCGTATCGCAGAGAAAAAGAAAAAAAGAGGTTCCGGTAATTCTAAGGCAACAGCTAAAAAGAAGGTAAAAATCAAGGGCAAAAGACAGCGCCAAAGAGAAAAAGAAGCTAAAAACCCTTACGCTAAATACGACAGACCTAAATATTATGGCAGATAAGCAAAAAATAGGAGTTTTCGGCGGAGCGTTCAATCCCGTTCATAATGGGCATATTAACTTAGCACTTCATTATCTTAATGAATTGGAACTTGATAGGATACTCTTTATCCCGACCGCTTCACCGCCGCATAAATCTGATGATGATTTTGCGCCTAAAGAGGACAGAATTAATATGCTTTCTCTTGCAATATCATCGTTTGATAAATTTGAAATAAGCGATATAGAATTTAAACTGACAGGCAAAAGCTATACTTATTTGACTCTTTCGAAACTTAAAAAAATATATAAAAACGCAGAATTTTACCTTATAATCGGCGCTGACCAAATGCTTCATTTCGATAAGTGGTATAAGTATAAAGAAATATTATCTCTTGTCACTCTTTGCACTTCGGCAAGAGAAAACGAAAAGGAAAAAGCGGAGATTTTAAGCTTTGCCTCAAGGCTTGACGGTCTTGATATGAATAAATTTAAGCTTTTGACCTCTCCCGTTTTAAAGGTCAGTTCAAGCGAAATAAGGCAAAAAATAAAAGACGGCGAGGATTTTTCCTCTCTTGTTCCCAAAAAGGTTTATGATTATATAATTAAGAGGAGAATTTATAATGTATGATACCGAAGCTTATATGAAAATTTTAAAAAATACGCTTTCGAGCAGAAGATTTTATCATTCTCTTTGTGTTTCCCAAAGTGCAAAAAAGCTTGCAGAAAGGTATAATCAGGATGTAGAAAAGGCAGAGATTGCAGGACTTTTGCATGATATAACTAAGGAAACGGGCAAAGCCGCTCAACTTGAAATTATTAAATATGCAGGTGTTGAACTTCATCCGTTTGATAAAAGGGGCGATAAGTTTTTGCACCAAGCGTCCGGCTCGGCAATGGCTAAAATTCTTGGGATAGAAGATGAGAAAATTTTAGACGCTATAAGATATCATACAACAGGAAAAGCAAATATGACTATGCTTGAGCAAATCATATATCTTGCTGACTTCATTTCTGCCGACAGAGATTATAAGGATATAGATATAATAAGAAAAGAAACGCAAAGGGGTATCGAATACGGTCTTCTTTACGGCACAGCCTACACAATCAAATCGGTTGCGTCAAGGCAGATATTGCTTCATCCCATGACGGTTGAGGCGTACAATTGGATTATTGATGAATACTTTAATTAGAAAGGGTGAATTTATGCAGGCACTTGATATAGTAAAAACAGCCGTAAAGGCGATTGACAGTAAAAAAGGCGAAAATATTGAGGTTATCGGTATTACCGATTTAACAGTTCTTACCGATTATTTCGTAATCGCCACGGCAACAAGCTCAACTCAGGTTAAAGCTATTTGTGACGAGGTTGAATATAAGCTTGATTTGCTCGGAGCAGAGCCTCATCATATTGAAGGCAGAAACACTTCTTGGGTTTGCCTTGATTATAATTCAGTCGTTATACACATTTTTCATAAGCAACAGCGTGATTTTTATTCGCTTGAGCGCTTGTGGGAAGACGGCGAAATTTTAGATACAGCAAAATTATTGGAGGATTAAAATATGGAGTACAATTTTAAAGAGATTGAATCCAAATGGCAAAACGTTTGGTACACTCAAAACACATTTGCGGCAAAACAGGATTTTTCACTTCCTAAGTATTACTGCCTTGTTGAATTTCCTTATCCGTCAGGACAGGGACTTCATGTAGGTCATCCGAGGTCTTATACGGCACTTGATATCGTTGCACGTAAAAAAAGGCTTCAGGGCTACAATGTTCTTTATCCTATGGGTTGGGACGCTTTCGGTCTCCCGACTGAAAACTTTGCAATAAAAAATCATATTCACCCTGAAGAAGTAACTAAAAAGAATGTTGCAAGATTTAAGCAGCAGCTTCAGTCGCTCGGTTTCTCTTTTGATTGGACAAGAGAGATTAACACAACCGACCCAAGTTATTATAAATGGACGCAATGGATTTTCTTGCAGCTTTTCAAAAAAGGACTTGCATATAAAAAGGAAATGGCTGTAAACTGGTGTACTTCTTGTAAGTGCGTTCTTGCAAATGAAGAAGTTGTAAACGGCGTTTGCGAGCGTTGCGGCAGTGAGGTTATCAGAAAAAATCAGAGCCAGTGGATGCTTAAAATTACAGAATACGCTCAAAGACTTGTTGACGACCTTGACGACCTTGATTTTATTGATAGAGTTAAGGTTCAGCAGAAAAACTGGATTGGCAGATCAACAGGTGCGGAGGTTGATTTCGGTACTACTCTTGGCGATACATTGACTGTTTATACCACACGTCCGGACACTCTTTTCGGCGCAACATATATGGTTATTTCACCTGAACACCCTCTTATTGAAAAGTGGGCGGATAAACTTAAAAATATTGATGAAATCCGTGCTTATCAGGCAGAGGCTGCACATAAGTCGGATTTTGAGCGTACAGAACTTAATAAGGAAAAAACAGGCGTTAAGCTTGACGGCGTAATGGGCATTAACCCTGTAAACGATGCTGAAATTCCTATCTTTATTTCAGACTATGTACTTACTTCTTACGGTACAGGCGCAATTATGGCTGTTCCCGCTCATGATACCCGTGACTGGGAATTTGCAAAGAAATTTGATTTGCCTATTATCGAGGTTGTTGCAGGCTCAAAGGTTGGAGTTGAAAACGAAGCGTTTACCGATTGCGCAACAGGCAAACTTGTAAATTCCGCTTTTCTTACAGGTATGAGCGTTGAAGAGGCTAAAAAGGCTATTACAGAATGGCTCACAAAAGAGGGTAAAGGACATCAAAAGGTCAACTTTAAGCTTCGTGATTGGGTATTCTCACGTCAAAGATATTGGGGCGAGCCTATTCCAATCGTTAAGTGCGACGATTGCGGCTATGTTCCTATTCCTGAAAGCGAGCTTCCTTTAAGACTTCCTATGGTTGACTCTTATGAGCCGACAGATACAGGCGAATCTCCGCTTGCTAAAATGACTGATTGGGTTAATACAACTTGTCCTTGTTGCGGAAAACCTGCTAAGAGAGAAACCGATACAATGCCGCAGTGGGCAGGCTCGTCTTGGTATTTCTTAAGATATATGGACCCTCATAACGATAAGGAACTTGTATCTAAAGAAGCTGCAGAGTATTGGAGTCCTGTTGATTGGTACAACGGCGGTATGGAGCATACAACTCTTCACCTTCTCTATTCTCGTTTTTGGCATAAATTCCTTTATGATATCGGCGTTGTTCCTACTAAGGAGCCTTATCAAAAGCGTACCTCTCACGGTATGATTCTCGGTCAAAACGGTGAAAAGATGTCTAAGTCAAGAGGCAACGTTGTTAACCCTGACGAAATTGTTGACCAGTACGGTGCAGATACAATGCGTCTTTATGAAATGTTTATCGGCGACTTTGAAAAGGCTGCTCCTTGGAACAGCGATTCAATCAAGGGTTGTAAGAGGTTTGTTGAGCGTTTCTGGAACTTGCAGGAAATTGTTAAAGACGGTAATGAATATTCACCACAGCTTGAGGCTCTTATGCATAAAACAATTAAAAAGGTTTCGGAAGATATCGACAACCTTAAGTGCAACACAGCTATTGCTTCAATGATGACATTGGTTAACGAAATGTATGCAAAGGGTGTTAATAAGGCAGAACTTCGTGATTTGACAATTATTCTTAATCCTTTTGCACCTCACGTAACTGAGGAAATGTGGCAGATTATGAACTTCGGCGGTGCAGTTCACGATGCTCAGTGGCCGAGCTTTGATGAGTCAAAGACTCAGGAAAACGACGTTGAAATTGCGCTTCAGGTTAAGGGCAAGGTTCGTTCAAGAATTGTTGTTCCTGTAGATATCAGCAAAGAGGACGCTATTGCTCTTGCTAAGAAGGATGAAAAGATTGCCGCAGAAATTGCAGGTAAAGAAATTAAAAAGGAAATCTACGTTCCCGGCAAGCTTGTTAATATTGTTGCAATATAAGTTGTAACTGACTTTGTATTGCAGAAAATCTGTTACGCATCAAGGTGACGGATTTTGAAAAAACTTAATTTACCCGAAATAAGAGGTAACAATAATGGCTGATAAAAAAATATATACCGTTGCAACCTCACACCTTGATACGGTGTGGAGCTGGGATTTTGAAACGACTGTAAGTAAATACATATATAATACCTTAGTTGATAACTTCAAGCTTTTCGAAAAATATCCTACATATAAATTCTCATTTGAAGGCTCATACAGATATGAGCTTATGGAGGAATATTATCCCGAACTTTTTGAAAAAATGAAAGAATATATCAAAAACGGCAGATGGAATGTTTGCGGTTCTGCTTTTGAAAACGGTGACACAAATATTCCGTCACCTGAAGCACTTTTCAGAAATATTCTTTTCGGCAATTCGTATTTTGATGAAAAGTTTGGAAAAAGAAGTGTTGATATCTACTTGCCTGACTGTTTCGGCTTTGGTTGGGCACTTCCGACTATTGAACGTCATGCCAATTTAATCGGCTTTACTACTCAAAAGCTTGCTTGGGGCGGTGCTTACGGTATTCCGTTTGATATCGGTAAGTGGCAGGGTGTTGACGGCAGCGAAGTTTACGCTTCTATCAATCCTCACGATTATTACTATACGCTTAAAAAACTTCGTGATTGGGATTTTGTTCTTAATAAGTTTAAGGAAAATGAAAAATACGACCTTAACGATACGTATATTTTCCACGGAATAGGCGACAGAGGCGGCGCTCCGGAGGAAAAGAGCGTTGCCTTTGTCGAACAGGAAATTAATAAAAACGACAATAGCAATATTAAGGTTATTGCCGCATCTGCCGATGAAATTTATCACGATATTGAAGATAAATATACGTCTGAGCAAAAATCAAAGCTTCCTGTTTGGAAAAACGAATTTGTTATGACAAATCACGGTGTCGGCGGATATACTTCACGTTCAATCGGTAAGCGTTGGAACAGAAGATGCGAGGAACTTGCCGATTTGAGCGAACGTGGCGGTGTTATATCCTCTTATTTGGGATTGACCGATTATAATCAAAAAGCCATCAACCGTTCGTGGAAACGTTTTATTGCTCATCAATTCCACGATGATATCCCCGGCACAAGCTGCCAAAGGGTATATAAGCGTTCTTGGAATGATTATGCCGTTTCAATGAATCAATTTACAAATGAACTTGAAGCCTTTGTTTCGCCTGTTTCAAGCCTTATGAAAACCGATTTTTGCTCCGGCATACCCGTTATGGTTTTCAACCCTGTTGAAGCGCAAAGACGTGGGGCTGTAACAGTAAGACTTGAGGATTTGCAAAGCGCTTATGTTCGTGTTTATGATGAAAAGGGAAGGGAGGTTAAAAGCCAAACCTCTACCCTTTCTGACGGTACGCTTGAACTTGTGTTTGTTGCAGATGTTGAAAGCCTCGGCACAAGGATTTATGACGTTCGTTTGAGCGATAAGCCTTGTTGCGTTAAAAGCGATATCTCAATCAATCACGATAATATGATGGAAAACCAAAAGTATATTGTAACTCTTAACCGCAAGGGTAACATTTCTTCAATTCTTGATAAGGAACTTGATGAAAAGGAAATACTCAAAGAGCCGATTACTCTCGGTCTGTTTAATTATACCGGCTCTAAGGATTGGCCGGCTTGGGAAATGAATTATAAAGAGGCAAATAAAGATGCCGACCGTATTCCTAATGTTGTTACCGTAACTGTTTTGGAGCAAGGTCCTGCAAGAGTATCGTTTAAGGTTATCCAGCAGGATAAAAAGAGCACGTTTACTAATATTGTAGCCCTTACAGACGGCTGCGATATAGTCGAGGTTTATTCCGAGATTGAATGGCAGAGTTTAAGAACTCTTGCCAAAAACAAATTTTCATTCACGTGCGAAAATGATAAGGCAACGTTTGATTTGGGCTTGGGCGCTATCGAGCGTGGCAATATGACCGAAAATCTTTTTGAAGTTCCGGCGCAAAAATGGGTTGATTTGACCGATAAAAGCGGAGAATTCGGTGTGTCTGTTTTGAGTGAATGTAAGTACGGCTGGGATAAATATAAGAATAATACGCTCCGCCTTACCGCAATTCACACTCCTAAGAAAAATTACCGTATTGATTCAATGCAATCGTTTATGGATTTGGGGCTTAACAGATATTCGTATGCAATATTCAGCCATAAGGGCAAGGCTCAATCGGCTACTCAGCTTGAAGCAAGAAAATTTGTTACCCCTATGACTGCGTATATTGCAACTAAGCATCAGGGTAAGCTTAAAACACAATATTCTTTTGGCGAGGTTTCAACCAACGACGTTATTATCCGTGCAATCAAAAAGGCGGAAAACAGCGACGAAATAGTGGTAAGGCTTAACGAGGGTACGAATTCGGAAATTGAAAACTTTACTCTCACCTTGGGCGAAGGAATTGAAAGCGCAAGAGAAATTTATGCAAGCGAGGAAAATAAGGGCGACGCAACAGTTAAAGACGGTAAGCTTATCACAAACTTTAAGCCTTATGAAATTAAGAGCTTTGCATTAAAACTTAAAAAATCCTCACTTGATGTTCAAAAAGTTGAGAGTACGCCTCTTGATTTGCCGTTTGATAAAAACATTATTACAAAAAAAGGTCAGACGGGGGATTTTGAATATACAATTCCAAATACCCTTGTTCCTGATGAAATTATGGCAAACGGCGTAAGATTTGATATTAATAAGTCAAATAAAAACTCTCTTATCTGCTCGTCACAAAGGATTAAACTTGATAAGGATAAAAACAGGCTTGTTTTTCTCTGCGCTTCTATGACAGGGGACAAGATGGCAGAATTTATCCTTGGGGATAAGAAAATAAATAAAAATGTTCTTTCGTCATTTGAGCGATTTGCCGCTTGGGATTTGTACGATTTCGGCGAAACCGCTTATATGAAAAAGGGCAAAATCGGATATGATTTTACCCATTGCCTTAAAAACGGCGAGGTGCAATATGCAAAAATAATGTATTTTTATCTTGTTGAATTTGATTTAAACGGCGAAAATGAAATCACATTACCAAATGATAATGATATTGTTATTCTTGCTGCAAGCCAAACAAATGCACCGTTTTCTAAGCTTGCAACGCCGACTTATGATGAGGTTGAAAAAAGACCGTTTACCTTTAAACTTAATTTAAAGGAGAAACTTCAGTACGTATATAATAAATGCGTATGGCAGCTTGGCGATAAGGACAATTTTATTAAGGATAACAATAAGGGTAAGGATTATTAAAAGGGGAAAATATGGCTAATAATTTTGATAAAAACTGGACTACTGTCAATAATAACTATCCGCTTAACGATAAAGAGGTTGAAAGATACATCTCCGTTAAGCCGAGTGCTAATCAGCTTGCCTTGGTTGATAAACCGTTTTATACCTTTATGCATTTTGGTATGAACACCGCTACTGACAGAGAGTGGGGAGCAGGCGTTGAAAAGGCGACGGATTTCACAATTAAGTCGATAGACGCAAAGCAGTGGGTTGAAACCGCTAAATCTGCTGGTGCAACGGGTGTTATTTTAACTTGTAAGCACCACGACGGTTTCTGCCTTTGGCCAAGTGAATATACGTCATTTTGCGTAAAAAATTCATCTTATAAAGGTGATATCGTTAAAGAAGTATCCGATGAATGTCATAAGCAGGGTATGGATTTCGGCGTTTATCTTTCTCCTTGGGATATGCACGATGAACGTTACGGAACTGACGCATATAACGATTATTTTTGCAATCAGCTTACCGAGCTTCTTACCAATTACGGCGAGATTTTCGAGGTTTGGTTTGATGGCGCTAAGGGTTCAAACGCTAAGAAATTTGAATACGATTGGCAAAGATATTACGACCTTATCCGTAAACTTCAGCCAAAAGCCAATATTGCTATTTGCGGTCCTGATATTCGCTGGGTAGGCAATGAGGGCGGTAAGTCAAGAAAGAGCGAATACAGCGTTGTTCCTTGCGCTTTGAGAGAGGCTGACAGGATTATGGCTTTGAGCCAGCAGGACGAAAATCAGGCTTCATCTCTTCAAAAATATAACCAAATGGACGAGGATTTAGGCTCAAGAAAAATTCTTGAAAAAAATGCATATATCTGTTGGTTTCCTGCCGAGGTTGACGTATCAATCCGTAAGGGTTGGTTCTTCCACGAAAAGGATAACAGAAACTCAAAAAGTGCTAAAAAGCTTTTTAAAATCTATCTTAATTCAGTTGGTAATAACTGCACACTCCTTCTTAATATTCCGCCGACTCCACAGGGCGAAATACATAAAAAGGACGCTAAAAATCTTAAAAAGCTCGGCTCAATGATTAAGAATATCACTGCAAATCCTATTGTTTATAATGAACTCGGTGAACTTACAAAGGACAACGGTGTTCTCGATTTTGACTTTAACGATACACGTAAGGTTAAATATGTGGTTTTGCAGGAGGATATCACAAAGAGCCAGCGTGTTGAGCTTTTCGACCTCTATATCAAAAAGGCAAACGGTAAGTATAAGCGTGTATACAAAGGCACGGTTATCGGCTCGAAAAAGATTATTAATCTTAAGGGCAAAAAGGCAAAGGGTATCCGCTTTGTTATTCGCCAAAGCCGCTCAAACCCGGTTATTAAATCAATCGGAATATATGAATAATTAAGATTTCAATATGGAATTTCAATCGGGGTTTTCAAAAAGCGTGAGTTTATTTCAACGCCGTAGGGGCGAACATTGTTCGCCTCATTATTCAAATATATAATTATACAACTGTATAAAATTGTATGATTGAAATACTTAAAGTTTATAATTAGTTTAGCCTCTTTTATTTTTTGCGTGCTATAATTAAGACGTGATAAATAAGGGAGGCTTTAATTATGACTGAAACATTTAAAAAAGATGATTTTGTTCAGGAAAAATCGCAAGAAAAAGGCGAGTATGCCGAGGGTTTGTGTTTTGACAAGATTGTTTGGATTTTTATGATTAGCTGTATTGTGGGCTTTCTTGTCGAAACGCTTTGGTGTCTTATAAAGCACGGCTATATTGAATCACGTCAGTCGCTTGTTTGGGGGCCGTTTTCCGTTGCTTACGGTATGGGTGCAGTCGTTTTGACCCTTGCGCTTTATAAGGTGAAGGACGCACCGCTTTGGAAGGTCTTTTGCCTTTCATTTGTTGTCGGCACAGTAACTGAATATATTTGCTCATTAGGTCAGGAAATAGTTTTCGGCTCTGTTGCGTGGGATTACAGCAAAATGCCGCTTAATATCAACGGCAGAGTATGCTTTCTTTATTCCTGCTTTTGGGGGCTTTTGGGAATACTTTGGATTAAGGCAATTTATCCTATAATGTCAAAGGTTATTGAAAAAATTCCGGTTAAGCTCGGCAACGTTATTATGTGGACTTTTATAGTATTCTTTATTTTTGATTCCTTTGTTTCTGCCACGGCAGGACTTAGAATGGATAAGCGTGACGCAGGTCAGGCACCTAATAATGTTTATGAGCAGTTTCTTGATAATCATTTTCCTGATGAGAGAATGAATGAGATATACGCAAATTCCCAAAAAGTAAACAAATAAAAACGCAGCGCTGCCGTGTCGGCGTACCGCAATAAAAAATCGAGTTGCCTTTTATTACGTTTACAAATATTGACAAATACTGCACTGCAAGATATAATAAAACAAATCTGATATACATAGGTTTTTATATTTGTTTTGAATATAAAATTAAAAGGGAATCCGGTGCGAATCCGGAGCAGTCCGAACCTCTACCGTATTTGCTGACGAGAAATATTCGCTAAAGGCGGCCATTGCTCTTTTGAGTGAGAAGGTTTATTTTAAGGTTGAAGCATTAGCCGGGAGACCTGCCGTGTATATGGTTTTTGCAGTGCTTTAGGTTGGAAGTCGGCAGTATTTAACTTATGGGATAACTATGCCCGTATGCTTTTTGCGATACAATTTTTATGCACTGTTTTAAACGGTGCATTTTTTTATGCTCTAAATTGAAAGGAGAAAAGATGAAAAAATCAATTACAAAGGCTTTGGCAGTTTTTATGTCGCTTATGCTTGTACTTATGAGCGCATTTCCTGCTATGGCTGAAAATTCAAGCGAGGTTGAGGCGTACCTTAACAGCACATACGCAAAGGCAATCGACCCGTACGGCAGCCTTAAAAAGGATGATGAGGGCAGATATATTATCCCTCTTTCCAAAACAAGTGTTTCTCTTAAAAAGGACACGTCATCAAAGCTTTATACTTCCTCTTGGAGTTCAAGCGACGATACTTATGCAAAGGTGACAAACAGCAGCTATTCCGCTTCTGCAAAAATCACTCATCCGTCATATAATGAAGGTGCTAAGGTTGTTACTCTTACTCTTAAAATATTAGATAAAACCGACGGCAAAACTGTTTTAGGAACAAGAGATTATATTCTTTATATTGAAACAAAACTTGCTACTTATTCTCTTGACGTAACTGCTAAGAATGAAAAAGGCGAGATTATTGACAATGCAAAAGTCAGTGTTTTTGACAGTCGTAATATTGAACAAAATCCGTCGTCACTCAGCGCTAATACCGAATACACTCTTACCGTTTCGGCTTTGGGATATGTTCGTGACGTAAGAAAAATCACTTTAACTCAAAATACTAAACTTGATTTTATATTAAAAGAGGGCGCAACAGTTGATTTCACCGTTAAACTTGCAACGGGAGCTAAAACGGATTACGCTACCTTAAAAGTAACGTCAGCAGACGGCAGTCAAACATATTCTCCGATAAAGGACGAATACGGCTATGAAACCTCACAGTTTGAGCTTACCCCAGGCGAATATAAATACTATGCAACTTATCAAAGTGGCAGTCAAACGGCAGCGGGTACATTTACTGTCGCAGAGGGTGCAAAGTCACTTAATATAACGGTAAATCTTAAATATACCGAATATAAGGTTAAATTTGACGTTACACCCGAAAATGCAAAAATCACACTTAAAAAGAACGGCTCAAGCGGCGCTTACGGCGATGAAATTTTGCCTGATGAAAACGGATATTATACGATTGTTTACGGTCAATACCGTTATACCGCTCAAGCAGAGGGATTTATTACTGTAAGTAAGACGTTTAATGCTACCGATACATCTCTTAAAAATAATAACTATGTAATTACCGTTAAACTTGACTCGCTTTATGATTCACTTCTTAATAAAGCAGACGATTATCTTTTTGCTCAGTCGGGCGACGGAATGATGATGATTGAATTTTCAGGCGTTCATACAGACGGCGATTTCGGTTACGTTTCTGACGTTGACTCCGATTATCAAGATACAAACGTTATTGAAACAGTTGAAGAAAAAATTAATTCAAATGTAAAATCCGATGAAAAAATCACGGTTAAATTAAACGCCGTTAAAAATATTGACGGTGACGATGATAATACAGTTATTTTCAAAAACGGCAATATCTATTATAACGGCGTTGATTCTTCAAATTATGACGAAGATTTTTACGGCGCAGTTTACGACCTTTCACTTACTTTAACTTGTGGCGATAAGACTAAGGAAAGCGAGGTAAGAGTAGTAGTTCCTTATCATACGTATACAAGGCTTCAAAGACTTGACAGCGCTGCTCTTTATGCCGTAAACTTTGCAAATATTAAGGGCGAAAACAAGAGTGCAGCTGATGTTAATCGCAATCTTGATTTGATAAATACTGCAGATTCGGATGATTACAGCTATTATTCAATTTGCTCAAGCTGGGTATCCGATCACCCCGAAATTATTGATGCAAAAACAGGTAAGGTAACAAGACCTGAAAAGGATACTATGGTTAAACTTACGGTTAAAACATATTATTCAGCTTCGTTTGTTGAAGAAACAGATTTCTTCTTTGATCCGGGTCCTTTGGGCGATAATGCGGCTTACAGAAGTGTAATCGTTATGGTTAAGGGTACAAAGCAGGACGAGGTTAAGGACAGCAAACCTGCAACAAAACCGAGCGGACCTGCAACAACTCAGCCTACAACAAAACCGAGCACAACTAAGAACACTGAGACGGTTAAGCCTAAAAAGACGTCGATTAAAAAACTCAGTAAAGGCAAAAAGAAATTTACCGTTACTTGGGCAAAAGTAAGTGGTGTTAAGGGATACCAAATTCAGTATTCTACCGATAAGAAATTTAAAAAGAACAATAAGAGCGTTACTGTTACTAAGCAAAAGACAACAAAGGCTACAGTTAAAAAACTTAAGTCTAAGAAAAAGTATTACGTTCGTGTTCGCACATACAAAACGGTAAACGGTAAAAAGATATATTCATCTTGGTCAAAGGTAAAAAGCGTAAAAACCAAGTAAGATTTATTTGTGTTTAACGACGTAATAAAAAAGACAGCCTGATTTTTTAGGCTGTCTTTTGTTATATTCTTTTCTATTTAACTTCAAAATAAAATTCCGCACCGGCAAGCGTTTTTGATTAACTTTCCCTCAACGCCTTGTTAATCGCATTTAAAACTCTCTTTTTATCCGCTGACCAAAGCGGTGCAATCAAATCTTTTTTTGCTCCGTCACCCGTCAACCTGTGAATAACAATATCCTTTGGTATAATTTTAACGCATTTTACAATAAGATTTACGTATTCGTCAAATTCAAGCGTTTTGAAAAGCCCTTTTTCATAATCCTTTGCAAGGTCTGTGCCGTCAATTACGTGCAAAAGCTGTAATTTAATTCCGTTTGCACCGCTTTCGCAAACGTATTTAACCGTTTCAAGCATATCGTTTTCGCTCTCATTTGGAAGTCCTAAGATTACGTGAACAACAACGTTTACACCGATTTTTTTTAAATCCCTTACTGCTTTATCATAAACGCTTAAATCGTAGCCTCGCCTTATGTATTTTGCACTTTTTTGGTGAATGGTTTGTAACCCCAATTCGACGAAAACGGGTTTTATTTTGTTCATTTCATCAAGAAGTCTTAGCACGTCATCGCCTAAGCAATCCGGTCTTGTCGCAATTGAAAGCGCAACAATGTCAGGGTGATTAATCGCTTCCTCATATTTTTGCCTGAGTATTTCAACAGGCGCATACGTGTTTGTAAAGGCTTGAAAATATGCAATATATTTGCCGCTTTTTATTTTCTTTTCTACTCTTTTCTTTCCGTTTTCAATTTGCTCTGTTATGCTCATTTCTCTGCTCTCGGCAAAATCTCCGCTTCCGCCTTTGGAACAAAAAATACAGCCTCGTGTGCCTGTTTTTCCGTCACGGTTTGGGCAGGTGAAGCCGCCGTCTAAGCTGATTTTATATACCTTTTGACCGAATTTATCTTTTAAATACTTATTAAAACTTAAATATTCCATAGCTATACCTCATAATATAAAGTATATCATAAAATAATATTAATTAAAATAAAAATCAATATAGTTATTGACTTGATATCGCCTTTAGTTTAAAATTGATTTGATATCAAACAGAAAAGGAAGAGAGAAATGCGAGTTTTTTTAAGCTGTCTTGTTTGCAGAATTGTTACCTTTGTGTTGCATAAGCTTGGCAGGGGTGCAACCTCTATGCCCGGCAAGGTCGCACTCAAAGTCAAAAGAAATGTTTTAAAGGATTTGTCTGAAAATACTAAGGTTATTGTAGTTACGGGTACTAACGGTAAAACCACGTCCTGCCGTATTCTTGAAGAGGGACTTAAAAAGGCGGGTAAGTCGTATTTTATCAATAAATCGGGCGCTAATCTTATCACGGGCGTTACCGCTTCGTTTATTATGAATTCAACAATCACGGGCAAATGCAAAAAGGATTATGCCATTATTGAATGTGACGAAAACGCATTTAAAGAGGTTTCAAGATATATTCACTGCGACGTTATTCTTGTAACCAATGTTTTCCGTGACCAACTTGACCGCTACGGCGAGGTTACCCATACATTAAATGCTATTAAGGAATCTGTTAAAAATTTACCTAATGCTATAGTTTGCCTTGATGCCGATTGCTCACTTACCTATTCAATGTCTAAGGAAATCCCGAATAAAATTATTACTTTCGGCGTTAATGTTCCTTTTGATAAGAATGCAAAAGCACCTGAAATCAGCGACGCTAAGTATTGCATCTTTTGTAAGCACGAGTATGATTATACTTATCACACCTACGGTCACCTCGGCGGCTTTGTTTGCCCTAATTGCGGCTATAAAAGACCTCAGCCCGATTTTGCGGTTGAAAGCGTAGAGGAAATGAAAAACGACCACTCCGTTGTTGTTGCAAATCTTAACGGCGACAGAAATATAATCAGAGTTAATATCGGCGGCGCTTATAATATTTATAACGCTATCGGTTGTGCCGCTGCTCTTACCGCATTCGGCATTGATGAAAAAACCGTTATTGACGCTATTGAACATTTCAACGGCGCTTTCGGCAGAATGGAACATTTCAAAGCAGGCGATAATACAGTTAATCTTATTCTTGTTAAAAATCCTGCAGGTTTCAGCCAAACTATGAATTTCCTTAAAAATATCGATGATGATTTTACCCTCATTCTTTCGCTTAACGATAATGCCGCAGACGGCAGAGATATAAGCTGGATTTGGGACGTCGATTTTGCCGGAATATTTGAAAAGGCTAATGTTAAAGAAATTTACGTTACGGGCAAGCGCTGTTATGATATGGCAGTTCGTGTTAAATATGAGGGCGTAGGAAACAGAGAAATTAAGATTATTGAAAATGAGGATTATAATAAACTTGTTGATATTGCAACAAGTCAAGGCAGGGACGTTTATATTGTTCCGACTTATACATCAATGATGGCTATGCGCCCTGTAATCGCTAAAAGACTTGGAGGTAAAGACTTTTGGGAATGATGATTAAAATTGCACACCTTTATCCCGATATGCTCAATCTCTACGGCGACAGAGGTAATATTATTGCACTTACTAAAAGAATGGAACTTCGTGGTATTTCTACTCAGGTTGACAGAATTACTATGGGTAAATCCTTTAATGCCGACGATTACGATATTTTATTTATCGGCGGCGGTCAGGACTTTGAGCAGGACGTTTTGCTTGAGGACTTGAAAAAGGGCAAGGATAAGGAAATTAAACGTGCTGTTGATTCGGGCAAGGTTATGCTTGCTATCTGCGGCGGCTACCAAATGCTCGGCAAATATTATAAAACTTATGACGGCAAAATGCTTGAATATATCGGCGCTCTTGATTTTTATACCGAGGGCAAAGAGGAACGTATGATAGGCAATTTTGCTTATAAAACAAAAGAGGGAATAGAGGTTGTCGGCTTTGAAAACCACAGCGGCAGAACTTATCTCGGCAAGGGTGTTGAACCACTCGGCAAAATGATTAAAGGCTGCGGCAATAACGGCGAGGACGGCACAGAGGGCGTCAGGTATAAAAACACTTTCGGCACATATTCTCACGGTCCTGTTTTGCCTAAAAATCCGCAACTTGCAGATTTGCTTATTTCCTTGGCAGTTAAAAATAAATACGGCTCTTGCACACTTGAGCCTCTTAATGATGATTTAGAGGATAAGGCAAGGGCACAGGTTATGAAGCTATATATAAAATAGGAGAAAAATATGAAGCTTTATATTAAGCAAAAGGTATTTTCAATCGGCGCTAAGTTCTCGGTTAAGGACGAGGCGGGCAATGACAGATATTTTGTTGAGGGGGAAATTTTAACTCTCGGCAGGAAGCTGCATATATATGATATAAATAATAACGAGGTCGCCTTTGTCCGCCAAAAGCTTTTGACCTTTATGCCTAAGTTTACCGTTGAGGTCGGCGGCGAGGAGGTTGCAGAAATAGTTAAGCAGCTTACTCTTTTTAAACCTAAGTATTATGTTGACGGCTTGGGCTGGGACGTTGACGGCGACCTGTTCTCCCACGATTATGTTATCACTTCGGGCAATGATGAAATCGTTTCAATCCATAAGGCATGGATGAGCTGGGGCGATACGTATGAGCTTGATATTTCAGATGATACCGACGAAATAACCGCTCTCGCAGTCGTTCTTGCGATTGATACCGTACTTGATAACGCAAATAACTCCGCCAACGGCTAATATTTATAAAAAATCAAGGCACTATGATTTACGTCATAGTGCCTTCGCTTATTTTCTGCCTAATATATAATCTGTTGAAACATTATAATAATCTGATAGTTTTATTAAAATCGCTGTCGGTATATCTCTTTGACCTAACTCGTAATTTGAATAAACCTGTTGAGAACAATTGAGTATTTTTGCTACCTGCTTTTGCGTTAAATCGTGGTCCTCTCTTAAATCACGTATTCGTTTATACATAATATCACCGCTGTTATTATACGTTACTGCATATTGTTGTATTGACAAATACCGCAAATTGCAGTAAAATATATTCAAATCTAATTTAAAGGAGATATTTCAATGAAAAAACTTTTATCAATTATAATGTCAACATCAATTATTATTTGCTCACTTTTTTGTTTTAATTCAACAGCTCTTGCAGGTGGTTGGGTAAATTCGGCACAAGAGGTTGAATTTGATACAATTTATACCGAAGGATGGAATGCTGATGATCCGACAACAAAACCGGGGAGTGGATATAAGTATGCAACATTTAATTGTGATGCTTTTAAATTTGTTGTGCCTCAAAAGGGAAATATAAATGTTAATATAAAGTCTGCTTTTTGGGAGTATTTTACTAATAGCGCATATGTTTACTCAATTAATGATACGTCTAAACCGATAAGCAAAGTATCACTTTCACGAAATGAAGATTCAGGATTGGGCATTTATTATTATAAATGTGATATTCAACTTAACTCAGGGACGTATTTTTTTGTTATGGAATATTCTTTTACAAATAATGAACATGTTTTAAGTGGAAAAACATACGATTTAATACTATCTTATAAACCTACATTTCCGAACACTTCAATTAAAAAACTTGCGCCTAAGAAAAAATCATTTAAAATTAATTTCAAAAAATGCTCAAATGTATCAGGATATCAGGTGAAATACAGCACTAAGAAAAATATGAGTTCTTCAAAAACGGCCAAGGCTTCTTCATCGTCTTCATCTAAAACAGTTAAATCGCTTAAATCAAAAAAGAAATATTATGTTAAAGTGAGAACATATAAAACTGTAAAGATTAACGGAAGAAATAAAACCTACTATGGAAAATGGTCAAAGATTAAGACTGTAAAAACCAAATAATATTGAAAAAAGGCTTGATTTTTCAAGCCTTTTTTGTTATAATATCCCAGCATTCAGCATTCGTAGAAATACAAGCGAATACGCACACACACGAGTTAAGCCTTAGGTGATTTTTATGGGCTTTTGCCATACTCGGTGTGGAGGAATTAACCTTAAAGGAGGAAATAATAATGGCAAACGTAGTTTCAATGAAACAGCTTTTAGAAGCAGGTGTTCACTTTGGACACCAGACAAGAAGATGGAACCCTAAAATGGCTGAATACATCTTCACAGAGCGTAACGGCATTTACATCATCGACCTTCAGAAAACAGTTAAGAAGCTTGATGAGGCTTATATGTTCGTTCGTGACCTCGCTGCAGAAGGCGGCTCAATCATTTTCGTAGGTACAAAGAAGCAGGCTCAGGAGTCAGTTAAAGAAGAGGCTGAGCGTTGCGCTATGCCATATGTTAATGCAAGATGGCTTGGCGGTATGCTTACAAACTTCAAGACTATCCGTGGCAGAGTTGCTCGTCTTGCTCAGCTTAAGGCTATGAGAGAGGACGGCACATTTGACCTTCTTCCTAAGAAGGAAGTTGTTGGTCTTGAGCTTGAAATCGAGAAGCTTGAGAAGTACCTTGGCGGTATCACAGAGATGAAGAAGATTCCTGACGCAATGTTCATCGTTGACCCACGTAAGGAAAGAATCGCTGTATCAGAGGCTATGAAGCTTGGTTTACCAATCGTAGCTATCGTTGATACAAACTGTGACCCTGATGAAATCGACTATGTTATCCCTGGTAATGATGACGCTATCCGTGCAGTAAAGCTTATCGCAGGCGCTATTGCAAACGCAGTTATCGAGGGTAGAGACGGTAACGACACAGCAGAAGAAGCTGCTACAGAAGAAGCAAGCGAAGAGGCTGCTGAATAATTTAATATAACATATAACTATTTTTAGGAGGATAATATAATGGCATTTACAGCTCAGGACGTAAAGGCTCTTCGTGAGAAGACCGGCGTTGGTATGATGGAATGTAAGAAGGCTCTTGTTGAGGCTGATGGCGATATGGATAAGGCTGTTGACTTTCTGCGTGAAAGAGGTCTTGCAGCTGCTGCAAAGAAGGCAACAAGAATTGCTGCTGAGGGCGTAGTTCTTCCTTATTATGATGCTGAAGCTAAGAAGGGCGTTGTAGTAGAAGTAAACTCAGAAACAGACTTCGTTGCTAAGAACGAGAAATTTATGAGCTTCGTTGAAGGCGTTGCAAAGACTATCCTTGCAACAAACCCTGCTGACGTTGAGGCTCTTAAGGAAGAAAAGTTCGACGGCACAGACAGAACAGTTACAGAAACTCTTAATGACCTTGTCCTTTCAATCGGCGAAAATATGAAAGTTCGTCGTTTTGAGAGAATGGACGGTATTGTTTCAACATATATTCACGGCGGCGGCTCAGTAGGCGTTATGGTTGGCTTCGACGTTGCTGATGAGTCAAAGGCAGCTACTGCTGAATTTGATGCTATGGGTAAGAATGTTGCTATGCAGATTGCTGCTATGAGCCCTGCTTATCTTGACGAGGCTTCAGTTCCTGCTGAGGTTGTTGAGCATGAAAAGACTATTCTTGCAGCTCAGATGAAGGAAGACCCTAAGATGGCTTCTAAGCCTGAAGCAGTTCTTGCAAAGATTGCTGCAGGTAAGATGGGCAAGTATTATAAAGAAAACTGCCTTGTTGACCAGGAATTCGTAAGAAGCGACCTTTTCCAGGGCGACGTTAAGGGCTATGTAGCTTCAGTTGCTAAGGAACTCGGCACAGAGATTAAACTTAACGGCTTTATCAGAATGATGAAGGGCGACGGCCTTGAGAAGAGAGAAGAAAACTTCGCAGAGGAAATCGCAAAGCAAATCAACGGCTAATCGAAATTTCAAATAAAATTTCATAACCTATCACAACCCGTTAAAACGCACTGTTTTAGCGGGTTTTTGCTATTTTTATGGAATTTCTCACTTGCCGTATTTTATCGCAAAATATCATAACTTTTCAGCCCGTTTTGCGTAAAAGTTGCGTAAAGATTTGCGTAAATTTACGCAAATTTACCTTCTGCGAAGTATTTTTTGCGTCAAGAAAAAATTAATTTATTAATAGGTCTTTTAATTTTAATTAATGTATGATATTATCATATTAATTATGAATAATTTTTTCTTCTCTCATCATAATAATTAATAATATTTTAATTTGAACATGGGAGAGGATATTATGGGAGAACAGCTAATGAGGATTATTAATTTAAAAATTATTAAATTACATAAGTATTTTAATTATAATGTCGATTTTAATAATGATGTTACATTTATATATGGTAGCAATGGATGTGGAAAAACTACTATTTTGAATATAACGGAATATATTATTACTGGAAATCTTTATCGTTTATTTGAATATGAATTTGAAAGAATTGTTTTAAAATATGAGCCTATAAAATCAATTGGGGATATTCGTGAAATACTTATTGAAAAAAATTCTAGTAATATAACAGTTAATTTTGATGGAAATACAGAAAAAATTTCTAGAATTGAAGGTTTTCATGGAAGATTTCCAGAAGAATTGGATGGCATATATTTAAAGCAGTATAGTATTCTTAGGCGAATTCGCGACAGTTTCAATTATGTGTATTTGCCGTTAAACAGAAAAACGGTATTATATGACCTCTTTTCTGTAAGAAATCGCAATTTTAGATCTCATAATCATATATTAAAAAATGATGAAGAAGAACTTGGAAGGTATTATTTTGATCAAGCAATAAATGATGTAGAGATACTCATTAAAGAATGCTATTCTAGAACGAGTATGATGATTTCAAAAATTAATAATGATTTTAGAAATAAGATCCTTAAGTCTTCTATAGAGGTGTTGAGTAGTTTTGATCCTTTTATACAATAACTTAATTATAGCGTATTCATTTGGTATGGGGATAATTATTACATCATTATTATTGATATTAGCTACCTTTAAAGATAAGTTGTTGCAAATTGGTGAATAATATGTTTTCTAATTTAAAATATATGTTATCAAATTGGATTGAATGGGATAAAAAAAGCTTACTTTTTTTCTTTGCCCGAGTTCCGGCACTTGTTTTTCAGCCGATTGTAACAGCTTATATACCAAAGGCGATGATTGACTGCATTGAAAAAGGTGTATCAATAGAGCGGTTAATTCTTGTTGTTGCACTTTTAAGCCTGCTTTTAACCTTAACAATATGGATGGATCCGTTTATGAAAGAACTTATCAGAGGCGGAGCAAGAATTGTAAGAATGCGCTATGCCGTTATGGCATTTCGTAAAAATCTTTCAACAGATTATGTAAATATTGAAAGTCTTAAGAGCAGAGAGCTACAAAAAAGAGCCGAAGCCTTTTACAGTGCTCGCTTTTCTTCAGGTGCAGATTTCATTGAAGAATGCAACGATTTTCTTGTTTGCATAATCGGTGTTATTACTTCTGCCGTTTTGATTTACAAAATCAATATTTTAATGATTCTGCTTATTCTTCTAACCTGTGTAGGCGAATTTATCATATTAAAGATTTTAAATAAAAATCAGAAAGCAATGCTTGATGACAGTTCAAAGCTTTCATCAAAGCTTGATTATTTTTACAAATTAAGTAAAAGCAGTGATGCCTCTAAGGATATTAAAATATACGGCTTTCAGGATTATTTTATTTATACGGTTGCTAAAATTACAGCCGATATTGAAAAAATCATTTCAAAATATACGAATCAGAGTGCGGCAGTAAGCGGAGTAAGAGCAATATTAAATTTGATACGCCAGCTTATTGCCTATGTCTATCTGATTTATCTTGTAACAAACGGCAGATTAACCGTTTCCGAATTTGTTTTTTATTTTGGAATTATAACCGGCTTTTCAAATTGGATTGTTAATCTTGTTTTTTCCTATTCAAAAATTGAACGCAGTGTGAATGAATGTGCCGTTTTCCGCAAATATATTGAAAGCGAAAACGAGAGCAAGGATAAGCCTGATGTTGATTTCAGCGAGATTGAATCTATTGAATTCAAAGATGTTTCATTTACATATCCATCTGCTGAAAAAAGCACCATCAACAATATGTCTTTTAAAATAAACAAAGGCGAAAACATTGCAATCGTCGGCGAAAACGGAGCAGGCAAAACAACAGCTATCAAGCTGCTCTGCGGTCTTTATTATCCTACAAACGGCGATATACTGATTAATGGTAAGAGCAGCAGAGATTTTTCAAGTGAAAGCTATTTTGATTTATTTTCAGCCGTTTTTCAGGATTATTTCTTTATGCCAATGACCATTGCTGAAAATATCAGTGCAGAAATGGATTATGACAAGGAAAAGCTTTATTCTGCATTTAAGAAAGCAGGCATTCTGGAAAAGATAAATGCATTGCCGAATAAGGAAAATGCACTAATGGACAAGAATGTTTATAAAAACGCAGTTGATTTTTCCGGCGGAGAAAAGCAGAAATTGCTTCTTGCAAAGGCTGTTTACAAGAACGCCCCTGTTCTTATTCTTGATGAACCGACAGCAGCGCTTGATCCGATTTCCGAAAACGAGCTTTATCTGAAATATAATGAATTAACAGAAAACAAGATTTCGTTTTTTATTTCTCACAGGCTTTCTTCAACACGCTTCTGTAACAGAATTTTATTTGTTAAAGACGGCAGAATTGCTGAAAGCGGAACGCACGAGGAGCTTATGGCACAAAAGGGTGCATATTACAGAATGTATCAGATTCAGAGCTACTACTATAAGGAAACGGAGGTGGCTGTGAATGAGTAATATGAAAACAGTTTTTAAGATTTACAAGGAAATTCATAGCCTTGAAAAAAAGGTTTTGCCATCTGTAACAGTTCAGTCCATCGTTTCATCACTTAAACCATTTATAAACATACTGTTTACGGCTAAAATTATAAATCTATTGAGTGACGGCAAGGATTTCAAAACCGTTATGCTCTACATAACGATTGCCGTTGCAATAAACTTTATCCTGTTTTTCCTTGACAGTTTTCTGGATGAATACAGCCAGAATTTAAGAAATCTTTTGCTGAACAAGGAAAACAAAAAGGTTGCTTCCAAGTTGTTCAAAACAGAATATCAGAAACTTGAAAACAGTGAATTTAAAGAATTGATTCATAAGCATGAGGAAGCCGAAAAAAGCAGATGGTCACGCTTTCCCTATTTTGTTTGGACCACCTACAGATTTTTAAGCGGTTTATTTACTTTAATTATTTCGGTTGTTATTATCTTTCCTCTTCTTAAGGTAGGATTTACCCGAACAGGAGATACCTTTTTTGAAAAGCCGATTTTCTTGATTACCATCATCAGTGCAATTCTTGTAATGGCGGTTATCATTCTTCTTGTTGCAGTAAACATAAACAAATCTTACTTAAAGGCGAATGAAAGCTACGCTGAGCTGGACAGGATTTTCTATTCCTTCCTTGATATTTTCGGCGATTACAGAACAGGCAAGGAAATCAGAATTTACAAGGAGCAGACTTTAATAGACAGCATTGCCACAAGCAAGATTTTAACAGACGGAGAAAAGACGCTCCGTAAAATTTCTATGCATACGGCAAAGGCAAGCTCCTTTGTTGCGATACTCGGTGCAATTGTCGGATTTGGTGTTTATTTGTTTATCGGAATTAAAGGCTTGCTTGGGCTTTTCAGTATCGGCTCGCTTGTGCTTTACTGCGGTTCGTTTATGCAGATTATTAACGGTATTATGATGATGGCTAATACTTTCGGCAAGCTGCAGGAAATTATACCGCTTGCAAAATGCTATTTTGAAATCCTTGATACAAAGGATGATATGGAATACGGCAGCAAAAAGCTTGATTTAACGGATAAATTTGAAATTGAATTCAAAAATGTTTCTTTCAAATATCCGAATGCAGAAAATTATTCACTGAAAAATATTGATATTAAAATTAATAACGGCGAGCACCTTGCAGTTGTCGGCAGAAACGGCAGCGGTAAAACAACATTCATTAAATTGATGTGCAGACTTTATGATGTAACAGATGGAAAAATTCTTATTAATGGCACAAACATTAAAGAATACACAAAGGAAAGTATAACAAGCCTTTATTCAGTCGTTTTTCAGGATTTCAAAATTTTTTCAACAACACTATCCCTGAATATTGCTGCTGATGAGAAATATGATCATAGCAGGTTGTTTGAATCACTTGAAAAAGCTAATATAAAGGAACGGGTGCTTGCTATGAAAAATCAAGAAAGCACATATCTTTATAAGGATTTAGACAAGTCCGGTGTTGAAATTTCTGGTGGAGAGGCACAGAAGCTCGCTCTTGCAAGAGCATTATACAAAGATGCACCTATTGTTATTCTTGATGAGCCAACAGCTGCCCTTGATCCGATTGCAGAAAATGAAATATACAGCCATTTTAATTCATTTGTTGAAAATAAAACAACAATCTATATTTCTCACAGACTATCAAGTTGCACTTATTGTAATCGAATTATTGTCTTCGATAATTCAATGATTGTTGAAATCGGAAATTTTGAGCAATTGATAACAAATAAAAGATTATTTTATAAACTATGGAAATATCAATCACAGTATTATAAGGATGATTAATTATGAAACAATTATATGCTGATATTCAGCGAACAATACAAAATATGCGAGAAAAATTCACTTATAATGAATTTATTAAATATATCAATAGAAAAAAGAATTTACTTTTTTATGAAACAAATGATAATGTATTTGCCAACAAGAAAAATGTTTTATTAAAGAAACAAGAACAATATGAAAACGTGATTTCAAATGAACTTGAACTATTTGATACTTTTGATATTCCGATAATTGGAATGAAAGGTATATTTATTAAGGATTTGTATTATCATGGATTTCCGAGAACGTGTAAGGATATTGATTTGCTTGTTTCATCCGATGATGCAAAAGCACTATATTTAAATCTCAGAAAAAATGGATATCATATTAAAACCAAAACATTATATGATAATCCAATTGTTAATATGTATTTGTTTCCCAAAAAATACATGAATAATACCCAAACTTTGATGCTTTATAACAAGAAAAACAAAATTTCTATAGATATGCATTGTAATTTAAATATCACGAATGCACATTTTACTAATAGCTATACAAATTTCAATACAAATCAATTCTTTGAACAATCAGTTCAATTTGATAAATTTAAAAATTTAAGGGTTTTTGAATCACACGATAATTTATGCTATTTAATTCGACATTTGTTAAAACATCATGTGTTTTATGGTAAAACACAAGTCGGATTATTAACTCTTATTCAGCATGTATTTGATTTAGCAGTAATAATAAATTCTGAGGATTTTAACGAGAGTATTTTATTCAATAAAGCAGTATATTACAATATAATTGCAGAATGTATATTCGCACTTAACATATATAATAAGCTTTTTACTAGTGGAAAAAAAATCGATTTATCATTATATATACAAGAATATAATAAATCTGTTGTTAAGGTAAAATGGCATGATTTGTTGATGGAATCTTTAAATATGAGTGTTGAAGATATTTTGATCGGTAATTTTAGCGAAACGTTTCCAGTATTGTTTAAATTAATAACCAAATGTGAAAGTATACCTAATTATCGAATCAATTGGTTCATTCAAGCATTGATTATTAGTACGAATATTAAATGGTTTTTGAAATAAGGTAGGAGTTTATGTTATGAAATTATGCGACTATATAGCATGCTTAATTAAAAAAAATGAATCAATAGTAACGGGTATACCAGGTTATCCTATAATGCCAATTTGGAATTCGGTATCACAAATTCATGACATTATTTTAGCTTGTCATGAATCGGGTGCTGCCTATATTGCTGACGGTTGGTCGAGAATAACACATAAAGCTGCTTTCGTGTTGACAACCGTAGGCCCTGGACAAACTAATGTCTTCTCTGGAATTGCCTCAGCATATAAAGACAATATACCTTTAATTTGCATAACTGGACAAAATAATATTGATACTTATTTAAAAGGCCCTTTTCAAAATTCGTGGGATATTGATAGAGGATTTTCTGTTACTAGTGTATTTAAAAATATAACGAAATATTGTGCAGAAATAACAAATATTGAGACAGCGAAAGATATAATTGACTATGCAGTAAAAATATCATTGACTGGAAGAAAAGGTCCGGTTTTATTAAGTATTCCAATGAATATACAAATGGAAGAAATTAATAATATAAAGTCAAAAGAAAAATATAATGTTACATTAAAAAATGATTTCCATACACATATAAGACAAACAAAGGAAATATGTGTTAACAGTTTGATAAATGATTCGTTAAGGCCCTTATTGTTAATTGGATGGGGAAGCTATTGTAGTAATGCAAAAGACCAAATATATGAATTAGCTAAAAAATTGAATGCTCCAATTATATCAACAATAAAAGGGAAAAGTATTGTTCCTCAAGATTGTTGTTACTGGGGACATGTTGGTTCAGGAATGAGTAAAACGACTCAGGAAAACTTAAAACGATATAATCCGGATTTAATGATATGTCTAGGAGCGAGTTTATCAGGATATTATATGGATTTAATTGATCCATTTGTTAAAAAAAGCAAACTAATTCAAATTGATATTGATGAATCTCAACTTGGTCTTTTCTATCCTGTGGATATAGGAATATCAGATGATGTTTGTTCATGGATAAAAAACAATTTAGATTATTTATACGAAAAGGAAACTAAAAGAAACACAAAATATAATCTTGTGGAAAATATACCAGACAATTATTTAATGGGTAGATCCATTAAGTATATTAATGATAATTTTAGTTCTTCTATTATAGTTCCTGATGCTGGTAATCATTGGTTAGATACTTTGTTCTTATGTACAAACGTATCAAATGAATTGTTTACTAATTCAGGGTTAGGAATTATGGGTCACGCTATTGGTAGTTCTATAGGAATGAGCCTTGCATTAAAAAATTCAAAAAAAATAATATGCATAACTGGTGATGGCTCTTTTTTAATGAATGGTAATGAAATTATTTCTGCACAGAAATATAATTGCAATATGATTTTTATTATATATAATAATTCCTCTTTGGGAAGAGTTAGAACTTTTCAAGTTCAACATAATCAAATGACTTGTTCTTCAAATATAGCTAATGTTAATTTTCAAATGTTGTGTAATTCATTTAATGTTAAAAGTTATAGAGTAAGAAGTCTTGAAGAATTTAAACAGGCATTTAATTATGAATTTAATAAAATAAGGTTATCCGTTATTGAAGTTATAGTGTCTAAAGAAGAGATGCCACTTTGTATGTTGTAATAATATGGGAAGATTTGTAAATGTTAAAATTGAAAATAATAAAGTTATAAAAGAAGTTGATATTAAAGGTTTGTTTGAGCAAAAAATTGCAAATTCAATTGTAGATAAAAAAATTTTTACAAAATATAAAATGTTAATAAAAAAATATGGTATTAATGTTCCAGAAACCATCATTAGGTCTAATGGGAAGGGTAAAGTGGTTTTTGAACAAGATTATGTAAAGGGATTGACAATAAGAGAATTTCTTAATAGTGATAAAGTTCTTAACAATACTACATATATTTTTGACATTGTTTTCGATTTAATTAGCAAAAATGAACTGTTGTTTAAAGATACAGGTTTTTTTATTGATTTAACAATTGATAATTTTGTTATTGCTGAATCTGATAATAAAAAAACTATTTGGTTGGTAGATTTATATCCTGTATTTTCTAAAAAAGATAGGGTTAATATTAGTTCGGTTTATGAAGAATATAAATTTAACCTTAAATATAATGATTTAATTCGTACGGCATATTTTTTAATATATTTATGTGATGAATTAATTAGAAATAAATTAGAATTTAATTTACTAGATGAAATAAATAAACATTTGTGTAAAAGTAACGAGTATGTGATTCTGGAAATTGCAAAATGGATCAATAATCCCAATAAATATTTAAATAAACTTAATTATTTTGCACTCAATAGATTAAAAGCTATTGATGATTTTAACAACAAAAAAATTGATATTTTCCAATATGAGCTCATTAAAAAAATGACAAGTTTAGAACTATTAAATAGTAATGGTGGAGATTAGATAAATGAATAGAAAAAATATTTCTGAAAACATTTACAATAAAAGAACGAAGTTATATAAAATTATTTCATGCGATAGTAATATTAATTGTTATATACAAGATATCCTTTTTGATGAAACGAAAAATTATTTAAACAATTATTTTTTTTATGACAAATATCAAACGAATAAAAAATATGAAATCCATTTAATAATTGATAACGAAATTGTAGATTTAATAGAAAATAAAATTTATTATGCTGATATTTCTGATATAGAATGTTATAGAGTATTTCGTGAATGGACTAACAAAGAATTCTATTATTCTATAAATCTTTTTGGTTACTCAATATTTTATTCTAATTCTTGGGAGGGAACATATTTAATAAAACTTAATAATTATGAATTTGCTATGATTGTTAAAAATATGTCTTCATTTAAGGTCGAAAGATTGATGTATGTAATACGAGAAATCTTAAGAAAGTCGAATTTAAATGACAAAGGTGCATTAATGTTACATAGCGCCTGCATTAACATTGATAATTTAGGTGTTTTATTAATGGGAACGAAAAATGCTGGAAAAACGACAGCGTTATGTCATTTATTAAATAACAATTATCGTGCAAAATTCATTTCTAACGATCGAACATTATTATTGTTGAATAAAAATAATGGTGATTTATGGCAATTTCCCCAAAACATTAGATTAAATAAAAGTATGCTAAATACTTTTTATGATTTAAAAAAAGGCGTAGAAGGGAAATACAAGATCTATAATCCATATAAAATAGGAATAAAAAAATGTGATAATGTATCAAAATCAAAATTAGCATTAATGCCTAAAGAATTTATCAATTTAATGAATTGTGGTGTTGAACATAAATGTAAGCTATCAATAATTATTAATGTGGAAATAGTAATTAATTCGAACGTTTTTTTATATAGAAAAATGAATTCCGATGAAAAAAACGAACTTATAAAAAGTAATAATTTGTTTAATAAAGATGATCTGTATATTGATGATTGGATAATGAAAAATAAAACAGATCACGATTTCACAAATGTTACTGACTGGTTATTGAAACATGTGAAATTTGTAAAATTATCATACGGTAGTAACATTTCGTCTAAAGAATTTCAAAAAAAATTTGATATTTTGATAGGAGATAACTTATGAATATCTTAATTACTGGAACTTCAAAGGGAATCGGAAAATCAATATATGAGTATTTAAATTATAGTAAAAAAAATAATATATATGTTGTAAATCGAAATAAAGTTACTTTTGATGAAAATGAAATTATATGTGATTTATGTAATTTAGAAGAAACTAAATTGATTTGTGAGAAATATATTAATGATTTATGTATTGATGTATTAATTAATAATGCTGGAGGAAGTATTCCTTGTCAATTAGAAAATTTATCTCTTAGCGAAATTAAAAATGATCTTTGCCTTAACTTTATTTCTCCGCTTATATTGATTCAATCAGTTATACCTAATATGAAGAAAAATAAATTTGGAAGAATAGTTAATATTTCATCAATATCTGGAGTTACTGGCACACCAAATATTTTGACTTATTCTGCTGCAAAATCAGCAATTATTAATATGACTCAAACTATTGCTTACGAATACAACAGGTATAATATTACTTGTAATTCTATCTCTCCTGGAGGTATCAACACAAAATCAAGCATTAATGGAAGGGAAAAAATTTCAATATTGAATAAAATGACTAAAGATGAATACCAATCTCAAATGTTAGAGTTTTTGCCCAATAAACAACTAATTGATTGTATTGATATTTGTGAATTAATTGATTTCCTAATTCATAGTAAGAGTATTAATGGGCAAAATATTAATATTTGTGGAACTTTAGAGGTGCATTAATGAGTTTTATAAATAGTGACGGTATTACTCAAATGTTTGAAATGGACTTTGAGTATTTGTTAAACAATCAGGTTTGTATTCAATGTATAAAAAATGAAAAAAAATCTCCAGTAGTTAAGCACGAGTTAAGCAATCAACTTACAATTGTTTTGTTTGGCGAGGGAAGACTATTACTTGAAAAGGAAACTTATAATATCGTTAAAAATGATATTATTTTTATAAAAAATAATGAATTGCATTCATTTGTTACAGAGGAAGAACTATATTTAGTACATATATATTTTAATTACGAAGAAATAGACGAATCAGATAGGCGTATAGTAGGAGAATTTAAAATATGAAATATTTATATGTATTTGATGATTTAGATTTATTTGATGAGAACGAAAATTCAAATATTCGTGAATTTTTAAATAAACATGTATATTGTTTTATTAAAAATGAGATGATAGATAACTGGAAACAAGAAACAGGAATAGAAAAAAAGGCTATTTTAATTGGCTCAAGACCTAACATAATTTTTAGTGATAAAATATGTGAAACTTTCAATTTAAGGCCTTTGAGAATATTTAATGAACATTTAGAAACTCATGAAGTTACATTTAACAATAACGATGAAAAAAATTTGAAATTGTTTTTAGATGGATGTAAAAGAATTGTCATATTAGAAGATATTATGGTCAGTGGTAAAACAATAGAAGGTGTGATTTTTTTGTTAAGAAAAATAGGATACAGAGGTCAAATATATTTCAATATACTTATTTCTAATAAAACTGTTTTAGAAAAATTACAAAAAAAATATAAAAATGTGAGTTTTGATAGTAAAATACAAATGCCTGGTAGTCCATATACTGAAAATACAGTTATATGTTTACACGATTTGTTACATGAAAAAATTAATGGTTCAAGTTATTATAAACATACTAGCATTTTAAAAAAATGTTTTAATAATGAAAATATTGAAAGTGTTCTAAAAGGTGGTGTTAAATAAATGAATAATAAATACATGCCTAAAATAAGAGTTGCATTAACAAGTATATGTCAATTACGATGTAGTTTTTGTGGTGGAAATGATAATAAAATGGAAAATTTTCAACCTGAAACTCAATGTAAAAATCTAAATATAAACCAATTAAAAAAGATACTAAAAGCATATTTTGATAATGGTGGAAAAACAGTTCAATTTACTGGAGGTGAGCCATTATTATATAATAAGCTTGAAGAGATAATAAGATTTGTTCATGAACATAACGGAATCGCTGAAATAAATACAAATGGGATAGCCTTAACTCAAGAATTAACATATAAATTGAAAAAAGCGGGACTTAAAATAATAAAAGTGTCTTTGCCGGCATTTGATAAAGAAAATTATGAAAAAATTACTGGCATTAATGCTTTTGAAACCGTGATAAAGAACATTATTGCAGCACATAAATTAATTGATATAAGAATTAATACTGTTGTTTCTAAAAAAAATGATTTTAATATTCTTAATTGGATTAGTGTTTGTAAAACTTGTGGAGTAAAACAACTATTATTGTTAGAATATTTATATTATCCTCATGTTCAAAGTATTACTGATTTTGATAAATGTTATATTAATATACGAAAAAAATATGGTGATTTGTTAGAAAAAATCAGTGATACAGATGGCGAAATTATTTTTGACAATATATTTGAACATATACATCAATATAGTTGTAACGATTTTGATATATTTGTTAAAGATTCAGATAAATCACTAAGAATTAATGATTGTAAAAGATGTAGTAATTTTTGCCAAGAAGGAGTTTATGAGCTCCGTTTATCAACTGGAGGATATTTATCGTTTTGTAATATCGTAAATGGAAATGGCACAGATTGTTCAAAACTGAATGAGGCTCAGTTAGATGAAATTATGAAAAATTATTTAAAGATATTTAAAAATACTTTTACCTATGAAAAAAACTCTTTTTTTTGATTTAGATGAAACATTATATTCCGAGAATATTGGAATATTAAAAGATATTAAAAATCGCATAGTTGTATATGTAGCAGAATTCTTAAATGTTCCATTAAGTCAAAGTTTAACTATTTGTAATAATTTGAAAAGACGATACGGATATGTTTTAAAAGGTCTAATAATAAACTTCAATATAGATCCTCAAGATTTTATTGATTATATTCACAATGTTAATGTTGAAAAATATTTTTCGAGTGATATTAAGTTAAAAACGATTTTAAATTCTATAGATTGTGAAAAATATATTTTAACTAATAGCAGTAAAAAATATGCTTTAAGAATTTTAGATGAATTAGAAATTACTGATGAATTTTTATATATATTTGACATCCAAAGTTTGGGTTATGAGTATAAATCAAATGAGCATACTATCAAAAATTTTTTTGATAAAAACGAATTTGATGTAAAAAAATCTTATTTTATCGATAATGATCTTACAAATTTATATAATGCCAAAAGTATTGGTTTAAAGACAATATATGTTGGTCACAAAAGCAATGTTATTGCTGATTATAGTATAAATAATATATATGATATAAAGGAGATTGACTTTTATGAATAGAAAAATATTGATAAATAAACTTTCAATAGGACATAATGGAAATCCTGATTTTATTAAAATAATAAATAAATACCATAATTATATACATGATATTTATTTTTCAACTTCTGGATCTACAATACCCTCTACACGACCTAATACTCGGGTAAACAATGCAAATTATTCGGAGATTATATCTAGAGATATCAAGATATGTAAGGAAAGGGGGTATAATATAAAGTTTTCTTTGTTATTAAATTCTCAATGTTGGAGAGGAGAATATAGAAGTAAAAAACTTTTAGATAAAATAGTGAATTCAATTGAAATGATTGGAGAAAACAATATAGACGATTTTGTAGTGTCTGATGAATTTTTAGGAAAGAAATTGAAAGAAAAATATCCGAAGAAAACGATTTCGATATCTGTTATTAATGAAATAAACAGTGTACAAGAATGTTTAGAACTAATGGAGATATTTAATGATTTTGACACAATCTGTTTAGGACATAGATTAACATATAATATTGAGGAAATTAAACGAATTAAAGAATTGACAGGAAAAAAAATAAAATTATTATGTAACCAAGGGTGTTACTATAATTGTCCTGATTATATGTTGCATTCAATTGCATTAGCTCATACTCATAATATGCAGCCGATTATGGAAAATGGAAAGCAATTATACTGTAATCATATAAATTCTTTAAATAATGAAAATTCTTGGAAAAATTTGACACACCAAGCTTTGAACCCCATATATATAAAGAATTATTGCTCTATTGTAGATTTTTTTAAACTTTCAACTAGAATTGATGACGATATAAATCGTATTGAAGATATAATTGAGTCATATTTGTTTTGTAATAGAGGATTTGAAAAAAAGTTATTTATGGGAGGTTCTAGGGGGTTGTCATATAAAAATGCGGCAATTTTTTCACTTGTAGAATATCCAGAAAATTATTTTGAGATAAGAACAAAATGTAACAACAAGTGCTATCAATGCAATTATTGCAAGGAATTATGGAGCACAGCAGAAAAAAAATTCAACGAAGAACCAAATATATCTTTAAAAAAACTTTTTATTAGAGAAAATGAGGGTACATATCCAGTATGAAAAAGCTTATTATAATTAATGGTACGATGGGAGTAGGAAAAACATCGGTTGGTCAATTATTGAACGAATCTATTCCTAATTCTGCATTTATAGATGGGGATTGGTGTTGCAAAGTTAATTCACCTTTAACTGAATCAATAAAAAAATTATATATTGAAAATATTAAGTCTATACTTAACAACTATTTATTAAGTAGTGCTGTAACAGATATTATATTTTGTTGGGTTATACATAAAAATGAAATTTTGTATAACATTATAAATAACGTCGATTTAAAAAATATAAAAGTCTATATAATAACATTACAAGCTAATGAACTATCATTAAAGAGTAGAATAACAAAGAGACTAGAATATGAAAAGCGAGACAATAATGAATTGAAACGAAGTTTATATTATCAGCAGAAATTTTACAAAAATATGCCGTCTTACAAGATTGATACTTCAAATATAAATGTTCAGGATGTAGCTGAAAAAATTTGTGAAATAGTTGCTGATGAAAGTAAAAGTATTTGTAATAATAGTAAACAGTTTAATAATGTTTTGGATTTATAATTATATAAAAGGTTAAAAGTATTATGATTAAATTAGATAAAAATGAAAATCATTTAACAAACAGGGTGACCAGAAAATTTAATTTAGTGAATAGAAAATTTTTTGTAAATTATCCCAATGAATCCTTTGAACCGTTTATAGATATACTTAGTGAGCATAATAAAGTTGAAAAAAATATGATATTTTGTGGGAATGGTTCCGATGAAATTTTATTTTTAATAATTCTATTATTTGTGGATTCAAATCATGAAATATTAATTCCTAAAAATACTTATCCGTGTATAAAAAATGCGGCCAAGATGTTAGGAAGAAAATTTATTGAATTCGACACATCTGAGTATAGAATTATAACAAAAAATATTTTTGATAATATTTCTGAAAATACAAAACTTATCTATATTTGTAATCCCCATAACCCTTTTGGGACTACAATGGATGTTTGCGAATTATTTGAAACCATAAAATACTGTGAGATGAATAGGATTTACTTATTGTTAGATGAAGCATATATAGAATATAGTGGACAAAAGCCATTGGAAATACTAAAAAACATAGATAATTATAAATATGTTTTTGTTGTCAGAACTATGTCAAAATTTTATGCAATGGCTGGGTTGAGAATAGGTTATGTTGTGTCAAATGAAAGAAATATTAATATTTTAAAACAATACAAACATATAGTTCCTTTTAACGTTAATAATATTGCACTTAATTATTCTATAAGGAATTTCAGAATTATAAATAAAAAGACGAAACATATAAAAGACAGACTTTGTAAATCAAAAATGTTTAGCTATAAAATGCTGAATAAATATCGAATTGATTATATAGAAAGCGACACCAATTTTATTTTGTTGAAAATCAAACAAAATTCTTTTTATATAGCAAACAAATTAGAAACTGATTATAAGGTGATATTAAAGCCGTATTTCTTTAATGATACATATTTTTTAAGAATTACAATTGGAACAAAATATGAGATGTTTAAAGCAATAACATCATTATCCGAATTACTAAATAAATAATTTAAAGGAATGTTATAATGAATATAATATTATCTATTAGTAAAAAAGAAATTAATGCTGGTATATCTAGTGACAAAATAATGGAGTATGCATCTTTAGGAGTCAACGGTTATCGCATAAATTTATCTAAAGTGACAGATCTTGAAATTGATGATTATATACATAAAATTGAAAAAATCATTTCATTAGATATATTAAAAGGAACAAACATCATTTTAGATTTGCCGTATCCCAAAAAGAAAGTTAGAATATTAGAATTTGAAAATTTTGCTACTAATAATATATTGCAAGCAAACGAAAAACTAATTATTAGTGATAAATATTTTGAATATAATGATAAGTGCGCACATGCAATAATCGAAAAATATAATAAAAACCTTTTGAATGATAATGTTGTGTACTACGGAGATGGATTGGGAACTTTGGAATGTATAGAAAGAAATGAAAAGTTCGCGGTTTTTAATGCAATAAATTCTTTTGAAATACATACTAATAAATCTTTATCGTTTAATCCTTATCATAATAATAATTGCAAATTGATATACGATGCTTGTAAATATTTATTACAATATAATAAACATATTGATTTTTGTTTGTCTTTCTCAGAAAATATAGTCGAAATAAATGAATTTATACATAATGTTGGGTGCAATAAAGAAAATGTGATTTGCAAGATTGAAACTCAAACAGGCATTGATAATTTAACAGATTTACTAAATTGTTCCAAGGGAGTTTTATTAGGACGTGGCGACCTATACTATTATTCAAACATATGTAATTTTTTTGAAAATTGTAATTGTGTATTTGAGAAAACACAAGGATTAAATAAGGAATTTTATTTATGTACAGATGTTTTAATATCACTTGAAAATAGGAATATTCCGAACAGAGCTGAGTTGACGGATGTTTCATATTATATGAGCAAAGGTTGCAAAAATTTTATTCTTTCTGGAGCTTTTTCATTTAATGACAATATAAAAAATGCAATCACAATATTAAATTCAATATAGAAAACAAAATTTTAACCGAATAGAATTTGAAATGCTTTGCCATTATTCTATTCGGTTTATTTATTTGAAAACATTGTAATTATGCAATGACAATTATTGAAAATATGAATATATAATTTTTAGTATTATTTGAAAACTCAGTCGGCCCAATTCCAAATTTCTTTCACTTTATTTTTTTTCTATAGAAAATAGTAATATGATTTTGAAGTATTGCTTTAAAAAATGTGTAAAAGATGGCAATCATACATTGCTAAATATCCATAATTCTTGATTTTTGAAATTTTACAAATCAAAAATCAAGGAGAATATAGATGAAAAAAATATGTGAAATATATGATATTTCCAAAGATTATGAAATGCCAACAGGTACTGTTTTAATAATTGTCAGCG
>OLNU01000036.1_pt1 | contig 139098 bp, 145 predicted proteins | sample 1672241 | NCBI WGS metagenome assembly OLNU01 (sample SAMEA3136663, study PRJEB25190) | human gut metagenome | biome: human gut; feature: human-associated habitat; material: faeces | place: Austria | collected 2013 | reverse complement strand
GGGGCATCCACGCCCAACAATATAATTGAGGAGGTTCAAAATAATGTCAGAATTAACTTTTGAACAAATGTTAGAAGAGTCTTTTAAGACAATTAGAAATGGAGAGGTTGTAGACGGTACTGTTATCGACGTGAAACCGGATGAGATCATCCTGAATATAGGCTACAAGGCAGATGGTATCATCATGAGAAATGAGTATACTAACGAGCCAAATGTAGATTTGACAACTCTCGTATCAGTAGGAGATGCTATGACTGTAAAAGTCTTAAAAGTCAATGACGGAGAAGGTCAGGTGCTGTTGACATACAAGAGACTGGCTGCTGAGAAGGGTAACGAAAGATTAAAAGAAGCATATGAGAATCACGAAGTGCTGAAAGCACCGGTTGCTCAGATTTTAGGCGGCGGTTTAAGCGTAGTTGTTGACGAGGCAAGAGTATTCATTCCGGCAAGCCTTGTATCTGACACTTATGAGAAGGATTTAAGCAAATATCAGGATCAGGAGATTGAGTTCGTGATCAGCGAGTTTAATCCAAGAAGAAACCGTGTGATCGGTGACAGAAGACAGCTTCTTGTTGCTGAGAGAGCTGAGAAGCAGAAAGAGCTGTTCGCAAAACTTCAAGTTGGCGATACAGTAGAAGGAACAGTTAAGAACGTAACTGACTTTGGTGCGTTTGTTGACCTTGGCGGCGTAGACGGACTTCTTCACATCTCAGAGATGTCTTGGGGCCGTGTAGAAAATCCGAAGAAAGTATTCCAGGTTGGTGACAAATTAAATGTCCTGATCAAAGATATCAACGATACAAAGATTGCGTTAAGCCTCAAGTTCCCAGAGACAAACCCATGGGCAAATGCTTCTGAGACTTATGCAGTTGGCAAAGTGATCGAAGGAAAGGTTGCAAGAATGACAGACTTTGGAGCATTCGTAGAACTTGCACCGGGCGTAGATGCACTGCTTCATGTTTCTCAGATTTCCAGAGCACATGTGGACAAACCATCTGATGTTCTGTCTGTAGGACAGGTAGTCGAAGCCAAGATCGTTGATCTTAATGAAGCTGAGAAAAAGATCAGCTTGAGCATGAAAGCATTAGAACCGGCTGAAGAAGCGGTAGAAGGCGGAGAAGTCAGTGAGGATGTTACAGAAGAATAATTCAAAACATCATAGCGAAAATAGATGAGATAGAGGCTGGTAGGTCTCTATCTTTTATATGTTAAAAAAACAACGAACTGTTTGTGAAAATATACAATGGAATATTCTGATTGACTGGAAAAATTGTGTGTTTTCATGTATAGTATAGAAAGAGTTAAAAGGAAGGAAGGAAAAAGGAATGGCATTGTTGACATTTAAGGGTGGTATTCATCCTGATGATGGCAAAAACCTTGCAAAAGACAAGGCGATTGTTGAAGTGGCACCAAAAGGGGATCTTGTATATCCAATCTCCCAGCATATCGGTGCGCCTGCCAATCCAGTTGTAGCGGTTGGCGACCATGTTTTAAAAGGCCAGATGATAGCGGAAGCCGGCGGATTTGTATCTGCGCCGATTTACGCGTCAGTTTCTGGTACCGTTAAGGCGATTGCTCCACATTTGAACCCTACCGGAGGTACGGTGAACAGTATTGTGATCGAGAATGACGGTGAATACAAGGAAGTAGAGTATCCGGAAGTGAAGCCTGTAGACGAGATGACAAAAGAAGAGATTCTTAACATCATTGGTCAGGCAGGTGTTGTAGGTATGGGAGGTGCGGGATTCCCGACGAAGGTAAAACTGTCACCGAAAGAGCCGGATAAGATTGATTACATTATCGCAAACTGTGCAGAGTGTGAGCCATATATTACTGCAGACTATAGATGTATGCTGGAAATGCCGGAGAAGCTTGTGGGCGGTCTTAAGATTGTGTTGAAATTATTCGATAACGCAAAGGGTATTCTGGCAGTGGAAGATAACAAACCGGATTGTATCGAGAAGTTAAAAGAGCTTGTCAAAGACGAGCCGCGTGTGGAGGTTTTGGCGCTTAAGACAAAATACCCACAGGGTGGTGAGCGTCAGTTGATCTATGCGACGACCGGAAGAGCAATCAATTCAGCGATGCTTCCGGCAGATGCAGGTTGTGTAGTAGATAACGTTGCAACACTGATCAGCATTTATCAGGCAGTGGCAGAAGGAAAGCCTTCTATGGAACGTATTGTTACTGTCAGCGGTAACGCAGTAAATGAACCGGGTAACTTCAAAGTTCCGTTCGGTATAAATCAGGCTGAACTTGTAGAAGCGGCAGGCGGTTTCAAGAGCGAGCCGGAGAAACTGATTTCCGGTGGACCGATGATGGGATTTGCAATGTTTACACTGGATGTACCAGTGACAAAAACTTCTTCATCCATTCTCGGATTTACCAAAGATGAAGTTGCAAAATATGAACCGACAGCATGTATTAACTGCGGACGATGTGTAGAGGCCTGCCCAAGCAGACTGATTCCATCAAGACTTGCAGATTATGCAGAACATCACGATGAAGCAGCATTTACCAAGCATGAAGGACTGGAATGTATGGAATGTGGCTCCTGTAGTTTTGTATGTCCTGCAAAGCGTCCATTGAAACAGGCAATTGGTTCTATGCGTAAGATCGCATTGGCAAATCGCAAGAAGAAATAACAATTTAGAGAAAGAGGAAGAGGTGAACAAACGTGAGTGAGAACAATTTATTAAAAATGTCATCTTCACCACATATAAGGGACAAAGTTACCACCGGCAATATCATGCTTTACGTTGTCATTGCTCTTTTGCCTGCTTCGGCGTTTGGAGTATGGAACTTTGGATTCCCTGCATTGATCATGTTGATCACAACAACAGTAACAGCCGTTTTGACGGAGTACATATATGAAAAGTTAATGCATAAAAAGATTACCATTAACGATTGGAGTGCAGCCGTTACTGGACTTTTACTTGGACTTAATATGCCGGCGTCGGCACCATGGTGGATGGGAGCGCTTGGAAGTGTATTTGCAATTTTGATTGTAAAACAGTTATTCGGAGGATTGGGACAGAACTTTATGAACCCGGCTCTTGGAGCAAGATGTTTCCTCCTTATCTCCTTTACAGGTCCGATGACCAAATTCATTTACGATGGTATGACAGGTCCTACACCGCTTGCGGCATTAAAGGCAGGCGAGTCTGTGAATACCATGGACATGCTTCTTGGAACAATTCCGGGAACGATTGGTGAGACATCTGTGATCGCGATTATCGTCGGAGCAATTTTCCTGATCTTAACAGGAGTGATCGATCTTCGCATTCCGGGTACTTACATTGTAACATTTGTGATCTTTGTTGGTATCTTCGGACAGTTTACAGATGCACAGGCAGGACTTTTCGATCCGCAGTACATCACTGCACATCTGTGTGGAGGCGGACTGATGCTTGGAGCATGGTTTATGGCGACTGACTATGTAACTTCACCGATCACGAAAAAAGGGCAGTATGTATATGGAGTGCTGCTTGGTATTTTAACTGGTCTGTTCCGCCTCTTTGGCGGTTCCGCAGAAGGAGTCTCTTATGCGATTATCATTGGTAACCTTCTGGTTCCTTTGATCGAGAGAGTTACTCTTCCAAAACCATTTGGTAAAGGAGGAGAGAAATAATGAATAAAATATTAAAAAATACGATTATTCTTACAGTGATCACATTGATTGCAGGTCTTGGTCTTGGTTTTGTATATGAGATTACAAAAGATCCGATTGCTCAGGCACAGGATAAGGCTAAGAAAGAAGCATGGCAGGCTGTATTTCCAGAAGCCGATATTAACGAGTTTGAAGCAGTTGATGTTGATGAGAAAGTAGCAGAGGCTGCAATCAAAGCAGTTGGTGCAAAAGCAACAGTTGATGAAGTATGTAAAGTGGGCGAAGAAGGTTATGTCATCACCACAACAGATAAAGAAGGATATGGCGGAGATATTCAGATTACCGTAGGTATCACTTCTGACGGAACTGTGAATGGAATCTCTATTCTGTCCATCAGCGAGACAGCAGGTCTTGGTATGAAAGCGAAAGAACCGGCTTTCTATGAGCAGTATCAGGGAAAACAGGCTGAAAAATTTGCAGTGTCTAAAGATGGCGGCGAAGGAGAGCCGATCGATGCGATCAGTGGTGCAACGATCACATCCAGAGCGGTTACAGGTGCTGTCAATGTTGCTCTTGCTTATTATCAGAATGCGGTTTAGGGGGTAGTGAAGATGAATAGATGTACAGAAAGACTTTATAATGGTCTGATTAAAGAAAACCCTACCTTCGTACTGATGCTTGGTATGTGTCCGACACTTGCCGTTACCACATCCGCTATCAATGGCGTAGGTATGGGATTGTCTACAACAGTTGTATTGGTATTGTCCAATATGTTAATCTCCATGCTGCGTAAGATTATTCCGGATTCTGTGAGAATGCCGGCGTTTATCGTAGTCGTAGCATCTTTCGTTACAATTGTACAGTTCCTGTTGGAAGGCTTTGTTCCGAGTCTGTATGATGCACTTGGACTTTACATTCCGCTGATCGTTGTTAACTGTATTATTTTAGGACGTGCGGAGAGCTATGCGTCCAAAAATCCAGTGCTTCCATCTATCTTTGATGGTATTGGTATGGGACTTGGATTTACAGTAGGTCTTACATGTATCGGTGTTGTCCGTGAGATCATTGGTGCAGGTAAAGCTTTTGGTTATCAGCTTCTTCCGTTAGCTGATGAAGCGGCTGGAAAAGCGGGATATGTTCCGGTTACAATCTTTATTCTTGCGCCGGGTGCGTTCCTTGTATTGGCAGGTCTGGTAGCACTTCAGAACAAAATGAAGAAAAAGGCAGCACAGAAGGGCAAGAAAGTAACAGAATCAGCAGGCTGTGACGAAGGCGGATGCGCTTCTTGCGGCGGATGCAGCGGTAAAGTGTTCCCAACGGGAAATGAAGAATAGGAGGAGTACATAGATGAAAGAATTATTGATTATTGCAATTGGATCAGCCATTGTAAATAACGTTGTACTCAGCCAGTTCTTAGGAATTTGTCCATTCCTTGGAGTATCCAAAAAGGTTGAGACTGCTTCCGGAATGGGTGGCGCTGTTATTTTCGTTATTACAATTGCTTCATTTTTTACAAGTTTAATTTACAAATTTATTTTAGTACCATTGAATATCGCTTATTTGCAAACGATTGTATTCATTCTTGTAATTGCAGCTCTGGTACAGTTTGTAGAAATGTTCTTAAAGAAGGCGATGCCATCTCTTTATAATGCGCTTGGTGTATATCTTCCGCTGATTACAACAAACTGTGCAGTTCTCGGTGTTGCGCTTACTAACGTTCAGAAAGAATACGGCATTTTAACAGGTGTTGTAAATGGTATCGGAACTTCTGTCGGATTCGCCATTGCTATTGTGATTATGGCTGGAATCCGTGAAAAAATTGAGTACAATGATATTTCAGAGTCTTTCCAGGGAACTCCGATCGTGCTGATTACTGCGGCACTTATGTCTATTGCTTTCTTTGGATTCTCTGGATTGATTTAGGAGGAAACAGACTATGAGTATTACAGGAATTATTATTGCTGCTGCAATCGTAGGCGGCACCGGGTTATTCATTGGTGTGTTCCTTGGTATTGCAGGAAAGAAATTTGCAGTAAAAGTAGATGAAAGAGAAGAAGCTATTTTAGAAGTTCTTCCGGGAAACAACTGTGGAGGTTGTGGATATGCCGGATGTTCTGGTCTTGCGGCTGCTATCGTTAAGGGAGAAGCAGAGGTCGGCGGATGTCCTGTCGGTGGTGCTCCTGTTGCGGCAAAAGTCGGTGAGATCATGGGCGTTGAAGCCGGAACACAGGTACATCAGGTTGCATTTGTAAAATGTGCCGGAACTTGCGATAAGGCAAAACAGGAATACGAATACCACGGATTGAAAGACTGTGTCATGATCAATATGATGCAGGATGGCGGTCCAAAAGCCTGCAATTATGGATGTCTTGGGGAGGGAAGCTGTGTAGCTGCCTGTCCATTTGATGCGATTCATATTGTAAATGGTGTGGCTCTTGTAGATAAAGAGGCATGTAAAGCATGTGGAAAATGTATTGAAGCATGTCCGAAGAAACTGATTGAACTTGTTCCTTATGAGCAGAAACACTTAGTACAGTGCAGCTCAAGAGATAAAGGAAAAGACGTTATGGCGGCTTGTTCTGTTGGTTGTATCGGATGTAAGATGTGTGAAAAAGTCTGTGAATTTGATGCTGTTAAAGTAATCGACAATATCGCACATATTGATCCGGAAAAATGTACAAACTGCGGAAAATGTGCAGAAAAATGTCCGAAAAAGATTATTATGTAACTATTCAGCCATGCGCTGAGAAATTTTATACAGATTGTGCAAGCTTGCTTGCAACAAGATGTATAGAAGGCTCAGCATGTGGCGTTTAGCCATAAACGAGAGCCTTAGCTGTGATAACAGCGAGAAAGACTGCGAAGCAGTCGGGTCGAGTTTAAAGGGCTGGATGGTTAGAAAAGAGGACTTTGAATGAGACGATCTTTCAAAAAAGTTTTATCTGATGGGATGAAATTATTTATAAAAGATATTAAGTCGGCAAAATGGGTGATTATTTTTGTAATCGCCTATTTTGCTTTTTTGAGAAATATTATATTTAGTATGTGTCCGATGGTGATGATTACAGGATATCCTTGTCCTTCCTGCGGGATGACACGTGCAGGAATCAGACTTCTCCATTTGGATTTTGAAGGGGCATGGGAGATTCACCCCTTTATTTACGGAGTGGTGTTGCTTGTAATATTATTTGCATGGAACCGCTATATTCGTCTTCGTCCGATGCCGAAGTATCTTTCGTGGATTGCGGGGATCATGCTGATTGCATTAGTTGTGTTCTATGTGTATCGAGTGAAAAAATATTTTCCCGGTGATCCGCCTATGAGCTATTATAAAGATAATGTAGTAAATAAAATTCGAGGGTTTTTACATCATCTAATATGAAAAAATCGCAACAGAAGTAATATCTGTTGCGATTTTATGCTTATAAGTCAAATTCTTCAAAAAGCAAGAGAGGGAGCAAGGTGATTTACTGGATAATTAAAATTGGTTGTATGTTTTACACTTTCACAATCTGCTGCCGGTATTCATTGATAAATGGCGTCTCGAATTTATCGGTAATCACGCTTTCATATAAATCACTGGCGAAGATATCCTGGTGCAGCATTTGACATCCTGCTTCAGATAAATCCTCCGCCTGTGTGAGTTTTGTGAGCAGAGGAGCTTTGGAAGTGCCTTTTAATAAAGACAGAAGTTCTGCGCTGCTTTTTCGAAAACCGAGGATGTGCGCATAGTGACAGTACCCATTTTTTTTATAATATGTCAGGTGTTCTGTCCGAATATCTAATACGATATGAAGCAGTCCCCGGCTGATTCTTGCGTAAGTCATATCTTTTGTTTTTAATGCGTCACAGAAACCATCAAAGGATTGAAAATCATTTCGCAGATTTATGATTCGGTTTGCTAAATCTTCGGAAATGTCCATATATTTTGTCAGTGTTTCTTTTGTTTCCTGCAAGAGTTTGTATTTTAATAATAGAGAAAAGTCATTTGCATACACTGGATAGCGCGTGCCAAATGTCTCCTTCATAATGCTCTGTGCAGCTGAAGGAAGCTGTCTGTATATGCTTTCTGAAAGATTGTCCTGTATCAATGCCCGGCGGATTGCAGAGGCTGAGCTATAGCTTTCTGTCAGTTCACTTTCGTGGTAGCCTGCGCCAATACGTTTAATAGAATAAGCTTTCATCGAACTGTTCCTTTTATATAGTGCTTTCATATATTCGATACCGAGAATATTGTTGGGCTGGGATAAAATGGCAGCTACGGTCTTTGCATTTACAGAAGATATGCGGTCAGGATCGGTAGAAGGCATGTCGAAATACTGAGTGAGAGCAGTCTGTCTTGCCTGTGGGAATGATACTCCTTTGCGCAAAGCATCTTGCAGGACGTTTTTATAATCGCCCGGTTCTTCTGCCAGAATCCTTGCGATTTTACCAAGCGTCTTGCTGTCTCCGCATTCGCTTCCGAAGCAAATGGAATCAATGCATCCAAGACTGTCAAGCAAAGCTACAGATCCCATAGAAAAAAACTCTGCACTACCGGTGGCAAAGCATACCGGAAGCTCCAACACTAAATCAGCGCCGGATAAGAGTGCAGCTTTCGCTCTTAGGTGCTTTGGCATGATCGCCGGAGTTCCCCGCTGTACAAAATTACCGCTCATAATGACAACTGCAGCATCCGCTCCGGTTACTCGTTTTGCTTCCTGTATATGATAGAGATGTCCATTGTGAAATGGGTTGTATTCTGTAATAAGTCCGACAATATTCATAAAAATCTCCTTGTATATCGCGTTTAAATTGATTATACTATAGAAAGATTATGTAAGCAATATTTTGGGAAGGAGGGTATTCATGGGTCAGGATAAAATGAGCCAGATGACACCAGAAGAGTGGGGGGACGCAGTAGCTCAAGGCGAATTTGATCACGATATCAGTGATATTATCGAAGAACGAGAAGAACTCACGGAAGAACGTATTCTGGAAATGCTTGACAACCGTCAGTTCAAGGAATTAAAAGAAGAACTGGAAAATAACATGTACCCGGTAGACCTTGCCGAGATTTTAGAAGGATTTGAGCAGAAACAGCTTGTAATGGTATTCCGTTTGCTGGCGAAAGAGGAAGCTGCGGAGACTTTTACTTATATGAACAGCGATATGAGAGAGATCTTGATTAATGCGCTTACCGATTCAGAGCTGGAAGAAGTGATGGAAGAGATGTATCTTGACGATACGGTAGACGTATTGGAAGAGATGCCTGCCAATGTTGTAGATCGTCTTCTTATGGCGACAGATGAAGAAAAGAGGGCGCAAATCAACCAATTGCTTCAATATCCCGAAGACAGTGCCGGAAGTGTTATGAATGTGGATTACATTGCACTTAGTCAGGAGATGACTGTCGAAGATGCAATTATGAAGATCCGACAGGTGGGTTTGAACAGAGAGACTATTTATACCTGTTACGTGACAGAGAAGAGACGTTTGATCGGAGTTGTTGATATTAAAGATCTTCTTACGACGGGAGAATCAAGAACCATTGATGAGATCATGGATACGAATATGCTGTATGCACAGACGACAGATGATCAGGAGGAAGTTGCCCGAATGATTACCAAATACGGTCTTATTGCGCTTCCGATTGTGGATCATGAGCATTGTATGGTCGGTATTGTTACCGTTGATGATGCGATGCTTGTCTTACAGGAAGAGGAAACTGAGGATATCAGTATCATGGCCGGTGTCGCTCCGAACGAAGAGTCTTATTTCGGAACGACTGTGTATGAGCATGTGAAGAGTCGTCTTCCTTGGCTGTTGTTCTTAATGCTGTCGGCTACCGTGACGCAGATGATTATGAACAGTTACGAGGCCGCTCTTGCAGTTATGCCGCAGTTGGCAGGATTTATCCCCATGCTGACCGGAACAGGAGGAAACTGTGGTTCACAGAGCTCTACACTTGTAATTCGTGGACTTGCAATTGGAGAGATAGAATTCCGGGATCTTTTTAAAGTCATCTGGAAAGAAGTACGGATTGCAGTCTGCATCAGTATTATTCTTGCAGTGGTCAATGGAGCGCGTATTGTACTTATGGGACAGGGAGATGCCATGATGGCATTAACGATCGGAGCTACAATGGCATGTACGGTTATTATTGCCAAGGTTGTCGGCTGTACCCTCCCGTTAGTTGCCAAGAAGGTGGGGCTTGATCCTGCGATTATGGCGACACCGCTGATCTCTACACTGGTGGATATTAGTACAATCAGTGTATATTTTGCAATTGTAAGTTTTGTATTTCGTTTATAGAGAAAAGAAGAGGACGTGTCTTTTAAGCACGTCCTCTTTTGATATACTAATTTTCTTTTTCTTCATATAATGCACTGTAGATTTCCTATGGTAAAAATGTCTCCGCCCATTCTTTGACATAATTCAAAAATCGTTGAGTTGCAGGGCTTAGAGAAGCAGGTTGGACGAGATATCGTTGCGATGTCTGTAGAGTTTGTGACAAGAGTGCACAATTTTGACGGTCTTGCAATGATCGCTTCTTGTGACAATATTATTGCCGGATGTTATATGGCAGCTATGCGTCTTGATATCCCATCTATGATCGTAACCGGAGGTTCTATGCAGCCGGGACAGTATTGTGGAAAAACAGTGGTAGAGGCTGATCTGGATGCTGCAAGATTCTCAGGAGCAAGCGAAGAAGAATTGATGGATATGGAAGATAACGTATGTCCGTCATTTGGTGCATGTCCATCCATGGGAACTGCAAATACTATGCAGATGCTTGGAGAAGTTTTAAACCTTGTACTTCCGGGCACATCTACGATTCCGGCATCTGACAATGCAAAACTTCGCAAAGCAAGAGAAGCAGGAATGTATATGGTAGAGATGGCAAAAGCCGGAAGAAAGCCTTCTGATCTTATTACAAAAGAAGGACTTATGAACGCAATTATGTTTGATATGGCAGTGGCAGGATCTACGAACGCAGTTTTACATATCTTGTCATATGCATATGAGCTTGGTATTAAGCTTACACTGGCAGATTTTGAAAAATATGCTAAAGAAATTCCGTGTATTAATGCAGTTGTGCCGAGTGGCCCGTATACTGTTGTTGATTTCCATTACGCAGGCGGAGTAATGAATGTAATGAAGATGCTGGAGAGCAAGCTTTATACAGATGTTCCGAGTATGTATGGAAATACATGGGCTGATATGTTATCCAGAGTAAAAGCACAGGAAAACAAAGTAATCCATTCACTGGAGAAACCGTTGTTCAACGAGCCGGGACTTAAGATATTAAGAGGTAACCTGTCACCGAATGGTGCCATCGTAAGACCGACAGCAGTCTATGATGAAGTCAAATACATGAAGGGAAAAGCCAAAGTATTCGAAGGCGACCGTCCTGCATTTGAAGCGATCATGGCAGGTGAGATTGTTCCGGGTGACATTATTGTCATCCGCTATGAGGGATGTAAAGGAGCTCCGGGAATGAAAGAGTTAATGCTGAGTATTGATGCTTGATCGGACTTGGTTTAGATAAGAGTGTTGGACTGATCTCCGATGCAAGATTCTCAGGATTTAACTATGGAGCAATTATCGGACACGTATCTCCGGAAGCGTATGACGGGGGAAATATTGCGCTTGTGGAAAATGGCGATGAGATTGTCATTGATATTCCAAACGGGGAAGTATCCATGCTTGTGTCTGAGGAAGAGTTAGAAAGAAGAAGAGCGGCGTGGGTATGTCCGCCATTAAAAGAAGAAAAAGGATGCCTGAATATTTTTGCCAAGATGTGTCGTCCGGCAGAAGAGGGCGGAGCAATGCAGCCATGGGATCTGGATGCAAAGTTTCACAGATAATCTGAGTTTATAGGGTGTAAAAAACAGGAGGAGAAGGATATGTTATTATTGTCAAGAGAAGATATTAAAAAAGTGTTTACCATTCAGGATGCGATTGAAGCGGATAAAAAAGCGTTCCAGTTAGTAGTAGAAGGAAAATGTGACGCACCGCTGCGTACAAATATTCAGGCGCCGAAGCATGATGGATGTTTTCTGTTTATGCCTGCATATGTAGAAGAAATGGATACAGCATCTTTGAAGATCATTAACATTTTCCCGCACAATATTGATAATGGAATCCCATCTTCACCGGCACAGGTATTATTGATCGATGGAAAAACAGGTGTTGTGACGGCTGTTTTAGATGGAACCTATGTAACACAGCTTCGCACAGGAGCAGCATCGGGGGCTGCTTTTGATGTGCTTGCTAAAAAAGAATGCCGAATCGGTGCGTTGATCGGAACCGGAGGACAGGCAGCTACACAGTTAGAGGCAATGTTAGCAGCAAGAAAGCTGGAAGAAGTCCGTGTATTTGACCTGAACTTTGAGCGTACGAAAGAATTTGCGGCAAAAATGCAGGAAGAGCTGAAAGCATATGGAACAAACATCGTAGCAGTAGAATCTTCAGATGCAGCCATTGACGATGCGGATCTCCTGATTACGGTAACACCATCTTCCAAACCTGTATTTGATGGAACAAAGGTGAAAAAGGGTGCAACCATCAGTTGCGTAGGTGCTTATCAGCATCATATGCAGGAGATGGACCCAGCAATCCTTCCACGTGCATCTAAGATCTATTTTGATTCCGAAGATGCGGTGCTGTCAGAATCCGGGGACATTCTGATTCCACTGGAAGAAGGAATCATCACAAAAGAGGACTTTACCGGAGATCTTGGTGATGTGATCAAGGGAAATGTAGTTGGAAGAGAAAATGATGAAGAAATCATTGTGTTTGAGACAGTTGGTGTCGCAACACAGGACCTCGTTGCAGCAAAGAGCATTTATGAAAAGGCAGTAGCTGCCGGTGTGGGTACAAACTGGGGATAAGATAGTTTGAATTGTTGAGTATATGAGATAGAAGGAGGAGACATTATGCCACATATTGCGATTAAAATGTATCCGGGAAGAAGCGAAGAGCTGAAAAAAGAGATTGCCGTGAAAACAAGAGATTTCCTTGCTCAGGAAATGGGAATGGAAGAGAAATTCTTTTCTGTATCTGTAGAAGATATCGAGAAGGATCAATGGCAGGAAGAAGTAGTAGATAAAATTGCAAAAGACGATTTGTATGTAGAGTCTAATTTTTAACAATATTCTGTACATATAGATAGAACATTTCTCAATGACATGAAAAGAGGCTGGTAGACAAAACCAGTCTCTTTTTCGTTAAAATGTACGAAAAAAGAGACATAAGAGTGGCTTGTATACTACATTCTTTTGTATTATAATGTCAGTAGTAGAAAAAGAAAGGAGTCTATCAGAAATGGGATTCATAGACGAGATTAAAGCAAAAGCAAAAACCTGCAAGAAGACAATTGTTCTTCCAGAGACAGAAGATATCAGAACTTATGAGGCGGCAGAGGCTGTGTTGAAAGAAGGAACAGCAAATCTGATCCTGATCGGAAGTGAAGAGGAGATCGCGAAGAATAAAGGTTCCTTTGACATCAGCGGAGCAACAATTGTTGATCCTGCAACATATGAAAAGACAGATGCGTATATCGCAAAGCTCGTAGAATTAAGGCAGAAAAAAGGTATGACAGAAGAGCAGGCAAGAGAGCTTCTTCTTACAAATTACCTGTATTACGGTGTTATGATGGTTAAGATGAAAGATGCTGACGGTATGGTAAGTGGTGCATGCCACTCAACAGCAGACACATTAAGACCGTGTCTTCAGATCTTAAAGACAAAGCCGGGAACAAAATTAGTTTCTGCATTCTTTGTAATGGTAGTTCCGGATTGTGATATGGGAGCTGACGGAACATTTATTTTCGCAGATTCTGGACTTGAACAGAATCCAGATCCGGAGAAACTGGCTGCAATCGCGCTTTCTTCTGCGGAATCATTTAAGACTCTTACAGGAAAAGAACCAGTAGTGGCTATGCTTTCTCACTCTACAAAGGGAAGTGCAAAACATGCGGATGTAGATAAAGTAGTAGAAGCTACACGCATTGCAAAAGAAAATGCTCCGGAAGGACTTATGCTTGACGGAGAGTTCCAGCTGGATGCAGCGATTGTTCCGGAAATCGGACAGTCCAAAGCACCGGGAAGTCCGGTAGCAGGAAAAGCAAATGTTCTTGTATTCCCGGACCTTGATGCCGGTAATATCGGATACAAGCTTGTTCAGAGACTTGCAAAAGCGGAAGCATACGGACCACTGACACAGGGTATCGCAGCACCGGTTAACGATTTGTCTCGCGGCTGCAGCGCAAAAGATATCGAGGGTGTAGTAGCAATTACAGCAGTACAGTGTATGGCTGCTGAATAAAAATAAGAGAGGTAAATAAAATGAATGTATTAGTTATCAACTGCGGAAGTTCATCTCTGAAATTCCAGCTCATTAACTCTGAGTCAGAGGAAGTTCTTGCAAAAGGTCTCTGTGAGCGTATCGGTATTGACGGACGTCTTACTTATCAGCCGGCAGGTGGGGACAAAGCTGTTTCTGACAAGGCAATGCCAACACACACAGAGGCAATCCAGTTTGTGATTGATGCTTTGACAGACTCTGAGACAGGTGTTGTTAAGAGCCTCGATGAGATCGGAGCAGTAGGACATCGTGTCGTACATGGCGGAGAAAAATTCGCAAATTCCGTTGTAATCACAGAAGATGTTCTGAAAGCAATCGAAGAATGTAATGATCTTGCACCTCTTCACAACCCGGCAAACCTGATCGGTATCAATGCTTGTCAGAAATTAATGCCAAACACTCCAATGGTTGCAGTATTTGATACAGCATTCCATCAGACAATGCCTGAGAAGGCTTATCTCTATGGACTTCCATATGAGTATTATGAGAAATATGGTGTAAGACGCTATGGCTTCCATGGTACAAGCCACAGCTTCGTATCCAAACATGCAGCAGAATTCCTTGGATTAGATCTTGAAAATTCTAAGATTATCGTTGCACATCTTGGAAACGGTGCATCCATCAGTGCTGTATTAAACGGAAAGTGCGTGGACACATCTATGGGACTTACTCCATTGGAAGGTCTTGTAATGGGAACACGTTCCGGTGATATGGATCCGGCAATTATGGAATACCTTGCTAAGAAGGAAGATCTCGATATTGCAGGTGTTATGAATGTGTTAAATAAGAAATCCGGTGTATTCGGATTATCCAAAGGATTATCCAGTGATTTCCGTGATCTGACAGAGGCAATGGAGAACGGAAATAAATACGCAACAGCAGCAGTTGAAGTATTCTGCTACCGCGTAGCTAAATACATTGGATCTTACGTGGCAGCAATGAACGGAGTAGATGCAATTGCATTTACAGCAGGAATCGGTGAAAATGCATATATTGTTCGTGAAAAAGTATGTGAGTATCTTGGATACTTAGGACTTGAACTCAATGCAGAAGAAAATAAAAAGCGTGGAGAAGATCTTGTAATCTCTACTGCAGATTCTAAAGTAAAAGCAGCGGTAATTCCTACAAATGAAGAGCTTGCAATTGCACGTGAGACAGTAGCACTCGTATAGTTTTATTGAACTGAAAAATGTATGTTTCAACACCCTCCCAAGTGATTGGAGAGGGTGTTGATATCTGTTAAAAGAAATTGCGAAAAAAAGCTTTGCAGTTTTACGGAAAATGCAGAAATTTCAGTTGACAAAAAGCTTTTACGTGATATAATAGTTTAAGTGTGAATAGGAGTAGATATTATGAATTTAAACCTATCAGACACTTTATCAGAACCTTTCCGCACGATTGAGACAGACGTACCGGTGGAGATGGAATATTTTCAATCTTCCTTGGGATGTTTTCAAGTAAGCAGGAAAGAAAGCTGCCATATAAAGGTTGAACATGTGAATGAATCGGGAAAGAAGCTGGTCATTACCGGACAGGCTGATGTTACATTAAATATTCCGTGTGACAGATGCTTAAAAGAGGTAGAGGTTCCATTTTCACTTGATTTTGAAAAACATGTGAATCTTGAGGCAGAAGATGATAAAGAATCAGACGAAACAAACTATATTGACGGATATAACCTTGACGTAGACAAATTACTCTATAATGAGATATTGATAGGATGGCCGATGAAAGTTCTATGTAGCGAAGACTGTAAAGGAATTTGCAGCGTATGTGGTCAAAACCTAAATGAGGGAACCTGCGACTGTGAAGATACAGGCCTCGATCCGAGAATGTCAGTTATCCGCGATGTTTTTAAGAATTGTAAGGAGGTGTAACCTATGTCAATCTGTCCAAAGAATAAATCTTCTAAAGCAAGAAGAGACAAAAGAAGAGCTAACTGGAAAATGAGCGCTCCAAACTTGGTAAAATGCAGCAAATGCGGCGAGTTGATGATGCCTCACAGAGTGTGCAAAGCATGTGGCTCTTACAACAAAAAAGAAATCATTGCTCAGGACTAATTGTTACTGAATGAGAGGAAAACAAGGTTTTCGCGTGAGAACGTGGGAACCTTGTTTTTTTGTGTAATTGGAAATTACTTTGTAATCTTTCTATTACATAAAAACGCTCCGCGAAAATGTAACATGTCGCAAGCGACCGCGCTCGGCTCTAGCATGTGCTATGGCACATGCTTTATTTATCTTGTAATATATCGAAGAATGATATATAATAAATATATAGATTGCCGATATATAAAATGCGATGTAGGAAGGGATGGCGAATGATATGAAGAAGAAAGAACGGTTAAAGTATATCCGTATTGTGTTACTGTTTCTTATATTTTTGGTTGTGTTTTTTCCGTGGATGTGTATGGGAAATGAAAGCTTTACAATTCTTGAATTTTATAGAAAAATCACGGCTAACGACGTTCTGACCGAAACAGTTCAAAATGGGGCGATTCTTCAACTGTTGCCGTACTTTTTGATTTTTCCGTTGGCTGCCTCTTGTCTGTCGGGGATAAAAGCAGTGCTTCTTATTTTGGGAATCCGTTCGAGTCTGCTAGGGAAGGTGATATACGGGGCAGAGCTTGTGTATATCGCTACCTATTTTGCGTTTCAAGGGTATATGCCTTGTCCGACAGCGTTGGTTGCTGCGCTTCTTGTTTTTGCGGAATTCATGATCAGTCGTTATGCTTCGGATTATGAGACATTTACAAAAGAATGGGAACGCACAAAGGTAAAGGAGAAACAAGAAAAAAGCGAGAAAAAGAAAAGACTTTTCTTTCAAGGGAAATATGACAAAGAGATTTGGAAAGTTGTTAAAAGAGCAATGACACATCGGAAAAAATCTGTATTCCTCATCTGTATCGGAAACAGTATACTTTTTGCAACATTTTGTGTATTGTTTACAATGTGGGGACATTTGCAGCACGAATACAGTACCGTGGATGCGATTCCGACAACAGGTATTAGTGGAATTGTTCACTCGGCAACGACAGTGACGATAATCTTATATCTCTTTTTTGAAGTATTGGCGTTTTATCATTATGCAAGAAATCGAAGAACGCTGGAGCAGACATTTTGGAGACTGGGGGCAAGGAGTAGTTTCAAGTCACAGGTTCGTTTCCTTGAATACTGTATTTTGATCGTACTGTCTTTTGGAATTGGACATATTTTGGGGATAGGAATTTATCTGTTGGCTTGGGAGAGCTTTCAGAAGCATTCCACAGTTATGCTTCCGCTGAAAGGTTCTTTCCCTGCATATTTAGAAAGCGCAGGTGTGTATTTTGTTGTAGCATGTATTACCGCTTTTCTTACAAATGATAAATGGGGAAGAATAAGAGAAACAGAGTCAGTTCGTTTTAGATATAACTTTTATTGTAATTCCAAGTTTCAAAAAATATTATTCTTCACAGGTGCCCTTATTGCAGGTCTCTCTTTTTATTGTTTTTCAATGCCAAGAAATGGTGAAAATATCTATACGATACTTTTTGGAATCGGCGGCGGTGTCCTTCTTTTGAGCGTTGCCGGAAATAAGAGAAAAGGGAAATGTTTCATGAATAGAACGTCAAGTCTTCTTTTCTTATTGCATTTGGTGTTTTTTGCTGTCCTGTCAATGGATTTAGCAGGAAATTTAACGGCGCCGGAAGCGGCAGCTTTATTTCCATATGACTATGTATGTATGGCTTATGAAGAAGACGAAGAATTATTTCAGAAGATAGAAGAAGAGGATATCGGAGAGGGAAAGTCTTATCCGATGACGAGAGTTACAACTGTGCAGGGGGCCCCGGCAAGTTGGATGGATGTAGCTAATAACTATTATATGAAAGTTATCTGGCCGCAGGGGCAGCATGTAGGTGTTTCTGAAAATACATATAACGAATTACGAAAAAACCTGGGACTTCCGGAGGAAAAGCTCCAATTAAAGCGAGATGAGATCCATATTGTATTTCAACAGGATTTGTCAGTAAAAGCCCATCCGCTGGATTGGTATATGAGTCGGAGAAAGCCATATGTGCGTATTGGACAGCCGCTTCAATATTATCAATTTGTTTCCAGAGAGAGGTTGTATCCTCCAAGAGAAGTTGCCGGCACGGAAAGAGAGGTATTAACCGGAGTGTTCCAAGGTGGAAGAGAAGAAGATCTGGTTGTGTTTTCAGATGACTATTTTGAAAAATTACCGGTTACAGAAGGTCCTTGCAGGCTTTATCTATTGGATGTTCGAAAAGGGAAAGAAAAAGAGGCAAAAAAGAGGCTTGAAAGTTTTCAAAAAGGCCATGCCGAAGATTCTTCATGGTCCCGTTCCATTCAGCCGTGCTACGGAAAAATAGAAAAAGTTCGTGATATTGAAACAGAACGTATGTTGAAAAAAACATCATTACTATTTGAAATCGCACTTCTTATAATGTGCGTATTTCTTATAGAAGCAATGAAAATGCAGTTGGAACGAAAGGAACGACGTCAAAAATATCGTTTACTCTTGTCTCTGGGGGCTTATCGATCTGTACTAAAGTCATTTCTTAAAAGGGAACTTGGAGAAGTTTTCATAAAACCACTTATTTACGCCATGTTATTGTCTGTGCCATTGGCTGTGATTACTTGTTATCTTCGCAAAATGACGTATTCGGAAATAATTGCTTTTGCGGGGGCCTGTCTGCTGCTGTGGGGGATTTATTTTGTGATACACGCAGCAGTATATGGAATCATATATCGTAATGAGGAGGAGCATTGTTTATGAAGATCGAATTAAAAGGAATTAAAAAAACATATGTGTCAGCAGGAGCTGAGAACCTTTCAGTGGATGTATTGAAAGGATTTGATGTTGTGATCGGGCAGGGAGAATATGTGTCATTTATCGGGAAATCAGGATGTGGGAAAACTACGCTTCTTAAAATTATGGGACTTCTGATGTCGCCAACGGAAGGCGAACTATTCATAGACGGAAGAAAGATTTCCGGGCTTTGGACAGACGAGTTGGCAGATATACGCAGAAGGAGAATGGGATTTGTATTTCAGGAATATGAACTTCTCAGTGAAATAACTGCCCTTGACAATGTGATTCTTTCGGGGCTTCTGGATAAAAGGAATAAAGAAGAACTGGTAAAGCGCGCGCATGAGCTTTCGGAATATCTTGAGATTGATCGACAGCTATTAGGAAAGTATCCGCAGGAATTATCCGGTGGAGAGAAGCAAAAAATTGCCATAGCAAGAGCCTTATGTAACGATCCGCCGTTCTTATTTGCCGACGAGCCTACGGGAAATCTGGATGATGCCTCCAGCAAAGTGGTGGAAGATATTTTTGATATACTTCACAGCGAAATGAAGAAAACAATTATTTTAGTAACTCACGATCTTGATTTTGCAAATAAAAGTGAGAAGAAATATTCTATACAGAGCGGAAGATTAGTGGTTGAATAGAACAGCTTTTTTTGCAACAAATATTGATTTTTATAGTAATGTTTAGTAGAATGAACTCTAGCAGTATTGCGCTTAGATACTGTCAGGAGGAAAGATCATGGAAGATATGACAAAAGTAGTGTTAGATGCCATGGGAGGTGACAATGCTCCGGGAGAAATCGTCAAGGGAGCAGTAGACGCTCTTGGAAGAGAAGCAAGCCTTCACATTGTTCTTGTGGGACGAAAAGAAGATATTGACCGAGAACTGGCTAAGTATTCTTATGATAAAAACCGCATAGAAGTTGTTCATGCAGAGGAAGTCATTGAGACTGCTGAGCCACCGGTAAATGCCATTCGAAAGAAGAAAGATTCTTCCATCGTAGTAGGTATGAAGATGGTGAAAGAAGGGCAGGCGGACGCTTTTGTATCGGCAGGCAGTTCCGGTGCCATTTTGGTAGGCGGTCAGGTGATCGTCGGAAGAATTAAAGGGGTAGAAAGACCACCGCTTGCTCCGTTGATTCCTACAGAAAAAGGAGTATCGCTTCTGGTAGACTGTGGAGCGAATGTGGATGCAAGACCATCCCACCTTGTACAGTTTGCGAAAATGGGTTCTATTTACATGGAGCATGTAATGGGAATTAAAAATCCAACCGTTGGAATTGTGAATATTGGTGCAGAAGAAGAAAAAGGAAATGCGCTTGTGAAAGAGACGTTTCCACTGTTAAAAGAAGAAAAGAGTATCAATTTTATCGGAAGCGTAGAGGCAAGAGAGATTCCCAGCGGTCAGGCAGATGTTATCGTCTGTGAAGCATTTGCAGGAAATATTATTCTGAAACTTTTTGAAGGTGTAGGAAATACGCTGATTCGCGAGATCAAAGGCGGTATGATGAAGAGCTTAAGAAGTAAAATTGGAGCGCTTCTTGTGAAACCGGCGTTAAAAGAGACACTGAAGAAGTTTGACACAGCAGAGCACGGAGGAGCACCGCTTCTTGGACTTAATGGTCTGGTAGTGAAGACACACGGAAGTTCTAAATGTAAGGAGATCAGTAATACGCTGGTTCAGTGTGTGACTTTTAAGAATCAGAGAATTAACGAGAAAATCAGAGAAAGTATTCAAGCGGAGTAGATTCCGTTGGATAGATGTATTATGAATGAAAAAGGAGAACGATTATGGAATTTGAAAAATTAAAATCAATTATCATGGATGTGTTAAATCAGGATGCACAGGAGATTACAATGGAGTCTACGTTTGTAGATGATCTGGGTGCAGATTCTCTGGATATTTTTCAGATCATCATGGGAATTGAAGAAACCTTTGATATCGAAATTGATAATGATGAAGCGGAGAAGATCGTTACAGTAGGGGATGCTGTAGAGCAGATCAAAAATGCAATTAACGACTAGGCATAGAAGAGAAACGAAAAAGCCCTAAAGGGCTTTTTCGTTTTATGAGGTATCTTATTATGGAAAAAAATATCGAAGAATTAGAACAAAAGATTGGATATAAGTTTGTAAATAAAAATCTGTTGAAACATGCAATGCGTCACAGTTCTTATACAAATGAGAAACAGCTCCCAAAAAGTGAGTGTAACGAGAGATTGGAATTTTTAGGAGACGCGATTTTAGAACTGGTATCCAGTGAATTTTTATTTTTTGCCGACGAAGAAATGCCGGAAGGAGAACTGACGAAGTCAAGGGCAAGTATGGTGTGTGAACCGTCTCTTGCTTTCTGTGCGAGGGAAATTGATCTTGGGGAATATCTGATCCTTGGAAAAGGAGAGGAAGCGACAGGAGGAAGAAAGAGAGATTCTCTGACCTCGGATGCATTAGAAGCATTGATCGGAGCTATTTATATTGACGGTGGTTTTGCTAATGCAAAAGAGTTTATTATGAAATTTGTATTGAATGATCTGGAAAATAAAAAACTCTTTTTCGATAGCAAGACTATCTTGCAGGAAATCGTGCAATCAGAGTATAAAGAAGGTATCAGATACGAGATGATCGGAGAGTCCGGACCGGATCACAACAAAATCTTCCAATATGCGGTATATATCGGTGAAGAGAAGTTCGGAATAGGAACAGGAAGAACGAAAAAGGCTGCGGAACAAAGTGCTGCTTATGAGAGTATTTTAAAACTGCGGGCAAAAAACAAAAAGTAGGTGAAATATGTATTTAAAGAGTATAGAAGTTCAGGGCTTTAAATCCTTTGCCCATAAGCTGAAATTTGATTTTCACAATGGAATTACCGGAATCGTGGGACCGAATGGAAGTGGAAAAAGTAATGTAGCAGATGCGGTGCGTTGGGTACTTGGAGAACAAAGAGTGAAACAGCTTCGCGGAGGTACCATGCAGGACGTTATTTTCTCCGGTACAGAAAATCGGAAGCCGCTAAGCTATGCGTCCGTTGCGATTACCTTGGACAATTCGGATCATCAGCTTCCCATTGATTATGAAGAGGTAACGGTAGCGAGAAAATTATATCGTTCCGGTGAAAGTGAGTATCTGATTAACGGAAGCACATGCAGATTAAAAGATGTCAATGAATTGTTCTATGATACCGGTATCGGAAAAGAAGGCTATTCTATTATCGGACAGGGACAGATTGACAAGATTTTAAGTGGTAAGCCGGAAGAGAGAAGAGAGCTTTTTGATGAAGCGGCAGGAATTGTAAAATTTAAAAGAAGAAAACTTCTATCCGTGAAAAAGCTGGAGGAAGAGCGTCAAAATCTTCTGCGTGTCAATGATATTTTGGCGGAGTTGGAAAAGCAGATCGGATCTTTGGAGAGACAGTCTGAGAAGGCAAGAGAATATTTAAAGAAGAAAGAGTCCTTAAAAACTTACGATATCAATATGTTCCTGTTGGAGACAGAACGTATTCGGGAACAATTAAGAAGTGCGGAAGAGAAGCTTGCAGTGACTCAGGAGGAACTGTCGGAAGCCGGTGTCCGGTACGAGGACATGAAGCAGGAATACGAAGCTGTAGAAGAACAGGTGGACACCATTGATGAGTCTATTGAAAGGGCGAAGAACCAACTCAATGAGACTACTATGTTAAAGCAGCAGCTGGAAAATAAAATTGCGATCTTAAAGGAACAGATTAAGAGCGCTCATATGAATGATGAACATTATGCACAGAGAGCGCTTACCATTCAGTCTGAACAGGAAGTAAGGAAGCAGCAACTTAAGGAACTGAATCAAGAACAGGAAAGTCTTCAAAGAGAACTTGGGGAACGAAAAACACTGGAGGATGCGGCAAGGGAAGAATTGATCGAAGTACAGAGCAGGATCGCTTCCTTGTCTGACGGAATTGAGAAAAATAAAAGCGATATTATAGAACTTTTAAATAGTCGTGCATCAACGAAAGCAAAGATTCAGAAATACGATACAATGCTGGAACAGATTCAAGTTCGCAAAGCGCAATTAAACCAGCGGATTTTAGAAGCAAGAAGTGAAGCGGAGATTCAAAACGAAGAAAAGAATAAATACGCAGGCGAGCTTCAGACAATTTCTGATGAGATCATTAAGTTTAGCAAAGAACACAGTGATTATGAGAAGAAGATTGATGAGATTCAAGAGACTCTGGCAAAAGAGACGGAGAAGTTCCGAATTGGTCAGACCGCATATCACAGAGAGCAGTCCAGACTTGAATCTTTGAAAAATATTACAGAGCGCTATGACGGTTACGGTAATAGTATCCGTAAGGTGATGGATAACAAACATCGCGAGCAGGGGCTTCTTGGAGTTGTGGCGGATATTGTCAAAGTAGATAAAGAATATGAAGTTGCCGTGGAGACTGCACTTGGCGGCAGCATCCAGAATATTGTCACAGAGGATGAAGACACTGCAAAACGCATGATCCAATTTCTTAAGAAAAATAAATTCGGACGTGCCACATTTCTTCCATTGACGAGTATTCAGTCTTATGGAAATTTCCATAAGCCGGAGGCTTTAAAAGAGAACGGAGTAGTCGGAGTTGCCAGTACGCTTGTGAAAGTGGATGCAAAATATAAAGATCTGGCAGGCTATCTTCTTGGCAGAACACTGGTGGTAGATCACATTGATCACGGAACAGCCATTGCAAGAAAATATAAGCAGTCAATCCGTATTGTGACTTTGGAAGGAGAGCTTATTAACCCCGGCGGTTCCATGACAGGTGGAGCGTTTAAGAATTCCAGTAATCTGTTGAGCAGACGCCGTGAAATAGAAGAATTTGAAAAGACTGTGAAACAGTTGAAATCTGAGATGGATCAGTTGGAAGAATATTGTAACGGACTTCGAAAGGAAAGAGCCGGTTATTATGAAGAGATTGAATCCTTAAAGGAAAAACTTCAGAAGGCTTATGTCATCCAGAATACAGCCAAGATGAACGTAGATCAGGCGGAAGGACGCATCAGATCCATTTTCAATACGTTGGAGGATATAGAGTCCGAAGCTGAAAATCTGGACCGTCAGATCACAGATATTGTAGATAATCAGGAATCTATTACCGTAGAGCTTGATACTTCAGAACATCTTGAAGAGGAATTATCCGGTAAGATAGATAATGAGCAGAGCATACTTGAAAAAGAGCGAGAGCTCGAGGCGGAAAAGCAGAAGACAGTAGAAGAAATCCACCTTGTCAGTGCGGGACTGGAGCAAAAGGAAGCCTTTGTTGTAGAGAATGTGACTCGAATTCGTGACGAACTGGAAAAGTTTGCTCAGGAGATGAAAGAGCTGGAAGAAAGTAAAGGCGGCACATCCAAAGAGATTGAAGAAAAAGAAGAACAGATTGCGGATCTTAGACAGACAATTGAAAATTCAAAAGAATTATTTACGGAGATTCAGCAGGAAATCGAGAAATTCAAAAAAGACAGAGAAATGCTGAATCAGCAGCATAAGACATTTCTTCAGAAGAGAGAAGAGCTGTCCAAGCATATGTCACAGCTTGACAAAGAAGTATTTCGTCTGGAAAGTCAGAAAGAAGGATATGAGGACGCTTCTGAAAAGCAGATCAATTATATGTGGGAAGAATATGAGATCACGTATAATCACGCCCTTGAGCTCAGAGACGAAAATTTGACAGACCTGTCTAAAATGAAGAAGAGAATCTCTGAATTAAAAGGAGAAATCCGAAGTCTTGGAGATGTCAATGTCAATGCGATCGAAGATTATAAAAATGTGTCGGAGCGTTATGAATTTCTAAAGACACAGCACGATGATCTTGTGGAGGCAGAGGCGACTCTGGAGCAGATTATTGAAGAACTGGATGCCGCAATGCGAAAACAGTTCAAAGAGCAGTTTGCTAAGATCTGTTCAGAATTTGATACAGTATTTAAGGAACTCTTCGGTGGCGGTAAGGGAACTTTGAAACTGATGGAGGATGAAGATATCTTAGAGGCGGGAATCCGTATTATTGCACAGCCGCCGGGGAAAAAGCTTCAGAATATGATGCAGCTGTCAGGTGGAGAAAAGGCGCTTACGGCAATCGCACTTCTTTTCGCGATTCAGAACTTAAAACCGTCTCCGTTCTGTCTTCTTGATGAGATCGAGGCGGCGCTGGACGATAATAATGTTACAAGATTTGCAAAATATCTTCATAAGTTGACGAAATATACACAGTTTATAGTGATTACACATCGAAGAGGAACTATGACGGCGGCAGATCGACTGTACGGTATTACCATGCAGGAAAAAGGCGTATCCACCTTGGTTTCTGTAAGTCTTTTAGAAGATGAATTGGATGCATAGAGAGGAGTTTGCTATGGCAGAGGAAAAGAAAACTGGTTTCTGGGGGCGTTTGGTTTCAGGACTCAGTAAAACGAGAGATAATATTGTGTACGGGATGGACAGCATTTTCAATGGATTTTCACATATTGATGAAGATTTCTATGAGGAATTAGAAGAGGTTCTTATTATGGGGGATCTTGGTGTGCAGGCAACGTATGACATTTTGGACGACTTAAGGGACAAAGTCAAAGAACGTCATATTAAAGAGCCTTCTGATTGCAGAGAAATTTTGATTGGAAGCATTAAAGAACAGATGGATGTAGGCGAAGCAGCATACGAATTTGAAGATAAAACGTCTGTCGTTATGGTGATTGGTGTTAACGGCGTGGGAAAGACAACGACCATCGGGAAATTGGCAGGAAAGCTAAGAGCGCGGAATAAGAAGGTGATTCTGGCAGCGGCAGACACTTTCCGTGCGGCGGCAGGAGAGCAGCTTAAGGAATGGGCAAATCGGGCACAGGCGGAACTGATCGGCGGTCAGGAAGGCTCTGATCCGGCGTCTGTAGTGTATGATGCAGTTGCAGCTGCTAAAGCAAGACATGCAGATGTAATGCTCTGCGATACGGCAGGAAGACTCCATAATAAAAAGAATCTAATGGAAGAATTGAAAAAAATGAACCGGATTATTGATCGTGAATTTCCGGAGGCATTCAGAGAGACATTAGTAGTCCTCGATGCCACTACTGGGCAGAATGCGTTACAGCAGGCGAAGGAATTCAATGAAGTAACTGATATTACAGGAATTGTTCTTACCAAAATGGATGGAACAGCAAAGGGCGGTATCGCCGTGGCGATTCAAGCAGAGCTTGGCATTCCGGTAAAATATATCGGAGTTGGTGAGTCTATAGATGATCTGCAAAAATTTGATGCAGATACATTTGTAAATGCGTTATTTACAACAGGAGAAGTTTAGAATCAGACAATGAGAGAACAGAAGGGAGAAGTAAGATGGACAAGTTAACATTAGAGAAATTCGAACAGGCAAGTGAAATCGTAAAAAAAGTAACGCTTCCGACAAAGCTGGTATACAGTGAATATTTGAGTCAGCAGACCGGTGGAAGAATCTATTTGAAACCGGAAAATATGCAGTATACAGGTGCTTATAAGGTGCGTGGTTCGTATTATAAGATCAGCACATTGAGTGAAGAAGAACGCGAAAGAGGACTGATCACTGCTTCCGCAGGAAACCATGCGCAGGGAGTTGCTTATGCAGCGTCCAAATTCGGGTGTAAAGCGACAATCGTTATGCCGACGGTGACTCCGCTGATCAAAGTAAACCGTACAAAAAGCTACGGTGCAGAAGTCATCCTTCATGGAGATGTGTACGACGATGCCTGTGCCTATGCACTGAAGCTTGCAGAAGAAAAGGGTTATACATTTGTACATCCATTTGATGACCTTGATGTAGCTTGCGGACAGGGAAGTATTGCAATGGAAATCGTGCAGGAGCTTCCTACAGTAGATTATATTCTCGTTCCGATCGGTGGCGGCGGACTGGTAACAGGTATCTCCACTTTAGCGAAAATGCTGAATCCGAAGATTAAAGTGATCGGTGTAGAGCCAAAATCAGCAGCGAGCATGACTGCGGCCTTGAAGGCAGGGGAACCTGTAACATTGGAATCTGCAAACACAATTGCTGACGGTACTGCGGTCAAACGTGTTGGAGAAACAATCTTCCCATATGTACAGGAAAATATTGATGATGTGCTTCTGGTAGAAGATGATGAACTGATCGGTGTATTCCTTGATCTGGTGGAAAATCATAAAATGGTAGTTGAAAATTCCGGTCTTTTGACAGTTGCTGCACTGAAACAACTTGATTTAAAAGGTAAGAAGGCAGTTTCTGTTTTAAGCGGAGGAAATATGGACGTAATCACCATGTCCTCTGTGGTACAGCACGGATTGATTCAGAGAAACAGAATCTTCTCCGTATCTGTACTGATGCCGGATAAAGCGGGTGAACTTGTGAAGGTGGCAACACTGATTGCCAACAATAACGGAAACGTTATCAAACTGGAGCATAACCAGTTTGTAAGCACCAACCGTAATGCGGCAGTGGAGCTTCGTCTGACCATTGAAGCATTCGGAACAGAGCATAAGCATGAGATCATGCAGGCGCTGGAAGACGAAGGTTTCCGTCCGAGAGAAATCGGAGCAAAATTATATTAAAAAAAAAGAGCGTTGAATAACAGAAAAAGGCAGTTGAAAATCAAAAGAGATTTTCAATTGTCTTTTTTGTTTTTTTGCAGGAAATGAATGTGTGAAGAATTTATCACTTTATCTTGACATAGCAAGAAAGAAGTGTATAATTGTATACAATGATACAAAACAAAAGAAAGAGAGAGAAGACATCATGGAAAATCGTAAGGTATATTTAAACCATAGTAATAATCTGTTGCAGTTAGAAGAGCATATGTATCCGTTAGTGGATGTGGAAAAGCCGAATGTTTTCCGTAATCTGTTTCACTATGATGAAATCCCAAAGATTGCGTTTAACGATCGTATTGTACCGCACTGTATGCCGGATGAGATCTGGATCACAGATACTACTTTCCGGGATGGTCAGCAGTCCAGAGCGCCATACAGCACAGAACAGATTGTTAAGATCTATGATTACTTTCACAAATTAGGCGGACCGAATGGTAAAATCCGTCAGAGTGAATTTTTCCTTTACAGTAAAAAAGACCGTGATGCAGTATATAAATGTATGGAAAAAGGGTACCAGTTCCCGGAAGTTACAAGCTGGATTCGTGCAAATAAGAAGGATTTTGAACTGGTAAAGGAAATCGGAATGAAAGAGACCGGAATACTGGTAAGCTGTTCGGATTATCACATTTTCTACAAAATGAAAATGACAAGAAAAGAGTGTATGGAGCATTATCTGTCAGTTGTCCGGGAATGTCTGGAAACGGGAATCAGCCCAAGATGCCATTTGGAGGATATTACAAGAGCAGACATTTACGGATTCGTTATTCCGTTCTGTCTGGAGCTTATGAACTTAATGAATGAATACAAGATTCCGGTTAAAATTCGTGTGTGCGATACGATGGGGTACGGAGTGAATTACCCGGGAGCGGTGATTCCGAGAAGTATTCCGGGGATTATTTACGGACTTCGAATCCATGCAGGCGTGCCAAGCGAGTTGATTGAGTTCCACGGACACAATGACTTCTATAAGGCAGTAAGCAATTCCAGTACCGCATGGCTCTATGGTGCCTCCAGCGTCAACTGTTCGTTATTTGGTATTGGAGAACGTACAGGAAATACACCGCTGGAAGCAATGGTATTTGAGTATGCGCAGCTTAGAGGTACATTAGACGGGATGGATACAACAGTGATCACTGAGCTGGTAGAGTACTATGAAAAAGAGATTGGATATCAGATTCCGGTACAGACTCCATTTGCAGGAAAGAATTTTAACGTGACAAGAGCCGGTATCCATGCAGATGGTCTTCTTAAAAATGAAGAGATTTATAATGTGTTTGATACACAGAAATTCTTAAACCGCGCACCGCTTGTGGCAGTGTCGAATACTTCCGGTCTTGCCGGAATCGCACACTGGATCAACACCTATTTTAAATTAAAAGATGACAAGAAGGTGGATAAAAATTCCGAGCTTGTAGCAATGATCAAAGCGTGGGTAGACAATGAATATGAGGGAGGCCGTGTGACAGTTCTTACAGATGAAGAACTCTTGAAGGTTATAGATGATGCCTGTAAGAAGCTTGGAGTAAGCCTGCTCTAGTCTGGGTATTATTTTGATACGGTATGTGATGATAGAAATGAGAAGGTGAAAATAAATGGAAGAATATCAGGATAATTCATTAAGAGGCAGAGTTTTTCGAAAGCTTCGGGAAGATATTTTATCTGGCGTCTATGAAGACCAGGAAGAGCTTCGGGAAATTACGATCGGAGAAGAGCTGGGAGTCAGCAGAACACCGGTCAGGGAAGCTTTGCGGCAATTGGAGCTGGAAGGACTGGTGACGATTATTCCGAACAAAGGAGCGTATGTCACAAGTATCAAGGCAAAAGATGTGGCAGACATTTATCATGTCCGCTCTATGCTGGAAGGCTTGTGTGCGCGCTGGGCAACCGAGCATATTACAGAAGAACAGATCGGAAGACTGGAAGAGATTCTTGTATTATCGGAATTTCATGTACAAAGAGGGAACGGAGATACTGCTCAGGTATCAGAACTTGATGGAAAATTTCATCAAGTCTTGTATGAAGCGTCAGATAGTCGTATACTGAAACATGTATTATCTGATTTCCACAAATATGTACAGATGGCGAGAAGGTTATCTGTAAAGAAAAAGGAAAGAGCAGAAAAATCAATCGCAGAGCACAGAGATATTCTGGAGGCCATTAGGAACAAAGACGCCGATCTGGCTGAGAAGCTTGCGAATCAACACATTATGCATGTGATGGAGAACCTGCATATGGAGAATTAATGAATGTATGGTTTGAAAATCAAGAAAAGGAGAATGGAAATATGGCGAAGATTAAAATGACAACCCCTATCGTTGAGATGGACGGAGATGAGATGACACGTATCCTCTGGAAGATGATCAAAGAAGATCTTTTGGAACCATATATTGAATTGAATACAGAGTATTATGACTTGGGACTGGAATATAGAAACGAAACGAATGATCAGGTAACTATAGATGCGGCAAATGCGACAAAGAAATATAAAGTGGCTGTAAAATGTGCGACGATCACTCCGAATGCAGCCCGTATGACAGAATACAATCTGAAGGAAATGTGGAAGAGCCCGAACGGAACGATCCGTGCAATTTTAGACGGAACCGTATTTCGTGCGCCGATCGTAGTGAAGGGAATCGAACCATGTGTGAAGAATTGGAAGAAACCGATTACAATCGCAAGACACGCGTATGGCGATGTATATAAAAATACAGAAATGAAGATTCCGGCAGCGGGAAAAGTAGAGCTTGTATATACTGCGGAAGATGGAACAGAAGTGCGGGAACTCGTACATAATTATACCGGCGCCGGTGTGGCTCAGGGAATGCACAACTTAAATGATTCTATTGAAAGTTTTGCAAGAAGCTGTTTTAATTACGCACTGGATACAAAACAAGATCTCTGGTTTGCGACAAAAGATACGATTTCCAAGAAATATGATCACACCTTTAAAGATATTTTCCAGGAGATTTTTGATACAGATTATAAAGAAAAGTTCGAAGATGCAGGAATCACGTATTTCTACACATTGATTGATGACGCAGTGGCACGCGTGATGAAGTCAGAAGGCGGTTACATCTGGGCATGTAAAAACTATGATGGAGATGTGATGAGTGACATGGTATCATCCGCCTTTGGTTCCCTTGCAATGATGACTTCTGTGCTTGTATCTCCGGATGGATATTACGAATATGAGGCGGCGCACGGAACTGTACAGCGTCATTACTACAAGCACTTAAAAGGAGAAGAAACATCCACCAACTCCGTAGCAACAATCTTCGCATGGACAGGAGCACTCAGAAAACGGGGAGAATTAGACGGAAATCAAGAATTAATGGAATTTGCAGATAAATTAGAAAAAGCAACGATTGATACAATCGAAGAAGGAAAAATGACAAAAGATCTGGCACTGATCACAACACTTCCGAATCCGACAGTATTAAACAGCGAAGGATTTATCAAAGCAATCGCAGAAAAATTGTAAAAAAGGACACCCCAGAAGTTAAATTGGGACGTAGCATTTTGTAAAAATGCTACGTCCCAATTTACAATTATTCTTCCAGCTCTTCCCATTTTTCATATAATTCTTCTAATTCTTCTGCGATAGTGGCTTTTTCCTGTGCCAGTTCCTGGCATTTTACGGAATTGGTGAAGATTTCTTCTTTCATCATAAGCTGGCCGATTTCGCTGTCTCGTTCTTCCAGAGCTGTAATTCGTTCTTCTGTTTTTCGTAAATCGTTTTGACGTTTTCGTTCTTTTGCCTGTGCTTCTTTCTGCTCCTGCCAGCTTAATTTATTCTCGGAAGGAGCGGAAGCGGAGGAAGAGGAGTCCGACACGGGTACATTAGATGTGTATGCAGCGGTCAGCTCTTCTTTTTTCTCTAAATAATAATCATAATTTCCGATATAGTTGACGAATTTTTGATTTACCAGATCAAGAATCCTTGTGGCAGTCTGGTTGATGAAATAACGGTCATGGGAGACGTAGAGCAGTGTTCCGGTGTAATCATTTAAAGCGTGCTCTAAAATCTCTTTGGATGCGATGTCTAAGTGGTTGGTAGGCTCGTCCAAAATAAGGAAATTGGCTTCGGAGAGCATCAGCTTTGCAAGAGAGACTCGACCTCTTTCTCCGCCGCTTAAATCGCCGATCAATTTAAATACATCATCCCCGGTGAAAAGAAAGGCTGCCAGCATATTGCGAATCTCAGTATTTGTAAGAGACGGATAATCGTCGGAAATTTCATCAAAAATGGTTTTCTCCATATGAAGAACATGGTGTTCCTGATCATAATATCCAATATGTACATTTGTTCCCAAGGTAAAAGAACCATGGTCTGCATCTACAAGTCCATTTAATATTTTAAGAAGCGTTGTTTTGCCGGTTCCATTGTCACCGATGATTGCCACATGCTCGCCGCGCTTGATCTCAAAAGAAACATCCGAGAACAGCTGCTGTGGTGGGAATGCTTTGCTTAAATGTTCGATGGATAAAACATCATTTCCGCTGACAACCGACGGGGTGAGTGTCAAATGGATGTCGGTGTTGATCTCCTGTGGTTTTTCAATGCGCTCAATCTTATTCAACATCTTTTCGCGGCTTTCAGCACGTTTGATAGATTTCTCGCGGTTGAATGAACGAAGCTTTTCAATTACGGCTTCCTGATGTTTGATTTCCTGCTGCTGGTTTAAATATTCTTTTAACCGTGCTTCTCTAAGTTGTTTTTTCTTGTAGGAAAAGTCACTGTAATTTCCAAGGTATGTCATAACCTGACCAGCTTCAACCTCAATAACCTTTGTGACAATACGGTTTAGAAAATAGCGGTCGTGAGAAACGATGAGAACAGCGCCTGTATAGTTGAGAAGATAAGTTTCCAGCCACGTGATAGAGTTTAAGTCCAAATGGTTTGTGGGCTCATCAAGAAGCAGAATATCGGGCTTGGTAAGAAGCAGTTTTCCAAGAGACACTCTTGTTTTCTGACCTCCGGAAAGTGTGGAGACTGGTCTTGAAAATTCGTCCTCTTGAAAGCCGAGACCTTTTAGCACACCGGTGATCTCACTTTCGTAGGCATAACCATTTTCGCGTTCAAAGGCTGCGGTTAAGCGGTTGTAAGTCTCCATGCGGCTGGCAAGCTCACTGCCCGAGAGATCTTTTAATTCTAATTCAATCTTTCGAAGCTGTTCTTCCATAGCAATAAGATGTGCCTTGGCAGATTTGACTTCGTCATAAATAGAATTGGAGCTATCCATGTTTTGGTGCTGTGCCAGATAGCCAAGTGTCTTTCCTCTTGTCAGGATTACATTTCCGCTGTCTGTCGGAAGTTCACCTACGATCATTTTCAGGATGGTGGATTTTCCGGCGCCGTTAGGTCCTACAAGAGCAGCCTTTTCGTGGTCTTCTATATGAAAGGAACCATTATCAACAATGATTTTTTCTTCAAATGCTTTACTGATTCCGTGACATGCAAGTATCATATGTAACCTCCTATATCTATAACATACGACCTTATTATAGCGAAAAGAACATAAAAAAACCACTAAAAGTTTGACTTTGAAACCACAATTTTATATAATAATTTATAGAGAGTGAATGGGAAGGTGAGAAAATTGGAGAGCAGAGACATTTCTCAGGCAGTAATAAGACGACTGCCAAGATATTATCGATATCTCGGAGAGCTTCTGGAAAACGGAGTGGAAAGGATATCTTCAAACGATTTAAGTAAACAAATGAAAGTAACTGCATCTCAGATTCGTCAGGACTTGAATAATTTTGGTGGATTTGGACAGCAAGGCTACGGATATAATGTGAAATACCTGTATACAGAGATTGGAAAGATCCTCGGACTGGAGGAAGATCATAACATTGTGATCATTGGTGCCGGTAATCTCGGACAGGCTCTGGCAAATTATGCAGCTTTTGAGAAGAGAGGGTTTATTTTAAGCGGTATTTTTGATGTGAATCCAAGACTTCAGGGGATGACGATTCGTGGTGTCCCAATACGGATGATGGATGAACTAAAATCTTTTGTGAAGGAAAATGATGTTGAGATCGCGGTGCTTACGATACCGAAGGAGAAGGCTATTGAAGTTGCAAATATGCTGGTAGATAACGGAGTTCGTGCGATCTGGAATTTCGCACATACAGATCTGAATCTTCCGGAGAATATAATTGTAGAGAATGTGCATTTGTCAGAAAGTCTGATGCAATTATCTTATAACATCAGCCGCTATAAGGAAGAGCATAAGGAATAGTGATACAGAGACGTATGAGAAAGGCTTGTGCATGGCAGGCTTTTACTCATACGTTTTTTTCTATGAAGGAGGATGAACGAATATGCAATATCTTCCCAATGGGATGCAGATGAAGGAAGCGGATACTTATACGATAGAGCAGGAACATATTCCGTCTTCAGAGCTTATGGAACGGGCGGCGAACGCATGCGTATCCTGTATGATAGATAGCGGTTATGATCTTGGAAATATACTGATTGTATGTGGAAAAGGAAATAATGGCGGAGACGGGCTGGTGATGGCGGAGATCTTCAAAAAGAAAGGGTATCCTGTCACGGTGTATCAAATTCATCCGTCTGCCGGTGACGAATATCCACAAGGTGAATATAGTATTATAGTAGATGCCATGTTCGGTGTAGGATTAAATCGTCCGGTGCAAGGAGTTTATGCGAAGACGATTGAACATATGAATGCGTCATCCGGTGTCAAGGTTGCAGTTGACATTCCCTCGGGAATCAGTTCTGACAGCGGATGCGTGTTAGGAACAGCTTTTCGTGCAGATCTTACGGTTACGTTCCAAGCGAAAAAGGCAGGACACATCCTCTATCCGGGAAGAAGCTATGCCGGAGAAGTGGTTGTGGCAGATATAGGAATCACAACAAATATTTTTGAGCGTAATAAAAGTGTTGCCTGCTGCTATGATAAAGAGGAATACTGGAGATTCCTTCCCGAGCGAAGAAGAGATTCACATAAGGGAACTTATGGAAGACTTCTTGTGATCGCAGGAAGCGAAGGGATGAGCGGCGCAGCTTATTTTAATGCAGCTGCGGCATACCGAACAGGTGCCGGACTGGTGGAAATCTATACTTCCGGAGCAAATCGCATTGTGCTGCAGAGTCTTCTTCCGGAGGCAATCGTTACCACATACGATTCCTATGAAGAAGAAAAATTAAGAGAACTTCTTGATAAAGCAGATGCAGTATGCATTGGCTCGGGGCTTGGAACCGGGAAAAAGGCAAAAAAGATTCTGCGAACTGTTCTTCGGGAAGCAAAGGTGCCATGTGTCATTGATGCGGATGGGTTAAATCTTCTGGGCGAGTATCCGGAATACATGGAACTTTTGCGTGAAGGAAGATTTGTTCTGACCCCTCACATGAAGGAAATGTCAAGACTTACGGGAGTTGGCATCAAAAAGATCAAGGAACAGAGAATTCCGTTGCTTGAAGAATTCGTACAGGAATATGGATGCACATGTATATTGAAGGATTCCTGCACCATTGTGTCAGCGGAAGGGGAACATACTTATGTGAACCAATCCGGAAATGAAGCAATGGCGAAGGGAGGAGCCGGTGATGTGCTGGCAGGAATTGTTGCAGGACTTCTGGTACAAAAAGTGCCGGAGAGAGAGGCAGCTGTTCTTGGTGTATATGCACATGGAACATGTGGAGATCTTGCAAGAGATGAGTTGGGAAGCTACAGTGTTCTTGCCACAGATCTGATAAGGAAACTAAGTGTTGTATGGAAAGGCGAGGAGGAGACAAGACATGAAAAGTTACACAAGAATTCGCGCAAGGATTGATCTGGATGCAATTGAATACAATATTGAAAAAATGAAAGAAAACCTTCCGGAAGATACGAAACTGATCGTTGTTGCCAAGGCAGATTGTTATGGACACGGGGCTTTGCAAACTACAAGTCTTCTCTCGTTGAAAGAATATGTGTGGGGATTTGCAGTAGCTACGCTGGATGAGGCGATCGTGCTTCGAAGAGGAGGCATTACAAAGCCGATCCTTGTACTTGGCTGTATTTTCCCTGAACAGTGGATAGACGCACTGGAAAATAATATTCGAATTACCGTCTATGCAGAGGAATTGACAAAGGTTTTATCGGATCTTGCAGTGAAAATAGGAAGAAAAGCTTATGTGCATGTGAAGTTGGATACGGGCATGGGAAGAATCGGCTTTACTCCGGGAAAAGAAGGTGCCGATAAGATAGAAGAGATCAGTAAGCTTCCGAACATTGTAATGGAAGGCTTATATACTCATTTTTCTAAGGCTGATGAAGGTGATAAAAGCTATACAATGAAACAGATGGAAGCGTATACATGGATGAAAGAAGAATTGGCCGGTCGGGGCATTACATTTTCGTACTATCATTGCTGTAATAGTGCCGGAATCATTGACCTAAAAGGGGCAGGTCAAAATCTCGCCAGAGCCGGAATCTCCACTTATGGCATGTATCCTTCGGAGGAAGTGCATAAGGAAAATGTAGATCTTAAACCGGCGCTTGAGCTTATCAGTCATGTGGCATTTGTAAAATGGGTAGATGAAGGAAAAATGATCAGTTATGGCGGTACTTATGTGACGAAGAGGCGTACGAAGATTGCCACAATTCCGGTAGGATATGGAGACGGTTATCCGAGAAGTCTTTCGAACAAAGGGTATATGCTGATCCACGGAAAGAAGGCTCCGATCATAGGAAGAGTCTGCATGGACCAATGTATGGTTGATGTAACGGAGATTGAAGATGTCAAGTTTGGCGATGAGGTTGTACTGGTAGGGCGCGACGGTGATGAGTATCTTTCTGTAGAAACATTAAGCCGGCTGTCTGACCGTTTTAATTATGAATTTGTCTGTTTGATGGGCAAGAGAATTCCCAGAGAATATATAAGACGTGGAGAGATTCAGGAACAGATGGATTATTTTGCTTAAAAACAGGAATGTGAACTCTGTGGAATACATCCGAAAAAGATGGAAATACTAATTTTATCTTAAAGAAATCGGAGTGTGAAAGAGAGTGCAGGTAAGACGCGGAGATATCTATTATGCGGACTTAAGTCCGGTTGTCGGTTCAGAACAAGGGGGCGTACGCCCGGTTCTTATTATACAGAACGATGTAGGAAACAAACACAGCCCTACAGTAATCTGTGCGGCAATTACTTCGCGGATGAATAAGGCGAAGCTGCCAACGCATGTGGAGATTGATGCAAGGAAATATCAAATTGTGAAGAATTCAGTTGTTCTTTTAGAACAGATTCGAACCATCGATAAACTGAGACTAAAAGAACTTGTATGTCATTTAGATCAAACAATTATGAAGAAAGTAGATGAGGCGATCAAAGTAAGCTTTGAGCTTCATACATAGCAAAGGAGTTAAAGAACAGATAATATGGAAAATGGGAGTTTATTTCAAAGAGTACGACAGATCCTGAAGATTGAAGATGATATGGACGATGAGGCGAAAAAAGAAGCAGCTTCCTTGATTCGAAATATTTTCCGTTATATGGATAAAGATGCGAAGGATATTATGACGCATCGAAAAAATATTGTTGCCATTGATGAGCAATTTACGATGGAAGAAGCACTTGAATTTATGTTGGATGACAAATATTCTCGTGTGCCGATCTATCATGAGAGTATTGACGATATCATTGGATTTCTGCATTTGAGAGAGGCAATGACCTGTTACCTTAAGGAAGAAAAACTTCGAAAAGTTTCTGTGAGGGAGCTTGGGGATTACATAAGACCGGTAGTATTTATTCCGGAGACAAAAGGAATCGACCGTCTGTTTAAAGAAATGCAGATGAAGAAAAACCATATTGCGATCGTGGTGGATGAGTATGGACAAACCTCCGGTCTGGTGACGATGGAAGATATTGTTGAGGAAATTATGGGGAATATCCTTGATGAACATGATGAAGAAGAGGAGCTGATCCATGCGCAGCCGGATGGAAGCTATCTGGTTGACGGAATGACAATTCTGGAAGACTTGTCTGATCTTCTGAACATCAGTTTTCAGTGTGAAGAAGATGAAGAGTATGACACTTTAAACGGATTTTTGATTGGTGAACTTGAACGGATTCCGGCAGAAGACGAAAAGTGTGTTATCGAGAAGGACGGCTATCGCTATACGATTTTATCGATGGACAACAATACAATAGATCGAGTTAAGATTGAAAAAACACAAGAAGAGTGTTAGAATAAAAAGATGTGAAAAAGATAAGAGATACAAGGAGAGATTGATTTATGTCAGGACATTCAAAATTTGCCAATATTAAGCACAAAAAAGAAAAAAATGATGCTGCGAAGGGAAAAATCTTTACGAAGATCGGAAAAGAGCTGGCTGTGGCAGTAAAAGAGGGTGGCGGTACAGACCCTGCGAACAACAGCAGACTTCGTGATGTAATTGCGAAAGCAAAAGCAAACAACATGCCAAATGATACGATCGAGCGTAATATTAAGAAAGCTTCCGGCGATGCCAACGCAGCTAATTATGAGCATATTACATATGAGGGATATGGACCGAACGGAACAGCGATCATTGTGGAGACATTGACTGATAACCGCAACCGTACAGCGACAAATGTAAAGAATGCATTTACGAAAGGAAACGGAAATGTAGGGACACCGGGTTGTGTATCCTTTATGTTCGATACCAAGGGACAGATTGTGATCGATAAGGAAGAATATGAAGCAGATGCGGATGAGCTTATGATGATGGCTCTGGATGCAGGAGCAGAGGATTTTGCAGAAGAGGAAGACAGCTTTGAGATTCTGACAGATCCGGATGATTTCAGCGACGTGAGACAGGCATTAGAGGACGCAGGCGTCCCTATGGCTGCGGCTGAGGTTACTATGATCCCACAGACTTACGTAGAACTTACAGATGAGACAGATATCAAGAATATTCAGAAAACTCTGGATATGCTGGATGACGATGATGATGTCCAGAATGTATACCACAACTGGGATGAATAAAAACACAGCGGAGGACAGAAGATGGAAGAAGATGTAAAGAAGAAGCTGCGTGATCTATTCGATGATATGCTGACGAAGGTTGGGGAATTCAAACGAAAAACCTATAGTGATGTTTTTGAAAAAGGTTACGAGATTTATAAAAGTCTTCCGGAGGAAATCGCCGGATTATGCGAAGAGGCAGAAGAAGACAGACGTGAAGAACTGGTGGAAGAATTAGCTTTGGTAATTCCGGATTATGCATTGGGGAAAATAGGGGAACGATCGAAGAAAGAAAAAGACCAGTTATATGTAGACTTTAATCTTAATATGGCTGTGTATGTGGTCCCGATTCTCAACTATTCGGGGAACGAATGGTGTGAAAAATTAGCGAAACGAATGGTGGAGTTATGGAATGAAAAGAAAGTTTCAAAGCTTACACTGTCATATTCCACCTATGATAATATAAAAAGTGGATTTAAGAGCAGATTATGCTATATTACGACAGCGGTCTGCGAACACCTTGACAAATCGGATGATTGTTACGAACTTACGACACTTAGAGATTACAGAGACCACTATTTAATGCAGACAGAAGAAGGACGGGGTATTGTAGAGGACTACTATGAGATCGCGCCGGGAATTGTGATGATGATCAATATGAGAAAGGATGCTGAAGCTGTTTACAGCAACCTGTATCAGCAATATTTGGTGCCGTGTATTGAAATGATCGAAGCTGGGGAAAATGAAGCGTGCCAGAATCTATATATGGATATGGTACATAATCTGCAAAAGGAATACTTATATTCATAGGAGGACAACAAGATGAGTGATTACAGAATTGAAACAAAATGTATTCAGTCCGGTTATGAGCCGGGAAACGGAGAACCTAGAGTGCTTCCGATCTACCAGAGCACGACATTTAAGTATAGTTCCAGTGAACAGATGGGACGTCTGTTTGACTTGGAAGAATCCGGCTATTTTTATACCAGATTGCAAAATCCAACGAACGATGCAGTAGCAGCAAAGATCTGCGATCTGGAAGGCGGAGTGGCTGCTATGCTGACATCTTCCGGTCAGGCTGCAAACTTTTATGCGATTATGAATATTTGCGAAGCAGGAGATCACATTGTATGCGCATCTGCTGTTTACGGAGGTACATATAATCTGTATGCACACACTATTCGCAAAATGGGTGTGGAGGCAACTTTCGTTGATCCGGACTGCAGCGAGGAAGAATTAAATGCAGCATTCCGGGAGAATACGAAAGCAGTATTCGGTGAATCTATTGCCAACCCGGCATTAGTTGTTCTTGATTTTGAAAAGTTTGCCAAGGCAGCACATGCTCACGGTGTTCCATTTATCGTAGATAATACGTTTTCTACACCGATCAACTGCCGTCCATTTGAGTGGGGAGCTGATATTGTAACTCATTCTACAACAAAATACATGGATGGTCATGCTTCCTGTGTGGGCGGAGCAATTGTAGACAGCGGTAATTTTGACTGGGCAGCATATTCAGACAAATTCCCGGGACTTACTACACCGGACGAGACTTATCACGGAGTCGTTTATACAGAAAGATTCGGGAAGGGTGCTTATATCACAAAAGCGACAGCACAGCTTATGAGAGACCTTGGCTCTATCCAGTCTCCTCAGAATGCGTTCCTTTTGAATCTCGGACTTGAGACCTTGCATCTTCGTATGGCAAGACACTGTGAAAATGCAGTAAATGCGGCAAAATATTTGAAAGACCATGAAAAAGTGGCATGGGTATCCTGTCCGTCACTTCCTGGAGATAAATATTACGATCTTGCAAGCAAGTATATGCCAAACGGAACCTGCGGTGTAATCACCTTTGGTCTTAAAGGTGGAAGAGAAGCAGCTGTTCGCATGATGGACAGCCTGAAGATGATCGCGATTGTTACACACGTGGCTGATGCGAGAAGCTGTGTGCTTCATCCGGCAAGCCATACCCACCGTCAGATGAACGATCAGGAATTAATGGAAGCAGGCGTACAGCCGGATCTGATCCGTTTCAGTGTAGGTATCGAAAATATTGAAGATATCATTTCAGATCTTGAACAGGCGTTAGAGCAGGTATAAAATTATCTAAACACCTCCATACTAAGAAAAAAGTATGGAGGTGTTTTTTTGTATGGGAAAGGAAGAAAAGGAAGAGCGCTCAGAAGCGGAAATCCGGGAAACAGGAAGTGTAAGTCTCGATGAGAACAGGAAAAATCATCGGATTAAATTACTTACGATTATTGGAGAAATTGAGGGGCATGAAGCAGTGTCCGGCAATACAAAAGCAACGAAATATGAACATCTTCTTCCGATGCTTGCAGAAATTGAGGACAGTGAAGAGGTGGATGGATTGCTGATTTTATTAAATACACTGGGCGGAGATGTTGAAGCAGGTCTTTCTATCGCCGAGATGATCGCATCAATCAGCAAACCAACGGTATCTCTTGTCCTGGGAGGAAGTCATTCTATCGGAGGTCCGCTTGCGGTATCGGCAAAGTATTCTTTTATTGTACCAAGCGGAACGATGGTGATTCATCCGGTGCGGACCAACGGGATGTTCATCGGTGTGGAGCAGAGCCTTCGGAATATGATCAGAACGCAGGATAGAATTACGAGATTTCTGGCAGAGCATTCACATATCTCTAAAGAGCGAATCGAAGAACTTATGCTTAACCCAACAGAACTTGTCAAAGATGTAGGGACACTGTTGGAAGGAAGAGAAGCGGTGGAGGAAGGACTGATAGATGCAGTAGGAGGCATGAAAGATGCTCTTGGCAAATTGCACGCAATGATCGAAGAAGAGGAGAAGAAAAAGGGCAAAATTATGTAATGACAGTCTATTTTAAAAATGCTATACTATTAATAGTATTGCCAATAATAAGGGGGAAAAGTTAATGGCTGCAAAGTCAAAGAAAAAGAGTAGCAGGAAACCGACGAAAAAGAAGAAGACAGAACAGAGTTTTTTGCAGGATGAGGTGATCATTTGGCTGACACTTGCAGTCAGTCTTTTGCTGATACTCAGTAACTTTGGACTGGGGGGATGGATCGGCGATGAAGTATCTTATTTTTTTAGTGGAATTTTCGGTCTGATCACTTATATTATTCCATTTGCTTTGTTTGGTATAGCGGCATTTCTTGTATCGAACAAAGGAAATGTGTCAGCTTATATAAAAGTAGCGGCAGGAATCGTTTTTCTGATTCTTGCCTGTACCTTTTTAGAACTTGTGGATCATAAAGGCGGAAGTCTGGGGAAGAGTATTGCAAAAATATTAACGCCTACGATCGGGACAGCGGGTACATATGTAGTGATTATTATTTTTATGATCATTTGCTGTGTGATTATCACAGGAAAATCATTGCTTCAAGGTGTGAAAACGCAGAGCGGAAAAGCTTATGACAAAGCAAAAGAAGACAATGCAAGACGTCGGAAAGAGGCAGAGATTCGAAGAAAAGAAAGAGAACAGGAGAAAAAGAAAAATACCGGGAATTCTGAAAAAGAGAAGAAAAAGAGAACAGATAAACATGCCGTGGGAGTCTCTTTTGCCACGACTTTGACAGGAAAATCCCCGGACATGAAAGAAATTGCACCGGAACCGGTCAAAGAACCTGTACCGGAACCGGAAGAAAGCCCATCATTTGTGATTAACCGTACAGAACCGGAGTCGGATATTGAAGAAGCAGAACCATTTGCGGAAGAACCGTACGAGCCGGTCAGGGAATCAAAAAAGAAGTCGGGAGCTATGGCGGCTGCAGAGATGGAGCGTGTGGCGGCTGCAGTTGCTGCGGATGAAGCAAAACCGAAAAAAGCATATCATTTTCCACCGATGAACCTTCTGAAGCGTGGAAATAAAACGTCCGGTGAATCCGATGCACATTTGCGTGAAACAGCTATGAAGCTTCAGCAGATTCTGCAAAATTTTGGTGTGAGCGTTACGGTTACCAATGTAAGCTGCGGACCCGCAGTTACAAGATATGAGCTTCAGCCGGAGATGGGTGTCAAAGTCAGTAAGATCGTAGGACTTACGGATGACATCAAATTAAATCTGGCGGCTGCTGATATCCGTATTGAGGCGCCCATTCCCGGGAAAGCAGCAGTTGGTATCGAGGTTCCGAACAAGGAAAACTCGGCAGTCATGCTCCGTGATCTTTTGGAGACTGCGGAATTTAAAAACAGTCAGTCGAAGATATCCTTTGCAGCCGGCAAAGATATTGCCGGTAAGGTCGTAGTGGCAGATATTGCGAAAATGCCGCATCTTCTCATTGCAGGTGCAACGGGGTCCGGTAAATCGGTCTGCATTAATACGCTGATCATGAGTATCCTGTATAAGGCTTCACCGGAGGAAGTAAAACTTATTATGATCGACCCGAAGGTCGTGGAGTTAAGTGTGTATAACGGAATCCCTCATTTGATGATTCCGGTAGTGACAGATCCGAAGAAAGCGGCGGGCGCTCTGAACTGGGCAGTTGCGGAAATGATGCGAAGATATCAGGCATTTGCAGAGCAAAATGTAAGAGATATGAAGGGCTATAATGAAAAAGCAGCGTCCTCTCCTGCGATTGATGGAGAAGAGTTAAAGATGATGCCTCAGATTGTGATCATCGTTGATGAGCTTGCCGACCTTATGATGGTCGCTCCAGGAGATGTGGAAGAAGCAATCTGTAGATTGGCACAGCTTGCAAGAGCGGCAGGAATTCATCTTGTAGTTGCAACTCAGCGTCCATCGGTCAATGTCATCACAGGACTAATTAAAGCAAATATGCCGTCACGTATTGCATTTTCAGTATCTTCCGGTGTGGATTCCAGAACGATCATTGATATGAACGGAGCCGAGAAGCTGCTTGGAAAAGGAGATATGCTGTTTTATCCATCCGGATATCAAAAACCGGCTCGTGTGCAAGGTGCGTTTGTCACAGATAAAGAAGTACAGAGTGTGGTAGAATATTTGAAAAATCATAATGGTGATGCGGATTATGATAATGAGATCGTACAGCATGTAAATACCAGTGAGATCGGGACCGGACAAGGCCTGGGGGCCGGCAGTGAAGAGAATGAACGCGACATGTATTTTACAGAAGCAGGTCGCCTCATTATAGATAAGGACAAGGCTTCCATTGGAATGCTGCAGCGGACCTTTAAGATTGGGTTTAACCGCGCGGCAAGAATTATGGATCAACTCTGCGAGGCAGGAGTGGTTGGCGGAGAAGAAGGCACGAAGCCAAGAAAAGTGCTGATGTCAAAGGAAGAATTTGAACAGTACATGGGTGAAAATTCATAAATGTAAAATGGAAGCAAAAAAACACAGAAAAAGAAAGGATGAAGGGCAATGAAAACAGATATCCAGATTGCACAGGAAGCAAAAATGTCACATATCCGAGAGGTGGCACAGACATTAGGGATTCAGGAGGATGAGTTGGAGCTTTATGGAAAATATAAAGCAAAACTTTCTGACGAGGTATGGAATAATGTAAAGGACAGACCGGATGGAAAACTTGTTCTCGTTACTGCGATCAATCCGACGCCGGCAGGAGAAGGAAAGACAACAACTACCGTCGGACTTGGACAGGCTATGGCAAAATTAAATAAAAAGGCAGTGATTGCGTTAAGAGAGCCTTCGCTTGGCCCATGCTTTGGAATTAAAGGCGGTGCAGCAGGAGGCGGCTATGCACAGGTTGTTCCGATGGAAGATCTCAATCTTCATTTTACCGGAGATTTCCATGCGATCACTTCTGCAAACAATTTGCTTGCAGCAATGCTGGATAATCACATTCAACAGGGAAATGCTCTTCAGATTGATCCGAGACAGGTTGTGTGGAAACGCTGTCTGGATATGAATGACCGCTGCCTTCGTAACGTAGTGGTGGGACTTGGAAATAAAATGGACGGAATGGTGAGAGAAGATCATTTTGTAATTACGGTTGCTTCAGAGATTATGGCAATTCTTTGTCTTGCAGACGATATCGACGATCTGAAAAAGAGACTTGGAAGAATTATTGTAGCATATAATTTTGCGGGAGAGCCGGTCACAGCCGATGATCTTCAGGCGACAGGTGCAATGACAGCTCTTTTGAAAGATGCGATCAAACCAAATCTCATTCAGACATTAGAACATACTCCGGCGCTTGTACATGGTGGTCCATTTGCCAATATTGCACATGGATGTAACAGTGTACGCGCAACAAAGATGGCTCTGAAGATGAGTGATATCACGATTACAGAGGCAGGCTTCGGAGCGGATCTCGGTGCTGAGAAATTCTTCGATATTAAATGCCGCAAAGCCGGACTTAAACCGGATGCTGTAGTTTTAGTTGCAACTGTGCGTGCATTGAAGTATAATGGTGGGGTTGCCAAGAGCGACCTTGCAGAAGAAAATCTGGAAGCATTGAAAAAAGGAATTGTAAATTTAGAGAAACATATTGAAAATATTCAGAAATACGACGTACCGGTGATCGTTACTTTGAACTCTTTTATCACTGATACCGAGGCGGAAAATACATTTATTCGGGAGTTCTGTGAAGAGAGAGGATGTGAGTTCGCTCTTTCAGAAGTATGGGAAAAAGGTGGCGAGGGTGGAATCGCTCTTGCTGAAAAGGTTCTGGACACATTGGAAAATAAAGAAAGCCATTTCCATACACTATATGAAGATGAACTTTCATTGAAAGAAAAGATTGAAAAAATTGCAACAGAGATCTATGGAGCCAAAGGTGTTGTCTATGAACCCGCAGCTTCAAAACAGCTTGCGAAGATTGAAGATATGGGATTTGGAGATCTTCCGATCTGTATGGCAAAAAATCAATACTCTTTATCTGATGATGCGAAGAAGCTTGGACGACCGGAGAATTTTGATATTCATATCCGTGAAGTATATGTAAGTGCGGGAGCAGGATTTGTGGTAGCACTGACAGGTGCGATCATGACCATGCCGGGACTTCCGAAAGTACCGGCTGCGAACGGCATTGACGTATCTGAGGATGGAATGATTACCGGATTATTCTAATTGATTCTAACAGGAGGTTATAAGAAGCAATGAAGTGTAGATATTGCGGAAAGGAAATACCGGAAGGGGCATTATATTGTAAAGCATGCGGCAGGGAAGTATTTATTGTTCCTGAATACAATCCGTTGGATGATATGCTCACGGAGCAGATCAGAGATTCCATTGACGGAACAGGACGAGAGGAGGATTACCTTGTCTATGATGATGCGTCTTTTCAGACGCGCGCAACATCTGCACGCAGAAATACCGGACGGACAGTGAGAACTGGCAGTACCGGAAGGATGGAGAATACCGGACGTACAAGAAACACAGGGCGGATGAAAAATACCGGACGGACGGCTCCACTTACAAAGGAGCAAAAGAGACGTCAGGCAGAGAAGAGAAAGCAGAAACGCCGTAAGAAAAGAAGAAAGGTTCTGTTGATCATGGCGCTGATTCTTGCTGTGATCGTAGGAATCAGCATTGTTCTCTATCAAAATTCTTATACCGGAATTGTGGCGAAAGGAAATAAAGCTCTTACATCTAAAGAGTACGGAGCAGCACAGGAATCTTTTGAAAAGGCTCTGTCAAAAAATGACGAGAAACCGGATGCATATGTAGGGTTGTCCAAAGTATACATCGGTCAAAATGATTTAGATGCGGCAGAGCAGGTATTTACGGATGCGATTGAAAAACATAGTAAGAATACCGAGCTTTATGAAGCATGTATTCAATTCTATTTGGATACAAAGCAGGCGATTAAAATACCAGAGCTTATGGATGAGGCATCGGACAGTGTGGCAGAAGCGTTAAATGGATATATCATCGACAAGCCGGAATATAGTCTGGATGATAAGGAAACCTATGATGATGTTCAGCAGCTGACGCTTAGTACAACGGGAAAAACAATTTATTATACTACGGACGGTTCCGATCCAACCTTCCAGAGTATAAAATACACAAAGCCGATTCAGCTTGACGAGGGCGAGACAACGATCAAGGCAATTTCTGTTGATAAGCGCGGAGTGCCAAGTCAATATGAAGAGAAAACTTATGTTATCGAGCTTCCGATCGAAGAAGCGCCGGCCGTTTCCCCTTCTACCGGACAGTATGAATCTGAAATGACGATCGAAGTAAAAGTTCCGGAAGGGTACGATGCCTATTATACGTTGGACGGAGAAGATCCGACAACAGCATCTACAAAGTATACCGGTCCCATTGATATGCCAAAAGGAGACACTCTTTTTAAAGCAGTTCTTGTGTCCGCTGACGGAAGATTAAGCGGGGTAACCACCAGAAACTATAGTTTAGAACTTAGTGAATAAGCATAAAAACAGCGATCTGTTACTTGAAATTTTGTGATAAATACATTATGATTAAAAGAGCATGAATTATTAGGAGGAGACAAGATGTACAAGATATTAAAAGCAGAAAAACTGGCTGCTAATATTTATCTTATGGATGTAGAAGCACCTCGTGTTGCAAGACATTGCGAGCCGGGGCAGTTTGTCATTGTCAAGATGGATGAAAAAGGCGAACGTATTCCACTTACCATTTGTGATTACGACAGAGAGGCAGGAATTGTAACTATCGTATTCCAGCCTGTTGGCGCGTCTACGACAAAGATGACGGAGTTAAAAGCAGGAGATTCTTTCCGTGACTTTACCGGTCCTCTTGGATGTGCGTCTGAATTTGTAGCAGAGGATTTAGAGACTTTAAAGAAGAAGAAATTCTTATTTGTAGCCGGAGGTGTTGGCGCTGCTCCGGTTTATCCACAGGTGAAGTGGTTAAAAGAGCATGGTATTGAGGCGGATGTTATTGTCGGTGCAAAGACAAAAGATCTCCTGATTCTCGAAAAGGAGATGGAGGAAGTATCCGGTAATTACTATCCATGTACAGATGACGGTTCTTACGGTCACGCAGGAATGGTTACTACTATGGTAGACGAGTTGGTGGAAAAAGGAAATAAATATGATGTCTGTGTTGCAATCGGACCGATGATCATGATGAAATTTACTTGCCTGACAACAAAGAAATATGACATTCCTACCATTGTCAGCATGAACCCAATTATGGTAGACGGAACAGGTATGTGTGGCGCTTGTCGTGTAATCGTAGGCGGAGAAGTAAAATTTGCCTGCGTAGATGGACCGGAATTTGACGGACATCTGGTAGATTTCGACAATGCAATGAAGAGACAGCAGATGTACAAGACACAGGAAGGCCGTGCAATGCTGAAATTACAGGAAGGCGACACCCATCACGGTGGATGTGGTCATTGCGGAGGTGACGAGTAATGGCAGATGTATTAAAGAGAGTTCCTGTAAGAGAGCAGGACGCAAAGGTAAGAGCTACAAATTTTGAAGAGGTTTGTTACGGATATAATCAAGAAGAAGCAATGGAAGAGGCGTCTCGTTGCTTAAATTGTAAAAACGCAAAATGTATTCAAGGATGTCCGGTATCCATCAATATTCCGGAATTTGTTGCGAAAGTAAAAGATGGAGATATTGAGGGCGCTTATAAAGTTATCGGAGAATCCTCTGCACTTCCGGCAATCTGCGGACGTGTTTGCCCACAGGAATCACAGTGCGAAAGTAAGTGTATCCGTGGTATCAAAGGAGAGCCTGTTTCCATCGGTAAGTTGGAGAGATTCGTTGCGGACTATGCGTTAGAGCATGATATCAAACCGGATAAAGCAGAAAAGACAAATGGACACAAAGTTGCAGTGATCGGTTCCGGTCCGTCCGGTCTTACATGTGCCGGAGACCTTGCAAAGCTTGGTTATGAAGTGACAGTATTCGAAGCACTTCATGAGCTTGGTGGAGTATTGGTTTATGGCATTCCGGAATTCCGTCTTCCAAAAGAAAAGGTTGTTAAGAAAGAAATCGAGAAAGTAAAAGAACTCGGCGTAAAATTCGAGACAAATGTGGTAATTGGTAAATCTACAACGATTGACCAGCTGATGGAAGAGGAAGATTTCGAAGCAGTATTTATCGGATCGGGAGCAGGACTTCCGATGTTCATGGGTATTCCGGGTGAAACAGCCAACGGAGTATTTTCAGCAAATGAATATTTGACAAGAAGTAATCTGATGAAAGCATTTGATGATTCTTATGATACACCGATTGCAGCCGGCAAGAAAGTTGCAGTTGTAGGTGGTGGAAACGTTGCTATGGATGCTGCGAGAACAGCGCTTCGTTTAGGAGCAGAGGTACATATTGTATACCGTCGTAGTGAAGCAGAGCTTCCAGCCAGAGTAGAAGAAGTACATCATGCAAAAGAAGAAGGAATTATCTTCGATCTCCTTACCAATCCAAAAGAGATCCTTGTAGACGAAAATGGATGGGTAAAAGGAATGAAAGTGATCAAGATGGAACTGGGAGATCCAGATGCTTCCGGAAGAAGACGTCCGGTAGAAATCGAAGGATCTGAGTACGAGATTGAACTGGATACAGTGATCATGTCACTCGGAACATCACCGAACCCATTGATCGCATCCACAACAAAAGGACTTGAAACAAACAGAAGAAAATGTATCGTGGCAGAAGAAGAGAACGGACAGACATCAAAAGCAGCAGTATTTGCAGGAGGAGACGCCGTAACAGGTGCAGCAACCGTAATCCTTGCCATGGGTGCAGGAAAAGCAGGAGCAAAAGGAATTCACGAATTCCTTTCTAAAAAATAGTAATTTGGGACGTAGCATTTTTTCAAAATGCTACGTCCCAAATTGCATTTTAGGGTGTCCCAAATTGAAAAATACTCTGTACCACTTGGGGCAATTATGGTAGAATAAATCCATTAGAGAAGAAACGAGGGTTTATGATATGACTATTTTTTGGGGACTTATGATCCCGTTTATCGGTACTGCGGCTGGCGCTGCATGTGTATTGTTTGTGAAAAATGAATTGAAACCGCTTCTTCAAAAGTCTTTGCTTGGCTTTGCGGCGGGGGTGATGGTGGCGGCTTCTGTCTGGTCGCTTTTGATTCCGGCAATGGATATGTCTGCGCATATGGGAAAGCTTTCTTTTATCCCGGCTGCTGTAGGATTTATTCTTGGAATTGCATTTTTACTGATTCTTGACAGAGTAATTCCGCATCTTCATATTGGTTCTGAGGAATGCGAAGGCCCGAAATGTTCGCTCAATAAATCGACCATGCTTACATTAGCTGTTACGATCCACAATATTCCGGAGGGTATTTCAAGCGGAGCGATTTTTGCCGGTTTATTAATGGATAATGCCAATGTTACGCTGGCAGGCGCATTTGCTCTGTCTATCGGAATTGCGCTGCAAAATTTCCCGGAAGGTTTTATTGTATCTCTTCCAATCCGCTCTGAAAAGGGAAGAGGCAGAGCATTCGGAGCCGGCGTGCTCTCAGGAATCGTAGAGCCGATTGCTGGAGGACTTACGCTGTTATTTGCGACCTATCTGACACCGGTACTTCCATATCTTTTAGCATTTTCGGCGGGGGCAATGATCTACGTGGTAGTAGAAGAACTGATCCCTGAATCTGCGGAAGGTGAGCACAGTAACATAGGAACGGTCGGCTTTGCGGCAGGATTTGTATTGATGATGATTTTAGATGTGGCATTAGGGTAAATAAGAAAGAGAGACTATGGAGCAGTTTTTAAAAGAGATAACAGATTGTTTACAACAGAAAATCAAAGAGTTGGATGAAGATTTATCTGCCGGACAGCAGGAAATCAAAAATATGCATGAATATTACTGGGAAAATTATACGGAAATGGATGAGTATGGCTATGAAAATTATGACAATCAGCAGGCGTTGCTCCATCAGGTTCATGCAAATGAAGAAAAGCTTTCAAAGAGAAAGAGGCTTACAAAGATGTTGGAGTCTCCATTTTTCGGAAGAGTAGATTTTCGTTATGACGGAGAAGAGGAATCAGAGACCTTTTATATCGGAATTGGCAATTTTGCTCCCCGCACAGGAATGCGCCCGCTGATCTACGATTGGAGAGCGCCGGTGTCCGGGTTGTTCTACGATTATGACAGAGGTCCGGCAGCCTATGACGCTCCGGGGGGAAGAATGGAGGGTGAGATCACATCCAAGTGGCAGTACAAGATAAAAAGCGGGCATATGATCTACGGCTTCGAAAGTGATACGAAGATTGACGATGAAATTCTAAAACAGGAGCTTGGAAGCGGAGGGGACGTACAGCTTAAAAATATTGTACGCACGATTCAGAAAGAACAAAATGCAATCATACGAAATACAGAAGATCGAATTTTAGCGATTCAAGGTGCGGCAGGAAGCGGAAAAACTTCTGTGGCGCTTCATCGGATTGCCTATCTTTTGTACCATGATCGTGAGAATTTGAAAGCGGCAAATATATTGATCCTGTCACCGAACAATGCTTTTTCCGATTACATTTCCCATATTCTTCCGGAATTGGGAGAGGAACATATACTGGAAATGAGCTTTGATCTCTTTGCTTACAAGGAATTAAAAGAAGTTGCAAATGACTGTGAAGATCGTTATGACTATTTAGAGAAGAAGATGAAATTCCAAGACAGTGAATGGGAAATCCGCTTTAAGGAGAAGCAGTCAGCAAGCTTCATCGGACAGATGGAAGGATTTCTGGCAATGTTGGAGGAAGATCTTGTGAATATCCGAAGCATTACATTTAAAGGCCTTCATAAGACCGAAGAAGAGATCCTTCATCTTTTTTATTTTAAATTCCAGACAGTTCCGCTGCTTGCGAGAATGGATGCGGTAATGGAATACCTGATCGACGAATACGAGACGCTGCGCGGGAAGAATATTTCTGAGGAAGATATGGAAGCACTTCGTGAGACCTTCCAGAAAATGTATGTGACAACGGATCTTTATGAAATCTACGGATGGCTGTTAAAAGACTGCGGATATCCGGAACTTTCGAATGTGGAGTATGAGCGGAGAAAATTAGAATATGAAGATGTATTTCCGATGTTATATTTGAAATACCGCTTGAAAGGAAGCAGGAAGCATAAGAATATCAAGCATTTGGTCATTGATGAAATGCAGGATTATTCTTATCTGCAATATAGCATACTGTCCATGCTATTTCATTGTCGAATGACCATTCTCGGGGACAGCGCACAGACGATGGACAGCGAATGCCAGGACGTGACAAAGTTCCTCCCGAAGATTTTTGGCAGAAAAATAAGAAAAATCGTTATGAACAAAAGTTACCGCAATACCTTGGAAATTGCAGAATATGCGGAGAGAATACGAGGCGGTGAGGGTCTGGAGCTGTTTCAGCGGCACGGTAAAGAAGTAGAAGAGTTTCATGGCCTTTCGATGGAGGAAATGCTGGAAAATATAGAAAAACAGGTGAAATCTGCAAATGCTCAATATGAAACCACAGCAGTAATCACAATGAATGAATCGGATGCCTATGATATTTACCGTCTGCTTAAGAATCGCCAGCTTCCGGTATCTTATATGGATCGCGACACATCCGTATTCAAGAAAGGAATGACTGTCACAACCTTTTATCTTGCAAAAGGGTTGGAATTCGATCAGGTCTTTGCTGTACTGGGAAGAGAGACAAATCCTCTCTATAAGCAGGCAAAATATATCAGCGCTACGCGCGCACTGCACGAATTATATGTTTATGAGGAAAGCTAAATGATAGAAAATATAAGGATGCGTCTGGAACAATTATCAGAAGAGGATTATAAAAAATTCAATGAAAACCTGCTGCCGGGAACGAAACATGTGCTTGGCGTGCGGATGCCGAAGCTGCGCGCGCTGGCAAAAGAAATTGCAAAGGGAGATTTCCGAGCATATCTTAATGAGGCGTATGAGAAAATAAGTGCGGACAAAGGATCTTATCACGAAGAAATCATGCTGGAAGGTCTAGTGATCGCATATGCAAAGATGGAATTAAAAGAGCGGTTTTTCTACCTTGATCGATTTGTACCGAAGATTCATAACTGGGCAGTCTGTGACTGCTGCAGCAACACCTATAAATTCATGGAAAAGTATCAGGAAGAAAGCTTCGCCTATCTTGAAACGTATTTGCACAGCCAGAGAGAGTACGAGCTTCGCTTCGGAATTGTGTCCCTTCTGGATTATTTTATCAATGATTCTTATATTGACCGGGTGCTTTCTATATGCGAACATACAAGACATGAAGGATATTATGTGAAAATGGCAGTGGCGTGGACATTGTCAGTCTGCTACGTGAAATATCCCGAAAAGACAAGAAGACTTTTAAAGGAAAACACAATGGATGAATTTACGCATAATAAAACGATCCAGAAAATACGGGAATCTTACCGTGTGAGCAGAGAAGAAAAAGAAGAATTAAAAAGCTGGAAGCGTTAATACAGGAGAAATCAATGAAAATTACAATCATTACAGTCGGAAAGATCAAAGAAAAATATTTAAAAGACGCGATTGCCGAGTACAGTAAGAGATTATCCAAATACTGTAAATTAGAGATTATGGAAGTCGCAGATGAAAAAACACCGGATAACGCAAGCGAGAATGTGGAGCAGATGATCCGCTCCAAAGAAGGAGAGCGAATCTTAAAATATGTGAAGGATGATGCCTATGTTATTACATTGGAAATTCAGGGGAAGCAGGTAAATTCCGAAGAACTTGCAGATAAGATTGATACGCTCGGCGTTCAGGGGATCAGTCATATTACGTTTATCATCGGCGGTTCCATCGGACTTGGCGAACAAGTGCTTGCAAGATCTGATTATGCACTCAGTTTTTCAAAAATGACATTCCCACATCAGTTGATGAGGGTGATTCTTCTGGAACAGATTTATCGCAGCTACAGGATTATCCATGGTGAACCGTATCATAAATAAAGCGTGAAAGAAAAGAGGCGATCATATGGCATTACATATTATGGTAGTGGAAGATGAACCGGCCATCCGGCAGGAATTATGCCAACTTTTATCGAATGCATTATATCGGGTGTCAGAAGTAGAAGATTTTACGGATGTGGCCGGAACAGTATTAGAAAAAGAACCGGATCTTCTCTTACTGGATCTTAATCTTCCGGTAGAGTCCGGTTATGATATCTGTACAAAAATCCGTAAAAGTTCTGAGGTGCCGATTATCTTTCTCACCAGCCGCACAGATTCTATGGATGAATTAACCGGAATGTTAAAGGGCGGTGATGACTATATCACTAAACCATTTCAAGCCCCTATTTTATTGGCGCGTATTGCAGCCGTGTTGAAGCGTTCTGCCAGGGCTAAAGATTATGAAGAACGGACAACGATTGTCTGCGGTGATTTAACCTTGGACATTGCCAGAGGCGTTATATACAGGAAAACTGCCGACAATCGGGAAAATGCACAGGCGGAGCTTACGAAAAATGAACTGAAGATTCTGCATTGTCTGCTTTTACACAAAGGACAGATTGTCTCCCGCATGGATTTGATTGAATATTTGTGGGATCAGCAGGTTTTTCTTGATGATAATGCGCTGAGCGTAAATATGACTCGTATTCGAGGCAAATTAAAAGAAATCGGTCTTCCACAAGACTATATTAAGACAAAACGAGGAATGGGGTATTATATATGAGACGAGAAAGTACAGGCTCCATGAGCCTTGCGTCATACTTGAAGGATCGCATCTTGCTGATCCTTCTTCAGATTGTGTGTCTTGGTTTTCTCTTATTTTTTCTTTGTATAACCGGTTATCCGAAAAGCAATTGCATTCTGATTACAGTTGTTTGGGGACTGGTTTTTCTTGTGTGGCTTAGTGTCCACTATATTTCCAGAAGGAATTATTTTAAGAAAATGAAAGAAATGATGGAGCAGATCGATCAGCACTATCTTCTGGGAGAGCTGATGCCGGATTCTGTGCATCTGGAGGATCAGATCTATCGGGAGTTGATCAGAAAATCAAATAAATCGGTCATTGAGCGGATTCGTGCGATTGAAGACGAGAAAAAAGAATATCGGGAATATATTGAGAGCTGGGTACATGAAATCAAAGCGCCGATCACAGGGATTGATCTTATGTGTGAAAATCATAAAGAAACACTGACCAGACGAATTGCACTTGAAAATCGAAAAATAGAAAACTATGTGGACATGGCCCTGTATTATGCAAGATCAGACGAGGTCTATCAGGATTATATGATTCGGGAAACAGATCTTGGACAAACGGCTGCAGAGATCCTTCAGCGAAATAAACGCTATCTGATACAAAAGGGAATACAGGCAGAAGTGAATTGCCCGGACATTGCATATACCGATGGGAAATGGATCGGCTTTATTTTGAATCAACTATTATTAAACAGTGCAAAATACAGCAAGGAGCAAGGGGCTCATATCAGGATCTTTACCAAGCATACAGAAAATGGTGTCCGTCTGACGGTAAAAGACAACGGAATCGGTATAAAGCCAGAGGAAATCGAGCGGATTTTCGAAAAAGGGTTCACCGGAAGCAACGGACGAAAGACAGAGCGTTCTACAGGTATGGGGTTATATTTGTGCAGTAAGCTGTGTCGTAAGCTTGGAATCAGCATTATGGCAGAATCAGAAGAGGGAAAGGGAACGTCAATGATATTAACTTTTCCGATCAGCAGTTATCTTACAAAATTGTAAGAATTGTGAAAGCAACGGAGATACCATCGCTTTGCATCATCTGATAATCTGGTTATAACAGCCGGAAGGCTTATACAGAACAACAAGGAGTGATGGAAATGAAAGATTATATTCGCGTAAGTGATGTAGAAAAATATTATGGAAATGGAACCAATGTGACGAAGGCAGTCGATCGGGTAAGCTTTCATGTAGAACAAGGAGAATTCATAGGTGTTATGGGGGCGTCCGGCTCCGGCAAAACGACACTTCTAAATATGCTTTCTACAATTGACCGCGTAACAGCAGGTCATATCTTTTATCAGGATGTCGATATTACCGAGCTTAGTGAAGATGAGCTGTCAGATTTTCGAAAGAAGAATCTGGGCTTTGTATTTCAGGACTACAACCTTCTGGACACCTTGACATTAGAGGAAAATATTCTTCTGGCAATGACACTTCGCAAAGGCAGCCGAAAAGAGATACAAGAAAAATGCAATCAGATGATGGAGCTTCTTGGGATCGACGGAATAAAGAATCAGTTTCCTTACGAAGTATCGGGAGGTCAGAAACAACGCTGTGCATGTGCAAGAGCCCTTGTAAATGAACCTTGTCTTCTCCTTGCGGACGAACCGACAGGCGCTTTGGATTCAAAAGCAGCGCAAACTTTGCTTCGGACATTTGCAAGGCTCAACGAAACATTGCAGACAACCATCTTCATGGTTACACATGATGCGTTTTCGGCTAGTTATTGCAGTAGAATTTTGTTCTTGAAGGATGGCAGTATCTTCCACGAACTTGTAAGAGGGGAGAAAAAGAGAAGAGATTTTTTGAATGAGATTCTGGATGTACTGTCTCTGACAGGAGGTGAGCTGGCTGATGAATAGAAAGCTTGCGATTCGGAACGTGATGCGATTAGCTAAAGATTATGTAGTGTATTTTTTGACAATGACTTTTGTAACTGCTCTTATGTTTGCATTTAACAGTATTCTCTTCTCGGAAGATGTGCAGGGACTATTTGACATTGCAGGAATGATGGCGGCAATGGTAGGGATTGCTACATTCTTTATCGTGTGGATCATTGCGTGGCTCATTCATTACATGGTTCGTTTTATTCTGGAAAAAAGAAGCCGTGAATTCGGGATTTATCTGTTGATCGGAATGAAGAAAAAGGAGATTGCAAAGCTGTATCTCCGAGAAAATGCGGTGCTTGGAAGTATTGCGTTTATTCTGGGAATGGGGCTTGGAATGCTGCTTCAGCAGATTTTGATGTCTATTTTGTACGGAATGATTCAAATGAATTATCATCTGAAGTTAGAAATGAATGGAAGCTGTTTTCTTATGACAGTGGGTTGTTATGCAGGGTGCTACATTTTAGCCCTGTTTCGACTCAGAAAACGTTTTCAGAAGATGAATATTCATGATCTGATGGAGGTTCAGAAGAAAAATGAAGAGATTACGGAGAAGCGAGAAGAAATAAAACGCTGGTTGTTTCCGGTTTCAATTTTATTTTTAATTACATTCGGAGTATTGTTGCTTAGCGGAGGTGTTGGGAGCACTGGAGGCATCGTCCTATTTCTCGTTGGTCTTGTCCTTGTAATCTATCTTTTTTATACGGGCTTGTCTGCGTGGATTATCTGTTATGTGAGAAAGAAAGGGAAAGCAGTTTATAAAGGAGAGAATCTTTTTCTTCTCCGACAATTTGCCTCCAAGCTTAAGACAATGCGTTTTACAATGGGAACCTTAACTTCTCTTTTTACAATCGCTTTTTTAGGATGCACGGCAGCTATGATGTTCAATGATTATCAAAAACAGGTGTTAAATAATAAATTTCCGTTTGATGTTCAGATTTACAACGGAGATTCTTCCCATGATTTTGAAGAAGAGTTAGCCCTTCTTCACAAAGAAACGGATGTGAAGGACAGCTATCCTTATCGGATTTATACAGATGGAACAAATCAAGTAAATACATGGCTTTATACGCATCTTAAATATTTTGGTACAATTTACAAAAACGAAGACGGAACACCGAATGAGAAAAAGATCCGAACGGGAAATGATCAGTCTTATTGTAATTCCGATACGTTTATGAGCCTTACGGATTATAATCATTTGCGGAGGATGCTCGGGTATCGTCCGGCAGTGTTGGAGGAGAATGAATATCTGATTCATCTAAAGGAGCGCATTCATAACGAATTGGGGGATTTTTCTAAAAACTTATCGATCTGCGAGAAGATAAATGAAGGAAAAGCACTTAGCTTTGCCGGATACCGGACAGAGCCCTTTTCCCAAGACGGACATAACGGAGGAGACTATGTCATTGTAGTACCGGATCATATCATTGAGAAGATGACGCCGTATTATTCGGAGCTGGCAGTTGATCTTAATGGGAAAGCACCGCAGTCTCTCGGTCAGAAGCTTGACGGCCTTCGTGAGGATCTGTCTTTTGGAGATCAGGAACAAAAAGAAAATAGCTGGTGCTTTGGCTCAGATACAGTGGTAACGTATGCTGCTGTAAATCTGGTGAGAGACAATGCAATTCCGGAAGTGCGTTATATGTTATCTGCTATTATTTTTCCAGCCTTTTATGTAGGGATTGTATTTGTATGTGTTGCGCTTACCGTGTTATCAGTTCAACAGTTATCGGATTCTACAAAGTACCGCTTCCGTTATGATGTACTTCGAAAGTTAGGACTTGACAGAAAAGAAATTTCAAGAACTGTGCGGAAACAGTTAGTTTCCTACTATCTGTGTCCTGTATTATTTGCAGTAGGAATCAGTGGAATCATTGGGATCTATATGAGCCGGAAATTTATATTTTTCACAGGTGTTTCAACATCGGTTTTCCAATATTTTGGAATCGCATTCATTTTATTCTTCGCAATCTATGCTGTTTACTTTATTGCAACATATGTGGGCTTTAGGAGGAATATTGATGAGAACGTATAAAAAGATTTCAGTTGGGAAATTGGTGGTTGTGATTTTATGTGCCCTTCTTTTACTGGTGGTGTCGCAAAATCTTGCTTTTAATATTGGGTTACTTTTGACAAAAGCAGGGCTTTCCGCTATGATTGGAAATATCATGATAGCGATGTTGTATGTAGGATTTACATATCTTGGCATTCAATTATTGTATAAAAAGTTTTTACATTTAGATGCGTCTTTTCTTCGAATGCCGGATATGAGAAAAAAGAATATTTTTCGGGCTGTTTGGGTTGTGACAGCAGTTTTCATGCCCATCTTGGCGGTTTTTGGCTTTCTTTTTCTCGGAGGAGATTGGTACAGAGTAGATATAGAACCGGAGCAAATGAAAGCGTTGATTACGGGAACGATATTTTTCTATGGTTTTGCGGCGGGAGCGGTAGAAGAAATGATTTTCCGCGGTGTGATCATGGGAATGTTGGAACAGAGAATCGGTCGAGTCAAAGCGGTACTTCTTCCTTCTATTTTATTTGCAGTAGTTCATATGGTTGGCAGTTCTTTTGATGTAATGAGTATGTTACAGCTTCTTGTGTCCGGAAGCTTGGTAGGAATCTTGTTTTCACTGATTGCCATGGAAAGTGGAAGTATATGGAACAGTGCACTGGTTCATGGCATCTGGAATATGGTGATGGCAGGCGGAATTTTGCATATAGGGAAAGCAATAGATTCACAAGCGCTTTATAATTGGGTGCTAAATACGGATGAAACACTATGGACAGGCGGAGAGTTTGGAGCGGAGGCATCATTGATCGCAATCACAGTCTATCTATTAGTGATTTGTCTTGCATTATGGAGGATGCAAAATCCGGAAAAAGTTGCAAGAAAGAGAAAATAGCAATGAATACAAGATTAAGTTTCCATCGGGATATAATTAAATATTTTGCCATGTTCGCCATGCTGTTGAATCACATTTCATACATTTTTATGGAGGCAGGTACATTTTGGGCGGAGCTTTTTACGGACATTGGCTATTTTACCGCAATTACTATGTGTTATTTCTTAGTGGAAGGATTTGAATACACACATTCCAGAAAGGAGTATGGCAAGAGACTTCTAGTGTTTGCGGTGGTGTCACAGCTTCCATATTGTCTGGCTCATACAAAAGGTAAAATTTTGAACATTACAGAAATGAATATGATCTTTACGCTATTATTGTGTTTCTTCATCCTCTGTGTGTTAAAATATGTGAAACTCAAAGAATGGAAATATTCGTTGATTTTTCTCCTTGTTATGGTATCGCTTATTTCCGACTGGGCGCTTTTGGCACCTGTTTTTACGCTTCTTTTTGCATGGGCAAAGGGAAACGCAAAAAAGATGAAGATTGCATTTACAGCCGCCACCTGTTTATTCGGCACCTTTAACTTTCTTGGAGAAATTGGAAGATTCCCTCTTAATGCGAATGTGGTCTATGCCTTTGGAAGTATGATCGGAGTGATATTTGCAGGTATTGTGCTTCTTTATTTTTATAACGGGAAAAGGGCGGAAAAAGGACAGAAATTTTCCAAATGGTTTTTCTTTTGGTTTTATCCGGTACATTTACTTGTACTTGGTGTCATAAGAGTGTTATTCTTTCTGTAAGGAGGAAGCAAATATGGGAAATACAATCAAAACGTGGTGTGTAAGGCTTTGGGCATCGGCAGTCGTTATTTTAACTGGGAATCTTCCGATTCTTTACGATAAGTTTCTCGGAATATGGGGAATGATTTTTCTACTTGTTTTTTATTTCATAGTAAATATAAAACCGACAATGGAAAGGGGAAAGATTACAAGCCAAAGACTTCGCTTTTGTTATAGCGGATGTGAGCTTCTCAGAATATTTTTGATTTCCATGCTGATATCAGCAGTATATATACTGGCTATGATTCCGGTCGTATTCAAAGAACATAGGCTGCTGTGGCTACTTAACCTTCTTTGTATATTTTTGGCAGAGGCGGTGGTATTCTGGAATGGGATCATCCGGTTATATATAAGCTCTGTCCAAATCGGAATCAAATGGCGTGTGATAGGAATTATGTGCGGTTTTATTCCGATTGTAAATCTTATTGTGCTTACAAAGCTTATGCGTCTTGCTTCCAACGAAGTGTCTTTTGAAAATGAAAAAAATCTATGTTACCTTGAACGAAGGAATGAAAAAATCTGCGACACAAAATATCCGATTCTTATGGTTCATGGTGTCTTCTTTCGCGATTTCCGATATTTTAATTATTGGGGGCGTATTCCGAAAGAACTAAAAAGACACGGTGCAAGAATCTATTACGGAAATCATCAGTCGGCAGCATCTGTTGCGGACAGCGGGAGAGAATTAAGTGAACGGATCATGGAAGTTCTAAAAGAAACAGGGGCTTCTAAAGTGAATGTGATCGCACATTCCAAAGGGGGTCTTGATACCCGTTATGCGATCAGCCGACTTGGAATGTCACAGTATGTGGCGTCGCTTACGACAATTAACACTCCGCACAGGGGATGTGAATTTGCGGATTATTTATTGAATAAGATTCCGGAAGCTGTGAAACGAAAAATCGCAGATGGGTATAATGCAGCGCTTAAGAAGCTTGGTGATTTAAAACCGGATTTTCTTGCGGCTGTAGAAGATTTGACCGCATCTGCCTGCCGAAACTTGAATGAAGAAGTAGTAGATCAGCCGAATGTGTATTATCAAAGTGTCGGTTCTAAGTTAAATGTTGCTTCCGGCGGGAGATTTCCATTAAATTTTTCCTATGAATTGGTAAAATATTTTGATGGACCAAATGACGGACTCGTGTCAGAAAGCTCGTTTCCGTGGGGAGAAGATTATCATTTTCTGACAGTTGATGGAAAAAGAGGAATCTCTCATGGAGATATGATTGATCTGAATCGAGAAAATATTCAAGGGTTTGATGTGAGAGAATTCTATGTAGAGTTGGTGCATGGATTGAAAAAGAAAGGGTTGTAAAATAAAGTAAAATAGACGTAAATGAGTTTTTGCTTTTGAGACTTCCGTTCTTTAGACGGATGGAGTATAATAAAAACAATGATTAACTTGAATTTATGAGGAACTGACGTGCGCAATTGTTAGGTGTAGCCTTGAACACGGTAAAATTGAATATTGCTATGAATGTGAAAGTTATCCGTGTGAAAAATATCGGTATATTGATAAATATGATTCTTTTATAACTCATAAACGCCAAAAAGCAGACTTGAAAATGATGCAGGACATTGGTGTTGAACGGTATAATCTTCAACAACGAGAAAAAATGCAAATTCTTTCTCATTTACTTGCGAACTATAATGATGGTCGCAGAAAACTGTCAAAGAACAATGTTCATATATAGTTGATGTACTTCAAAAAAATTGATGATAGAAGAAATATAAAGCTAAAACTTGTTAAAAAATAGTTTGTAAATTTAGAAATTGAAAAGAGGTAGAAAAAAGGTAACCAAAAAGCAGATAACAGATGATTGGCAGCTATTTTTCCCGGAATTAAGAAAGGTCAAATTACTTGAATTAGATAAATGAGAAGTTGTAGAGGTGATGAGAATGAAAAATTATAAAATACTATCGAAAGTAATTTTGGCGGTTTGTTTGTGCGGAATTATTTTAGCAATTATCAATAGTTTTACAGGGATTATCAATAGCTCTGTGAAAGTAAGCGGAACTGTAATCTCTATTTTAGGATTTCTTGTTGCAGGAGTTGCAACTATGTTATTAGAAAGTGAACGAATGAAAAAGAGAAAGGATAAATAGATGATCATAACAGCAGTATGGTACTATGTATTAGATATAGTTCTTTTTGTAGCAACATTTTTTATCATACGGAAATTATATAAAAAATTATAGGGAATAACAGATATGGTAATTATTATTCATATACTAACGGTACTGTTTGCTATAGCATCGTTCATTATTATTAAGAAGAAACGATATAAGGTTATGCCACTGATCAGTTTGCTTATATTTATTTCTTTCATTGGGTTTGGAATAATTTCTATTATATCTTTGGTTGTCCCATACGGAGGAACATTGATTTATCCTTTAGGATCTATTATAAGGTAATGTTAAATAAGATTCAAAGCTGATAATTTTGTGTGTGAATGGATACAGTATTATAGTTACTACATAAAATAAAAAATAAAGCAAAAAAGGAATTGTAAATCATATGAACAAACAGGAAAAGATACAGGAAATATTTGATTATTACAAACAACAGCCTGACCGTTCCGATCAGGAGATGGTTGTGGCGCTTTTAAGAGAGCTTCAGGATGTTCAAGGCTATATTAGTCCGAAATTAAAAGAGCAGGTGCTGGAGATTACCGGGGTGAAAGAAACATTTCTCCAATGCCTGTTTCGGATGTATCCAAGTCTTCATGAGTCCCAGGATATGCACGAGATTATTGTGTGTTCCGGGGAACGATGTGGAAAGAAGGGCGGTGGCGAGATTCTTTCCTATCTCAAGAGGGAGCTCAAAGTAGACCGGCATGGAGTATCCGAAGACGGAAGGTTCAAGCTTCGTACAAGAAATTGTCTGAAGCAATGCAGAACGTCTCCGAACCTTATGATTGACGGAAAATTATATTCGAAGATAGAGATAGAAAATATAAAGAAATTATTAAACGATTTGTAATGATTGACAACCTCTGCAAGGATAGTATAATTATTCTCTGCACTTAGATTTTACGAGGAGAGGTTAGTCATGGATCAGGATAAAGAATTTCTTGGGAAAGAACCCATAGGAAAATTACTTCTTAAGCTGGCGTTGCCTACGGTTGCAGCCCAGCTTATTAATATGCTTTACAATATTGTTGACCGTATTTATATCGGTCACATTCCCGAGATCGGAGCAGATGCACTTACCGGTGTCGGAGTCTGTATGCCGCTTATTATGATGGTGTCGGCATTTGCAGCGCTGGTTGGATTCGGAGGTTCACCCAGAGCATCCATTGCTATGGGGAAAAAAGATAACGATTCGGCAGAAAAGATTCTGGGCAATTGCTTTACAACACAGATTCTCATTTCTTTCGTGTTGACAGCAGTGCTCCTTATCTGGAACCGAGATCTTCTTATGGCGTTTGGAGCAAGTGAAAATACGATTAGCTATGGAACAAGATATATGAACATTTATTCTGTCGGAACGATTTTCGTACAGTTGACGCTTGGAATGAATGTATTTATTACAGCGCAGGGATTTGCACAAACCGGAATGCTGTCTGTTCTGATTGGTGCAGTGTCTAATATCGTATTAGATCCAATCTTTATTTTTGGTTTCAATATGGATGTGCAGGGCGCGGCGCTTGCAACAATTATTTCTCAGGCATTATCCTGTATCTGGGTGGTATCTTTTTTGTTTGGAAAGAAAACTATTTTAAAGATCAGGAAAGAAAATATGTGTCTGTCAGCATCCGTAATTTTTCCTTGTCTCGCACTTGGTACATCAACTTTTATTATGCAGGCAAGTGAGAGTGTCATTTCTATCTGTTTTAATTCTTCGCTTCAAAAATTCGGCGGAGATATTGCCGTGGGAGCTATGACAATCCTGACAAGTGTTATGCAGTTTGCAATGCTTCCTTTACAGGGACTTGGTCAGGGGGCGCAGCCGATCATCAGCTATAACTACGGAGCAGGAAGCGCAAGGCGTGTGAAGGATGCCTTTAAATTATTATTGAAGATCAGCCTCGGATACGCGCTTTTTCTCTGGGCAATGGTTATGATTCTTCCGGGTGGATTTGTAAGAATGTTTACTTCGGATCTGAAGCTTATAGAATTCACGAAAACAGCGCTTCGTGTGTATCTTGCAGCACTGTTTATGATGGGAATTCAGATGGCTTGCCAGATGACATTTAATTCACTGGGAAGGGCAGTGGAATCTATAATCGTAGCGATTATGAGAAAATTTGTATTACTGCTTCCGCTTATCTTTGTGCTCCCGCAGATTTTCAAGAGTGACCAGACAATGGCAGTATACTTGGCGGAACCAATCGCAGACTTCCTGGCGGTATCTTTCACGATTGTACTGTTTACAATTCAATTCAGGAAAGCGCTGCGGAAAATGTATGCTTAGAGATTTTCGGAGATTTATGTAGAAATTTGCGTTCTTTTCCTTTTGTTTTTTTACTGCAGCATGATGTATAATCATTCTTATAGACGAGGTATGTACAGAGCACTGTACGCATAGATTAGAATACGAATCAGACAGAAGTGAAGGAGAAGAACATGGAGACAAGGAAGAACTGTATCGCAGAAATCATTCATCATATTGCAACAATTTTAGGATTTTTCATTGCAGGGTATTATTTCTTGCAGAAGAGAACGAAGACTTTTTGTAAAGTTCTTCTTTCTGTACACATGGCAACGCAGGGATATGGAATCTTGAAAATTATTGGAGATACGATAGATGGAAAGAAGCGTTTCATGGCTTCTTTTGAACATGTGTCGGAGGTCTGTAATGAGAAGGAAGGAGCCGGAAGAGTGCTCCCGTGGCTTTTGTTATCGGCAGCAACCGTCTTTAAGCTTGGAGTTCCGGTACTCCTTGGAGGAAGAAAAAAATAGGCTGCTTAATCAGTAAGTATTCAGACATAAGAAGCTGTGCAGTGACATAAGTTATAATAAAATGAAAAATTGGTGTTTCTATGGGACAGTCATTGAAGAAAAAAATGGCGGAAGTATCAGAGCTTCCCAAAGATGTGGTGATGGGGATGCCGGTTCTTACTATGACAGGTCAGCAGGAACTATGTATTGAAAATTATCGGGGAATGATCGAATATACGGATTCTGTGGTACGAATTCAGACAAAAGCAGGTCTTATTAAAGTGACCGGTAAAGGTCTTCAAGTAGCTTATTATACAAATGATGAAATGATGATCCATGGGCAGATCACGGGGATTGAGTATCAACATTGACCGGAAGGAGAGTATAAAGTGCTGTTAGATATCATCCGATATGTCAGAGGCTATTTACAGATTCGGGTAAGCGGATCTTCCGTGGAGCGATTCCTCAATGCATGCAGTCATAGAGGAATCTACTTGTGGGGGCTTAGACCGGTCGGTCAGGCTTACGAAATGAATATTACGATAAAAGGGTTCCGGCAGTTAAAGCCGGTACTCCGGAAGACGGGGACAAGAGTCGTGATCATCAAAAGAACCGGTCTTCCTTTTTTTTTACACCGATATCGGAATCGGAAAATGTTCTTTGCAGGCGCTGTTTTCTGTATTTCGTTGCTTTATTTATTTTCCCGTTTTATATGGGGGATTGATATTTCCGGAAATAAAAGCTATACCGATGAGATTTTGTTGAAGTATTTAAGCTCCAGAGAAATAAAAAGCGGCATGAAGAAGTCGCAAGTGGATTGTGGGAGAATTGTAAAAGATCTGCGGCGGGAATACGGAGACATCATATGGGTGTCCGCTTCTATACAGGGGACGAAGCTGTATATACAGGTAAAGGAGAATGAGGATTCTATTTCAACAGGAACGAAGGAAGACGAGACAGAAAATGCAATGGATCTTGTTGCTGACAGAGATTGTGTCATAGACAGCATAACTGTGCGAAAAGGAACTGTACAGGTGAAAAGGGGAGAGAAGGTGAAAAAAGGGACGATTCTTGTCTCCGGTCAGGTGCCGGTTCTAAATGATGCCAAAGAAGTGACCGGATACCAATATCATCAGGCAGATGCAGACATTACAGGTATCACAACTTTAGAGTATGAGGGGAGCTGTGAAGATTATTATGAAGAAAAGAAGTATGAGCCTATTTCAAAAAAGCAAACAGTCATCAAGGAAGAATATACGTTGATTTTCGGAAACTATCGTTTCACATTGGGAAATATAAAAAGCACGCGAAAGGAGTATGAGATCAAAGGAAGCATAAGACAGCTCTGTCTGTCTGACAGCTTTTCGCTTCCGGTGTACTTCGGTGTCCGCAAGGTGATTCCGTATCAGTCAGAGAGAAGAAAATATACAAAAAAAGATCAACAACAGATTTTAAGCAGACAATTCTTAAAATATAAGGAAGAATTAGAGAAAAAAGGGGTAGAAATTATTGGGAATGATGTTAAAATATACAGAGGGAAGGATTGTGCCAAGGCAGCGGGGAATCTTCAGGTCTCCATGCCGATAGGAGAAAGCAGACCTTCCGAATTAAAAGAAGTTCCAAGAATCGAAGAAAAACAACAAGGAGAGACAATTCATGGGGATGATGGAGGCAGTCATTGAGATTCCGGCAGAAGACGCCGGAAATGTATTTGGACAATTTGATGCATTTGCGAAGAAAATAGAGCGGACGCTTCATGTTACATTGATCGCAAGAAATGAGCATGTGAAGATCATGGGAGAAGCGGTAAAAGTTGAACAGGCGAAGCAGGTTCTGCGTCAGCTTCTTGAACTATCCAGAAGAGGAAATACGATTGAAGAGCAAAATGTAGATTATACGTTGTCTCTTGTGATGGAAGATAAAGAAGAGAGTGTACTTGACATTGACCGTGATATTATCTGTCATACAATTCAGGGTAAACCAATCAAGCCTAAAACTCTCGGTCAGAAAAAGTATGTGGATGCAATCCGTAAGAAAATGATCGTGTTCGGTCTTGGCCCTGCAGGAACCGGAAAGACATATCTTGCAATGGCAATGGCGATCACAGCATTTAAAAATAATGAGGTAGGACGGATCATTCTTACGAGACCGGCGATTGAGGCAGGCGAGAAGCTTGGGTTCCTTCCGGGGGATCTGCAAAGTAAGATAGACCCTTACCTGCGTCCTTTATATGACGCTCTTTATCAGATTATGGGAGCGGAGAGCTTCCTGAAAAATTCAGAAAAAGGATTGATTGAAGTAGCGCCGCTTGCCTATATGAGAGGGCGTACACTGGATAATGCGTTTATCATTCTCGATGAAGCACAAAATACAACTCCGGCGCAGATGAAGATGTTTTTAACCCGTATCGGATTCGGCTCCAAGGTAGTCATTACCGGTGATGAAACACAAAAGGATCTTCCGTCCGGTCAGGTATCCGGTCTTGATACTGCGGTGCAGGTTGTAAAAAATATTGAAGATATCAGCATTTGCAAGCTGACCAGCAAAGACGTGGTACGTCATCCGCTGGTACAAAAGATCGTAAAAGCTTATGAGGAATATGAGAAAAAAGCTTCTCATGCGAAAACAAGAGAGAAGAACAGAAGGAGAAAGTGATGACACTTTATTATGAAGAAGAGGGGAAGCTTAAGTTATCCCTTCCATGCGAAGAATTAGCACGAACTGTCATTGAGGCGGCGCTTGATGATGTGGGTTGTCCATATGAGGCGGAAGTAAATCTGCTCCTTACTATGAACGAACAGATTCATGAGATGAACCTGGAATTTCGCGGAATCGACAGAGCAACCGATGTCCTGTCATTTCCGATGGTAGATTATGAACAGCCGGGAGAGTTTGATTTTCTTGAGGAGGCAGATGAGTATTTCCATCCTGAGACAGGAGAACTTCTTCTCGGAGATATCGTCATCTCAAAAGAAAAAGTCATAGAACAGGCAGAAGAATTCGGACATTCCATAGAGCGAGAATTTGCTTTTCTAATTGCACATTCTGTGTTACACTTAACAGGATACGATCATATAGAAGAAGAGGAAAGACTTGTGATGGAAGACAGACAGAGACAGATTCTGTCGAAGTTGAACATCTTAAGATAAATGGAGTACAAGCATGTCAGAAAAAGCCAAAAAATCCGGTAAGAATTTTATGATACAAGGTTCAATCCTTGCGATTGCCGGAGTCATAACTAAAATTATCGGTGCTGTATACAGAGTACCGCTTGTTAATATTCTGGGAGATACAGGAATGGGATATTACGGAGTTGCATTTCAGATCTATGCAATCGTCCTTACCCTGACGTCCTACAGTCTTCCGCTGGCAGTATCGAAATTGATATCTGCCAGAGTTGCAACAAAAGAATATCGAAATGCCATGCGTGTGTTCCGCGGTGCGTTGACTTTTGCATTTGTAGTAGGAGGTACTGCGTGTCTGATTCTGTTCTTCGGAGCAGATTTTATTGCGGAAAATATTATGGCAATGAAATACAGTGCCATTGCTATGCGTGTGTTGGCGCCGTGTGTGTTGATCGTTGCAATTATGGGTGTTTTCCGTGGATTCTTCCAGGGAAATGGTTCTATGATCCCGACTGCTTTTTCTCAGGTCCTTGAGCAGGTGGTCAATGCAGTGGCAAGTATTGCAGGAGCATACTTCCTTCTGAAGCTGGGAAAAAATATTGCCAAGAAGCGTGGGGTTCACGCATATAGCTATGCTTATGCTGCTGCCGGCGGAACCGTCGGAACCGTTATGGGTGCAGCGATTGCATTGGCATTTTTGGTGCTGATCTTCCTTGCATTTCGTAAGGTGTTCCAAAAGAAAATAAAGCGAGAGAGAAGAGGACCGGTAGAGAGTTATCAGAGAATCTTCAAGATTCTTCTGATTACCATTGCTCCAGTTCTTATCAGTGCAACGGTTTACAATCTGTGCGGAGTGATCGACAATTCCATGTACGGTGTGATCATGTCAGCGCAGGGATTTAAAGAAAGTGAATATGCCAGTTATCTTGGAATCTTAAGTGGAAAGTATGATACGGTCATTAATGTGCCGCTTGCATTTTCCAACGCATTGGCAGCATCACTGATTCCAAGTCTTGTGGCAACGGTAAAGACCGGAAGCAGAAAGCAGGTGCAGCGCAAGATTAATACATTTGCCAAGTTTGATATGATGATTGCAATTCCCAGTGCAGTCGGACTGATTGTATTGGCAAAACCGGTACTGGATCTCCTTTTCTTTACAGAAGATAACAAAGAAGCCGCGCTTATTTTACAATTAGGAGCGATTTCCGTTATTTTCTACTGTTTGTCTACAGTGACAAATGCAGTTTTGCAAGGACTGGACAAAATGATGATTCCGGTTCGAAATGCAGCGATCGCGCTAGTTGTTCATGTTGTGGCACTGTTTATTATGATGGTTGTATTTAAATGGGGAATCTATGCAGTTGTTGTAAGTAAGATTGTATTTTCCGCGTGTACTTGTATTTTGAACTCACACTCTCTTCGGGATGAAGTGGGATATGTGCAGGAACAGAAAAAAACCTTTGTTATCCCCGGAATTGCAGCATTGATCATGGGAATTGTTGCGAAGGTTGTGCATCTTCTCTTTGAATTATTTGCAGGCACACAGATCGCAACGCTGATCGCACTTCCGATTGCGGCTATCGCATACGGAACAGCGCTGATTCTTCTCGGCGGAGTGACAGAGGCTGAATTGAAAACGGTTCCGAAGGGAAGAGTATTGATCTCGTTCTTTAAAAAGATTCATGTACTGAAATAGTGTATAAAAAATAAGAAAATCACCAATACTATACTAAAAAAAGGAGTTGTCCGAATGCGAAATAAGTATGGTATTGGTTTTTTTGCGACGGCGATTATTGCAATGTTAGTAATCACCTGCGCTTATCAGTTCAGTTTTCACAAGGCAAAAGAACAGGCGAAAAAAATTCACGCACAAAAAGAGCAGCAGGAAATTGAAGAAGAGTCAGGCGCGCTGGTTGAGGCTGACGGGGAAGCGATGAAAGAGGATTGTTATTACCTGATGGAGGTCAATGGCTATGTGGTAGTTTATCTGAGTGATAAAGTCACTCCTTATGAGTACACTGCCATTGCATATGACGAACTTCCTCCTACTGTTCGAGCTGAGGTGCGCAATGGGAAATATATAGAATCGCCGGAAGAACTCTATGGTTTTTTGGAAAACTACTCCAGTTGAAAGAACCGGTGGACTTCTGAATTCAGATAGTGTAAGATAAAAAGAGTTTTAGAAAGGACAAAAGATTATGGATGATAAGAAAATAGCAAGAATAAATGAATTATATCATAAATCAAAAGCAGAGGGACTGACTGCAGAGGAAGCAAAAGAACAGCAGATTTTGCGAAGAGAATATATCGATTCTTTCAAGAGAAATCTTCGCGGACAGCTGAACAATATTTCCATTCAGGAAAAAGACGGAAGCATTACGAATCTGGGTGAAAAATTTGGAGACAAAAAAGGAAATTAGAAAGAGGATACTGAAAATCCGAAGAAGCTTTGACGAATCCCTTTCGGCAGAGTGGACAAGAAGTATCGAAGAGAAGATATTTGAGCATCCTTATTTTCAGGAGGCAGATCATCTCTGTATCTACATGTCATATAATGGTGAAGTCGGAACAGATGGAATCATCAGGAGGGCGACAGCCTCCGGGAAAAGAGTGTGGATTCCTAGGGTTGACGGGAAAGACATGGAATTTTATGAATTGAGAAATCGACAGGAATTAGTTCGAAGCTCTTATGGGATTTTAGAGCCGCCCAAGGGAAGTCAGCCTTTGGATATGCAGAGCTTCCAAAATTGTCTTATGATCATCCCGGGAGTTGCGTTTGATCGGCAGAAGAATCGGATTGGCTACGGAGGTGGCTATTATGACCGCTATCTGTCAGATAAGAGAGAACTTCATACAATAGCAGCAGCGTTTGAATTTCAGGTGTTGGAAAAACTTCCGGTTGAAGAGACAGATATTCGGCCGGATGTGTTGATCACAGAGAAAAACAGTTATTAACGAAAAATTGTGAAAGAGGAGTGATTCACATGGAGTTACCAAAAGATCCGGTTATGCTCTTAAGTGTTGTTAACACGAAACTCAGAGATTATTATACATCTCTGGATGCACTTTGCGAGGATATGCAGACGGAAAAACAGAAGATTATAGATACATTGAAAGGAATAGATTATGAATATGATGAGTCCAGACATCAATTTGTCTAAAGAAGCGCCGCAAGAAGAGCCTTTGAGACAGTATTATTACATAGAAAAAGCAAAACAGTATGTAGCAGAAGAGGCAAAAAAGCTAGGAAGAAGCCTGACCTTCTGTGTCACTACTTTTGGGTGTCAGATGAATGCCAGAGATTCTGAGAAGCTTCGAGGCATTTTAAATCAGATCGGCTACGAAGAAGCAGAAGAGGACGAGGCGGATTTTGTGATTTACAATACATGTACAGTTCGTGAAAATGCAAATACAAGAGTCTATGGACGTCTGGGACAGTTAAAACCACGCAAAAAACAGCAGCCCCATATGATGATCGGACTCTGCGGCTGTATGATGCAGGAACCGGAAGTAATTGCAAAATTAAAAAAGAGTTATTCTTTCGTAGACATTATTTTCGGAACGCATAATATTTATAAATTTGCAGAACTGATCTGTGAACGATATGAAGCCGGAAAAATGGTTGTCGATATATGGGAAGATACTGACAAAATCGTAGAAGATCTTCCGAATGAAAGAAAATATGCATTCAAATCCGGAATTAATATTATGTTCGGCTGTAATAATTTCTGCAGCTATTGTATTGTTCCATATGTGCGTGGACGGGAAAGAAGCAGAAAGCCGGAAGCAATCATCCGGGAAATCGAACGCCTTGTCAAGGATGGAGTGTCTGAGGTAATGCTGCTTGGACAAAATGTCAATTCTTACGGGAAGACTTTGGACGAGCCAATTACCTTTGCAGAGCTTCTTCGCAGAATTGAGAAGATTGAAGGATTAAAGCGGATTCGTTTTATGACTTCGCATCCGAAGGATCTCTCCGATGAATTGATTGAGGTTATGGCATCATCGGAAAAGATCTGTAAACATCTGCATCTTCCGGTTCAGTCCGGAAGCACAAGGATTCTTAAGAAAATGAATCGTCGTTACACGAAAGAATCCTATCTTGAACTCGCAGAAAAGATCAAGAAAGCAGTGCCGGATATTTCTCTGACAACAGACATTATCGTAGGTTTTCCTGGAGAGACAGAAGAGGATTTTCAGGAAACTCTGGATGTCGTGCGAAAGGTTCGCTATGACAGTGCATTTACATTTATCTATTCGAAACGAACCGGAACACCGGCGGCAGCTATGGAAGATCAGATTCCGGCAGATGTCGTCAAAGACCGGTTTGACCGATTGCTTTCAGAAGTACAGTCAATCGCATCCGAAGTGTGTGCGGTTCATGAAGGAAAAGACATGGAAGTGCTGGTAGAGTCTGTCAGTGACCATGATGCATCTATGGTGACCGGACGCATGAGCAATAATCTGCTGGTGCATTTTAAAGGCACAAAAGAGATGATCGGAACATATGTGACGGTTCATTTAACGGAGTGCAAAGGCTTCTATTATCTTGGTGAATTGAAATAAATACCATCCATATTATAGTCAAAAAACGCCCAAACTATGTAGTGAGAATACAAAAGTGAGGGCGTTTTCATGTGTAAAAAAATAAGTAAGTATTTGTTTTTGGGGTGCCTTGGCGGAAGCATCTATTATGGACTGGAAATATTGTTTCGTGGCTTTTCTCACTGGAGCATGTTTGTTCTTGGAGGAATCTGTTTTCTGTTTTTCTATATCCAGGGAAGAGTGCTTAGCTTTCAGGAACCGCTGTGGCGTCAGATTCTTCGCTGTATGATCTTTGTGACGGCAATGGAATTTCTGACCGGACTGATCGTAAATAAATGGCTGTGTTGGGAAGTCTGGGATTACAGTGACCTGCCTTTTCAACTGTTTGGACAAATCTGCCTGCCTTTTGCTATTATCTTTTCCGGTCTGTGTGCGATCGGAATCATACTGAGTGGGTATATTGCGTGGGGAATCTACGGCGAGGAAAAACCACAGTATCATGTATTTTAAAAAGTCTTTGATTATGAATAAAAAAATGATATAATAAAATGTAAAAATGAAATTAGAAGAGGAGATATTACGTGGCTGAGTTAACACCAATGATGCAGCAATATATGAAGACGAAAGAAGAGTACAAAGACTGCATCTTGTTTTATAGACTGGGAGACTTTTATGAGATGTTCTTTGATGATGCACTGACTGCGTCAAGAGAACTTGAAATTACATTAACCGGAAAAAACTGCGGACTTGAGGAACGCGCACCTATGTGTGGTGTTCCTTATCATTCGGTAGACGGATATTTAAACCGGCTCGTATCAAAAGGATATAAGGTTGCTATTTGCGAACAGGTGGAAGATCCTGCAACTGCAAAAGGAATCGTAAAACGAGAGGTTGTGCGTATTGCCACTCCGGGAACCAATCTTGATACGCAGGCGCTGGATGAGACAAAAAATAATTATCTCATGTGCATTGCTTATATTGCCGATCGCTATGGCGTGTCAGTGGCAGATGTGACTACCGGAGATTATTTTGTAACAGAGATTGAAAACAGCAGTAAATTATTCGATGAGATATATAAATTCATGCCTTCAGAGCTTATTTGCAATGAGGCTTTTTATATGAGCGGCATGGATATCGACGACTTAAAAGATCGACTGGGTATTACTGTATACGCGCAGGATGCATGGTATTTTGATGATGTGATCTGTGAGAAGACATTAAAAGAGCATTTTCACTGCGGGACGCTGGAAGGGCTTGGAATCGGAGATTATGATTGTGGAATGGTCGCGGCAGGAGCACTTCTTCAGTATTTAAAAGAAACACAGAAGACTTCCCTTGCGCACATGTCAAGACTGACGCCCTACACTACAGGAAAATACATGCTTCTTGACAGTTCCACCAGACGAAATCTGGAATTATGCGAAACACTTCGGGAAAAGCAGAAAAGAGGTTCTCTTCTGTGGGTGCTGGATAAGACAAAGACTGCAATGGGCGCGAGAAATCTGCGAAAATACATTGAGCAGCCTCTGATTGACAAGAACAGCATTAATAAACGACTGGACGCAGTAGAAGAACTGAAGATTCAGGCGATTAATCGTGAGGAGATCAGAGAATATCTATCTCCGGTGTATGATTTGGAGCGTCTCGTAAGTAAGATTGTATATCAGTCTGCGAATCCAAGGGATCTGATCGCATTTAAAAGTTCCCTGTCCATGCTCCCACACATTAAATACATACTAAGTGATATGAAGAGCAGTCTCAATCAGGAACTCTATGAAGAGCTTGACCCACTGGAAAATATCTGTGACCTTATTGAGCATGCCATTCAGGACGATCCTCCGCTTGCCATGAAAGAGGGCGGGATTATCAAGGATGGATACCATGAAGAGGTAGACAGACTCCGCCATGCCAAATCCGACGGTAAAGAATGGCTGGCAAAATTGGAGAGTGAAGAACGGGAGAAGACCGGGATTAAAAACCTTCGAATTAAGTATAACAAAGTATTTGGGTATTATCTGGAAGTGACCAATTCTTTTAAAAATATGGTTCCGGACTACTATACAAGAAAGCAGACACTTGCTAACGCGGAACGGTATATCATTCCGGAATTAAAGGAATTGGAAGATACGATTTTGGGAGCCGAGGATAAGCTGTATGCACTGGAATATCAGATTTACTGCGAAGTTAGAAATGCTATCGCGGACGAAGTAGTCAGAATTCAGAAAACAGCACGAGCGGTGGCGCAGATTGACACACTGACATCTCTTGCGCTTGTGGCAGAACAGAATAATTATGTGCGCCCACATATCAATGAAAAAGGTGTGATCGATATTAAAGACGGCCGCCATCCGGTGGTTGAGAAGATGATTCCGAATGATATGTTTATTACAAATGACACGTATCTCAATGACCGGAAGAAACGGATTTCTATTATTACCGGTCCTAATATGGCGGGAAAATCCACCTATATGCGTCAGACAGCGTTGATTGTTCTGATGGCGCAGATTGGCTCGTTCGTTCCGGCTTCGTCTGCGGATATCGGTCTTGTGGATCGTATTTTTACGCGAGTAGGGGCATCGGATGACCTCGCAAGCGGACAGAGTACCTTCATGGTTGAAATGACTGAGGTGGCAAATATTCTCCGCAATGCAACGAGTAAGAGTCTCTTGATCCTTGACGAGATCGGACGAGGAACGAGCACCTTCGACGGACTCAGTATTGCATGGGCAGTCATCGAGCATATCAGCAACAGTAAGCTGCTCGGCGCAAAAACGTTATTTGCAACACATTACCACGAATTGACAGAGCTGGAAGGCAAGATTGACAATGTAAATAACTATTGTATTGCAGTCAAAGAAAAAGGCGACGACATCATCTTCCTGCGTAAGATTGTCAAGGGAGGCGCTGATAAAAGTTATGGAATTCAGGTAGCAAAGCTTGCCGGCGTTCCGTCTTCTGTGATCGATCGCGCCAAGGAAATCGTAGAAGAGCTTGTTCATGCTGATATTACGACAAGAATCAAAGATATTGCGGCACATGGCAGTGAGCCGAAAGTAAAGACAAAGAAATATGATGAGGTGGATTTGGCTCAGATGTCTTTATTTGACACGGTGAAAGATGATGATGTATTAAAGGAACTTAAAGAGCTTGATGTAAGTAATCTGACACCGATCGATGCACTGAATACGTTATATCAATTGCAGAACAAGTTAAAAAACAGGTGGTAAGATGAGTAAGATACAAGTATTAGATCAGGTGACGATTGATAAGATTGCGGCAGGAGAAGTGGTAGAGCGTCCCGCTTCGGTTGTAAAGGAGCTGGTCGAAAATGCAATCGATGCAAAAGCGGCGGCTGTAACCGTGGAGGTTAAGGAAGGCGGCATTTCCTTTATGCGGATTGCAGATAATGGGTGCGGGATAGACAGAGAAGATGTTCCCGGAGCTTTCTTAAGACATTCGACCAGTAAAATACGAAATGCCGAGGATCTGGAACACATTTCTTCTCTTGGTTTCCGCGGAGAGGCACTGTCCAGTATTGCGGCCGTTTCGCAAGTGGAATTGATCACAAAAACACCGGAAGACAGCTTTGGCACACGGTATATGATTTCCGGTGGCAAAGAAGAGGGGCTGGAAGACATCGGAGCTCCGGACGGGACGACCTTTCTGGTGCGGCAGTTGTTTTATAATGTCCCTGCGAGAAAAAAATTTCTGAAAACAGCAATGACAGAGGCAGGGCATGTAAGTGATCTCATGACACGCATGGCATTGTCTCATCCTCACATCTCTTTTCAATTTATTAATAACGGCCAATCGAAGCTTCACACGTCAGGAAATGGAAATTTAAGAGATGTGATTTATCATATTTACGGGAGAGAGATTGCGGCAAATCTTATAAATGTAACATATGAAAAGAACGGCATTCGTATTACCGGTTATATTGGGGCACCGTTGATATCCAGAGGGAACCGGAACTTTGAAACTTACTTTATTAACGGAAGATATGTTAAGAGTTCCATTATATACAAAGCCATCGAAGACGCCTATAAGGACTTCACGATGCAGCACAAATATCCATTTACGGTACTACATATCGAAGTCGTCGGTGAAGACGTTGATGTCAATGTGCATCCAACCAAAATGGAAGTCAGATTTCATAACCAGCAAATGGTTTATAATAGCATCTATGAAGCTGTGGATCAGGCGCTCCATGAGAAGGAACTGATTCCGGAAGTCACAATTGATGTGCCGAAAGCCGTACCGAAAGCGCAGGCAAAACCTGAACCGAAAGTGCAGCCGAAACTTGAACCGAAAGCGCAGCCAAAAGAAGTGATACAGCCTGAGGTGAACAAATCTGCAAAAGTACAGCCGGAAAAAGCATCAGGTGAACGGGATCTTGATTATTTCATGGAGCAGATGAAAAAGAGGGTAATGTCCTATCATCAGCAAAATTCTTCTGCAGAAGTGAAAGGGAAATCAGAAATCTTCAAGCCACAGGTGCAGGTAGACCGCGTAAAAGAGGCTGCTGCTTCTTATCGAGCAAAGCAATCTCCGGAGCAAATGACTCTCTTTGACGGAAAGCTTCTGGATAAGGAAAAGCGGGCAAACTACAAGATCATCGGACAGGTGTTTGATACCTATTGGCTGGTAGAATTCGATAATAGCTTATACATTATCGATCAGCATGCTGCGCATGAACGGGTTCTCTATGAGAAGACACTTAGGGAAATGAAGACACGGGAGTTTACCTCTCAAATGATCAGCCCTCCGGTAATTCTCAATCTGACCATGCAGGAGGCGCAGCTTCTTCGTACTTATATGGATCAATTTACAAGAATTGGTTTTGAATTCGAAGAATTCGGTCAAGATTCCTATGCTGTGCGCAGTGTTCCGGCGAATTTATTCAGCATTGCAAAAAAAGAGCTGCTCATGGAAATGATCGATTCGTTATCAGAAGAAGTACATCGCAGGCAATCGTCGGAACTGCTTGACGAGAAAATTGCCTCCATGTCCTGCAAGGCCGCAGTGAAAGGAAATATGCGTCTGTCCGCACAGGAAGTAGACGCACTGATCGGGGAACTTCTGAAGCTGGATAACCCATATCATTGTCCGCATGGAAGACCGACAATTATTTCTATGTCCAAGCGAGAATTAGAGAAAAAATTTAAGAGGATTGTATAAAATGGGAAAACAGCCATTAGTAGTACTGACAGGGCCTACTGCGGTCGGAAAAACAAAAGCGTCTATCGGACTTGCGCATGCAATCGGCGGTGAGATTATTTCGGCGGATTCTATGCAGGTATATCGACATATGGACATTGGGTCCGCGAAAATAAAAAAAGAAGAAATGGATGGGGTCAGGCATCATTTGATTGACGTACTTGATCCGGAAGAAGAATTTCATGTTGTGCGTTTTCAGCAAATGGCGAAAGAGGCAATGAAAGAGATCTATGCTGCCGGTCATATTCCGATTATCGCAGGCGGCACCGGATTTTATATTCAGGCGCTTCTCTATGACATTAATTTTGAAGAAAGCGAGCAGGATGATGCACTAAGGGAAGAACTGGAGCAGTATGCACAAGAACATGGAGCAGAAGCACTTCATGACCGGCTTGCTCTGTTAGATCCAAAGTCAGCAGAAGAAATACATGCGCATAATGTAAAACGGGTGATTCGTGCAATTGAATTTTATGAGCAGACAGGGATGCCCATATCGGAGCATAATGAGAAAGAACGTCAAAAAGTTTCTCCGTATGAGTTCCGATATTTTGTATTAAATGATGAGCGTTCTCATCTATATGAGAGAATCAATGCGCGGGTAGATGAAATGCTGGCTCAGGGGCTTGTAGAGGAAGTCCGTGCATTAAAGGCGCGCGGATGTACAAAGGACATGGTATCCATGCAGGGGCTTGGATATAAGGAAATTCTGGAATATCTGGAAGGAACTTGCACGTTGGAGGAAGCCGTATATCGGTTAAAACGAGATACCAGACATTTTGCAAAGCGACAGATCACATGGTTTAAGAGGGAGCGTGATGTGATCTGGATTGATAAAAAAGAACATAATTACGATGAAAAGAAAATTTTAGATACAATGCTTACACAGTTAAAAGGGATAAGATAGATTTGGCTGTGACAGCTGGGGAGGAAATGAAAGATGTTTCGAAGATTATTTGGTGGTTCTAAATTTTTAAAAAAAATGAATACGCTGATGGAGATTTATGCGGTGAGCAAGAACCCGGAAGCAACATACAAGCAATTGTTGGCATTAGAGAAGCTGATCCGAACGGATGGGGAGCAGTCATGGTATGATTTAAACCGGGCGGCGCTGCTTTACGATATGCGTAAATTGAATGCAGCAGCAGATGTAGTGCGTGAAATACCATCTCTGAATCCGGAGTTTGACGCACGTTGCGCGCAGCTTAAGACTAAGATCATGGATGCATTTTAAAACGATAAGAAAAGAGAGGAACTAAAACATGACAGATGTTATGGAATTATATCGGGAAATGGGGATTCGTCCTTCCGTTTACCGTTTTGGAGAAGAGATAGAAGCACAGTTAAAAGAGAGATTTGAAGCTATTGATAAAATGGCTGAATACAACCAGTTAAAGGTCATTCGCGCAATGCAGGAAAACCGTGTCAATGCGGAATGCTTTAACTTTGTCAGTGGTTATGGATACGACGATTATGGACGTGACACGTTAGAGAAAGTGTATGCCTCTGTTTTTCATACAGAAAGCGCTCTTGTCCGTCCGCAGGTAACTTGCGGAACTCATGCGCTTGCGCTTGCACTGGGAGCGAATCTCAGACCGGGAGATGAGCTGTTGTCTGTAAACGGAAAGCCTTATGACACGTTAGAAGAAGTCATTGGTATTCGTCCGTCCAACGGTTCTCTGGCAGAATACGGAGTTTCCTATCGTCAGGTAGATCTTTTGGAAGATGGAAGTTTTGACTTTGAGAAGATTAAGACGGCGATCAATGAGAAAACAAAAATGGTTGCGATTCAAAGATCCAAAGGCTACCAGACAAGACCGAGCTTTTCCGTTGCACAGATCGGAGAGGTGATTCGATTCGTGAAGGAAATTAAGCCGGAGATTATCTGTATGGTCGATAACTGCTATGGAGAATTTGTGGAAGATCAGGAACCAAGTGATGTGGGAGCAGATATGGTTGTCGGATCTCTGATTAAGAATCCGGGCGGCGGACTTGCTCCGATTGGTGGATATATTGCCGGAAGAGAAGATTTGATCGAAGCGTGTGGTTACCGTCTGACATCTCCGGGACTGGGAAGAGAAGTGGGGGCATCTCTTGGCGTTATGCAGTCTTTTTATCAGGGGCTCTTTCTTGCACCAACCGTTGTGGCAAGTGCTTTAAAGGGAGCCATCCTTGCGGCAAATATTTACGAGCGTCTAGGCTATAAAGTTGTTCCGACCGGAACGGAGAGCCGGCACGATATTATACAGGCAGTAGAATTCGGAACCCCGGATGGTGTCATTGCTTTCTGTCGTGGTATTCAGGCAGCGGCGCCGGTAGATTCTTATGTGTATCCTGAACCATGGGCAATGCCTGGATATGACAGTGATGTAATCATGGCTGCCGGAGCCTTTGTTCAGGGTTCCTCTATCGAGCTCTCGGCAGACGGTCCGATCAAAGAGCCTTATGCAGTTTATTTCCAGGGTGGACTGACATGGCCGCACGCCAAGCTTGGCATTTTAATGTCTCTGGAGCATTTGGTTCGTGCAGAGATTGTAAAGCTCTAAGAACTATAAAGGAGGCACCATGAAAAAAATCGTGATCGTAGGAGGCGGAGCTTCCGGAATGATGGCAGCCATAGCTGCAGCAAAAGAAAATCCCGCAGCCAAGATTCGTATCCTTGAACGCAAAGATCTGCCGGGAAAGAAAATTTTGTCTACCGGGAACGGACGATGTAATTTTACCAATCAAGTAATGCATATGAACTGCTTTTTCTCGGATACTCCAAACGGGATTGAGGAAGTGTTGCAGCAATTCGGGACTAAAGAAACACTGGATGTATTCTCTGATCTTGGTATTCTTCCCAAGGACCGAAACGGCTATTACTATCCGCGTTCTGATCAGGCATCATCAATCGTAAGTGTACTCAGGACGAGACTTCAGCAGGCAGGCGTTGAAGTAGAGACGAATGTATATGTAACCGGATTAAAGAAAACAAAAAAAGGATTTCTTATTTCCGCGGACGGGAAAAAATACGAGGCGGATGCAGTGATTCTGGCATGTGGCGGAAAGGCAGCGCCGGCGCTGGGCTCCGATGGAAGCGGGTATGACCTTGCAAAATCTATGGGGCACCACATGGTTCCGGTAGTACCGGCTCTTGTGCAGCTGAAAGTAGACCGTTTTGCGCTGAAAGCAGCTGCCGGCGTAAGAACAGATGCAGAAGTGTCTTTCTATGAAGATGGAACCTATATAGCAAAAGATCAAGGGGAAGTTCAGATTACCGCTTACGGTCTTTCGGGAATCCCGATCTTTCAAATTAGCCGCTGTGCGGCAAAAGCGCTTTATTATCATAAAAATGCAGTTGTTCATCTGGATCTGATCCCGCAGATGGATCAAAAGGAACTGCGCGGCTTCTTGACGAAGAGAATGGAACAGCGGCAAATGCTTACCATGTCGAAGTTTCTTATCGGTATATTCAACCAGAAGTTAATTCCCTGTATTCTCAGATATGCAGGTATCCGAGAACAGACGAAAGTATCGGAACTTTCAAAAACTTCTTTTTCCGCACTTCTTCATGCATGTAAGAATATGGAATTCGTAATCACAGATACCAATGGATTTGAACATGCACAGGTATGTGCAGGCGGTATTCGTTTTGACGAAGTTTCTCACGATACAATGGAATCTCTCTGTTGTAAGAATCTGTATCTTGCCGGAGAATTGTTAGATGTAGATGGAATCTGCGGCGGCTATAATCTGCAATGGGCATGGGCAAGCGGATATTTAGCAGGAACAGCCGCAGGAAGATTGGAGTAATATATGATTCAGATCAGTCAACTGAAATTACAGATTCCTCACACAGAGGAACAGTTAGAGGAAAAAATCAAAAAAGTGCTGGGCATACGTAAGACAGATCTTCTGTCTTTTCGTATTTTAAAACGGTCTTTGGATGCCAGAAAAAAGCCGGTACTTTTTTATGTATATACAGTGGAAGCGGAAGTGAAACGTGAAAAAGCATTGAAACATAAAATCAAAAATCCAAACATTTTCTTTCGCGGACCGATTGCCGATTATAAGATTATACCTTGCGGCGAGCAGTCTCTCCGGGAGCGTCCGGTTGTCATAGGAAGTGGACCGGCCGGGCTTTTTTGTACATATGCGCTTGCGAAAATGGGATATCGACCGCTCCTTCTGGAACGAGGGGAAGCGGTTGACATACGCGTGAAGGACGTAGAAGATTTTTGGAAAAACGGGAAATTAAAATCTAATTCGAACGTACAGTTTGGGGAAGGCGGTGCCGGAACATTTTCTGACGGAAAGCTTAATACGCTTGTGCACGACAAAGAAGGAAGAGGACGAGAAGTGTTAGAAGTCTTTGTAAAGCATGGCGCTCCAGAACAGATTCTTTATGATAACAAACCGCATATCGGGACAGATATTCTGGTAGATGTAGTGAAAAACATACGAGCTTCCATTGAGAGATCCGGTGGAGAAGTAAGGTTCCATACCAAAGTGTCCGCTGTGAACTTTGAAGAAAAAGATGGAGAAAAGACACTGGTTTCTCTGGAGATTCAAGATACACATACGAATGAAATATCCGTAATTCCGACAGAGCTTTCGGTACTTGCAATCGGCCACAGCGCCCGTGATACCTTCCATATGCTTCACGAAAAAGAGATTCCGATGGAAGCAAAATCCTTCGCGGTCGGTGTGCGTGCAGAACACCTTCAGACTATGATCGACGAAAGTCAGTATGGAAGGAATCGAAAAGACTCTCTTCCGGCGGCTGCCTACAAATTGACCGCCAAGCTGGAAAATGGACGAGGGGTCTATACATTTTGCATGTGTCCGGGAGGTTATGTTGTCAATGCCTCTTCCGAGGAAGGACGCATTGCAGTCAACGGTATGAGCTACAGCGGACGGGACGGCAAAAATGCAAATAGTGCAGTGATTGTCACCGTCACACCTGAGGACTTCGGAACGGAAGACGTTCTTTCCGGAGTCGTGTTTCAGCAGAAATTAGAAGAAGCCGCTTACCATGCCGGAAATGGAAAGATACCGGTGCAATTGTTTGGTGATTTTTGCAAAAACAGAGCTTCTTCCGGGGCAGGAGCGATTCTGCCACAGATAAAAGGGGACATTACATGGACGAACATCCGTCAGATTTTCCCGGAAGTAATTGCAGATGCTTTGGAACAGGGAATTCTGATGTTTGACCGGAAGCTGAAAGGCTATGCTGACCCGGATACAGTTTTGTCGGCAGTGGAGAGTCGAACCTCATCTCCGGTGAGAATTTTGCGTGATCAAACCATGCAGAGCGTGGTGAGAGGATTATATCCCTGTGGGGAAGGAGCCGGCTACGCAGGAGGTATTACATCTGCCTCCATGGATGGACTTAAAGTGGCAGAATCTGTCAGCCAAAAGTATGCTCCTTTCGACAAAGGGCTTACGTATTAAGAAAATTTTAATGGTATAACTCTATACACTTTTTGGTAAATATGGTAGAATGTATTGAGTTTTTCAAAGAGAAAAACTTAAGGTGGAGTATAGCGAATCTTAACTTAAGATGAATCGAATGAATACAATGAAGGACATTCCAAATGCAGAGCGTCCGTACGAAAAATGCCTGAAACAGGGCGCCGAAGCTTTGAGTGATGCCGAACTTCTAGCAGTGCTTCTTCGCACCGGAACGAAGGGGGAAAATGTACTTGCATTGGCCAAAAGGCTTCTCTATGAGGATGGAGGAGCGGGACTTCTGGGCATTCATCAGTTTTCATTTCAAAGTCTGATGAAGTTAAAAGGCATTGGTAAAGTGAAGGCAGTACAGATTCTCTGTCTGTCGGAACTGGCAAAGAGGCTTTCGAAAGCTTCTGTTGAGCCGAGACTTCGTTTTTCCTCATCCCAATCGGTGGCAGAATATTATATGGAAGACCTGCGGCATAGAAATCAGGAAGTGATGAAGCTTCTTCTGTTGAATTCCAAGGCGGAATTAATTGATGAGACGAACATATCCAAAGGGACAGTGAATGCGTCTCTTGTCACGCCAAGAGAATTGTTCGTGGAGGCACTGAAAAAAGAAGCAGTGTCTATGATTTTACTTCACAATCATCCGAGCGGAGATCCGACTCCCAGCAGGGATGATATTTTGACGACGAAAAGAATCAGCGAATGCGGTCTTTTGATCGGAATTGAGCTGTTAGATCATATTATTATTGGGAATAATTGTTATGTAAGCTTTCAAGAAGAAAATTTGCTTTGGAAAGGATAAGTTCAGATGGTAAAAAATACATATGGACTGGATCTTGGTTCTTATGAGATTAAAGTCTATGACAAGAAAAAAGATACAATCTGGAAAGAGAAAAATGTCATTGCGATCAGAGACCAGCGGGAAATCTTCGCAGTAGGGGATACCGCTTATGAGATGTACCAGAAAGCGCCGGCTAATATCGAGGTTATTTTTCCGATGCAGGGAGGCGTAATCTCCAGATTCAACAACATGCAGTTCCTTCTTCAAAATCTGTTGAAGGAAGGTCGGCAGTTTGTGCGAGGCGCTGAATACGTGATCGCAGTTCCTACGGATGTGACTGAGGTGGAGAAGAAAGCATTCTTTGATCTGGTGATCCACTCTACAGCAAGAGCAAAAGAGGTAAATATTGTAGAACGTTCCATCGCGGATGCCATCGGACTTGGTCTTGATGTGACAGAAACAAAAGGAATGGTAATCGTGAACTTTGGCGGAGAGACAACGGAACTCTCTGTAATTGCAGGCGGCGGTCTTGTTCTAAACCGGCTTCTTAAAACCGGAGGGACACTCTATGATGAATCAATCGTTACTTTAGTCCGTCACAGCCATGACTTTTTGATCGGGAGACAGACAGCAGAAGTATTGCGCAAAAGATTTGGAGTATTTACCGGAGAAACAGATGCTTCTCTGAATGTAGCCGGAAGAGATCTGATCACAGGCGTACCGATGCAGAAAAACATCTCTTATACTCTGGTGCGCGCGGCTCTTCGTGATCCGCTGCTGGAATGTGTCCGTGCGATTCATTCTATGATTGACCGGACACCGCCGGAAGTAAGAAATGCGATTCATAAGAATGGTATTTTCTTAACCGGTGGAATGGCTGCTATGCCGGGACTGGATACCTATATCAAAAAAGCAACAGGGCTTCCTGTCGCTGTGGCAAAAGACCCGGATGTCTGTGCTGTTCATGGACTTGAAAAGATCATCAATTCCAAGGAATTGAGAAAACTTGCATTTTCAATGTTAGATGATAATTATAGGTGGATGAGATAATATGAAAATTAGAAATCAATCTTCGCTTCCAAGTAAATACTGGCTGTTGATCATTGCATTCTTCTGTGTTGTCCTGATGGGAATTGAGCATGCTACCGGAGGAAATGGTCCACTTACTTTTATTGCCAATTATACCGTCGTTCCTATGCAGAAGGGAATCAGTTACATGGGAATGTGGATCAGTGATGTGTCCAGTAACTTTGAAACGATGGAAGATATGCAGAAGAAAAACGACGAACTTCAAAAAAAGGTAGATGACTTAACGATTGACAATACGAGACTGCGTCAAGACCAATATGAGTTGGAGCGTTTGCGGGAACTCTACAAACTGGACGAAAGCTATTCCGATTACCAAAAGATAGGGGCACACGTCATTTCCAATAACGGAACAAACTGGTTCAATGATTTTACTATTGATAAAGGCAGTAATGACGGAATCAAAGAAAACTGTAATGTTCTGGCAGGCAGTGGTCTGGCAGGTATTGTAACGGAAGTTGGACCGGATTATGCGAGAGTTCGTTCCATTATCGATGATTCCAGTAATGTAAGTGCGATGGTGTTGTCTACTTCAGACACTTGTATTGTCCGCGGAGATCTGAAGCTTGCTGCAGACGGAAGACTGAGATTTGAAAAACTTGCCAATAACGGAAATGAAATTGAAGTGGGAGAGCAGGTTGTGACTGCGCATGTCAGTGATCGATTTGTGCAGGGACTTTTCATCGGATATATCAGTGAATTGGAATTGGATTCGAATAAACTTACTTATTCCGGTTACATTACACCGGCAGTTGATTTTAGTAAGCTGCAGGAAGTTCTTGTCATTACATCAACGAAGGATGACTTGACTGCCCAGTCAGCAGCTAAGAAAGAGGAGTAGTTCTTATGAAACGAAAAGTGATCACATTTTTCATCATATTAATCTGTTTTCTTTTGGAAAGCACAGTTTTTTATAAGTTGAGATTCGCTTCAATCTGCCCGAACCTGATGATCATTACAACTGCATCTTTTGGGTTTATGCGCGGCAAGAAAAGCGGTATGACCGTAGGTCTTATTTCCGGTCTGTTCGTAGATTTATTCTGGGGCGGAAGTCTTGGCTTCTATATGCTGGTCTATATGATGATCGGTTATGTGAACGGAATGTTTAAACGTCTGTTCTATGATGAGGATATCAAACTTCCTATCGCATTGATTGCTGCCAGTGAACTGGCTTATGGTGTAATTACTTATGTGGGTGTCTATATGTTAAATGGAGATTTTCATTTTGGAACCTATCTTCTTCATATCATCATCCCGGAACTTGTATACACGATTCTGGCGACCTTAATTCTGTATCAGATTATTCTGCAGATCAATCGGAAGCTGGAAGCAGAAGAACAAAGGAGTGCAAGCAGATTTGTCTAGTTTATGGAAACGTATCAAATCGGGGATTGCGGAAGTGCTAAAGTCCAGATTGTTTGTGGCTGTTATTGTATTTTGCATTATGTCCGCAGTACTGATACAACGTGTATTTTATCTTCAGATCGTCAAAGGTCAGGAATATGTAGAGAACTATAAATTGCAGATTCAAAAGACCAAGGATGTGGAGGGCACAAGAGGAAATATATACGATCGAAACGGAAAGCTTCTGGCTTATAACGAATTGGCGTATTCTGTGACCATTGAAGATAATGGCGATTATGATTCAAAAGAGCAAAAAAATAAAGAGTTAAATAAAGTAATCCGTACAGTGATCGATATGGTGGAATCAAATGGCGACACGGTGATCAATGATTTTGGAATTATTCTGAATAAAGATAATCAATACATGTTCACTGCGGAATCTGATACACAGAGACTTCGTTTTATTGCCGATGTGTATGGAAAAGCAACCATTGACAAATTGAAGGAGGAGCAGAAAAATCAGACGCCGGATGAGATTATCAAGTATCTCTGTACAGACAAGCAATATGGTTATGGCATTAATCAGAAAAAATACAGCAAAGAAGAAGTTCTGAAGCTTATCAATATCCGTTATGCAATGTCACTGAACAGTTTCCAGAAATACATTGCTACAACGATCGCAGAAGATGTCTGCGATGAAACAGTGGCAGACGTTATGGAGAATCTGGATACACTCCAAGGTGTCAACGTAGAGGAAGAAGCTCTCAGACGTTATGCGGATAGCAAATGTTTTGCCAATATTATCGGATATACCGGCCAGATCTCCGTGGAAGAATACGATGCGCTCAGTAAGGAAGACCAGAAAATCTACGACAAGAATGATACCATTGGTAAATCCGGGATTGAGCAGACAATGGACTCTTACCTTAAAGGAGAAAAGGGAGAAGTAAAACTGTATGTCAACAATGTAGGTAAAGTCATTGAGACCATACAGGGAAAAAAGGCAAAAGCCGGAAATGATCTTTACCTTACTATTGATGCGGATCTTCAAGTGGCGGCTTATCATATCTTAGAGCAGGAGCTTGCCGGAATTCTGTTGTCTAAAATTCAGAATACACTGGACTATGACCGGACAAAGGCAGGGGATGCAAGTGATGTGATCATTCCGATAGGAGATGTGTATAATGCATTTCTCTCAAACGATATTTTAGATATGACACATTTTTCAGAAGAAGATGCCAAGGACACTGAGAAATCCGTATGGAATACATTTTCAGCCCGAAAAGAAGAGGTGTTGGAAAACCTGACATCGATTCTTGCAGATCCGTCTGCGAAGGCCTATAAAGATTGTTCCAAAGAAGTAAAAGCATATCTGTCTTTTATCGTCAATGACATGCTGAAAAGTAATACACAAGTATTATCTTCCGATGCCATTGATACAAATGACGAAACTTATAAGGCATGGCATAATGATGAATCAATCAATATTTATACTTATTTGAATTATGCAATCTCCAAAAACTGGATCGACAGCTCAAAGCTTGCGGACTACATGCCGGAAAGCGGAAAATATTCGGATTCTTCTGAAGTATATGAAGCACTGACTGCTTATATTACAGATTATATCAGTGACAGCAGCAGCTTTGATAAACTGATTTATAAATATATGATCAAAGCGGGTTCCATCACAGGACATCAAATCTGTCTTATGCTCTATGAGCAGGGAGTTCTTGATATAGAAGATGAGGAATATAACAGTCTGGCTGCCGGAAGTATGGGCGCTTATGACTTTATCCGCAATAAAATTGAGAATCTCGAAATTACACCGGGACAGTTGGGACTTGAGCCAAGTACAGGCTCTCTTGTCATGACAGATCCGAATAACGGAGATGTGCTTGCCTGTGTGTCCTATCCGGGATACGATAACAATCGTCTTGCCAATACAATGGATTCCGAATATTACAATAAATTGCTTACAGACAGTGCAAGACCGTTTTATAATAATGCAACCCAGGAAAAGACGGCTCCGGGTTCTACCTACAAGCCGCTGGTTGCGATTGCAGGTCTTACAGAAGGTGTGATCAACACTGAGTCAACCCTTCCATGTTCCGGCGTCTACAAGAAGGTAGAGCCGAATCCGAAGTGCTGGGCTTATCCAAATTCACACGGCAGTCTGACTGTTGCGCAGGCGATTGAACATTCCTGTAACAACTTCTTCTATGAAGTGGGATACCGGATGAGTCTTAAGGATCAGGGAATTGCAAATATCGGTTCTGACACAGCAGATGGGGACAAGACAGCACAATATTATTCCAGTGATCTTGGAACCGATACTTTGAAGAAGTATGCGATTCAGTTCGGTTTGTCTGATACTTCCGGAATTGAAATCCCGGAGGCAGAGCCACAGATTTCAGATGAATCATCCGTACCTTCTTCAATCGGACAAGGTACCAATAACTACACTACCAGTCAGCTTGCAAGATATATTACAACTGTTGCCAATAAAGGAACTGTATATGACCTGACACTTCTTGATAAAGTAACTACCTCGAATGGTAAGACTGTAAAAGAATATGAAGCTGAAGTCAAAAACACATTAGACGACATCCCTTCTTCTACGTGGAATGCAGTACACACGGGAATGCGAAATGTTGTTAAGGTAGAACACAATGCTGATATTTTTTCGGAACTGAACCGAAGCGGACTTGAATTGTCCGGAAAGACCGGTACCGCACAGCAAAGTAAAACACATCCTGACCACGGTTTATTTGTTGGTTTCGCGCCAAGCGCAAATCCGGAAGTGGCGTTTGCGATCCGTATTGCAAATGGATACAGCTCTTCACGCGCTGCTGAAGTCGGAAGGGATGTTATAAAATACTATTACGGCAAAGCGCCGGCAGAAGAAATCATTACCGGAAAGGCTGCTCAAATCGGAAGCACATCCGGCGGTGACTAAAGATAAACAAAGGATAATCCTATACAAAGCACAAGAGACAATACAAAATGAGTTATAGGAGGACATTATTCATGGGTGAGGTTATTGTAATTACATCAGGAAAGGGCGGTGTAGGTAAAACAACTACAACCGCCAACATAGGAGCCGGTCTGTCACAGCTTGGGAATAAAGTTGTTGTGATCGACACGGATCTGGGACTTAGAAATCTGGATGTGGTAATGGGATTGGAGAATCTGATCGTCTATAATCTGGTAGATGTTATCGAAGGAAGCTGTCGCTTAAAGCAGGCATTGATCCGTGATAAGAGATATGAAAATCTCTATCTTCTTCCATCCGCCCAGACAAAAGATAAGTCAGCTATATCACCGGGGCAGATGAAAAAACTCACATCGGAGCTAAAGGAAGAATTTGATTACATATTGCTTGACTGTCCGGCAGGAATTGAACAGGGATTCCAAAATGCAGTTGCCGGAGCGGATCGGGCGATTATTGTGACAACTCCGGAAGTCTCGGCTATAAGAGATGCCGACCGTATTATCGGTCTGTTAGAAAAAAGCGGCTTAAAAAACAATGACTTACTGATCAATCGTATTCGCATGGATATGGTGAAGAGAGGAGATATGATGTCTGTCGATGATGTGACAGAAATTCTGGCAATCCCTCTTCTCGGTGCGATTCCGGATGATGAACAGGTTGTCATAGGTACAAATCAGGGGGAACCGGTTATCGGTCTTCACTCCCGGGCAGGAAAAGCCTATACAAATATTTGCAGACGTATTATGGGAGAAACTGTTTCATTTCTTAATCTGGAAGCAGAAAACAGTATTTTTTCAAAGCTCTCCGGGCTTTTCAGAAAAGAATAGGAGGGACTTGAAATGTTAAAACAATCTTCTGTTTCTGTTGCGAAAAACCGTTTAAAAGCGTTGGTTACAAGTGACAGAGTTCAATGTCTCCCGGATTCTTATGAAAGTATCTGCAGGGAATTATACGAAACGATTTCAAAATATATCGAAATTACAGAAGATGAATTTCAAGTAGAAATAGAGAGAACACATATATATATCAATTTTTTAGGAGAAGAAATTTGAGACTATCAAGATTTAGATTTACGAAACGATATCGGTTAAAAGATTACAACTGTATATTAGTTGCACTGGTAACAGCGCTATCGATCCTCGGTATTTTTGTAGTGGGAAGTGCAAAAGAAATATACCAGACAAAGCAAATATTTGGTGTTGTAGCCGGGCTTATCATTATGGTCGTTGTATCGTTGATTGATTATGTCTGGGTTTTAGATTTCTATTGGCTGATTTACGGATTTGCAGTTCTCATCCTTGGGCTTGTTCTGGTGATCGGAACAGAAGTCAATGGTGCTACCAGATGGATCAATCTTGGATTTACAACCTTTCAACCGTCAGAGCTTGCGAAGATTTTGTTGATTCTATTTTTTGCACGTTTTCTGATGAAGCATGAGGATGATCTGAATGACAAGGCGACTTTGTTTAAATATGCTGTTTTGTGCGGAATACCGTTGGTGCTCATTATCGCAGAACCGAATCTGTCCACAACAATCTGTACAGCGCTTGTTCTGTGTATCTTGATCTATATTGCAGGATTAAGCTACCGGTTTATCTTAACGGTTCTTTTGATCTTAATCCCTACAGCGGTTATCTTTTTAAGTATTGCAGTACAGCCGAATCAACCGTTTTTGAAAGATTATCAGCAGAAACGTATTCTATCTTTTCTGGAGCCTGAAAAATATGCGGATGACGGAGCTTATCAGCAGAACAACTCTGTCATGGCGATCGGTTCCGGACAGCTTACCGGCAAAGGGCTTAATAACAACACAACAACTTCTGTAAAAAACGGAAACTTCATTTTAGAGCCGCAGACAGACTTTATCTTTGCGATTATCGGTGAAGAACTTGGTTTTGTGGGAAGTTGTATAGTTATTGCGTTGTTGCTGCTAATTGTGATACAATGTATTTTGACAGGGGCACGAGCCCAGAACCTCGCAGGAAAGATTATTTGCTGCGGGGTAGGAGGGTTAATTGCAGTTCAGAGCTTTATTAATATTGGAGTTGCCACAGGACTGATTCCCAATACGGGGGTGCCGCTTCCGTTTGTCAGTTATGGACTGACCTCACTGGTCAGCTTATATATCAGTATCGGATTCGTATTGAATGTTGGATTACAACCGAAAAAATATCAATAAGGAGTGATTTACAATGAATATAGGGTTAATAGCGCATGATTCAAAGAAGGCGCTGATGCAGAATTTCTGTATCGCGTACCGTGGAATCCTGAGTAAGCATAATCTGTTTGCTACCGGCACAACAGGAAGGCTGATCGAAGAAGTCACGAATTTGAATATCCATAAATATCTTGCAGGGCGTCTTGGCGGTCAGCAGCAGCTTGGTGCACAGATTGCTCAGAATGATATGGATGCGCTGATCTTTCTTCGCGAACCACATGCTCCAAAGCCGACAGAGCCGGACGTCAATGATGTGATTCGCTTGTGTGACATCTATAATATTCCAATCGCAACCAACCTTGCTACTGCAGAGCTTATTATTTTATCAATAGACAGAGGAGATCTTGATTGGCGTGAGATGTACAAATAATTCCAGGAAAAAAAGGATGCAGGCGAGACGCAGAAGAAAGCGTATCCTCAGTTCAATGATTTTATGTCTGCTAGTGTTATGTGTTATCGCATCCTTTTTGATCATTAAAAATCTCTTTGCGAAAGAGACGCTTGTAGCAGAATATGAACAGCAGCAATACAATCAGGCAGTTTATAAGGGCTCTCTTTTTTCCTCGGATTTGTGTGTGGTAAGCGAAGGCGAGAACTTAGAAGACGGAACAATGTCAAAAGACGGAAATTCAGAAATTCCCGACAGTACGACACTCACATCTGCAGCTCTTCTTGATGTAGATGGGGTGTCCGTAGATTACAGTTATAACGTATATGAAAAGCTCTATCCTGCAAGTGTGACGAAGATTATGACTGCTTTAGTTGCACTTGAAAACGGCAATCTCTCGGATGTCGTCACTGTGAATGTGGACGAGTCTGATTTTGCTGCGGACGAGCAGACATGCGGGTTAAAAAGAGGAGATCAGCTTACGCTCGAAGCACTTTTAAACGGACTTCTGCTTCATTCCGGCAATGATAATGCGAATGCAATTGCAGAATATATCGGCGGAAGTGTTGAAGAATTTGCAAAAATGATGAATAAAAAAGCTGCCGAACTTATGGCAACAGGTACTCATTTTGTAAATCCAAGCGGACTTCACGATGATGATCATTATACAACTGCTTATGATATTTATCTTATTTTCAATGAGTGTATCAAAAATGAAGATTTTGTAGATATCATAGATAGGAAAGATTATAAAGCAGAGATTACAGGCGCGGATGGAACGAAACGGGAAGTTACATGGGAAGCAAGCAATTACTATGCACAGGGAACCGTTGAACTTCCGGAACACGCGAAAATAATCGGCGGAAAAACAGGTACTACGAAGAAAGCAGGAAACTGTCTTGTTCTGTTAAATGAGAGTCAGGATGGAAAACCTTATATCTCCATTGTGATGGGGGCGAAGTCCAAGGATCTTCTATATCAGGATATGACAACTCTGATCCAGGGAATCGCATCGACTGAGAATCAGGCGGAATCTTAAATTAAAATTCGCTCATATGTAAAGGGGCATCTTCGCTATGAGGATACCCCTATTCTTATGGTTACATATCCGATGTAGAACGGATTCTCCCGTATAAACTGATCAGATAAAGTCCGCATAATCCTACTAAGGTGTAGATGATGCGAGACATCCATGAGAGATTTCCAAATAAAAGAGCAACCAGATCAAATCGGAAAATACCGACCAACAGCCAGTTTATTGCACCGATGATCACAATTGTCAATGCTGTATTATCGAACCATTTCATATAAACACTGCCTCCTTTTTATGCTGGTCATAGTATCTCTCACATCTGTCCTTTTTATGCAGAAATTATAGAAATAGATGAAAGGAATTCCATGTATAACAGTTATTCACAATATTTGAAGAAACAATATGGCGAAAAAGTATATAAACTTCCGGTTAATCTCCCGGTTACCTGTCCAAACCGCCAAAATGGAAATCGTGGATGTGCTTTTTGTGCAGGCTGCGGAACCGGTTTTGAGGCAATGGAGCAAACAGTTCCTGTAGCAACACAGCTTTTAGAAACGAAAGCGCATATTGAGAGAAAATATCATGCTCATAAATTCATTGCATATTTTCAAAATTATACAAATACATTTCTGCCTGTGGAGCAGTTCCTACGTTTTCTCAGAGAAGCTGCCAACGTACCGGATATTGTAGAAATTGCAGTGTCTACAAGACCGGACTGTATTCGTGAAGACTATCTTGATGCTCTCTTAAGCGTCAAGAAGGAGTATCATGTCAACATCTCCATCGAGCTTGGACTTCAGACTGTTAACTATCATACACTCCGGAAAATCGGAAGAGGGCATACACTGGCAGAATTTTTGGATGCCGTTTTGCAGATTAAAAAATATGGCTTTCAGATCTGTGCCCATGTGATACTGAATCTCCCCAATGACCATCTTGAAGATTGCATAGAAACTGCCAAGTGTCTCTCTGCACTTCGCATAGATGCGGTTAAGATCCATTCTCTTTATATTGCCAAAAACACAAGGTTGTGTGAGGATTATGAAAATGGTACAATAACAATATGTTCAAAAGAAGAATATTATGAACGGCTCATTTCATTTCTGGAGTATTTAAATCCGAATATTGTCGTCGAGCGGTTATTCAGCCGTGTTCCTGAAAAGGACTCCGTATTTTGTAACTGGGGTACCAGTTGGTGGAAGTTGAAGGAAGAGGCAGAAACACTTATGAAAGAGCGCGGCGCATATCAGGGAAGGCGTTTTAACTATTTAAATGGCGCCGCATTGAAATTATTATAGGGGGCTTATATTTTGGCTGCTAAAAAAACAACAAATATTACTGTTTATCGAAAAAAAAATCATGTGAATATAGGAATTATTGTATTTGGTGCAATCTTTGTATATTTGATCGTGCTCGTGCTTTTATATTTGACAGACAGACATGTTTCCGCTTATGAGGTTCGTGAAGGCTCCATCTTAAAAGATACCGCCTATACAGGCCTTGTTGTACGCAGTGAGACAATCGTCAACGCGGAAGAAAGCGGATATGTGAATTACTTTGCCACAGAAGGAAGCAAGGTCGGTGCAAAGACGAATGTATATACGGTTTCTCCGGAGGAGCTTAACTTTAAGACAAACGGAGAGGAAGAGTCACAGGATTTGACATCAGAGGAGAAAGAAGCTCTGTTAGTTAAAGTACAGTCCTTCGGCGAAAATTTTAAAGATGAGGAATTCCATGATATTTATACATTAAAAGACCATTTATCTTCTGTGCTGGAAAGCAAATCTAATCAGAGCCGGCAGGCACAATTGACCGATATGCTTGAGACGGAAGGTGATCGTCTGAAAATACATAAGAGTGCTAAAGACGGAATTGTCATATACTCGGCAGATGGTTATGAGCAGATTGCGCTCAGCGACATCACGGAAGATATGATCACAAAACAAAATTATGAACAGAAAAATTTTAAAGATAACCGTAAAGTGAATGCTGGCGATCCTGTCTATAAACTGATCACGGATGATATCTGGAATGTCGTGATTTTATTAAATGACAAAACAGCAAAAGAAATGGCAGATATTGAGCGCGTTCGTGTTCGTTTTTCCAAAGATAATGAGACAGCAGTAGCTTCTTTTCAGATTTATAATACTAAAGATGCTAATCTCGGGTTTCTAACCTTTGATACGGGAATGATCCGCTATGCTCAGGAACGATATCTTGATCTGGAGCTGATTCTTGAAGACGAATCAGGACTTAAAATTCCAAAATCGTCTGTTACATCCAAAGAATTTTATATCGTACCGGAAGATTATCTCACCCAGGGCGGAAACAGCAAATCCTCGGGGGTTCTTGTGGATGAAGGAAAGGATCAGGCGGTATTCCATACTGCCGAAGTCTATTATCGTGACAACGAAACCGGTATGGTCTACCTGGACCCGGCTGTTTTTGAGGATATAAAATCTCCGATATTGATCAAGCCTGATTCCAGTGATACATATGCTTTGAAGAAAAAGAAAAAGCTGAAGGGCGTATACAATATCAATAAAGGGTACGCAGTATTCAAACAGATCAAAATCCTTTGTGAGAGCGAAGAGTACTATGTCGTAGAAGAAGGAAATGATTACGGACTTGCTAATTATGACCATATAGCCCTCGACAGTGACTCTGTAAAAGAAAATGACGTTGTATTTCAATAGAAAATAAAAGGAGTGATTCTATCATGTTAAAGGAAAATCTGGCAGATGTAGAGGCGAAGATTGTGAAGGCATGCGAAAACAGCGGCCGCCAAAGAGACGATGTAACGCTTATCGCGGTCAGCAAAACAAAACCGGTGGAAACCTTAAAAGAGGCTTATGATCTCGGCGTTCGCGTGTTTGGTGAAAATAAAGTTCAAGAGCTTACTGATAAGTATGAAGCTCTTCCGAAAGATATTCAGTGGCATATGATCGGACATCTTCAGCGTAATAAGGTAAAATATATTATCGATAAGGTTGCGCTCATACATTCTGTAGATTCTATAAGACTTGCAGAGACAATCGAAAAGGAAGCTACAAAGCATAACATAACTGCTAATATTCTGATTGAAGTAAACGTGGCAAAAGAAGAAAGCAAATTCGGTCTTATGCCGGAAGAATTAGATGAATTTATAGATAAAATTAAGGATTTTAAGCATATTCAGGTCAAAGGACTCATGACAATTGCTCCTTTTGTAGAAAATCCAGAGACAAATAGGGAGATTTTCCGTTCATTACGCAAATTATCTGTTGACATTAGCAACAAAAACGTTGATAATGTTAATGTGAGTATACTTTCTATGGGTATGACAAATGATTATACAGTCGCTGTAGAAGAAGGAGCAACAATGGTCCGCGTTGGAACAGGGATTTTTGGCGCGCGTAATTATGCTCAAGTATAAACGTAAGATAGGAGATATTTTGACATGGGAGTATTAGATAAGTTTTTAGACATCATGAAATTAAGCGATGATGACGATTATGATGATGACGATTTCTTCGATGATGATGATTACGATGATGATTACGATGAAAAACCGGCGAAAAAGAGTTTCTTCGGTCGTAATAAAAAGGATCATGATTTTGATGAAGATGAAGAATATGATGATTACGATGAGCTTCCGGCAAAAACATCCAGAGGTTCTCGTTCCAGCAATAAAGTAACACCAATGCGTCAGCCTGCAAGAAGAAGCAATGTGAGTATGGAAGTATGTGTGATCAAACCGAATTCTGTGGAAGATGCGCGTGAAATCACAGAGACATTGTTGAGCGGAAGAACAGTCATTCTCAATTTAGAAGGACTGGATTTGGAAGTTGCTCAGCGCATCATTGATTTTACATCCGGAGCGACATTTGCAATCAGCGGCAACCTGCAGAAGATTTCAAATTATATCTTCTTAGTTACACCGACAAACGTTGATATTTCCGGAGATCTTCAGGATCTTCTGAATACTTCTTTTGATGCATCCTCTATGCGTTCCAGATTCTAGTAATTTGACAGGGATAATATGAATAAAGAAGAACTTATGCTTAGAAAACGTCTGATTGAATTATCCAATCAGGCGTATTCACGTGATATCGTAACTTTTTCGGATTTTCTAAATCTAAATGAACTACATATTCTTCATACTACGCCTAAGGACATACTCCTTACGAGATATGAGACCTATGGCGGGTATGATATGTCCGAGCGTCAGATGGCTGCATTTCTACCTGATGCTCTTTATTATGAGTATGAATATCCTCTGAAAGCAGTAGAGATTACTCCTCTTCATCAAAAATTCGCCGAAGACTTAAGCCATCGTGATTATCTGGGTGCTCTAATGAATCTGGGAATCGATCGTGCCAGATTGGGTGATATTGTCGTAGATGAGAGAACAGCGGTTGTATTTACAAAAGAAGAAATTACAGAATACATTGCAGAACATCTTTTTCGTATTCGGCATACAGAAGTAAGAACCGTCGTAAAAGATGCTTCTGATATCAATTATAATCCAAAATATGAGGAGATTAAGGGAACTGTTCCGTCTATTCGTCTGGACACTGTACTTTCCACCGCTTATCCGCTTTCAAGAAGCAAAGTCACTCCATACATTGAAAATGGAAAAGTATTTGTAAATGGGAAGCTGATTACAAACAATGGATATCAATTAAAGCCGGGAGATATCATATCGGTTCGCGGAATGGGGCGTATCAAATACGAAGAAACGCTCTCTGAAACGAAAAAAGGACGCTATATGATCTTGGTAAAAAAATATATTTAAAAGAGGCACTCTGCCGAAAAAAGGATGAATTATGAAACAACAAAGAAAACGGACAACATACTATCTGGCTGCGCTAATAATCGCGCTAGCCGGTATTTTCTTAGATCAGATCACTAAATATCTTGCCGTAGTGCACTTAAAAGAAAAAGAAGCGTACGTATTATGGGATCAGGTCTTTCAATTAGAATATCTTGAAAATCGGGGCGCAGCATTTGGGATGCTTCAGAATCAACAGATATTTTTCTTTTTCAGCGTTATTTTGATCAGTGCAGTTGTCGTGTGGTTTTATTTTCGCGTACCGATGGAAAAGAAATTTCTACCGTTAAGATTGTGTGCCGTTTTTATTATGGCAGGTGCATACGGTAATTTTATTGACAGACTGCGTCTTGGATATGTGATCGATTTTTTCTATTTTAAACTTATCGATTTTCCGGTATTTAATGTGGCAGATATTTATGTGACCATATCGACGATTGTATTTTGCCTGTTATTGTTCTTTTATTATAAGGAGGAAGACCTTGAACGAATCATTCGTAGTAGAAAATGAAGAAGGAATGCGTCTGGATCGTTATTTAGTTGAAGAGTATGAAGACCTTTCGCGTTCCCGTATACAAAAACTTATCAAAGACGGATTGATCAATGTCAATACAAAGCCTGTAAAAGCCAGTTACAGGCTTCTTTTGGGTGACAGAGTAGAAATTACCGTCCCGGAGGCAAAAGAGCCTGATATCGTGCCTGAGGACATTCCTCTTGATATTCTGTATGAGGATCAGGATGTGATTGTCGTAAATAAACCGAAGCAGATGGTTGTTCATCCGGCTCCCGGGCATTACAGCGGAACGCTTGTCAATGCGCTTATGTATCATTGCAAAGACCAGTTGTCCGGAATCAACGGAGATATAAGGCCAGGAATTGTACATCGCATAGATATGGATACAACAGGTTCTCTTGTTGTGTGTAAAAATGATCTGGCACATCAGGCATTGTCAGAGCAATTAAAAGAACATTCTATGCACAGAGAATACGAAGCGATTGTTCATGGAAATATTAAAGAAGAAGAGGGTGTGGTTAATGCTCCTATTGGGCGTCACCCTACAGATCGAAAGAAGATGAGTGTTCACGCAAAAAACTCTCGAAACGCTGTGACACACTATCAAGTATTGGAACGATTTGGTGATTTTACTTATATCCGATGCAGATTGGAAACAGGACGTACTCATCAGATCCGCGTACATATGTCCAGCATCGGTCATCCGCTTCTTGGCGATCAAGTATACGGTCCAAAGAAATGTCCATTTCCAAAACTTCAGGGACAGACTCTGCATGCGAAAATATTAGGATTTATCCATCCGAGAACAAAAAAATACTTAGAGACAGAAGCTCCTTTACCGGAATATTTTCAAGCACTTCTCGTACAATTACGAAAATGATTTTTAAATGAATTTAAATGAAATATTCTAAAAATTATATACTTTTTGTTTGAATTGTTGTATAATACCTCATATATATAAATGAGGAGCGTGATAAGTATGGCAAAAACAAACACCATTATTACAATAGGACGTCAATTTGGAAGTGCCGGACGCGAGATTGGCCGTGTGGTTGCCAAACATCTGGATATTAAATTGTATGATAAAGAAATGTTAAATCGTGCAGCACAGGAAAGTGGTCTTTGTAAAGAATTATTTGAAACACATGATGAAAAACCGACTAACAGTTTTCTTTATTCTCTCGTGATGGATACGTATTCACTTGGCTATTCTTCCGGAAGTTATACGGATATGCCAATTAATCACAAAGTCTTTCTTGCACAATTTGATGCGATTAAGAAAATTGCGGATGAGGGTCCTTGTATTTTAGTTGGGCGTTGTGCTGATTATGCTCTGGAAGAATACGACAATGTGTTGAGCATATTTATCCATGCAGATTTAGATGCACGTGTTCGAAGAATTGCAAGAATTTACGATCTAACAGATGCGAAGGCAAAAGAATTAATTGTAAAAACCGATAAAAAACGCTCCAGCTATTACAACTATTACAGTAATAAGCGTTGGGGTGACGTCAATAGTTACGATATGTGCCTGAACAGTTCTATGCTCGGAATTGAAGGAACTGCAGAAGCGATTGAGAAGTTAGTAGAATTGAAAGAACGAGATTGTGATAAAAAATTATAACATATGATCAATGAAGGAAGTGCGCTTAATCATTAGCGATTTTGCGGCACTTCCTTCACTATTTTTAATGAAAGGCAGGCTTAACGCACATGAGGAATCCGTTCCGGCCATCCTTTTATATTACCGTTTAAAATTGCTGTAAACATGCGCTGTTTTGCTCCGGAATGTTCGTGATTTAATTCTTTTACAAGTTCTTTTGCATACTGACGTTTTGTGTAACCGTCAATAGGACAGCGGCTTGTTACAACCGGAAGATCATATTTATTCTTAAATCCAATTACATCGGCCTCATCAACGAACATCATTGGGCGGATTACAGTAAGATCCATGCGATCCAGATACGTCTTCGGTGAAAAAGAATAGAATCTGCCTTCAAAGATGAGAGAGAGGAGCATTGTTTCAATAATATCGTCTTTATGGTGGGCATAAGCAACTTTATTGCAGCCCATTTCTTTTACTGCCTGATTAAGCGCCCCTTTACGCATTTTTGCACAAAGAGAACATGGATTAGGCTCTTTTCGTTCTTCAAAAAGAATGTGTGCAATGTCTGTTTTTACGATTTGATATGGAACACCTAAGTCTTCGCATAATTTTACAACCGGCGTAAAATCACATTCACTATATCCAAGATCTACAGTAATTGCGCTTAATTCAAATTTTTTCGGATAGAAACGTTTCAATCCGTGCAGTGCATATAGAAGCGTAAGGCTGTCTTTGCCACCGGAAATACCGACTGCGATATGATCGCCTTCTTCAATCATCTGATATTCATCTATTGCTTTTCTTGTCTGACTTAATAATTGTTGTAACTTCATAATTTATATTATCTTTTTTCCTTTCATTTTTCGCATTTCCAACACAATATCACATAAATACGCTAATGTAAATAAAAACTTGCTTTTCAAAACGCCACCCGATCTAGCTTTCCCTTAATTTTACAGCGCCTGCCGCTTGTCGGCGTCTATTTTCATCAATTGCCGCATAATGTTTCTTTGTTGTATTTACATCTTTATGTCCGAGAACATCTGCCACAAGATAAATATCCCCGGTTTCTTTATATAGAGATGTTCCGTAAGTACTGCGAAGCTTATGAGGCGTAATTTTCTTATTCGGTGTTACCTGACGGGCATATTTTTTTACCATATTCTCTACAGCCTGAACGCCCATACGTTTTTTCTGTGTTGATAAAAATAATGCGTTTTCATGGCCGGAGAGGGGCGTTATTGCTTTGCGATCTCCCTTTATATAAGTTTCAAGAGCAGAAGAAACTTCATCGCCAAAATAGACAACCATCTGATTTCCACCTTTTCTCGTGACGGTGATGCCTTGATTCTTAAAGTCCACATCTGTAAGATCAAGTCCTACACATTCTGATACTCGAATGCCTGTGCCTAGAAGAAGTGTAAGAATAGCAAGATCCCGATCTTTCGTTTTCTTGTAATAGGTCAACGCCTGTCCGGTCAATGTGTTTCCGGCAGACTCCACATAATCAAGAAGAAGCGCAACCTCGTCTGTATCTAAACGAATAATGGCTTTTTCATGGAGTTTTGGCATATCTACGAGAAGCGTAGGGTTTTTTGAAATGATCTGATGTTTAAAATAATAATTATAAAAGCTTCGTAGTGCGGACATTTTACGTGATAAGCCTTTCTCGTTATTTGTAATCAATTCTTCATCGCGCTTATATACCTTCAAATACTCCATATATTCCTCAATATCCACAGGCTCCAAAGCCTCCAGATCTGAGGGAGTAAATTGTTCGATGGAATAGTTTTTATATACAGGATTATTTTCCATTAAAAAATGAAAAAACACACGAATATCATAAGCATAATTAATTCGTGTTCTTGAGGATGATCTTGGCTCTATTGCACGAAAATAATCTTTTGCAAAAGGAGGTAATGTCTTTAAAACTTCTCGAAGCCTCAATGTATTGTCGATTTGTGTCTGTTCATGATAAGATTTTGTCTTCTTGGTATTCTGATGATCAGCCATACAAATTCTCCTTTATATTTTATATATCTAAATATAATACATACAACCAAAAATCATATCTGATTAGGTTTCCATACAGACATATTAGCATATCTATTTATTTCTGTCCATATCTTTTGGAAAAATCGGTATTTGTCGTATAGATGTATTTCTATAACAAAAGCAATAGATTTTGAACTATTGCTTTTGCGGTGAGTATAATATATATAAGAATAAGATTAAGATAGGGTTAATCCTTATATATCGCTAATAATATATGCAAATACTTGTAAGTTATTCATAATAAGGGATCATTAGGTATTGACCATCGTGAATGCTGTCATCTAAAAGACCATTCATATCTTTTACTTCGTCAATATAATCCTGTACACAGTCATAGCTGTCGTCCATATGTGCTTCTGCAAGATCCCACAATGTATCACCGGATACAATTTCAATACTTTTATAATATTTTTCCTTTTCCACCATATCCTTATCATGGGCAGATACTTGATTGCTTCCTGTAAGGTTACTCCCCATAGTAATTCCTAAGCCTGCTGCAATTACAATCACAGAAAAAATAATTGCCAGTTTCTTTAAAAATACTTGTCTTCTTCTCTTACTTGCCTTGTATAATCTTTCTGTCCTCATAATCAAACTCCCCCTTAATGCGTCTAATTACACTCCATTTTCCTATTCTTTCATTTTCTTTCATTCGAATTAAAGTTATTTCCGTTTTTACTTGTTCGAATATTTGTTCCGAACTTTTGTTCTGATTGAATTATATAAAACAAACAAGTGTTTGTCAATAGATTTACGCAAAATATTCGAACATATTTTCTAAACATTTGTTTGCTTTTTGAGAATGTATATGGTAAAATTATTTTATTAAATTTGATGACCGACAAGTTATTTAAGGAGGAACTACTATGGCACAGGGAAAAATCAGTGCAAAGCAGCAGGAAATTTTAGAATATATTAAATCACAGATTTTGGAGCGAGGCTTTCCGCCGGCTGTCCGTGATATTTGCGAAGCAGTTCATTTGAAGTCAACTTCTTCCGTGCACTCTCATCTTGAAACATTGGAGAAAAATGGTTACATCAGACGTGACCCAACGAAACCGCGTGCTATTGAGATTTTGGACGATTCTTTTAATTTTACAAGAAGAGAAATGGTTAATGTTCCAATTGTTGGTCGTGTAGCAGCCGGAGAACCACTGTTAGCAGAGCAGAATATTGAAGAGTACTTCCCTATTCCAATGGATTTTATGCCGAATAAGCAGACCTTCATGTTGAAGGTAAAAGGAGAAAGCATGATTAATGCAGGAATTCTGGATGGTGATTATGTGCTCGTTGAAGAACGAAAGACTGCCCATAACGGCGAAATGATTGTTGCACTTGTAGATGACGGCGCAACGGTAAAGAGATTTTATAAGGAGGAAGGCATCATTCGTCTTCAGCCTGAAAACGATACAATGGAGCCGATCATTGTGCCGGATTGCACTATTTTAGGTAAAGTAATTGGTGTATTCAGATTTATGAAGTAAAGAAAGCTTACTCTAAAAATATAAATCATAACAAGCAAAATGCAGGCAAGGAATTTTATTTCCACGCCTGCATAAATTAATTACCTGCATAAACCATAGGACAAATTACATTTCAATTTCTCTTCCATCACTCCAGATGTGTTCCAAATTATAGAAGCTTCGATTTTCTTTATCAAAGATATGGACGATAATATCACCATAATCCATCAGTACCCACGTTCCGCTATTCGTTCCTTCTTGCTGTTTCAGAGAATACCCAGCTTTGTGCATTTTCTCTTCTACGTTATCAACCAGTGCGTCTACTTGACTTGAACTGGTACCGTTAGAGATCACAAAGTAATCTGCAATAGGAGAAATCTCAGAAATATCAAGCACTTTGATGTCTTCTCCTTTTTTGTCAGCAAGGGCTTCATAGGCAATACGTGCCATATTCATAGCTTGTTCCATATTAATTTTCCTCCTGTTTCTTCAATGTTTCTTTATAATAAAGGTATGTTTTCTCTGTCATGATATCTATCGGCAAATGTTTTGTTTCAAGATAAACAAGAGAATCTTTTAAAATTAGATATAGACATTCATCAATATCTTTAAATACAAGTGAACGTACATCTGCCATGTTCGGAAGTTCTGCTCTTCCGGGTTCCAGATAATCTGCAATATAGATAATTTTCTCAAGAAGAGACATGTTTGGACGTCCGGTAGTGTGGCTTGCAATAGCTTGCAAAATATCCGGATCTTCAATTTTGTAAGTTTCTTTCGCAAGAAATGCTCCGAGTTTAGCGTGAAGAAGACTTGGATTTGCACGTTCTACAGCGGATATTTCCAGATGATTATCTTCGCACATGCGTATCTTCTCTTCTGCCGGTATACATTTAGCACAATCGTGAAGAAGACCTGCGATCATTGCTTTTTTCACATCTTCACCATAACACATAGCAAGTGCAGCCGCAGTATACATAACTCCCTGTGTATGTTCATAGCGGCTTTCATCAAGTTCTAATTGTACCCTTTTTTGCATTTTACTTATTTTCTGATCCATACAATCGTTCCTTTTCAATATAAGCCTCTACTGCCTTTGGAATCCATCCGGTTACTGATTTACCGGACATAAGACGTTCTCTCAATTCACTGGAAGAAACGTGTATCATGGGAGCATTTAGCAATTCAATTTTGGCATTATATTTGTTTTTTAAATATTGAATCTGAATATTCATCTCTTCTGCTGTATCGATTTCTCCTCGAAATGCAGCAAGAAGAATACAATTTGGAAATAAAAGTTCCGGATGCACCCAGCTTTCAAGTGCAAATAAAGAATCTGCCCCAATGATAAAATAAAACTCATTCTCTGGATATTGTTTTACAAAATGTGCCATTGTTTCATAGGAACAACACACGCCTTTTTTGAGTATTTCATATTTTTCCAGACGAAATGCTTCTTTATCTGCAATTGCCAATTCTACCATATGACTCCTGATAGCGGCGTCCATTTTAATAGAACTTTGATCTTTATGGGGAGGATTCCCATTGGGCATAAACCAGATTTCATCCAGATCAAATTGTTCATAGGCACTTTGTCCCAGTGCCAGATGTCCATTATGGATAGGATCAAAGGTTCCTCCCATGATTCCAATTCTCATGATTTTATCTACTCCTCAAAATTTGCTGTTTTAATGATAGTTTATTTTGGAAGTTCTATTTTTTTATTCTTGTCTTTGCCTTCTTTATATAAGACGATTTTTTTCCCGATTACTTGCACTACCTGCGAACGTGTACGTTCAGCAAGAAGAGAGGCAAGTTCTTTCGGATCGTCTGCACAATTTTTAAGCACACTGATTTTAATCAGTTCACGTGCTTCCAACGCTTCAGAAATAGCTCCTGTAAGCTCCGGAGTCATACTATTTTTACCAATCTGAAAGATTGGTTCCATAGTCATAGCAAGACTTTTCAAATATGCTCTTTGTTTTGTAGTCATAATTTTCTCCTTTTCATGCATTAACCTCCCAGAATCCGGATGCTTCGCATTATCTATTTGTAATAGTCAAATTGAAGCCCATACATTTTAACAGTATCGCCTTCTTGGATTCCGGCAGCTTCAAGTTCATCTAAAATACCAGTATCTTTTAAGAACTTCTGGAAAAATGCAAATCCTTTTTCTGAGTCAAGGTTTGTATAACCAAGCATCTTTTCAATTTTGGGACCTTCTACTACATACATATCGTCTTCTTTTTCTACTGTGTATGGAAGATCCATATAAATAAGCTCTTCTTCTGGGAAATATTCCTGTTCAAATACAATTGGCTTATCGTCTAACTTTGATAATTCCTCAGATACATAATAGAGAAGCTCTTTAATTCCTGCTCCGGTAGCACCGGAAATAGAAAATACTTTTATGCCCTTTGACTCAAATTCTTTCTTCAGACGATCTATCGGATTTTCGCTTTCTCCATCTTCATAAATAAGATCTGTTTTATTTGCCGCAATGACTTGTGGTCGTTTAGCAATTTCCGGATTATATGCTTCCAATTCTGCGTTGATTTTATAAATATCATCAACTGGATCACGTCCTTCACTTCCAGCTGCATCTACCACATGAATCATCATTTTTGTACGCTCAATATGGCGCAAAAATTCATGTCCAAGTCCGATACCCTCAGAGGCACCTTCGATTAATCCTGGAATATCTGCAATCACAAATCCATTGGCCCCATCTAAATCTACGACTCCAAGATTCGGATTTAAAGTTGTGAAATGGTAATTGGCAATCTTCGGCTGCGCATTTGTGACTCTTGAAAGCAGCGTAGATTTACCTACATTTGGGAATCCTACTAATCCAACATCTGCAATTACTTTTAATTCCAGACTTACCCATAATTCCTGAGCTGGCTGACCAGGCTGCGCATATTTTGGTATCTGCATAGTGGCAGTTGCAAAATGTTGATTGCCAAGGCCGCCTTTTCCGCCCTTTAATACAACCTGTCTGCGATTATCTCCGGACATATCTGCAATTACTTTTCCTGATTCAAATTCTTTTATGACCGTTCCTTCTGGAACTTTTAATACGATATCATCCGCATCTTTTCCATGACACCGTCTTTTACCGCCTTGTTCACCATCTTTTGCCGCATATTTTTGTCTGTGACGGTAATCCTGAAGTGTATTGAGACCTTCATCTACTTCAAAAATGACATCTCCACCTCTTCCGCCATCTCCACCGTCCGGTCCACCGTTCGGTACATACAGCTCTCTTCGGAAGCTCACATGTCCGTCTCCGCCTTTTCCGGATCTGATAAATATCTTCGCTCTATCTGCAAACATAAGTCTACTCCTTTAAACTTGTCACTACACTATTGAACCTTACAGAATAATAATTTTTAAAAAAGAGCGCTGCCTTATAACTGAAACCAGCTACATCGCAACACTCTTTTTGATTCCTAATTATTGAGCAACCGGATAGATAGAAACCTGTTTCTTATCTCTTCCTTTTCTCTCAAATCTTACAACACCATCAACAAGTGCGAATAATGTGTCGTCACCACCGCGTCCTACGTTAACACCTGGGTGAATCTTTGTTCCGCGCTGTCTGTAAAGGATGTTTCCTGCTTTAACGAACTGTCCGTCAGCTCTCTTAGCACCAAGTCTCTTAGACTCAGAATCACGACCGTTCTTTGTAGAACCTACTCCTTTTTTATGAGCGAAATACTGAAGGTTTAATTTCATCATGGTTGTTTACACCTCCTCGAATGTTAAATCAATATATTGTGCATAGTCTTCATCATGTGCCATTTCAGAAAGTCCAAGAACCATTGTCTTCAGAAGAAGATCAGCCTCTTTCGATGGGCTGTTTTTCAATTCGTAATGAATGAATCCTTCTGCTTCCTCCGACACAAGAGACGCCTGATCATCCGAAAATGCTTCAATGGCATTTATAGTATTGATCACAAGAACAGATGCTGCTGCACAAACAATATCTGATCCAGCTTCTGCATACCCTGCATGTCCCTCTGTCTGAAATCCAACATATTCTTTTTTCTTATTCTTATAAATGGTTACATGAAACATGGATATTCTCCAATTAATTAAGCGTTAATTTTTTCAATCTTAACTGCTGTGTACTGCTGTCTGTGACCATTTTTCTTGTGATATCCAGTTTTTCTCTTATACTTGTAAACGATAACTTTTTTCGCTTTACCGTTCTCAACTACAGAAGCTTCAACTGTTGCACCTTCAACTGTCGGATTACCAATCTTTAATCCGTTGTCACTTACTGCAAGCACCTGGTCAAATGTAAAAGTCTCGCCAGCTTCTACACCAAGCTTTTCTACTTTAATGATATCGCCTTCGGCTACTTTGTACTGTTTACCACCTGTTGCTATAATTGCGTACATATGGCACCTCCTATTATCATTACTCGCCAATTACGGTGTCTGACCTCAAAACGGGCAGAACTTTAACCTCATTGTGCGGCATACTAGTATAGTATAGCACAAGATATTGTGAAAATCAAGTATCTCATACAATTTTTCATGAAGTTTTTTCGGGAATTTCCTATAAAATGTTCAAAAGGTTTTGTGCTGTTCCGGAAAATATCTGTGCTCTCTCCTCTTCTGTAAGCCCAATCTCATTCATTCTGGTCACGAATTCCTTTTGTCCTCTCCAAGGAGAATCAGTAGCAAACAGCACTTTGTCTGCGCCATGGGCACGTACCATTCGTACAAACTGTTCTTCCGGCATTGTATCAAGCACTACAGCTGTATCAAGATATACATTTTTTCCAATCAAACGCTGTTCCACTTCATCCCACATTTCATTACCGCCAAAATGAGCCAACACAAGCTTCTCCGGCGCCACTTCATTTAGCACTTCTTCAATCATTTCCGGAGTACAGTGAACATGATCCGGGCATTTCGGATCTTTCCCGGCATGTACAACAACGATCAGCCCAAGCTCTGAAGCATAGTCCAGTATCCTTTTATAGCGGATATCGTTAAAATACATATCTTGATAATCAGGATGTAATTTAATCCCTAAAAATCCCATCTCTTTTAATTCGTGAAGTTCACTTCGGTAGTCGTCACACGCCGGATGAATACCGCCAAAAGATAAAATATTCCCATCTCGGTAATGAGATGCAAACTCATTGATCGAAGGAAACTGGGATGGCTTCGTCACAACCGGAAGCGCAACACTTAAATCTATTTTTGCCTCCCGGGTAGAAGCAGACAATCCATCATAAGTTCCGTTTGTATGGGGGCTTGTTTGACACGTATCGGCCAGAAAACGTATCGTGCTCTCTGATATCCCGTCCGGGAACATATGCGTATGAAAATCAATAATCATCTATTTCGCACACTCCTTTGTTTTGTCATAGCAATATCCGATAATATCACGTCTTGTAATAATTCCGATAAAATGTTCCTGATCATCTATAACCGGAACATAGTTTTGTTCCATCGCACGTCCGATAATATCTTCCATATTAGCGCCAATTGATACCGGTTGATATGCCCGTCTTCTTTCAATTTTCATAATGCTGATATTTTCAGCTTCCTTAATATTCATCAGGTTCATTTTCTTAACGCCCCAAAGAAGATCCCCTTCCGTAATAGAACCAACATATTTTCCATCTTTATCAAGAATCGGCACACAGGAATATCTGTGATGCTCCATAATTTCCAATGCCTGACGAAGTGTATGATAATCATAGATGTAAGCCAGTTCACTCTTAGGCTTCAGAAAAAATAAAATATTCATCTTTTGCTGTCCTCCCCTTTAGTATCTATCTTCATTATTTTCTTAATCTCTGCCTGCGTCTTCCAACATCTGCCTTGCAATCTCCGGGCGAAATACTACGCCACGGATGCCAAGTTTTGCAGCCGCTTCTACATTTTCTTCCCGGTCATCAAAGAACAATGCGTGCTTCGGATCGATCTCATAGCGGGAAAGAAGAATTTCATAAATGTCTTTATCCGGTTTCATACATTTTTCTTTCCATGAGAATACACCGCCGTCAAACTGATTTAAAAAAGAAAGCCGTTCCTTTGACTGGCGATACATTTCCTCAGAGTAATTAGAAAGATAATAAATCTTCATTTCTCTTTCCCGGAAATACTCAATCCACGGTTCGGTAAATTCATAAGGAACAATTGACGCTCCAAAACCATCAAATGTCTTACGAATCTGCGCTTCGTACGCTCGATCATTGTCTATAAAAAGCCGGAGCCACTCTTCTGTAGTCACAAGCCCGGAATCCCCGGCATTCCAATCTTCATTTCGAAACATCGCATTTGCCACATACTCATATGTTTCCTCATCAAACTCAAGAGATTTTAAGTATCCCATCCAGTCAAAATGAATCAGAACATTACCGATATCAAAAATAACGGTGTCCATTTCTTTCGTCATATGCCTTTCATCCTCCTAAGGTCTGTGAATGATATCCGCAAATTCTGCATTAGCCGCTTTTGCAAGATCAAGCGGTGCCAGTGTCAGCTGCATACCTAATTTTCCTCCACTTACGTGCATATGCGGAAGGTCTTTGGCATCCTCCTGTATAACAGTCGGAAATTGTTTCTTCATGCCGACAGCTGTACAGCCGCCTCTCACATATCCGGTAACCTTTGTAAGATCTTTCAGGTGAAGCATCTCCAAAGATTTCTCACCTACAGCTTTTGCCGCTTTTTTGAAGTCAATTTCTTCTTCGACCGGAATCACAAAGACATAATGTTCTCCGCTTTTTCCCGTAGTTACCAGTGTTTTATATACATATTGATGTTCATAGCCGAGTTTGTCAGCTGTTTCAATGCCATCCGTAAATTCGTCACATTCGTACGTTTCATACGTATACGGAATTTTCTGACGCTCCAGAATACGCATGGCATTTGTTTTTACTTCTTTTTTTCCCATGTCTTTTTATCTCTCTGTTTTTCGCTTAATAAATTATGGTTCCAAGGCTGTCCAGTGGAACAAATCCGTCTTCTGCCGCCGCGTAAACATCGACACGGTGGTAGTGAAGAGGTGTCTCTTCGCTGTTTGCTCCGGCATGTTGAAGAAATGCCTGCATAACAAGATCCGGCTTTAAGTTTTCCTCGCTTCCGGCAGCAAGAAGCATCTGAATATGCTCTTCTGAAACATTCATTTCATAAATGAGCGGACGAATATTGATCTCTCGTTCATTTTTCTTTGTTTTCTTTAATACCGTAATCTCAGACTGTTTTAGAAAATCTGTAATCTTCTCATTCCAATCGAACAGGATATTTCTTGTGACTTCCGCAGACTTCTTCGATTCCAGACAGGTGACTTCATAACGCGCAGCAGCTACGATCGTCATACCACTCGCCTTTTTTTCGTCTGAGATTTGTACAAAACTCAAAATTTCTATTCCCTCAACACTAACTTCATTCAACTGTCTCACAGCATCTTCAGATGAGATGGACTCCGTCAGCTCAATATCCAGATATTCTCCGTCACTGGTGAGTCCCACACCTAAAGGCTGTGCAAAAGACATGATCATATGCGGGCTGTAACCACCAGTGAATGCAATCGGAATGTTGGCACGCCGCATTGCTTTTTGAAAAAAACGCATGACATCCAGATGTCCGATGAAACGCATGATACCATATTTTCGAAATTTAATTCTTGCTTTCAACACAGACACCTCCTTGATATTTTCCTGCACCGCAGCCAGAACACTTTTGTCTGCAATTTGGGGTAACTTCTGCATTCATGGCACGCTCCCACTCTCTTCTTAAGAATTTTTTCGTGACACCAATATCAATGAAGTCCCATGGGAACAACTCATCTTCTCCACGCTCACGTTCGTTATAGAAAGCAATGGTAAGACCACAGCGTCGGAACGCTTCCATCCATTTATCGTTGTCAAAGTTTTCACTCCATGCATCGTAGATACATCCCATATGGTACGCCTCTTCAATGACTTTGGCAACTTTACGGTCACCACGCGCAAATACGCCTTCCAGCACAGTAACTTCTGCATCATGCCAGTGATATTTCAGGCTCTTACGGTTTAACTGATCGTTAAATGCATGTTTTACTGTAGCTGCCCGTGAAATGTATTCTTCATTTGTATACATCCTTGCCCACTGAAATGGCGTAAAGGGCTTCGGAATAAAGAACGAAGAGCTTGCCGTAATCTGACATTTTCCATTTCTCTGATCCTTAGGAATTTCATAATATCTTCTTGCCACTTTGTCAGCCAGAACAGCAATCGCTTTCTGGTCTTCTTCTGTCTCCGTCGGAAGACCGAGCATAAAATATAGCTTTACTTTATTCCAACCACCTTCAAACGCTTGCCCTGCCCCGGAGAGAATATCTTCTTCTGTAATTCCTTTATTGATTACATCACGCATTCGCTGGGAACCGGCTTCCGGCGCAAACGTAAGACTACTTTTCCTGATATCCTGTACCTTTTCCATCACATCTAATGAAAAAGCATCAATTCGAAGAGATGGAAGGGAAATGTTGATTCCTTTCCCATGAAATTCATCAATCAGAAATGTAACCAATTCCTTTAACTGGCTGTAATCACTGGAACTTAATGAACTCAGAGAAATCTCTTCATGCCCGGTATTTTTTAACATTTGAACAGCATAATTTTTTAACACTTCAACATCCCGCTCTCTGGTAGGACGATACAGCATTCCGGCCTGACAGAATCGGCATCCTCGAATACAGCCTCTTTGTATTTCTAACACACACCTATCTTGCGTCACCTTGATAAAGGGAACAACCGGAGCTTCCGGATAGTATGTATCAGTTACATCTAACACCATCTGCTTCTGAATGGTCTTCGGCGCGTTCTCATAATTAGTTGTAAAAGAGGCGAGCGTTCCATCTTCGTTATAGGCAGCATCATAAAAACAAGGCACATAGATTCCCTCTATCTGCGATGCCATTTTTAAGTAGTCCTTTCTGGAACCACCATTTCTTTTATTCTCTTTGTATGCATCAAGAAGCTGATCGTACACGGTCTCTCCCTCACCGATATAGAATAGATCAAAAAATTCAGCAATCGGTTCCGGATTGTAAGTACAAGGTCCTCCGCCAATCACAATCGGATCTTCTTCTGTCCGTTCACAAGATTTGAGCGGAATATGGCTTAAATCCAGCACCTGCAAAATATTGGTATAGCACATCTCATACTGGATCGTAATTCCAAGAAAATCAAACTCTTTGATTGGATCTTGTGATTCCAGTGCGAAAAGAGGGATATTTTCTTCTCGCATCACCTTGTCGAGATCCAGCCATGGAGAATAAACACGTTCACACCACACATCCTCCCGACGGTTAAACATATCATAGAGAATCTGAATTCCTAAATGAGACATTCCGATCTCATAGACATCCGGGAAGCACATGGCGAAACGGATATCCACCTCGTTTTTGTCTTTCATTACGGAATTGACCTCTCCTCCAATGTAGCGGGCGGGTTTTTCTATGCTCAATAATACATCATCGCTTAAAGCTAATTTTCTCATATATTTCCTTTCTGTTTTCATATATACTTTATAGATTCTTTCAAACCTGTTTTTGACTTTTCAAAATAAAAATTTGACATGTGATCAAAATCATCCAATCTATACTATTATATACATTTTAGGTAAGAACTTCAAGCAAATATCTTTCCTCCGGCTCATAAATCAGGTGATAAAAAAGCGGAACTGCACTCTTACAGTTCCGCTTTTTTATCACCTGATTGTTTTGGGACGTATCATGAATCTGCCAGTTTTACTTTGCATCGTTTCATATAACACGCAATCCCATATTTTAAAATTTTATCCACTCCGTTCTCTCGGAGTTCTTCATCATATTTCTTTTCCTCTATCTGTTGTAGTGCCCGTTCACAAGCCCCATCAAGATTTCCATCATTGGCGTACTTGACTTCGATAAGGATAACCGTTTCACTGTTTTCGGTTTCAACGAGGATATCGCTGTATCCTTCGCCGCTTTCCTGATTGGACGATACGTACCATTCTTCCTTCACACCCAGGATTCCAAGCAGTATCCCATGATAAAAGTTCTCCTTACTTGCTTTTTTCACAAACGTATCCCGGATACTGATGGTCTTTTTCAGGTAGCTTTCAAAAATTTCTCCTACCTTCGTTTCCTCACCGTTTTTCAGGGCATCACAGAATCGGCTTAATGTATCGCCGTCCTTTGCAACGCTCTCTTTAAAGTATTCCATGATCTGTGTTTCAAAAATATCCCGGATTTCCAGATTCGGTATCGCAAGTTTATACCGTTTTGCATCAACTCTTCCACGCTGTGTCAAATATCCCGTCATAAACAACAGGCTCCAGACGTTCTCTACCGACTGATACATTTCCGGATAGACAAGCTCCTGATGAATCTCTTTTATAATTTTCTCTCCGGCGAGCAAAGTTTCAATCTCACGCTTGGTTTTAAAATTACCGGACATTTGAATGAATTTCTTGACGGCATCATTACTACTGGTGTTGATCCAATAATTTTCCGGAAAAGAATCCGCATGGTCTTTTAATTTATCACAGTAATTCAATACATCCCAGGGGCAGTACACTTCTACGCCGCCAAACTGATACCCGTCATACCAGTTCTTTACTTCTTCATAATGATCCTCGATTTCATAATACTTCAGCATTTCTCTTACTTCCGTATCTGTAAAACCGAAATATTCATCATAACGTTCATCTGTGATCGATAATACTTTCAGATTATTCAGACCAGTAAAGATACTTTCTTTTGAAATACGCATACACCCGGTCATCATTGCAAATTTCAGGCTGTCATTCGTTTTCAATGCCTGTTCCAATAAACTACGGATTAAAAAGATCATCTGATCATAATACCCGTTTTCAAATGCTTTTGCTAATGGAACATCATACTCATCAATCAAAAGAACTACTTTTGTTCCGTAATGTTTCTCCAATAATTCCGATAATATTTTCAATCCACCACAAAATGCAGCCTCACTCATATTATTATTCAAAAGTTCCTTATATTCTAACTTGTCATAATCACTTAAGGCGTCACTCCCCAAAAGAAACTGAACATTACGGGCTACTTTTTTCATGATTCGAACCGCAAAATCAAATGCATCCTCATAAGTGGCTGCATTGATTCCTTTCAGGGAAATTGAAATAACCGGATATTTCCCCATATACTCTTCACACAGTTTTGTATCTTTTGAAATTTCCAATCCATCATAGATACTCTGGTCTCTCTCTATGGAAAAAAAGTGCTCCAGCATACTCATATTTAAAGTTTTTCCAAAGCGCCTTGGTCTGGTAAAAAGATTCACCATTCCACCGTTACGGATCAGTTCTGAAATCATCCCCGTCTTATCCACATAATAATAGTTATCGTTAATAATCTGCTCAAAATTTTCTACTCCTACCGGAAGGCGTTTCTTTTCTTCACCCATGTTATTCACACTCCTTCACTGTTGGCTATATTATAACAAAGATCCACACAAAAGCCTATACCTAACTTTGCCCATAATTCCCATAATTCCCAGTCATCAATGGCTTTGTAATTCTCCTGCCAGTAACCTTCGTCATCTGTATCCCAAACCGCACGCTTACAGATCAAACTACCGGAGAACTTCAAGAGATTCCTGAATGTCCATATCACTTGTTACAGCCTCTACTACGTTTTCACTGCTCACATTCCAGATTTTGTTATGATTATGTTCCATGGATAAAAATACGGCAAGAAGAAGGATACAGAAAAATGTTCGAATTCCCAATGTTCCACCCGGAAGTTCATCCTCCGTTCCGTAGAGATCTTCATATACTGCATGGTACCGCGGATGGACTGCAGGCGGTGCAGTGGAGTCACTATATCTTTGTCTTGTCAGTTCTAAAAGCTCTTTGCGTCGTCGTTCCGAATCATTCATAAAGCCGGGCACCTTCTCTTTTATAAGAAGTATATGCCCGGCTTTCTTTTCTTATTCCTGTGATGTCCCCATGTATACTCAGACAAAATCACAGTTTTTGTATGCTATTCGCGGTCTGAGAGTTCCTGTGTAATATCTTCCCATGACAATCCACGTTCCACCATAAGAACCATCAGATGATAGAGGAGATCTGCCACTTCGTATTTCAATTCTTCCAGATTCGGATTTTTAGCTGCAATAACCGTCTCTGTCGCTTCCTCTCCTACTTTTTTCAATATTTTATCAATTCCTTTTTCAAACAAATAATTCGTATAAGAGCCTTCTTTTGGATTCTGTTTGCGATCCACGATCGTATGATATACATGTTCAAAGATGCGCTGTGGATTTGCTTTTTCATCGTCTGTTCCGGCTAACGGCTGGAAGAAACAGGTCGGATTACCTGTATGACACGCAGCGCCAATCTGATCAACCTTCGCAAGCAATGTATCTTTATCACAATCAATGGTCAGAGACTTTACATATTGGAAATGTCCGCTCGTCTCACCTTTTACCCACAATGCGTTTCTGCTTCTGCTGTAATAGGTCATTTTCCCGGTTTTAATCGTCTTATCGAAAGCTTCTTCGTTCATATATGCAAGCATAAGTACATCCTTTGTCTTATAGTGCTGTACAATCACCGGAAGCAGTCCCTGCTCATTTAGCTTGAACTGAGAAAAATCCATAATACTTTCAAAGGAGGTCATTTTAATTCCTTCTTGCTTGCATTCCTCTTTAAATGTCACAAAATCCATGTTGGACTGGCTGATATATTTTCCCGATAACCCTTTGACTCCCGGACATTTTAAAATCTTAAATAATTCCGGTTTCTCTTCTGTGTCGGTAAGGATAACACATGGTATATCTGTCACGTTCATCACGGAATTAAGGTCCAGACGATGCATGAAGATGATTTCACTTGTAAAATCCTCAATGATCTGTTGATGTTTAAACAAAGCGTCAAAATCATTGAGCGATACTGCGATCTTTTCTTTTCCGAACCGCTTTGCAGCCTCTTCGACTTCAGCAACACTCCCCGGTTTTGAGAAATTAAGCATTGCACGTTTCGCGCCGGCATACAGAATCTTCTTAACATCCTCAAGACGTTTGATGTTGCCGCCGGCAACCATCGGAATACTGATGTTACGATTAATCTTTCGCATAAGATCAATACTGTTATCATGATCTTCGTCTGAATCAGACAGATCAAATACAAGCAGTTCATCCGCCCCGTGATCACTGTAATATCTGGCAAGCTTCACCGCATCCTCACAGAGAACCGTTTTATCATTCACCCATTTTACTACTTTTCCGCCTGCAATAAAGATGCAGGGAATTAATCTTTTATAACTCATATTACTACAACTCCTTTAAAGACTTCCCTTTGTTGTCCATGCTCCTGTAATGCGGGGTTCTTCCATTACAGCCATGTCAAGGGCTTTACCGAAGCTCTTGAACAACGCTTCAGCCATATGGTGATTATTTCCACCATCTAAGATCTTAAGATGAAGATTCATGGCAGCACTATACGATACCGCATAGAAAAATTCTTTCACCATTTCTGTATCCATCTCTCCAAATCGGGAAACTGTAAATTCCGCGTCAAAATTAAGATACGGTCTTCCTGACAGATCTACTGCGCACAGTGCCAACGTCTCGTCCATCGGAAGGATCATATGACCATAACGCTTAATTCCCGCCTTGTCACCAAGCGCTTCCCGAATCGCTGTACCGAGAACAATTCCGGTATCTTCAATTGTATGATGACAGTCTACGTCCAGATCACCGCTTACGGATACATTCAGATCAAACAGACCATGCCTTGCAAACCCATCCAGCATATGATCAAAAAAACCGATGCCTGTATGAATCTTATTATTGCCGGTTCCGTCAAGATTTAAAGTAAGGGAAATATTCGTCTCTTTTGTTTTTCTTTCACATTTTGCAATTCGATTCATAAGATATTCTCCTATTCCTTATTAAATCGTACATGGATAGAATTGGCATGAGCGGTAAGCCGTTCGGCTGCTGCAAAGCTTTCAATATCTTCATGTACTTTCTCCAATGCCTCTTTTGAATAAGCGATAATACTTGATTTTTTGATAAAATCATCCACGGACAGCGGGGAGAAAAATTTTGCGGTTCCATTTGTCGGAAGTACATGGTTCGGACCTGCAAAATAATCACCCAGCGGTTCACTGGAATATTCACCGATAAAAATCGCTCCTGCATTTCGAATCTTTGTCATCACATCATACGGATTTTTCGTCTGAATCTCAAGGTGTTCGGAAGCAATCTCATTTGCAATACTGATAGCTTCATCCATGGATTCTGCAATTAAAATATACCCATAGTTATCCAGTGACTTCTGAATGATTTCTTTTCTGGACAGCTGTGCTGTAAAACGATCTACTTCTTTTGATACCGCGTCTGCAAGCTCTTCGCTTGTTGTGACAAGAATGGCAGAGGCAAGCTCATCGTGTTCTGCCTGAGACAATAGGTCAGCTGCCACATAAGACGGGTTGGCAGAATCGTCTGCGATTACAAGAATCTCACTGGGACCGGCAATCGCATCGATACTTACATGACCGTAGACCGCCTTTTTGGCAAGGGCAACGTATATATTGCCCGGTCCTACAATCTTATCTACTTTAGGTATGCTCTCTGTTCCGTATGCCAACGCTCCGATTGCCTGTGCACCGCCAATCTTATATACCACATCAGCTCCGGCTTCTTTTGCAGCCACTAGCGTTGTCGGCGTAACTTTTCCATTTTTATCAGGAGGTGTGACCATAATGATTTCATCTACTCCCGCCGCCTTAGCAGGCGCAATATTCATTAATACAGACGATGGATATGCGGCTTTCCCACCCGGCACATAGACACCGACTCTTGCTAAGGCTGTCACTTTCTGACCAAGGATTGTTCCGTCCGGTCGGCTGTCAAACCAACTGTTCTGTCTCTGCTTTTCATGATAAGTGCGAATATTATGTAATGCTCTGCGAATAATCCCAAGAAGTTCCTCGTCAACCTGATCATAGGCTTCCTGAATCTCCTGCTCTGTCACCCGTACAGTTTCTGCATCCAGATGTGCTCCGTCAAACCTGGCAGTATAACCAAACAGAGCTTTGTCACCTTCCCTTTTTACATCCTCCAGAATTTTAGCCACATCTTTCTCATAAGCGCTGTATTGGTTCGGGCTGCGCTTCAGCAAATCTTCCAGAAGATTCTTTTTTGTATCGTGATCTAACCGCTGTATTCTCATTATTTTCTCACCTCTATAACTGCATTCTAAGTTTCATTAACAGCGTTTTTATACGCTCACTTTCCATACGCATACTTACCGGATTTACAATCATTCTTGCAGAAAGCGGACACACTTCCTCCAAAACTTCCAGACCATTTTCTTTCAGTGTAGAACCGGTTTCCACGATATCTACGATTACTTCTGACAATCCGACAATCGGGGCAAGTTCGATGGAACCGTTTAATTTGATAATTTCTACCGTCTGGTACTTTTTATTGTAAAAATAATCTTTTGCTATATTCGGATATTTTGTCGCCACACGGATCAGCTCATGGTGTTTAAGAAGCGCAGAAGCCTCTTTGGGACCACAGACACACATTCTGCATTTTCCATACCCAAGATCCAGCACCTCGTGAACCTTCCGGCCTTCCTCCAATATAGTATCTTTTCCGACAACACCGATATCCGCCGCACCGTATTCTACATAAGTCGGGACATCCGGTCCCTTTGCCAGGAAAAATTTTAATTTCAGTTCTTCGTTTGTAAAGATCAGCTTTCGGGAATCAGAGTCCTTCATTTCTTCACAGGTAATTCCTATTCTCTCAAAAAGTTCCAATGTCTGTCTTGCAAGACGCCCTTTTCCCAGAGCAAATGTCAAATATCTCATTGTTCTATACTCCATTCTGTCCATTCACGATCTTGTGTTCACCGGTAACAAGGTTGACCATGGTAATCTCTTCTGTTTTCTTAAGGTAAATGAGATTGCCGGCATAATACTCTCTGCCATATTCCACATATTCTTCTAACAGACGATCTTTTGCCTTTTTGATCATTTCTACATTTTTCGCTTTTTTTCTTAAATCCTGTGCGAGAGCTACTGCTTTTTTTGTAACCTCATCGTCATACAGAATCAGTGTATTTTTTCTTGTATAAACGATTCTAAGCTTCTGGCGATTCATGGCATTCATCAGTTCATCTACAACAATGGCGAAACCAATCGACGGAGAAGTCTTTCCGAATTTTTCCAACAGATGATCATAGCGCCCTCCCTTTACAATGGCATCCCCGGTTCCGTAAGTATATCCGCGGAAAATGATTCCCGTATAATAGCCATACGTTCCCATCATGCTCAGGTCAAAGGTTACATAATTTTCCACTCCGTAGACTGCAAGCATATCATAGATCTTCTCCAACCGTTTTACAGCCATAATCCCGGAAGAATTCGGCGCCAGATTTTTCGCTTTCGCAAGAATCTCAACACCACCTGTCAACTCTCCCAATGACACAAATGCTTCTTTCACACTCCGGGTAACGGCAATACTTTCCAGATATTCCTGAAGACCAAAATAGTTTCGGTTTCCGATCAGCTCTAACACCCGTTCCCGATCCTCTTCCTCTAAGCTGGCATCTTCCATTAAACTCTGAAAGAAATCAACATTTCCCACATTAATCTGAAATTCTTTCACGCCCACAGCAAGGAGCGCTTCAATGACCATTGCCAGCATTTCTGCATCTGCTTCTACAGAGTCGTCGCCGAGAAGCTCTGCGCCCATCTGAGTCACTTCTCTTAAACGCCCCTGATAACTGGAATGGTTAATAAATGTATTTCCTGTATAACACAAGCGGATTGGCAGCGTCTCGTCCGCGAATAAAGTGGAAGCTGCCCTTGCCACGGACGGAGTAATATCTGGTCTCAGAGCAAGTGTATTCCCTTCTTTATCGAAAAATTTATAGAGATCTTTCGAAGGAATCGTTCCAATCTCTTTGCGGAATACTTCCGAATACTCAAACATCGGAGTCTGAATATCATGGTAACCGTATAAATGCAGTGTCTTTTTCAGTCTGCTTTCCAGTGCCAGTTTTTTTCCGCATTCTACATTGTAAATATCCCGGACTCCCTCAGGAGTGTGTAATAGTTTCTTCATAGTACCTCCCTGTTTCTCAGCTCGCTTTAGTGTGCTAACACATTAAAATATTTTAAATTATAAGCATTTTCCCTTTATTTGTCAAGTTCTTCACGAACAGTAAGATCAAGATTGATTCCATCCAAATAAGGCACCAGATAACCATTTTTTAAATTCAGGAAAAAACGAGGGTCCAGTTCATCAAATCTGATACTTTTTCTTCCGCCGTTTTCTGCTCTTTTTACATAGGTCAGAAGTTCCTCGCACCGCATATAATACAAAATATGTCTTGCAGAATAATAAATCAAAAGAAATGCAATTCCTTCCTGCCTTTCAAATGCCTGCATAAATTCCACCTGGTGTTCATGTACATTTTGAAGAGGAAATGTATCTGCGACGCACTCCTTCGCGTCAAAGCATACGGGAATTCCCTGTACAACCCCGATATAGTCTACGGTACTTCGCTGATCAAAATAAGCCAGTGTGATATGACGGTGTTCTTTATCCATTTTCACCGGTGTGATAGGCGTTGGTATTTTCTGGATCAGCGCAAGTTTCTGTTCCTGATACCGCTCATTGGTCCGGTTAATCATATCTTCTAGTGTAGAACCTCTAAGGCCTCTTGAGTTCCATGTTCCCATTCTGTCTCCTTTATCATCTGGTAAAATTCTTTTGGCACAGGGGCAGTCACCCTCCTCTTTGATAATGCTTCAAAAGGTGGATCAAGCTTTGGAAAGATAAGCTCATATGCATGAAGAAGCTGCCATTTCAAATGATATTTTGTACGGTACCTTCCGTTAACCTTCTCTTCTCCGTATTTTGTATCTCCGATGAGAGGATGGCCAACGGAAGCAAGATGTGCACGGATCTGGTGTGTGCGCCCGGTGATCAAATGAACCTTTAACAGTGTCACATCTTTCTTCCATGCGATCGGCTCATATTCCGTCTCGATCGGAAGGTCATCTTTAAGAAGTCTGTTTTCCTGAACCCGCACTGTATTTGTCTTTTCATCTTTGTGAAGGAATCCACAAATATACTGCTTCTTGTCCACTCTTCCCTTTACAAGGCAGAGATAATACTTTTTCATTGTTCTTTCTTTGAATAGTTCCCCTAATTTCTGAAGTCCGGCAAGACTTTTTCCGGCGGTAATGAGGCCGCTTGTGTTTCGATCCAGACGATTACAGATGGAAGGCTTAAAGGTTGTAAGGTCTTCTTGTTTTAAACTTCCGGTTTTCAACAGATACTGAATCAAATATTCAACTACCGATACGTCATCAGCCTTTGATTTCTGGGACAAAAGTCCGGCAGGTTTGTTGAAGATCAGCACATGATCATCTTCATAAAGAACAGAAAGGCTGGTCTTAGGAAGCGTTTCATATCTGGCAGAAGCTTTCTCTTTTCCTGAGAATTTATCAATCGTTTCATCTGCAAGAAAAAATTTCACTTTGTCTCCGCAGTTCAATTTTTCATTTCCGGTTGCTTTTTTCCCATTCAATACAATATTCTTTTTTCGAAGCATTTTATACAGAAAACCACCGGTCGCCTCTGACAGATATTTTTTTAAAAACTTGTCAAAACGCTGTCCGGCTTCATTTTCTTTGATCACAATTTCTCGCATAATATACTCTCTTTTACATGGATGTGCTTAAAATCAGGTTTTTGATCTTGTGTTCTCTTCTTTTTGTATCAGCATGATCAACAGACGCCATGTTATTCATTCCCTCGGCTCTGGATAAAAATGCTGTATAATCATGGAAAACCTTCACGGTAATTTTTTCATAATGATTTTTTTCCAGCATATGTTTCAAAAACCTTGCTGTCTTAACTTCATCTGTCTTATCGCTGGATGTATATCCGCAGATGACATGTCCGGAAATCACGAAGACTTCTACGGGCATCATCTTATCATTCACGGTAAGAATCATGTCATACATTTTCGTAAGTAATGGTGCTTTTTCTTCAATTTCGGTATACTTCTTAGGTTCAATACTCTCATGTGGTGCCATAGCAATAAATTCTACCAACATTTTGGCAGCAGGCAGACACCCTACCACAGCCACGACAGTAAGAAGATTCATCTTAGAACCTGTTTGCACATATCCGAGTATCACAAGTGCTGCCACAATTGCGAATTCAACAATCGCAAATATAAGATATTTCATCTTGCGGGCTTTGATATAGCCCGGCTGTCCCTTTTCTATTGTCATTTCAATCTTTACTCCTTATGTCTATACGTGATTGATGCGTCCCATAACATAAGCCACGAGCCCTGCCGGGCACAGTCTGGATGCAAGTTTTCCTGCTTTCATAGGAAGCGAATATACAGAATCACCCTTTCTCATAACAGCATCTTTTAATGCCTGTCGAACGACGTCTTTTGCTTCCGCCTCAACAAATTTCCGGCTGTCTCCCGCCAGCTCACCACTTCGAAGGAAGAATTCTGTTCTGACAGGTCCCGGACAGACTGCCGTAACACTGATTCCGTCTTTTCGAAATTCTTCCCGAATCGCTCTGGAGAAATTATATACATATGCTTTAGAAGCTGCATACACTGCGAATCCCGGCTGTGGAGTAAATGCCGCAACAGAAGCCACATTTAGAATCCGGCTCCCTTTAGAAAAATAAGGCATACAGACCATACACATCTTCGTAAGCGCCTCACAATTTACGCGGATCATACTAAGCTGCTCTTTTTGTTCTGCCTCTTTTAACGATCCTACTTTTCCAAATCCGGCACTGTTGACCAACATTCGGATGTCACTCTTTGTCAGAAAAAGTTCGCGGTCTATTTTTTCATAAATATAATCACGCTCCAGATCGCCATCGAAAATGCGCACCGGAATCGGTAATTCTTCTTTTAATTCTTTCAGTCGCTCTGTCCTTCTTGCTACAAGCCAGATTTCATCCAAATTTTGATACAGTCTTGGAATCTGTCTTGCAAATTCTCTTCCCATCCCGGAAGAAGCGCCTGTTACAATTGCGATTCTCATGATTTTCTGCCCCCAGTTTTTTTCTTGTGAACATTACGGATTGTCTTTTTCTTCTTCCGTCCGTTCGCGGATTGTTTACCGTCTGCTTTAGAATAATTACGTTCCTTTCCTGCTTCCGATCTCTTTGGACGGATCAGACAATGTTTGTCATAGCCCACCAGATCCATGCGGTCTGCTTTTTTCAATGCCTCAAGAACCAAATCGTAGTTTTTCGGATTCCGATACTGGATCAATGCTCTCTGCATTGCTTTCTCATGAGGATTCTTCGGAACATATACCGGTTTCATATCTCTTGGATCAACGCCTGTATAGTACATACATGTTGAGATCGTAGATGGTGTCGGATAAAAGTCTTGTACCTGTTCCGGCATATATCCAAGATCTCTTAAATATTCTGCCAGTTCCACCGCTTCTTTCATTGTCGAACCCGGATGTGAAGACATAAGATACGGAACAAGATACTGCTCCTTTCCTAATTGCTGATTGATTTTTTTATATTTTTTGACAAATGCTTGATAAATACTATTTTTAGGCTTTCCCATTTTCGTAAGCACCGCATCTGCCACATGCTCCGGCGCCACTTTCAGCTGTCCACTGACATGGTGTTCGCACAATTCATAGAAAAATGTATCATCAGGATCCGCAAGTACATAGTCAAATCTTATTCCTGACCGAATAAACACTTTTTTTACATTCGGCAGCTCTCTTAACTTCTTTAAAAGTTCGATATAATCCTTGTGGTCTGCCTTCAGATTCTTACAAGGTGTCGGGAATAAACATTGTCGATTCTTACACACTCCATGTTCCAGCTGTTTATCGCAGGCAGGATGTCGGAAATCAGCAGTTGGGCCTCCCACATCGTGAATATAACCTTTAAAATCTTCTTCCCAGATCATTTTTTTTGCTTCATTGACAAGGGACTCATGGCTTCTCGTCTGAATGATCCGTCCTTGATGAAATGTCAGTGCACAGAAATTACAGCCCCCAAAACATCCCCTGTTACTGATCAGACTGAATTTCACCTCACGGATCGCCGGAACGCCGCCCGCTTCTTCGTAAGACGGGTGATAAGTTCTCATATAAGGATAACTGTACGTTCTATCCATCTCCGCTTGTGTAAGCGGTTTTGACGGTGGATTCTGTACCACATACAAGTGCTCACCATACGCTTCCGCCATTCGTTTTCCTGTAAAGGGATCGGTATTGCAATATTGTGTATAAAAACTTTTTGCGTAGTTTAATTTCTCTTTCTTTAACTCTTCATAAGAAGGCAGAAGAATCGCATCATAGACGGAGTCCAGACTCTTCACCTTGCAGACTGTCCCGTCAATAAAGGTAATATCTTTGATATCAATTCCACTGTCAAGAGCTTCCGCGATTTCTACAATCGAACGCTCACCCATTCCATAAGAAATAAGATCTGCTCCGGAATCCAGTAAAATGGAACGCTTTAATTTATCCGACCAATAATCATAATGAGCAAGTCTTCGAAGGCTTGCTTCAATTCCACCTAAAATAATCGGCGTCTTTTTGTACACTTGACGGATAAGATTACTATATACAATCGCCGCATAATCAGGGCGTTTTCCCATGACTCCGCCCGGTGTATAGGCATCTGTTTTCCTTCGTTTCTTCGATACAGAATAATGGTTCACCATGGAGTCCATATTACCGGAAGACACAAGAAAAGCAAGCCTTGGTTCTCCAAACTCCATAATGCTTTCCGGATTTTTCCAATCCGGCTGAGAAATGATTCCGACCTTATAACCGTGTGCTTCTAATGTACGCATAATAATAGCGTGTCCAAAAGAAGGATGATCCACATAGGCATCCCCGCACACATAAACAAAATCAAGCTGTTCCCAACCACGTTCTTCCATATCTCTTTTACAAATCGGTAAAAAACCATTGCTCATTATTTTAACACCTCATATGTTCCATTTTTAATATCGTTATAGTCTTGAATATAGTAATCTGCCAATTCACGTTTTTTGGCACACTGAGGGGCAGAAAAATCATCTTCCACCGCGCAGACAGTCATTCCCGCATTTTTTCCTGCCAAGATTCCCATTGGTACATCTTCAAATACAAGACAACGCTCAGGCTGTACGCCCATCTCCTTTGCCACCAGAAGGTAAACATCCGGTGCAGGTTTTCCGGCGCCTGCTTCGCAGGCACATTTAACACTATCAAATAAAGAACGGATCTTAAGCGCCTCCAGTGTATCATCCACGAGGGTTCGACCATTGCTGGTGGCAATTCCTGTTTTAATCCCTGCTTTTTTCAATGTGTCAAGGAATTCCAGCGCCCCGTTCTTTAAATCAACTTGAGTCACGTATCGTTCGTGCGCCATCTGTGTCCATTCATCCATCACTTCATCAATAGTCATAGACAGTGTTGGAAAAATATTAAGGAAATACTGCGCTACTTCTGTGTAACTCATTCCCTCCATTCCTTCATGGAAATTTTCCGGTTTCGTAAGATGATATTTTTCTAAATAAACATCATCGATATCCGGCCAGATCCACATGGAATCAATCAATGTTCCATCCATATCAAAAATGACTGCATCCACGTCTTTCAACAAATTTATCATAATTTTTCTAACTCCTCTTTTGTCAGTGGGCGGTATTCGCCGATACTTAAGTTTTCATCCAATACAAGTGTACCCATCCGAAGTCGTTTTAAATAAATCACTTCTTTGCCAACTGCTTGAAACATCCGCTTTACTTGGTGAAACTTTCCTTCCTGAATGGTCAGATGAATCTGGGAAATCTCATCCGATGTGATAATTTCAAGCTTTCCGGGCATTGTAATCTCCGGCTGTTCTAGGCTTCCGATATTGACTCCATTTTCAAAACTTCTCACATCGTCTTCCGTTACCTTACCGGATACACGGGCAAAATAACATTTGTCCACATGTTTTTTCGGAGATAACAGACGATGTGCCAGCTCTCCATCATTCGTGATCAACAGAAGCCCTTCCGTGTCCTTATCCAGTCTCCCTACAGGAAACAGATCTTTTCTCTTCTTCTCTTTGATAAGATCCACAACAGTCTGGCAGCTTCGATCCTCAGTTGCTGAAATAACTCCGGCTGGTTTATTTAACATATAATATTCAAAGCTTTCATATCCAACTTTTTCTCCGTTTAAGCAGACTTCTTGAACTGTTTGCTCCACTTTTGTATCTGGTTTCTTTACAACTGCACCATCTACAGATACTTGTCCGCTTCGAATCAATTTCTTTACTTCTTGTCTTGTACCACAGCCCATATCTGCCAAATATTTATCCAATCTGATCATTAACAAAGCCTCCATCCCGGAAGATATTTATTTTTCAAAGTACCTCCGGCAATCTTTCCCCATCCAAGCGGATATCCATCTACACAGATAAGATACCAGCCTTTTGCTTTTTTATCTGTCAAGTCGTCTACCTCCAGCGTTTCACCTTTAAGGTAGCGGCTAATTCTGTCATCCTCAGCAGAAATATCAATAACTTTCCTATATTCTTCTTTTTTCAAACACATGGCAAGCGCTTGACTTGGCTCAAAACGATTTTTCTTAAGTTCACCTAGCAATAAACCTGTGCGAAGGAAACGAATTCCCTTTACATCCGGTAAATCTTCCGGCATATAATAGACGCGCTCCCCGTGAATATCAAGACGGTTTGCATCCATCTCCCAAGAAATATCTTGAAAGAATAACTCCAAATCTTCTGGAAGTTTCTTTCCTCTCTTTCTCGCCGAACCCTTTGAGGCAGCAGTCTTTTCAGCAAGTCGTTTAGCCTCTGCTTTTTCATCCCCTTTTCTAAGAAGCGCCAGATAATGACCTTCTCCTTTCATTTTGTGCGGGAATATGCGGACCGTTTTTTCATACTCTTTGTCCTTACTTTTTGTAAGTTCCGGAATTCCTTTTTCAAATCTCTCATAAGGAGCAATTTCCAAAATCTCAAATTCCGGATAAGCATTTTTTAAATATTCAATGCTTCCTTCATTCTCTCTTGCATCAAACGTACAAGTTGAATAAAGCATCAATCCCCCCGGCTTTAACATTCTTGCAGCCTGTGTGATAATGCTTTTCTGGATATTGGCAAAAAATTCCGGTCCATGTTCCTCCCATGCCTTTACCATTTTCTTGTCTTTTCGGAACATTCCTTCACCGGAGCATGGTGCGTCAATAAGAATCTTATCAAAATATTCTTCAAAATAACCTTCCAGCTTTCCCGGTTCTTCACTTAAAACAAGAACATTCCCAATCCCGAATACTTCGATATTTTTAAGGAGCCCTTTTGCTCTGGAATTACTGATATCGTTCGCAATAAGTACACCTTCGCCTTTTAATTTTGCTCCAAGCTCTGTCGCCTTGCCGCCCGGCGCCGCACATACATCCAGAACCTTATCCCCTGCTTCAATAGGGAGTCTGTTAGCCGGTGTCATGGCGCTTGGTTCCTGCAGATAATAAAGACCTGCAAAATAGTATGGATGCTTAGACGGAACTACAGATTCCCCGTCATAGTAGAATCCATTTTCAATCCACGGAATCGGCTGAATCTCAAATGGACAGATCTTTTTGAAATCTTCCACGGAAATTTTTCCGGTATTTACGCGAAGACCATAATACCTTGGCTCTTCATAGCAGGCAATATATTCTGGGAATTCCTCTTTTAATAGTCCCTTCATTTTTTCTTCAAATATCTCTGGCAGCTTCATGCTGTTTCCTCCTGTAATAAACGACAATCTATTTCCTTAAGTGAATGTAAACAATAATTACCCATAATAAATTATTATAGCACATCTATCCTTATAACTCAATTTTTGAACACATATTTCAACTTCTTACTTTCTAAATATTTCAAGACATAATAAGGATTCACACTTACTTCTTTTCCATTTTCATAGAAATAGATTCCTACATGTAAATGAACCGCAAAATTACCCGTCGTCCCCTCCGGCCCGTAACCAGAATCTCCCATGAAGCCTAAAAGTTCTCCGGCCTTCACCCGATCTCCTTCATTAATGTTAGAGTAGCTTTCCAAATGAGCGTAGTAATAATAAGTACCACTATCAGAAGTAATGCCGACTCGATAGCCGCCTTTTTCCAGCCATCCAAGGTTTGTTACTACGCCATCCGTCATACTGACGATAGGATAAATCCCTCTTTTATTAACAGAAGCCATAAGATCTGTCCCCTCATGGCCTCGTGCTCCTCCATAACTCCTGTCCTTCATCCAACAATTAATAAAGGATGTAGTTAAAGACTTATCCACAGAAGATTCGGCAACAGGGTAATAACTCACTTCGTTTTCCACGCACTGGAGAAAGCGAAGGCATTCTTTTGATAATAATGCGTTACCTTCCCTTTGTTCTGTCGAGAAAAAATGAGCGCGGTATTCCTGATCTTGTATCGTCTTTTTCCGACAAGTATTGCGCACTCCAATTTCAAGACATCGATTTGCGGTAAGTACCGAGAAAAAGGAACAAAGAAATAATAGTAAAATAATTCTTCCCGAATGAAATGCTTTCATAATTTTTCCTACACAACAACTTCTTAGCAATATATAGACGATAAAGTATTTTTATGATACAGAAATAAATTTCCACTAAAAAAGCCGACAGAAAATATTTTCTGCCGACATCATAGATTTCTTCTGTTTATTTTAATCTTCTCATAAGCTCTTTGAGATAGTCCCATACACGCTCAGCGGAGGCAATGTCAAGACTCTCCTTAAAGGAATGAACATCTCTAAGATCAGATCCGATAGATACGCAGTCCAGCTCCGGACGTTTGTTTAAGAATAATCCACACTCCAATCCGGCATGAACCGTAACGATTTCCGGTTCTTTTCCATACATGTCTTTATATGTATCTACCATAATTGTGCGAAGTTTTGATTCCGGTTTATATTCCCATCCTGGATATTCGCTCGCAACAACTATTTTTGCTCCGACAACTTTTGCACAACGGTCTAACTGTTCGCGAACCTGATATTTCTTACTCTCAAGAGAGCTGCGGATCTGATAGGAAGCTTTTACATAATTTTCTTCATCGTTTGTTTCTACTACTCCGAGATTTAAAGATGTCTCTACGCTTCCTGCAAGCTTTCTGCTGTACTCAATCACTCCGTTCGGACAAATGATCAAATAAGAGATTACACGATCTGTACTGTCTTTATCAAAAGCCGCAACAGACACATCAGGATTCTCGGCAACATCCACGGTAAGTGTTGGTTCATCTCCCATAAATTCAGAATCCCATAACTTCTTCATCTCTTCAACGTGTTTTTTAACTTTATCTACATCTTCAGGCTTTACAACAATCTTTGCCGTTGCGCTAAGAGCAATTACATTGTCTTTAGAACCGCCTGCAATTGTTTCAATAACAAAATCTACATCACGAGAAATGCGATCTAAAAGACGCCCCATCATCTTATTTGCATTTCCTCTCTGTTTTGTGATCTCAAATCCCGAATGACCGCCGAGAAGTTCGTGGATACGCACAGTAACCTCTGTTCCCGAAACACTTTCCTTCTTAACCGGAATATGATTCTGATAATTGATTCCACCGGCACATCCCGCTGTAAAGATTCCTTCTTCTTCGGAATCCAGATTGATCAGCATATTCCCTTTAAACAGAGACATATCAATTGCTGCTGCGCCGCCCATTCCGGTTTCTTCGTCTATCGTAAATAAAACCTCCAACGGCGGATGCGGAATATCATCGCTGTCCAAAAGCGCCATTGCCATTGCAAGCGCAATACCATTGTCACCACCTAATGTTGTATCTTTAGCCACAATGTTTCCATCCACAATCTGAAGTTCCAGTGGATCTTTTGTAAAATCATGATTGCTGTCCGGACGTTTTTCACAAACCATGTCCATGTGACCTTGCAAAATAACAGGTGCGCTATTTTCGTAACCTGTTGTTCCCGGCTTCTTTATTACAACGTTGCCCACTTCGTCCTGAACCACTTCTAAATTACGATCCTTAGCGAATTTTGTGCAATAATCACTGATTCCCTTAATGTTGAAGGTGCCACGCGGAACTTCGCTGATCTCCTCGAAAAAATGAAATACTTTTTTAGGTTCTAAATTTTCTAACACTGCCATTTTCATTCCCTCTCTTTTACATATTTTCTATCTCTCATTATGGTACATAGTTCATAAAAAATCAACCTAATCCATAGAATAAAAGTGACAATTTTTACGAAGGTATTTTGATGATGAAGGGTAAATTTTCAGCACTTTTAACAATATTTTTCTTCTTTTTAATTTTGCTTTTTCCTAAAACTTGCGTTACCGGAGCCGGTAAAGGTCTTGTGTTATGGTTTCATACGGTACTTCCCACCCTGCTTCCTTTCCTGATTCTGACAAATCTGCTCCTTGAAACCGGAGCAATTCATTTGCTGTCCAAACTTACAAAACCTCTTTTTTGTCGTATATTTCATGTATCCGAATACGGCTCCATTGTAATTCTGTCAGGTTTTCTCTGCGGATACCCGCTGGGGAGCAAATTCACCGCCGACCTTCTGCGCAGACAAAAAATCTCATACAGAGAAGCGTCGTATTTACTCTCTTTTTGTAACAATACAAGCCCTATGTTTATCATCAGTTTCTTTATTCAGCAAAACTTGAACACCCCCGCTCTCACACTTCCAACTCTCGGAATTCTCATTGGCTCTCCTGTTCTGTGCAGTTTTCTTTTTCGCAAAGAATTCATTGCATACGGAGAAGGACACTCAACCGCTTCACCGTCCCGGATAAAACAAGAAACAAACGGTGGACTATTTGATGATTGTATTATGAATGGATTTGAAACTATTACAAAAATCGGAGGGTATATGATGCTTTTCACGATTCTGATAGAGCTTGGAAGTCTTCTTCCTTTTAAAAATCCTGATTTATCTCCGCTTTTATTATCTCCACTGGAAATGACTACCGGAATCATCTCTATATGTCAGTCTTCTCTCGCTTTCTGTTGGAAATACATATTCAGTCTTGCCCTCATATCGTTCGGAGGTTTTTGTTGTCTTGTCCAGACTGCATCCATGCTTCAGGGGAGTGGACTATCCATTGTTCCATACATAATACAAAAGCTGATCACCGCGGGAGTGACCAGCCTTCTTGCTGTTTGTTATTTATTCTTTTTTACTAAATGAAAATTTTATACGAATTCATCCTCGTCCTCTGCTTCGAGATCAAATTCCGGCTCCTCTTCCTCTACTGTGCCGTAAGCAGCTTCAAGTCCGCTTGCTGACTGTTCCGGAATCTCAAGTTCCGCACGGTTATTGCGGACCATATCGTAACACTCCTGAAGAGAATTAACCAGACCGTCATATTTGGTTGTATAACCATCTAATGTATGTCCGATAATACTCTCCGCATTTGCCAATAAATCATCTGTATACTGCATAGCGCCGATACGGATATCATTTGCGTCTCTTGTTGCATTGTCAAGAATCTGCTGTGCCTGCTCTGTGGCTGCTGTCACAACTTCATTTGCCTGTGCATATGCCTGCTGCATGATCTCATGCTCGCTGACAAGCTCTGTTGTCTGAATCTGTGCGTCCTCGATCAAGCTTTCAGCCTTTGCCTGTGCATCCGCAAGGATCGCATCTTTATTAGCAATAATTTTCTGATAACGTTTAATCTCGTCTGGTGTCTTCATACGAAGTTCACGAAGAAGCTCATCCATCTGATCTTTATTTACAATGATCTTGGATGTAGACAATGGCTGGAATTTACAGCTGTCAATATACTCCTCGATTTCTTCAATGATCTGTTCAATACGGCTACTCATTATTTACACTCTCCTTTTCATGATTTTCTCTTGTATTCTTCTCTCAATCGTCTCTGGTACAAACTGAGAAATATCCCCTCCAAAAGCTGCCACTTCCTTTACTATCGTTGAACTAAGATAAGAATATTCAAGACTTGTTGTAAGAAATACCGTTTCCAGTTCCGGTGAAAGCTTGTTGTTCGTCTGAGCCATCTGAAGCTCGTATTCAAAATCAGTCACAGCCCGAAGACCTCTCACAACAATTCCTGCAGACATTTCTTTTGCAAAATCTACCAGAAGTCCCTCAAAAGGAACCACCTTTACTCCCGTCATATTTTTGGTCATTTCTTCTAACATTTTAACACGTTCTTCCACGGAAAACAACGGTGTTTTTGCCTTATTATTCAGCACTCCTACAATTAATTCATCCGCAAGACATCTGGATCGTCTGATAATATCCAGATGTCCATTAGTAACCGGATCAAAACTCCCTGGATAAACTGCTCTTAACATACTTCTTTCCTCCCTAAAGGTTCAATAAAAACATGTTTATTTGTCTTATATTCTTTTGTTTTGATTACGGTAAATCCAAGATCCTGAAGATAGTCAAAAGTTGTCTCCTTTGCTGCTTCCACAATGATCACTCCTTCTTCCGCCAGAAGATTGGAACCAGATAAATACTCCAAAACTTTCTGTTCTAGTTCTTGATGATACGGAGGGTCCATGAAAATATAATCAAACTGTTTATCACCTTCCAGTTTATAAAGCGCTGTCATCACATCGGTAGACATCGTAATTGCCTTCTTCATAAGATTCGTCGTCTTAAGGTTATCACGAATACAGGACATTGCCCTTGGGTTCTTCTCAACAAAAACTGCACCCATAGCGCCTCTGCTGAGCGCCTCAATTCCAATTCCGCCACTTCCGGCAAACAAATCAAGAAACATGCAGTCATAAAGATACGGTGTCAGCATGTTAAATAACGTCTCTTTAATCCGGTCTGTGGTTGGTCTTGTGTCCATTCCATCTAAAGTTTTTAATTGCAGCCTTTTGGCTGAACCTGCGATCACTCTCATAAAAAATCCCCTTATATTATAAGAAATTCAAAAGATACCAGATAGATGTTCTGCACATTGTGCTCTCACACTCTGGTATCATAAATACTATTTTAAATAATTATAAAATTGAATAAAAGAAAAGTCAATCCGAGACAGCCATAAAACTATTTCGCTTTCTTTCTAAATTGCTTCTTCCGTGTGCGGACGGTTTCTTCTTGCACCTATGATATACATGATAGCCGGAATACATCCAATCGCAAGAGAAATAACTACCTCCAAAGGAGTATCAAACACCGCTTCTATAAAACCAAGCAGTTCAAGTCCAAGCAAACCAACTCCCCATCTCATTGCTTTATTCGCCTGTGACACATCAGCGCTATATTGAAATCCTTTTTTTCCTGCAATTAAATAAAAAACTCCAAATATTATGGAACTTAAAATAGAAAACATGTCCTCTTTCCAAAAGCCAAAGCCTCGAATTGTTGAAAGAAATTCTCTTGGATCTTTTCCGAGTATCTGTTCCAACGGTTCTTCCCGTTCCTGTGCTTCTTGTGCCATTCCTTCAATATCCTGCTGAATCTGAAGGATTGCCTGATCATCCAACGGAAATGTATTAATATATTTATTCATTTTGCGGATTGTTTTTTTATTTTTTTCATTCATAGTTTCGTTCATGATCTACCCCTCCAAACTCAACAACTTGTTTACTGATGCAGATACTTGCATCCAGTAAGTTTTGAATTCTTCAAAGTATGCCTGCCCTTCTTCCGTCAATGAATAGTATTTTCGGCTTGGTCCTAACGGAGACGGGCGAAATTCAGAAGAAATGATATTCTTCTTTTCCAGTCGTACCAAGAGAGGATAAATGGTGCCCTCTTTGATATCTTCAAATCCATACTTTTGAAGTCTGGTTACAATTTCATATCCGTATGTCGTCTCATCCAGCAGTATTTTCAAAATACAGCCTTCTAGTGTTCCGCGCATCAACTGAGATTTATCATACATGTTTCTTTCACCTCCAGCTACCTTGCACCACATATTAGTTCTTTACTATATTGTACCACATAGTAGTTAGATGTCAATATATGATTATAAAAAAATCAAGGCATGATACTTCTCTTTTTCTAAGTACCACGCCTTAATTTCGTTTTCACGATTTTAATTTTCTTATTGCTTATTTACCAGCCATCTGCTGTTCCTGCTGTTCGATCATTTTCTTTACCATATAACCGCCAACAGAACCATTCTGTCTGGAAGTAAGGTCTCCGTTGTATCCGTCTGTCAACGGTACTCCAAGCTCGTTTGCAACCTCGTATTTGAATTTGTCTAATGCACCTTTTGCCTCAGGTACGGCTGCTCTGTTTGATGAACGATTTGCCATTGTTCTTCTCCTCCTTTTCGTAACTTTGTAACTTTTGTTTTTGTTACAATGCTAGTATATGGAGGTTTTAGATTATTACACTAGAAGTTCTTTCATAATCTGGAAGTATTTTCAATAAATCGATTTTTTCCTCTTCCAGCCAGTTTGCAGCCTCATTTGCCATCTTTAAAACATTGCTATCCTGATACACATCTGCCAATTTAAAATCCATAAGTCCGCTTTGGCGGATACCGAAGAAATCACCGGGACCGCGAAGCCTTAAATCTTCACTGGCTATTTGAAATCCGTCATTTGAATGGTTCAAGATTTCAAGACGTTCTTTTGTCTCTTTTGATTTAGATGCGCTCATAAAAATACAATAAGACTGATATTTTCCCCGTCCTACTCGTCCTCTCAGCTGATGAAGCTGAGCAAGTCCAAAGCGCTCTGCATTTTCAATCATCATGACTGTGGCGTTGGGAACATCAATTCCAACTTCGATTACAGTTGTTGATACGAGTATTTGTATTTTATTTTCTCCGAACTGCGTCATGATCTCGTCTTTTTGTGCCTGTTTCATTTTACCGTGAAGATAAGAGACTAAGATACCATCTCCCATTTCCTTTTGAAGTTCTCCGGCATAATCAATGACATTTTCCGCTTCCATGCTCTCGCTCTCTTCTACCATAGGACAGATCACATAGCATTGTCTGCCTTCTGCAATCTGTTTTTTCATAAACGCATACGCGGTATTTCGATAACTGGTATCTACCACACAATTTTTAATGGGAAGCCGATTCGCCGGAAGTTCATCAATAACGGAAATATCAAGATCTCCGTAGAGAATGATGGCAAGCGTCCTCGGAATCGGTGTTGCACTCATAACAAGTACATGCGGCACACCGCCTTTATTGGCAAATGTTTCTCGCTGCTTTACTCCGAATCTGTGTTGCTCATCGGTAATTACAAGCGCAAGATTATCATAAAATACCTTATCTTGAATCAGCGCATGAGTTCCAATGATAATTTTTGCAAGCCCACATTCAATCCGGTCATAGACCTTTCGCTTCTCTTTTGCCGTCATAGACCCCGTAAGGAGAACCACCTTCACAGGAATATCATAGGTGTCAAATAATTTACAGATAGACTCATAATGCTGTCTTGCCAATACTTCTGTTGGCGCCATCATTGCCCCCTGATAACCATTCATAGCAGTATTTAATAATGCAAGCACAGCTACAATAGTCTTTCCCGAACCAACATCACCTTGCACAAGTCTGGACATCACCGTATCAGATTTCATATTTTCCGAAATCTCCTGCCACACCTTAGTCTGCGCATTCGTCAACTGATAAGGAAGTTTACGAATCAATTCTTTCACCGCCGGATGCTCTTCCATTACATATTCGTTTGACATCCGTTCATTGCTCGTCTTTAATTTACGCAATGATAATATAAAAGAAAGAAATTCTTCAAATACCAGTCGTTTTCTCGCATGATAAAATACTTCCTTATCTTCCGGAAAATGAATTCCGCGCACGGCATAGTTATATTCTGCCAGTTGATATTTCAACCGAAGTTCTTCCGGAAAGCTTTCTTTAGAAAGATTTAACCCTTCAAGTGCTTGTTTTACCGCTTTCATAACAGTATTATTACTAAGTCCGGCTGTCAGTCCGTAAATTGGCTGCAATGTATTTAATTTTTCATCGTATTTGTCCGGCGGACAAAAAAGCTCCGGGTGTTCCATTACGAGGTGATTCCTGCGCCTTGTAACTTTGCCTCGAAGGGTGACGGGCTGACCGCTCTTTAATGTATTTCTTAAAAATGGCATACGAAACCAGATCACTTGAATGGTCCCCGTCAAGTCTTTGATATGCGCGGTTGTCACCTGCATATTTCTCGTACCGGACACCTGCACTTTGCCAAAGACTGCGCCGGAAACCGTCTGAATATGCCCTTCTTCTACTTCGAAAATCGGTGTCGCCTCTTCATACACACCATAACCTCTCGGATAATACCGGATCAGATCGCCAACGGTATAGATACCGATCTTTTCAAATAATTTCTGGGTCTTCTCTCCCACACCTTTTATTTCTTTTATACTTGTCTGTTCAATCATCGTCTTCTTCCTACTAAAAACAGGGGACGAAAACGCCCCCTGTTATCTCTCTTTTCCGACTTATTCTACAGCTAATACATAATAGTAGATTGGCTGTCCGCCAAAGTGCGCATCCACATCAGCATCTGGATATAACTCTTCAATCTGTTCGATCAATTCATTGGCGTCTTCTTCTTTCACTTCTTCACCATAATAAATACTGATCAGTTCAGAATCTTCGTCGACAAGCTGCTCCAGCATATCCAATGTTGTCTTGCGAATTTCGCTTCCGACTGCAAGAATTCCATGATCGCCGATACCCATGATATCGCCTTCATGAATCTCCTTGTCATCAATGTGAGTGTCACGCACGGCATAAGTTACCTGTCCGGTCTTTACATTTTTCACTTCTTCCAGCATTGCCTCTTCATTCGTTTTGGCATCTGCATCCGGCATGAAGTTGATGATTGCTGTAATTCCCTGTGGCACAGTCTTGGTTGGGATAACGATGATTTCTTTATCTTCTACAAGATGTTTTGCCTGATTTGCCGCAAGAACGATATTCTTGTTATTCGGGAGAATAAATACGGTATCTGCATGGACTTCATCGATCGCTTTCAACATATCGTCTGTACTTGGATTCATCGTCTGACCGCCTTCGATAATGTAGTCCACTCCCAGTTCTTTAAAAATATTATTGATTCCTTCACCGATAGAAACCGCAATGAATCCCATTGGCTTTCTTGGTTCGCTGGCTTTCTTCTCAGCAGCATCCTGTTCCTGCTGTTTTGCAAGATTCTCCGCATCACGGATCAATTTCTCCTGATGCTCTTCACGCATATTATCAATCTTCATTCGGGATAACTGTCCGAATGTAAGCGCTCTTTGAATTGCAAGTCCAGGATCATTCGTATGAACATGAATCTTCACTACATCATCATCCGCCACACATACGATAGAATCACCGATGGAAGACAGGTATTCTTTAAACTCCACTTCATCCTGCTCTGTAAATTCTTTTTCTGTAAGAATGATAAATTCTGTACAATAACCGAATTTGATATCGGCAGTATCCTCTGCACTGATCTTTGTCACTCCCGCTCCTGCACTTGGAGCAATTGCACTGTAATCAATCTCTTTTCCAAGGAACGCGTCATAAGCTCCCTTGATAACTTCCAAAAGTCCCTGTCCGCCGGAATCAACAACTCCTGCTTCTTTTAATACTGGAAGCATATCCGGAGTTTTCGCCAACACTTCTTCTGCATAGGAAATAACTGCCGGAATAAATTCTTCCAGATCATCTGTCTCCTGCGCCATCTCAGAAGCTTTTTCCGCAATTCCGCTTGCCACAGTAAGAATAGTACCTTCCTTCGGCTTCATAACTGCCTTGTACGCAGTCTCTCTGGCTCTGTTACATGCCGCTGCAAGAGCGATCACATCGATTTCTTTCTCCTCACGGATTGCTTTCGTGAATCCACGCAGAAGCTGAGATAAAATAACTCCTGAGTTACCTCTTGCACCACGCAAGGAACCGGAAGAAATTGCTTTTGCAAGATCTGCCATCTTCGGGTTCTGAAGCGCGGTTACTTCTTTTGCCGCAGCCATAATTGTCAATGACATATTGGTTCCTGTATCTCCATCCGGTACCGGAAATACATTTAATTCGTTGATAAATTCCTTCTTTGCCTCAATATTCTGTGCACCTGCCAAAAACATCTTGGCAAGCATATCCACATTTATAGTTTTTGTAGCCACTTCTTTATGTTCCTCCTTAACTAATCAATGACTCTGACGCCTTCAATGTAGATATTGATCTTATCTACCGGCATGCCGGAAAATTCTTCCACCTTATATTTTACATTGCTGATCAAGTTCTCTGTTACCGCAGAGATGCTTACACCATAAGCAACAATAATATGGAAATTCAGACTAATATGATTCTCTTCAGAGATTGTCGCCTGAATTCCACGAGTCAGACTCTCTCTCTTTAACAAGTGGACCAAACCGTCTTTCACATTGACAGCAGCCATACCTACAATACCAAAACATTCCACTGCGACTGTTCCGGCGTATTTTGCGATCACCTCAGGATCAATTGTTATAATACCAAGATCTGTACTAACGCATCCTTTCATATCTAAGCCTCCACTTCTATTATTCCATATATTTTAATCATATACTTAATGTTTACATTATAAACTGTTTTACCTGATTTTACAATTAGAAAGTTCCTGCTTTCTTCTAATCGTTATACACGCGTCACGCTCACATTCCGTCAAGGTGAGACTCCTTAGAATGTATAGCAACAAAAAACTCAGATTCCAAAAATGAAATCTGAGTTTTTGATTTACGTCACATATAGAATTAAGCACGCTCAACTCTGCCTGATTTCAAACAAGAAGTACAAACATACATTTTCTTTGTAGCTCCGTTTTCTGTCTTAACACGAACTGATTTTACGTTTGATTTCCACATCTTTGGTGTTTTTCTATTAGAGTGGCTTACGTTATTTCCAAAGTGAGCACCCTTTTCGCAAATAGCACATTTTGCCATGACTGCACCTCCTAACGATCATAATAAGTCTTTCTACAGACTCGCAACATTGACATTGTAGCAGAATCTTTTTAAAAATGCAAGTACTATTTCACAATTAGCATTAAAAATTAGCAGTTAGTGAATTGTAAAAGTAAATTCCACTCCTTACATCTAAGACATGGAATTTATTAA
>OLNU01000022.1_pt1 | contig 169659 bp, 142 predicted proteins | sample 1672241 | NCBI WGS metagenome assembly OLNU01 (sample SAMEA3136663, study PRJEB25190) | human gut metagenome | biome: human gut; feature: human-associated habitat; material: faeces | place: Austria | collected 2013 | reverse complement strand
CACAGCAGCTGCAAAGCTTTGATGATGGATAAAACCGATCAGCCACAATAAGCTGAATCCCTTTATCATTGCATTTGTATTCAAGCTGTTTTCTAAACCAAAAAAATCCTTGTTCCTGTACTGCTTTGGATAAATGTCTATTTTTCATCATTCCGCTGACATTCAGATCTTCAATACAAATAAATCTTGGCTTTCGATTTACGATCTCAGATATGGTCTGATTCAAATAGTTTTTACGGATGTTTGTTAATCTGTGATTTCGTTTTAATAAAAGTTTTTCCTTTTTGATTACATTATTTGTTTTGCAGTAACTTTCTCCTTTCTTATTTTTCTCGTAAGAGCGAGAGATACTACGCTGTAATCTGCGTTTCTGTTTTTCTAGTTTCTTTACTTTCTGACTCTTATTGATGTTCTTATACTTAACGGCATCAGAGCAGACAGCTAAGTCTTTAATTCCTAAGTCTATGCCAACTCCATCATCATTAAGTGTTTCCTTGCAGTCAGGAAATTCTACACATACACTGATCCACCAGTTCAATCCATCAAAGGATATTCTCGGATTCATATATTTAACATCTGTTGGAATACGTCCATGTTCTGCAAGTCTTACCCAATTCTTTTTTTGCTTATTTGCTTTCCTGCTGGAAGAAAATCCTTCAAGCTTAACGTGGGTATTACTGAATTGTATCTTAACGTTGTCCTGATAGAACTTCGGCATTGATCTCTTTCTGGACTTGAATCTTGGGAATTTTTGCAAACCCTTAAAAAAGTTCTTATACGCAGTACAGGCATCTTTGATTGCCTGTTTGGTTACATTATTTGAAATATTTAATAACCATGCGTATTCATCAGAATGTCTAAGCTTTGTAAATTCTTTTCTGAGTTCTGAATCTGAAATGAATCTGCCACCGTTTTCGTAACTTTCTTTTTCCCTGGCCAAAGCCCAGTTATAAGCAAATCTTGAAGCTCCTGCGTACTGAAACATCTTAGTTTTCTGTACGTTGTTTGGTATCAACATTACTTTTATGGCTTTTACCATCTGTTTCCTCCTGCTGCATCAATTCTCGGATAAGTTTCTTAGCTTTGTTCGCTCGTTTTCCTTGTAATTTGCAACTGAATACTGTGATTATCTGAACCAGATCTTCAACAAGTTCCTGCTGTTCGGATTTTTCAGTATTATCAATAATCTCAATCTCACAATTATAAAGTGAAGCGATATTTTATAATTTATATTTAACTGTTAACAACCTCTGCCTATTCTCTTCATCTACTATCAGGCCAAAACAGTCCGTCAATGACACTCCTACCTGCTTATTCCAATCCACAGACATCGATCATCTTACCCAGATTTCCCACCCGATGTGCATCCTCTGTATTCACATAGCAGACCTTAAAATCACATTTTTTTTTCAGATCATTAAAACTTCTGGTGAGTATTTCCAGTGCCTGACTATTGCCTTCCGGTGCATAATCGCTGATCAGGACCAATCTGTACATCTCGTTATTCAATCCCTCTGCTTCTTCCTGCGCTTCCTCTTCTCCCGGCATAAAATCGTTCAGCAAATCATAACAACGCAGTAATGTACCACTGATACTGTAAGTAGTCGCAAACTCCTCCGGCGTTTCTCTGAACCCCTCTTCATAAACAGTAAAAGGACGGACAACGACCTCTCTGCTGCCATAAACAAAAGCCTGCCCAAACATCAGAGCCCCCATCTTCTCATAAAAAGTCTGTGCATCCCACAGGGCTTCTGTTACTTCCCGCAGACGTTCTGCCTGATGCTTGCCCGGATGCATTTCCCGCAGTATACAGTAGCATACATATACATTATCCGTCTCTGATTTTTCTTTTTTCATGAAAGCCTCCTACTGAGTGAAATCTTCTCCTGTCTCTGTCTTCCACTCTGAACTGTGCTCATCTGCTTCTCTATTATCATCATATATCCAAAAGCAAATGTCAATGCATTTTTATACGAAAAGACCAATAAAATGTAAAAACAGCCGACAGTGATCTGACCTTATCGTCCAATACCTGCCGGCTGCTGTTCATTCAACGCAATCGTTTTTATTTGAGGGCACTCCTGCACAGCACCTCTCATATTTATTTCTTCTTACGTATCTTCTTAATAATACTAACCACCGCAAATATCACTGCAAACAAAATCACAAAGTACGGTATACTGGCCACAAACCAGATGCACAGATTCTTTGCACTCTCCGCAATGGCTCTCAGACTGTTTTCAAGACCATTCAGCATCTTCTGTCCGATAGAAAGCTCACCGGTCGGTGTCTCATTCTTCACTTCCTGAATGCTGATATTCACGGTGTCATAATCCACCTGATTATCATAAACTTTCAGCTGTGACATATAGGATTCCAGTTCATAACGCACATCCGTCAATCGGGACTGGATGCTCATGGTATCCTCCACTGTCTTCGCCTGCTCCATCAACTTCATCAGCTGCTCCTGCTCTGCCTGAAGTGCTTCCACATGACTCTTTAAATCCGTATAAGTCAGCGTCACATCTTCCACGTTCTCCGATTTACTTGTCACATTGGCCATTTCTCCAACCGTTCCGAGAAAATCATCGGTTTTATCCTTTGGAATCCGCAGTGTCAGAGAAGCATATCGACTGTTCTCTGTATAATAGCTGTTGCCATTGACATAAGAACTTTCCACATATCCGCCAAGATTCTGTGTCTCCTGCTGCAGCTGTGTCACCAGATTGTCAAAATCTGTTGTCTCCGCGTCAAGATTAAATGTACGAATCAGCTTCCGGCTGCTTTGACCATTTTCTGTATCTGCACTGTTTGCCGTTTCTTTGCCATTTTCTGCCGTCCCCGCTTCATCCGCTGATGCCTCTGCAGCCTCAGTTCCTACCGCCGCTGAAGCCTCATTCTCACTCAACACGACAGCTCCGCCTGATGAATCGGCATCCGCTCCGGTACCCGCTGCAGCGGCCGCATAATTCATGCCGTTATAGTCGGCCGGTGCAGCTTCTTTACCATCACCCTCTGCTGAATAAGCTTCTGCTCCGTCCACGGAATAAGCATCCATGCCATAACTGCTTTTTGATGCTGCCGAAGCCGTTCCATTAGATGCGCCTGCTCTGAACATACCGCCTGCACCCTGAGCTGTACCTAATACAATGATACAAACTGCACACACTGCTGCCGATGTCTTCCATGTACTGCCGCCGGAAAAGATTTTCCCAAGTTTTGCAAAAAAACCTGTCCTTACTTTCTTCTCAGTCCGCACTTCCTTCTCAGGAAGATTGCTCTCAATCTTTGCCCACAGGTCCGGTGCATCGGATTCTGTCATTTTCTTGTAAGCTTTTTCAACTTCTTTCTCTGTCATACGCCGACCCTCCTTAACTTTTCCAGACTGTTTTGATATTTCCATGTCACTGTTCCCATAGGAATGCCTAAAACCTCCGCAATTTCCTTAAATGTCATCTGTCCTGCCAGCTTCATTGTCATAATCTGCCGCTCTGTCTCCGGCAGTTTCTCCACTGTCTCTCTGAAATTCATCCTTCCGACCACTTCATTTTCCATAGAATCAGCTATTCCCGCGGCTGTATCAGCAGCTGATACCTCCGATACTTCTTCTGTCAGCTGTTCCCGTCCGGCTTTTCTCATAAAATCAATGGCCATATTTCTGGCAATCACAGTCATCCATGTCTTATGACCACTCCCAGCCTTATACTGATCTGCCATATTCCACAGCTTAATAAAAAATTCCGCTGTCAAGTCCTCAGCATTCTCCTTATTCTTCACAACACCCCTAATTACTGCATATATATACGAAATATACGCTTCGTATATTTCCTTCAGACCCGTTTTGTCACCCTTTTGCATACGGCGCATACACCGGTCAAATTCCCGATTATTCACACGGCCACCTCACCTTCATCTCATTCAGCTCAAACACATTCCATTCTTTTGAAATCATCCGATTTGTTAAATTCATTACTTAAGTTGCCTTCTATCATCATATACGATTTCAAATCCATTTTTTATGGGGACTTTTTGATTTTTTATGAAAATACAATGATCAATCACCAAATACATTCCACAAAAACACAAAAAGCTGCAAACAACTCAATGTCTGCAGCCTTCAACTGTCTATTCATTATTCTTCTGTAAACGCTTATGTCTGCTCTCACAGGCATTCATAACGCTATAAAATATTAAATCCGTGCGTTTAGCTTCGAATCCGACCCATAAACGTTACCGCTGCAGTTGGCTCAGCCCAGGCACCCTCACGGCACACGGAAGGTCCAGCTTAGTGCTGCTCCATTCCTGACCTGACACGGTTCACTGGTTTCCGTTGCGCGAGACCCAAACGTCAACGCTACTTACAGCGGGCTGCTCTACAAATCAAGACCCTCGGCTGAAACATCACCCCTGCTGTAGCGGATTGCAGGTACAGGGCACCGCTATCTCCCCGGCTGCACGGAAGCTTTATAACATATTTCAGCACATGGTCAGCCCATGTTTGTTCATTATACCCCGAAAAAGGGCACTCTGTCAAGCGAAACCTTCCCTGCTTTCATCTGCTTTTATCGGCTGTTTCCAACTGCCGTTTTCCATCCGGCTTCGTCTATCCGTTTTCATCCAGCAATGCCATCACTTCCTTCGACAATTGACCATAGGTACAGCGTCCATCCTTGTCCGGCAGATCAGTTGGCCTGTGAATCACCCGATAGTTTTTTCTTTTCCTGCCTTCGTTTTCCATAATGCCTGTGTAATATTCAAACATCCATCCTTTGTGTCTGTTATCCGGCGGCACCCAGAAAATCTCAGAAAGTTTATTATAAACCGCCGTCGGCATCTCTGCCTGCCTGATATCATTTTTTGTTACCAGTAAATAATTTTTTTCAGCATGTTCAACTGCACAACGATTAAAAAGCCGGACCTCCTGACAAACAGGAAAACATTCCTTCGGTAAAGAGGAAAGAATGAAATGAAATGGCACCAACGTTCCTGACAGGACCTCTTCCATATCCAGCATATGATCCAGAAAATCTTCCTCCAATTGCTTTGTTCCCTCTTTTCTCCCAAAATCGTATGCCCGCAAAGACTGAATGAGGGGCAGCATATAAATCCATGCTTTTCTTCTCTCTTCTTTTTCAATCCGAAAACCATTGACCCTGTAGGAACGCATACCGGCTGCAAAATAAAAAAGCAGACTGGCCTCCGGATAATTCATAAAATAAACGGTATTTCCCTGTGGCCGCTGCTTATAATAACACTCCCTGTAACGCAGCGACATCATAAAATACGTTTGAATCATGTCATTTGCAAAATCCATTCCTTTGACCGGCTGGTCAATGACCATTCTTTCAGAAAAAGGCGTATACCGGATTTTCATGTCCTCACCCTCCTGCTGCCGCGACTGTAGCCTAATGGGGCAATTTTATGCTCCAATGCGATCAGTGCTCTCTCAATCTGAGCCACACCGATGCCATCATTGCCAAAGGTCATATCCTCTGTTTCAGCAATGGCCTCACCGGTCCCGTCCCTGGCCAAAAGATACGCCGCATACCGCCGGTTTTTCTTCTCAATTTGAATTTCCGCTCTGTAGAGATGATCTTCTTCCCTGAGGACAGGTTTCGGGATCACTATTTTATTTTGTTCCGGAACAGGCGCCAGACTGCTTATTGCTTCCGGTGTATAACATCTGAGTGTTTGTCCTTCATAAAAACTTTGAGGCCGCGTGCCGTATATAAAACTGTACATTTCTGCCGACTGATAAATATCTGCATAAAGTCTGCGCATGCAGGCGCTGTGATCTCTCATGCACTGCCACATCCGGTTTTCTTCGGCGCTGCCCTCAAAAATCATATCTTCTGTCAGGCCTTCCACCTCCATATGATGTTCCACGTCAGCATTCTCTTCCGGATCATTTTCACGCAGCCATTGCTCACGCAGCATAGGCTGTTGTAAAAGCCAGTCCACCAGATACGGCAGTGCATACCAGAAAAGGCGGTTCATTTCAGCCGGACAGGCAATGCCTTCCACCGCATAAATATTTCTTCCCTGTCTGTCCATACTGCCGGAAAATCCGCTCCGCACAAGCGCACTGCCATTCTCGTCATAGAGATAATAAAGATTATACAGACTTTCATTCTCCAGATACTGCTTCAATTCTGATTTCTGCATCATCTGAATCAGAAAGGACATCTTGTCTTCGGTCACCCGGTCAACATACTCCGGTTTAAAAATCCATCGATAATCCCTGTCATAATCCCGTGTTCGAAGCAAAATATCTACCTTCATCCGCTGATACCTCCGCTTTCATCCAAATGATCACGATATCTTTGAATCCGCTGTCTGATGCCGGCCTGCTCCACAAGGTCATTCATCTGCTCACTAAGTGTCATTATTTCTCTGTTCTTCTCTTCAATTTCATTTAAAATGCCTGTCACTTTTTCTTCCGGACGGGGTCTCTTTTTCCATTGAGAAAAAAGATTACCGATAATTGTGTTGTTTCGTCCCTCTTCAATGAGACGCTGGGTCAGGCTTTCTTTTTCCCGATTCACCTCTTCTTTCCACTGAGACAAAATACAGGCCACCGCATAGACAAGCGCCGTCTCAATATTGTAAGGCTGAGGTGCATGCCCTTCTTTAATTACAGGACGCATAATCAGTTTACCCTCGGAATCACAGGTACTGTTCAGACGATAGTTGCCTTCGCCAATTGCCGAAACAGGTATTACCCCAAAACTCCAGCCATCCTGCACATGATTCTGTACCATCTGATAAATCATTCCGAAGGTCTGCACCGCTCTCTCCGATAAAACAGCGAAGTTATTGCGCTTCATTTCTTTCGGAATACGCTCATCGTCTGTTTTTGTCAATACAAATAATACCGTCAGTGGACGATCTCCCATCTCACGGTTTAACAGGTTAAACAGCGGATTAATCTTTGTGGCACCGGTCATCTGCTGCCATTCAACAACATTTTTTCCCTGACACAACACCGTAGCATCTGCAAAAACCAACACGGCATCACTGCCAAGAAGCTGATTCTTCAGCGCTTTAGCGCCGGAAGACATATCTCCCCGGGCATTCAGAATATTCAGGACATCGCCGCCTGCATAATCTGTAAAATCAAAGCGGCAGATTTCCTTGCCTCTGTTCTGCAGTGTCAGCGGGAAAATCGTTGTCTCCAATGTACCATCTGCAAAATCAAAATCTTTTCGATTGATTAACGCAATATCCGCAATCTGACCAATCTGCTGATAACTGTTGCCGGAATCGATGGACGGCACCAGTGATAAGCCGTGAAAACTATCCATAATCATGGTCTGATACACACCGGATAAGAACGAAGTTTTTCCCGAACCGGAAATGCCAAGCATCGTAATTCTGATTTTTTTATCTTCCTGCGTCTCGGCCTTCACATGTTCTGTCCGGTCAGCACCATGATCCTGATCAGAAACACCTTCCATCTCCGATGCATCCCCGGTGCTGTCGGCATTTTTTTCATCTGCACCGACAGCCGAAGAATTACTCTCCTCTGTCATTCGCCGCTGGCGGCGTCTGCGGCTTAACTGGCCGGACAAAGACATCTCCTCTTCCACTTCATTTGTATTGAATTCTTTTTCGCCCATAAGCACTCCTTTCAGACCGCCGTATCCTCTTCATAATCATAAAAATCAATGACTTCCTCCAGGCTGCCCGGTCGCTGATTGCCTGCAACATCCACATAGACAATCTTAAAATCGCACCTGCGCTTCAATGCCTTTATGTGATTGACCAACTGTTCAACTGCTTCACTGTCTGTATTCAACGGATAATCACTGATAATAACCAGGCGGTATACATCCTTAATCTCTTCTTCCCGCCAGTTTTCCTCACTTTCCGGCAAATAATCTTCCAAAAGCCCACAACAAAGTACCAACGTCTCCGTCAAGTCATATTTCTCAACATTTTCATCCAACCCGGCACGAAAGCCAAAAGGATACTGCTCAAAAGCTCTGGCAAAAGCATTTTGATTGCCGTACACAAAGGCCTGGCTGTATACTGCCGCTCCCTTATTTTCATAAAAAGCCTGCACATGATTCAGCATTTCTGTCATCGGAGACATTCTGACAGTGCCTGTCTGATTTGAACTTTCCCGCTTCATCAGGCAATAACACACAGACAGATTTTGTATATTTGATTTTTCTTTTTCCATGACTTCCTCCTATGCAAGCGCCATCAACAATTGGTTTTTCAACAACTGATTGTCATCCATGACCCGTCTGCCGTTTTTCTCTGTTACTGTCTTCAAATACCGTTCTTTGATGACATCTTCAATATCAAATACAACCGCCGTCTTCGCACGGTCTGTTTTTCCATCTGCATCCACCATTCGAAACATGTATTCACTGCCCGAATAAGCCGTTGGAACAAATAATACCGCTGACCTGATGGGTGTCTCATTTCTGCAGAAGACACGTTCTAAATCTTCGTCTGTAGGACTGCTGTCCGTAAACAACATTAAAACTCTTTCTCCCGCCGGCACTGCAGACAGCTTCTCCAGAGACATTCTGACTGCTGTTCCGAGACGCTCATAACTGTCTACACCGCCGCCGCTCACCTCATGTGTCAGCATTGCATCCAATACATCTGTTGATACCGATGTAAAATCTTTATTCTTCCACTGCTTACTTTCCGCCTCATCCGACAAAAAAGTCACACCAAAGCGGACACGCCCTGTTCCGGACTGACAGGCCTGCATCACATCCCTGCAGAATATGTAAATGACCGGCAAAATATTTTTCGCAGAGGATGTATAATCAAATACAAAATCGATGGTTGTGTCATTCTGCAGACCAATTTTGACATTGCGATGACTGTTTCCAGATGGTCGAATACCGCCTCCCGGGTTAAATATCGGATTGGTATCCGCTCCGGGACGTCCGCCTCTCCGTACCAGCCGACTCATAGGTCTTTGCGGTCCTCTGATTGGTTCTGTTCCCCATTTTTCCTCTCTCATCGTCCATTCTTCCTTTCAAAATCTGATTATTCAATTCTGTCAATCACAATTTTGACATCTGCATCATAGATTTCCGTTCCTTCTTCCAGATTGTTTCCTGATGCCCCGCGCACCCTGCAGTTTTCATTCAAAGGCATAAATTGCAGAACACAATGGCCATCCGGTCGAATAATATAATAAAAAGCGCCAATTTCCTTCTGCACCATCTGACTGCCGGATAAACAATCTGCACCCATGATATTTTTACCATAAACCAGCGGAACTGCTGAATTGGCATTCACACAAAAATTTTGACGGACATCTTTCAGGCCTTCACTGCTGATATGGCAATATACTTTGCAAAAAGCCAGACCTCTATCAAAATCATGCCCGCACTCCAGCCAGTTTCTTAAAAAGTAATCTCTGTACCACTGTGTGTCCACAACTTCAAGAAACTGCTGATAATCTTCAATGACCTGATCGATATCGGTGTAACCCTCTGCCGTATTGGTGAGCAGTTTGCGCATGATTTCCACCAGTTCAGAATACTCCAGTGCTGTCTCCGATTTTTCACCCATATCCAATACAAAGGCTTTCTCCGGATCAGACAGATAACTGTCGTCTTTGAAATATGGATGTCCCTCCATGATTTCATATATAATCAGGCCTGCTGCATAAAGATCCCATTGATGACTGAACTGACGTTTTGTATCTTTCGGAAGATTTTTAAGTCGATAAGCCTCCGGATGCACATAACCCGGCGTTCCGCCCAGGTACACATTATCTTCCCGGATATGATTCTGCGCAACCAGCATATCAAAATCAATGATTTTCAACTGCTGGAAAGGCATACCGTTCTCCCATTCTATTTTCACCATCATATTGGACGGCTTGAGATCACGATGGACATAATACCTGTTGTTGTAAGGTTTTGCATAGGCCCTGATGGCCAGAAGCAGCTGACGGATCAGGTCCAGGCAGCGCCAACTGGTATCACTTCTGTCGGACAGATTGTGGATGGCGGCTATATACTCGCCCAACTCCTGGCCTTCCACCAATTCCAGTACAACAAAAAACACAGGTACTTTGCCGCATATAGCCTCTCCGGAAGTAATGGTCTGCATCAAAAAAGGAGAAACAATATTGACTTCTGCCTGCTGCTGCAGCACTGTCTGCTCGCGCTGCAGATCCCTTTCTGCTTTCTTACTTTCTGTTGAGGATGTTTTCTTTTTCTCAGTGACCGTACTGCCATCATAAACCTGTTTTTTGGTTTTTCTCTGACTCATCAGCGTCTCAAGATCACCATTATGTGTTTCACCTTCTGCGCCGCTGTGTTTTGTGATTTTTTCAACCATCTTTGCTGCTGTCTGGGGCTGCGCCTCCTGCGGTTCAAAGCGCCCCACATATTTCACCATGTATTCTCTCTGCGGACACTGATGTCTGCAGGAATGGCAAAACAGATTTCTGCCAAGCTCAGGCTCATCTTGATAAGCCTGACAAACCGGACGGGCTTTTCCCATATATTTCAGCGGATTGCCATGTACCGGCTTCGCATCTTCTGTAAACATCAGGCAGGACCATTCTCCATATTCCTTCGGCGGATTTACATTGATAACGTCTCCCTTTTTAAACATGCGCTGCTGCCTCCTCTTTTGCTGATGCATCACTCTCATCTGTCTCTGTTTCATCGGCATTGTCCGTCGGATTACGATGATTGTTATTATAAATTCTATTGCAGACATCGATCAGATCCTCAAACATCGTCGCACCATAACTGGATGTGCCGCTGCCGTCCACCTTATATTTATTCAGAACAATAATATACTGCGGATCATCTGCCGGTACGTAAGACGTCAGCCAGATATTGTTATAACCGCTGTAACCGCCGAAAGAACCGTCAATCTGGCCTGTACCGGTTTTGCACCCAATGCCGATACTTTGACCATTCACAACAAGATCCATCCCGGATTCCTGCTTCAGCGCCTCACCTTTGCCTTCCATGGCGTCTCGAATAACCTCGGATGTCTCCGGGCTCATAATATGCATATAACCGGTGTCTATTTTCTCTTCCTGAACAATTTCACCTTTGCTGTATGTGCTTCCCTCTGCAGTTTTTTTCTCCTTGGTTCTGTAAACCTGCTGAATCATATGTGGCTTTGCAATCTGTCCGTCACAGGCAGCTCCCATGGTCAACATCGCCACATGCATGGCACTCATCTGGACATTTTGCTGCCCGATGGCTGTCCTGGCCAGTTCTTCATCATTATTATTAAAGTCATATTTTGAAAGCATCATTCCAAAGTCAAAGTACTGCGGTGTGCCGATACTGCATCTTTCCGCCAGTTCATCCATCCTGGCTTTTCCGACATCTTCAATGGCTTTCTTCGCAAAATAAACATTGACAGAATCCATAAAGGCCTGTTTGAATCCAATCTCACCATAAACCTGTCCGCCTGCATTCGGAAGCACACTGTTCTCCAGCTGCAGATAACCTGTACCGTCATATACCATCTCACTCAGACAGCTTTCGCCTTTCTCAATAATACCAATACTGGTCAGAATCTTAAATACACTGCCCGGCATACGCGGATGAAGCATCGGATAAGTCTCACTGTGAAGGGTATTCTCCACAATGTTTTCCCAGGTTGTTGTGTTATGATTTGCCGCCGCATAAGCTGTCAGAAGCTCCGTCACATCAAAGGACGGTGTATAGGCCCATGTCAGCACACGTCCTGTCTTTGCTTCCAGAACAACAATAGAGCCTTCATCCCCGGCGCCATTGCCCGTACACGCATTTTTCAGCTTACTGTAACAATATTCCTGAAGATCCGAATCCAATGTTGTCTGAATCGTACATCCCTTATTTGTACCCGGAAGCGCATCATATAACCATGCCTTACTCGTTTTTCCCAGAAGATAGCTGGCATCTTTAGACGCAAAGCCGATGGCCTGGGTATAAGCTTCCGCATCTTTATAATGTGCATAACCATCTACAGAATCGGAAGTCATGATGACCGTATCGTTTCGATCCGTGATATCGCCCTGAATAATATTTTTTTCTCCATATGCTATTTTACCTTCTGCCACACTGCTGGCAACCGAAGCTTTTTCTTCTTCCGATTTAAAAATATTGCTTCCGGACGCAAAGTACAGCTTATAGGTCAGAATGCAGGCTGTCAGCATCAGGCCTGCATAAGCATAAGCTGCCTTCTTTCCCCAACATTTCTTTAGAAATTTTATCAGTTTCCTGATCATTGTACTCCTCCATTTTACGACTCACCGGGATTCTCCACATCGAGAATAACCTGAAACTGATCTGCTTTTAATCGGACTTCTGACTGCAGCTTTACAGTGTGCATTGCTTTCCAGGTATTGCCGTTCTCAACCACCAGTTTTTTCTTCTCTGACTGTCTCTTTTTACCATCACCGGACAATTCTGCACTATACACCATGTAATTGCCCAGAGCATCTTTCTGAATATAAAACCATGCTCTGCTGACACTGGCCGCTTCGTCAGCCGGTGTTCCCTCCGGAACAACCACAACATCATTGCCGCTGCCGGCATTTCTTCCAAATTGGAAAGGCAGTTGATCATCCGTAATCCACCCCTGTTGAATCCGTTTATTATTTTGATGTACTTCGTAAACAATCATCTTCTGCTTCTTATTAACAGTTGTCTTTTTCCCGCCCAACCGTATATAATCTTTCAAAAATATCAGGACAATCAGAATACATACAATCAGCAGAATCAACCCCATCAGATCTGTAAAAAAATCCATAACATCCTCCCCTGTTCTCTATTTTTTGCATTTAAAATACACAATGCCTGCCGCCGCTGTCAACAGAATCACCAGAATAACCACAATCAGCGTCACGACACCATAACCGGCAAACCATACAAATACCAGTCCCGCCAGGAAACCTGTTCCCATTGCCAGACCCCACAATCCATAATCAGCCAGCGCATCCGGCACCCATTGATTCATCATCCCGGGAAGATTCTGTGTATCTATTTCAGATGGGCTGCTTTCTTTCTCCGATAACTTATCAGAAATATTTCCGGATTTCTCCGGCAGCGTCTGACTGTGTGTTTTGCCCGTTTTTTCTTCCTTGTGTCTGCGCCCAACATATCGACGATAATCATGATAGGCATCATATGGGCAATTGGCAAACAGCTTGGTAATGCCTTTCTTTTCATACAGTGTCTCAAAATCCTCTGTCCGGACTTCCCGCCAGAAATCCCTGCTGAAAACATCAAAAACCGAACCGCCATACGCCTTGGCTACACCACAGATTTCTACACGTTCTGTCACATCAAATATCGAACGATGTTTCCAGATAAATTGAAGCAACTGCTGCATCTGAATCGTTGTTTCCAGCATTTGGCCGGCATCCCCACCGGCATCGGGATCCGGTACCATAAATTCCACCAGCCTGATCAGATAATTCCAGATTGCTTTCGCTGCTGCCGATGAATTTTGAAGATTGATATCTGTTTGAATGCATTGTGCCATGGCATTCACCCATTGATGGCCCCTCTGTGCATTCATTTGTCGGACATCCATCTTCAGTAATTCCTGACAGCACGGCGGCGCTTCATCTGCAAACTGCATATCCATCAGCCAGTCCCGGCCCTCTTTTGAACCATATTCAACGAAATCCTGATAATACGGTATTGAAATGTCTTTCATCCACTTCAGATAAGAAGCCACAATTTTTGTCTTACCTGCACTGAGCTGATCCATCAACTGCCAATTTCTCTCCAGGCTCTGCTTATAACCGCTGCTGCCGCTTTGCGGCAAGCCGGCCGCTGCCGAAATATATTTTTCCATCAGTGTCTGGACAAAGGTTCTGGTTTTATCTTTTGTGTCAATCTGATGCATGCACTGACAGAGCAACTGCCGGCAGCCCTCATCCTGCTTCAGTCTTTCTTCCAGAAATGGCTGGATTCTCAACAATGTTTCCTGCGAGAACGGAAGCATCTCTCCTTCCCGGAGGCAGTATGTATAATAATTCCAAACAATCGCATCATAATCGTCTGTCTCCTGCCGACACAATTGTTCCATCATCTGTTCGTATTCTGCCGGATCCTGCCGGAATAATTCCGTCATCCGGTTCAGAAATACGGTTTCTTCTTCCGGCAGCTCCGACCTTATCCACGGATGTGCCGGATTCATATCAAATTGCCAGGATTGATGTGAGGAAGTTCGAAAATAGAAACGGACATTATCCATATCCTTTCCGGCTTTTGCAAGATAATCTGCCTTCTTTCTATAAGGCTTTGGCAAAAGATGATACACAACAGCCATGATTTCTCTGGCTGCTGCATTATAATCCTCCTCTTCTTCCCCCATGACAAAACATAGACACGAAGGCGCTGAACTATCACAGACATTCTGCAGTACCTGATATAAAAACTGTGTCAGGCGTTCACCCGTCAAATGGTATTTCCGGCAAATCGCAGACAGATCACAGGTCTCTGTTCTAACAGTCACCGGTGACAGATGCTGTGCCAAATGAACTTCTGTCACATAATCCTGCAACGGCCATGACAGGCAGTCCATAAATCCATCACTTTCTTTTTCATCAGGCATCACAGCATGTATCCAGTAACTTGTTCTGGCATCTCCTGTCTGTGTACACGGTACGGTCATTGCGGACACATAGCACCCCAGATGACTATTATATAATACCATTTCTACCGGCTCATTCAGTTCCTGCTTCATCCAGTTTGCAGCCAGTAGCTCCAGTGCGGATGCCGTCCGGGCTGTTTCTGTACTATTGCCTTCAAAACGCATTCCCTGGCCATAGTTCGTATAATAAAACTGCTCAAAATGTATTATTCGTTCCATCCATGTTCCTCCGCATATCTGAAGATCAGTTCCAGCAATGGCTCTTCCACACGTATCGGGTTGAAATCTCCGGTTAATCTGGATTCACGGCTTTCCTCCCAATCACCTTTTTTCTCACTGTCAGCAGGTACTTCCGCCGGACATCCAAGGGCTGCAATCATATGAAGAGAACAGGATTTAAAGACATTGTCAAAAATCTGCATATTAAATATCTTCTCTTCAAATAATTTACGAATGGCAAGGTTTCTCATATTCCGCAGATTATTGTCCACCTTTTCCTCATCCATAAAAAACAAATTGCCTTTGTTGTATTCTGCAATCTCACGGTTGCTGCGCAATTCATCGCATTTGGAAATTGCCAGCGCCACATGCATCTGCTGAAGTTTCATATCTTCCACATAAGAACGCAATGCTGTCAGCACTTCCATGGCCGAATTTTCACGGAATGTCTTCATATCCCCATCCCGGACATTCATAATCTGTGCCAGCGTTTCCTTTTTAAAGTTTCTGGCCTGCACGCTGCTCTGTTCCTCCACGGAAAGCATTCTTGCCCTTTCATAATAGGCATCAATATCCTCATTGCGTATGCACAAATACTGATTCGTGAGTCCTTTTTTCAACCCGGTTCTATCCGGTTCTATCATATAAATGACACCGTCCATATACTTCATGTAATAAACAAGCTCTGCATCCCGCTGAGACTCCGTGATGACTTCTCCTGCCGCATCATAAATACCAACCAGTGCCTGCCGCTCCTGTTTGCCGTGCCAGTTCATTTTCAGGAAAATCGGTGGAATAAACTGTTTATGCGTACCGCCCGGACAGATATTTTCCCGATTAAATTTCTGGAGCATTTTCCCGAAATCATCCTCCATGCCCAGATGATCCTGCAGCATGGAAATAAAATCCATCTGACTCACATGACTGTTCAAACCTTTGCCCCTGGCATCATTCAATGTTCTGAACCAGGATAAAGCCATACAGGTTTTTCCGCCGGACTTACTGGCTGCCAGTGCAATTTTAATCAACGGCAGTTCAAATATTTCTTCAGGAATACGGTTATAGCAGCTCGGGCACACCGGATAGGTAATGGCAATGCGTTGACCATCTTCCCTGATTGTAAACTGTGTCGGTTTGCGATTTTTCATTTCTTTGATAATCTCACATACAACAAAATGATCAGATGGCACATCACTCAGCGTATTATCAATGCCCTGGCCCGGATGAATTTCCTCATCATTCTCCCCGGAATGGTTCTTTGCAGCCATTCTCCGCTCATACTGCTCTGCATCCGCTGCCAGTCTGGCCCGCTCATTCTCCATTTCCTCCAGAGATTTCACAATTCGCTTCTCCAGTGTTTCCGGAGAAAGTTTCCTATTATACCGTGACCAGAAATTGTAAAAATGACGGTCTTCTCTATTCACTGCCAAAAATGCTTTCAGTTTCGGCTGACTGGGCTCATTTTCAACCTTTACATAATATTTTATTTTGTTTATATCCAGTTCACTCATACAATACGGGCAACAGCACGACATGTCCATCTCCTCCTCTGTCTCTATCTTTCAAAATGCAGTTTGATTTCTGCATAAGCATGATCCCGCAGTCTGAAAACCACGTCTTCATCATATGTAAATTCCAAAATGCGCTGATTTTTTCCCTGCCAGATTAATATCGGCTTTTCTGCGATTGCCCGCATCCGATTGTCATCAATAGCAAAAATACGAATATCCGTTTTCTGCCCGATAATTTCCGGCAGTGTCATCCAGACCTCATTTTTTGACAGGAATTTCAGCGTATCCAGTGAAAAAACACCGGAGGCCATTGCACCATAGGCTTCTTTACAGGCTCTTCGCGTCTCATATTCTCCATGTCCGTCTGTCACTGTGATACTGATATCTTTTTCAAAAGGCACTTCTTCCCGATAAGCAATTTCCTTCAATGTATTCAGAATTGTACTCATTTCAGCGCAAAGATTTTCAACACTGACGGCATCCACTTCAATTTTTGACAGGATATCCTGTCTTTTGGCAGGGTCCAGATAATTTTTGGGGTTCTCCATGCCACTGTGACTGCCGCTATCCACTTTAATACTGGCGTTTCCCTGCATTTTCAACAGATTCTGACTGACTGCACCCATGATCACCCGCATCGTATGAATATTTTCACAGCACGGCTCCTTAAACAGGTTCTCAGCTTCCTCTGTCATTATCCGGATATCATCGACATCATAGGCACTGGCTTCTCCATCCTGGCGGATGCGTTCTTCTGCTGCCTGTGCGGCCATTCGTATCTCATGCATGGTATTCTCTGTTTTTCTTGTCAGAAGTTCCAGACGCTTGCAATATTTGTCCACTTCTTCACGCGCCGCCAAAATTTTTGTTGTTTTGGCTGTTGCTCCGACTGAACCTGTCTTCTTTTTAAGAAGCAGCACAGCAATCACCGCAACAACAATTACTGCCAATGCGACAATTCCGATGCCCAGTCCTTTCTCCGTTCCTGCTGCCGCTATGATACTCATTTCTGTAACCTCCTCATTTCCCGCCGGATCTACAATCGCAAGGGTAAATTCTCCCTTTGATTCAGCATTGTTTATGCTCACGCACTGTTTCTGTGTATCCAGAATAATCTCACATCCCGCTTGGTCTTCTACTTTATACTCAAACAGTGGACTGGTCATTTCCTCCTGAATCCACTGATTCAGCGAAATCTCTTTCTGCAGTTGCCCATCGCTGTCTTTTTCAAGTTTCACTGTTTTTTCTTTGAATGTCGGCCATGCAGCTGTTACTTCCTCACTTGACAGTTCTTCAGTTTCCGCTGTTCCATCTTTTTGAGTTATCTCCGCCTGGACTTTGTAGTCTTTCTTCCATGCTCTTGCTGCAATGTCATACGTCTCACTGGCATACCAGTTTTTCCGAGCTGTTTTTGTCAGCACGACATCATATACATGGTCCCCTTTCTCATCTCTGAAAGTTACTGTGAGCTGAATATCTGTGCCGTCGTCTACATGATAACCGGCAATGGAGGGGTTCGCAAAAAAAGTACATTCTGACTGATCGTCTGCCCCGGGGAGCACAAAAACCCACTGTTCCATCTTTTCCTCCTGTCATTATCCTGTCATATTCTTCAGCGTATCTTCAATACGCTGAATCTGCGTCTCGCTGTCCTCATACCAATCCAGCAGCCACAAATTCAGAATGTTCCATCCCATTCTCTGCAGAACATTCTTCTGCAGAAGATTTCTGTCCCGCACAGTATCCTGAAGTGCAGAGGCATCATCATCAAACATAATTCCCAGACAATATTCGTCTGTTTTCTCCGGATGATGCACCGCCACATCAATCCGGAATTTTCCTGTTCCAATATTTATATCTGCTTTCCAGCCTTTTTCCCTCAATTTTTCTGCAATTTGTCGATTAATTGTTTCTTTTTCCTTCGATGCCGAACCAGGTTGACAGTCCAAAACTGCCGCCCCCTGCTTGGCATACTCAAGAAAAGCTTTCAAATCTCTCAACCCTCTGGCACTGTGCTCTGTTGTCCGCATGGCAGATGGTTCAAAGGATGTATAAACCAACAGTTCCTGTCTGGCTCTTGTCACTGCCACATTCAGACGTCTGTGTCCGCCTTCCTGATTCACCGGTCCGAAATTCATGCTCATATGACCCTCTTCATCCGGTCCGTAACCAAGGGAAAAAATAATCACATCCCGCTCATCACCCTGAATATTTTCAAGATTTTTGATGAACAATGGCGGATTCATCCCGGAAACTGCTTCATGGAAGGCCGGATTCTGGTCCATTCTTTCCTGCAGCCGATCATTGATCAATCCTCTCTGCTGAATATTCAAGGTCATCACACCGATGGACTGAGCCTTTCCGGCCATGATACGCCGCTCAAGTTCATCCACAACAGCTTTTGCCTCTGCTTCATTGGTTCTTGTCCCGGCACGATCATAAATACCACCTACATTGATAAACTGAACAGCTGAAACAGATGCATCCACCGACGGAAATGTTCTGAGTTCACTGTCATAATAATGGGTATTGGAAAACGTGATCAGGCTCTCATGGGCTGAGCGGTAATGCCAGCTCAGATAACACTGCGGCATATTCAGCGCCAATGCATCGTCAAGAATGCTCTCCAGATCATCCATTTCAATATCCTCTCCGGCACTTTTCTTTTTGAAGAAATTGGTCGGCGGCATCTGCTGTTCATCCCCGGCAATAACCACACTTTTTCCTCTGGCAATGGCGCCCACCGCTTCACAGGTCGGAAGCTGGGAAGCTTCATCCATGATCACCAGATCAAACTTCGGAAAATCCGGAGCAATAAACTGAGCCACAGAAGCCGGACTCATAAGCATACACGGTGCCAGCAGTTGTACAGCCTCAGGCATTTTGGAGAAGAGCTGTCGAATCGTCATTTTTGACCCGGCACCCATAATGGCTTTCTTAAGAATACTCAGGTCTTTGGAATCGCTGCCATCCATGCGGTCCGGCAGCCGCTCCAGTAATCTTGCACGGATTTCCTGACGGCTCATTTCCTCAAAATCCTCGCTGAGTTTACGGTACTTCTCGATGATCTGTTCATAAGCCAGACCGCTGAAATACTGAAGCTGCGGCTCTTTTTCAATCGTCCGTTTCACGTAAGTGCCTGCCCACCCCTTATAAAAAGCAGGAATCATCTCCTCTGCCTGCAGCCCCTGTTCAATGGCTGCCACAACCGCAGACAGGCCCATGGCCTGCGCCTGCCGGCTTTCTTTTCGATAGCTGCACCATGCATCCAAATCCTGGTAATTGGCCTGCCAGTTTTTAAGCATTCCTTCCCATGCATCACTGAGCATAATTTCTGAAATATTGTCTTTCCGACCGTCATGATCATAGTCTGCCATCTGCATGATATTTTCTGTACACTGTTTCAAACCCAGATACTGATTGGCAATTTTTTTATAAAACAAACGGTCTGAACGAAATGTCTCATCCGGAGCCAATGCTTCCTCTTCAATATAGTTCTGCAAAATACCGTAACTTTCTTCATCAATGGCCAGTGTATCCAACCGGTCCATCACCAGCTTCATTCTTCTGTCGGCTTTCTGCCACAATGTCCAGTCAATTTTACTTCCGTTTTTCAACACTTCCGTTTCAAGTGCAGATAATTTACCCACATCATGATACTGTTCCTGCAATGCCATAAGCTGTTCCAACTGTTCAGGCAAATTCTCCGCTGTAACCTGCTCCGGGTCTTTGGCATATTTCCTCAACATTCTCAAAACACCTGAACGCTGCATACGCGCCAATCTGCCATCGCCATTTCCGGCTATCTGCAGTTTTTTCTTCTCATACGCCAAATCCTCAGAGAAAATTTCCCTGTCGTAAAGACTGTCAACGGTTCTCAAAACTTCCTGTATAGCCGCAGTCTTCTCATATGCCTGCTCAATATCTTCAAAAGAATGATCTTTATCCAGAAGTTCTGCCATATATTCCGGATAGATCACTGCATGAGACAAAATATCTGCCAGTGAAATATAAACTTTGAAGTTCACGGTGTCACAGTCAGCAATCCCAACCTTCTGCTTCATGCCGGCCACATCTTCGCGAAGATGCGCCATACAACTGAACCACTGCTGCATTTCCTGACGCAGCTGCTGTTTCTCATGCCGTTTAAATTCTTTTGTACGAATCTGCTGCAGCGGATGCCGGGACGGAATTGTACCAAGAGAAGCCACGGTATGTTTCAGAATTTCCAATTGCCGTTCCCAGTCCGCCAGGTCTTCCTCCGATGCAAGCATTGCCGTCGGAATATCAAAATGAACGCTGTCCGGTGCATCCTGATATTTTTCAAGGATTCTCATTAACTCATACAGCGATTTGCCACACTTTGCAGGGATATGCAGTCTCTCAATCAATGTCCGGATCATTTTGCGTTTCTCCATCAACTGATCTGCAGTCCGTGCATACAACGGCACATTTTTCTCATCCGCCAGTTTCAGTGTCTTTGCGAACTGATTCAGCACATGAGATTTGCTGGCTTTTTTGGCATGCAGTTCCAGACAAAACGGTCCAAGTCCGATGTCCTGGAGCCGACTCTGAACAACTTCCAACGCCGGCATTTTCTTGGCAAGAAACAATACCGTTTTCCCCTGATAAAGGGCATTGGCAATCATATTGGTAATCGTCTGGGATTTGCCGGTTCCGGGCGGTCCATGCATCACAAAGCTTTCTCCCCGGGAGGCTGCTTCAATAGCAGTCAACTGAGAGCCATCTGCGCTGACCGGTGTCACCAACTCGTCCGGTCGAATTTCCCTGTCAAGCTGTGCCCTGCTCATAAAAACATGCTCCGGTTTCCACAGCAGATGACCATTCATCAAACTGCCCACCAATGGCTGCGCTGCAAATTGATCACCATGGTCATGCAAATCCTTCCACAGCATATACTGTCCAAAGGAAAAGATGCCGATCATGGCTCTCTCTTCCACATCCCAGCCCTTTTTCAGTTTTATTGCTTCCCGTACTGTCTTAAACAGAGCCTTATACGCTGTTTTTCCTTCATCATCCATCGGCACCGTATCCAGATGCGTCAAATCGATGCCATATTTCTGTTTGAGCATCTCAAACAGTGTAATATTCATCTGCCACTCATCATCCCGGATCGTCAATGTATAATCCGTATCCGCACGCCCACGCTCAAGGGACACCGGCATCAATACCAGTGGTGCATAACGGTCCGCCGTTTCATCTTTCTGACGCCATTTCAGAAAACCAACCGCCAGATACAGAACATTTGCGCCGCTTTCTTCCATAAAGGTATGGGCCTGACGATATAAATATTTCACATAGGAAGCATAGGTCTCCCGATTCAAAAATACACGAATACGCCCGCTGTGCAGTTCACCTTCTGTCAGAGATTGAAACTGCTGACTCAACCGGTTCTGTTCATCCGGCTCTGTCACCTGTTTTCTTTTCAATGCCAGTTCATCCGGTGCTTCAAGGATTCGGAAGCATCTGCCCTCCTGAAGACCTGCTGTCAAAGCAGCCATCTGAGGCATCGTTCCCATCACCGGCAGCTGTTTACCTTTAAAGGAAGTACTCAGCAAAGTGTTTCGAAGTGTCATATCCAGAATCTTGCGTTCCCAATAATCCATCTTCGTCATTGTATGATCTTCTTCAGGAAGAATATCCAGATCATCATCTTCATAAAAAGCATCACTATCCACCGCTTCTGTTCCCTGCCCCGGCAGTTTTCCACCATTTTCCTCAGACATATCATCATGAATTTCTTTCAGCGGCATCGGCCGGATACCGCCCTGTCGGGCCCGCTTAATATCCACCACATATTCAAATCTGGCAAAGTGTTTATCCGTACAATTCATCGCCGATGTAAAGGATGTATTGCCGGCATAGTTGTCCATCAGTGTACATTCCACCATGGCCAGTTCTCCCAGTTTATTGTAAGAACGGCTTTCTACACTGGCCCGGTCATCAATAACAGTCTTTTCAAAGGAAGCATCTTTCAGCCAGCATCCCGCAACTGCATGTCCATGCAGGATCATCACCAGGGGATTCAGACTGGCTGCTTCCAGACAGGACGCATACAAAACAGCCATATCAATGCAGCATCCCAGCTTATTCGCCAATGTAAATCCCGGCATACGTACACGCTGGCCACGATCCCAGTTAGCCGGCGGATAACAGTAACTGATCTGTTCTTCCTGAATGACTTCAAAAATGACCTGCATCTGACGCAGCACTTCCTGTTTACTGCCATATCCGCTGAATGCAATCCCCTCCTGAACGCCCAGGCGCTTGCCTGCCTTTGCAAGAATTTCCAATACTCTTCGGTCATTTGGTGTCACAAAAGTTGCAAGCAGTTCCGGATGATCATTGGACAACCACTGGTCATAGGGCAGCACTGTTAAGGGAAACGCCTCTTTGTAAACGGCCTCACTCTGACCATCCGCCGGCATCAGTTCCACAATAATATTGCCTTCCAGTTTCTCATTGTAGCTCAGCAGTTTTTCAGGATTAATTACCAGATTCGGTTCATTGATATCTGCACGTTCACCTGCCTTGATCTCATCGATATGACCGATCCATGATTCCGCAAAATCCGGTACAAAAGACAGTTTAATCTGAAGCCCGCGTACCGTCTCTTTCCCGTCATTGAAAATTTTTATTTTCCATATCTTATCCAGATCATTCAAATGACGAATATAGTTTAATTTCTTATCATAGGTCATCTCCACTCTGAATTTATAAACCATCTTCATCCTCTCCTTCGTCATCCCAATTGTCAAAAATCGTATTTTTTCCGCTGTCTCTGCCACGACGCATCCGAACTCTTTCATCTTTTTTAGCCGTTTTTTTCATAATTGCTTCGCTCATGCTTGTATCTGCTGTCTCACTATTATCATCAACTTTCACGGTATCATCGTCCTCTTCGATATCATCGTCTTCTTCGATATCATCGTCAGCTTCCCATGTATCATCATCCGCTTCCACAGTATCATCCTCTTCTTCAATACTGTCATCAAAATCAGCTTTATCCAGATCAGCTTTTACAATTTTATACATTTTTCCGGCGCCTTTGCCCAATCCCCTGCCGGTGTTGCGAACTGTCTTTTTCAACATACCGCAGATCATAAAGCATATTGTTTTAAATTTATTATCCGCCTGTCTGTTCTGCTCCGTCACATTGATAAAAGAAACAGTCATCAAAAGCCCGACCATAGCAAAACAAACCAGCATAGAAATCGTACCCACCGCAATAAATGGCAAAGTAATACCTGTTAACGGAAAAACCCCCAGATTGCCGCCGATAATAAACATCGCCTGCACAAATAACATCAGCGTCAGGCCCATGGCCACCCCATGATGAAAAGATGTCGTCTCAAGACTTCTCTGAATACGGGTTCCCTCACGAAGCAAAATCATATTCAACAGAATCACAAAAAATCCCATAGCAAATCCAAAGAAGCTGACCATCGACGCGAAAATCATATCAGATTCCATAACGGCGATATACATAAATTCATGACTGCCCGAACCGGTCAAACCGCCAATCTGCATGGCTCTGGACGCCTGATTCGTCTGATAAACAGCATCTGTCTTATTCATGTCTCTGACACCCAGAAATTTCTCCTGCAGATCCTTTGGAAGCATCGGAAGAACAAAACGCTGCACACATTTATTGTATAAACTCAGAACAGCCCCTTTCACCTTATGGACAAGGCCATGACCTGTCTCATCATATAATGTTTCCGCTGTATTGCCCCAGAAATCATCGTGGCAAAAAGTCTGCAAGTAGGCACTTCGGAAATCCAAATTTCCTACCAGTACTGTCAATACCTCCTCCGGCACCTTATCACCTGTCAGTTGCCCACTGGCTTCTTCAAACGACGCTTTCTCAGCATTATTCATATCTTCCAGAACTTTTTCTGCCAACTGACGTGTCATTTCAACACCGGAGACACGATTGCCCTCATCATCTGTCACTTCTTTCAGCTCACCAGCAAACATTTTGGTAAATGATGCTGCCGGTGCTTTCGCCAAAGCTTCTTGGTAAATGCCGGAACCAACAGATAAAAGAACAATTACAGCTGTTGCCCCTGCCAGCAGGACACCGCCGAGCCACCATAACTTATTTGGAAAAATAAACAGGAAAATCAGAAAAACAATGCCCATCACAATCAGCGTACCGAACTCGGAAATAATCCCCAGGCACACAATATTTCCGCACATATACAAAACAGCCAGACCGGCGCGTATGAAGCTTTGTCTCCTGCTCATCTGCTGTTTGCTCAACAGACCTGCAATGACAAAGACAAAGAGAATTTTGACAAATTCTGTCAGCTGAATGCCATGAAACCATGCTCTGACACCGCCAACAGACTGACCGGCCACCAACAGTAATCCATAAATAGCAAATGTAAGTACAGCCATACCAAAAACGGCAAAATCATTGCTGAGTATCTTATGGAAACGCGGATAAATCACCAGGACGGCCAAAATTGCCAGAAAGCCAAGAATATAATCCGTATTTACAGACTTATAATCCATCTTTATCGCCTGCCCGGCTTCCCTGAGTTCATCTGCATGATAATAATAGACTTCCTGACAGGCATGGATCAGATTACCCACCGTTGCCAACATAAATACGGCCATCAGAAATCTCTTATTAGCCCCCAGCTGCTCTGCAGCCACAAGCAGAACAATGGCAGACAACATCAGCCAGAATTCAATATTGCCAAACTCGTTTAGAGCCCCCTTTCCGGCTGCCTCAAAAGCACAGAACAAACTGAACATCAGAAATAAGAGCAGCTCTTTATAATTTTTCACCCATTCACTCATCTTCCGTTTAGCACTCATTGTGTATCTCCCCTTTCCAGGATACCCTGCAGTTCCTGAATCATTTCTTCATCTTTGAGTCTGAATTTTACCTCCACACGTCTGGATTTCGTCAGATTCACTTTACCGTCCGCATCATAAACCGGATTACTGAAAGAGCGTCCATTGGCTGTAATGACTGAACGCAGTTGTTCTTTCTGCTCTTTGCTCAGGCTGCTGTCAGAAAGACAATACTCCACAACAGATAATGCCCTGTCCTGACTGAGCCCCAGATTATACATATAGCCGGAATCCGTGTCTGTATGGCCTTCAATAATAATCTCAGCGATATCATCTTTAAATTCACTGCTGAACAAAACACCTATATAAATCGGCAGGAAACGATCCAGAAATTGAATGCCTTCGCCCTTTAATTCGGATTTACTTCGGTCATATAAAATACTGGAGTCAAAAACAATGGCTCCTGTCTGCTGATCGATATTGATGGCAATCTCCTCTTTTGAAAATTCCTGATTCAATGCCTCTATTATCTCCTGCTTAACACCGATAATCTTGTCGATTTCTGCCTGTTTCTCCTCCAGTTCCTCCTTTAATTTCAAATACTCATCTGCCTGCTTTTCAAGAAGGTCCTGTCTGGCCAGCAGTTCTTCATTCTGTTCTGCCAGTTTTTCCTTGTAATCATTTAATGCCACGATGGCCACTGCGATGACCAGTACAAAAATCAACAGAAGTGCTGCCATCATATCTGAATAACTCTGCCAGTAACTGACATTCTCTTCCTTTTTTACATGATCTCTTCTCCGCATAGTTGTCTTTTACTCTCTCCTCTTATATCCAGGTGCACGATCTCACTTACATTTTACAGGATTCTCTGACTACTTTCTTCCCCATCTGGACCAAAATGGCTGACTTCTCTCTTCTTCCAGCTGAAGCAGTCTTTCCTGGAAAGCTTTCTGCTCTCTGATCCAGGCATCCATCTTCTCATTCAATACTTTGCTCCATTTTTCCTCATCCTGCTGCAGCCCTTTTGACGGCAGTTGGATTTTGCCGGTACCTGCACTCTGGATATTTTCAATATTCTGGGCACTTTCCTGCTGAAGTTTCTGCATAGTGGTCATATAACCGGACAGCATATCCTTGATACCATCAAGCTGAAGCGGATCCTCTTCGCGCTCAGCGATGATTTGAGCTGCCTTTGTAAATTCAGTCAGGCTGTCACTCAACTGCTGCTGATTAAGATTGATCTGTTCACATGTCTGATCCAGATGCGCTTCATGTTCCGCCATGGTTTTCAGGAGATCATTCTGCTCAACTGCCATTTCCTTCATCACCTTCTGCTGGGTATCCGTCATCTTCTGAACATCTTCCGACCACTGGGTCATATTTTCAATCACTTTTGCAGAATCCTGGGAAGTTTGCGTCAGAAGCGGAATATAACCGCTCAACTGTTCCAGAATAATGCCGGCATGTTCATTGATCTGAGAAGTATCCTTACTTGTCTTGACAATCTGCTTAATCAGCCGCTGCAGCTCGACACTCATTGCCTTCTGCGCCTGGCTTAACTCATCGACACTTTCACCCAGGGCCTTCACATGACTGTTCAGGGCACCGCCCATCCTGTCAACAAAGGCATCTACAATCTTCTCCAGGGAATTGGCCTGTTCCTTATGAAAATCCAGCATCATGGAATCCAGGGACTGAATGATCCTGTCAAATACCGGTGTCAATGTCTCTGCCATCTGATACCCCAGACGTTCACCGAGGCGCTCATCCAGAAGTTCTTTGATTTCCTGCATCAATGCATTGTTCTCTGCCTGACGGCTGTCCATACGTTCAGCCATCGCTTTCTGTGAAACCGGTTCTAAGGCACTATTAAAAGCATCATAAAAATGATTCAGCTCCTGTGTCAGTCCTGTTGTGATTCTTCTGAAAATAATGTTGTAAAGAATAGATAATGTTACGCCATATATGGATGTATAGAAAGCCACGTTCAGACCGCCTACCAGTGCTTCAACAGATGACGTCATCTGATCTGCATTGGAAAAATCAAAGCTGCGCAGTCCTAATACCAGTCCCAGAAAAGTTCCCAGAATACCTAATGCAGTTAAAATACCGGCCACCTGCGTACATACATTGTAATTACAGGATTCCAGAAGTTCACTCTCAAAAATATAGTCCTCCACATCGCAATCCATCCCGTCTGAACTCTTCCAGCTCTCCTGAAGCCGCATCCAGTCTCCTTCTGTTTCCGGGTATGTAAAGTGCATGCTCTCCATCAAAGACAGATAGGCTTCATTTCCCTGCGTTCCTTCCGCTTCTGCCTCTGAAAAAGTCTCTGTAATCCCCTTCAAATCCTTCGTTATGCGGCAGATTTTGCTGAGTCCGTGCCTGTCCACAATCAAAATGAGCAAGCCCATAACTGCCAGAAAGGCATAGTTGATCAGCATACTATGACTGAATCCACCCAAAAAAGCTGTCGCCGCACACAAGATGCCCCACACTGCATAAAGAATATTTTTGTTCCCTGATTTTTTCATAACATGACTCCTCGTTTTTATTTTTTTATAAATTTAAGCCTTTTTCAATCTATATCATCACTATACATCTTTTTCCCTCACGACTTCGTCCCAATATCGTTCATTTTCGCCATTATTTTCAAATAAACGTTAGATTAATTATAATCTCCCCTACTTTTTCCGCCAATCAATTGACAGTTTTTTGAACAAAAAAATCGACAGTTTTTGACGACTGTCGATTTTTTTCTGTATGATACGACTTATTTAATTTTTATGCTTTTCTATCTCCCGGATTTTTTCACTCTGCCGCTCTTTCTCCGGCTGTTTTTCTCCGGAAACAGACTGTTCGTAAAAAGTCGGAAAATCAATCATGGCTGTATAAAGACAGAACACCTGATAATATCCGGCATCTTCCAAAATGTCATCATACATCGCCTGTTCCCGTTCTGTCAGTACCTGATGGGCTCCAACCTTTTCCGCAATTGTATATATCTCTTCCAATACCTGCTGATCTAACATGATATGCCTCCTTATCTCCCAATTGTATAGGCGATTGCCTCGGTCGCTGCACGCTTCGCATCTTCATCCGAATCTGCTGCATTCATAATCTCAGAAACGACTTTTACCATGATTTTCTTATTTAATCTGGCCACCCAGTTTTTGGTGTTGCTCTGCTCATACAGACTGGTCAGTATCACCTCACCCAGTTTTTCATATAACTGGCCGGTTTTATCATCCTTAAAAGGCTTTTCCAGTTTATCGCAATACGGCTTTCCGAAAGTCACACGAATCAGCCGAACAGCCGAATTAAACATTCTGACAAAAAGATCCGATAGCCGGAACATCGTCTTTCCCTGCATATGCTCCCAGGCCCATCCATCCGCAGAATTGCATCGAGTTTCTCCCAGCACAACCGGCAGCATTTTCGAGTAGCACAGGAAAATAATATGAAACGGATTGGCGTCTGAATTCATCACTGCCTTTGCATAATAATCAATCAGCACTTCTCCGGCACTTGGTATCTGATTGTTATATCCGTTTTCGATATAAATATCCTCAGGCACAGGATCTACTTCACTGTTTCTTTTGCGTTTCTTAATATGATCAAATGCTTTTTTCTGATACATTCCCCGGGCATAATCCGAAAACATCACTGTCTTCCGGACATCTTCCTTGTTTTTATAATTAAAGAAAACATTGTTGTTTTCCTGCAGAAAACTCTCACGTCCCCGCATAATTACATCTTCGTAGTCCTCTCTGGTATTGTATGGTGAGTTATTCAAAACCGCCCAGATAGCCTTTGATGAATAGTTTTCCACCGCTGCTATCAATTGACCGTACGCTTCACTGCCCTGATCAAAGTGCTTCTCATTGAATTCATACAGTTGCTGAATCTCAGCTTTTTCCTTATTGCGCTTTCCCCATCTTTCTTCCTGTTCATCTATTTTATTGCTGCTCATTTCTTCATCCCTCCTGTTCTCCTGTTGTCAAAACGACCTTATCATTGCACCGCTTCAGGAAACATCCCTTTGATTTCCTCTAAAACACCATTTTGGTATAACTTACCGCGGCTTTTCAGTTTATGAATATGCATAAAAGACTCATTCCAGCAGGCATCGGCCTTTTCCTGCTGCTCCAGAAGGACATATATTCTGCCAAGATAAAAACAGGCTTTATACAGCGCTTCATGGACTGCCATTTGTTCGCCGCCTGTAAATGCCAGAAGTTCCCTCAACTCTGTCAGACTCTCCTCATAAAGTCCTGCTGCCTTTTCATAACAATCGCTATCACCTGCCATTGTCTTCCCTTTCTCAGCAAGGCTTTGTGCATATTTCGTCCGCATACTTGCCCTTTGAAATACATAACCAAAATTCACACGATTGCCTTTTGGCCGCAACATTCCATATGCATCCGGATATTGTGCGTTGATTTCATCACAGATGGTGTTGATTTCCTGATACAGAGACGCTAATTCGTCCATTGCTCCATATTTACATAAAAGTCCTGCATAATTCAACAACGACTGCATATAATTTTCCGCATTTTCCGCAAAATCCAGATACATCAACTGTCTTCTTGCCTCTATAGAACGATGGCTCCACACAGAAGCCTCCGCTAATGGGTAGTGCCATTTGCTCATCAAAGCTGCCATATTATTGGAAAAAGTACCCATGGCCGACAAAACTTTTGCATCCCTCTCCGGCATGCCGGATACAATCTCATAAGCCCGAGCTAAATCCCTTTCTCCACCCTCTGCATCGGATAAAGTAATTCCCTTATGATAAGCTCTGTTATTATAGCAATACGCATAATTCAACCAATCCACTTTCTGCTTGTCTGCTTCCAGACGCCCATAGATTTGAATCGCACCGGAGGTCATGCCGATATCCAGAAGGACCCCCTGATAACCATGATTCCTGCCGTCTACTTTTCCTTCAAACTGATAAATGGCACCGGCAAAAGCATTCGTATATACAACCGCTTTTTGTGCTTCTGCAGCCCATTCTTCCACATACTTCATGATATTGCCATACAGGTAAATGGCCCCTTCATTCTTATATAAATCTGCTGAAGCACCATTATCCAGTTCCTTGCTGCCCTGTACAAGTATCATTTGAATCCAGTCCGACAATTGTGCCTGCATCACATCCGCATAATTTTCCCGCAAATGCTGTCTGAATGTCTCATTGGCCAAACGGATTTTTGTGCCGGTTTCTGTGCGTTTCAAATCGAGCAGACACCCCAGTTCATACATAATCGTCAACATTTCCATCGGCATTTCTCTGTATCCCATCAGAAAAGTAATCTGACTCAGAGAAAGCGGTGTATACGCATTAACAATCAATGTCAGAAACTGTATTGTCTTTTTAAACACTTTTTCACCATAAATCACCTGAAGCTTCTGAAGAAATAAACTGAGTCTATATTCATTGTCCATTTCCAACAAATCTCTGACGCTGATCTCCATCCCCATCAGACTGACAAACAGCTTCAAGCCGACATAATTTCTGCCTGTCCGGTTGATAATCGCCTCTGCCTGATCATACGCTGTGGAAGGCAGTATTTTTTTCAGATATCTTTGAAGATTCTCCTCGTGCTCTGTGCTTTTTCTGTCCACAGTATAGCTTTCTGTCAAACTTAAATGTTCTATCCTTTGACTGACAAACTGACTCAACGGTTCCTCCTCACCGGTTCTGCAGGTCAATAATATATAGACATTTTCTGCCAGCTGCTGCGGTGCCGGAATATAGTCAAAGATTGTATGTCCCGTCTCCAAAATCCGGTCGGCAGTGATCTCATCCAGACCATCAATCACCAGCAGAAGTTTTTCCTTAAACTGCATTTTATCATAAATTTCCTGATAAAATCCCAGATAATCTGACATTTGCTGTGCCGGATCTTTACCCGTCAACGACAATGTACGCAACTCCTTCTCACTGCCTTCAATATTCTTTTGTGCATCTCTGTTTTTAGAAAATAAGGCCGTATTGCAGACTGCGACAAAATCATTGGTACTGCGAAATTCCAGACGGTTACAATAATAACAGCGTACCACCACATCCATCCATTCGTCCCGGCTGTCATCACCATGAATCAACTGATCAATGCTGCTGACAAAAGCGGTTTTCCCCATGCCTCGTTCCATCTTCAACATAAAGACGCCGCGGTCATAATCATTCAGGCAATGTGCCAGCCACCCATCCAGATTATCCATCGATGTGAAATTCTCCGCAAGATTCAGCTCGTTCAGATATTGATTATCTGATGAAAAAACAACATCTGAAACCGAATTTTCCGGCAAATATTTCCCTTCTCCTGTTAATTCGCGATATTTTTTTAAGAAGAACTCTGACTGCACGACAATTTTTCTTCCCTTCACATAATCCAGGGCATCTATCACAAGACGCCAGGAATTCATACTATCAAAGAAATATATGTCTCCTTCCTGAACAAATATGTATGGACGCAGATCAAAGATCAACTGACTAAAGGATGCCTCCAGCGTCTGTCCCTCAAAACTGCACACCGTTATTTCATCCCATTTAGGGAGCGAATACCCTTTCAGCTTTTTTCCACCCAGCATGATGTTTAATTCTGTATAAAAACTTTCCGTTTCCATGCAATGTTTGTTGATGGCTGTCGAATACTTTTTGAAATCTTCTGCGTACTGCATAATATCTCCGGCCACGGCACCGTGACCGATCCTTGTATTACGCCAGTTCACAACACCGGTGCGATTATATAACTGCAAAATACTTCTCAGCACCTGATAAAGCGGTTTTGCCGCCTCATCCTTCTGCAGGATTTTACGCAGATCATTCCCATAAGCTGCCCACTGGCCAAGACTCAACGGATGTGCAATCAATGTCTCAAGACAGCGCTTTCCTTCCTCCGGCTCCCTTTTGCTTTCGATATAAGCCGTACCAACAAGTATCGGGAACTTAAGAAGGACTTCCAGCACATCCTTCATTTCAAAAAACGCGCCAAAGAGCTGGCCTTTTTCCAACAATTCATAAAAACGATGATATTCATGTGCGATAAAAAACGGGAACTGTGTTTCCACACATTTTTTGATTTCTGACTGATTGTCGATATAGGCCATAATTCTGTCTTTGTTCATCTTTTGTTTTCTCCTTTATTCGCCGACATTCCGATCAAGCGCTTTTCTTTTGCTCCGCCAGTATCTGACCGCTGAATCTTTGCATACAACCAACGCCACAAAGCCAATCAACACAACAATAACAAGAATGATAGGATATGCGATATTTTCCCGACACAAATTCATCAGACTGCCTGCTTCTTTAATTTCATTGAGAAATCCAATGCCATCCGCAAAGGCAGATAAAATGGCCAGCAGCGACAGAACAGCAACACCCACAGATAATTTATCTTCTTCCTGTTGTCTTTGCAGCAGCTCCGCATTTTCCTTCTCCTGCCTGCGCTGTTCCTCCTGGGTTTCCAGCAATTCCTCCAGGAAATCAACACCGGCTGTCAGACTCTGTATTTCTTCCCTCAACCGCAGATTTTTCTTGGCAAACTGATAAAAATCGTTTTGCGTCTGCATCTGACTGACAGAAGTATGTACGCTCTTTAATAAAAAAGTGTTGATTTCTGCCTGAATTTCTTTCAGTTTTAAGTTATAAGCTTCCGGTGCCCTCAGATAGTCCTTCGCATCTGCCGACAGTTCATACTCGATTTTTTCCGAAAAATGAATGAGTGAATAGAGCTGATACAGCAGCAATATGTAAATCATAAAATAATCTCTTCGTACGTTATCTGAAAGATTTGTCTTGAAATAATGCCGATTCTCCTCATTTTTGTACACATAACATCCGCATCCGCTATTGGATACATACCAATAGGCATCTTTAAATGGCTGATAAACATATTCTGACACATCCGGTGAACGCAGAAAATTCTTATTATGCCCTGCTGTCAGAAAATCCGCTCTGTCCAGGAGCATCTGCTTGCGCTGTCCTTCATCTGACTGTGCCTCTGCTTCCTGTTCAAAGGCAAAATAATTGTACAGCAGCGCCCGCCGCGGTCCATTTGTTTCACTCTGCCCTTTTTTGCCCCTTTTACTCTTAATCCCTTCCATCATATAGAAAGAAATCCCACAGTCCAATACCTGCAATTTCTCATTCATCCACTGCGGAATTGAAAAACTCTCTATTTCCCTGAAACTGATATATGCTTTTACCTCTGACTCGTTCTGTTCCAGTCTGGTCAGGCAAAAATCAATCCGTTCATTTTCTTTCTTCTCCAATACAGGCGTCTCGGTGTGCTTCTCAAAATCCGCACACAGATAAACATTTTTACCTGAAAGCGCCGGCACACGATGATAAACTTCAATTAGTTGCCCGGTTATTGGTGCTTTCTCTTCTCTTATCTGAAGTATCGGCTGTTTTCCCTCTTCTTTTCCGCTGTTTTCTTCTTTTAAATTTGGATGATCCGAAACAATAAAACTTTTTTTGCCTGCCACACGATAAATAAAATGCTCACGTTTATTTAATCCAAAGGTCTGCAGTTGATCTTCATATTCAATCAGTGTATCCACAGGCAGTTCTGTATCTTTGAAATCTATCTCATACCAGAATAAACCAATTCCGGTCCGGAATAAGTAAATACCACTATCTGAAATGGACGCATATCTCGCCTCATTCTCTCTCAATTTGAGCCATAAATTAATTTTAGCTGATTGTCTGTTCTGTCTCCAGACTCCACCCTGTTTCTCTTTTTCACCCTTTGCATAATTAACCGTCTGGTAAATATGTCGATAAACATATCGGCAGGCCACTTGTCCCGGTTCCCATTCATCTGAGGCCTCAGACAATTTCCTGCAAACCTCTTCATATGCCCCATCAAAATAAAAAGGCACAATATAGCGCATCATCCGATCTCCGGCCATTTTTCTTTCCTCTTTCTCATATGCGTCTGTTGATTGAAGACGCTCTTATTTTTCATTCGAATGTATTCACCTCCGAATGTCTTCATCTCGGTCTTTTTGCTGCCAGATAGTATTTTCTTCCCCGGTTTTCGCCTTCGGCCCTGAGATAACCTCTGTCCACCAGCCCATTCAGCAGGCTTCTGGCAGCTGTCGTCCCCACATGGACGATTTCCCTGGCAGCCGCATTCGTCAGCCAGTCATGTGTTTCCAGATAGGTCAGAATCATTTTTTCATTCTTATTAAAATCAACATCCGCTGGTTGTATTGATTTAATCCTGCCGCCGGACACCCATACTGTCACACCGCCTTTGTCCAACTGCCATGAAACATCCGATACTTTCTGAAGTCCGTTTCCTATGCCATCTGTACAGCCCATATAATAAAGAATGCGGGCAATCAAAGGATTTCGCGGCACCGGCCTCTGTTCTCTGCTCGTAAAATCTTCCACTTCATATCCCTCCGGAAAGGCCCCCGGATTAAATATCTCGATATGATCCGCAAAAATCAACACTTCATTGCATTGGGTACTGTTGAAATCTCTATGTACAAAAGCATTGATGAGCAATTCATGCAGTATTTTCTCTGAATACCCCTCTGTTCGTTCTAAAATAAAACGCTCAGCTGCCCGAATTACCTGCAAAATCGCTCCTTGCGCGCGCTGCGACTCCGTAATCTTATGTCTTGTTCCATCCTTACAAACAGCCATCTGCAGTTCACACAGACCCGGTTCGTCAAAGAAAACAGCTGCACCTTTTTTCAGATACCCCTGTCTCGTCATAAGCATCTGACGCAATGCTTTGGAATTTTCTCCGTCAGCTGCAGCGATCCGCCCAAAATCCTGAATCTGATGTATCATATTTTCAATCTCATTACTGCCTGTATCTGCTGCTGTCCACTCGGAAGGCTGTTCCTCCCATGAGATACTATCCGTTTTTTCTGCCAGACGTACCTGATTCACATGCATAGCTTTCTCCCCTTTCTCTCCATATAAAATCTACTTTTACCGCGCTTGTGCACGCCAATCATCTTCCTTTTTCTTCCAGTCTCCGATAGCAGCCTCCGCTAAGGCAATCTGTGCCGCTATCCAGTCCTTATCCACATGTCGGCCGTAAACCGCTGTCAAATGATACCCGACACATCCCGTACCATCATCCAGATAAAAACTTCCCCAGGCTTCCTGATTTAAGGCCATACATGTTTCCAGGGTATCCGGAATCTGTTCTTCCGAAATAGGTGTTGATAATACTGTTGATATTGTCATCATCATCTCTGCAGATCGGATGGTAATATGATACCTCTGGGATTGACCTTCCCGATGCCATTCACAGCAGACCCCCATACATTCCGAATCTGCCCTGTAAGGAATAGTATAAGTATCTAATACCGCCATCAACTTTTCTTCCATTTCACAGGCCATCAAAAATTTATCTTCCACAGAATAGCCGATCTTTCCGGCCGCCTGCGGCAGCCATTGACTTCCTATGATCTTTTCGGTCTGATTCAGAAATGCCACCCATTGACAGATTTTCGCCATTTCTTCTTCCAGATACCGTCCCAGTGCATCCGTTATTGTCGTCTCTCTGATATCTGCGCCTGTGACATACTGAATTTTTAAATATATTTTTCCGGAATCCGGTTCAACCGTCAACTGACCGGGAATGTTTTGTATATTGTAATAATTAGCACCTGCAATCGCCTCCGGAATTCGTTCCCATTCCAGCTTTTCATCCGGTATACCTCTCAGCTCCAGAAAATGGCCGTTGACTTCCGTCTGAGTCATCCATTCAATTCCTATCTCATGCATCACACATTTATCCTTTAAATCCGTATCTACCGTACCGTATATTTATCCTTTGATTCCAACAGTTCTCTGATTTTCCTGCCGTCCATATGGTTTTCCAAAATCAACACTTCCGCCAGCAAATCAACACTTTCTTTATTATTCTTAATCTGTGCCACTGTCTCACCCAGCATCTGCCGTAATATGGCATTCACTCTTTCACGGAGCCTGCTTTCCACGTCACTGCATACAGCATCCTTTTCCCGAATCACGGCCATTCCGAAGGTGTCATCCATTCCCCACTGGCCAATCATCTTCTCAGCCAGCTGTGTTGCTACTTTCAGATCATCCGCTGCCCCGGATGATGCTCCGTTTTCCTTGCCGTAAAAGACAATTTCTGTAGCTCTCCCGGCAAGGGCTTCCCGAATCCGTTCATAAACCTGTTTCCTGGTGAGATTATATGCTCGGCGTTCATTCTCCTGCAGCATATAACCGCCAAAACTTTTATTGCCCATCACCGTCAGATAAGCCGGTGTGTGTTGATTCTGCCAGCATATAAAGGCATGTCCTGCCTCATGTCTGGCAATCCGCTTTAATTCTTCCTCCGAACAAAGTGCCTCTGTCTGACCATCATCAAAAGAAGCAAAAGCCTCATCCAGTATGTCATCAGTGACTTTCTCAAAATGCTGCTGCGCTGCACAGCGCATGGCATATCCGAGAATCAGTTTGATGCGTGACAATGTCATTCCGGCACTTCCGGCTGCAATTCTGTCGGCTTCTTCATCACTGAAGGCCAGCGCCGGGCTCTTCTCCCTGCGCTGCTTCAGGAACCGCAAACGTTCCTCCCTGTTTGGCAGGTCCACCAGAATTTTTCTGTCAAAACGTCGAAGCAATGCGGAATCCAGTGAAAATCTGTCTTTGCCCTCCACATCAAAATTCGTCGCTGCCAGCACAAAAACCTGGCTTTCCCCTGTTGTCTTAAATCCACTCATCTCCGTCAACAGCGCATTCAGTATATCCGCCCGGCTGTTGCTATCACCTGCGCTCTGTCGATTCTTGCCAATGGCATCAATTTCATCAATAAACAAAATCGTCGGCGCATATTTGCGTGCTGTCCTGAAAAGTGCATGAATGGCCTCCGGTCCTTCACCCACATATTTTTTCAAAAACTGACTGCCCTCCGCAGACATAAATGTCATATCCGCTTCTGTCGCCATGGCCTTGGCCAGCATGGTCTTACCGGTTCCCGGTACGCCATGAAGCAATACGCCCTTCGGCGGATGAAAGCCTTTCTCTATGTACTGCTGCGGATGCTTCATATAATCAATGAAAAAACGCAGTTCCTCTTTGGCATCCTCTGCACCTATAATCTCATCAAAAGTCACATTCGGCCGTTCCGTCTCAGCAAGAATACGCCCGGAATCAACACCTTCTACTGCATAGCGGAGTTGAAAATCTGTCAAAACGACTTCCGCAGATGTCACATCCTCTGCTAACCGCCGCTTGCTGCTATAATCCACAACCTGATGATATCTGGTCAATCGCCGCACAGACTTCTCCATATCCGCCGTCATCTGAAATAAATTTCTGACTTCCAATGCAGCATCCTTAAAATCAACACTGAAATAGATTTTCTGAAGTCTGTCGATTTGCCCCTGACCTATCCCGAAGGCAACCTGCTGAAACAGTTCATAAATTTCCTCACTCAGAAACTTCTCCCCACGTCCGCTGATGGTTCGTGCATCTGCCATACCGCCCTCGGCAAAAATCAACGCTTTGCTGATATTGTCATCCAGATGTACCTGTATCTGAAATTGCTGTTCTAAATCGGAGACACATTTCTTCAGCCGGTACTCCAAAATCTGCTTTAGATAGCGCACTTCCATCCGGTTAAACAAAATGACGTTCCCGGATGCGAACCTTGAACATAATGCTGCCGGAAAAATCGGACTGCCGGTTTTTGCATCACACTCCGTACGCAAAGCCTGCATCACAGTCCGCTTCGGCACGCTGTCCAGAGAGGTGTTCCGTGCATCATCATAAATAGAACTGCCTGCATTGGTGGTCAGGATAATCATGGTCTGGTCAAAGAAAACCTCCTGGTCCGTACAGCTATCACGCAGCCGTCCCGCATCCAGTATCTGCAGGAATAAATGCAGAACATTCATATGTGCTTTCTCTATCTCATCAAAAATCAGGACACATCTCGGATGCTTTCTCACGAATCCCGTTACATTGCCTTCCTTGCTTCCTTTATAAACGCCATCTGCCCCGGAGAATTCAATGACTGCATCCTTATCCGCATATTCACTCATATCAAATCGGGCAAAAGGACATTGCAGTGCTTCCGCCACTGTCTCCGCCAGAAAAGTTTTGCCGACACCCGGTGCACCGACAAACAAAAAAGAAGCCGCGGGTTTTCGCCTGGATGGGTCTGTCATCGACAATAATTTCGCCTGAAAATACCCAGTTACAAAGGTACTGACTGCATGCTCCTGTCCGTAGACCTTATCCAGAAGTGCCTTCTCAAGTTCTCCCGCCTCTATCGTCAGCTCACAAAGTGTTGATAACTTACTCCCATTCCGTTCAGACGTATCGGACATTCCCGCACACTTTGTCGTATCATTCTTACTATCTGCAGAACTCTCCGGCATCTCATTCTCAAATGTCCTTCTCGTCTTCCAGTCCAAAAAAATCTTCTCATAATCCATTGTTTTCCCGCACCGTCCCTCTTGTTGATTCTCACACAGCAATGGCCGTATCAATATACAAATCTATCAATCAACATCCGTTTATTCTTATCTTTTATTTTAGCAGACTAAACGATATTTTCCAACGAAGAAAGACATTTTATGCCTGCAAAAAACAATATAAGAAAAACAAAGCTGTGACATAATGCCGTCCATATTCAGCACACATTTCGTCACAGCTTGTTCCCCGTTAAAATTCTTTTTATACTTATTTTGTAAAATTTTTATTTTTATGAGGAAAAATGGATTCCCATATAGATTATATTTACGTAACCAATCATCACAATACATTTCTTAGGAGGAAATTGTTATGGAAAATTTATGTTACTTTTTGGAAACCAACTTCAGCGACCTTTGTGAATTGTTTCTTTATATCTCAATCGCAGGTTTTATTATCTACCTGCCCTTTAGAAGTCACTGGGGAAAAATATTCAGTTTTTCGAATTCAATGGTTTTTTATGCCTGCCTTGCTATTCCGGTTATATGTATGATGAGTGCCTACCAGTCCGTTAAACCGGTAACCATGGGTGAACGTATCGTTCTTATACTGATAACCGCTGTATGCGCTATTGTAGGCCTCATCAATCTGCTTATTTGCTGGGACAGGTGCAGCAATATACTGGAAGTCATATTCCTGCCATTGATGTTTGTCTGCTCCATCGGCGTTTTATGCCTCCTCATTTTATTAGCCTTTCTGGCCATATTTTCAGCCAGTCACGACGACTACTATTGATAAAAATCCAAATGCAGCTTAAAACCCGTTATACAAGGAGGATTTGAAATGAACAACAAGAAAAAGAAAGAATTATCAAAATTCCAGAAAACACTCGCCATTATTGGTTTAATATTATGCGCCGCCGGTGCTATCTTCGGATTTTCACAGAGCATGCGAATGTCTGTGTTTTTTCCGCCAATGAATACCGCTGTCCGTTATATTCTGTCCACTCTTTTTGTCACTTATTTCTTTGCCGGCTTCTACTTCAGGCCGGATCAGAAATTCAGCGAACTACCATTGCCTGCAAAAATACTTTGGCTTCCCGGTTTCATAATATTTCTCATGGTTCTTATCGGCCTACTTGCTACCGTGCTTTACGATAGAGCCATTTTGCCTACCAGCAATGAAGTCCCGTATGCCATACTTTCGGGTGTCATTGTTTTTGTTATTGGTATGGTTTATCTTGTAAAGCAAAAAAACCAGTAGTTTCAATCAAAAGGAGGCCACATATGAGCAGCAAAGTTCGACAACTCAGTAAAGAAGAAATACTGCCCGAAGATTTAAATATTGCCGCAGTCACCATAAACAGAACCATAGAATTTTACAGTGCTCCCGAATTCTATGGAAAGGCCAGAGCATATTTCTTCACTAATTTTGTTATTATTACTTTTGGTTTACTTATCTGTACAGTACGCAGTTTTCTGTTCGAAGATATAGAAACCACTTTAGGTTTTATCATCATGACACTATTACCGGCATTTATTTCCTATCTTATATGGCGTCCGGTATCTAAAAAGGCGCACTTTAAAGAATACCGATTAATTACTGCCGGCATGGAGCCCTGTTTTTGCTATTTAGAATACCTTTTATTTAACTTTTAAATACCCTTTTAATTTAAACCAGATAGCTGCCGTCATCTCTGCATCATTCAGTGCATTGTGCGTTTTATTCGCCATCATCTGCTTTTCATCTTCATCCAGCAGTTCTGCTCTGTCTATCAGCGGGTCATAGCCCACCGCCATGAGCAGGCTGCTCAAATCCAGCATTGGAAATGGCCCCAGATATTTTCTCTCCGACTCGTTATTCATGACACATTTCATAAATAATCGGCTCTCCACAGGGTACATCACATCCGCCGCTGCATAGGCGTCCTCTCTGTATTTCATCCAGAAAGCCCACACTTTTTCAAGCAACTCTGCTTCATCTTCACAGGCTTCATAATCACCCAGCACCGGAAATACATTCTCTCTCGTCCAGACATCGCTAATCATCATATTTTCCTTTTTGATGCCATAATAGGCTTTCTCGATCATATTTCCCGCATCATCCGTTACAACCAGCCCTACTGTCAGAAATGAACCGTAAAGGCCATCGGTTTCTGCATCTATAAAAAGAAATTTTGTCTGCATTTTACACTCCCGTTCCCAGAATATCATACAGCCATTGCAGCATTCCACTCCACCCATGATCCGCTACAATCGCAATGATATTGACAATTACATCTATGACAATCGCCCCAATTGCGATCCACAGCTGCCACCAGGCATCTCTGTTCCCCTGACTTACATTTGTTGCCTCATACAAACTTTCTAACTGTTCATCAAGAATGGCCTGCTCCTCCTGAATCATCATCTGATTCTGAAGCAGATGATAAATGTCAATTCCCTGCTCCTGACAGGAAGCCTCCAGTATCAGAATCTGATTTTTAAAGGTAATGTACTTTTCCTGCAGATTAATCAGAGTTTCTGCCTGTGCTTTATCAATCATTCCCTTTTTATCAACACCTCGAACAATACGTCCGGCTTTGCCGGAATAGCCCGCAATGCCGATTCTCTGTGCAAGTACTAATGATAGCAAATACAGATATTCTGTCATAAATGGACGCAGAACATCCGCGACAATCTCATCCGATTCTCCCGTCATACAGAAAAAAGAAAAGCTCGTCACACTGTAAATCGTTCCCCACTCCTGCCACCTGAGATAAAGGGCTTTCTCAAGAAAATCCGCTCTCATTTCCGCATTCTGACAGGTCGGCCACTCAGGGTCAACAAACACAATAGAATACAGCAGCTTTTGAAATTCTTCCTCATTGCTATTTCGTGGATGCTTCCAATCCATTGTACTTATTTTTCTAGACAATTCCGCATCTCTCAACAGACAGAAAACATGCATCCTGTCATCCGCCGTTGGTATAATTTCATCGCTGCCAAAATCTTCTGCCGAAGTCTCCCGGCCAACACGACAGTTGAGAAGCGCATAAAGAAACTCTGCCGATTCAAGAAGCCCTTTTTCTTCAACAACTTCTTCATTCAGACATTGTTCTGCTATCTCTCTGAAATTCGTCAGATATTTTTCTTTAGGGCCAACGATAGCAATTTCATCTGCACACAGCATCTTTTTTTCAAGCGTATCCGGTATAAACGGCATAGAAATTCGTCTTCCATAATCATTAATCTTTTTAATATCCTGAAGGGATGGATAATCATTATTACTCATCTGTATAAACAGAATACCCACACCATGCCTGTAAACATGCAGCTCAACAGATTGAATTGGCAGCAAATAGTATTGATTTCCCACCTTTATCTGATATTTCCATTCATCATTTTCATCAAATGGATATTCCAGAATCGTGCATATATTTTCTCCTGTCTGCATAAAAATATCTTTGGCAGAAGAACTCAGGTACTGGTTCAACATAAAGATATCTTTCTGAATCTTTCCGTTTTTGCGCATTCCCTGAATATCCATGTCTTTCTCTATCCAGCCCTTTTTCTTAAATGGCTCTGCATAATTCTCTACATCATCCTTTGGCCATTGATATTCAAAGGGCCATGCAAATATGTGATTACATTTTGCCAGCAATACCGGCTCTGTTGACTTCATATTTCTCCTATCTCCTACCTCTGTTGTACTGATTCTGTCCCCGATTTGACTGTCCGTACCGATTGTTCGTGCGATTTGGCTGACTAACTGCAATCTCCCGAAGCTGTATCGGTCGTCTCTCTGAAAAATGACCAAAACCAACATGGGTTTTGGCGCCCATTCCCATATCCAGAATCAATTGTTTGAACAATTTTTTCTTTTCCTCAGCAGATACAATCACTGTACCGTCCTCCGAACAATCATCCGACAAAATAAAACAAAAATCGAATTTTACATCCGGTCTGACCTTAATCTGGCTGATGGGATTAGGATTTTTGAATCTTCCCGACGTATGTGGTGTAATAAACTCCATCTCCAGCAATTTCTTCCCGGTAAAACCAATCACCGGAAAGGCACCCAGAAATATATCCTGATTCTCAAATATATTCTCTTTCAACTGCTCAATATCCACATCTTCCTTATCCAGAAGTGCACGAATATACGCTGCGTATTCCTGAGAAATCTCTTCTTTCTTCCCATCTCCCGGAAAACAGGCTCTTAAAGCACCTTTTAAAGAAGAACCAGGAATATAAGGCAGTCCCGTTGTGTAGTCAAATGAAAATCCACATTTGATGGCACCATCCATTTTCAGAGAATGTTCATTACCAGTTCCAATCATCAGCCCCGGATACTGCGTGCAGAGCTGAAAATCTGTATAGCCTTTCATCTGCAATGTACGCCATTTTTCCACCGGAGATGCTATTTTAAAGGAAAAGTCTCTGATAGCATCATTATGCTGTTTCAATATGCTGTCATTTTCTTCTTTGCTGCTGCCAAAGGCAGCCCAGTCAATGTCGTCAAAATACGACACATTAAAAATATAATTCATGTTTTCTGAAGTATATTTCATCCCTTAACTGCCTCCTACTCCTTTTCCAGGGTGTATAAATTCATGGCCAGCTTTAACGCAATGGCCGCATTCAGCACATCTTCCCTGCAATGCTCTCCCTGCTCCCTGACATATTCAAAAAGTGTATGATATTTCTCCGGCGCAATATGATCTCTTTTCAGAATTTCAAGAATCGCATCCATAATACACTGCCGTTTCACACTGGAGCCTCCCTGGTCCGAGAAAAATGCCACTGCCGGTATCAGACTACCCATGGTCACAGCCGCACCAAATGTCGATATCTGTCCTCTCCATGTTTTCTTGATTTTACCATTTTCTACAATTTCTGATTTTTTTAATACATCATAGGCAATAACAATTTCATCATTAATGATTGCTTTATTCATATCGTTATGCCTCCTTCACCGAAACCTTGCAAAGACCGTATCCAATGGAAGCATTGCCCCCAAACTGAACCACTTTTCCATCCACCGCTTTCTTAAAAATCGCCAAATTTTCTTCTGTCCCTAATACGGCAAATGCAAAAAGACTTTCATGCGGAACAACCTGCTCATACCAGAGATTCTTGCTGATACCGTTATCCAGTTTATTTCTCGCAAGCACCGGCAGTTCTATTTTCTTAAAGGTTTCCTCCGGCAAAATATAAAGTGTCTTGCCGTTCAACTCCACCTTCTCTTCAAGGCGGAAGCCCTCTGCAGCTTCACTTTCGTCAGCTGATTTCTTTTCATAAACAACAGGCTTTCCAAGGAATATCTCACAGTTATTGCAATACTTATCCAAAGCAGTTTGTGTCGTAATCAGATAATAAGCCTGTTTCCCTGAGGATGCCCTTGCCGCACGGGCAATCATATCGGCACACAAAACCTTCAGTTGTCCCGGCGTCGTATCTCCCGCCTTGTCTGCACCAAATAATGTCGAAACATACTGCCTTAACTCGGAATCTCCATTAAAAAATTCTCTTAATGCCCCTTTTACACCGGAGGCATTGATGGTGGGATAACCGGTTACCGGATCCTTTTCTACTTCATTATCAATAATATTGTAATTAACATCCCCATTGCCCACATGCATATTGGTCATACACTCAAGATTTACAATTATTGCTGCCATTTTATCTTCCTCCCAGCTGAACAATATAATTATAGCCAATCTGTTGACTGTTTTCATTGGACATTACCGGTCCTTCCGGACCATAAAACACGCTTCCCCTCTGTACAAAGTTGAACCTCCGACTGCTTTTTCTTAACCGGCCCACATGCTTTTTTTCCTGATAAATAGTTTCAAGATTTCTCAGCTGCTTTTCCTCGGCAATAAAGAAATCTTTTGTCTGCCACGAATCATCGACTATCAAATCCGATAAGGCATACTGCCACTTTCCGGAGCACTTTGCAAATGCTTCTTCCACCTGCTCTGCCAGCGGCAAATCATTGCTAATTTCTGCGGATACAAGAAATGCCGACTTTCTTTGTCCCATATAAACCACGGCTCTCTCCGGAAGTTTGTCTGCATGAACATATAATCCAAAAGCAAAATTTTCTTTCAGGCAGATAAGCTCCCGTTTATAAAAACAGTCGTCCTTATTTGTCTGATCAGGCCTCCTGTTTTTGCGGTTGCCGGTGGTGATGATCTTCTTAAATAAATCCCTGTATATCCGACCGCTGCTCAGGTCATAATACCCGTCGGCATAGCCTTCCTTTGCATTATATTCATCCTGCATCGGCAAATGAACAGGCCCTTCCGATGTTTCAAATGTTCTATCGGTCATCTTCATCGGATCATATCCCTCATCCGCTTTATTATTTAAAGGATTTTTGATACAAATATGTCCCTCCGGACTGATTATAAACAACGGGGAAATCTCCTTGATATAACCAAAATTCTGCTTCTTTTCGGAAATAAATCGAAAACTCTCCGGGCCAATGCATGCCGCCATCTGCTGACGTTCTTCTGGTGTATAGTCAAAATTCTCTTTCAACAGGCCCTGACTTTCAAGAATCATACATCGTAAGGTACCTAACAAAGTGGTCTGCTCCGGAAGCGCTTTACTTCTGATAAAATAGGTCCCTTTGCCACCATTTTCAGCACCAATATAAGGTGCTGACTGGTCGGTTCCAAAGCAATAGGGTTCCAGAGGTGTCATTTTAACTAAATATTGCATTACTCCCCTCCCCTTTCCGCAAAGAACTTTTTAATTCTCAGCAAATTCACGAGCACAGCCATATCTTTATCCTTTGAATAAGCATCTGCTGCTTCCATTCTTCCATTGCCTGTCAAAATATCCCGATACCACAGGCTGCATATCCGCCGGAGGTATCCTTCTGCCGGCTTTTGCTCCGCATTGTCAAATAAATTCATCCAGGCACTTTCATAATCTTCTTCTGATATCTTCCCTTCACGGGCTTCCTTATTCAAAACGCTCAGAAGAAACTGATAGGTTTCGACAACAAACAATATCGATGTCACAGCCTGCTCTCCGTCCTTCATTCCCTCATCCAACGCCAATATCTTCTTCAGAATATCCATGTCCACATTGCTTAGAACAAGGCTCATTGTCTGTCCGCTGTGCTTCTGCACTTCAATCGCCATACTGTTCTTGACTGCTTTTCCCTCACCACTATAACAATGATTCTTAGCCATACCAAACAGTAAGTTTCTGGCATGATTCAATGCCTCATACAGTGGGAATTTCTCATACTGTATCGAAATACCAAAGGATACGGTAGGACACGATGAAAATCCGACAAAATTATCTTTCATTTTGCCCTCAAATAACATTGCAATCTCCTGACACAATTCAAAAACGGTCTGTCCTTTACCATTCGACACCGGTGCCAGGAAAAGCAGATCATCACCGCCGGCATAAATGGTCATGCCTCCGAATCTGCTCACCAGTTTGGATGCCTCTCCGGAATATTCCAGACAGGCTTTTGAAAAAATCCGGACCTCATCATCTTTCAATTTTGAAAGGATTTTACCCATATTGTCGCCGTCCGCCTGCACAACCGCAAAATAATGGCTTCTTTTTAATTCCTTCGAAACACGGCCTGTACATGAGGCAATTTCCGTAATGGAACGAATATTGCCCTGCAAATTAATAAACTGATTGTGACTTCCGTCCATTCTTTTAAAAAGTGCAGACTTCTTTAATCCTGCATTTTTATTCTCATCAAAGAGCTTTTTGAATGGATTGCCAGTCTCATCCGGCGGAAAAGTCTTCATTAACTCCATGGCATCCAGATACGGTGACAACGTCAGCAGACTATTCTGTTCAATCTGCTCTGCCTCCATCACTACAAAGCGCACTTGCAGATATTGTTCAAGAAATTGTTTCGCATGCCTATACTCTATACTGCCTTTATCTTTTTCCTCAAAAATAAAATTCTCAAGTGAATCTTCTTTGACATGGGCGATGATTTCCCGCAGTTTTGCCTCGTCAAAAGGATCCGCAGAAAAAATAATCCGGTCATGATATTTGCCCACACCATCGTTATCCACTGTTGTTTCTGAATAATACGGTGAATATATCTGTATGCCTTCCATATGTATCGTAAGCGCCTGACAGATTCTTCTGGTCAAATCTGAAAAATAGCTGCTGGCAAACCATAATGCCGCCGGTGTACCGGCTTCCTCCAACGTCTGCAAAATCGGTCCGATGGTGATGCCTATATATTTTCTATCTGACATATCCCTATTTCACCTCCTGGACTTCGACATTACCTGCAATTGACGGCAATTTGTCTTTTCTCAGTTTTCTGCTGTTATAATAATTAACATAACAGGCCAGGAATGTCTGAATATCAAACTTTCCATCCTTAAAATCTTCTTTGGATGGTGTCATCAGGCTGCCTCTTTTATTGCCGTCCCAATTTCTTTCTTTATTTTGAAACTCAAACATGCGTCCATAAATTTCCTCCGGAACTTCCTCCGCAGTAATAAAAACTTTGTTTCTGATGATTTTGAATTTAACAGGTGAATCCATTCGTTCGATGGCATCTCCATCACCCTTTTTGTGATTAATTTTTACCTTTAACCGCTTACCATCCTTCTGGATAAATGACATACCCGCACCCACGCCCAGCAAAGCACGCACATACCGGGGATTTTTGTCAACTCTGTCCGTCTTTCCGTTTTTTTCTATAATCGGAACAATCCCTTTCTGCTTCAGCCATGCCTTCTCATTGTCTATGGATAAATCATCCCTATTACCTTTATTATCTGTTCCATGCATATACTGGAATAAATAGGAACGGCTGTACCCGCCGAAATTCTGCCCTGATTTCATAATGCCATAAAAATCTTTAATCTGCTTAAACACTTTTGTACACCATGCATTTTTAGCATTGATTTCTTCCGGTACTCTCACAAATGACATGCTGTAACAATGGACTGATCCTGCTGCTTGCTTTAACATCTCCGCAAATCTTTTTGTCTCCTCAAGGGTCAATTCTCCGGATTTCTGCAAACATTCCTTTGGCATAAAACTTCCGAAACCTTTGTCCTGCATGGTTCCGAAATTGGTGACTGCAAAAAACTCTACAAGATATTTCTCGATATAATTCCTCAATACCTGATTAAAGCACATCAGGTTCATAACAGGATTGGTAAAAACCGCTTTCTTCTTTTCTTTTTCATCATGCACACCACTATTGCCATAGTAAATACTGTAGGATTCCGGTTTAAAGGTTCCCGGCTCTACCCAATAGGCATTACCCGGAACTTCAAAATTCATGCGATAATTCAACGCATTATGTTCTTTATCTGTAAACATCACAGCATAGCCATTATCTTTTTTTAAAACAGCAACTCTTTTCCCTGTTTCCTGTTCCATTTTATTCAAAAGAAATCGGTCCAGTTTCGGCTTGACTTCTGAAGCTCTGAGAGTTGCTCCTGCCTGATCATGCTGAAAATGGATTATTGGAGACTGCGCTTCCAATTGTACCTTCAGCTTACATCCATTAAATTCAAGCTTTCCCATAAGTATCCTCCATTCTCCCTGCTTATTCCCTCTGTGGACTCTCTTCAAACATCCCAAATCCCTGGGCATTCCTGCTGCCCAGTCCCGTCTGATACAGGAAATCCAGATATTTTCTCTCACCGGTTAATCGATACTCTCCAAGCCAGCCGCTGAGATAGAATTCTTTGTATTTCGTCACATATTTGTCCCGGCGTCGGACTTTGACCGTCTCAATCTCTATTCCCGAATCCGGTGGAATACCATAACAGGCAGTATATTTTCTGACAAAATTGTCATTGACCTGTTCCGGGAAAGCCGCCTCCTCCGGACTGTAGAAATACGTCTTCTTTGTCTCCTTATTTGTCGAATACAGACATATCGGCGACAGCATTCGAATATGAATACTGTCCTTTTCAACCGTTTCATTCATCAGGCGAAGCGCCACATCCGAAAAATGCTGATTTCCATAATGAATGCCGTTTTTTCTGAAAGCGCTTTCCAGAAGACGCATCATGTAAATATCCGGGCTTCTGATCTCCCATTCTACATAATCTCTGAAAATAATCTGCCGGTTCATCACCCGAGAATTTCCCCGCAGCAGACTGAAATTAAACAGCTTATAGCGGCGTCCGACATTATTGACATTGTTGGCCGCATACCCGCTGTTGTGCATATGCCGACTGTATCCCGATTCATCTGCAAGACCACGGTAAATAATACTCTGTATGATATGATGATAGCTCAGCGGCAGCGCCAGCTCCTCTGAAAGTGTATGCCTGATTTTTAACTGCACCCCTCACAACCCCTTTATTATTTCTATCTGGCTTTATTCACATTTTCACTCAAATTTTTATATGGTTTTCAATATATTTTCAAGCTTTCCAAATCCATTCTTATGAACATCCTCAATAATCTGAATCCCCATATCCCTGGCACGCTCAAGGAAATATTTTCTACTTTTGGCAGCCTTTCCCATGTCTGTCGCCACCAGCACTTTCCTGGCATATTCACTGCCAAACTGTTCCGCCACTGTATTTAGTTTGTACAGCTCATCACCTGGAATTATACCGTTCTTGCAGGAGATAAACACCGGTACAACACCTTTCATCAAAATAACATCGATTTCATTTTCAGTATCCACCAGGCCGTCTTTATTGTTGTGAACAACACCGTCCCAGTCAATCATAACGCCGGTTCTCACATCGTTAAAATACGGCGTGCCGTCTGATTTCTTCATATTCTTCGCTGTCAGCAGCGTCACAAGCTCCAACAATGTTCCTGCCTTTGTCAGGCACAGCTTCACCTGCTCATTCTTAAATCTGAACTGCAGCATCTCATCATCTCTGCCGAATCCCAGAATCATGCCTGCTTCTGTCAGCGGCCCAAATATGCCATCCAGATTCAAAGTATTTCCCCGGGCCCTGAGACAGGTATGGACATCTTCCATATTGGCACATAACTGCAAATCATCATCTATCACACTGTTAAATGTCATCATTTCTGCCAGCATGGTAATCTGATAATTCCACAGGGCACAATTTCTTCGGCAAATTTCCCACATGGCAAACACATCTGCGGTAAATTCTTCATCCAGAACCCACGGATAGGTACAGCCTGCCCGCTGGGTATCCGTCACAATACTGCCGCCGTGCAGGATTATATTCTGTTCCACAGTCAGGCTTGGAATTTCTGATGAAAAAACACGTCCATCCATATCACAGTCATAGACAACACCGGTCCGGATATTATACTGGTGCAGCTTAATACCCTTGTCTTTATGTCGTTCATAAACGATGCCAATGGCCGCCATAGCCAGTTCATCCCCGCCAGTCAAATCGAAATGGCAGTCCGGATAATCCATGACAATTTTCTCCAATGCAGTTACAATATTCCCCAGATCATGCGGAATCACACTGCAGTAGTCAATCTGCGTTGTATCATTGCCGACAGAAGCCAGAAACTTCTCGTAGGCTTTGCCATTCTTCCGGATGATTTTGGACTGTCCCACAAGAATCACCTTGTCCGGATGACTTGTCAATGTACTGATCATATTGTCAATGGGGGTCTCACTAAAAAACTCTATCACAACCATATTTCTTCCCTCTCCATCCATATTTTTCATGCGTTATTGCGCTAAAATATACTATCTTCAGTATACCATACATACTAATAGCAGGTCATTTTTTTATATATATTTTATTAAAAAAGTTATTTAAATTCGACATTTTTTATTAATATTGTATCTTTAATAATTTTCACTTTACTTATATTATCTGTAGTCAGATGGAATTTTCCTCAGAGTTTCCGAAAAAAATCGTAACTGTTCAGAGCTAACCGGATATTCAAATATCAGCGGAATATCCCGCACAACCATAGGGTAACACCTGTCATGAAAAATAACGGTTTCGTTTTTCTTCAAATGCAGTAGCCGAGACGGGGAGAGTAACGACCGATGATATTCATTGCAGCCTGCCAGTTCCGAGATATACTTTAAAAACGACATTTCTCTTGAATGAAGATAAATCAGATTGCCGCAGTTGTCCAATACGGTCTGACTGGCATTCAAACCATATTTCTCTATCATCTGAGAATAGGACTGGATGACGAGATGGAACCGGATATTCCGGCTTCTTGCCGCAGTCAGCATGGAAATCAGATCCGGCAGAACCGGCATATTACAAAATTCCTCAAGTATAAAATTCACCCGGCGCGGCAATATGTCCTGATAGTCTGACGCAGTTTCCAGCAACGCCTGATAGCACTGGGTAACAAATAACGTCGCCAGAAAATGAAAAGTTGTCTTCTCATCCGGTACAATAAGAAAAACAGCCGTTTTTCGAAGTCCTATCTGACCCAGTTCAAATGTAGACTCGGATAACATATCTGTTAATGCCGGTGAGGCCTTGAAAAGACGCACCAACTGGTCAAAGGTTGATAAAATACAGGAACGGGTATTGGAGGCCGTCAATTCCATATAGCCTGCCAGATTCTGATAAATTTCGCCAGTCTTTGGCAGCTCCTGATAAATCGTATCCAAATCGCCATTTTCCATTCTTTCGTAACGCCATTTCAGAAGGTTCTTCATATTCAGATTTTCGCCTATTTTTTGCATGAGGCAACATAAGCCAAGAGCCAGCTGACCCGCACTCTCATTCCAATATCTGTCCTTGTCTGATTTTGATCTGGAATTAAATAACGTCTCCATCAGGTCATTTAATTCCAGAATCGCCTTCTGCTCACCGGATTTTCCCTGAGCAAAGGATTTTTCCACACATCCCATAGGATTCCACTTGTCCGGTGAATCCTGAGGTCTGCGCAGATCAATGATAGGCATAGCATATCCGGCTTCCGACAAAAAGCCTTTTGTTTTTCTAACCAGCTCTCCCTTCGGGTCTACAATCACCATGGATTCTCCTGCCTTTGCACAGGAATAAATCAACGGGAGGACAAAACGCAGTGTCTTCATGGAGCCTGTATCTCCCACAATAAGACTGTGCACCTCACTCGGATCAACATAGGCCATGTCCGATTCCCTGAAAAGAATCGGACCGCCCTTGGGTATCCGCCGTGAATCATTGATATGAAATCCATATAAATCACGCTTCATTTCATCTTCTGATGCCATTCTGGCATCCTGATATCTAAGACCATCTTCAAACATCTGTATTTCTCCCTATTCTTTAGCCTGTTCTTTTACCCTGCATCGACTTCTGTTCTCTATCCTGAATTTACGCCAGACTTCCTTCCTGAATTTATCCCAATCCTTTCCCGTTTTCGTCATCACTGCTCCGACACAAAACCAATGGTTCTGGCAGCTTCTCTTTTCTGAATTCCCGGCATCAGACCGATATCCCTGGCTCTGATGACTTTGCTCCTGCCATTTTGCATGCACTGTTCAAAATAAATCTGCCTGAAAAGCTGCTCGACAACGATGATATTTTCTGTCTCTGATTCACTTCTCTCTTTTAGCTTTTCTGCCAACAGTTGCTCAGCTTCTGCCTGAACACGCCAGCTTTCCTTTTCTGCCATCGTCACAAAATGTTTTACACACTGTTCAACAGATGGTGTCTGAGAATAGACTCTCATCCACACCCCATATCGAACAAACTCAGCAAATAAGGCATCATCCTTTTCCTGATTCTGACCGGCCGGAACAAGCAGTATAAAACAGATATCTGAATGTTCTGCAATATACTCCAGAAACACTCTCAGAGACGAATTATAGCCGCTTCTTCCCCATTCTTCTGCCAACTCAACCACAATGGTGCCAATGTAAGTATCATAACAGTCTCTGGCAATACTGTAGCTGTCGCAGAGATGCTGAATGAAAGCACCGGCGCCCTGCCAGTCCTCATAATAAGGCATTTTGATGGTAAAAGTCCGCACTAATCCTTTAAAAGGAAGCATTTCCTGCCGGTCAATCACCTCGGCAATTTTTAATCCCAGTCGCTCCATCGCCGAAGTCGAATGCCCGATAATATAAAAATCTGGGCGCGGCCCTTTCAGCTGCTTCACTCGTCTGATAATTGCTTCTTCATTTTTTCTATACTTCGACATACCGCTTCACCTTTCATAGATTAAAACACATAATCACGACTTTTGACGTTCTATCATTTATATCTGCTGGTGATTGGAATTTTCCTCACAAATTTCGTACAAAAACAAAAAAGAATCTTTCCATCCTTTTCGGACTTTCATCCGATGGATAAAAAAGATTCTTTGTTTATTATCTGTCATCAAGTTCATATTTCCTCAAAACCCATAAAAAATAACCCGGGTATTCATATCATCATGACCGATAGAATAACCCGGATTATTCCGTTTCTTTGTTAAAGGCCTTATCACTGGTACAAGTTCCAGGAAGGCTTCCTGTATTTGCAACTTCTATTGTTCTGCACTGTTACACAGGCGGCTGGCTCCGCACCGCATCCACAAAAAGCATCGTCAGTCCCATGTAACCTGCCAGGGCCAACCCAAACACAGACAGCAGTACAATGATAATTATACAAAGGATTTTTCTCTGCTGCAGTCCCCGCACTGCCAAAATAATTCCCGCAATAATCAGAATCAACAGTACTGCTGCCATACCAAACGTCATGCACTTATCTCCTTTCTCAGCCCCACCATCTATTCTTTATTATTTTCTCAACTTCCCTATTCCATCAGATAGTAATTTCCTTCTTCATCCCAAAGAAAAACATCTCCGTCCCCTGCAAAGACCTGATGTGACACACCATCATACATCGTAGACTCTGCATAATAAATATCCGCTGCATCTGCATCCTGTGTCAATGTACCACAATCCATCTCCGCCGGCTCAGCACCTGGCGCACGCTGATAATAACTCCAGTTTCCGGAAGCATCCATAACGATATACGTTTCCGCTGAAAGGTCACCGTCATAATACCAGATACCCTCAAAATGGCTGAAATCATTTTCTAAATTAATGCTAGTTTCTTCCTGCGCATTTTCACCCCAATCAACGGAAGGGTCATAGGGTTCATCAGGAATCCATCCTCCAGGATAGACCTTATTATCCGCTTCATAATAGGCAAGTCCATCATCGCCAATCTTATACTCATCCCCCAAAAAGTACTCATTTACGCCGTCATTGTACCACAGCCATGTATCAGAACCATTGCCATAGTAGAATTTTGCTTTTTCAAGGTCTGTATAAGCCGCAATGTCACCGTCTCTGTAGAAGACACCGTCAAAATGTCCATCATCGCTGTATCGGCCAGGATACTGACCGGACAAAGTAAAACTGTTGCCGTCTTCACTTGCACAGAGATAAGCACGGTCTTCATTGTCGTAAAGATAAAGCCCCATTCCCTCACCCTCGTCACCAAGGGTTCCGTCCATGGAATAATCCGGTGAAGAAGCTGTATATATCATGTTCGCCGTGTCAATAACAATGGTTTCACCCACTGCATTCTGCCACATGCCGTCCCAGTTATTTGCCTCCCATTCTGCAAGTTTTGCCGTATCATCCCGTTTGAAAGTATTGCGGTGAATGTTAAGTCCATCACCGTCACCATTCTGATTCGGCATCAGCACACCGTCACTACGCAAGACAAAATCATACATGAAACCGTTGAATGTCATCATCGGCTTGCCATCTTCCGGGGATTCCGACATCTCACCGTGTCCGCCGACCCCATAATAGGAACGATAGATATAATATCCGCCCTCACTGTCAAAATACAGCTTTGTGCCGCCATTAATGCTCCACATGCCATCAAGGGTCGCTGCGTCTGTCACCAATTCCTCACTGTCACCCTCTGCATTTTCCGTTTCCTCCGATGATGCCGCTATGCTGTCAGAACTTCCGCAGGCAGCAAGACTCAGACACATCACCACTGCAAATATAAAGGCCCCATACTTTTTCCATTTTTTCATCACACTTTCCTCCTCACATTACTTTTGATAATTTGCATCACTATTTTTGTTCTGCCATAACCAGCATTTCTCCTTTCTTCTGCTTCCCTTTTATGAAAATTCTCGTAACTGTTCAGAGCCAGCCTCCAAAATGCTACGCATTTCGTCGGTGTGGCGTATCCGCCAAATAAAATTTCAAAAACAGTTTTAAAAATGCAAGCATTTTATACCTGTTTTTTGAAATTTTGCTTGGCTCTGAACAGCTACAAATTCTCATTTTTCCCGCCAGTAATACTCTATCGCATCATCCTCAAAGCATATCTTGCACTCCTCAAAATTCAATTTAGAAGTATCTGTGTACGTCAATGTTTTCCCGCTTTTCAACCGACGCTTGCTGCCGAGTTTGAATACAATACCATCTGCTTCCCCCACCTGCACATCTCCCTGTTCCGGATTAAATTCATACCAATAAAGCGTATCTCTTTGAATTTTGATATAAGTCAGGCTGTTCCTGTTTCCGTCAGGATACCAATACCCCTCGGCAACCGTATTGTCACTATCATCAGACGCAATAATTTCATGTTCCTGTATACGCATCTCCTCAATAGAACTGTATCCCAGCTGCTTTGCCGGATTGTCCTCATCAGATTCCATAGACGCCATATATTGTACTGTATCCGTCGAATCATAGATATCGCTTTCACTCCCACCGGAGCCCCGATCATCTTCATTTTCTACAGTATCATTATTATCGCTGCCGCCTCCGCCGCAGGCAGAAAGCCCAAAACACAAGGCCAAAACCATTATCAAAACAATCATTTTCTTACATTTCTTCATTATCTTCCCCCTATTGCCTGTCAACATAAACTACCTGCTGCAAGTTTCTTTTATTATTCACCACGTGAAAAATCCACCGTACATACATTGTACGATGGATTTTATGCAATACCTATTCCCCAATAGTTAGTTTTTCATGTCAAGACTGAAAATTCATATCCTACATCTCCTAATCATTCAGCACTTCCTGTATCTCCTGTTTATTCAGGTGTGTCTTTTCCATCAACGTATCCACCAGTTGTGCCATCTTATCTGCATTTTCTTTGATAATCGCGACGGACAAATTAAGCTGTTCCTGAATAATGGCGTTGACCTTTTGTTCAATGCTCTGTGAAACCGTCTCAGACACTTCATTCTTCATGACAATTCCGGCAGCAATTTCATTGTACATGCCATAATTGCAGATCATTTTTCGGGCAATGGCAGTTGCTGTCTCAAGATCGGAGGATGGGCCTGTGGACAGTCCCTCTTCTTCGCCGTAATAAACCAATTCTGCTGCCCGGCCGCCCAAAGAAACAGCAATCTGACGGAGCAGTTCTTTTTTTGTATAAACGCCCTTACCTTCGGCTGCACTGTACATCATGTATCCGCCATGGTTGTCCCGGGCCGCCACTGTCAGATAAGACGGTTCTTCTCCGAAATAATTGCACACAACGGCATGCCCCGCTTCATGACGGGCTGTTTTAATAAGATCAGCGCGATTCCAATGCTTTTCTTCGCCATGATTATACTTTTCAAAAGCCTCATCCATCATGCTGTCTGATACCTCCGTGCCGCTGCGAATAGCCTCACGAATGGCTGCATTCACTGCGCCCTCAAGCAACGCCGGACTCATGCCGATCGAACGTTCTGCCAGATTCTGCAGCATATTATCACTGATTTTCAGTATCTGATGCTTATTGCGAAGCATCTTCAACAGCTGAATCCTGCCCGCTCTGTCCGGCAGATCAATGCAGATACTCCGGTCAAACCGCCGAACCAGCGCCGGATCCAATGCGCCTGTACTGCCGTTATTGCCGCCAAGATTGGTGGCGGCCATCACAAGCACCGGCTTTTTAACTGATGTTTTGAAGCCATCCATCTCCGTCAGCAGTGCATTCAGGATTTCCTGTCTGCCGTCATGAAAAGCTTCTTCCGTTCTTCTACGGCCAATGGCATCAATTTCATCGATAAACAAAATCGCCGGCGCGTATTTTCTTGCAATCGAAAATATTCTGTGCACTGCCTGCGGTCCCTCCCCGACCCATTTGCTGATAAACTGATCAGCCGAAACCGTCAGGAAGGTTACATCGGATTCCGCCGCCATCACCTTGGCCAGAGAAGTCTTGCCGGTTCCCGGAGGGCCGTAGAGCAAAATTCCCTTTGGTGCTGCGGCACCTTTCTTCAGAAAGCTTTTGGCATCTTTCAGATAGGACTGAAAATACTGCAATTCTGATTTTACATCCTCCGACACCACAATATCCGACCAGTGAATATCCGGTTTTTCTTCTGCCGATAAAACGTCTTTCTGATCGTCCGCCTCTACCGCCGTCGCCAGATGCAGATCAAAAACCTTGATGGTGCCAATGGTGCCGTCTTCACTTAAGGACTGGGCTGTTTCATAATTCAATACCTGATGCCTGAATGCAAGGGTATCCAATGCCTTCTGCTGCCACAGCTGCACCTGAAGCTGATCAAGCGTTGCTTCACAGGCATTCCTGTCTGAAAATGAGATATGTAAAATATCCTCGGCTCCTTTCCCAAGAAATGAGAGGACTTCTTCACGATTATATTGATAATTATCTGTTTCCCAGATAAAAACTGGCAGTTCCGGGTCATACTGCTGCAAAGCCTCCCAGCATTTTCTGCCCTCTGAATGCACATCTCCCGCATTCAGATAAGACGTTTTCTCTAAACGTCCATGAAAATAATCAATGGCTGCAAAACTCAGTTCATGCTCCTGAAGAATCTGTTTCACTTCATCCAGATTCGATGCATACAGCATCCTGCCCTTTTCCTGCATCTGCTGTGCCTGCATCCGCGCTTCTTCACTGCCGAAAAACAGGAAAGTATTGTCCTTCGGTACATGATATAACCGCCGGATGGCCGGTTCAGCCCGGTCAATATCCAGCTGCCATCGGATTTTCTGAATGCCGCCTGCTGCCATTGCTTTTCTGTCAGTTCCTGCCAGACGATAAAGTTCAAATAACTTTGCAGAGAAAAAGCGTTTGGCCGCTGCAGTCATATTTCTGGCATCACAATGTCCGCCCAGTGAAAAGAGAAGAGTTGTGGCCAGTAATTCAGCATCTTCCGACAAAATGGAAGCCTCCTGATAAAGAGACGCCTGCTGTTCCATCAGCTTTCTCGCTGCAATCGTCGAAAGCTGATGGGCCGTAAGATGATTAAACAGTAAAACATTTCCTGTGGCCAATCTGGAACAGATTGCCTGCGGAAAAACCGGTCTTCCGGTAACCGGATGAAACTCTTTCTCCAGAGCATCCAAAATCACTTTTTTCGGTACATCCGAATAGTTGTGTTTTGTCGTATCCTGATACAGGGATTTGCCGGCATTGGTTGTGAAAATGATCACGGTTTCACCAAAAGCGATATTAGCTTCATATTTATTATCATACAGTGTACCGGCATCCAACACCTGCAAAAACAGATTGATAACTTTCGGATGTGCTTTCTCAATTTCATCAAAAATCAACATTGAAGATGGATGGTCATGCACAAAACCGGTTAATGCGCCGGGTTTCGGTGACTTGAAATTTGCTCCGGCACCCGTTAATTCAGAAGCCGAAATATCGTCGGCATAACTGCTCATATCAAAGCGTTTCACAGGCAGCTCCATGGCCTTTGCCGCTTCTGTCGCCAGATAGGTCTTTCCGACTCCGGGACTTCCCGCAAACAGGAAAATGGCTTTCGGTCTGAAGCGGTTCTTCTCCGTAAAGGCGGACAATTCTCCCTCAAAATAACCATTGGCAAATTCTGCGATAATATTGTCCTGCCCAATGACCTTCTGCATCAACTGTTCGCGGATTTGAACCGTCTTTGCTGCCAGCTGTTCCATCGTCGGTTTCTTCACGGAATGCTCTTTCTCTGCAACTGTCTTAACCAGATGCTCCGTCTTCGCAGCTGCCTTAACCGGATGCTCTGTCTCTGTCATTGCCTTAACCGGACGTTCCGTTCCCGCAGTCATCTTCTTCGAGTGACCAGTCTTCTCAGCCGTCTTCACCTGCTTGCGGAGATACTGATACGCATCCACTGCAGAGCGTGTGCTCATGTTCAGCCAGATACGGAATGCACAGAGCTGCTTCTCCTGCCCTGTCAAACTGTCTTCAGATTTCACAGGCGGCACCGCTGTTCCTTCTGGTTCATCCCTGGCAACAGCTCTCCGAAGCGCTTCATACTCCTGAATATCATAGGTTTTCCCCTCAAGTACGTGGCTGTCTCTTCCTACTGAAACGATTGCACTGTACATAGCCCCCAGACCGACAGAATCGGTTTTTGACTCACACTGCTTTTTTGCTTCTTCAAATATCAATGTTAATAATTCTGTTTGCATCATGTTCCTCCTCATCTGTCATCACTGTATCGGGCTTCTCTTTCTCTTTTCATGCCCGCCGCTTGCCTATGGCATAAAGCGGCGAGCTGCCGCGCGGCTCACCACGCCGTTTCGTAAATAGCGATGTCCTAGGACCAGATAGCCTTGTTGATCATCGGGTACGCCTCATCTACGATAGATGCCATCCGCATCATCAGTTCCATCGTCACCTTTGCAGCGGTAGTCTCATCAACCAAGGCATCTGCCTCTGCATGGACATTCATTTCCTGTCCAATGCAGAATTTAACCCAGCGCATCTTGTTATTCAATTCATTGCAGCTCAGCAGTGCATTCGGGTACTGCTCTTCTGTCACACGTGTCACCTCAAAACATCTGAGGGCCACCGACTTTTCCGATGCATCAAAGAAAATCATGATCCGTATCCGGGTACTGTCCAGATTAAATCCCACTTCCACCAGATCATCCCCATCCTGAAGCGTTCTGATGTCTCTGTATTTAAGATCGCGTTCCTTCAGTTCATTGATAAATAATTCTGTTGTTTTAAGCATATGTCTACCTCCATTGTTCTTTGCAGCTGTTTTATTTCTGATGCTGCTATCATAGCACATCTCTTTTTGATGGCTGTTACCACGGTGGCATATTTCTGCAATTAGTCCACATCGTGTAAATTGTATAAATGCAATGTCTTTCAAAAAAAGAAAAGCTCCAGTCATCACATATCCTATAAGACTGAAGCTCCTTTTGAATATCTCAATCACACCCGCAATCCGGCCTTCGCCGTACATCCATGTCCTTCACCTATATTCTGCCACCAGGAAGATAAGTCTGAGCTTCGGGGAGCGACCCCTCACTTCTTACCCCGGCTTTCGCCCAAGCCTGCACAGGAATGGCTACCTGCAAATTTCACCGTCCATTCAGATTTTTCCTCAACTGTTTCTGCCATACGGCTACTTTCACCGGCTACTTCCGTTATAGGTAGATTTCTCCACCGTCAAAGCAGAGTGCATTATTGGCTTTACCTCTGTCATACCAGCTGCCACACTGATACCCCTTAGGCTTATTCCTGCACCGCAGGCGTCTATTGCTGCACCCGGAAGTTCCGTGCAATTAAGTGCGAACATCTCTGCGATATGCGTTTTCGTTGACGGTTTCCGTCTCCCCGGGATTCATCACTGAACCCCGACGGCCTCCCGAAGCAGGTATCCCTGCTCCGGTCAACCGGACCTCCTCACCCTTCCGGCTATTGGAGATTTTACCGCACACCTCGAAGCACTGGCGTACTTTATTCATCGAGTTGATTGCAGACATGATTCAAATATTCAAGTATGAAATTGTCATTTGTCAGCAGACCGTACGTAGCAAATACTCTGATACTCTGTATTTCATCGCTGTCCCCCGCTGACAAGAATTATTATAAACGCTGATGAGGTATTTGTCATTCAACCAGCGGTTTAAAACATCCCTTTACTTATTGGGCCCGCCGTATTGCCGGCAGACCCGCTGCCGCCTATGACCAGATGGCTTTATTGATGACGGGATAAGCATCTTTTCTCACTAATCGCATCCATGAATCAATATCTGATGTTCTGCCAAATTCTACCTTCATATTTTCTATCATTGACTATCTCCTCAAATCTGTTTTGAAACAAAATGTACAATTTCTTTCCCTGACTCAAGGATATATGGTATCAACTCTAAAGGATATACCTTAGTACCCTTCTTTAAATCTTCTAGTGAAACCCAGCAGAAATCCAAATCAATTCTTTCATTATCCAGCTCATCATATCCATGAAACACTCCATCTAATGGAATATTATCATCCACCAGATGTACATTATAATATAAGCATATCTGATGACAGGGTCTTTTTCCCCATGGAAAATAAATTTCTCCGATTGCTAACAGATTATCTACCTCTATTTTAGCATGAAGCTCTTCTTCAAATTCCCTTTTAAGAGCTTCCATACTTGTCTCCATAGCCGCAACATGTCCGCCAATAATGGCATAATCATCATTCTTCGGACGCTGTAACAAGATTTTACCATTACGCATCAATATACCGCCAACTCTGTATGAAAATACAAAATCATCATTTTTAAATAAAATATCCACTTAACCACCTACCAATCATTACCTTGAAATACATATCATATTTATACATTACTCTCCCCACAAATAGAGCCAAACTAGAGCCATTTGATAAAACAAATGCCGGAAACCCGCATAAATACAGGCTTTCGGCATTTTAGTCCGTTATTCAAACTCTATAATATCTGCTCGCTGTCCGAAAAAACTCAGACAATGAAGATTTTTATTCAAGCCCTCTTGATGTATCTATCATAGCATTTTCCGTCTCCGAATCTATTCACGTAACGACAGATTTTTACAATTAATACACAACGCATAAACGCAATAAAAAACCCGAACTATTCATATCTGTCTAACTGACATCAATTGCTCAGATTTACGCTCTTTTTCATCCACATTTATTACAGTGTATAGAGCACATTGCTCACTCGTAGGTACGGTTCAACGTCAGAACTAACTAATTGGAATGATGATGAAGATGATGTTTCAATCTCTTATAGGTACGGTTCAACACAGTCTCAATGTAAAGAATGCCTTAGAAAAACTCACGATTCCGTTTCAATCTCTCATAGGTACGGTTCAACTATTGTTACAGATCTTCTTATCTATAGAATAGAAGAGTTTCAATCTCTCATAGGTACGGTTCAACGTCTCGTTTATAATCAATGGAATGAGAATCTTTCGTTTCAATCTCTCATAGGTACGGTTCAACAACAGTGTTTACTGCGTTTCATGTTTTCATTATACCTTATTTCTACCGTTTTTCAATCTTTTTCTCCAAAAAAGTCGGTCAACCTCTTCATAGTAAATTCCCGCAAAGCCTTGATTCTACTGGCTTTTTTATTTTTGTCAAAAATAGCTCGGAGGTTCACCGACTTTTTTACAGAATTTTTAACAATCTCCTGTTTGAATGTCCAACTCTAAATTTCTACAGAAAACCGAAGATATCGATGCAGTCAATTGCTGCATTCATATCTTCAGTCTGATTTTTATTCATACATATAAAGGATTCCCAAAGTTCCCGGCCCGCAGTGACAGGAAATGGTTCCTCCGGCACGGGTGACATAGATATTCTCAATATCCGGCTGCCATTCATTGATTTTGGTACGAATCAGCTCAATAATATCCGGGTCAATGCCGGAATGGGTAATAAATATCCGGTTCTGTCTGATATTATCTTTACCCTTCAGCATATCATCGGCATAGGCCGCAAAACATTTCGCCGTCCTGCCGCGATATTTCTTCGTGGACAGCATATTGCCGTTTAATACGTCGATACGTGGTTTTAACTTCAGAATATTGGCACCGATGGCTGCCACAGAACTGCATCTGCCGCCTTTCCAGAGATATTCTATGACATCCACAAGGAAACTGGCCTGGCATTTATCTGCGTCCTCACGCACTTTTGCCACAATTTTCTCCGCTGATAGCCCCTGTTCCCGCAGATCACAGGCTTCCAGTACAAGCAAACCGATACCGGTTGAAAGAGTTCTTGAATCTACCGGATAAACATGCCCGGTTTCCTCCGCCGCAAGCATGGCCTGATTATAGGCTGTTGACATCTCTGAACTGATTGTAAAGTGTACAATCTCATAACCTTCATCCAGCCAAGGTTTCCAGCACATCTCATAGTCATAGGCATTCGGCGCAGATGTCGTACATAATCTGCCTGTCTGCTCATAATGTCTGTAAATATCATCCGGGGTAATGGTCACATTGTCCTGCAATAGCTCGCCATCTCTGACAATGGGATGCGGAAGAACTGCAACATCAAACTGCGCCAGCAATTCTGCTGACAAATCGCAGGTACTATCACTCATAATCTTTACTTTACTCATACGCTACTCCCGACCATCTTGGGTCTATTCCTGAATTTAACTCTGAAAACCGGCTGCTAGTACATCGTTTTCAAAAATATCTTCTAAACTATTTTCTCCTATTATGCCAGCTCCATATGACCTTCCATTTTAAAATAATCTTTCCATGCTGCGGGTCCGCCGGCCAGTACAGAACAGCCTTTGTCCAGAGATATTTCTGTCCCATCCATACGGCTGATACGGCCGCCGGCTTCCTGCACGATCAATGAACCGGCCGCATAATCCCAAGGTGACAGACGGCACTCAAAGAATAATTCACAGCGCCCACTGGCAATATCACACAAATCCAATGCTGCGGAACCACTTCGTCTCACATCCAGACTTGCCCTATGCAGTGTCTTCACCAGATCAAAGGTCTGATCAATTAATTCTGCATAATAAGGTGATGTCCCGAAACATACAAGTCCTTCTTCCAGTCGGTTAGAAGATACATGTAGCGGTTGACCATTTAAAAAGGCTCCCTTTCCTCGCTGCGCATAAAACATCTCATTACTGTATGGGTTATAAACAACACCGATTTCCATAGTCCCATGAAGTGCCAGTCCCACAGACACGCAGCTTCTGTGATAATTTTTGATAAAATTGGTCGTTCCATCGATAGGGTCCACAATAAATGCATAACCTTCACCAATTGCTTTGCTGTGTTCTCCCTCCTCACCGATAAACACCGCCTCCGGCAGAATTTTCAGCAATTCCTCCTCAAGATAGGCCTGAACCGCCACATCATATTTTGTCACAAAATTCGCCCGTCCCTCCTTGGAACTGACATTTCTCTCGGCACCATCTGCGAACAATATAATATCACCGCATTTTTTGACCACTGTCACTATTTCATCCAGCATTTCTCATTCCCCTTTACATTCCGGCATTGATAATTCTTCTGAACTAACTGCCGGCATTTTCATCTTCATCAGAAACCACAGCGGTTCAGAAATCATCTCTGAACCGCTGTATCATAAGTATTCAGAACTTGCCTATAAGTTCTGATGCGGAATTCGGCTCTGCTGCGCAGACGTACTTCCCGACCGAATTTCTGCACATTATTTAAGTTTCTTAATACGTTCAACCGCTTCAAGTGTGTTCTCATAGGAGCCGAAAGATGTCAGACGGAAATAACCTTCACCGCTTGGTCCGAAGCCTGAACCAGGTGTTCCCACAACATTCGCCTTATCCAGCAGATAATCAAAGAATTCCCATGAAGTCATCTTGTCCGGTGTCTTCAGCCAGATATATGGCGCATTCACACCGCCTGAAGCAGAAAATCCTGCCGCTGCAAGGCCTTCTCTGATAATCTTCGCATTATTCATATAGTAAGCAATCTGTTCCTGTGTCTGAGCCTGACCTTCCGGTGTATAGACAGCTGCACCGGCCTGCTGAATGATGTAAGGTGCACCGTTGAACTTTGTGCCGTGACGTCTTGCCCACAGGCTGTTTAATGTCACATCGCCGCACTTAAGCGCCTTAGGAATAACTGTGAAACCAAGACGTGTGCCTGTGAAACCTGCATTCTTGGAAAAGCTTCGAAGCTCGATGGCACATCTGTCCGCACCGTCGCACTCATAAATCGTATGGGCCACATTATCTTCTGAAATGTAGGCTTCATAAGCTGCATCATAGATGATCACTGCACCCTTTTCAAGGGCATAATCCACCCATTTCTGAAGTTCTGTCTTCGGAATCGTTGCGCCTGTCGGGTTATTCGGAAAGCAAAGATAAATGATATCCGGTGTTTCTTCCGGCAGTTCCGGTGCAAAGCCATTCTCCTCTGTGCAAGGCATATAGATCACATTGGAAAATCTCTCTGTTGCAGGATTGTAATCCCCTGCTCTGCCTGCCATAACGTTCGTATCAACATAAACAGGGTAAACCGGGTCACATACCGCAATACGGTTATCAACGGAAAAAATATCCCCGATATTGCCGGAATCGCTCTTGGCACCATCACTGATAAAGATTTCATCAATGGCAATATCAACACCGCGAGCCTTGTAATCATGCTGTGCAATCGCGCTTCTCAGAAATTCATAACCCAGATCAGGTGCATAGCCCTTAAATGTCTCCTTAACAGCCATTTCATCAACTGCGCTGTGCAGTCTTGCAATAACAGCCGGTGCCAATGGCAGTGTCACATCGCCGATACCAAGGCTGATGATCTGGTCTTTCTTCTCCGGATTAGCTTCCTTATATGCAGCTACTTTCTTCGCGATTGTTGAAAACAGATAGCTGCCTGGTAATTTAAGATAATTATCGTTGATTTTAAACATCTTCGTGTCCTCCTCATCTTATCCGTCCGCATTCTTAGTATAAGCTAACGAATTTATGGTTCTGTTCACCATTGTAACTCATGAAAGCATTTCATGCAATAGTTTTCATTCGACTCTCTTTGTCTAATGTACTCATAGCTGCTCAAAGTCAACCTCAAAAATATATTGACATCTTTCATCCATTCAGTCTGCCACAGCCCGCTCCTTTCGGATTCCAACCCTACAGTTTAATGAACTCCGGCTTCCTATGCTCAAAGATCGTCAGATATCTGAACCCGGCCGTTTCCAGCATTTCATGGGCTTCCTTCTGATAAAAGCCGATATATTCTGCTTTGTGGGCGTCACTGCCTATGGTAATGATCTCACCGCCGCATTCCCGGTATAACTTCAAAATCGACATCGGCGGCATGGCATCCTGCATGGCCTTATAATATCCGGAAACATTCAACTCAATGCCCCGTCCCTTCTCTGTCAGATTCTTAAACAGCTGACGGAATTTCTCCTCATAAGGTCTCAGATCAAGACGCAGTTGATTACGTTCAAACATATAGCGCAGCGGATAGGTCAGATGCCCCATCACATCAAAATTGCCCATTTCCGATAATTTCAGCAGCCAGTCCACATAATGATCATACATTTTCGCCACATCGATTTTGGTAAAATCATAATAATAGACATCCAGATCTTTTTCCATATTATGGATAGAACCGATGACAAAATCCAACACATCACCGTAATCCCTGATAAAAAGCGCCGCCGCTTCCGGATTCACCTGAGGCTGTCCAAGCTCCGCACCGATGCGCACCTTCAATTGTCCGGCATACTTTTCCTTCATCTGAACAAGTCCGGCATACAACCCTGAAACATCCATATGATACTGTTCACCGCCGGGCACTTCAAAATTCATCTGCTCATCGTAAGGCAGCCCTGTATAAATATCCATATGGTCTGTGATCGCAATTTCCGACAGTCCTCTCCGGATCGCCGTCTGACAGATCGTATCCAGTTCTTCTGAACCATCAAAAGAATATTTAGAATGCATATGATAATCTGCTAAATACATTTCTCTTTTTCCTTCTTTCTTCTCTCTCGCAATTCACGGAAAAATCCGCTGAGCATGGATGAACACTCCTCATGCAGCACATCCTTCGTCAATTCTACCTGATGATTAAACCTTCTCTCCTGAAGCACATTCAACACAGAACCTGCGCAGCCTGCTTTGGCATTCATACTGCCGATCACCACTCTGTCCACACGGGCCTGAACAATTGCTCCGGCACACATCGGACAGGGTTCCAGTGTAATATACATCGTGCATCCCTCCAGGCGCCAGTCTCCCAGATATTTGCTGGCCTTGCGAATAGCATTCATCTCCGCATGGGACAGGGTATTCTTCTCCTTGTTGCGTTTATTATATCCCCGGGCAATGATCTTCCCTTCATAGACGATCACACAGCCAATCGGGACTTCATCAATGGCCGCCGCTTTCTTCGCCTGCGCCAGCGCTGCTTTCATAAACTTCTCATCTTCTGTCATCCTCTATCACTTCCTCCAAATTTTTTAGATGCAATTTTCTAAAATCTCAGAAATACTTTATACTTTATTAATAATTAGCTATTGTATTTTTAGAACTTTCGTGTATAGTATGAGCATAAGGTTGAGAAAGCCTTATAGCCAGAAAACAATTAGAACATAACAATCCTCTCTCTTAAGAAAAGGCATCCGAACGGCAGGATGCCTTTTTCTTATCACCAATATTTTTATAAATATTTAATCATTTTCCATGTAATAATATGATATAATATTTAGTAGATGCATAATTATGTGACATTTCATGAATTAATTTTAAGCAGTCAATACATTTTGCACCTATATTATCTCAACAAATGTTGAAGGAGGTTTCTTTATGGCTAAGAAAATTTTAATGCTTTGTGGTGATTTTACTGAAGATTATGAGACAATGGTTCCTTTCCAGGCACTGTCTATGCTCGGCTATCAGGTTGATGCTGTCTGCCCGGATAAGAAAGCCGGTGACGTTGTTAAGACAGCCGTTCATGATTTCCTTGGTGACCAGACTTACACCGAAAAGCCGGGACACAATTTCGCATTAACTGCTGATTTTGATACAGTAAATACTGCTGATTATGTTGGTCTCTTTATTACAGGCGGCCGTGCTCCTGAGTATATTCGTCTGAATCCAAGAGTCATTGAAATTGTTCAGGAATTTTTCGCAGCTAAGAAACCTGTTGCTTCCATTTGCCACGGCCCGCAGATTCTGACTGCTGCCGGCGTTCTTAAAGGCGTGAAAGCGACTGCTTATCCGGCTGTCGGCCCTGATATCACCCTTGCAGGCGGTACATATGTTGAAGTTCCTGCAGACCAGGCTGTTGTTGATGAAGCTGCTCAGCTCGTTACAGCACCTGCTTGGCCTGGCGATACAGCGATTCTTGCAGAATTCGTCAAACTGCTTGGCGCCAAGATTGAAATCTGATAACTCCTCATTCTAAACATGGGATGTCGGGTATTTCGCCCGGCATCCCATAATATATCCAACCAGATAGCAAAGGCTGCCGGATTTCTCCGACAGCCTTGAGTTTTTATCCTTCTATGCAGCATATTCTGCAAAGCAAGAATGTTCTTTAAAAAAATTACAGCAGCATCACGAATATCGGAATCGTAATAATACATAGCAGCGTTGTAATAAATATAAATTTCGACGCCAGCACCACATCATTGCCGTATTCTCCTGCAAAAATCGCACAGAAACCCGCCACCGGCATGGCATGTCCAATCACAAGCACTCCATAAATCATCGGGTCATGAATCAGCGGCCTTGCAATCATCAGCACCAACAACGGAATCAACACCAACCTTACAAAAGAACAGGCATAAGTTCTCCAGTCACTGAAAACATCTTTGATGCTGCTTTTTGTCAGAATCGTTCCTACATAAAGCATGGCCATCGGTGTTGTCAGGGATGACATTCCCTGTACTGCATTATCCACCGGTGCCGGAAAGCGCAGCTGAAAAATAAACATGATCAACCCAACAACAATGGCTGCATTCACCGGTGTTAAGATATATTCTTTCATAGAATGTTTCTTTCCGGCTTCCGTTCCGGTACTCCGCATGAGCCAGACACCATAAGTATAGGCATAGGTGGAAAATGCCAGATTGGCAAATGTCGCATAAAAAATGGACTCTCCGCCAAAAACGGCATCCATCACCGCCCATCCCATAAATGCATGATTTGTAAAAGTCACTGAATAAATCCAGACGCTTTTCGACTCTTCGGAAATCCTGAAAATCCAGGCTGTCAGATACCCGATCAGAATACTCGCTCCAAATATGATCAAACTGATGACATACACCTCTCCAGCCTTGACCAGCCTCTCAAAGGTATAATCTGTTTCAAAAGTCGACAATATAAGGCAAGGGATCGTAACCACCAGCAAGAACCGACTGATACCAGCAGAAAAGCCCTCACTGATCATCTTTCTCTTGCTGACAACATATCCCACAAGAACATAAATAAAAAGTGTCACCAGTTTCCCTGCCACCGCAAAAATTGCACTCATTCCTTATTCCATCCCATCCTCAAATACACCGTTCCACAGAAATGGCATATAGATTGCATTCTGCTTCTCCCAGTCGGCCTCACAATGGCCGCCAAAGGCCTGAAGATACGGATACGTCACGGCTCCCCGCTCTACCAGCAGATGACTGAACTCCAGATTCGTGCAAGTATATTTGACCAGTCCCGGTTTACGTCCTGATTCCTTACTTCCCCAGCTCATATAAACCCTGGTATCAGGAAGCATCGGTCCGGCCGATGTCAGTTCTTCCCGCATGGCATCATAACAAAATCCGACCGCACTTGAAATACAAGCTGCCTTTGAAAAAACATCATTATGGGCCACAACTGTATAATAAGCCATCAATCCGCCCATGGAGCTGCCGCCGATACCGGTATATTCCCGCTCTGGTTTTGTTCTGAAATGCGTATCGATCAGCGGTTTCAGCTCATCGACCACCCACTGCATAAAGACTTTGCCCGTTCCATGAATCCTTTGTCCGTCAAAATCCTTGAAATCATAGGGCGAAAACTCCTCCAGACGCTTGTTGCCCTCATGATTGCATTCAATACCGACAATGATCAGCTGGTTCTCCCACTGCCTCATAAATTCCTGCAGTCCCCAGGATTTACCGTAGGTAGCATCCTCATTATAAAAAAGATTGTGCCCATCATACATATACATGACCGGATATCGCGCTTCGCTTTCCTCGTAATCATCCGGAAGGTAGATATGCAGCATCCTGTCCAAATGATATGGGGTAATATGTACCATTTCTTTAATAACCATTTTCATCCTCCGATTACATGATCTATTTCTATATCAAAAATCATCTGCTTTCAAACTACAGATTCCATCATACCATATAATATCTGTTATCGAAAGTTTTTTCAAAAAAATACAAATATATCTTTCATTATCAGAATATTCATATTAAAATAGATATGTATATTGATAAACATTTAAAGTGCCATGCATTTTGAATATGGAATCTATAAAATAGGGGGATTACATAATGGACCTGATGAAAGATATTTATAAAAAAGAACTTCGTACACGTATTGCTGCATGGGAAGGCAAGAAGACAGACGATTTCCAGTATGAACCGGAACGCGCCGAATTAAAAGCCCAGATGAAAGACTGGCTGGCTGAGAAACTCGGCGTCGATGATGAGAAGAAGCTGCTTATCGCCAATCGTAAGTATTTCGCTACTTGCATGGCCGAGCTGGTTTATGAAGAAACTGTCCGTCCGAACATGAAGGACTTTATTCATTAAAAAAAAGAAATAGCATCCCCAGCCAAGTAGATGCTATTTCTTTTTATTTTATCATCAATCGTAAATTATTCACCTGCAGTTCAATCTCTGCCAGCTTCGCTTTGTCCTGCAGCAAGTTCATAATGTAGGCTTTATTGACGCTCATGCTCTTTGCAATAAGGAACTGTGCTTTCTTATAATCCTGAGCCTTAATATAAGCCTGCACAGACGCAAGGTCCGTCGGTCCATTATATTCCGGACCAAGAAATGCCGGTGCTGTTGCTTCCATATAGTAAAACGGCAATATGTGATCTGCCACATACCCGCAGTCATAACCTGCAAATTCCACCGTCAAAGTCACTTCATCCGCATCCCGCTTACCGCCGCACTGAATATCAAAATTCTTCAGCTGGATCGGACCTGTAATCGGGGCCAGAAGCTGTTCAATCTGAGGCTCCACTTTGCCTTTACTGCTGTTTAATGCCTGGGCAACCATTTCATTCTTCTTACGAGCAGGCAGCATTTTGATCATCTGAGTCGTAAACGGCGGCAGTTTCATACCGCCCATCTGCTCCGGATGCTGTTTGGCCATCTCCAGCATATTGTTCAGAAATTTATCGTAATTAATATGGCCAATGGCCAGTATCATCTTAATCATTTAGTTCATCTCCAGTTTCAATTCTGTATGACTCAAATTGTCAAGACTTGTCACTGGTGCTGTTTCGATTTCCGGAATCACTGACTGTGCTTCTGTATTCTCTTCCGCCTCATTCGCTTCTGCAGCAGCCATAACCGGTGCACTCAGATTCGATGGGCTTGTCACATACCAGACCACATCCACATTCTCCAGTGAAATAATCGCCTCTGAAACCGGCACTCTCGCTTTCGCACAGCACTCAGCAGGGTCGCTGCAGTAGAAAGTATCTGTCTCTGCATCATAGTCCGTCAGCGCAATGGCATGAGGCTTATTGGAATCATAGGCAACAATTCCCTCCGGATGTTCTTCCAACAGTTTCTTCAGATCCTCCACAGAAGACACATAATCATGCGTCATAGTCACACCATCATACGTAAATGTCCATGAAATACCGACGCCCTCTCTCCATGCAACGCTCCCTACACTGCTCTCCGTAATATCTTCCCAGTTCTCAAAACCTGCCAGCATTGCCGCCCTGCGCATAATCATGGCCGAAGACGCCAGTGTACAGGTTCCCCGTCTTGACTGTTTGATAAATACATTTTCATCATTCAATTCTTCAAAAGTAATATCTTTCGTGGCTGTTTCCTCTGCCGCCTGAGCCTGACCGCAGTTTACAATGACGATCATCAACACCAGACTCAGCAAAAGCATCCATTTCTTCATTCTCTAAAAACCTCGCAAAATTTAATATTCCGGATTTGAAAACAAATCCCAAGCTGCCGTTTTCACACGGCACCCGCTAAGTGTAATATATTTGTAATATTTTTGCAATAGATTTTAGAGTTTTTTAAGATTTTTAATTAACAATTTAGCAACATTTTTCTACATAACATTTCGAAAATTCAATTCATAACTGAAAATTCGAATCGCATTGTCCTTTTCTGCTGCCAATTTCAATGTTTCAGGCAAAGTTGTCACACACACAACTGCATAGACTTTCCTGTCTGCTGCATTTTTCTGAATACGTTTTCTCTGAACCGCCATATCATCCAATATCTGCAGATAAAACTCCTCATAATCTGCCCTCTGAGCAGTCTCAATGACATAAATATTGTCCTCACGATCCAAAGCGATCAGCTGACCGTCTCCCCGCTCTTCACACAAAGTTAACGGCAGGCCGAATATATGCTTCTTCTGTTTCAGATCATCCGCAATCATCTGTGTCAGCGTTGGGCCTGAAAAAGCAATATTCGCTGCTGTTTTGACCATGCTCCCGGATTGATCCTGATCCGGCGCCTGCCTATTGATTTCAGTCTTCTGACCTTTCGTCTCCTTTTGCTCAGCAAAATGGTTATCCGCTGTACCTGCAGACTTCTCGACATCTGTCGTATCTTTATTCTTCTTTGTCTTGATTCGATCATAAAGCATATTGCCATAGACAATAATTACGATGATTCCCAGACCAATTAGAAAGTACATGTATCTTCCCTCCTGTTATTTACTGCTGTAAGAATATGCATTGGAAACCTTAGCATTATTGGAAGTCAGTTTCACATCCTCCCGGTAATAAGCAACCACCGGTGTACCAAGCTCAACATTCTTATAAATCGTGTCCGCTGCATCATATGGCAAATTGATACAGCCATGTGAACCGCCATTCTTATAGATACTGCCACCAAAAGAGCTTCTCCAGCTTGCGTCATGCAACCCCACATTGTAAGCAAACGGCATGAAATACGTAACGTCTGATTCATAATCTTCGCCCTTCAATGTCGCCGGACTCTGTCTGCTGATAACCTTGAAAACACCGTCCGGTGAACCATTGCCGTTATTAAGATTACCCGAAACAATATCTGAATCTACCACAAGAGAGCCATCTTTGTAATACCAGAGATGCTGATTTGTATAGTCAATTTCTATGTATGTATTGCCGATATCATCTGCGCCTTCCACAAAAGCTCTCTGCTCATATTTCGGTTCTCTTGTCACAGATTCACCATTCTTGATATCCTCAACAATCTGTGCAGCCTCCCCTTTCTTATTAATAACCCAGCCGTAATCACCGCCGCCGATTTTGACTGTATCCCCTGCAGTTGTTTCGAATGACCTTGTTGCCGCATATGTATTATACTTGGAAGCCAATTGCTGTGCATAAGAGGCCGCCATATCGGAATCCACCGTAACGGACAGATCATCATTAATCGTCAGCCATGACAAAATGGTCGTGCCGTCCAGAACCTGCTCTGAGCCTTCTATCTCATAAGTGATCGACATATTCTTGTATTTCTCTGTTACCTGGAGCTTCTCCTGCAGTTTTGGATCATCTGATGTCACTGACGGCTGAACGTAGTCGTTGTCGCTCAGCCGTAAGACAGACTGACGGCTGTCAATGGCCGCCTTTACATCCAACATAATCTGCTCCTCAAGAGGCTGACTTCCTTGCTTCTCAGGGACAATCTCATAACCATTCTCTGTATACTTCAAATAGGCATCTTCCGGCTTAACAATGTTCTCTTCCTTAAAACAATCCATGGCTTCAACCAATGTCACCAGCTTTGATTCATCATACGTCATTTTTACCTCTACTGTATGAGAATGCTCCTTGCCTATATGTAAAGGCCACAGCATACTGTTCTGATCATCCATCATCTTCTGGATGCTGCCATCGGATTCATAATGATAATCAATATCTGATCCGCTGATATAAGAGACCCGGTCTTCTCTGTCGTGGACAGCCAGCAGATAATCCTCTGCTTCCTCCTTAACCTTCGCTTCTGCCGCCTCTACCGTTCCCAGGGAAAAATTTGTCTCATTAATCACGGTTCCCGGATAAAAATGGTCATGGAAATAATATCCCACACCTGCATAGGCCGCTGCCAGCAATACAACAACAGAGCTGATTCCAATGATCAGACCTTTTTTGACCGACTTCTTCTTTTTTGCCATACCTCTTCCTCCATCATCTATCTATCATTCATCTATTCATCGTTATCTATGCATTACGTTCCTATCATACCATATTTTACCTAAATAATCTGTCTTTTTTATAAACAAATATGATTTCTCTCCTGATACGGCAAAAGGCCGCATATATCATGCAGCCTTATCAAAATAAATCCTGATTTCTGTTCCTTTTCCAACCTCGCTGGCCAGTTCCATCCGTGCACCGTTTCTGGCCACGATATGTTTCACTATGGCGAGTCCAAGACCGGTTCCGCCTGTAGATTTTGACCGGCTTTTATCCACACGATAAAAACGTTCAAAAATGCGTTCCTGATGCTCTTTGGAAATGCCAATACCGGTATCTTTGACCGACAGTACAATCTGATTATCCACCGGCATGACAGAAATGGTCACACTTCCGCCTTTATTATTATATCGAATGGCATTGTCACAGAGATTGTAGATTACCTCATCAGCCATTCCCTTCTCTGTACGAATCTTGCAGGACTCACCTTCCAGCTTCAGTGTCACATCATGCTTTTTCGCACTCATCTCCAACGTATCCATACAGTTTTCCGCCGCCTGATACAGATCTACCGTTTCCAGAACCACATCCTGCGTCGTTGCATCCAGCTCTGACAATCGAATCGTGTCATTGATCAATGTCAGCAGACGATCTGCACTCTTATGAATCTCCCCACCAAACCGGGCAATATCCTTTTCCGATACCATCCCGTTTTCAATCAGTTCCGAGTAACCTGAAATAGCCGCCAGAGGCGTTTTCAGCTCATGTGATACATTGGCTGTGAAATCCTGACGCATACTGGCATTTTTCAAAATATCTTCATGCTGTCTGCGAATCGTATCAATAAATGGTTCCATCTCCTGATAAACCGCAATTTCGTTGACATAATCCATGTTTTCAGCCATCTGTTCAATCGGTCTGAGCAGACTGTCTGTCAGCAGACGTCCCAGGAATGTACAGATAACAAACAAAATAACCACCATCACCGCGATGATCGGCAGCATTCCCTGCACAATACTGAGAACACTGCCTGTCTCCGTCGCCACACGGAGCACATTGCCGTCATTCATGCGCACAGCATAATAAAATGTAGATTTTGCCACTGTTTTAGACTGACGGACAGCCTGACCTTCACCTGTTTCAAACGCCGCCTTGATCTCCTCACGGTTGCTGTGGTTTTCCATGCCGCCGATATCCGCATTGGTATCCAAAAGGACTTTGCCTTCTTTGTCGATAATCGTGACACGAAGATTATCCAGCTGATGCACTTCCTGAATCAGCGTTGCTTCATCATATGTATCCACACTGGTCAAAACATAGGCGTATGTTCTCACATCACTGAAAACCTGTGCTTTAAAACGCTGATAAAACAGTGCCGTCACAATGGTTGTGGTAATAAGGATAGCCAGGGCCGCGATCAGACAAAACTGCAGATATATTTTGTGCTTCATCTTTTTTCCGCGCATGGCCTTCTAATTCTCCTTATCCGACATAATATAGCCGACATTTCGAACAGTCTTGATCATAGAACCGGCCTCACCGAGTTTTTTACGCAAGGTCTTGATATGCATATCCAAAGTTCTCGATTCACCCTCAAAATCAATACCCCAGATACGCTCCATGATCGTATCTCTCGCAGTCACAATCCCTGCATTGGACATCAGAAGTTTCAGCAGCTCATATTCCTTATAGGTCAGCTCACAGACCTGATCACTGACATATACGGCATGCTTTTCATCATCCATAAATACATTGCCCAGCGTCAGGAATTTCTTTTCTTCCACATAAGCACTTCTTCTCAGTAATGCCTTGACTCTTGAAATCAGTTCCATAATACCAAAGGGTTTGGTAATATAGTCATCTGCCCCTACATCCAATCCTTTAACCTTGTCGATTTCTGATGTCTTGGCTGTCACCAGAATAATCGGCAGCTTCTTTGTCTCCGGCATGGACCGGAGCTTTCTCAAAACGTCCAGTCCATCCGCATCAGGAAGCATAATATCCAGCAGCAAAAGGCTTGGCACTCTCTCCGACACCTTTTTAAAAAATTCTCTGGCATTATCAAAACCTTCTGTCTGATATCCGCTGTTTTTCAGAGCATAAGCCTCTATTTCCTGAATATTCAGGTCATCCTCAAGAATATATATTGTTGCCATTTTTGTCCTCCTTATGACTGCGGCAGCGCATAAACTGCCTTATCCTTCTGATAGGCTTCACGGAATGCTGCATCTTTGTTTTCTTTCAGGCCTTCCAGATATTCATGGACATCAAATACATTCTCATGGATTCTCAAAAGGTCAACGGCCAGATTGGAACAATGGTCTGCCACTCGCTCATAATTAATCGTGATATCTGATAAAACAAAACCAAGTTCCACAGAACATTCGCCGCTGCGAAGTCGTCTGACATGACGCTGCTTCAACTCATCATTCAGGTAGTCGATCACTTCCTCAAGCGGTTCCACCTGACGTGCCAGATGAATATCATCATTCTTAAATGCCTCAATAGACATATTCATAATATCTCTCACTGCTCTGGAATAAACTTCCAGTTCCTGCGCACCCTTATCCGAAAATGACAGGTTTTTCTCGTTCATTTCCTGGGCCTTTTCCATAATGTTCACCGCATGATCGGAAATTCGCTCTAAATCCCCGATGCAGTGCAGCAGCATAGACAGACTCTTGCTGTCTTTTTCCGACAGATCACGACTGCTGAGTCGAATCAGATACGTACCCAGACGGTCCTCATAATGATCCACTTTATTCTCCAGTTTCAGAACATTCTCTGCCTTTGTCTCATCATATTTCTGCAGAAGCTCCATGGCAATAAACAATGCCTGTCTGGAAAGCTCGGCCATATGAGATGTAACGGAATAACAATTCTCCATGGCAAAACCCGGTTTCTCAATGAAACGATCATCCAGCAGAAGCAGCATATCCTGTCCTTCCTCTGCAGGCTGTACAGACTGCTTCTCATCTTCATCAGATGTTCTGACAGTAAGGATCGCCAGTTTCTCAAGTCCCCTGTGGAAAGGAAGTAAAATAGCTGTTGCGAAAATATTAAACACACTGTGGATGACCGCAATACCTGCCGGATTGGCCATATTGTCGATAAAACTGAAATGGACAAATGCATTCAGCGCATAAAAACCAATCATAAAAATCGTCGTACCGATAATATTGAAATACAAATGGACAAAAGCTGTACGCTTTGCATTCCTGGATGCACCGATACTGGACAGCAGTGCCGTCACACATGTACCGATGTTCTGTCCCATAATAATAGGAATAGCTGCACCATAGCTGACGGCCCCTGTCACACATAAAGACTGCAGAATACCGACCGATGCCGATGAGCTCTGGATCACTGCCGTCAGGACAAGTCCTGCCAGCATACCCAGCAGCGGGTTCTTGAACATCAGCAGAATATTCGCAAATTCAGGCACATCCGCCAGTGGTTTCACCGCATCACTCATGGTTTCCATACCAAACATCAGCACGGTAAAACCAATCATAATGGTACCTATATCCTTTTTCTTCTCATTCTTGGAAAACATCAGAAATCCGACGCCGATTACGGCCAGAATCGGTGAAAAAGAGGACGGCTTCATCAATGTCAGAATAAAATTGTCCCCCTGAATACCTGTCAGACTCAAAAGCCATGATGTCACGGTTGTACCGATATTGGCACCCATAATAACACCAACTGCCTGAGACAGCTTCATAATACCGGAATTAACAAAGCCAACAACCATAACCGTTGTGGCTGACGATGACTGGATGACAGCTGTTACACCGGCGCCTAACAGTACAGCCTTGAAAATGTTGTCTGTCATCTTCTCCAGAATACGTTCCATACGTCCGCCGGACGCCTTTGACAGACCGTTGCCCATAACTTCCATACCATACAGAAAGAGGGCAAGGCCGCCAATCATCGTTAAAATATCAAATACACTCATAAATTTCTCCTTTACATGTCTTCATAACATTCATCTGTTCATAAATAGTTTCCCTATTCATTCCCGATTATACGATGACTATGTAAAGGCTAAAGGCATTTCATGTAAAATTAATGTAAAATTTCATTTACATTCAGGTGTATTTTGGACTTTTTGAGCTTTATCTACGTAAATTCTGTGTAAACCCATAATCTTGCCCGCATTTCTGCACAGCACCTGACAGATGATGGACAACTCCCATCTGCCAGTTCTTCTCTATTATTTCTTCAGCCACTTCTTGCAATGACTGCACTGCTCCTGTATATCATGGATCAGCATAGAAGTATGATAACCATCCGCCACGGCATGATTGACCATTATACTGAAAGGCAGCATCCAGCGATCATGAACCTCATGGTAACGTCCGAAAACAATAATCGGAAAATACATCTGCCTCGGTCCCGGTGTGTCATGTCCCACAGATGTAAAAGAAACCCAAGGTACACAGGATACCGGCGTAAAGGCATCCGGACGATCCGGCTTGGCTTTAATTCCTTTGCTATCCTTATACTGCTTCATATCTCTGCAGACATCTTTGTAAAATATGCTGAAATCCTCATTCCATTCTGTCCAGATATCTGAAAATGTTTCATCATCTTTGTGAAAAATCGTGTAGGACGGATGACAGATATCATATACGCCCAGATGGCCTTCTTCATCCAGGGCCATTCTGAAATTCTCATGATGGTTAATACTGTACATAATGGCATACATCATCGCCGGATAAAAATGAATCCCCTTTTTCAGGCAGCGTTTCCTCAACTTCGTCACATCCAGCTCCACATTCATCTCATAACTGGTGCGGATCTGTTCATTATAATATCGATAGTGTTCCCGACGCGGCCACTGTTCCATGTCTATAAGTTCAAATGTCATTTCTACTCCTCCTGTCATGCCTCCAGCGCCTCAAGACGCTTTTCTATAAAGGAAAGTATGTCCATCTGTACCTGTTCATAATCAAGTTCATTGAGTATTTCATGTCTGTCTCCGGGATAAATCTTCATTTCGACATTCTTAACCCCTGCCTCACGGTAAGTTCTGCAGATTTCCGGCACGTCCTTACCGAAATGTCCCACAGGATCATCACTTCCCGCCACAAATAAAAGCGGCACTTCTTTCGGCAGTTTGCTGATATGGGCCGGCTCCTGAATAAAGCTCAACACATCAAATAAAACTTTATAACCGTTCAATGTAAACATAAAACCGCAATACGGATCCTCAAGATAAGTGTCAACATTCGCATCATTCCGGGACAGCCAGTCATACTCTGTTCTGACAGACGGATACTGTTTATTATATGAGCCAAATGCCATTTTCATCATCAGCTGACTTCGGTGATGTTCACCTCTGACAACACTCAGGCTGTTGGCTGTGGTCTTCGCCGCACTCAGCAGTGCCGGCGGCTGTGAACCCGTCCCCATCAGTATCGCACCATCCAGCTGGCTACCATAAGTCATCAGATATCTTCTGGCCATAAAAGATCCCATACTATGCCCCAGAAGGAAATACGGTATTCTCGGATATCTTGCACGGATCGACTTCGTTACCTTATATAAGTCATCCACGACTGTCTCAGAGCCCTTTGCCTTCGGAAAATATCCCAGTTCCTCTTCACCCTTCGCCGTCTCCCCATGGCCCAGATGATCATTGCCGATCACCATCATACCATGCTGTGCCAGGAATGTCGCCAACCTGTCATAACGATCCACATATTCACACATGCCATGGGAAATCTGAACAATCGCCCTGATCTCCTCCAACGGATGCCACAAGATCACATGAAGCTTATTCACCCCATTCGTTGAATTCAAATAAAACTCTTCCTTCTCTACCATACCTGCGCCCCCAGTTCGTTTCTCATCATATATCATCAATTCACATCCCGACTCCACCCTTCCCCGCTTGAAGCCGATTATTTTATAACATCTATTATACCCGAATATCACATAAAACACCAGAAATACACACAAGCTGCCAACAACTTTTTATCCCTATTATACAAATGTGTGTTATCATAAATAAGGTAAATAAATTTATGAAATATAACATATGACATTCAAAGGCAGGTGGGTAGGAAATTCTGTCTATTACCCTGGATTAAGCTGAAGACAGAATTTCCACTCCCACCGTCCCGAAAGGATTTTTTATGAAAAAACACCTCTTCAGTCTTTTGCAGCGTATCGGTCAGTCTTTTATGCTGCCCATCGCTCTTCTGCCTATCGCCGGTATTTTTCTCGGCATCGGCAGTTCTCTGACCAATACAAACATGCTGGCCGCCTATCACCTGAAAGGGCTCATGGGGCCCGGAACAGCTCCTTACATCCTGTTTTCACTGCTTAACAGTGCCGGTTCGATCATTTTTGACAATCTGCCGATTCTTTTTGCTGTCGGCGTTGCTATCGGTATGGCCCGGAGCGAAAAAGCCATAGCCGCACTTTCAAGTATTGTTGCTTTCTTTGTTATGCACAGTACCATCGGAAGTCTGATAACTTATACGGGTCGAAGCCATTCTTTTCTCACCGGTGCAACCACCGAAATTGTCGGCATTACGTCCCTGCAGATGGGTGTTTTCGGCGGCATCATTGTCGGGCTTGGCGTTGCTGCATTGCATAACCGTTTTTACAAAATTGAACTGCCCAAGGTTTTTTCGTTTTTTGGCGGAACACATTTTATCCCGATCATCAGCGCAATCACTTATGTCGGCATCGGTATTCTTATGTTCTATATCTGGCCGCCGATCCAGATTCTGATCAACGATGCAGGCAAACTGGTGCTGATGTCCGGATACGGCGGCACTTTTGTCTACGGGCTTCTGGAACGCGCCCTGATTCCTTTTGGGCTCCACCATGTTTTCTATATGCCTTTCTGGCAAACCGCTGTCGGCGGTCGTGAACTTGTAAACGGCCAGCTCATTGAAGGTGCCCAGAATATCTTTTTTGCAGAACTTGCCAGCCCTGATACTTCACATTTCAGTGTCGCAGCCACACGTTTTATGAGCGGTAAATTTCCGTTGATGATGTTCGGTCTTCCCGGCACTGCCCTGGCTATGTATACCTGTGCCCGCCCTGAAAATAAAAAAGCTGTTGGAAGCCTTTTGCTGTCCGCAGCCATCTCCTCCGCTGTCACTGGAATTACAGAGCCTCTGGAATTTGCCTTTTTATTCGTCGCTCCGCCGCTATATGTCATTCACTGTGCATTTGCCGGCCTCTCCTATATGCTCATGCATATGCTGAATGTTGGTATCGGCATGACATTTTCCGGCGGTTTCCTGGATTTCTTCCTGTTCGGCATTCTCCAGGGCAATACCAAAACCAGCTGGCTGCATGTCATTCCTGTAGGTATCCTTTATTTCATTGTCTATTTTATCGTTTTCCGGGTAATGATTTTGAAATTTAACTATCAGACACCGGGACATGAAAAGGACAATGCCGCCCCTGTCAATAACGCTGACAACAAAAGTCAACAGATTCTTGACGGTCTGGGCGGTCTTGAGAACATTTCCGATTTAAGCTGCTGTGCGACGCGCCTGCGTGTCACTTTACATCGGCCCTCAAAGCTCAACAAAGAAAAGCTTCTCGCCACAGGCGCTGCTGCTGTTGTGGCCAATGGTGACGGCGTCCAGGTTGTCTACGGCCCGGAAGTCACGGTTATCCATGCCCGTCTGCAGGATTATATCGCTCAGATCATTTCTGCTTCATCATCGACAGCGGATAATTCCGCCGCAGTTCCAACAACTTCAGCAGAAGTCTCAAATCCTGCTGTTTCCGCAGAGGCAAAAAATTCTGACAATTTATCAGTTGCCGATGCCATCACTGATATTGTCTATGCTCCATGCAACGGCACTGTCATTCCGCTCAAAGAAATCAATGACGGTGTTTTCTCTGAAGGTTATATCGGCGAAGGATTAGCCATCGAACCTGTTGACGGCAGTTTCTATGCACCATTTGACTGTAGCGTTGCCATGGTTTTTGATACACATCACGCCATCGCACTGCACACTGCAAATGATACAGAACTGATCCTTCATGTCGGTTTGGATACCGTCAAATTAAACGGCCAGCATCTGGAAGTATTCGTCCAAGAAGGCCAGAAAATCCAAAAAGGGGATCTGATCCTGCGAGCTGACCTGGAAGGTATTCAATCAGCCGGTTGCAGAACCGTCACCCCTGTTGTCATCACCGGTGCCGGCGGCGCTGAATCCGTCGAACTTCTTAAAACAGGACCGGTTCACATCGGAGACGCTGTTCTTAAAGTCCATTATTAATGTGCATCCGGATCGCAAATTCTATCTGTCTACCTTGACTGAAAAACGGAGCTGCAATGCAGCCCCGTTTTTCGTCTAATGAAGTGTTTCGTTCATACTGCCTGTGCGGTAACCGCCCAGATCCAGTGTTACATATGTAAAACCAAGTTCTTTGAAATAGTTGTAAACTTTTTCACGGATCCCCTCAGCCAACAGTTTTTCAAACTCTGACGGCAGAATTTCGATTCTTGCCATTTTGTCATGGATTCTTACACGCACTTGATAGAATCCCAGATCAAGCAGGAGCTGTTCAGCTTTCTCCACCATACCAAGCTTTTCTTCATTAATGGTTTCTCCATAAACAAAACGCGAAGACAGGCAGGCAAAGGACTGCTTATTCCATGTGGAAAGTCCCAATTCCTTTGATAACTCACGAATCTCCTGTTTGTTCAGTTCTGCTGCACGAAGGGGACTGCTGACCCCCAGCTCTTTGACAGCCACAAGACCCGGTCTGTAATCTCCATTATCATCCATATTGGAACCTTCTGCCACCGCATTCAGCCCATTCTCTTTGGCAATATTCCAAACCTTCTCAAACAACTCATGTTTGCAAAGATAGCATCGATTCTTCGGATTCTGTCTGAAACCATCGATATCCAGCTCTTCTGATTCACAAACAATATGCTGAATGCCATTTTCTGCACAGAATTTCTTTGCTTCATTCAACTCCCTTTCCGGGAAAGAACAGGATGCTGCCGTCACCGCAATGGCCTTGTCCCCCAGCACATCATGTGCTACCTTTAATAAAAATGTAGAATCCACGCCGCTTGAAAAAGCCACGGCCACACTGCCCAGAGATTTCAGATACACCTTTAAATTTTCATATTTTTCATGTAGCCGATCCATTCTCGTCCATACCTCCGATTATGATTTTATAAAATGCAAGTCTGCTCCGCAAACTTTTCATATCATATTCGTATGATTAATATGAAATCATTATATCAGCATGTCCCATCAATGTCAATGAACACTTTTTTAACTACCTATTTACGTAAAACGACATACATCCCCACTATATAGGCAAAAGTAATTGCTTACAAATTCTTCACATACAATGTACGAATCGCATTCAGCACGGCAATAACCATCACACCTACATCCGCAAAAATCGCAACCCACATGTTGGCAATACCCAAGGCACCGAGAATCAGACAAATGACTTTAACACCGATGGCAAAATAAATATTCTCATAAACAATTCTCATACACTTCCGGGCAATCCTGATAGCCTTGGCAATCTTCAGCGGATCATCATCCATCAAAACAATATCCGCTGCTTCAATGGCTGCATCAGATCCCATAGCACCCATCGCAATACCGATATCTGCTCTTGAAAGTACCGGTGCATCATTAATACCGTCACCCACAAAGGCCAGTTTCTCTTTCTCATTCTTCTGTGACAGCAGTTTTTCCACCATAGCAACCTTATCACCCGGGAGTAATTCACTGTGTACTTCATCAATCCCCAGATTCGCCGCCACTTTGTCCGCAACACGTTTGGCATCTCCTGTCAGCATAACGGTCTTCTTGATACCGGCCACTTTCAGTGCTCTGATAGCCTCTTCTGCATGCGGTTTCAGCAGGTCAGCAATCAGAATATGACCGACATATTCACCATCTACTGCCATATGAACAACTGTACCGACGCTGTGACACTCCTGATAAGGAATACCTTCCAGTTCCATCAACTTGGCATTGCCTGCAGCAACGGTTCTGCCGTCTACCTTCGCGATGACACCTTTACCGCTGACTTCCTGCACATCCGTCACTCTGCTCTGATCAATGGCCTTGCCGTAAGCCTTCTGAAGGCTGCGACTGATCGGATGAGATGAAAAGCTCTCTGCCAATGCGGCATACTCAAGGATTTCATTCATCGGCAATGTATTGTGATGCACACCTGTTACTTCAAATACCCCCTGTGTCATTGTACCTGTCTTGTCAAATACAACATATTTCGTTCCGGCCAGTGTCTCCAGATAATTAGAACCCTTTACAAGGACACCTGCATTGCTGGCACCGCCGATACCGGCGAAAAAGCTAAGCGGAATACTGATAACAAGGGCACACGGGCAGCTGATGACAAGGAATGTCAACGCTCGCATGATCCAATCTCCCCATTCCGGTGAAAAACCCATAAAAAGCATCCTGACAATCGGCGGAAGCACTGCCAGCGCCAACGCACCATAGCATACAGCCGGTGTATAATATTTGGCAAACTTGGAAATAAAGTTCTCTGAACGGGACTTTCTTGAGCTTGCGTTCTCCACCATATCCAGAATCTTCGAAACCGTCGACTCACCAAATTCCTTCGTTGTCTTAATTCTGAGAACACCCGTCATATTGATACAACCGCTGATCACTTCATCACCTTCCGATGCATCTCTCGGCACGCTCTCTCCTGTCAGTGCACTTGTATTCAATGTGGTGGTTCCCTCAATGATCACGCCATCAATAGGCACTTTCTCACCCGGCTTGACAACGATGATACTGCCAATCTCAACTTCATCCGGGTCCACTTCCTCAATCTCACCGTCACGCTCGATATTCGCATAATCCGGACGAATATCCATCAGATCACTGATATTCCTTCTACTCTTGCCCACAGCATAGCTCTGGAACAGCTCGCCAATCTGGTAAAACAGCATAACAGCAACACCTTCACGATAATCACCAAGGGCAATCGCGCCTACGGTTGCTACCGCCATCAGAAAATTCTCGTCAAACACCTGATGATTCTTAATGCCCTTGCCGGCCTTGATCAGAATATCATATCCAATGACAAGATACGGAATCAGAAATAAAACAAACGCCGTATAGTCTTCAACCGGAAGAAAAGAAAAAGCAATCATCAAAACAGCTGCTATAATAATTCTTGTCAAAACCTTTTTCTGCTTCTTATTCACACAGCTCACCTTCCTTTATTCAGTCATACTATCTATAACAAACTTCAAACTCTAGGGCAGGATACCAGGGTCAGACGCATCCAATCCTGGTATCTCACAACTTCCGTATTCATTCTGTCTTAAAGGAAAATCTCGCAATCGTCCTCAACTTTCTTGCAGTTCTTCAATACTTCCTGCATGACATCCTTCGGCGCTGCACCCTCTTCAAATTCAACACTCATCTTCAGTGCCATGAAGTTGACAACCGCATTCTTCACACCGGCTGTCTTATTCGCTGCATCTTCCATCTTGTTCGCACAGTTGGCACAATCCACATCAATCTTATACGTCTTCTTCATAATAAAATCTCCTTTGAATATATTATTTATTTTTAATCATTTATATGCTCATTTATTCATATGTTAATTTAAGTATACCACAGATAGAGATGATGTCAATAGAAGACTCTGTTTTTTCAAAATTATTATTGCATTATATAATCTTCATCTATACAGATACTGCATCTTCTAAATAAAGACCCAAAATGATTTAAGGATGGAACCGAAATTGCCGCTATTTCCGTTCAGGAGAAGTTTGTTTTTGATGTGTTATGATGTTTTTATACGATGCGCATCATATTTTGAAGCTTTTTATTACTCGTATATGAATTCGTTTTATGGTAAAATGGAGGTAGATTTTATGGCACAATGGCAGCCATCCACCTTTACACCTGATAAAACTGCAGATACCGCTGCTTACGCAGCATCCTTGTCTGCTTCAGCAACTTCTCAATCACTGAACAGAACTTTTTTATCCAGTCTGTTCGAACAGATTTTTAATTCCCCATCAGAAGCACTATCCCTTTACAATGCAATTAATGGGACGAACTATTCAGACCCCGGTCTGTTGACGATTACAACCCTCAGCGGTGCGCTTTTCCTTGGATATCGCAATGACTGTCCCGAATTGAAGATATCCTTGAACTTCTTTCTGAAATTGGTTGCATTCCTGATGATATCCGGAAACAGATTACATCTGAGACTCATCTTGATACTCTCAAGCAATGGTCCAGAAATGCCGCGCGCTGTCAGAATTTAGAAGAATTTATTGAGAGAATGTAACAGTCTCACGAGAGAACTGCCCGGCCAAATGTCTTTTTAAACACATAGCCGGGCAGTTCTTAAAACTTAAATGTTTTGCCAATATTTTTATTGAATTTCACTGTGCATCTGCTGCAGTGATTTAACTACATTATTTTCTTCCATATGTGCTTTCACATAACCAATGCCCTCAGCGGTTGCTTTCGCTGCTGCGATGGTTGTCATATATGGAATCTTTGCCTTAATGGCGGCTTTACGAAGATAACTGTCATCATGCACACTTTCTTTGCCTGCCGGTGAATTAACTACAAGGTCAATCTTGCCATTCGTGATCATATCCAGAATGTTCGGACGTCCTTCATAAAGTTTCTTCACCTTTTCAGCTGGAATACCGGATTCATTCAACAGATCACAGGTCTTTCCTGTTGCAATAATCTTAAAGCCGCCTTCATGGAAGCGCTTTGCCACATCCACGACTTCTGGCTTATCTTTCTTATTCACAGAGATCAAAACTGTGCCTTCCAACGGCAGTTTCAGAGATGCAGCTTCCTGCGCCTTGAAAAAGGCTTCGCCGTAGGACTCGGATAATCCAAGTACCTCACCGGTTGATCGCATTTCCGGTCCGAGAACAGGATCTACTTCCGGGAACATATTGAATGGGAAGACAGCTTCCTTGACACCATAATATGGAATCTTCTGCTCTTTCAATTCCGGAACAGGTGACGGACGACCTGTTAATTCTGATGTAATAATATCTGTTGCCAACGGCACCATACGGATATTGCAGACTTTGGATACAAGCGGCACTGTACGGGATGCTCTCGGATTGGCTTCCAGAACATACACTTTGCCGTTCTCAATGGCGTACTGCATGTTCATCAGGCCCCTGACATGCATTTCCTCAGCAATCTTTCTTGTATATTCCTTGATGGTTGCCACATTTTCAGGTGAAATATGCACAGAAGGCAAGATACAAGCAGAGTCACCGGAATGAACACCGGCCAGTTCAATATGCTCCATAACAGCCGGTACAAAGGCATGTGTACCATCGCTGATGGCATCTGCCTCACATTCTGTAGCATGATTCAGGAAACGGTCGATCAGGATTGGTCTGTCCGGTGTCACACCAACTGCAGCTGCCATATAGCCGACCATGCTCTCATCATCATAGACAACTTCCATACCGCGGCCGCCAAGAACATAGGAAGGACGTACCATAACCGGGTAACCAATCTTATTTGCAATCTCCAGTGCTTCATCAACGGTTGTTGCCATGCCGGATTCAGGCATCGGAATGTCAAGTTTTTCCATCATGGCACGGAACAGATCACGATCTTCTGCAAGATCGATGACTGCAGGTGCTGTACCAAGAATCTTTACGCCATTTTTCTCAAGCTCTGCTGCCAGATTCAGTGGTGTCTGACCGCCAAACTGGGCAATCACGCCCAATGGTTTTTCTTTCTTATAAATACTGAGAACATCTTCCAGTGTCAACGGCTCAAAATAAAGCTTGTCAGATGTGTCATAATCAGTAGAAACAGTTTCCGGATTACAATTGACAATAATGGTCTCAAAACCAAGCTTCTTTAAGGCAAGAGCTGCATGTACACAGCAATAGTCAAACTCAATACCCTGACCAATTCTGTTTGGACCGCCACCGAGAATCATAATCTTCGGTTTTGCCTCAGACACAGGATTCTTGTCTTTGGCATTGTAAGTGGAATAATAATACGCGCTGTCTTTTGTACCACTGACATGAACACCTTCCCATGCTTCTTCAACCCCAAGGCTAATTCTGTGATTGCGGATTTCTTCCTCTGAAATCTCCAGCAGCTGGCTCAGATATTTATCAGAGAAGCCATCTTTCTTTGCCTGGATCAAAAGTGCATCTGCCGGCAGATGACCTTTGGACTTAAGGATTTCTTCCTCTTCCTCAACCAATTCACGCATCTGCTCAATAAAGTATGTCTTCACCTTGGTCAGATTGAAAATCTCTTCTGTTGTTGCACCCTTGCGGATAGCTTCGTACATAATAAAATGACGGTCACTTGTCGGATTAATCAGCAAATGTAAAAGTTCTTCCTTTGTCATGGTATTATAATTCTTTGCATGACCAAGACCGTAACGGCCTGTTTCAAGACTTCGGATGGCTTTCTGAAAGGCCTCTTTGTAGTTCTTTCCAATACTCATAACTTCACCGACCGCACGCATCTGTGTGCCAAGCTTATCTTCAACGCCTTTGAATTTCTCAAAAGCCCAGCGTGCAAACTTGATAACCACATAGTCTCCATCCGGTACATATTTGTCCAAGGTACCATATTTTCCGCAAGGAATATCCTTCAGTGTCAAGCCTGTTGCCAGCATTGCAGACACAAGAGCGATTGGGAAACCTGTGGCCTTAGAAGCCAGAGCAGATGAACGTGATGTACGTGGATTAATCTCGATAACAATAATTCTGTCTGTCACAGGATCATGAGCAAACTGTACGTTTGTACCACCAATAACCTCAACAGATTCAACAATCTTATAAGCCTGTTCCTGAAGGCGTTTCTGGCATTCTTCAGATATTGTCAGCATTGGTGCTGCACAGAAAGAATCTCCGGTATGCACACCCAGAGGGTCGATATTCTCAATAAAACATACCGTAATCATGTTGTTATCTTTATCGCGGACAACTTCCAGTTCCAGTTCTTCCCATCCAAGAATGGACTCTTCTACAAGAACCTGGCCCACAAGACTGGCCTGAAGACCTCTGGCACAAACAGTCTTTAATTCTTCTTTATTATAAACAAGGCCGCCGCCGGCGCCACCCATTGTATAAGCCGGACGAAGGACCACCGGATAATCCAGTTTATCTGCAATAGCAAGGGCCTCTTCCACACTGTAAGCGACCTCGCTTCTCGCCATCTCGATACCAAGTTTGTCCATCGCATGCTTAAATTCAATACGGTCTTCACCACGCTCAATGGCATCCACCTGTACACCAATAACTTTTACATGATATTTATCCAAAATACCGGCCTTATTCAGCTCTGCACACAAATTCAGACCGGACTGTCCGCCCAAATTCGGCAAAAGCGCATCCGGACGTTCCTTTGCAATGATCTCTTCCAGACGTTCCACATTCAACGGTTCAATATACGTCACATCCGCTGTCTCAGGATCTGTCATAATAGTTGCAGGGTTGGAATTGACCAAAACAATCTCATAACCCAGTTTTTTCAATGCCTTGCAGGCCTGGGTGCCTGAATAATCGAATTCGCAGGCCTGACCGATAATAATCGGACCAGAACCAATAATAAGTACTTTATGAATGTCTGTTCTCTGTGGCATGATAAAATCCTCCTTATTTTAATTACTATTATAGACATAGGTCGTACCTATTCACAAGCTTTTTTTCCAGAATTGTAATTAATTGTAAAAGTATTATTTATTACCCTACATTATAAACCGTTTAAATGGCAGTCCTTCACCCATTTCGACAACATTTTCGACGCGTTTTATCAATATTTCAAATATATTCATTGCCTTTCGTAATAATAAATTGTATACTGTTACTAACGACTTATATACGATTACAGGAGGCCCCTATGGATTTTAAACAATTGCACTCTTTTATCTCCGTTGTCCGCTGCAGAAGTTTCACGGAAGCAGCCGAAGAACTGGGCATCTCACAACCCACCATCAGCACTCATATCCGAATTTTGGAGGAAGAATTAAATTCACGGCTCATCGTACGCACAGCCAAAAGCTTTGAAGTCACCCCTCGAGGCATGGAACTTTTTGAATGTGCCCAAAACATTCTGAAACTCAGAGATGACATGGTCAGCCGCTGGAACGGTCACGGTTCCAAGGTGATTCGTCTTGGCGTTTCTACAATTCCATCCGCCTATATTCTTCCGGAAGTACTGCCGACATTCGGCAAAAGCCACGATGATATTTATTTTGTTGTTACCCAGAGCGACAGCCGCGGCATTATTGATGCTGTTCATAAAGGCAGTTATGATCTGGGCCTTGTGGGTATGAAAACCGATGACGAACAGCTTGTTTTCAAAAAGTTTTATCAGGATCATCTGGTTCTGATTGCACCTGTCACTGACTATTTTCTGGAAATGAAGGATACTGGCAGCTTTTCCCTTGAGAAGGTCCTTCAGGAGCAGCCTGTCATCTTACGTGAACAGGGCAGCGGCACCGGCAAATCGGCTTCTGCTTTTCTCGAAAAAATCGGCATTCCCGAAGATAAACTCCATATTGCTGCCCGCATCAATGATCAGGAAGCCATCAAAAACCTTGTTGCCGGCGGCCTCGGCGTCTCCATCGTCTCCGAAAAAGCCGTCCATGACTATATCGATGCCAAAAGACTACTGCAGTTCGAACTGCCGGGACATATCGCCGGTAGAGAATTTTATATCATCTATCATAAGGATTTTATTTTAAAAGACTACGTTTGTGAGTTTATAAAATACTTAGAACATTGCTATAAACAGTAACTTTTCATGATACTTATCAGGCAATTATGAAAACAATTCACCAAAGGAGGATTTTACAATGTTGAATTTACCAGCTAATTTTGAAACCTACGCTGAAGCTCGCAAATCCGGCTTTATGAAGATGAAAGAAATCAAAGACAATGGCGGCCGTATCGTGGGTGTTTACTGCTCTTTTGTTCCTCAGGAACTTCTGATGGCTGCCGGTGCTGCCGCTGCGCCTTTATGCGCTTCCAGCGATGAACCGATTCCTGCTGCCGAGACGAAACTGCCTCGCAATCTCTGTCCGCTGATCAAAGCCAGCTACGGTTTCGCACTGACAGACACATGTCCTTATTTCTATTTTTCAGATTTCATTGTGGGTGAAACCACCTGTGACGGCAAGCGCAAGATGTTTGAACTGATGAACGAGTTAAAAGAAACTTACGTTATGCAGCTGCCGCACTCCAGAGACGACGCAGCGCTCCGTTCCTGGACCGAGGAAGTCATACGTCTAAAAGAAAAACTGGAAGATTTTTACCACATCACCATTACGGAAGAAGACATTCGTGATGCCATCCGTCTGAAAAATCACGAACGCCGCGCCATGCTTGGTTTCCTTGAACTGGGCAAACTGAATCCTGCACCAATCAGCGGTTATGAGATGGGTACCCGCCTGGACGGTCTTGGTTTTAATTTTAATCTCGAAGAACGTATTGCTATTATCGAGGAACGCACAAAAGAAGTGTTGACGGACTGGGAAGCTAATTATAAAGGTAAAGCAAGTGATCGTCCGAGACTCCTGATTACAGGATGTCCAAACAGCGGTGTCCGTGACAAAATTATCAAAACCGTTGAGGAACTCGGCGCAGATGTGGTAGCTTTCGACTGCTGCAACGGTACCCGTGAAAAAGTAGAACCGGTTGACGAAAATATGCCGATTTATGACGCCCTTGCGAAAAAATACCTCAATATCAACTGCTCTGTTATGAGCCCGAACAACAGCCGTATGCAGTATATTGACGAAATGATTGACGAATATCAGGTAGACGGCGTCATCGAAATTATCCTTCAGGCCTGTCATACTTACAATATCGAATCCCACTATGTGAAACAGGCTGTAACAAATAAAGGAAAATCCTACCTGATGATTGAAACTGATTATTCCCAGGCGGATAAAGGCCAGATTCGTACCCGTCTGGAAGCTTTTCTTGAAACATTGGAGAAATAATAAATCAATGAATACAACACCTGTTTATTTTACCGGTATTGATATCGGTTCGACCGCTTCTAAAACGGTTGTTTTGAAAGAGGGTAAAATTGAAGATTATTTTGTACTGCCCACAGGATGGAATGGCCGCGAAACCGCCAATGCCATTCTGGAACAGCTCAAAAGTCGGGGCTATGCAGATGACATGCGCTGCGTTGCCACCGGCTACGGCCGTATCTGTGTAGATTATGCTGACAAAATTGTTACGGAAATCACCTGCCACGGCAAAGGTGGATGGGCCATTTTTAAGAAAAATATGACCATTATCGATGTTGGCGGACAAGATACCAAAATGATCAAAGTTGTTGACGGACAGGTGGCAGATTTTCTAATGAACGACAAATGTGCCGCCGGTACCGGCAAATTCATCGAAGTCATGGCTACCCGTCTGGGAGCTGATTTGAATGAAATGTATGAACTGGCAGCCAAAGGACAGCCTCTGGCTATCAGCGCCATGTGTACGGTTTTTGCAGAATCAGAAGTTATCAGCCACATCGGCTCCGGTGAGAAACGTGAAGATATCGCGGCCGGTGTCATTCACTCCGTTGCCAACCGGGTTGCCAATCTGGCAGCACGCTTCGGTGTTGAAGAAAATATTGTTCTCACCGGCGGTCTCTGTGAAAGTCCTTATTTTATTCAGACACTTTCCGACAAACTCGAACACAAGGTTGAAACCGACGCATTTGCCAGATATGCCGGTGCTCTGGGTGCCGCACTGACAGCTGCCAAAAGGAGGGATTTAGTGTGATTTATCTGGATTCATCGGCCACTTCATTTCTAAAGCCGCCTCAAGTGGCGGAAGCCGTCTTTCGCTCTTTTAATACCATCGGCAATGCCGGTCGAGGCGCTCATGCCCCGACCCTGAACGCCTCCCGGCTTATTTATGATACCCGCGAAAAACTGGCTGCACTCTTTGGCACACCGGATCCATCCCGCATTGCTTTTACATGCAATGCCACGGAAGCCCTGAACATTGCCATTCATGGCGCTATCCATCCCGGTGAACATGTTATCACAACCGCATGCGAACACAATTCTGTCCTTCGTCCACTCTATCTGAAAGAAAAAGAAGGCACTGAACTAACCATTATCCCGGCTGACAAAAAAGGCCGTATCCGGTATGATTTACTGGAATCTTCCGTAAAATCCAACACATCCGCCATCGTCCTGACTCACGCTTCCAATTTATCCGGAAACGTCACAGATTTGGCTTTTGTGTCGAATTTTGCAAAAAAACATGGACTGCTGCTGATTGTGGATGCTTCGCAAACAGCCGGAAGTCTGCCTATCAATGTGGTAAAAATGGGCATTGACATTCTCTGTTTTACCGGACACAAAGGGCTCTTCGGTCCTCAGGGAACCGGCGGTCTCTATGTCCGTGAAGGCTTAACTCTTTCGCCTTTGAAGTCCGGCGGCAGCGGTATCCACAGTTTCGACAGACAGCATCCGACAGATATGCCCACAGCATTAGAAGCCGGCACATTAAACGGGCACGGTATCGCCGGACTGAATGCCGGATTGGATTATATTCTATCGACTGGTGTCAAAAACATTCATGCTAAAGAGATTTCTCTGTCCCGCCGCTTTGTAAATGGTATTTCCGACATTTCTGATTTGAAACTATACGGTGATATAGATGCACCTCTTCGTACACCGATTATCTCACTGAACATCGGCAATATGAGTTCTGCCTCCGTCAGCGATATTCTCTGGGAAGACTACGAAATCTGTGTCCGTGCCGGTGCCCACTGTGCACCCCTGATGCACAAAACATTTGGCACAGAAAAACAGGGGGCCGTGCGTTTCAGCTTTTCATGTTTTAACACCGAAGCTGAAATTGATACGGCTATTCAGGCAATGCATGAAATCGCAGAATAACTTTATTTTTTAAACATGTCTTTGGCAAAAAATGCAATAACTTTATAAACCGGGTTCTCCATATGACGAACCACCTGTTTTAATTCTTTGCGGACAGCAATCCCCTGCGGACAATGCTGTTCGCATTTGCCGCATTGTCTGCACAAAGACGCATTGGTTCGTTCTGCCCTGAAAGTCGTACACATCAGATACTCCCGCATTCCTGTAAAAAAGTTATCGGTATAACGCACATTATAGCATCTAAATGCCCCCGGGATATCAACGCCATATGGGCAGGGCTGACAATAACCACAACCGGTACAAGGTACTTTCATCTTCTCATTCACAGCATTTCTGACATCTTCAAACATCGCACCATCGGTTTCTGTCATTTCTCCGACTTTCACTGTATCTGCAATCCGTATATTTTCCTGAATCATTGCCATGCTGTTCATGCCGGACAGCACAACACTAATCTCCGGCTGATTCCAGAGCCAGCGAAGCCCCCATTCTGCCGGACTGCGCTTCGGTTCGGCTGCCGCAAACAAATCCTTAGCCTTTTTCGGCAAACCGTTGACCAGCCTGCCGCCCCTCAGCGGTTCCATGATAATCACCGGAATGCCCTTTTTCGCTGCATAAGCAACACCTTCCGCACCGGCCTGGTTGTGAATATCCATATAATTATACTGGACTTGACAAAATTCCCAATCATAGGCATCCAAAAGCGCTATAAAATTCTGACTGTTGCCGTGGTAGGAAAATCCAATCCGACGAATCTGCCCGTTTTCCTTTTTCTCATTGATCCAGTCAAGAATTCCCATCCGGACTAATTTCTTCCAGATATGCACATCCGGCAGCATATGCATCAGATAGTTATCCACATAATCCGTCTGCAAACGCTTTAGTTGTTCACAAAAAAGCTTCTCCAACTCATCTATAGAGTGAATGAGATAGTGCGGCATCTTTGTGGCAATCTGAATCTGCGCCCGCCAGTGATTCTTTGCCACCAACTCCCCCAACACCTTTTCATTGCCGCGATAAATGTAAGCCGTATCAAAATAATTCACGCCATGCGCAATGGCATAGGCCAGCTCCCGCTCTGTTTCCTTCATATCCACACTGCCACCCTTTTTCGGGAACCGCATGCACCCAAACCCAAGAATCGACCAGTCATTTTGTCTATACTCCATTCAAAATCCTCCATCAACTTATCAATAAAACGTCATCCCACACCGCCATGTACCAACTGCATCATAAGCGCCTGCCGGAAATCAACCGCACATACAACCTTTCATAAGACATATTATCACCCCATTATATCAGATATTCTCTCCATCTAAAGCATTTCTTAACCATTTCTTAACAGTTTTTCGCCCTTCATTCAATGCCATGCTATTGAATTTTTCATCCGGAAATGCTATACTCATCATGCTTACTTTATAAAAACTATGAGAAACACGCTCCGCGAGTTTCTCAAGTTATCGCGGCAGTCGCCAAGGTCTCGTGCAAGCACGGACTTTGGCTCGTTGCTCGCGTAAATAAAAGTAACTGTTCAGAGCTTGGCTCTGAACAGTTACAAATAAAAAGGAAAATCGCATGACTTATACAGAACAATGTGTCCCCCTGATTCGACATATTCACTGTGCTATGGAAAAAGAAGCCAACAACAAGCTCCGTGAAATGGACCTGACGGTTTCTCAGATTTATCTGCTCCAGGCGCTGAATCATGCCCCTGATGGTACGCACACACTTACACTTAAAGCACTTGAAAAACAGCTGCAGATTGGACAGTCCACCACCGTCGGTCTTGTTAAACGGCTGCAGAAGAAAGATTTTGTCACCTGCACCCAAAGCATTGATGACAAGCGCATCAAAATTGTTGCATTAACTGTGGCAGGAAAGAATATTTGCTGCAATGCAGAAGCCCATATGACGCATGTCTTCGACCATATGTCAGAAGGCCTCTCTGAAAATGAGAAAAAAATCCTGCTCACGCTTTTGACCCGCGTCCAGCAGAATCTGATTCCACACCAGGATTCGCAAATGGATCCCGAAAGTTAAAAGATATAGGAGTCTTATCATGTCTAATCTTACTACAAATGATACACAGCTTTTCGTTGGTATTGATGTAGGTTCCACAACCACCAAAATCGTTGCCATCAATCCCGAAAAGCATGAAATTTTATTATCTAATTATAAACGCCACAACGCAGCCCAGGCCCAGAGTGTACAGGATGCCCTGGCATTTTTTGAGGATAAATTTCCAAATACCCGTATCCGTCTGGCCCTGACAGGCTCCGGTGCCAAGCATCTGGCTGAAGCCCTTGGCTGCTGCTATATTCAGGAGGTTGTTGCCAATTCCATCGCCCTCCAGAAAGAATATGACAATGTGGGAACCGCCATCGAACTGGGCGGTCAGGATGCAAAGATGATTTTCTTCCGCCGTGACCCGGCCACACAGACGCTGAATGTAGCGGATATGCGTATGAATGGCAGTTGTGCCGGCGGCACAGGCGCTTTTATTGATGAAATTGCTTCTATACTAAAGGTACCTGTAGAAGAATTCAATGAACTGGCCTCTCAGGGCAGCTGCATTTATGATATTTCCGGCCGCTGTGGTGTTTATGCCAAGACAGATATCCAGCCCCTGCTGAATCAGGGTATTTCCCGCCAGGATCTGGCGCTGTCTTCTTTCCACGCTATCGCCAAACAGACCATCGGCGGTCTGGCTCAGGGTCTGGATATCCAGAAACCTGTTGTTTTTGAGGGTGGTCCGCTGACCTTTAACCCAACACTGGTAAATGTTTTTGCAAAACGTCTTGGCCTCACACCAGAGGAAACACTGCGTCCAACCCATCCTGAGATTATGATTGCCTATGGCGCAGCTCTTTCTCTGGACGGTATGTTTGCAGGCAATTCTTCATGGTATATGCCAAAACATTATCTTGAGCTGTTGGAGAATCCGGAACTTCGTGCCCATTTGCAAGCTTCTGCAGATGGTCCGCTGTTTTTCGAATCCGAAGAAGAACATCGTACATTTAATGAACGCCATCAACTCCCGGAATTTACACCTTATGTACCGCAAAAGGGCGAAACGGTCCATGCTTATCTTGGCATTGATTCCGGCAGTACGACCACGAAATTTGTGCTGATGGATGAGGATGAAAATATTCTCGATTCTTTTTATGCACCAAATGAAGGTGATCCGCTGACTATTGCCAAGACAGCCTTGTTGACCATCCATGACCGCTACGAAAAGGCTGGTGCCAAACTGGATATCATTGCCGCAGGTACAACAGGCTACGGCGAACTGCTGTTTTCAAAAGCTTTCAGCACAGAATGCCATGTTGTGGAAACCGTTGCCCACGCCCGGGCTGCCGACAAGTATATCAAAGATGCCACATTTATCCTTGATATCGGCGGTCAGGATATGAAAGCCATCTGGATCGACAACGGCATTATCACCAATATTGTTGTCAACGAAGCCTGCTCCTCAGGCTGCGGTTCCTTCCTTGAAAACTTTGCTTCATCTTTACATATTCCTGTGGAAGAAATTGCCGAAGCCGCTTTTTCATCCAAACATCCGGCTTCTCTTGGCAGCCGCTGTACGGTTTTCATGAACAGCAGCATTGTCACGGAGCAGCGAAACGGCAAACAATCTGCAGATATTATGGCCGGCCTGTGCCGTTCCATCATTGAAAATGTTTTTACAAAGGTTATCCGAATCTCCAATTTGGACAGTCTGGGCGACAAGATTGTTGTCCAGGGCGGTACATTCAGAAATGATGCCGTACTTCGTGCCCTTGAGCAGTACACCGGTCGTGAAGTCATCCGTGCCCCTTATCCCGGCATTATGGGTGCCATCGGCGCTGCTCTCATTACTAAGAAACGCTTTGAACAGAATCACCCAGCCAAAACATTTATCGGCATTGACGGTATGGCTGATTTTTCCTATACACAAGAAGCCAACGCCCCTTGCCCGTTCTGTGCCAACCATTGTAAACGAACCATTGTCCGTTTTTCCAACGGCAATTCCTGGGTAACCAACAACCGGTGCGAACGCGGCGAAATCCTCGGTGATCCGAAGGATGCTTCTGTCCGACAGCAGCTTGCAGATGCAAAGAAATCCCGTGAACAGACACCAAATCTCTTCAAACTTCGACAGGAACTGTTGTTTAAAGACTACCCTTATCCGAAAGCTGCTAAAGAACGTGACATCACCATCGGTCTGCCCCGGGTGCTTTCCTATTGGGAAACCATGCCATTCTGGACCACCTTCTGGCGTGCTCTGGGATTTAAGATTCAATTGTCCGATCTGAGCACACGCAAAATTTACGAAGACGGACTGTCCGCAGTCACTTCCGATACCGTCTGCTTCCCAGCTAAACTGGTACACGGTCATCTGCGCAATCTGGTAAAAAAAGGTGTGGATCGTATTTTCATGCCATCCATCACAACAGTAACATCTGAAAATACAGAGAGCACCAGCGAATCTATGTGTGCCATCGTCAAAGGCTATCCGATTGTCATCCGTAACTCCGATAACCCTGAAAAGCGTTGGCATATACCATTTGACGCACCACTTTTCCACTGGTACAAGCGCGAGGACAGAAACCGTCAGCTCACCGGCTATATGGAGAAGACTTTCGGCATTTCCCCGGCAGAAACCCGACAGGCCATTAACGTCGCCGATGCCGCTGAAAAACAGTTTCATGATGAAATGCATCGGGCAGGAAAAGCTGTCCTTGATGAAGTCACTGCCAATGGCAGCTATGCTGTTATTCTGGCCTCAAGGCCGTATCAGAACGATGCCCTTGTGAACCATGACCTTCCGGAAATGTTTACAAGTCTCGGCATTCCGGTGCTGACGGCAGATTCTCTGGAAGAAGCCGACCATGTGGATTTGAGCATGAGCCGACTGGATATTGTCAATAATTATCATGCCCGCATGCTATCCACTGCTATTCTGGCTGCCAGAAATCCACATCTGGAATATGTGCAGATTGTCAGCTTCGGCTGCGGACATGACGCTTACCTTTCCGATGAAATCATTCGCCTGATGAAGGAAATTTCCGGCAAGACACCGCTGGTTCTGAAACTGGACGAAAGTGATATCCAGGGTCCGCTGCGTATCCGTGTCCGTTCTTTTACAGAAACGGTCAGCATGAACCATGCCATTCATCCGAAACTGGATATTCACCCGTTGGAAGACCCTTACCCGGTGAAATTCACCAAAGAAGACTGCCGCAAAAAGATTGTCCTTGTTCCGAATACCTCCCATGCTTTCTGTCGAATTATGTCAGCCGCCATGCGAGGACAGCATATTCAGGCAGAACCACTGGAAATCGGCCGTGAAGAAGCCATCCGCCTTGGCAAACAGTATGTCCACAACGACATCTGTTTCCCTTGTCAGATTGTGATCGGTGAAGCACTAGCTGCATTAAAGAGCGGCAAATACGACGGCAATGAAGTGGCCATCGGTATGGGCAAATATATCGGCGACTGTCGTCTGACCCATTACAGTGCCCTTCTTCGCAAAGCCCTTGATGACGCCGGATTCCATGATGTGCCGATTCTGACCAACGATGATGTAGACTACCACAATATGCATCCCGGCTTCCGAATGAGCCTTGGTTCCGCCATCCGTCTGGCTTTTGCTCTACCTGTGATTGACGTACTGGAAGAACTGCTGCGCAAAATCCGACCTTATGAAAAGGTGGCCGGCAGCACTAACCGTGCTTTTGAAAAAGGTATGGATGCCATTGTGGAAGGCCTTGAGCTTCACGGTATCAGCGGTCTGAAAAAAGGCTTTAAAAAGGCTATTGACCTGATGAACCAGGTAAAATATGACCGCACCAACCGTCGTCCGCGGGTCCTGATTGTCGGTGAATACCTGTTGAACTTCCATCCGGGTGCCAATCACGATATTGAAGATTATCTGGAACATAACGGCTTCGAAATCATTGAAGCCCACATGACAGACGTCATCCAGAAATCCTATTTCTATCTGGATGCGCAGATTAAAGAATATAAATTAAAGAAACCTTTAAACAAAAAAATCTGGTTTTCGACAGTAGACACTGTTTTCGACATGGCCCACAATATGGCAGATGCTATCGCCAAAAAGCATCCCCTCTATACACCGGCCTGCCGAATGCCTGACCTTGTCAAAGCCAGCGACCCGATCATCAATCATACATTTGATGCCGGCGAAGGCGTCCTGATTCCGGGAGAAATCCTGCACCATGCCAAAGACGGCTGCCGTTCCTTTGTCATCCTTCAGCCATTTGGCTGCCTGCCAAACCATGTTGTAGGCCGAGGCATCAGCAAACGCCTGAAAGAAATGTACCCGGATGCACAGATCCTGCCATTGGACTATGATCCGGATGTCAGCTTTGCCAACATCGAAAACCGACTGCAAATGCTGATTATGAACGCAAAAAGCGGGAATATTAAGGATAAAAATTAATATTTTATAGCATATATTCGTTGATTTTTACACGAATATATGCTAATTCTAATGTCTTTTAACTGTCTCTTTTGAGGCGCATATCTTATCCGCCATACATAGAATCCAGCTCTCCCGATATTTCGGCGGGACTGGATTCAGCGGAAACATATGCTTTCGTATCATGTCCTGCTCAATCTCATTCAATTCAAAATCCCGCCTGGCATTCTTCAAGGCGTCTCCCGCATGGGTAACGCCATGCCATTTATGACTTTCATCCGGTATGTGCCAATCGTATAAGAAATAATCATGCAGGAGGGCACCTCTCACCAGAGAACGCATATCCACTTCTCCCGGAAAATATTTCGCAATTCTCAGACACATCCTGACCACCGCCAGGGAATGTTCATACACCGACATTCTGCCATGCTGCCTGAAATTTTTCTCCGACTGCATACCTGGTGAGGCCAGAATGTCCTGACCATATAAATGTATTAAACGCTCTAAAGCATCGTCTTCATCTGAGATTCCATTATTTCTATCTAATTCGATCGTTGTTATCGCCCCTTAATTTACCTCTTCACATATATAAATTCTATAAAAATGGCAGACGCATCTTACAGAAGCGGCGCAAATAATCTCAGAATACACTGCCCAATTCTCAATGCTGTTGAACGATGGCTTCGATATTGCTCTGTCACTTCATGACATTCTTCAAAAAGATGGTCGAAGTCCGCCTTCACACCCGCAACTGCGTCCTTATGATAAAAAGCTGCCGCATTTTCAAAGTGATGATATAAACTTCTGTAATCCAGATTGATGGTACCCACAACCGCTGCCTTATCATCCGATACGCACTGCTTGGCATGGCAAAATCCCGGCGTATACTCAAAAATCCGCACACCCTTTTTTACCAGTCTGTTGTAATAAGAACGTGTTGCCTGATAAACAAACTTTTTGTCCGGTATGCCCGGTGTGATAATCCGCACATCCACGCCTCTTCTGGCTGCCAGAGTAAAAGCCTTTTTCATTTCATCACTGATCAGCAGATACGGTGTAATGAAATACGCATATTCCCGTGCACTGTTCAAAACATTCATATAAACATTTTCTCCGGTATGCTCATCGTCCAGTGGATTATCTGCATAAGGCTGTACATAGCCTGTCTGCTTTGCTGTATATGTAATCTCCGGAAAATATGCCGTATAATCCGTGTCCGTCTTCTTAATGGCATTCCACATTTCAAGAAACATAACTGTAAGACTCCGTACAGCATCTCCTTCCATCCGCACACCGGTATCTTTCCAAAGGCCATAAGGATGGGTAATATTGAAATATTCATCCGCCAGATTGTAGCCGCCGGTAAAACCAACCTGTCCATCAATGACCGTAATCTTTCTGTGATCCCTGTTATTCATAAACATATTGACGAAAGGCACAATCTTATTGAAAATTCGACACTGAATACCTTGGCTTTCCATCTGTTTGACAAAATCCGTATTGATAAAGCCCATACTGCCAACATCATCATAAATCAGACGGACTTCCACACCTTCCTTTGCCTTCTCAAAGAGAATACTTTTCATGCCCGCAAAGGACTGCGCATCCTCAATGGCATGGTATTCCATAAAAATAAATTTCTTCGCTTGCTTCAATGCTTCCTTCTGAGCTTCAAAGCCATCAACCGCTTCAGGATAAAATTCCAGATCCGTGTTGTCATACACCGGATATCCCGCCGAATGACTGATATAATGCGCCATATTAGCTGTCTGCCTGTCCTCATCCGACATTTTCTGCAAAATATCTTCTTTATCCGGCAATAAAGGCGTCAATTCTGACTGCAATGCCTGAAAATGTTTGCGGATACCGATATTCACTCCGGAATGCCCGCATAACAGGTAAATACCGACACCGGCCACCGGAAATGCCATGATCAAAATCATCCAGGGCATCTTCATGGCGGAATTCATATCCCGGCCATATATTTTAATAACCACAATCAATGCAATCGCACTGGATACCAATGAAATTCCAGTGGAATACTTATTAAGCCTGATAAACAATTCAATAAGCCAGACAACCTGTATCAATATCAGCAGCGCAGTAATAAAAATACGGCCGATACTGTTTTTTACAGCACCCTTTTGTTCTTCTCTCACTTTATCTCTTCTTTCTTATAAAAACTCTACGCTGCCGTCTTCAATGTGATACATGGCGCCAACGACTCTCAACCCTTCTTGCTCCTCAATCTGCTGAATATCCAGACTATGCTCAATCAAAGCTACACTGCGTTTCACATTCAGACAGCAAGCTTTGTAATCATCGGTTTCATCACCGATCGCCAGCTTAATCTCATCTGTAATAAACTTAATATACCCTTCTGGATCACTGTTGATGGCTGCATCAACTGCACCGCAATGAGTATGCCCCAGCACAACAACCACAGGACTTCCCAGATGTCCGGCCGCATACTCAATGCTGCCCAGCTGATGGTCATCAATGACGTTGCCCGCCACACGGATCACAAAAAGCTCACCCAGACTTGCCGAAAAAATCGTCTCCGGAATCACTCTGGAATCCGAACAAGTCACAATAATCGCATGGGGATGTTGACCGTGCTCATAAGTAAACTTGCGCAGGGCCGCTGACACATTGCCACTGTTACTGTTCATCAGCAAATACCGCATGTTGCCTGACTTTAACTTCTCAATCGCCTCATCGGCTGTCATAATCATATGATGGATCATCGCTAAAACCTCCTGTCTATCACCGGGACTGCTCTGGTCCCTTAGCTTTCTTATGAACCGTCGTATCTAACTTTTATAGTATATCTTAGCATTATTGGAGATTCAGCTCAACCCAAAAGTACCTGCGAAGACGACATTTTTACCATATTGTTGCCAGAATGTCCAAACATTAAAACCCCTGCCGTTATTTCCGACTCTCCATCCCTCCTGCGCCTGCCGTGCAGATTATAGTTATTTCTACACATAAAAATGGCGGAGACTCTTTTCCCTTCTCTATTCCGCTCTGCCTGTGACTTACCTCTGAAAACGTTTCGCGATGAGCGTGTTTTCAGAGGTAAGTCACAGGCAGAGTGGATTCAGGGTACTTGAAGTCTCCGCCTATATGGTTTTATGGAAGTAAATAACTATAATCCGCACAAACAGCTTCGATGACTTTCAGCAGGCCGAATGGCACGCTGCTTTCCTGTCCTTTTGTCCAGGTTGTTTCTTTTCCGAAGAAACGAATCTTCGCTGTAACTGCTTCTTTGTCGATAACGGCAAATCCATCGTTCTTGCTGTCAGCCATATCGGCTTCTTTGGCAAATAACGTGAATTTGTCAAGGTATGGTGCACTTGCGTATGGGCAGAAGCTCTTGCAGTTGCCGCATTCATTGCACATGTAGTCTACGTGGATGACCTGTGCTTTTGCCATACCAGGTACCTTGATTGAGATGTTGGCTCTGTTCGGGCATACATCTACACAGTTTTCGCATACGGTTGAACAGCCAAGGCAACGTTCGGATTCCGGTTTATCACCCGGTTCAGTCAGAATACCCTTCTTCGCATAGATGGAAGCCGGATCTGCTGCGATGTCGCAGCTGCCTGAGATTTCACGGCCGCAGATAGCTTCTGCTGCTGTGATGGCCTGAGCCATTGCTTTGACAACGATAGATGGGCCATACAGACCATCACCGATGACATATACATTTTCTACACTGGATTCCAGAGTCGGGCTGACTTTCACGCGGCCTCTGTCATCTACCTGAAGACCATTCGCTTCATAGAAATCTGTCGGCACTTTTTCACCAACAGCTGCGATCACGCGGTCTGCAGGTACAGCCACTGTTTCATCCGTCTCAACAATGCCTGCACGACCGGATGCATCCAGTTCACCAAGCTTCATGACACGGCAGATCAACTGACCATTTTCCAGTTTCTCAGGTGCCAACAGTTCTCTGAACTCTACACCATCTTCTACAGCCAACACTAATTCATGTTCATCAGCAGGCATGTAGCGTTTTGTTCTTCTATAAACAAGATACACATGCTCAACACCATCACAGCGTTTTGCTGCACGAGCTGTATCCATCGCTGTATTGCCGCCGCCGATGACAACCACATTCTTGCCGATGGCCATCTTGCCATTTGTGCGATTGTAATCTTCAAGGAATGCCAGTGCATTCTGTGCTTCACCGCCCTCAAGCTTGAGTTCACCGCGTTTGTAAGCACCAACAGCAAGAATTACGCTGTCATATTCTTTCTTCAAAACATCTACGGCAGGTGCTTCTGTGTTATATAAAACTTTCACGCCTAATTTTTCAAGTAAAGCAGCATCCTTTGCAATGACACTGTCATCAATTCGGAAGTTAGGAATGATAGCGCTGACAACACCGCCCAGGCGTTCACGTTTTTCATAAATTGTTACCTTTGCGCCAAGTCTTGCCAGATAGTAAGCCGCTGCCATACCTGCAGGACCACCGCCCACGACAGCAACACTGCCGCTGTAATCACCAGTTACAGATACGCAGTCTATAATAGCATCCATAGCCTGCTCAGCACATTCCAGTTTTGTATTTCTGATCTGCACGGATTTCTCATAGAAATTACGTGTACAATAACCCTGACAAGGATGGGAACAGATGGTACCAGTCATAAATGGCAGTGCATTTCTGTTCAGAATCACTTTCAGTGCTTCTTCATATTTGCCCTCACCGGCTAATGCAACATAAGTCGGGATTTCCTGATGAATCGGGCATCCATCCTGACAAGGTGCTGTATAGCAGTCAAGCAGCGGAACTGTTTCATTAGATTTTCTTGATGCAGGCAATTTGGCCGGTTTCACATGATGCGCATCTGTAATGGCATCTTCTGCCAGTTTATTCAGTGCCGCCACATCGATACCCTTGAATTCGCCGACGCCCATTGCCTCAAGAGAATCTGCCATCTGCTGTAATCTCTGGTAGCCGCCCGGCTTCAGAATCGTTGTGGCAACTGTTACAGGCCAGATACCGCATCCGACGATTCTGTCAATATTGAAAGCATCTGCACCGCCTGAATAGGAGATACGCAATTTGCCGTCAAATTCACGTGACAGTTTTGCTGCCAGTGAAATGGACAGAGGATACAGGGATTTACCTGACATGTACATTTCTTCGCTTGGAAGTTCACCTGCCTTAACATCTACAGGGAATGTATTTGTAATCTTCACACCAAATTCCAGACCCATTTCGCCGGATAATTTGATCAGTCGCTGCAGCATCGGAACGGCATCCACATACTGAAGATCATCTTCAAAATGGAAACGGCCGAATGCAATATAATCATAACCCATCTTGTCCAGTGTTTCTCTGGCAAATTCATAGCCAAGAAGTGTTGGGTTACATTTGATAAATGTATTGAGTTTCTTTTCTGTCAAAAGATAGGTTGCAATACGTTCGATTTCCTGCGGAGGACAGCCATGCAGTGTGGAAAGTGTAACGGAATTACAGATATCCGGTCTGATAGCTTCAATATCTTCTGCTGTCACATGTTTGAACTCGCTTACATGATCCAGCAGATACTGCTTACAGACTTTGAAGGTTTCTGTATCAGCTGCATTCTTCATACTTTCAATGAATGTGTTGACTTTCTCAGACTTGATACCCTCCAGATCATAACCAACACTGATATTGAACTGGAAACCATCCATACTGCCAAGGCCGTATTCCTTTGCCATAAAGGAAAGCAGAAACCATGCCTTAATGTATTCATCCTGTGCCTGAGGAACATAAAGCTCGGTAGACCACTCACAGTTGTAAGCTTCATCATCCGCTTTGATACATGGCTTGTTGACACATGCTGCCAGTTCATCACCATCCATGATCTGAACGGTTTTCAGTTCAAAGAAACGGCTGCCGGCATAATAAGAAGCCGCAATATTCTGAGCTAACTGGCTGTTAGGGCCGGCTGCAGGACCAATCGGAGTCTCAAGGTCTCTGCCAAAAATTGTCAGCGCTTCTTCAGGCGCTTTATAAGCACGGTGAAGCCCAAAAAGCGTACCATGATTCTCTAATTCTTCTGTTACCCAATTCATTAACTGGTCAAAAGACATACCTGTCATTCTATCACTCATGAGAAAACCTCCTGTATTCTCTTTCAATCTCTATTTCTTCTAATTCTATCTTCCCTTTAAATCCACAGCATCTGCTTGAACAGATGCTGCACCTATCCCCAATCTGATTAACCGTTGATGCTGTGCCACAGCTTTGCAGATTCTTCTCTGCATTTTGCCATTGCTTCTTCAACGTCAATTACTTTAATCTCACGGTCTTTCATCAATACACGGCCGTTGGCAACCGTTGTCACAACGTCTCTGCCTGTCATGCCAAACAGAATATGCCCGTTGATATTGGATGCATCCAGCTGTGTTGGTGGGTTGTAATCCACAACGATGACATCACCGGCTGCGCCCTCTTTCAGAACACCAAGCGGTGTCTTAAAGTAACGATTTGCAATGGCTGCATTGTTCTCAAACAGCATCTTCGGAACTTCTCCCCATGCCGCATTGGCGTCGCAAAGATGATGTTTGTGCAGTACATTGGCCACCTTATAAGATTCGATCATATCATGTGTATAACCGTCTGTACCAAGACCTGTCAGGATACCTCTGTGAACCAGCTCCATGGTTGGCGGGCATCCGCAGGCATTGCCCATGTTGGATTCCGGATTATGTACCACCATTGTGTTGGTATCTTTGATCAGATCCATTTCATGAGGGTTAATGTAAATACAATGACCCAGCAGCGTCTTCTCACCGAGAATGTTGAAATCCATCAGTCTGTCCACGATACGTTTGCCATATTTCTTCAGACAGTCATGCAGATCTTCAATGCCTTCTGCCACATGGATATGATAGCCGACTTCATCCGGTTTGTTCGCAGCTGCCAGTTCCATGGTTGCATCGGAAATTGTAAACTGTGCATGCATACCCATCATACCGGCGATCATATCTGTGTCATCTTTCAGTGCATAACGGATAAATTCCGCATTCTCCATAACAGATTCTCTGGCTTTATCCATGCCATCACGATCAGAAATCTCATAACAGAGGCAGGCACGAACACCTAATTCCTTAGCCACATCAGCGATTGTAAATAAGCTGCCGCCAATCTGTCCAAAACTTGCATGGTGGTCAAAAACCGTCGTCACACCATTGCGAATACAGGAAATCAATGTTTCAACCGCACTGTATTTCGTCTGTTCCAGTGTCAGATGGCGGTCGATCGTCCACCACTGACCATCCAGAATATCCAGAAATCCCTTCGGATTATACCCCTTAATACTTAATCCTCTGGCCATCGCACTGTAAATGTGCTCATGCGTATTGATAAATGCCGGCATGATCACGCCGCCCTTTGCATCAATGAATTCTGCATCCCCATACTGTTTCTTTATAGCCTCTGTTTCCCCCACAGCAGCGATCTTTGTCCCCTCAATCGCAACAGCACCATTTTCAACAAAGGGCATCTCATCATTTCTTGTAAATAACTTACCATTACCAATAACCAGCATCATTCCTGCCTCCTTCTTTAATACTTAAATAAAATGTTTATTTACCTTATAATATACATAAATCTTACTCGGCTTTTTCTTCCGCAGGTTCAACTGCACTGCCCTTCGGCTTTGGAAGAAGCAGATTCAGCACAACAGCTGTAACCATCGCCAATACAACCGGTGATTTACCAAAAATAGTTGTTACCCAAGCTGGGAATGTTGCTAATGCTGCATTCGCCTGTGTCACACCCATACCAAGGGCAATTGCCAGACCGACAATTGTTGTATTGCGGAAATCCAATGGCTGAGTTGTGATCAGCTTGATACCTGTCATTGTGATGGATGCGAATACAGAAATTGTTGCACCGCCCAATACACAATAAGGGATGGTTGTCAAAACTGCTGAGAATACCGGCACCAGACCTGCAACAAGCAGAATCACTGCCGCAATACGGAATACCTTTCTTGCTACAACCTTTGTAGAGGCAACAATGCCTACATTCTGACTGTAGGTTGCCGTCGGCAGACCGCCAAAAACCGCACCCACAACATTGCTGATACCATAAGCCACAATACCGCCCTTTAACTCTTCGTCCGTCGGCATTCTGTCCAGACCGCCTGTTGTAGTAGCCGAGAAGTCACCGATCGCCTGGATCGCATTAATCGCAAACAGTAAACCGATGGCAACACATGCAGACGGATCAAACTTAATGCCAAAATGCAGCGGCTGAGGAATACTAATCAGTGATGCACCGGTTACAGATGAGAAATCCACCATTCCGAAGAAAATAGAGATAATGTAACCAATGATAATACCTATTAATATAGAAGCAAGCTTGAAAATACCTTTGCCGTAATGGTTCAGGTATGTAACGATACATAATACAATAATTGCTACCAGCCAGTTCTGCCATGCACCGTAATGCTCATTGGATGTACCACCGGCCATATAGTTGATGGCTGTCGGATACAACGAAAGACCAATGGCAAATACAACCGTACCTGTGATCAACGGTGGGAAAAACTTCCTGATCTGTTTAATAAACAGACCAACCAATAAAGCAACAATACCGCCGACTATCTGTGCCCCCAGTATGGTCGCCACATCATACTGAGTCGCTATAGCCTGCATCGTCGGAACATACGCAAAACTGATACCCATAATCATTGGTAAACCCGAACCGATTGCATACGCACTGCCATGGAACAGCGGATAAAGCTGAAGCAATGTGGTCAATGCTGAAACAAACAACGCTGCCTGGATCAAAATAACTGAATCAGAATCGGAAAGACCTGCCGCATTGGCTACAATGATCGCCGGTGTAACACATCCTACTATCATAGCAGCTACATGCTGCAATGACAATGGAAATGCCTGTAAAAATGAGGGCTTACCCTCCATGTTAAATAAGTCATCAGCTGAAAGCCTTCTGCCTTTCTTCCGTCCAAGATCTTCTTTGCTATTCATCTTGTGACACCTACCTCCCTAAAAGTCTATACTTTTATGTATTTTCCTTCTTATCGTGTGCATATGATAAGGACATCATGCATAACCCCCGAACAGCTTCCAGACTATGTCGGGTTGTTTTGACATTTGATTAACAAATAGGGAGACTTCCACTCATTTGCTACACAATAACAAAAATATTTCCCTCCCTCATGGATGCGCGTTTATTCAAGTTCACCAAAAGAAATATTCTCTGATTGTCATTTTAACATTATATTAGACAAAACACAAGCACTTTCTAAAAATTTTTTTTGATTCCTAAAAATTTTTTGATTTTCCTCTTGCAATTTTCAAATTATCTGTTATGATGATTACAGGGAGACAAAATGAGACTTATCAAGCATGGTTTTATGGAGGTTCAGCAATGGCTAACAAAGCAGATAATCAAATCAAATGGGTATTAAACAAGATGCCGAAGAGCGATGACAAACAGGTCGCTAACATGTCTCTGGAGGAGATGTCGAAAGCAAACAATTTCCACAAGAGCTTTCCTCAGTATTCAGTTACACCTCTTACAGGACTTCCGCATCTGGCCGAATATCTCGGACTTAAGAAACTTTATGTAAAGGATGAATCCTATCGATTCGGTCTGAATGCTTTCAAGGTTCTCGGCGGTTCTTATGCAATCGCACGATACATGGCACAGCAGCTCGGCAAGGATGTCAGCGAAGTTCCTTATGATGTATTAACTTCTGAGAAACTCAAGGAAGACTTCGGTCAGGCAACATTCTTCACAGCAACAGACGGTAATCACGGCCGCGGCGTTGCATGGGCAGCGAATAAGCTTGGACAGAAATGCGTAGTCAGAATGCCGAAGGGCACAACACAGACTCGTTTAAATAATATTGCAAAGGAAAATGCAACAGTTACTATTGAGAATCTTAACTATGACGAATGTGTTCGTATGGCTGCGAAGGAAGCTGCTGAAACAGAACACGGCATCATGGTTCAGGATACAGCCTGGGAAGGTTACGAAGAGATTCCTACATGGATCATGCAGGGTTACGGCACACTCGCACTTGAAGCTGATCATCAGTTAGAAGCTGACGAATGTCGTCCAACACATATCTTCATTCAGGCAGGCGTTGGCTCACTGGCCGGTGCAGTTGTTGGTTACTTCGCCAACAGATTCAAAGAGAATCCGCCGATCATGACAGTTGTTGAAGCCAAGGCTGCAGACTGCCTCTTCCGCTCTGCTTCCAAGGGTGACGGCAGCCGCGTAGATGTTACAGGCGATATGCTCACAATCATGGCTGGTCTTGCCTGCGGCGAACCAAACACTGTATCATGGGATATTCTTCGCAATCATGCAGATGCATTCGTATCTTGTCCTGATTGGGTAAGTGCCAACGGTACACGTATTTACAGCTCACCAATGAAAGGTGACGAAAGAGTTATCTCCGGTGAATCCGGTTCCGTTACAATGGGTCTGGTTGCAGCGATCATGACAAAACCTGAATTAAAGGAACTCAAGGAAGCACTGAAACTGGATGAGAATTCTCAGGTACTTCTTGTTTCTTCTGAAGGCGATACAGATCCTGACCGTTATCGTGAAATCGTATGGGAAGGCTTATGCGGCACAGACAAAGAACCATTTGCTGATCTTCAGGAAAACTAAGCATTCGTTTTAACTGCCTTTGACAGTTATTACATATAAATAGAGAAACAATTTTGCAACGTTACAATATATGAACATTATGGAGGGTAAAAAAATGTTAGACTTTAACAAAATCAAAGAAGTAGCACAGGGCTATCAGGCTGATATGACAGCTTTCTTACGTGCCATCGTTAAGAATCCTGGCGAAAGCTGTGATGAAAAGGCGCATGTAGAGACAATTGCTGCTGAGATGAAGAAACTGGACTTCGACGAAGTTGTCATCGATCCACAGGGCAACGTCATCGGTTACATGGGTACAGGTGACAAGATCATCGCTTTCGACGGTCATATCGATACAGTAGGTATCGGCAACATCAACAACTGGACATTCGATCCATATGATGGTTATGAGAACGAAACAGAAATCGGTGGCCGTGGTGTATCTGACCAGTGCGGCGGTGTTGTATCTGCTGTTTACGGCGCTAAGATCATGAAAGATTACAACCTGATTCCGGAAGGTTACAAGATCATGGTTGTTGGTTCTGTTCAGGAAGAAGACTGTGATGGCCTTTGCTGGCAGTACATCATCAACGAAGACAAAGTTCGTCCTGAATTCGTAGTATCTACAGAGCCTACAGACGGCGGTATCTACAGAGGTCAGCGCGGACGTATGGAAATCCGTATCGATGTTAAGGGTGTTTCCTGCCATGGTTCTGCTCCAGAACGTGGTGACAACGCAATCTACAAGATGGCTGATATCCTTCAGGATGTTCGTGCGCTGAATGAAAATGATGATGCAGACGAAACAGAGATCAAAGGTCTTGTTAAGATGCTGAATCCTAAATACAACCCTGACTGGGAAGAAGCTCGCTTCCTTGGCCGCGGTACAGTTACAACATCTCAGATCTTCTACACATCCCCAAGCCGTTGTGCAGTTGCTGACTCCTGTGCAGTATCTCTTGACCGTCGTATGACATTCGGCGAAACATGGGAAAGCTGTCTGGATGAAATCCGCAACCTGCCTAGCGTAAAGAAATACGGTGATGACGTTGTTGTTTCCATGTACAACTATGACCGTCCATCCTACACAGGCTGTGTATATGAAATCGAATGCTACTTCCCAACATGGGCGATTCCAAAGGATCACAAGGTTACAAAAGCACTGGAAGCTGCTTACCATGGTCTTTACGGTGATAAGAGAATCGGTGCTGCTGACACACTTGAAATGCGTCAGGCTCGCCCACTGACAGATAAGTGGACATTCTCCACAAACGGTGTTTCTATCATGGGTAGAAACGGTATCCCATGTATCGGTTTTGGACCAGGTGCAGAAGCTCAGGCTCACGCTCCTAACGAAATGACATGGAAACAGGATCTGGTTACATGTGCTGCTGTTTACGCTGCTCTGCCAATGTCCTATTGCGAATAATTTCAAAAAAGACTATACTATAAAAGTTAACGTATTATAAACCAATAAAACTTCCGTGCATCGGACAATTTTTAACCGGTGCACGGCACTTAATCAAACGGAGGATTATTATAATGGATGCTAAATTACAGGCTTATATCGACAAATTAAACGCACTTAACTTCAAAGAAATGTACAACGGTGACTTCTTCCTGACATGGGAAAAATCAGACGACGAACTTGAAGCTGTTTTCACAGTTGCTGATGCGCTTCGTTACATGAGAGAGAACAACATCTCCACAAAGGTATTCGAAAGTGGTCTTGGTATTTCTTTATTCCGTGATAACTCTACACGTACACGTTTCTCCTTTGCTTCCGCATGTAACCTTCTTGGTCTTGAAGTTCAGGATCTGGATGAAGGCAAATCTCAGGTTGCTCACGGCGAAACAGTTCGTGAAACAGCTAACATGATCTCCTTCATGGCTGACGTTATCGGTATCCGTGATGATATGTACATCGGCAAAGGCAACAAATACATGCATGAAGTTGTTGACGCTGTAACACAGGGCAACAAAGACGGTATCCTTGAGCAGAAACCTACTCTGGTTAACCTTCAGTGCGATATCGACCATCCTACACAGGCTATGGCTGATATGCTTCACATCATCCATGAATTTGGCGGTGTTGAAAACCTTAAAGGCAAAAAGATCGCTATGTCCTGGGCTTACTCTCCATCTTATGGCAAACCTCTCTCCGTTCCTCAGGGTATCATCGGTCTGATGACTCGTTTCGGTATGGACGTTGTACTTGCTCATCCGGAAGGCTATGAAGTATTCCCAGAAGTTGAAGCTGTTGCAGCTGAAAACGCTAAGAAATCCGGCGGTTCCTTCACAAAGACAAACAACATGGCAGAAGCATTCAAAGATGCTGATATCGTATATCCAAAGAGCTGGGCTCCTTTCGCTGCTATGGAAAAACGTACAGAACTCTACGGCAACGGCGATACAGAAGGTATCAAAGCTCTTGAAAAAGAACTCCTTGCTCAGAACGCAGAACACAAAGACTGGGCTTGTACAGAAGAACTTATGGCTACAACAAAGAACGGCAAAGCACTTTACCTGCACTGCCTGCCAGCTGACATCACAGGCGTAAGCTGTGAAGAAGGTGAAGTTGATGCTTCCGTATTCGATCGTTACAGAGATCCTCTTTACAAAGAAGCAAGCTACAAACCATACATCATCGCAGCTATGATCTTCCTTGCTAAATTCGAAAATCCACAGGAAATCCTGAAGAAACTCGAAGAAAGATCTATGCCTAGAATCTTCAAATAAGATTAAATTTAACTTAACAACTTAACATATAAGGCGGGGATTCACCTCCGCCTTATATAAATCGCAAAAACTGTTATTTTGTTTATTTTGGGGGAAATATTTAGAATGAATAAGAAGAAAAGAATCGTTATCGCACTTGGCGGCAATGCACTGGGGAATACACTGCCGGAGCAGATGGCAGCTGTAAAAGTAACTTCCAAAGCTATTGTAGATTTAATCGAAGAAGGCTGTGAAGTTGTTGTTACACACGGCAATGGCCCACAGGTTGGTATGATCAACAATGCGATGATCGCACTGACACATGAAGATGCACAGCAGCCAAACACACCATTATCTGTCTGTGTTGCCATGAGCCAGGCTTACATCGGATACGACCTTCAGAACGCCCTGCGTGAAGAGCTGTTCAACCGCGGTATCACAGATATCCCTGTTGCAACCATGATCACACAGGTTCGTGTCAATGAAGATGATCCTGCTTTCAACAATCCATCCAAACCGATCGGCAAGTTCTTCAACGAAGAACAGGCGAAGATGATGGAAGAAAAATACGGCTACATCATGAAAGAAGATGCCGGCAGAGGCTATCGCCGTGTTGTTGCTTCTCCAAAACCTGCAGAAATCATTGAAATCGGTACTATCCGTACAATGGTTGAATCCGGAGACCTGGTTATCGCCTGCGGCGGCGGCGGTATTCCTGTTACCCGTCAGGGCAACCACTTAAAGGGCGCCAGCGCAGTTATCGACAAAGACTTCGCAAGCTGTCTTCTGGCTCAGGAACTGGATGCAGACTTCCTCATCATTCTCACAGCTGTTGAAAAGGTTGCCATCAACTTCGGCAAACCAAACGAACAGTGGCTTGAGGATCTGACAGTTGAAGAAGCAAAGAAATACATGGAAGAAGGTCATTTCGCACCTGGCTCCATGCTGCCAAAAGTACAGGCAGCCGTTGACTTCGCTTCCTCCAAGGAAGGCCGTACAGCTCTGATCACACTTCTGGAGAAATCCAAAGACGGTATCCAGGGCAAAACAGGAACAAGATTCCATCTGTAAAACAAAATACTTCATTAACAAAGCATATTTTGCTTAGTAAATTCCTACCTTATTATTTAAGAACACCCCGATGTATGATCCTTCTCACATTTATCATACGTCGGGGTGTTTTTATTATTCATCATCTACACTCTACATATACCACTTATTCCTCTGAGAAAGTAATTCCTTCGAAATATCCGCCTCACGGTCACTCTCTGCATCATAACCGTTGGTGTTTCTTCTGCCTAACACAAGCCACATAAAGAGAACATACAACGTCAGAAGTCCAAGAATCAGCCAGACAAAGAAGTTATGCTTCGCTGCCTCAAGAGCCGGAACAAACAACACGGCCAATAAACACACCACATCCACAATCGTTATCACCATTCGTAAAGTTTTGAAAGACTTCATCTGCATCGCCTCCTTAATAAAACCGCCAATGACATCTTGCATATTGACACACCATATGCTATAGTAAATATATAGTAGGGAAAGCCAGATACGGTCTACCCTCGTAATGGGTTACCAGCCTTTAACAAAGGCCAGCCGTCACTAGTGTGAGTAGTGGCGGCTATTTTTTATTCTTGAAAATCTCATAGCAGAGACCCACAAGAGTGACAATAAGTATCGCAAAATCAATTAAATCTTGATATGTAACCATCGTCATCCCCTCCTTCCTTACGTCCGGAGGGTACGCCCTCCGAAAATAAGAGGGTTAACCGCCTTTTGCATTCTGACTTCCCATATAATTAGTGTATCATGGGATGTTTGTATACTCAATAGGAACATTTATAAACGACTCTAGCATATTTATTGTATTACATTACACATTGATAGCTTCAAAAACATGAAAACGTCTCTTCCAGGTATTGACTTTTGTTTGTTACTTACATAAATAAAGCCAGCCAATCCGGCCAGCTTTATTAATCTCCATCATTAATTTATAACTCCGTTACCTTTACTGTCAGATTAGAAATCTTCCAGGATGACTGACTCTCCTCCATCGTGACAACGCCTGTCACTGATGCAATCTTCTTACTGTCAGCTGCTGTCCCCAACTTTGCTTCGAAATCATACATATCTTCGTTGCCTGATCTCTTCGTCAATTGAATGTCCTCTGCCAGAATATCTGACTGATACTGCTCTGCCAGTTTGATACTCACTGCAATGGTACGATCCGCCATCATCTTGTTCAGACAATCTTCAGTCAGATCATCCCCGAATCTCCCCTGAAAATAAGTTTCCAGTCCATCTACAGAAACAATCCCTGTCTCATTCCCAGTTTCCTCTGCTGCCTGTTTAATTTCTTCCGATGCCGTCTCAAAATCAGCAGCCTCCTGAACTATACAGCTCAGCACATGTTCCAGGGCACTTTGTGCACTTTGCTCTGAACCTGATCCTGCGCCCGCCTGCTGCTTACCGCATCCTGCTATCGCCATAACACATACCAGTATCAATGCTGCGATCATAGCCAACCATAAATTCCCTGATTTTCTCATACCCACTGCCCCTTTCTTCTCATAATATGTTCGAAAGTGTTTGTATGAATAGGATATCAGAAGGGCGCATCATAAGTGCATCTTCACTCCGTTTCGGTCGACGCATTTTTTGTTGCATAGGACGCAATTTCCTATGCAACAAAAAACATTATTGCAATACACCGCTTTTTATTTCAAATACCTCATCACATAATATTTCAATATCCTCCCTATTATGGCTTGTAATGAGAATACATCTCCCCGGCTGTCGATATTTCAACAAAAGCTGCCTAATTTCCTCAACTCCTTCCTCATCCAATGCGTTCATCGGTTCATCCAAAACTAAAATATCCGGGATTTCCATAATCGCTTGAGCAATTCCCAGTCTCTGCTTCATCCCCATGGAATATTTTCCTACCCACTTCTTACTGTCCGGATTCAGCCCAACTTGACGTATTGCATCCTTTACCTGTGAATCACTAATTTTATTTCTGATACGAGCCAGATAACGTAAGTTTTCGAACCCACTTTGATACCAGATAAATCCAGGTGTTTCAATTAAAGCCCCTAATTCTTCCGGGAAATCTATATCCTTTCCAAGTTCTTTACCATCTATCATAATCTTTCCACTGTCCGCTATCACGTACCCACAAATAATCTTAAATAAGACCGATTTTCCAGAACCATTCCTTCCAACAAAACCGTAAATTTTATCGTCAGTTAATGTTAAACAAATATCTTTTAATACTTTTTCCTCTTTAAAAGACTTATTCACTCCTATCAGTTCTATTTTTTCCATGGCTCAAACTCCTTTTCAGCAACTTCTTATCCACAAAAATCGCAGCATTTAATACTATAATAAAAACAACTGACAACACAATAGCTTTTTCTATATCATACCCTTTATTTGGATATGTCTGATTACTTGTATTGTACATCCCCCAGACAAATGGACAGTATTTTGGACTAAACCATTTTTGTGCTGAAGCATAAATGCTCAAAATTTCTAACATCAAAATACAAGTAAAAGAAGCCAGCATATTATTAACAACAATTCTTACTAAAATCATTATTGTTAACATAAAAAGTGAATGTATCAAAATCATTAAAATCTCTAAATATAAATTAGCCGTCCAATATTTCTGTATTCTCAATTTCAAAACCACAAACATTAAAATATAATACCAGCTATGTAATAAGTACACTTCCTTTATCTGCTGTTTCCACCATACACCTATATTCCCATATCGAAACACTGTCATTTGAACAAGTGAGAATTGATTATTTAGCCACCAACCACATATTGTCCAAACCGGCGTCACTATCAACAGCCACTCAATCACCTTCTGAGGAACAATACCATCACTCACAGGTCCTCCAAGATAACGCCAGACATTTCTATGATAATCTAAAGCAATACTTGAAATCAAAATTAAAATTATACTCATACATATTGTGATTAGTATGCCGAAAATCCATCGATATTTCTTAGTCATTTTCTTCACCTACTGAATACCTGAAATCCGCATGTTTTAATATTATCGGACCAATAAACAAAATGCAGACATAACACAATAAAAAGAGAGCATATGAAAACACTAAATCAAGTTTTGCCTCAAAATGCCAAAGATAGCTACTGTTTTTCAGCAATGACCACCTTGTAATCTTATATGAAACATTTAGATTCATTAAAATTATGCCGCTTACATGAACAGCTGCTGCCGCGATGGTTCCTATTGCCTTGTTTATTCCAGCATTGAGTACATATAATAGCATTCCAAGCACCAGACTGTACAAAAGCATCAACAAAAATGTATGAAAAACCGATTCCCACGGAAGAACCCCTTCAATCAAAGTTTTATCCGGTGCAACAAGATGCCATGTTATGATTGCTTTGTCCGACGGCCACAAAACTAATTGCTTCATTGCCACACTCCATTGATTTTGAATATAACCATGAGGAATCGTATAAATACAGCTTGCCGTCAATGATAGTGCAAAATAGATAATTCCCTGCACTAAAACATACAAACACAGCCCATCATACCAATTTCCTCTCGAAGTGCGGTATATTGTCAAAAGTGACCTTGAATCTACAAAAGGAGCATCTGCCACAACAAGAATAAATCCAACTAACATAATTGTAATATCAGCAAGACTTCTAAAATTCATCAGCCATGGTTCAAATATTTGGATTGGATGATTCGACGCATACCCTCCATACAAATACGCCGCCTTTAATGCCGCCATTACTCCAATCAAATATCCAATCAAAACTCTTTTCGACATCAAAGCAGCTCGTAGCTGCCCCAATAAAACAAGTATTATTTGACGGAAATTTATATTCATTGCCGCCCCCTCCGCTTCATTAACACCATATTGATTATACATAATATTACAATATACCCAATATCTATTAAATATGGTATAAATACCGGAATATTACGACCAAAATCACTTCTGACAAGGTATACGGGATTCCATATTCCAACAGGAAATACTAACCACATTAATTCATAGGCTAAAAAGGGTAAAACATAGGCCACATATCGATTTTTAAAAATATTTGAAAATAATAAAGCTAATTCGGCCCACATTGCACCAAATAAAAACAATAATATTGCTTTTAACAACAACACAAAACGACCACCCCAAATATACATGTACGGTGCCCACATCAATTGTTTAAATATATGGCCATTATCACCAGGAATGACTTTTCGCCCAATCAAACAAATAACTGCAAAAATCATAACCCCAGGAATCATAACAGATAATCCACCTGACAATCCACTAAAAAGCACTTTATATTTTGCATACTTTCCTATATTAATTCTTGTCCGAATATACTTCAAATATCCGCTATTACGTTCTTCTAAATAACTAAACGCATATGGCAGCCCCGGAAATATCCCTGCAAATATAATAAATGAAGAAATGGCAAAAGGAATTGTATACATTGTCAAAATATCATATGTACTCCCCGGAGTCTTCCCATCCGCTGTTATAATCCCATATTCAAACAGACTCACAAATAAAATGGCAAAATTGACAACAATAACAAACAGCATTCGGATATTTAATATTGATCTTTTTAACATTATTTTTTTCATTGTTTATTATATCCTTCTTTATCCCATATAAATAACAGCACCATTTCTTGCATCCAATGCCAGTAATGTGATACCTTTTTCACCTAATTTACATTGAAAATACCATACTGGGAAAAAGTGCATTGCTCCATCTTCTATTTGTGTCATATATCCCATCCGTATGGATTGTATTGTATAATCAAATCCTTTTTCTTCCATTATATATGTGTGAATATTTCCGTTCTTTACCCCATCATCAATAATCTGCATGATTTCATCAATAGATAATACGCTTGCCTCTTTAACATCCTTTGTCGTATATTGTTCTGCTACTGACAAAACATTAATCCCCGGTTCTGCTATTTGTATCGTATCACAAACAGGCTCTCCGCCTGCATCCAGCCAAGAACACCCATCTAAAGTTCTTAACATTTTTACACTGCAATACTGTTTTTCATTTGAAACTGTTAAATCTGTATTTGCAACTTCTGCTTCTATCCCCAATTTTGAATACAAATCTAAACTATTTTCTTCCATTTTCTTTACAAACTTTTGCTCTGATTCTGTCCAATCCGCCTCCTTTACTAATTCAAACGCCTCATTAACAAAATAATCATCTAACTTATAATTACAATACGTCAATGAATTATCTAATTTTGAAATTTCAAAATATGTATCATAATCCAAATCATTATAAGCAGCTCCACCAATATAACGTGTATAGTCGCTTTGACTGTTCTGTTCCAAAGTCATATCTGTCCCTGGACACAGCATATTTTCCAACATGGAAATATCCCATTCTTTACTTTGTATAACGCCTTCTTTCAACGATATATCCGGAATATCCACAACAGCATTTATATCAAGCACGCCATCTTCTCCTTCATTTTGAAAATGCTTTTCTATTTTCCGGCCATTATCTTGCATAATTTCATCTGAGCTGTAAGAACCCATCATTGTTTGCTCTGTTTCCACTTCTGGTGCCGCACAGCCTGTCAGCACTAAACCTACTAATCCCAAAATTCCTATGATTTTTCTGTTCATAATATTTATCCCCCCGCTTGCTACAAAAATACTCTGCCTATCTTAGTTTCCACACATCTCATACCTATTAGATGCATTTCCAGCACAAATCGTCACATATTTTTTTACATTTTACAACTTATCATGCCATAAAATTATATGAATTCCAGCAAATTCTCCTACTGCAAATCCTGCTTAAAAAAGATGTCAACACAAAAAACTGCTGTCCTATTAAAATCTCATCATACATCTTTAAATGCACTTTGAGTTCCAATAAAACAGCAGTCTCCTTATTTGCACTATTCAATTGTTATTTTCCCTTCCAACTATGGTTTGATACACCTTATTTTTCCCTGTAACAATCTCATATAGTCATCGAATAGGCTCTACATATACCACTTATTCCTCTGAGAAAGTAATTCCTTCGAAATATCCGCCTCACGGTCACTCTCTGCATCATAACCGTTGGTGTTTCTTCTGCCTAACACCATCCACATAAAGAGAACATACAACGTCAGAAGTCCAAGAATCAGCCAGACAAAGAAATTATGCTTCGCTACCTCAAGAGCCGGAACAAGCAACACGGCCAATAAACACACCACATCCACAACTGTCAGTACCATTCGAATAATTTTGAAAGTCTTCATCAGCATCGCCTCCTTAGTTAATTTGCATTATATCCTTCTCCGCCTTAATTATAGTGATTTTATCTTTTATCCTCAAATAATTCTCTTCATCCATCAAATACCTTACAATATCCCTTTACAAATTAAACTCCTTGAATAGCTGCTCCTGATAATCTCTGTCTGCAGCTGCTTTTGCGATATCTTCATTTCTATTTTGTTTTAACAACAACAAAATCAACTGGCTCATTCGCTCCTGACCTTCCTGTCTGCCTTCCTGTCTGCCTTCTTCTCTCTCATCGCGCATCATCTCTTCTAACAGCATATACTTCCCCTCCCAGTCACGGTTTTGTTTTATGCGTTTTATCTGTTCCTGCAATAATCTTACATAATCATCATTCGTTTCTGCTTCATCCGTATCCTGACCAACATATTTCAGAAAATTCACCAATTCCACCGGTACTTCCGATGGATTCGTTCCTTGTGTACTCAAGATAATTGTCTGATTACCATCCTTCAATAATTCATTTGTCTCACGAACTACATTGCGGATATTGTACCGATACAAACGACTATCAAATGGTGCAAAATCGCAGATAAAGATAACATATGTATCCGGCAATTTATCGTAACTTTCACCAGCCAACAGGGCATCCATGTCCATCTGAGCATGATAGTATCTGCTCCGCTTTGCCAGGGCACTCTCTGTCTTCACCTGCATCTCAACATTAAATCGGCGTTTTGTTCCAGCTTCTTCTGCCATAACATCTAATCTCACACCATGATACTCCGGATGATAACTGATGGTCTTCTCAGCCACAACATTTACTTCCAGAATCTGCATTTCCAATACCAATTCCAGCAGGTGGCGGCACTGCTCTGCATCCGACATCACTGCCGCAAACATAAAGGCATCTTTAATCGTTAAGTCTTGTAGTCTCTTTCTCATCTATTTCCTCCCACATAAACTTGCAAGAGGAATCCTATAACTCTATTATACTCTCCACGCCGACACGTAACAATAGAAATAATTGGCAAAGGCTCATTATTACTTCCTTTACAAATTCCACTTCCAGCATTTAAAAACACAAAAGACTGCTACTTTATCAAATTCTCATGATACATATATAAATGAATCCTGTTTTTCAATAAAGTAGCAGTCTTTTCATCTGTGTTGTTCAATTATTTCTACATTACGCCACTAAAATGTTCATAGCTTACTTATTTTTTATGCTGCTCAATCATATACTGCGTCATTGCTTCCACAAAACGAACTTCTTCATCTGTACACAACTTCAGATTATCTGTAATGTTCTTTGGTATATCATTGGCTTTCATTGAACCAAGCAATAAATAATCCGGTGTCACATCCAATACATCACATATCCTGATAAAAGATTCAAGACCGGGACGTTCAATTCCTCTCTCGATGGATGAAATATGATTGTTGGATATATCTATCCGTTCCGCCAACTCCATCTGTTTCATTCCCAGGCTTACCCTTCTCGCCTTGATTCTTTTTCCCATTTCTACAAATCGTTCATTCTCATTCTTCATTCGAATCACCTCTGCATTCATCATAACAAATTTCGACAGTTACGTTTACAATGCTATACAGAAGTGTTCTGCTATACATCGGTTTTGTAATATATTTTTTCTTTTTTACATTATTTTCCATTTAATGCATGATTTTCTTTTTTATCATGCTTCCGCTGCAGCCTCTTTCTCCTCCAGAAAAGCCACCAGTTCTTCCATGCCTTCTCCTGTCATTGGACTGACTTTAAAAATCGGGTCCGCACCAGCCAACTGAAGTAATTCAACTGCATCCGCAATTTGCTTTGGTGTCGCGATGTCGATTTTTGTCACAACCCCGGCTACAGGCAATGTAAAAGCGCTGGATTGTCCCGGTGAGAAAAAGAACTGATCTCTGCTGGCGTCCTGCACAAAAACAACTTGATCTGTCTCTGTAGCTGTTACCATCAGCGACCGCAGATAACCGCGATTCTCAAGATATTCCCCCGGCGTATCAATGGTCGTGTTATAGACCTCCAGCGCCTGTGTCTTTTTGTATTTGATTTCCATGTGGTTCAGATACTGGCAAATCGTCGTTTTGCCGCAGGCCACATTGCCGATTAAAATAATTTTCTTCATATCCTCACCTGATTTACGACTTCGTAATCACTGTCGGCGCAAAATGCAGTGTATTCTCAAGAACATTTAATACATCTTTCACCGCTGCCTCCACATCAGCCACCGTTCCGTTGATAATCAGAGAACCGTTGAAACGGTCCACAAATACAACCTCCACATTGGCAGCCTTCATCGCCACATCGGCACCGATAATCGCACCTTCACTGGGTGTAATCGTCATAATGCCAAGCGCTCCGGTATAATCACCGATAACACCCAGCTTCTTATATAAACTGCTGTCAGGATTCGCAATCACATGCGCCAAAGTCACCTGTTTACCAGGCACAAACTCCTGAATAATTCTTTGTTTTTCCTGTTCCATTTTATACCTCTCTCGGACGTTGTGAGCAATGAATCTCGTATGTATTACAAATTGTAACATCCAAAACTGCTATCCGCAGACCACAACTCATTCTACCAACAGATTCTCTTTTATAAGGGTGTATTCGCCGCTCAATACACCTGGATACACGGCTTATGGCACATATACTTTCTGTACATATTCTGCACTGTGGAGATGAGACCCAAATCGTGGAAGCCTTTGCTGAACACGATTTTGTTCGGGGCTCATCGGAACGTCCTTGTGCAGTGATGTACAAAAAGTATATGATGCCATAAGCTGTGTTCTCAGCCTCCTGAGCGGCCATGGTCCCCTATAAAAGCGAATCGAAAATTTCTTTGCGTGGGTTTGGAATCACCACGTGTGATACTTCCATTCCTTCTGCGTTCTCCGTATGAATACCGCATTCGATGGCTTCTCGAACTGCCGCGACTTCTCCCGTCAGTACGACGAAGGATTTCCCGCCGATACCTGTTCCCAACCGGACATCGATTAAGTCCACATCAGCTGCTTTGACTGCCGCATCTGCCGCATAAACAGAAGCTGTCACGCTGAAAAATTCCATAACGCCGATAGCTCCCGGCGTTCCCGGTTCTGCTGCCAGATTAATGGCTTTGATGACCTGGGGATGTACCCTCGGAATGACACAGCTGTCTACAGTATGATTACCGCCGATAGCCGCACCTGCATCCAGTGATGCTTTAACTGCTGCCACTTCCCCGGTAAAAAGAATGTAGTATTTACCCGGACATCCGGCTTTGGCAAAAATCAAATCTACCTCAGCTGTTTTCAAAATGAGGTCGGCAGCTTCTACGCCTTTAGCGATACTATTCAATTCCAAAAATCCTATTGTTTCTAACATCTGCCTACACCTCTGTTATTGTAATGGCATTTCCCGTCAAATGCGCAGTTCCTGAAATACTGGCATGGAGATTTGCACCTAATTTGCCCTCCGGACAGGCTGCAATGAGCTGCCCTTTTTCAACATGTACACCGTCTAAAATCACAGGTTCAGCCGGTACACCGATGTTCATCTTCAACGGAAGTACAACTTTTGAAGCCGTTTCTTCCTTATATGTATGTCCATCAATATGATAATAAGCACCAACACCGGCTCTGGCCGCAATCCGCTTCGTCGGCACCTTACGGTATGGCCGGTTAGCATCTGCCTCCCAGGTATCGCCCTCTCTGCTGTAGCGGATCCCTGCCTGCGCCAGCTCACCTTTAATCAGACTGTTGACCACTCTCGGCTGAAGCCCCATCGGACAGGCATAAACTTCACAGACACCACACTCACTGCAGATGGCTGCCTGCCGGATATCCTTGTCCTCCAGAAGTTCCGGCAAAATCCAGTGGTCTTTTGTCGTCTCATTATTATCCTGATGCGGCATGTTCATAGCCATTTTCCGCATAATGCGGTGCGGCTGCAGCGGATGTCCCAACATATGTCTCGGACAGAGCTGCGTACAAAATGTGCACTGAATGCAGGCAGCTTTCGCCCGGTTCAGCATATGATTCAGCTGTGTTTTCCTGCGTCGGTCAATAGCGCCATCCTCCGGAAGAACCAGAATGCCGGAAGTTGTCTTTGTCACAGACGCATTCATGGCTACTTCCCAGGACATCGGTGCCCCCATCATCGGACCGCCGGAAACAACCATCACTTTGTCCGATGTCGTTCCGCCTGCCATCTCAATACACTGGGCAAAGGAAGTTCCCACCGGCACTTTCAGAACCGACGGCTCCCTGACTTCTCCTGTCACAGTAAGATATTTCTCCGTAAAAGGTATACCACTCACTGCATCAGCTACGGCAATAATAGTTGCCACGTTATCAACAATAGCACCCACATCCAGCGGAATTCCTGCAGGAGGAACCACCTTGCCAGTTACTTCATAAACAACCACCTGCTCATCACCCGCCGGATAAAAACTATCCATCAGATGCAGCTGCACCTTCGAATGCAGCTTCTCAATAGCTGCTGTCAGTGCTTCGATTTCTTTGGTATATGTCTTTTTCAAGGCAATCCTGCCTTCAGGTATCGACAATTCATGACAGATCAGGTCCACTCCTGACACCAGCTTCTCAGCCTCATGAATCATCAGATATCGGTCTGTTCTCAGCAGCGGTTCACATTCCGCTCCATTGATAATCAGGATTTCCGGTGATGCCTTCAGTTTCACATGGGTTGGAAAACCTGCACCGCCGCATCCCACAACGCCGCTGTCAAATATTTGTTTTATCAGATCCACTTATGCATGCACCTCTATTCACTGCCCCTGGCAGCTTCCCGATTCACTTCAACAGTATCGATAATGGCCACAATCGCAGCATCCACCGGCACTGTATCTCTTCCAAAAGCCTTTCGTGCCGTACTGCCGCTGACAGTCAGCACCTGTTCTCCGATACCGGCCCCGACTACATCTGCAGCCACAAAAGTATTGCCTTTCTTTCTTCCGGTACCGTCGATTTCCTGTACGACCATCAGTTTCAGGCCCTCTAAGCCCTCTTCCTTCTTCGTCGCCCATACATGACCGACAACTTTACATATCAGCATTCCGTGCTCCCCTTTTCAAACGGTGCAGCTGCTCAGGCTGCACCCTGTCTAAAAATCAATACTTCTAAAACAATCCTGTTCAGACTACTTTCTAATAACTTCAATGCCTTTCTGCTTAAACAAATCCCAGGCAGACGGTGTAACGATGGCATTGGCTGCCAGACAGATTGCCGTATTCCCGCCGTCAATTAAAGAACGGGCAACATCCTCTGTAATCAGACGATCTGTTGTCGTATGGCCGGTGCCCTTTGGTACTTCGATCGGCGGTGCCTGATACTTCGGAGGCTTCGCCGGTATTGGAGGTGCTCCAACTTTGCATTCTTTCAACAGCTTAATGCCAAAGGACTGCAACATCCGCGCATTATTCTCAATGACTTCATACAGACGGCTGCTGCTCTTTCCTGCATATTTCCTATGTGGAAAAGCCGCTTCTGCCATGCACACATCTAAACCATTCAGAAGTCCACGAATCACTGCACAAGCCTCCGGCGAACCGTCTCTCCCCTGAGCAATATCGGACATCTGCACCAATGTCAGGCTGGTGATCAGGATCTTCTGATAACGATGAATATTCTTGTTCTGAATATAGTCGTCAATCAGGAAAATCTGGTACTTCTCAGCCATATCCGCAGGCACTGCCTGCAGATCACCAATCACCAGAAGCTTGTCCAGCCCTTCCGTGCATGCCGAAGCATTCGACCGCTGTGCCATCAATTCCTGCATGACAGCCTCCACAATCTGCTTCATTAACTTTTCATCCATTTTCTCAAAAACCTCCCCTAAAGCGGGTGTTTCATCTATAGATATCCAAAGACATTCTCCTGAAACAACGCCTCTGAATTTTCCTAATTCTTCTTGATAATATAGCCCATGTCACCCTTCTTGTAGGAGCAGGCATTGGCTTCATCATAATCCATATGCATCGCCAACGAGAATTTCTCACTGACACGGATAATCACATCATCAATCGTCACCGGACGCTCTGTCTCCAATCGTACAGCCACACTGTCCCCATCTTCAACACCGTATAATCTGGCATCCTCCGGTGTCATATGAATATGTGCCTTGGATGCAATGACGGAACCCACAGCATTGTAAATACCCTTCGGTCCCACAAGTATCACGTCTGCGGCCCCCTTTAGATCACCGGAAAGATTCACAGGTATCGTAATACCGAGGATTCTGGCATCTGTCAGAGACATCTCCACCTGAACAGCACCTCTCGGCGGTCCCAGAACAACCACATTGTCAATCTCACCCTTGGCTGTCACCAGACGGACACGTTCTTCGGATGCATACTGTCCCGGCTGGCTAAGGGGACTCTTCTCATGCAGATTCTCCCCGAAAAGCACATCAATCGCCTGCTGCGTCAGATGCACATGACGCCCGGATGCTTCCACAAGAAATCCCGGAAGATCTTTCATCTCTGACGGCTCCTGCTGACCGGGCCACCTGCCCGTCAGCTGCCTGCAGAACAGAATATAAATGACACTGCTGAGCCGATTCATGGCTTCCACAATATCCGGCCGTGTACATGTATCCCCGGACTGGAAAGCTCTGGCCGCCGCCAATTCTGTCTCTCTGACAAAAGTTCTAAGCTCATTCAGACCGATACATATCCGACCCATTCTGTATTCCGGCATCGGATGCGGAATGCCATAAATTTCCTTGATATGATGGGACTCATAACGCAGTCCCGCACTGTCCAAACCAAGCAGATGGATCTCTCCGAGTTCCTTGTCCAAAACTTCTGCACTGAGAATCTGGCGTACATATGCCAGCACTTCATCCAGTGCATCTGTCAGTCGATGCAATCCATTCTCAGAAGCCACCACCTGCAAAGACATAATCTTCGCTTCCAAGCTGTCCAGCATCCCGCGAAAAGCAATTTGCGGATGGGTCTTCGGTACAAGAACATTGCCATGAAGATGGGTCATATTCTCAGGCTTCACGCTGAGAACTTCTCCTGTCTCTCCATTGACATACTGCGGTTTGTGGTCGGCTCCCTGCGGAACAGCCGCCATGGGCATGGCCTTATACGGCTCACCAACAGATTCCGCCGCATCCGGCAGCTGATTCACTGCCTTAACTGATTCCGGTACAGAGGAAACTTCAACTTCCGGCTGTCCTTCCAACGCTGAATCTTCATATATAAGCGTGATTCCGTGTTCTCTGATAAAATCTCTCGCTGCAGGCGTCAGCATCGTATCCTTTGATACATGGTACGCTTTCTCATGGCTGCGGAACCAGTGGGCCCGCAGCGCAATATCTGTTAAAATCTCCATCTATGCTCACCTGCTGTCAGGCCAAAAGCCTGTCCTATCTGTCAGAAGTTGTCAGTGTCGGCAGAATGTATTCGATCTCTTCGTGTGGTCTTGGGATGACATGTACAGAAACAAGTTCACCGACACGGGAAGCTGCTGCTGCACCTGCGTCTGTTGCTGCCTTAACAGCACCTACATCGCCTCTTACCATAACAGTTACAAGACCGCCGCCAACATGTACCTTGCCGATTAAGTTGACATTCGCTGCTTTAACCATTGCATCTGCTGCTTCAATAGAACCTACAAGACCTTTTGTTTCAATCATACCTAATGCTAATAATCTGTCTGCCATAATATTTACCTCCGTAATTCTGCGGGAAAATCCCGAATTTAATTGTTTTCATTATATCATGATCCGCACCTTTGGTGCTTGACGCTGTGTACGCAGCTATCATGATCGCCATTCGCCGTTCGCGATGAGCAAGCATTGCTTGCTCCCGCTCACTAACGCTCATTATATCATATTTTGTTCTAAAACGTATACTGGTTTTCTTTTTATGAGAAATATATGCTATAATGAAAAAAAACAATCTGGAGGTTGATTATGAACGAAATAGATTTTATCTTAGAACAGTTAAAAAGTCTGACTGCCATCGACAGTCCTACCGGCTTTACGGAATATGCAGCTGAACACGTCATGAATGTCTACAAAAAAATGGGCTATGCACCGGTACAAACAGCTAAAGGCGGTATCTTCATCGATCTGGGCGGCAAGAACGAAGAGGATGCCATTCTCCTGACTGCCCACATGGATACCCTTGGTGCAATGGTTCACACCGTCAAAAGTAACGGCCGTCTGAAGCTGACGCCTCTTGGCGGATTGAATCCCAACAATACAGAGGGTGAAAATTGCCGTATCTATACCCGCAGCGGCAGAATCTATGATGGTACTTTCCAGCTGATCGATGCCTCTATCCATGTCAACGGCGAATACAATGATACAAAGCGATCCTTCGATACAATGGAAGTTGTCCTGGATGAGGATGTCTACAACAAAGAAGGCGTTGAAGCCCTCGGCATCCGAACCGGTGATATTGTCTGCTTCGATCCGCGAACACGTATTACCGATTCCGGCTATATCAAGAGTCGTTTTCTTGATGATAAGCTGAGTGTTGCCATTCTCATGGGATATGCCAACTATCTTCAGGAACAGGACATCGTCCCTGAGCGCCGTATTTACCAGCACATTTCTGTTTTTGAAGAAGTCGGCCACGGCTGCTCTTACCTGCCGGCGCCTGTCAGTGAAGTACTGGCTGTCGATATGGGCTGTGTAGGTGAAGGCCTCAACTGTACGGAACGTCAGGTATCAATCTGTGCCAAAGACAGCCACGGTCCGTACCACTACGCAACCGTATCTGCACTGGTGGCCGCAGCAGAAGAACAGGGCATTGACTTTGCGATTGATATCTATCCTCATTACGGTTCAGACGCAGACGCTGCTCTTGACGCAGGCTATGATATCCGCCATGCCCTGATCGGTGCGGGTGTCTATGCTTCCCATGGTTATGAACGTTCACACATTGAAGGTGTGCGCAATACTTTTGAATTATTAAAAGCGTATCTGGACTAATTCCCATCGCCGATATCGGTTGTTGACAAAATCGGACAATAGCTGTCAATCGACAGCTATTGTCCGGTTTTATATTTTTCTTTCTGCATATATCTCAATCCTGCATACAAAGCGTACATCTCCAGGACCTATATGCGTTACTGACCTAGTTCCATAATTTTAATCAGCCTGCTTGTCCCGAGTCTTGATGCACCAAGCTCAAGGAAATGCTTTGCATCCTCAAAACTGCCAATACCGCCGGCTGCCTTGATCCTGACATTTTCTCCAACATGTGCGGCAAAGAGCGCCACATCCTCAAAAGTTGCACCGCCGCTTCCAAAGCCGGTAGATGTTTTAATGAAATCCGCACCGGCCTCGGTCACCACTTCACACATTTTTATCTTCTCTTCCTCAGTCAGAAAACAAGTCTCAACAATAACCTTCAGAATCTTATCATCACAAATATCCTTCAGTGTATGAATCTCTGTCTGGACATCATGAAATCTTTTTTCTTTGACCCAGCCCAAATTGATGACCATATCCACCTCATCGGCACCACGATCCAATACTTCTTCTGTTTCCATCGCTTTGACCGCCGTTGTGTGATAGCCATTCGGAAATCCGACAACCGTACAAACTGCCATACGCCCGCAAAGGTAATCTTTGACCTGCTTAACTCTGTTCGGCGGCACACACACTGAAGCCGTCTCGTACTTGATTGCCTCATCACACAATATCTGCAGTTCTTCCCATGTTGCAGTGGGTGCAAGTAATGTATGATCCACATGCTGCAGTATTTCTTTTCTGCTGATAATGTCCAATCTATCTCCTCCTCTTTTGTCTTTATGTATCTGCTACACTCTCTGATCCGCTGTCTATGGTGTTTCAAGAATATACAGTGCATCTCTGATATGCGTTTGTGCACGGTCATCTGCCAGATGATACAGCGGCCATTCCGTATGATATCCCAAACATGGACAAATATGTCTGATACCATCTCTCTCCACGGTACTTCGATAATGCACATGACCGCAGACTGCATATCTCACAGGATACTTTTTGTAGAGTTCCTCCAGTGCCGTACTGCCAAGAAAAGCATTAAAGAACCCCCATTTGATGCCATCCGACTCCTCAGGAACGCAGAAATCCTTTACCGGCAGCATATGTGTGACTGCAAGAACCGGCAGACTGCCGCAATCCTTCAGCTGTTTCTCCAACTGTTTCAGGCACCGGAACATCTGCTTCTGATTGTCCTCCGTCCACTGATTGTACAATTTATCCTGCCATGTTCTCCCGTCCATCATCATACCATCCAGAACATCTCTTGAATATTCCGGTGATGCCATGGAATAATCATACCAGCCCACATCACCCACCAGAGCCAGTTGCCTGCCATCCTTCTCCAGAATAACCGGCTTACCTGATAAGCATCGCAGATCCTCTCTATAAATGCGATCAATTTCTTCCGTTGTACACTCAGGGCAGTTCTTGTTCCACATATCATGGTTGCCCGGCACATAATAAACAGGGAACTCACATAATGACTGCAGTCGCTCTATCGCCTGCAATGTCTGGTTCTGTGTCTCACTGATATCGCCGGCGATCACCAATACGTCTGTCATTTGTTCCGCAGCGGTTTCTGCCGTTAGTTCCACAATCGGATAATCCTTATTGATATCAATATGTAAATCCGAAATTAATCCGACTCTCATACGCTTTGATCCTCCCTGTTATGCTTCACTGCTTTTATGAAATGCAGTAAAATACTGATGCTTCTAATTTAATCCGCAAAAAGCCTTAATCTCCACCATGCGTGCCATTGCCTGTCGATATCCCATATCATAGCCTTCCTGAAGCTTATCGATATTCTTTTCCATGCTGACTAATGGGTAATCCGGGCGAAACAATAATGCCTGCCCTTTCGCTTCCAATTCATTGCAATAAGCTACTTCCTCATTATAATAATCATGTCTTTCAAGCAGCGGTCTTACCATATTCGGGAAACGGCGCTTCAGCACCTTCGCGGCAAATTCATTGGATTGACTCTTTTCTTTAACGTATGTTTTATCTCTGGTCAAAATAATAATATGTCTGCGATAGCCATCCGCCTCTGCCTTATGTATCGTAATCGGTTCACATACACCGCCGTCATAATAATACTGTCCATCCATCTCTATTGCCGGAAAGAGCAGCGGGATTGCACAGGTTGCCTGCAACATTCGGCAGCTCTTATCCATCCTCAAACCATCCATATAGTTAATCTGACCCGTCCGAGCATTGGTCACACCGACAGCCATCGTTCCCTTATAAGCCCTGAAAATCTCCCAATCCATAGGCTCCAATTCATTAACCAGGGTATCATAAGCAAATTTCAAACCGAAAATACTTCTGTCTGTCAGGAAGTTTCGGACTCCCATATATCTTTTATCATGACGGTATTTTTTTAATATCTGAATATTTCTCCCTTTTTGCTGAGAGATATAAGATCCGGCATAAGTAATGCCTGCTGATACCCCGCTGATATGCGGCATCATGATGCCTTCATCCAAAAAAGCGTCCAAGATGCCCATTGTAAATACCGTTCTAAATGTTCCGCCCTCAAGAACCAGGCTCACATCTTTCACATTAATGTCAAGCATTGCATCACTCTTTTCGTATTGTTGTCCTTAATTATATTTTAAAAATCTTTGCCGGTTCACCCCAGCCATAAATAACCTCGTACTTGATATACAAATCCTGCGGCTGAATAGACAATACATTTCTGTAAAGTTCATGCATCGCCTTGTCAAAGGCCTCAAACACCTCATATCCGCCGCCGCCAAAAAACTTACACTCTACAAATGCTGTCGGCACATTCCGCCTGTCATCGCCGCCGCGGCAAAGATGAATATTTCCCTCATAGGCTGTCATCATTCTGATCGGGTCCTTATTCAAAATATCTCTGACAAGCTCTGCTGTTCCTGTTCTAAGGCGCTTTTCCTGATCCACTGCCAGGTTCACATTCGTCGTTGTCCGTATAAAAGGCATATCTGTCCTTCCCTTCTACTGCCATGTAGCCTGTACAAAGTCAATAAATTCGTCCTTTTGTTCCTCTGTGTCCAGTCTTGCAGTCCACATATGATCGCCCATTGCCCCGGAAATAATCTCCGGAATATCTTCATCCATCACAATCTGATCATGATAGCGTTCCCGGATTTCTTCAGGTGTATGAATATAATTCTTTCCATTTCTGCGTCCTGCATAAACGGCAAAATATTTTCTTTGGTTCAGATCAACATATGTTTTGTCATAAACCACCATATCTGCCCAGATACTGTACACATCCACGCTATTGGCATAATTATACATATCCGGTGTCCATCCGCCCGCCGGACGCATATTCACTTCCAGAGCAACAATATCTCCCTTTTTGCCCAGTCCCTCTTTATCATCCAGAAGTCTGAAAAATTCCAGGTGGAAGAAACGGCTTCTCACATCAAAAGCCTTAACAGTTGCCCTTCCGGCCCTTCTCAGATCTTCCGGCAGCATATTGGCCGTATAGTAAGACAGATGATCTTTGTTATTGACAATATCCGCTACACTTCTTGGCCAGGATACGGTTGTCTCAAAAATAATGTCACCTTTGCTGTCTGAAATACCATCATAAGACCAGATATCACCTGTAATGAATTCCTCCATAATATAATCAACATCCGACTTTGTCTCATAGAAATAACGCATTTCATCCGGATTGGACAGCTTATAGCTTTCCTCTGCCCCCATACCAGCGTCAGGTTTAACAAATACCGGATACCCGACTTTCTCCGCAAACGCAAGACCTTCCTCCAGAGAAGAAACCATGTGATATCTCGCCGTCGGTACACCGGCCTTCTTGTAAAAGGCTTTCATTGCCGACTTTCTTCTGACGTTCGCTACCTGATCACTCTTCATGCCTGTTGTGATATTAAAATCCGTGCGCAGTCTGGCATCCTGCGTCAGCCAGTATTCATTATTACTCTCCAACCAATCAATCTTACCATACTGATGCGTAAAATATCCCAGTGCACGCACCATCTGGTCATAATCTTCCATGCTGTCTACGCGGTAATACTCCGTCAGACTGTTCTTGACCTGCTCCGGCAGAGAATCATAAGGCGCATCACTGAGTCCCAGGACGGTAACACCTCTCTGTTTTAATCGATTGCAAAAATTCCAGTAAGATGTTGGAAACTGTGGTGATACAAATACAAAATTCATTATTCTCCCTCTTTCGTTTCTAAATTCAATTTGGCAAATGCTGCTGCAAATGCATTGTTAATCGGTTCATTCGCCTCTTTCTGCTGCCGCTTCATATACTGCTGAATATCTCGCTTGCTGACACCGGCCCCCTCTTTCTTCCGCCGGTTCTGAAAAGCAGACAGCTTTTCCTTATAACCACAAGTACATACAAAAGTCTGCGCATCGCCCTTGCCGTACATTTCCATCTTCTTGTGGCATTTCGGGCATCTGGCATTAGTCTTTCTTGCAATACTCTCCCTGTATCCGCAACTTCTGTCCTGGCAGACAAGCATTTTGCTGTTTTTTCCCTGTACAGACAACATCCGCTTGCCGCAATTCGGACACAGATGATTCGTCAGGTTCTCATGTCGAAACTGCCCCTCTCCACCGGCAATCTCCTTGACAATCTCTTCTGTGTAACCTCGGATTTCAGAAATAAAGACATCTTTCTTCAAGCGCCCCTCTGAAATAGCCAACAGCTTTTTCTCCCAGTCCGCTGTTAATTCCGGTTTCTTCAAATCCTCCGGCACAAGCCCCAGCAACTGACGTCCCTTGGAAGTCACTCGGATATCCTTATCCTTTTTCTCCATCAGGAAACTGTTAAATAACTTGTCAATGATATCCGCTCTCGTTGCAACTGTTCCGAGATTTTCTTTCTCCATTGCTGTCAGCAGTGTTCCCTCATTATAATAAGCAGGCGGTTTTGTCTGGCCTTCACTCACCTTCGGGCGCATCACTGTATCTTTTCTGCCCTTTTCAAGTTTTGGCATACTTGTCACAGTCATAAGTGAATCGTCATCCTCTTCTTCCCATTCTGACTCATAAGCCTGCTGCCATCCGGCTTCTTTCATCATCCGGCTACCGGCCGTCCACTTCTCTCCGGCACAGCTGCCTGTCAGCTTAATCTGCTCATACTCACACGGCGGATAAAGCACCGCCAGAAAACGCCTCACAACAAGATCATAAATCTTTCGTTCCTCCGAAGACATATGATCTAACTGTACAAACTGCTCCGTCGGAATAATCGCATGGTGATCTGAAACTTTGCTGTCATCCACAAAACGCTTGTCCATCCTAATCGGCTGCAGAAGCAATTTCCCTGCCATCTTCCTATACGGTCCGACGGCACAGGCCTGCAGTCTCTCTTTCAAAGTTTCTGCTACATCCTTGCCTATATATCGGGAATCTGTTCTCGGATACGTCAGAACCTTGTGATTCTCATACAGCCGCTGCATAATGTTTAACGTTTCTTTTGCTGAATAGCCAAAACGCTTATTCGCATCTCTCTGCAGCTCTGTCAGATCATACAGTCCCGGTGAATAGCTCTTCTTAACCGTTCGCTGCACATCCGTGATCACCATTTCATCTTTTTCCGCTTTTTCAGCAATCGACTGTATACGACCTCTATCAAAAGAGCGATTGCTGCCGCTCTTTCCATCCTGCCAGTTCCATGTCATACCATGACTCACTGTTGTCAGTGTATAGTATTTCTTAGGCACAAAGGATTTGATCTCCTGCTCTCTGGATGCGATCAATGCCAATGTCGGTGTCTGAACGCGGCCACAGGAAAGCTGTGCATTGTAACGACATGTCAATGCCCTTGTTCCATTCATTCCCACCAGCCAGTCTGCTTCCGCCCTGGCCTCTGCTGCCGCATATAAATTCAGATAAGCCCTGCCATCCTTCAGATTCTTAAAGCCTTCACGAATCGCTTTATCCGTTACCGAAGAAATCCAAAGACGCTTGACCGGCTTCTTATTGCCGGCAATCTTCAAAATCCATCGGGCTACCAGCTCCCCTTCCCTGCCGGCATCTGTTGCAATGACAATTATCCCCACGTCTTTGCGCAGCAGCTGATTCTTCACAATCTGAAATTGTCTGTGTGTCTGCTTAATCACAACAAGCTTAAAATGCTGTGGCATCATCGGAAGATCTTCGATCCTCCATGACTTATACTTCGCAGCATATCCTTCCGGATCTGCCAGGGTTACAAGATGCCCCAGAGCCCAGGTCACAATATACTTCTCACCTTCAAGCGCCCCCTGACTGTTTCTTGTACATTGCAATACTCTGGCAATATCCCGTCCTACGGAAGGTTTTTCTGCAATTACCAATGTCTTCATCTATAATAAACCTCTACCTTTCTGAATAAATAGGCTTCTTATAGTTTATCACATTATTGCCCGCTTACAAAACAAATTAAAAATAAAACTAATTTTAATTCTTCTTCAAAGACTTAACTCCCAATAATTTCTCCATGAATTTCAACGAAGCTACTTGACATTGCAGCTTTTTAATGATATAACTTTACAAGTCTCGCATTCACAGCGAGCAAATTAAATACTGAATATTTGTCGTATAGGACTATAGATTTTCCAAGTTTCTGATTTACAAACTGGTGATCTTTGGTCCTTTTTTTGTACCACTTATCAACCACAGCAGCTATTTTCAGAGCAGTTTTCCACTGATTCAATCACTGCTGTACACCACACTCAGAAAGGAGTTCAATATGACTGCAACCGATACTTCTTATATGAAAGAAAAACCTGTTCTGTCACTGCTGCTGAGTATGGGTATCCCTATGATGCTTTCCATGCTCATCAATTCCCTCTATAATATTGTTGACGGTATTTTCGTTGCACGCATGAGCGAAGATGCAATGATGGCTATTTCCCTTGTCTACCCTGTCCAGAATCTTCTGCATTCTATCGCAGTTGGTTTCGGCGTCGGTACCAATGCTGTCATTGCCATCTTTCTCGGGAGCCGCAAAGGCGACGCAGCGTCATCTGCCGCATCCCAGGGAATTCTCCTGAATCTCTGCCACGGCCTACTGTTCATGGTTTTCGGCATTCTCTTTATGCGGCCATTCCTGAATATGTTTACTTCCAACGAAACAGTCATCGCTTATGGTATGCAGTATGGTATTATCGTCCTTTGCTTTTCGATGATCCACACAACAGAACTGTCTTTTGAAAAGATCTTTCAGTCCGTGGGTCGTATGAAAACATCTATGATCAGCCTTGGAAGCAGCTGTATGATCAATATTATCCTCGACCCGCTGCTGATCTTCGGCATTGGCCCATTTCCTGAAATGGGGATCCGCGGTGCTGCGCTGGCAACCGGTATCGGCCAGACCACCGGTTTATGCATCTACCTGCTGACCAGCCGCATAAAACCATTAAATCTTCAGTTTAAAATGCAATACTTCAAACCGGACAAAAATATCTGCAGACGATTATACGGTATTGGCATTCCCGCTACTTTGAATATGGCTCTGCCTTCATTCCTGATCTCTGCATTGAATATTCTCCTTGGCACATTCTCAGATACACAAGTGCTTGTTCTTGGTATCTATTATAAACTGCAAAGTTTCCTGTATCTTCCTGCTAATGGTATGATTCAGGGCATGCGTCCAATTATGAGTTATAATTACGGTGCGCGTGAATCATCCCGTGTCAGAAGCATCTATCAGACTGCATTGTATATCATTATATTGATTCTTCTGGCTGGAACCGTTTTATGTCTGGCCGTTCCGGATCAGCTGATTCATCTGTTCAGCGATAATACAGAAACGATTGTCGCAGGCCGCCGGGCACTCCGCATTATCTGCATTGGATTCGCTGTATCCGGAGTATCCGTTGTCACTGCAGGTGCTCTGGAAGCCATGGGAAAGGGCATACACTCATTACTTATCTCCTGTATGCGATATATTGTCCTGATTCTTCCTCTGGCTTTTATCTTCAGTCATTTCTTCGGTGTCAACGGTGTATGGCATGCTTTCTGGATCACAGAAGTGATCACAGCTGTCACCTCCGGTCTTATTTTCTATCATCAGTATCGGGCAATCGCCTGATACTGACTTTCTTTTTCTGTTCATGTCGATACCATACACATCCTCCGACAAGTATCACGCATGCAATACCGGCAATCAATCCGGCCGCCTGCCTGTCATTGGCCTGCTGTTTCTCCGGTTCTGCAGAATTCTGACGCCACTGCGTCCTGGATTGTTCTGTATGGTTCTTGAATTTCCTGGTTCGATCCGATGTATTCACCAGCACATGCCACTCCCCTGAATCGGCAGTATTGCCTGCCTTATCTTCTGCAACAATGCGAATCGTCTGATACTCATCTGAAGCTCCCGTCTGCAATTCAAGCAGTCTCTCCGCTTCTTCAATCTCATCTTTCGAAAACTGTTCTTCCAGCCTGCCGTCAAGATAATATTTCACACAGGAAAGCTGTGTATTATCATCAACCGTCACCTGAAAATTATGAGATGTTCCATGATAATACTGCTGCTCTTCCAGATTAATTATCGAAATTCGAGGTGCTGTTCGATCGACAATAAAACCGATGGCCTGCGCCTGCTGTTCTGCTGATGAGTAATTACTTGCTCTGTCTTTCGAATCCAAATAAAGTGAATACGTTCCCTCACGGCTGAAACATTTCTCATCAATTATATAAGTATATTGCTTTCTTGACGTTTCATTGCCAACCGCCTCAATTGTATAGTCCTTCTCCGGCTTCAACTCACGCAGACTGCCATTACAGCTGAGGATCACGCTTGAGTCCGTCAGCCAGTCCATATTATTCTCATAAATAACGACTTTCTCCGGACTGCTGATAAAAACCTTTTGTACCATCGCTTCTGTCTTCTGATCAAAGGCATAATATGAGCCATTGCGATTAACCGTAAAAAACAGCTCTGCCTCATCATCATTTCCTGCCAGATCGGCTGCATGAACAGATAATCTGTAAATACCGTCCATCCCACTACCGAAATCTCCCATTGCAAGCTGCAGATGATGCGTATCTGTTTCCTGCCTTTCCACCTCTGGCATCTCCACCTTCTTGCCTGTTAATTCATCTAATGCAACTGTCACCTCCCCTTCATCAAGATTAACATCATAAATATCTATCACCGGCTCCACTTTTCCATTATTCGATGAATAGGCTTCCACACCCTTAATGGACAATTCCGGCTTCACGGTGTCGAGGACAAATGCCCCAGATTGATAACGCTTCGCCTGATTGCCCGCGGGATCTGACCACTCTATCGTTAAAACATTCATGCCATCCCTTTCAAAGAGGATTTCCGACTGATAACCCTGATTTGTCTTCACCCAATCAATCTCTGTCACCTTTTTTTCTTCGCCGCCGGAGACAACTGTTATCCTACCATCTTCCGGCCGAAACCACTGCTCATTCACTGTGATCAATGCCTTTCTTACCTGATTGTAATAAGTTTCATGATGACTGTCTGATTCATTGAACTTCACAGAAACTTCCGGTGCCGTCCGGTCAATGGTAAATTCCGGCACAACCAGTGTTTCAGCTTCATTACCTGCCAGATCTCTGCATGAAAATGTCAGCCGGTAAGTGCCTTCCCCATCAAATGTCATCACACCCTCTGCCTTGTCACCATTTCTGCGCCACCCTGAAAATGAATAGCCATCCTCATTCTCTGTCTGCACACTCGGCCTATATGAAAAATCGAAGTTCTCATCCTGCACAAAGATGGATACCTGACAGCTGTCCGAATAAAAATCTCCCACTCTCCGCCCTTTCGTATCCAATCGCCCGGTAATCACCGGACATGTGCTGTCTTTCATCAGTACGATCTGCGCTTCTTCTCCCGTATTGCCGGCCTGATCTACCGCCCAAAATGAAAAAGTTACTTCTCCGTCTGCAAAAACTGACAAATCAGGCACATAAGTCATAGTCCCCCTTCCTTCTGTCTGACGCTTTTCTTCTTTCTGATAGCCTAAATGATCTCTGCCCCGACACATGATCCATTGTACATCTGATGTCGCAGTTTCCTCTGCATGCTCATTCCATGCCAAAACAAGTGAAACGCTCTCCTGTCCTGTATAAATCTCACGACCCTCATCGGCCTTTGACACCTTTTTCACGGATAACTTCAATCCAGTATCCTCTGTGCCTGACATTCCCATCAAAACGCCTGATACCAGCATAACTACAAGCAGCACAATCATCCTTCTTCTCATTCATTCTTCCCCCATCCATTCACTGCCGCACTTCTGCAGCCATTTGCATCCTCTTACGCAGCATTGCCTCTTTCTCCAATATAATCTCTTTCTCATTCTGTCTGGCACTGCCATCATCCTCTGCCAACCGCCTGTTTATCTCTGTCAAAACTGCCTCTATCTCTTCCTCAGAAACATTCTCTGACTGCATATCATAAACGGCCCTTTCCACCATCATTCCCAGAATTCTATCATAGACCGCCAATTCCCATCGCGGTTCTTCCGGGTATAAATCATCCTGCAGCACACTGTGAACCTCCGTCCAAAATAACCCTCTCTCTGTGCTGCCTGCCGGAGGCTTCTGACTATTTTCCAAATCAATAGCCTCCGACAAACTCCATCTTCTGAATATCACTGCTCTTTTCTGCCAGATATACTTCCATTCATCGTATACCCCCAAATCCAATTCCTCCATATCCGCTTCTTCAACATTCTGAAACCAGGCAGCTGCCTGTCCCTTGGAAATCCCGGCATCCGATTGAAGATACACAGCGATTCCCAACTGGTAACTGAGTATCACCCACTTGGCCTCATCCGCCTTCAGGTACTCTCTGTTCAAACGCATCAGCTTCTGTATCTGCTGCCATTCCTCCTCAGAAAGCAGGTCATCCTGCATATAAGCATCATATAAGGCCTGATAGGCATCTATTCTCTCCGGCATCATTCCGATGGCATTCAGCAGTATACTTTCTGCATCTGCTGATTCAGCCTGATCAAGTGTCCTTTCATAAGCTGCCGATCTCCAATAGTCGGCGAAGGCTGACAGACTTAAGTAAAAGGTCAAGAATAGGCCCGCTATTCCTATGCTTAATCGTCTAAAAAACATCCGCCTTCTTCTGGAAGCATCTTTACTGGCAACATACAACATCCGACTGATCCTTCGCCAGGAAGTCCGTCTCTTTTCAGGCTCTCTGGCTGTACATTCCAAAACCAGCTGATTCATAATCCTCAGCTGTCTTCTCCTGAAGACTCTCTCTCCCACCGACCATTGTCTGCCCGATTTCGGACAGAGTCTGATCTCTCTAAAAAAAAATATCTTCTCTGCCGGATAATCTCCCGTTAAAAGAAAGTGCAGCAAAGCGCCAAATCCATACACATCCGTCCATGGGCCCGGACCGCATACATGACTGTACTGCTCCGGTGGTGCAAATCCCGGTGTTCCCATCTCACCAACCTCCATCCCATCTCCAAGAATGCAGGCGGCACCAAAATCAATCAGACCCAGCTGTCCGGAGTCAGTCACCATCACATTGGAAGGTTTCAGATCCCGGTATATGACACTGTGCCTATGTAAATACGACAGTCCCTCCGCCAATTGCATCATCCACGACAGTACCTCATCCGGCTCAAAACACTTCTCTCCCTGATACAATTTCCTGTCCATCAGCATCTGCAATGTTCTTCCCCTGATATAGGACATCACCAGACAAACCCTGCCATGTGCCTCCCATATCTCCCTGACAGTAGGAAATGCAGGATGCACAACCGATGATAAAATACGCGCCTCACGATATAACGAAACTCTGGATACTTCATCATCCGCAGATACCTTTAATGCATAGCAGCAGCTGTCTTCCTGACAGACAACAAGATAGACTCTTCCCGAACCGCCTTCGCCAAGATATCGTTCTACCCGGTAACGGTTATCTGCGCTTTCAAACACTTCTGGCAATCGCAATCACCTTCCTCGCCCTGCTACAGTTCAAAACAGTCACTGCAGACAAAATACGCTGTCTTCTCTATTCAATTTATCTTTCGTACAATGGAATTCTCTGCCTGCATCAGAATCGGCAGACAGCCTTATCAGAAATGAAATATTGACGCTATTATACACCCGTCTCCACTGATTGCCAAGCACTTTCGACATCCTTTTTTCTTAAGTTTTTATAAAACCAAATTTTCCGATCAGTCGACATTTTTCGCCTCAAAAATGTAAGAAACACATCCTTTTTTTCTCTTAAAATCAAAACATCCTCTCCATCAAAAAAACTCCTACAGAATGTCACATCGCTAAAGTGATCTCGTCCATAGAAGTTTTTAACCCTGAAATATGAATTTTTACAATTGTCAACCCACCGCCTGCATCTACATGATTTTATTGACAGCTCTTTACAGCCATCCATACAACATCGAGATCCATTGCCATGCAAAACTTCCGATCAATCCCATACCGGCAATCATCAGCCGGCGCCTGTGCAGGAGTTTTCGATCACCTTTCTTTTCTGCACCAAATCGCCGGATATCCTCCAGCCACCTGACATGCAGAATTTTCCAGACACGTTCACTCATTTGCATCATAAAGATGGCACAGATAAGGATCATAGCACCTGTCTCCAGACGGGAAATATTTTTCTCGTTTGTCTGCCTGATAACATCTGTCACATCACTTTTGGCACTGATCTGAAATTGTTCCAGTTCCTTTATCACCGGGGATACATTAAAACCATTCTTCACAGCGATCATCAGCTTCACAGAGACCTGCTGCCCATCCTCAGCTGCAGTGCTGTCAGTCCTGTCAGACCGATCTGTTCCCGTGCGCTCCGTTATTTTGCTGCTATTTGAATTATTGGAAGTGCTTGCAGATTTCTTCGAATTCATACTGTTCTTTCCGGCACTTTCAGCAGACATATCTAAGTCTCCAGGATCAGTCGGCATATCACTCCCCTCCGGATCAGCTGACATTCCTCCGCCGCTCATGGTAAATCCCCTCTTATCCGAGGTATCTGCCCACTGATCTGACAGATAAATTCCCGGCAGCTGTTCGTTCTGATCAATGCCGTATAAGCGCACAGACTGACTGTCATCCAGGGTAAAGTCCTTCAGTAAATCTGCCTTTTCCAGTACCAGCCCCTGCTTTTTCTTATCTTTCTGACTACTTCTGTCTGTCACCCTGTTTTCATCTGCTGCCGACTCACTTTCCGACTGCATGGATGTGATACGGGATTGCTCTTCTGTTTTCTTTTTCAGATTTTCAAGGGCTTTCTCAGATACAATACCATAGGGCATGCCCCCTGAAAAAGGTACTCCCGCTGTCACGGCCTGACCGGACAGCCATTTCATATAATCACTTTCCACATAATAAACGCTGACTTCACCGCTGTAATCTTCCCACTGCATCACTGCTGTCTGCTCTGAATAAGGTGTCAAAGCCTCCACCCCCTGCATGGACAGTATAGATGTCCGCATATCTGAAGATAGATTCTGAGACATTTCCGCCTGAATAACAACAGGTTTTTGAAGTTCTTTAAACAGATTCAGATACTGCCCTGCGGCATTCCAGATCCATACAAAGGAAATCGCAAAACCAATGACCGGCAGTAGAATTTCTCTCAGACTCAAAGTTTTGAAAGCAAGATACCACCATCGGCCTTTCTTATTCCTGCTCATGCTGTTTTGCCTTTCTTCTGTAAATAATCACTCCTGCCGTGCCGAGAATAACAACAGCGGCAATGACACCGATATACCACTGCAGACTAACGCCTTGCTTTTTCTCCTCTGTCTGGCTGCTGTCCGTACTGAGATCCAGCGGATTGATCACTGTGCTGATTTCTTTTTCCGCCGTGTAAGTCTGACCATCCTCATCTTCATAAGAAAGAATAAGTTTGCCGGAAGTCTCACCGTACATCTCACCATCTGCTGATGACTCCTTCATGCCGGCAAATATTTTCAAAGTACCATTTGCTGCACTGCCGGCTTCTACGCTTCCGATATAAGCACTGGTGCCCGTTGACAATCCCGGTGCCTCCACCACGCAGCGGGCATTGTAAATGGCCCCTTTGCCCAGATTCAGTGCCTGCACATTGATGTTCATAGTATCACCGGCATTGATGCTATCCGGCAGCTCATCCGCTTCCAGTTCCACTCTAAGCGGCTGATGTATATCCACTGAAATCGTTCCCGATGAAGAAAGTGAAGAGGCATCCGGATTATCATAGGACATACTCAGCTGGATATCATAACGCCCTTCCTGTATCCCCGCTGACGCGGAAAATGTCAGAGGCAGTTTTAATGTCTCATTACTTCCGAGACGATCAAAGAAAAAGGTATTGCTGTCTGCCTTTAATGTCAGATTCGTCTCTGCACAGGTCACATCAATGGTCATGTTCTGGACGTATTTAATCTTGCTTGTATTCTTAATTTCCACATTCAGTGTAAAATCTTTGCCCGCCTCCAGACGTTCAGGATCAGACTGGCATTTTGTAATAATCAGCTTCGGTTCAGATGTGGGCTTTTCTGACTCATCAGAACTGTTCTCCCCATCATTGCTCACGGACACATCGGATATACTGTCTTTTTTCACAGTGTCCTTTTTCTTTTCATCGGCAATGGTCACATAAAGAGTAAAACTCTGCTGAATTTCCTGACCATCGGCCTTCGCTGATACATCAAAAACAATCGGATAAGTCCCATTCTTCCGATCTGATTTCAAGGGAAATGTATAATTGACAAGAAAAACCTGCTTCTTATCCTTTGTTCCATTCACCGTCTCCTCCGTTGCCTTAAATGTTTTCTGGTAATTTTTGTAGACAAAAGGCGCCGTCCCGGTATCACCCAGATTCGGTGTCACTGTCACAGAAGAGACCGCTTTCATATCTTCCGCCACAAGAGGCAGCACCATCTGTACCTTGTCATCGGCCACTGTTGGTTCATAACCATCTTTATAAGCTTTTTCCATACCCTCATAAATGTGCGTATCATCAATCTGAAATATAACAGCAGACTGATTGGATTCCGTCTGTTCAGATTCACTCTGATTCTTTTCAGTCTCCGTCTGTTTTTCAGTCTCCGGCACCGTTTCTGCCTCTGTTAATTTCTCTGTTTCTGTGCCCTGCGGCATTTTCTCTGTTACTTCTGCGGCCCACACCATCTGCGGCATCTGACACAGGCATAAGACCATCAAAAAAGCCAATAACCTTTTCCTCATCTTATATCTAACGCTCCTTTTCATCCATTCAAGTCCAACTCATGTTGTCTGCCGGCTGTCTGTCCATAGGCTTTCGCAGCTCCAATATCCTGTCACATGGAAAACCACAAAAAATCTCATCCGCCATCAGCAGACAGGCCCTGTCCTTTGACGCTTCATCCAGTATTTTCAGAATACGTGCCTGTTCAGCCCGGTTCAGATCCGTCATAAAAGTATCTGCCGCAATCAGATCCGGGTTCTGCAAAACAGCCTGTCCCACAGCGATCAATGCCCGGTCGTAAGCTGTGATCCGGTCTTCCTTATGATATTCCCGAATTTCCTCACCAATCTTTTTCAGCCACTCTGAAGCATGAGCCATGGCTTCCCGTCTGCTGTATCCCTGACACAAAAGGGGCAGTGCAATCTGCTCTCCCAGTGTCATGGATTCCAGAATTCCCGTTGTTTCATAGATGGCCGCTATACTGCCTCTGTATAATAATGTTCCCTCATTGGGCTTTATTTTCTGATCTAAAATCCTGATCAGGGTTGTCCGTCCGCTGCCGGCATTTCCTCTGATCATGACCCGTTCGCCCCGGCCAATTTCCAGAGAAAACTGATCCAGCACCAGGCGATCCGGCGGATACCATTTGACAATATCCTTTAACCTGCAGAGGCAGTTATCGGCATCCTGCACTCCTGCCTTATCTTCACGATCATCCTGCATATGTATCCTCCATCCTGTCTCTGATGCAATGCATCACACCGCCATCCATCTCGCAGACCACATCACAGAGCACATCGATATCCTTCTGGCTGTGACTGGAAAGTAAAATCGTCTTCCCTTTTTTCTTCTGGGCCAGTATCAGTTCATGCATCTGACTGACGCCATGCTTGTCCAGACCATTAAAAGGCTCATCCAGAATCAGCAGGGATGGATCCTCCATCAGTGCCTGTGCAATGCCAAGGCGCTGCCTCATGCCAAGGGAATACTTGCTGACAGGCTTCTTCATCTCCGGATCCAATCCTACTGCCCGGATGGCCTCTGCCACTGCCTTTTTGTCAATTTTTTTGCGAAGAGATGCCAGCAGTTCAAGATTTCTCATGCCTGTAAGATTCGGCAGAAATCCCGGTGTCTCAATAATAATTCCCGTATCCTGGGGAAAATCCATATCTTTGCCGATTCGCTTATAATTCACGGTAATTTCACCGGAATCCGGAATCAGAAATCCGCAGATACATTTCATCAGCACGGTCTTGCCGCTGCCGTTGTTGCCCACAATGCCGTAAATCCGGCCTTCCTTAAAATCATAACTGATATGATGCAGCACGGTCTCCTCGCCAAAACTTTTGCTCACATCCATGACCCTGATCACATCACGCATTATTTTCCCTCCGTTCCGCTGAATGAAAATGCATACCGACGAATGGCACATATGGTTAATATCAACAATACTGCCAGTAAAGCAAGGCCGATTGCCACAGTCTGTCCCAATGTTGGCAGCTTATCATAGCCAAAATTATGCATATAAAATGTTGCCTGATTCAGGGGCGATATCCACCCCACCAGCACTCTGGCCTTGTAGCTCAACTGATCCGGCAGATGCAGTACCTTCTTAATATTGTCCGGATTCAGCAGCAGCCCGTAACAGCTGAAAGAAATCACCGCTGCAATCCCTGCCATCTGTCCTTTCCATATATTAAACAGCAGCATTACCAGAACCATCACCAGTGTATAAAGCAGCATCAGCGCCAATACCCAGAGCATACTCTGCCATGGCCGGCTCATCTCGATAGCTTTCACCGCTGACGGCAAATTCAGTTCTTTGCCGCTGCCGGAATAAGCCAGCGCTACCGCTGTCCGGCTCCACCGGTTGCCTGTGAAAGCATTCTGCATAGTCAGCACCACCGTGGAAAAAAGTGTAAATACCATGAAAAGCATCGTGGCCAGCACCACATACACCATCTGCCCCACAACCCATACACGCCTTGTGGTGCGCATCAGATAAAATGGCGTTGCAGTGGTGATAAAGGGCATATCTGCAAATAAAATCAACAGCAGCAGCGACACAAGGAGAATCGCATTGCTGTCTCCAAATGTCCACATGAAAGCTTCAAAAATCTGCATGGTTGTATCCCGCTCCAGGGCAAACTGTACCGCTTTGTCTGTCAGAAGGTAACAGAGAATAAAATCCAGCAGAAAGGCGGTTACAACTCTTGTATTTTTGTGCCATCGGAGGAAATTATAGGAAGCCACCGACAGCACCATTTTTCCTTTATACCACACGTTCCAGACACCTCATCCCTGTTCTTCTCACCATAAGACCAATCATTCCTGCCAGAAGCAGCAGCCACAGACAGATTCCCCAGTCCTTCAGGGGCCAGCTCCAGCTCATCACCAGCCATTCCTTTGGATACAATAATTTCAAAGCATCAAAATAACGCTCATATACAATTTCCAACAGATAATCCACTATAAAAGGCCCAATCCAGGCCATCATCCGGTTAAATGTCCATAAGGACAGCAGCATCCCCACCATTGACCACACCGCCCCAAAACAGCCATACCGGAAAACAAGGCCTATCAACTGCTGAATCTCATAGCTCTGGGCAATCTCCCCGGCAGCACCTGCAGTATCTGCAATATCTGCTGCCTGTGCCGCATTCGCAGTCCCTGAAGCTGTTTCCAATGGCATCAGCAAAACCGCACTTATAAGAATCACCAAAAGCGCAGCCCCCATCAGAGTCACTGCGCCGGACAGCATGCAGGCTGCTGCCTTCGAATGAATATAACTTGCTTTATCCGTCCTGTAAAGGACATTTTTGAACATACCGGATTTGACCTCATCAATACAGGCAGCGCCATATGGGAAAGCACAGATCACCGGTGCCACCAGCAGCGCATTGCCGGTTGTCAGGGATTCAAAGGCAAAGCTCAGGGCCTTTCCCGCTGCCAGGGGTTCTGACTGACCAAAGTCTGCCATGATGGTATCCATCCTTCCCAACAGCACAGCCGCCGTAAAAATCACAGCCGGAATAAGAATCCGGTGAATCCGGCCGATTTGTTTTTTATCATATGCTAACATTTTCTTCCTGTCTGTTTCTTTTAATAACCTAACCAGGTATTGATAATTGTGCCATCTGTCGCATTTACCACACAAAAATGGTTGACCCACCAATCTTCTTTGTAATCTCCCTGGCTTGCGTAACCACTGAAAACATAAACTGGCACATATTCAAAGGCCTGATCCGAATTTTTAACCTTCACACGGCAATACATCTGACGAATATCATTCACATTCGCACAGACCTTTTCTGTCTCTGCTGTCGTTTCATCCTCCATCTCATCATCTGAAGCCATACCAAGTGATGTCATGGTACATTTCACCTGCATATAATTTTTAAAGGCCGTATAAATATCATCAAAAGGTAACATTTCTGCAGGCTGATTATCCGCTGAAGTTATTTTCATCGGAGAATCCCACTCCACAGATGTAATCTGACCATCTATTATTTCAAACTCCAGCATTTCATAGATCAGATTTGCCGCATAGGCATCCGTACTGTCATAGGATAGATCTGTTAAAAGACACGGAAGGTTATTGATGACAGGCACATATTTGATTCGCCACTGATTGCCATTATTGTCAACTGAATCTACCTGCCATTCCTTATCCGTCAGTGCCTTCAGCTTCTCACTGGTCATTTGAATGGCTTCCTCCCGGCTGATGACAGGATCAGCATTGTAATTGATATCCACTTCATCATTCAGTACAAAAAACATATCATGCACCTGATAGTCTGCATCCTGCCGATTGCTGGCACTGATATGTGCTCCTTTGCCTTCATAATCTCCTCTTACCTCCAGAGATTCCGTTTTGTCCTCTTTACTCCAGTCCTCATCATCACCATTCGTCTCGTCTTTCATCCAGTAGGATGCTGGATGAAACTCCCAGTCCGTCTTTGTTCCTTCATATTTTTCTGGTGCTGAATCATAATTTGATTTCAAATTATTAATCTCCTCCTGATACAACTCAATAGTACTATCTATCTCATCCTCCGTGTACCCTTCTGCCAGTAAACCATCCCTGTCACTGATCTTCTGCTGACGCCAGAGAATGGCTTTCTCGATATCCGATTTCGTCATCTCATCCCGATATTCATAGACATCCTCTGTGCCAAAGAAAACATTACACCACCGCTTCACATCATCCGCAGATACAGACTGCGCCTCCGCCTGCAGAACCGGTACATTCTTTGCTCTCACCTGATCTGCCTGAACCTTAATTGTTACATCACCTTCCGTGGAATCAAAGGAATCAGAAATTGCTTCAGATACAACCTTTCCATATGCGTTTTCGTCAATGGCAATGGTATCATCAACGGACTGGCTCGTTTCATTCTGACTGGCCTGATTATCATTCTTGTTGGCCACAATATCCTGATCCGGCGTGGCCTGACAGCCTGTCATCAATAGTGCCGCTGAGATGGCTATACATGCATATTTTCTTATCTTCATCGTGCTTTCCTCCTGCCTTGCTTTAACATTTTCTGACTGTATTATAAAATTCACAGGCATAAAAATGCATCATTATATCTTTGTATTAGCAAAAAAGAAAGCAAATCTGACAACCTCGAAAAATATTCTAAAAAACGATGCCAATCAGGTATTTCCTGCTAACATCGTTTTTCAATTCACATTATCAATACCCTAAACCAGCATTAATGATCGTGCCGTCTATTGCATGAATTAAGCAAAAGATACTGTCATTTGTATCTTCTGTTCCGCTTACACTGATTTTCCCAAGAAATGCATACACCGGTACATACTGATATGTATTATCTGTATTTTTCTCCTTTACACGGCAATACATCTGCTGAATTTTCGTGATATTCACAGCTGCATCTTCGGAATCGTCTTCCATCAACCCCAATGAGCTGACACTGGTGCTCACTTTCATATATGTTTTAAAGGCATCATATAGTTCAGCAAAGGATTTCAGTTCTGACGTCTGGCTGTCTGCAGATGTCACCTTCATCGGTGTATCCCATTCCGCAGATACAATTTGATCATCCGTCACTGAAAAATCAATCTGCTCATAATCCAGATTCGATGCATAAGTATCATCCGCAGTATAATCAATGGTACTGTAAACACAAGGTATCTGATCAATACTCGGAACATACTGGATACGCCATTGATTGCCTATTGACCAGACAGCATTCACCGTCCATTCACCATCTGTCAATTCCTTTAGTTTCTGATTTGTCAGCTTCACAGCCTCCTCCTGGCTGATAGATGATTTTCCATTGTTCTCCCAACCTGCTTGTTCATCATCCCAGTAAAACATAATGCTGTGCAGTTGATAATCCGGTGTTGATCTGTTGCTGGCACTCACATAAGCCATCTTGCCGTCACAATCACCGATGACCTTTAACTTGTCTGTTTTATCCAGATTGCCCCAATCTTCATCTTCACCGTCTTCAGCCGTTTTCATATAATAGGAAGCAGGATGGAATGTCCAGTCTGTCTTTTGTCTATCATCATCTTCAGGTGCACTTTCATAATTGGCTTTGAGATTATCTATTTCCTCCTGATAAGACTGAATCACTGCATCTGCCGCTTCTTCTGTATATCCCTCTTCTGTGATTAATCGATCTCTATCATTGATCCACTGCTGACGTAAAAGAATTTCTTCCTGAATTTCTGACTTCGTCATCTGACTGTTTCCCTCATAGACATCTTCTGTACCAAAGAAGGCCTTGGACCATTGCTTCACATCGTCCACCGAAATATCCTGCGCTTCCGCCTGCATAACTGGTATAGGCCGCACTTTCACCTGTCCAACCTGAATGTTGATTATCACATCACCGCTATCAGAAGCAAAGGATTCAGAATATCCTTCTGAAACAACCTTTTCCTCATCGGTATCTTCCGTTGATTCAGCAGCTGATTCTGCTTTCGATTGTTCCGTCTGCTGATCGTTTTTGTTGGCAACAATATCCTGATCCGGTGTAGCCTGACAGCCGGATAATAACAACGATGTCAATATCATTAAACCTATATAATTTCGTGCTTTCATTTTTATACTCCAAATATATCCGGCAAAATTATCCGAATCTCCCAATTTTGTGTCTTTATCTCTTTCCCACTCCCAAAATAGAAAAAAATTATTATTCCGCTAACCCCATGTGTGGCGGCTCCCCTCCTCTGCAATTAATAACCTAACCAGGTATTAATAATTGTGCCATCCGTGGCATTTACCACGCAAAAATGATTCACCCAATCATCCTCTTTGTAGTCCCCCTGGCTGACATAGCCGCTGAAAACATAAACCGGTACATATTGAAATGTATTCTCTGCATTTTTAACTTTCACACGGCAGTACATCTGGCTGATATCATTCACATTGGCAAAGGCCTGCTCTGTACCTTCTGTTTCATCCTCCGATGCCAATCCCAATGAATTTAAGGTACATTTCACCTGCATATAATTTTTAAAGGCCGTATAAATATCATCAAAAGGCAACATTTCTGCAGGCTGACTATCGGTTGAGGTTATTTCCATTGGAGATTCCCACTCTACAGCTACAATTTTGTCATCTGTAAGTGTAAAATTAATTTGTCCATACTCTAAATTCGCAGCATAAGCATCATCCGAAGTGTAATTAATATCACTATAAAGACATGGCAATTCATTTATAACCGGAATATATTGAATATGCCACTGATTACTGCTAGACCAGACCGTATTCACCTTCCAGTTTCCATCTACTAACGCCTTCAGCTTCTCATCTGTAATCTGAATCGCTTCTTCCTGATTCACATAAGGAGTAGCTCCATCTATCCAACCTTCATCCTCATCATTCCAGTAAAACATCAAAGAATGCAATTGATAGTCTGCAGTTTCTCTATTACTGGCACTAACATAAGCTTTTTGACCGTCACTCTCCCCCTGCACCTTTAATGCCTGTGTCTTATCTGCATTACTTGTATCTCTATCATTTTCCATTGAATCATCATCATAATAAGATAAAGGATGAAATGCCCAATCCGTTTTTTTTCGTTCATCATCATCCGGTGCTTTTTGATAACTTGCTTTTAAACTCTCAATTTGCTCTTTGTAATATTCAATCATCGTATCCGCATCAGCTTCACTATATCCTTCTTCTATTAAACTTTCTCTATCATTTATCTTCTGCTGACGCCAGAGAATAGCCTCCTCAATTTCTGACTTTGTCATTTGCTTTGTGGCTTCATAAACATCTTCTGTTCCATAAAAAGCCTTTGCCCATCGCTTCACATCATCCACCGAAATATCTTTCGCTTCTGTCTGTACAATCGGTACACTATGTACTTTTACCGCATCCGTTTGTACACTAATTGTCACATTCCCATCATCAGAAGAAAACGTTTCAGAAATTGCTTCCGACACAACAGTCCCATCATCATCACTTTCCTCCACACTATTTGATTCCTCTATAGATGTACCTGATTCACTCTGACTCACCTGCTGATCATTCTTATTAGCAATGACGTCCTGATTAGGTGTTGCCTGACAGCCTGTCAATATCAAAACCATCAACACTCCAAAGCATGCATATCTTGTTAAGTTCATCTTTCTTCCCCTCATTCCCAACTACCACTACTTAAATAAACCACTATCCACCTTTTAGTTAATTTTATCCTACATAATGCCACATAACTGTACTGCCATCTGTATCACTCGGATTGCCATACCAAGCTTCCCAGCGTGAATCTGATATTCGCCTTTTTAAAGATTTACCAGAATTATAATATGTTGCATTCAGTCTATAAAACTCCCAGCTATTTGATGTTGTTGTTTTACAATTTCGTATTTGAGTTTGTATATCTATCCATGTGATACGCCCACAACTGCCATCTACCTTAAGACCTCTTAAATCCTGGTATTCTGAAACAGCATCTGCAGTTCCATCACCAAAACTGCCATCTACCATTCCATGAGATTTGATAATATCTTTTGTTTTTATATGATAGTTTAAAAGAAACGTCTGCAAGCCCGCTGTGTGACTTTTGTCATGTGTTGTTCTGTTTTGAACTGGGAACTTATTCATATCTGATGCCTATGCCTGCATTCCCGGCATAACTGTTGACACACCTAAAATAAGTGCAAATGCTGCTGTCATTAATTTACTTTTCTTAATGTTCCTCCAATCTTTTTGTGGATAGTGGTTTACTTGTGTTGTATACGAATCATATCACATTATTAATCATCTATGAGGCGAATTACCTTATCTCCCTATTTTGTGTCTTTATCTCTTTCCCACTCCCAAAATAACAGGAAAATTCCTATTCCAGCTAATCCTTGCATCATGCCATAAGGATAACTGTCTTTTTGCCTGATTCCTCATCAACTCCGGAAAATTGAAACTGGTAATGTACATATAGTATTCCTGTGTATTTCTAAAAAGGTATCTTACTTTCTTCATTATTGGCTGACACATTTCTACCAATACTTCTGAATCCGCTTTAATACAGTCATATGCTCTTCTGAAACCATTTATAAATTCATTCATATAATTTTCAAAACTTATATATTTCCCCTCATATATTGGCATATTCTTTTTATGTGATAATTTTGGATAGTGATAGGAAATATTCATCTCAGACGTACCTTTATGAATGACCATAGGCATTTTTACAGGCAATCTCTGTTCATCACATGCATTCAAAACAGAAACATTTACATGCATTGTTCCCATTCCGTTCGGCACAAATCCCGTATGTATCACTGTATCCATCAAATTCTGCTGCAAATTTTTTCTTTGTGTACCAACTTCAATTCGGCGATCAAACATAAATTCTGTATCAATAATGACCGGGTACTTTCCGTGTGCTATGACATTATCCATATGAATATCTGTCATTCCAAGTACATAAGCAAGACAGCATTCCGCACCACACCGATAATAATATTCCTTAATTTCCTTTTCACACATACATTCAGCTTCAGTTACTTCCTGTTCCCAACCATAATCATCCCTCGACGTCACCAAATGCCTTGATTTTTCTAGTCCCATCTTCTCCCATAACCAGTTTTCTATTTTCTGGTACTGTTCTGTCAATAATAAAGAATGGGGTTTATAATAAATTTTCTCTCCACTTTTTAGTGAAACCTGTGCCACCATTCTTCCCGGAAAATGTTCTTCATCCTGATTAAAAGAGATCTTTGTGATTTCCATAGTGTTTTGCTCAATATGAAATTCTTTGCTGATTGTTTCCCTGTCCTGATAAAAATGCTGAAGTATTTCATTCACATAATTAATATAATCTCCGATTTTACGAATCAATAAATCCGTCATAACCGGATACTTTTTTAGAAATTCTCCGCATTCTCTCTCATTCAGTAAGTACTTACTTACATAATCATCATATTCTTCTGCACTTGAATGACCATTTAATTGCCCAGCATCTTTTTTCTCATGCATATCTGCTATCAAACATCTGAAGGGAATCCAAAAAACTCTTTGAACTATCTGTTTTACCAGACTGTCTATCATATTTTCTGTTAGTGAAGCAATCAGCTTTTGTTTCAAAACAATTTTGATATATTGGCCCAACTTCTCATAAAAACTATCAAAAACTCGTTCTTCTTTTTCAAATTTAATGCCATTTTCTGTACTTACACTGAATATGCATTTAAGAAAAAACTCTTTTTCTTCTTTTGCTATCTTTGCACGTTTCACATCCTGCATGCTCAAAAGCTCAGGATACTTTAACAATTCATCCAGTATATCTTTGTTTAAAAATTTTTTCCAAAATTGCTTTGCTTCTTCATTTTGGTTTATTATTTTAATTAGCTCTCTAATATCCATCTCGTTATTCCTCATATATAAATCTTATCTATTTCATTTAAACTAAAAAAGTGTCTAACAGAATTTTCTCCTGTAGACACCTTTTCATAATTAACAGCACAATAAAGTGTATGACCCTCCCATATGTCCCGTAATATCATCTGATTCAGATTCTTTTACATTTTGTTGTAATTCTTCAATATATTTTAGTTCCTCTAATATAGATTTTGTCAATTCAAGTTCTTGCATTAACTCACACCTCTTCATCATAAAATGTAACATCAACTTTAAACAGGCTATCTACATCATTGATTTCTATTAATCCGTCATACTTTTCCACAATTTTTTGAACACTCATTAACCCTAACCCATGCATTTCTGTATTTTCCTTCTTCGTGGTCAGATAATGATGTTCTATCTTTCTTCTCTCACCTTCATAAGGATTTGATATTTCTATGCGAAAAATACCATTTGGATTTTGTATGACGAAATCAATCTGTCTCTGTTCATCTGGAAGATCTTTGACTGCCTCAATAGCATTATCAAATAAATTGCCTATAATGATACATAGCTCTGTTTCATCCACGGGGCAAAGATACGCTTCAACAGCACATTTTACACGAATTGCCTTTTCCTCTGCCTGTTCTATCTCATAATTCAGCATCAGATTTAACACTTCTATCCCTGTATATCTGTTTTTACTTTTCTTTTTAGTGACTGCGAGCTTCTTTTCAAAATATGTCTGTGCTTCTCTATATTTACCATTCTCTAAACATTCCAATATCAGCACATCCTGATGAACAGAATCATGCAGCATAGTTCTTTTTTCTGTATACATCTTCTGAATCGTCTCATACTGTCTCTTCAACATTTCAAAATTCATATCCGAAATCTGCTGCTGATACCGCATATCCTTATAACCTTTGTAGAAAATAATCGCTGACAAAAGACTGAATAAGCACACAAAGACAATCATACTAAACAGAATATATTCACCTCGTATAAAGTCTCCCGCAACATCATTATTAAAAAGTGATTCACCAATTATTATCTCAAAAACAACAAATACAGCCAGATATTTATAATCTTTTTTATATTGACGATGAATCAAAGGCCCTCCATGCATGTAATAACATAGACACAATGATGCACCAATTGTCACTGCCATTCCACACATCTGAATCCAATGCCATCCCAGTCCATCTGCAACCGTAATATAATTCTGCATATGAATATGTTCTAAATAACATAATATAAAAATATACAGAACTCTAAAGATATAGACGGTATAATTATAAATAAAAAACTGTACAAATAACTGCCAGAAATAAGTATCAAAAAAAATGCATAGTGTAATAAACACACCGATATTTACAATTGTTTCCTGTAAAGATGAAAACTTAAAAAAATGAATATTCCCCGTATTAAAAGCAATCCAAAAAATTATTAATATCCAATATAATACCTTCGTCCACAGCTTTTCCCACCGGAAATGCCCCGGTGGTACAGCCAACCTGATGCCGCACAAAACCACCGTTATGATTTCCAGCACTCTGAGGGTAATCCCTGCTATTTCCATGCCCGCCGCCCCCAATAATCGCTGATAGCCTTTTTGACCTGCTGATATCTCGGAAGGCTGATCGGCACGCTGTCACCATTTCGCATGGTCAGCATATGATCTTTTAACCGCAGCACATGACGTATATTCACGCCATAACTTTTGTCCGTCATAATAAAAGCGTCATCCACTTGCTGCATATCCTCAATCACCTTTGAAAGTGCCCGGCGTTCTCTGAATACCTCCGGTTTGCCGGTATGAAACAGGGTATATTTGCCATCTTTGCTCAGATACTGGATCTGATCATAGGCAATACGGATGAGATCATTCGCCCCTTCGATCATATAATAATTGGATTTATGTACCTGCAAATGCTGAATGAGCGAATCCATGGTCTCCGGTATCAGTGTTCGTATACTGTCCTTTGTTATGTACTGCCAGGCATGATAACGATAGCACTTCACACTGTATTCCATATGTGCCGTCACAAAAACAATAAACGGTGAGTCATATTTCATACGAACATAGGAGGCCAGTTCCATGCCGCTGATATCCGGCATCTCGATATCCATAAAATAAATATCATAGCATCTGCCATTTTCAATCTGAGTCTTGAAATCATCTGCATGATCAAAACAGTCAATTTCACCCTGACAGCCCTTTTCCATCAGCCAGTTGCACACAGTCTGACGGATGAGTTCACTGTAATACTCCTCATCATCTATCACTGCAATCTTCAACATGATATCTTTCCCTTTTGCCATAGCTCCGACAATGATTTTAACACAATTTGACATTTCAAAGATGTCGTGTCCCTTAACTCTTTGTTTTTGTCCTTTAATTCTATTTTACTGTTCTATCTCAATCAAAATCTTACTTCGACTGAAATAAAAATGCTGCCCCTATAGCTGTCATATAAGCCGCCTGCTTCGGTATGATAAAATCAATATCATACAGCTCACCAACCTGCCCCAGCATAATTCTTGCCTGATTCAAAGTGGCTGTTGAACCGCCGATAACCGCCTTTTTTAAATTCACATTTCTGCAGGCAAATACAGCCAGTGTTCCTGCTGTCTGGAAAATCATATTCATCAGCCCCAGAGCCACATCTTCATTGGTCGCCGTACTCTTCATCTTTCCCAGATTGGAAGATGTCGCATAATCCGGCAATGTCTCCATCTGGTCTCTGCTCAGTTCTGCAATGCCCCAGTCCACATTCTTCAGATTGCCCTGTTCTGCCATATCCGCAATCACTTCCACATCACGGATACCGAAAAGTCTTGAGGAAAGACCCACCAGTGTGCCGCCGCCCACAGCACTGCCGCCGATATGCTGAATGCCATCAGGGCCTGCATGAACAAAAACAGTACCTGTGCCGATACTGCCCACAACCGTTTCTTCAAGCCCGGTCAGATAGAGGCCGCCTGTTCCCAGCGCATCAAATTCCGTCACTTTCGTGGTCGGAAGGCCATAGACATCCCCTTCCACATAACTGGCCCCCATACCTGTAAGCATCACGGCCTCAACATCTGCAATCTGCATTCTCTCCTCACAGAGTATTTTTCCAACGGCTCCGTACATGGCTGTCACCGGATCAGAAGCCGAAACCTTCAGTGAATTTAAAATTGTTTTACTTTCGTCCATTGCAACAATCTTTGTTGCAGAACTTCCTATATCTATACCTAATACAATCCCCATCTTTTATTACCTCCACTTATATACATTTTTCTGTCATAATACTATCCATTTTCCCTTACGGCTGAAGCCTTCACGCTTTACTTTTCTTGTTGTCGCTCTATTATATATTCCGCGCACAAATATCCGCCAGACAGCATTTATCACAATAAGGCTTCGTTCTTGCCGTACAGACTTCCCGTCCATGTTCAACCAGACGATGACAGAAATCACTGCCCTCCTCCGGCGGCACCAGTTTCCACAGAGCCATCTCCACCTTTTTCGGGTCTTTGATACCGTCCACGATGCCGATTCTATTGACCAGACGGATACAGTGGGTATCGGTTACAATGGCCGGTTTGCCAAAAACATCCCCCATGATCAGATTCGCACTCTTTCGTCCAACCCCCGGCAATTTCAGCAGTGCATTAAAATCATCCGGTACCTTATCATGATACTGTTCATGGAGTATCTTCATGCAGGCGCTGATATCCCTGGCCTTGCTCTTTCCAAGTCCACAAGGACGGACAATTTCCTCAATATCAGTCACATCCGCTGCTGCCAGAGAGGCCACATCCGGATATTTCTCATACAATCCTTCTACCACTACATTCACTCTGGCATCTGTACACTGGGCAGCAAGCCGGACACTGACCAGTAACTTCCATGCCTGGTCATAATCCAGAGTACATTCCGCCAGAGGATAGGCCACTTTCAAACGCCGGATGACTTCCAGCGTTAATTCTTCTTTCGTCATTTCAACCCCTCCAAAATATATTTCGAATTCACTCGTTTATCTAAAACTCAACCGTTTTTAATCTTCAATTGAGTTCTATCTTTAGTTTTATTCTTACTTATTTCCTGCCAGCCTGACAAATAACCCCTGCGGCAGTTCAAATATAAACACAATTCCCAGCACGATAGCCACCGCCACCTTCACTGCCGTGTAGCCTGTCTCGGCCGCCAGCCACAGCTGGTCTGTCACAATGTAATAGGCTGTCCAATACACACCGGCGCCCGGCACCAGTGGAAATATCCCTGCGATCAGGAAAATGGTAACCGGACACTTCTTCCGCACTGCTGCCAATCTGGATAAGAAAATGACCACCATAGTGGCCGCCAGGGATGCACCTGCTGTGCTGAAATGTTCCAAAGTCAGCAGGTAGACAAGCCAGCCCGCTCCACCAATGACACCGCAATAAGGATAGTACTTTGATGGTACACCAAACAAAACCGAAAATCCCACTGTCGCTATCACAGCGGCTATGATTTGGATCATCATAAGTCAGCACCTCCCGTCAACAGTTTCAACACTGCAATTCCCATACCGACACCAATGGCAATACAGATAAAAACAAGCAGTGCGTCAATCATCCGCACAGTACCTGAAATGTAATCTCCATCTGCCGCATCACGAATCGCAACAGTAAAAGCGACACCCGGAACCAGCGGCATCATAGAGCCAATGATCATAAAATTCAGATGGTCCCCCAGTCCCAGCATATAAAGGAGATTGCAGACCAGCGTCACAAAAGCGCCGCCGCCCACATTACCCACAATCTTTGACAAATGCGGGCCGCTGATATAAAGAATATAGACATAGATCAGAAATCCTGCAATGGCTGCCGCCAGACAATCCATCAGATTGCCCCCGAAAAGGCAGCAGAAAGCACCGCTTGCCACACCTGAAGCCAGAATCAACACGCTTTTTTTCTTGTCCGGCATCCGGCGAATCGTCTCCAATGCCTGATAAGCTTCTGAAACCGTATATTTTCCTTCCGCGATCTCTCTTGAAAGCTGATTCACCGCTGCCACTTTATCCAGATGAGAACCGTTCACTGGTATGTGCCGTACCTTTGCAAACATATGCCCATGCCCTTCACCGGCTGTTGCCAGTATATAATTCATCAAAATAAACTGACTGGCCGATTCAACACCGTAATGTCTGCAGATGCGGTCCATGGTTTCTTCCACCCTGAAAATCTCTGCACCATTCTCCAGCAGCAGTTCGCCTGCCTGCATCGCCAGTTCCATCACTTCATCTTCGTCACAATCAATGGCTGTATCTATTGTTGATTCTATTCTCTTCTGACCGGATGTGCTCATGATGACGCCCTCCATTTACCTGCAATCTACATCTGCTCATGCTATTATAACATATAAAAACAGTGCGCTAAAGTACAAAAAAGAATGCGCCGCACGCTCCTGTGCAACAAAAAAAGCAGCTCATGATGAACTGCTGGCATTTTGTTGATGAAATTATGAAAACTGACGGTTCAGGAATACTTCAAAGCTGTCGGCCGCAGCTTCTTCGTCCGGTCCCTCAATATTAACGGTGATGACATCGCCAACTACAAGCTTTAATCCCATCCATTCCAGAATATCCTTGCCATTGACTGTCTTCTCATCCTTTGTCACTTTAACATCTGAAGCAAACTGTGATGCCTCTTTCATAATCAGTCCTGCTGAACGGACATGCAGAATGCCGTCTTCAATCTTATTCACTGCTACCGAGAATTGTTTCATGCTCGTCTCTCTCCTTTGTATTGTTTAATCCTCAAATTCGTCTATATTTTAACAAAAAAACAAAATCCTTTCAATACAAGAATAGAACCAATTTTTGAAAGGATTTTATTTCATTTTGATAAATATGCACAATGTCACTTCTTATTTCAGTAAAACTGCCTTGACTTCCTTCAATCTTTGCTCAAATTGAGAATAAAAACTGACTTCTTCACCAAAACCGCGCATATAAAATTCTTTAAGAACATAAATATTAATTTGCTTGATGGTGCCGTCACTGGCATTTTCTTTCCTCAATGATGCAGCTACATCCTTCAGAAAATAGTGCCAGTCATTGACAAACTTCTCATACTGATCTAATTCCGGTATATCCAGCCATTTTCTGACTTTGATCTTCTGACGATCCGTTTTCACACATTCCTTTGTCTGAAGAATGTATTTGAAACTTCTGTCCTCGTACAGTCTTCCCAATGGGAACAGACGGCAGAACCCCGGTCTGATTTTGTGGATACCGCATCTGCCCTCCTGATTCAGGAAAATACAGTGTTCATCTTCACCTACCATCTTGAGATTCGGCAGGATCATTCCGTCCACAACATTTAACTCCATATGATCCGCCAACAGCGCTTCAAACGGAATACGAAAATAAGTACATATCCTATGGACATCTAATGGATCCAATAGAATGGACTTTCCCATTCCGTGACAACAGACGGAACATCCTTCACATCCCTGGCAATCTGCCCTGACCATATCATTGGCTGTATAGAAACGGCCATCTGAAATCTCATTTAAATCTATATTTCTTTCCATATTCAATACCTCGTATCTGCTTAATGTTTAATAAACATTGTATCATATTTTTCGACTTTTTATTTGAAAAATCAATTATTTTTTCCATTGAATCCATGATATAATTTTTATAATTCAGAACTCAACAACCAATCGCAGCTGCAGATTATATTGACACTGCCTCTATTGCGACAATTCCAATCCCTGTATTTCGCATAATTATACAACGCATATACGAAGAAAGGAAGCCCCTTATGGTCGAACAACTTTATCACAACCCGGATATTTACAGAATTTATGTCCCGCTCCCTGACAACCCATTGAAATATCTCAACTGCTATGTTCTTGTTTCAGATAGTGAAACATTGATCATTGACACCGGCTTTAACCGCCCAGAATGTAAGCAGGCACTTTTTGACGGACTTGATGAGCTGCAAGTGGATTTTGCCCATACAAAGCTTTTTCTCACCCATCTTCACGGAGATCACAGCGGCCTCACAGAAGAACTGACGTCCAGAGGCGTTCCTGTTTTCATGAATGCCATTGATTATGATTATCTATGTCAGGAACTTGCCTCCGGCGGATGGCAGGCCATGGAACAGATTTTTCTCAGCGAAGGCTTTCCTATGGAAGAAATCGAAAAACAGAAAAAGGGCAATCAGGCAAGACTTTACTCACCGCATCACCCTTTCCCTGCCTCCAAAGTCAGCGACAATGATCTGCTAACAGTTGGTGGTATCACCCTTCGCTGTATCCATACACCGGGGCACACACCTGGACATACCTGTCTTTATATAGAAGACAAAGAAATCCTTTTTTCAGGAGACCATATTCTTTTTGATATCACACCGAATATCTCTGTATGGCGAAATATTCCTTACTCACTGGCAGACTATCTGGAAAGCCTGCAGAAAATAAAGGGTCTGAAGGTTTCCCATACATTTCCGGGACACAGAGAATTTCACGGAGATATTCATGATCGCATCAATGCCCTGACTCTTCACCATCATGCGCGTTTAAAAGAAATCCTTGACGCCATTGACCATCATCCCGACTGCACTGCCTATGAGACTGCCGGCCGGATCAGCTGGTCTGCCAGAGGCCGCGCATGGAACGATTTTTCACCGAATCAGAAATGGTTTGCTATGGGTGAAACACTGGCGCACATTAAATGGCTCTCCGACAAAGGCGCCATAAGCAGCACCAGACCGTTGTCTCTGAACATGCCAAATATTCCAAATGCCCCGGCAAAAGAAACGGCAGAAAACCGTTATCAGGCTCTCTGCCATTCTTCTGATCTGTTCTTTTATTCACGACGTTTTTCTGATGACGATTTTTGTGAACACGTTACACATTATGCATGAACATGTTCTTTCATCACTTTATACAACTGAATGATGACGGTCGGTATAAAGGCCAGCAGCGCAATCATTCCAATCTGATAACCGCTCAGAGGTGACACTGAGAAAAGTGTGCGCATCACAGGTACAAAGATGACCAGTGCCAACAGCAGCACACCGCCGAAGAAAGCACCGACACTGTAAATATTGGATGCCAGACCGATTTTGAAGATGGAATGTCTGCTTCTGCAGTTGAATCCATGGAACAGTCTTGCCAAAGTCAGTGTGGCAAACGCCATAGAACTGGCTGTTGCACTGTCCGTGGACAAACCGATATAAAAAGCGATCATGGTACAGACTGCGATCAGACCGCCCTGTACGAAAAGGGCTGTCATCAGGTCTTTCGTCAGAATTCCCTGCTTTGGATCCCGAGGCTGTTCTGAAAGCAGATCTTTCTCCGACTTCTCCATACCAATGGCAATGGCCGGAAGAGAGTCTGTCAGCAGATTGATAAACAACAGGTGCACCGGCTGAAACGGTACCGGAAGTGCTGCAAGAGATGTATACAATACCGCCATGATTCCGGCCATATTGCCTGATAACAGGAACTTAACCGCATTCTTGATATTGCGGTAAACGTTTCGTCCATTGGCAACAGCCTTGATGATAGTGGCAAAATTATCATCCGTCAGAATCATGGATGCCGCATCCTTTGATACTTCCGTGCCGGTAATCCCCATCGCCACACCGATATCTGCCTTTTTCAGGGCCGGGGCATCGTTGACACCATCGCCTGTCATGGCTGTCACTGCGCCTTTACGCTGCCATGCATCCACAATTCGGATTTTATTCTCAGGTGAAACACGGGCATAGACAGAAATCTTTTCGATATTCTCATCCAGTTCTGCATCACTCATCTCATCCAGTTCCGGTCCTGTTACCGCCATATCTCCTTCACCGAAAATACCAATCTGTTCAGCAATGGCTGTTGCTGTGATCTTGTGATCACCGGTAATCATCACCGGACGGATACCGGCTCTTTTTGCCTCTGAAACAGCTTCCCTGGACTCTTCTCTCGGTGGATCGATCATGGATACCAGACCTATGAAAATCAGATGGTCTTCCTCATCCAGTGTCAACTGCTGATTGGCTTGTGCCTCCTTATAAGCAAATGCAAGGACTCTCAAGCCCTGTTCGGAAAAAGCTTGATTTTTATCTAATATCTCCTTTACATCCTGCTCAGTGATCGGACGGACTTCATCCCCGATACGGATTCTGTCCGTTCGCTTCAGCAGAATATCCAAGGCGCCCTTAACCAGAATGGTCGGCACACCATGCAGGCGATACTTTGTGCTCATCAATTTTCTGTCTGAATCAAATGGTATCTCCTCCATACGCGGCATCATCTCTTTCAGAATATCCTCTTTGATGTCCGCTTTTCTTCCCATTTCCAGAAGCGCCACTTCCGTCGGATCACCGATACTCTGACCTTCCACAATAGCGGAATCATTGGTCAGAATCGCATCGTAGAGCAGATACCGATGAGACTGCTGCTTCAGGTCCAGTGCATCAGCTTCCATTGTCTGATGATTAATATAAACCTGCTGAACCGTCATTTTGTTCTGCGTCAGCGTACCTGTTTTGTCCGAACAGATGACAGATACACATCCGAGGCTCTCCACTGCTTTCAGATCTTTGATAATAGCATGTTCCCTTGCCATCTTCTGTGTTCCCATGGCCTGTACAATGGTCACAATAGAGCTCAAAGCTTCAGGGATCGCAGCCACCGCAAGGGCTACCGCAAACATCAATGAATCCAGTACCGGCATCTTCCTGTACAGACTTAAGACAAACACAACTGCACTGATAATCATAATAACAATGGCCAGTTGGCTGCCAAATTTATCAAGGCTCACCTGCAGCGGTGTTCTCTTCTCCTTTGTAGCATTCATAAGCGCCGCAATCTTGCCGATCTCGGTCTCCATGCCCGTAGCTGTCACCAGTACAACCGCACGTCCCCCGGTTACCAGACTTCCTGAATAGACCATATTGATACGGTCTCCCAGTGCCTTCTCCCCTTCCAGCACCACGGTCTTCTTCTCAACATTGGTGGATTCGCCCGTCAATGAGCTTTCATTCACCTGCAATGAATAGCTTTCAAGAATTCTGCCGTCCGCCGTCACCATATCACCGGCCTCAAGAAGCAAAATATCCCCTTTAACAACCTGTGCAGAAGGAATCTCCCCCTTCACAGCGCCCCTGAGCACCTTTGCCGTTGGTGCTGACAGGGTTTTCAGACTTGCAAGTGATTTTTCTGCTTTCTCATGCTGCACTGTGCCAAGAATCGCATTCATCGTAATAACCGCAAATATAACAATCGTGCTCTCCACATTTCCCGAGATCATTGAAATAATCGCAGCAATGATAAGAATAATAACCAGAAGATCTGCAAACTGCTCTGCAAAGACACGCCATACACTTTTCTTCTTCGTCTCCCGGAGCACATTTTCTCCATGCGTTTTCAATAAGGTTTCTGCCTTTTCACTGCTCAGCCCATTTGCATCTGATCCAAGGGCTTCCAACACTTCATCCTCATGCATCTGATACCATTCTTTCATCAAACTTCCTCCTTTCAGATGTCCGATTTGTCCTCTTTCACACCTTAATTCCTAAATCTTAATAAAAGAAAAAGACCTTTAATGTATGATATCCGGAAATCTTCCGTTACCATACATCAAAAGTCTTGTAACCGTAATGGTATATATTACCAGACTGCTCTACAAAAATCTGCAAACAGCCGCGATTGTTGATAATATATTAAAACTACTCCCCTTTGATGACACATTGCCATCACTATTCAGTTGTCATTTTATTAAGATTTTAGTAGTCTAGCACATTTTGAGTCTGCTGTCAACCTCTTATTCATCTTCCATATTCGCCAGTTTGGCTGCCTGATCTGCTGCGATCAGACTGTCAATGATCTCATCCAGGTCACCATTCATAATATCGCCCAGTCTGTACAATGTCAGCTTGATACGATGCTCTGTACAACGGCCCTGTGGGAAGTTGTAGGTTCTAATCTTCTCGGATCGGTCTCCTGTACCAACCTGGTTCTTACGAAGGGCTGCTTCTTCCGCATGCTTCTTCTCTATTTCAATTTCAAGAAGTTTGGAACGCAGCAATCTGAAGGCTTTTTCTTTGTTCTGCAGCTGTGACTTCTCTGTCTGGCTGTAGATGACGATACCTGTCGGATTATGGGTCAGACGTACCGCAGAGTCTGTTGTATTGACACACTGACCACCATTGCCGGAGGCACGCATAACATCAATACGTACATCATTCATATCAATCTCAACATCCACTTCCTCAGCTTCCGGCATAATGGCAACTGTTACAGTAGATGTATGGATACGGCCGCCGGACTCCGTCTCAGGCACTCGCTGTACACGATGCACACCAGATTCAAACTTCATACGTGAATAGACATGATCGCCGCTGACCATGAAAACACACTCCTTGAAACCGCCGATACCATTCTCGCTGACATCCATCATCTCGATCTTCCAGCGCTTGGATTCTGCATACTTGGAATACATACGGAAAAGTTCAGCAGCAAAAAGGGCTGCCTCATCACCACCTGCACCGGCTCTGATCTCTACGATAACGTTCTTCTCATCCATTGGATCCTTAGGGATCAGAAGGACTTTCAGCTCCTGTTCAATCTTCGCGATGTTGGACTTTGCTTCAGAAAGCTCTTCCTTAAGCATTTCCTTCATCTCTTCATCGTCTTCCACCTCAAGCATCTCCAGGCTGTCTTCGATGGTCTGCTTTGTATTCTTATATTCTGTATACTTCTCTACAAGGGGCTGCAGATCACTCTGCTCCTTCATCAGCTTGCGGAAATGCTTCTGATCATTGACAACGTCCGGATCATTTAACTCTTCCATGATCTGCTGATATCGGATTAAAATATCATCTAATCTATCAAACATTGTTACTTACCTCCATCTTCTGCAGCTTTCACTGCATAAACGACTCTGTCCAGACCGGCCAGATCTTTCTTCACGTGTATATCTTTAAATCCTGCCTGATCAAGAAGCTGTGAAACAGCTTTTCCCTGATCATAACCGATTTCAAAAAGCAGTGAACCGCCGGGTACAAGATACCGTCCCGATTCCTCTGCCAGTTTTCTATAAAAATGGAGTCCATCCCGACTTCCGTCCAATGCTAAATGCGGTTCATGATCTTTGACCTCACGCATCAGATCTTCAATATCATCCGTAGGGATGTAAGGCGGATTGGATACAATCATATCAAATACGCCCTCCACTGATCCAAACAGATCACTGTGTACCAGCTTCACCTGAGATAATCCCAGATTTTCTCTGTTTCTCTCAGCAACCTTCAACGCTTCTTCGGAAATATCTGCGCCGATACCCCATGTCACCGTTCCCAGCTTTGCAAGACTTAACACAATGCACCCCGAACCTGTACACATATCCAACAGTCTGCATCCCGGCTTCATCATAGACAGGGCTGTTTCCACCAACACCTCTGTATCCTGTCTCGGGATCAGTACGTGTTCGTTGACCAAAAAAGGCAGACCCATGAATTCTGTGCTACCCGTCAGGTACTGCACCGGAACCCCTTCGCTTCTCTGTCGGATCAACGCCTGATAAGCAGTGCTTTTCTCCATCTGTGCCGCATCAAAGCTATCACTTCTTCGCATCAGGAAATCCACTCGACTGATCCCGTAAATATGCTCCAACAGATACCATGCATCCAGAGCTGCATTCTCCACATCGTGCGCTGTCAGTTCATCCTTTCCCCACTTCAAAAGGGTATCATAACTCCACTGCATCATGGCTGACTCACTCCTGCATTGCTCCTGTCCGTTTTCTGACTGTTCCCATCAGCAGCTGCCCTGTTCTCTGCCTGAAACTGCCTCCAGTCATAAATCGCCTCAATAGAAGCAATAGCAACTTCCAGCATCTCCAGATCCGGTTCACGGGTTGTCAGCTTCTGCAGCATCAGTCCTGGTTTACTCACAATATTCACTAGGCAGGATTCACTTCTGCCAGCCCACTGAATGATTTCAAAGGAAACGCCTGCGATCACCGGAACAAGAATAACGCGGAGCACAATCTTCAGTGCCATGTTATCCACACGGATAAACATAAAACAGATGATACTGACCACCATAACGATCAGCAAAAAACTTGTTCCGCATCGTTTATGCAGTCTTGAATACTTCGCAGCATTCTCCGGGGTCAGTTCAGCGCCATGCTCAATACAGTTAATGGTTTTATGCTCCGCTCCATGATACATAAATACTCTCTGTATATCTTTCATCTGTGAAATAGCTACAATATAGATAAAGAAAATCGCAATTCGAATCAGACCTTCAATCACAGCCAATGTCATAGGACTCTTAATCACCTTACCAAACAAAGATGAAATAAAAAATGGCGTCAGCATAAACAGCACAACAGCGATCACGACCGATAATGCCACTGTCAGTCCCATAAAAACAGCATCCGACTTGCTGTCTTTTTCTTTCGCTTTCTCAGCTTCCTCTTCGTCTTCAAAAAAACTGGCCGAGTACGTCAGTGTAGACATACCCAGCACAAGAGAATCAATAAATGACAGCACACCCCTGATAATCGGGATCTTCTTCATATGCCATCTGGCATTCAGGCCAATATACTGATCCTTCTTGACTTCTATCGTCTGATCTGGCTTTCTGACGGCCACCGCATAATCATTGCCGTTACGCATCATGACACCTTCGATGACTGCCTGTCCGCCGATAGTTGCATATCGCATATATTCCTCCTACTGACGGAATGAAACAATCTGTGATTCACCCGCCGCAACGGAAAATGTCTATTCTCCGTAATGAAAAAACAGGGCTGTCGCATCTGCTGATCTCTGCGCCGGTCTCCATGATATGGACAATCCGGATGGCAGAGGATCTGTCGAAATGATGCGGCAGCCCCGTCTATCGTCTAATTATGCCTGTTTGATGCCATACTTACGATTGAACTTATCAATACGTCCGCGAGCAGAAGCAGCTTTCTGCTGGCCTGTGTAGAATGAATGACACTTAGAACAGATTTCTACGTGGATTTCAGGTTTTGTGGAACCTGTTACGAATTCGTTACCACAGTTGCATGTTACCTTTGCCTGATAATACTTAGGATGGATTCCTTCTCTCATCTTATTCACCTCACTAATATTCTTTCCTGATTGCCAACCAGGAATAATCACTTGAGTTATCTCAAATCGGGCGTTCATGCCCATTTCTGTCATTATAAAACAGCTTTTAAATTTTATCATACTTTTTTATAGTATGCAAGCGTTTTTTTGTATTTCACATAATATTTTTTACCACATTTTCGTATGGCGGATCATGTTGACGAATTCTGTATTATCTTTTGTATGCATAAACATATCCAGGATCTGCTCCAGCGCCTCTTCAGACTTCATGCCGCCCAATGCCTTTCTCATCACATACATGCCTTCAAGTTCTTCCTTGTTCAGCAGCAATTCTTCTCGTCTTGTTCCTGAACGTGGTATGTTGATGGCCGGGAAGATACGCTTCTCGGAAAGTTTTCTGTCCAGAACAAGTTCCATATTGCCTGTTCCCTTGAATTCTTCAAAAACGACATCATCCATCTTGCTGCCTGTCTCTACAAGAGCTGTAGCAAGCACTGTGAGGCTGCCTCCCTCACGCATATTTCGCGCAGCACCAAAGAATTTCTTCGGCATATGAAGTGCTGCCGGGTCCAGACCGCCTGAAAGTGTACGTCCGCTCGGCGGCACTGTCAGGTTGTACGCCCTGGCCAGACGTGTAATGCTGTCCAAAAGGATCACCACATCTTTCTTATGTTCAACCAGACGTTTTGCACGCTCCAATACCATCTCTGAAACACGTTTATGATGTTCCGGTGTCTCATCAAATGTAGAGTAGATGACTTCCACATTATTGCCCTCAATATACTCCTTGATATCCGTCACTTCCTCCGGACGTTCATCGATCAGAAGAATGATCATCTGCATGTCCGGATAATTGGTATGAATTGCCTTGGCCACCTGCTTTAAAAGTGTTGTCTTGCCGGTCTTCGGCGGTGATACGATCATACCTCGCTGTCCCCGCCCAATCGGAGAAACAAGATTCATAATCCGCATGGAAACCGGCGCATTCGGTGTCTCAAGATTAATCCTGCTGTCTGGAAAAACAGGTGTCATATTTTCAAACTTGCCGCGTCTCTGGGCTTCATACGGCGGCATGCCGTT